>ERZ1066136.12-NODE-12-length-411384-cov-16.120295_pt1 | contig 411384 bp, 334 predicted proteins | sample MGYA00382783_ERZ1066136 | MGnify/ENA primary metagenome ERZ1066136 (study PRJEB33369, sample SAMEA5778366) | biofilm metagenome | biome: Industrial cooling water; feature: Water cooling tower basin; material: Biofilm | place: United Arab Emirates | collected...
CACTTTGTGGAAGGAAGTTTTTATCACATCTATAACCGCGGTAACAACCAAAGGGATATCTTTTTCCAAGCGCGCAACTACGAATTTTTTGAAGAGAAAATCCAACGCTATATTTCCGTCCATTGCTGTTTGATCGCGTGGTGCCTTATGCCCAACCATTTCCATTTGCTCGTGCAGGCAAACCGGCAATCCTGTACCACCGTCAGGGATAAACCAATCCCAATCCATGCGCTGACAGAAGGCATTCGGATGTTATTGAGTTCTTATTCAAAAGCCATTCAGAAGCAAGAGAAAAGTACAGGCAATCTTTTTCAGCAGAAAACCAAATCCAAGATCGTGGATTCCTACCTGACAAACGCCTTCCACTATATCCATCAGAACCCCCTACGGGCCGGGCTCACAAGTCGTTTGGAGGACTGGAAGTGGTCTTCCTTTCGATACTATTTTCTCCGAGAAGGAGCTGAATCGTTGCTGCCGCTGGAAGCAGCGAGACAGCACCTGTCGGTCAATTGGGATCGCTTTCATGACGAATCCTACGCAGTTGTGCCCACGTTAATCGCTGCGCAACTCTTGTGAACATCATGACCATCTTCCCGTACACGCGGTTGTTTTTGTTTTGCATGCTGGTAGCTGTGGCAGGCCACGCAGGGGCGCAGGTTGAGCAAACCGTGCGCGGCCGTGTGGTTCAGCCAAACGGCCAACCGTTGGAGGGCGCATCCGTGCAACTGCAACGCCAAGCCGACACCGTGACGGTGACCACCGACTCGCTGGGCCGATTTTTCATGACAGCCCCCGCCCAGCGTTATCTGCTGCGCGTAACGTTTGTTGGCTTTCGTCCGCACGAACAAGAGCTGTTGGTTTCTGCCGGCAAGTCCACCGCGTTGGAAATCACCTTGACCGAATCCACCACGGTCCTGGCCGGTGTCGAAATCACTGCCCCATCGAACCTCAGCAGCGGCAGTGGGCGCATCGCCATTCCCATCGAAAAAGCGTTGCGCCTGCCCGCCAGTTACTTCGACCCGCTGCGGGCCGCCCTTTCGCATCCCGGCATCGCACAGGCCAGCGACCAGGCCAACTCGTTGATCATCCGCGGGGCGTCTCCCACGGGCATCTTGTGGCGTCTCAATGGCCTCGATATCCTCAACCCCAACCACCTGGCTAATGCCGGCACCCTCAGCGACAAACCCGTGACCAGCGGGGGAGGTGTGAACATGCTCAGCGCACAGATGCTCGACAACACCCAACTCATCGTATCGGCTGCGCCCGCCACGTATGGCAATTATGCAGCAGGCGTTATGGACATGCAACTCCGCGATGGCAACCGATACGAGCATGAATACACCGCTCAGGTAAGCTTGCTGGGCATCGATGGCGCTGCCGAGGGACCTTTGTCCGCTACCCACAACAGTTCGTACCTGATCAACTACCGCTACTCCACCCTCGGCTTGCTTTCGCAGATGGGCATTCCCTTGGGCGATGAGCAAATCGATTTTCAAGACCTTTCGTTTCAGTTGGCCTGGCACAAACCAAAGAGTCATACCCAATGGTTTGGCGTGGGCGGCACCAGCCGCAACGACTTTGAGGCAAAGCCGTTAGACGAACGCGAGGTAGAAAAAGACGCCTTTACCATCCGATACCGCCAACAGGGATTCACCACGGGCGTGCTGCATAAACACCATGGCCAGCGCACCACCTGGACGGTGGGGGCGGCCGTCAGCGCCAAGGAACAAGACCGCGCTGCCCGTACCGATCAGCCCTTTGTCTTTGGCGTGACACAAGACGCGTTTGAGGCGGTAGACCAACTGGTCTCCGGTACCGTCATGGGCGAGACGGCCCTATCAGGGCGGTGGCGCATTTCCTATGGCGCCATGGTCTCATGGCAACAGTGGCAGCAAGTTGTTTCTGCTGAAGGCAATCCCTCCACGGCCAGACGTGACGTAACCGTTCGTCACCAGCTCTACCAACCTTGGGCGGCCGCTCACGTCATGCTGCGCGATGGTCTTACGCTGGAGACGGGACTGCGGGCGCACATTGCGCGCGGCTCGGCTGCCAGCCAACTCAATCCGCGTGTGTTGCTCACCTGGCAAAAGCCGCGGTCCACGTGGACGCTCTCATCCGCGCTCAATTCCCAAACACAGCCGCTTGTTGTCCTGGGCGACAATCCATTGTTGAAGCCCATCCGCACGTGGTTTAGTAACCTCTCGCATGCACTTCCGTGGGGCAATGGTTGGCGATGGACCAACCAAGCCTACTATCATGTTTTTGACGAGGTGGCAGGCTTGCCCGGCACCAACACGTCCTTGTTCAACTTTTTCGATGAAGCCATCACCGCGGGCCTCACCAACAGCGCGGCAGGCCGGGTGGCCGGGTGGGAGACGTTGGCCGAGAAGCGTTTTCAACATCAATTGTATGTCATGGCTGGCGGCTCGCTGTTCCGCTCGCGCTACCGGGTAGGGGAGTCAGCGTGGCGCAGTTCGCGGTTTGATGGTGGCTACACCGCCAACGTGAGCGGTGGCAAGGAGTGGACGCGCAAAAAAGAAAAGACGTTTGGACTGCACCTTCGTTCGCTGGCGCTGGGCGGACAGCGCACGACACCCATCGTGGTCGGCACCGATGGCGTGCCGCGGGCGGATGACGCAAACGCATTTGCCCAGCCCCTGGGCGACTATGTACGGTTGGATGCACGGCTGGTCTGGCGCAAAAACAAACCCGGCTACACGCGGTCCCTCTCGCTCGACATTCAAAACGTTCTTAACATCCAAAACGATGGGTTTCAATATTACGACCGGCTCCAACAACGCGTGGTGATTCAAAGGCAATTGGGCATTATTCCCATCTTGGCCTACCGGGTCGATTTTTAAAGGCAGATGCGCGATCAACAGCAGATTGACTCACTACACAAGAGTTAGGACTACAATTGCACGGCTGACGGATCTTAGTTTCAAAACCGAATAGGCTCACAGAAAACGTAGGTTTTGAGTTGTTGATCTATGTGGACTATGTGCTTATGTGTTTGAATTTCTGATAAATCCGCTTCGCGTCAGCCTGATTACTTTCGTGTGCATAGTAGGTTATTCCGTTTTTATGACTACCTTGCACTCGTTACGCAGTAACCCATCGGTTTTCCCCACGCTTCTCTTCCTTTTTTCCGTTACTGGATTGATTTAAGATTGGATTGACGGTTCTACTCATTGTTTACTGGGCAACTAGTTGTCACGTTTTATTTATAATTTTTTTTTTAATCATGCAAGGAACAGTTAAGTTTTTCAATGAAGCCAAAGGTTTTGGTTTTATTACGCCCTCCCACTCGAAGACAGATATTTTTGTTCATGTCTCGGGACTTGTCGATGAAATTCGCGAGAACGATGAAGTGACCTATGAAGAAGAAGCCGGCCGCAAAGGAATGAATGCCGTGAAAGTAACCCGCATCATGGAGTAGGGGAGTATACTCCCAACATAGAAAAATCGACCCACGAGGTCGATTTTTTGTTTTTTAAGGCCTCCCGTAACCGATCGTTCGTCTGTTTGCCAAGTGGAGTGTCCCGTTTTTGTGAGTTGGTTTAAAAAGTATAAAGAAAGAAATGATTAGATCCACCATATGTGCCACCGGAAGTTATACGCCTGCGCAGCGAGTGCTGAACAGCGATTTTCTGTCGGCCCGTTTTTTTGAAAAGGACGGCTCGGCACCCCAGCGCCCAATCAGATACGACTGCCCCATGCCAATTACCCCTGCATGAGGCGCAGAGACGTACGGGAAGGAGCCCCTCAAGAAATGGTCGATGCCATCAAAGTCGACCGAATCGTATACGGCATCTGTGAATAAATCGATATCAGCGGAAAAACGGTGACCCAACTGGAGACTTAGGGAAGTACCACCAACCAGTCTGAACTGGTGAAATGGAGAACCTTTCATCAGTTTGGTCAAAGCATCTTTCAGCAACGGTGATACGGTATTCCAGAATAATCCGTCAGGCATGCAACTGGTCTCGTTTCGTAGTGAACTGCTTGATTTCTGCATCCCCGTAGAAACGAGTTATCTCTTCTTTTTCTATACTATTGCCCCGTTCAAAAACCCTTTGAATAACTGCTTGCTTTTGTAGCTGCCAATCAATTTTCTCCATATCCGTATCCCAAAATAGTGCCCGTCTCAACTTGGCGAAATCAGGGCGCGCCTTGTTGATTTTTTTCTTTTCGATTTTAATGTCATAAAAGACTTGCAGGGTCATTAAGAAGCCTTCCGGTAAGTTAAGCGCGTGCTCAATCTTCAGTGCAAGAGAAGTATTCATGCTCCGCTTCCCGTTGGTGATGGCTCCGAGCGTTTGTGGGTATTCATTGATCATGAGGGCAAAGCGGCCTTTTGAGAGCTTTCGCTCTTTGATCTTGCGGTCCAAAAAAATCCCCGGATGAATGCCTTTCAGTATTTCAAGCTCTCTATCCATGTGGCAAAATTACTCAATGGAGTGCACACAAAATAATGTAAACAATTTTGTTTATACAATAGTATCTAGATAAAGTTATGATTTTCAGATAATTATTCAGTATTGGGCCTTGGTGAGCATGGCAACTTCGGCAAAAGCCCGGTCAGGAATTCAGCGATGGAAACGTCAAGCCCGAAGTGGCGTATATAACTGACCATCAGGCAAAAGTGAATGAAAAAGTTATATAATGTTTTCGCGTTATGTTAACATAGCTTTGGCTCCGGGCCTAACCGAATATTCATAGAAAGTTTTTTAGCGTTGGCTTTCAATAACTCAATCTTCATCATTCACACCGTGCTGAGGCAGCGGCACTTATTGGCGGGCTTTGGAAGTGGGAGGGAAGTGCGGCCTGACAATGGGTGACGATGGGGGTTGGATGAAACCCTAAAAAGCCTATTTTTGTTTAAAATACTCAAAGTTTTGATCTTCAAAAATGCAGGAGACTAATTCTCAATCCATACCAATAGAAGTAAGCTCAAGGATATTGAGGCATATAAGCCGTGGAATTTATAGGTCTCCTGCTGGAGCTTTGAAAGAGTTGGTTAGCAATTCCTACGATGCTGGAGCCAAAAAGGTAACAATTAACACTGGATATCCGGTCATCGAAAAGATCATCGTCACTGATAACGGCCGGGGAATGGATGATAAAAAATTTCGAGACATCATAACACAAATTGGTTTCAGCGAGAAGAATATAGGGGAAGAGATTGACGTAATTGGCTCATCCAAGCATACTAGGAGGAAAACCATTGGACACTACGGAATTGGATTTCTCGCTATCGGGCAATTGGCTAAAAAGGCGACAATAGTGAGTAAAACAAAGAATTCATTAAATGGAATTCGAGCTACGTTGGATTTTGATCAATTTGAAACTCACCGAACAGATGGTAAGCAAAGGTCAAGGGCAATTGACGAATCCCGCATAGAAAAAGGTGATAAGAATAGATCGAGAGTGGCGGAAGAAAAATTCAATATAGGTGAATGCTTGATTGAATCAATTAGATACGGTAGAGAGTACAAAGAAGAATCGTTTACAAGAGTTGAACTTTCTGAAATTCGAGACGATGTTCAACGCCAAATCGCGGGCTCAACTACATCTAAACTTTTGCCGGATGCACAAGATCAAAAATCATATTCTGCGTCTTTTGAAGATATTTTGAAACTGCTTAGAGAAAAGGAAAAACAGAGTTCCGAGGTACGGTTGAATAATCAGAAAGTACCCAGGTTGAGAGAGTACTTTTATGAGATGCTTTTGTGGGAACTATCTGTTTATTCACCTTTGCCATACCCCGATGATGATAAATTAAAATCCAAACTTCAGCACTTTGTTGGCCTCGCAAATAAAAGTGAGTTTGAGTTGGTGGTGGATGGATTTAAGCTGACCAAGCCTTATGAAGAATGGTTTTGGGAAAAGAAGAATGGATTTGCGACAAAAATTTTTAAATGGGAAAATGAAAAGTACTACAATGATTATAGAGCAAGTGCTTACCTAATCTATCAGCCAGGAACAATGATACGACCGAAAGCATTACAGGGCATTCTGGTACGGGAAAATTCAGTCGCTGTCGGACTTTATGATACCACGTTTTTAAGTTACCCTTTTAATGAAGGAACTAAATTTAACTCCTTAACCGGTGAAATTTTTGCCTCGGGATTAGCTGGGGCAATGAATGTTGATCGTGATAGTTTTAACCAAACAGCTGAGGAGTATATGGCTCTCACGGAATGGTTCCATGAGAAACTTTACAGTGATGTATTTCCTGAAATTAAGAAGTTCCAAAAGACAACAGAATCACCTTCAAGAATCAAAAGCGCAAACTTAGTTGAGGACGTGTTGAATATTATTGCTCAACCCGGTGAAAACATAACTAAAGTGGAGTTTAAATCACTTGGGAAAACAGAGAAAAGGAGGGTTAAGACAGTTGGAAAAAAGTTAATAATTAACTCAGATCACAAAGACTGTGATATGAGTGTAGCCAAGCGTGAGAAGCTGATTTTTGCAACCACTTTAATAATACAAGGTTATATTACAGACGACATCTTTGAGAAAGTCTCCGATGAGATAGAGCGTTCAAAAATTAAAGCTAAGAATGCATGAACGGAGGTGTTGACGAGATAATGGCAACATGTCCATTAAAGCATGAAATTCGTGTAAACTTATGGCGCCCCTTTATTCTAAAACTTAGAAAAAGACCGATTACTTACCTCACGCTCTATTCGCCACCAATCATGGATGTGAAGTTATTGCAGCATCATGGATTGATCGAAGTCAACAACGAGAAATATTTAGGTGTGGTAGGTGTTGGAATAAATACTGAATCGGAAGCAGATACCGTAACCAATCTAGACAAGAGGCTTGACCTCTTGTTAAGCGGGGACATTAATACTTTGATTAATGGTACTAAAGCATCGAAGAAAGCAAAGCAATTGGATGAAAAATTTCCTTTTGATGTTATTAACCTAGACTATACTGACCCATTACATAAGTACGGAATGGATAGGGAGCTCTCGCCTCATGTGGAAGCTATTGCTAATATTTTTAAGAAGCAGGATAAGGGTAAGATTGATCAATTTGCCCTTTTCCTAACAACTTTTACTAGAATTGAAGCATACAGACCAGATTTCATTGAATACCTTAAAGGTATTGTAGAGGAGAACATAAATAACACTCCAAATTTCAAGCAGAAGTTATTTGATGTGTCGGGTTGTGAAAACCTTAATGATTACTACAACAAATCAACAAATGACTGCTTTGCTGTTGCGGTTACAAAGATGATTCTGAAGCTAATGTCGGACTATAATTATACCCTTGCGGCAGGTGATATTCAATGGTTAGTAAGAGATGCTGTACCCCCAGAACGCAACATGCTCCATTTGGCCTTTCATATTAAGCGATTTGTTGCACCCAAAATTGTAGAAAAGCGGAACATTGGAAATCGCAAGAACAACGTTGAACATAAATCAGTTGAATTTTTGCGAGAGGATTACTTGAAGCTGAAAGAGTCAACAGATCGAGATAGGCTAAATGAAGTTCATCTTGAACAAATAAACTCCTTTAATCAAAAGACCTTTGAACTAAAAATTCCTGAACCGGAGAACTAATGAAAGTAGAAATTCTATCAACTTTTTCCGGGGGGGGGCTGCTTGATATTGGTTTTTTGAACCAAGGATTTCAGATTACGAAGTCCGTGGAGAATAATGGTGACTTTATTGAAGCATATAATTCCGGCATCTCAAACTATCTAAAGACAACGACCAGAAATCTTGTAGTGAACAATGGAATCACTTTCAAGAAAATCGAAAAAGAGATTGATGCCGGCTCTTATTACTTTCAGGATCAAATTGCGAAAGAAGTTAACGGAGTGTCCGGGATTATCGGAGGACCGCCATGCCAAGATTTTTCAAACGGGGGTAAGCATAAGGGTGTAACAGGTGAAAGGGGAAGGCTAATTCACAGTTACCTAAACATCGTTTCGAAAATTTCACCAGATTTTATTTTCTTTGAAAATGTACCTTCACTTTACCGGACGAAATTTCACCAGACAGCTTTCTACGCACTTGTTAGAAGGCTTCAGTCAAATGGATATCATGTCTGGTATGATGTGTTAAATGCTCTCGACTATGGTGTGCCGCAAGATCGACCAAGAATAGCTTTGGTTGGATTTAAAGAGGAAATTGTGAAAAAGCTTGTAAAAAATAGCTTCAAATTGGTGGACGAAAATAAATCGTCCGAAGAATTAGTATTCAGATGGCCAAAGAAGAAACTTATTTCACCCAAGGCAATTCAATGGCCGCGTGTTTGGGAATTTAAAGGTGCTATAAATAAAAAGGAAATTGATTTAATTCCGAAATCCTATAGGGGACTTACTGTAATTGATGCATTTAACGGTCTTACCGTCAACTCCCCAAATCAATCAGAGCACTTTGAACCATACTCTGATAAATTTTGGACTGTAGGAGAGGGAGATACTCATTCAAAATCATTTAAGCGGCTACATAGATTTAGATATAGCCCCACGGTTGCCTACGGAAACAATGAAGTTCATCTTCACCCAACAAAGGCAAGGAGATTGACAGTAAGAGAAGCGCTAAGGCTTCAAAGTGTTCCTGATAACTACATATTACCAACCGATCTTCACTTAACTGCCAAGTTTAAACTCATTAGCAATGGCGTTCCAACAAAAAAAGCTGAGTTAATTGCTAAAGAGATAAGACGTACTTTAGAAATTTACAAGAAACTCAAGTAATGTCGGTCTATAATACTTCAGCCGATGCTGCTAATACCGCTGTAAGGGCATTTCTCACACAATTGGGAGAGTATTATCTAGGAAGAAACTTTAATACAGGCTCTGGAAAAGCAAAAGCGGACTGGGAACGAATCAGGGATATCGTATTCGGAGGAGAGTGCGCGTATTGTGGTAAGTCTGGAGTTAAACTCCAAATGGATCACCTGATAATGTTTAATCGCTCTGACTTTGGATTACACCACCCTGGTAACGTTGTACCAGCATGTACTCAATGTAACTCACGTAGCAGAAACCCTGATAAAAGTTATAACTCATGGGAGGAACACTTATCATTTATTTGTGAATCAAATAATGAAAAAGATAAATTCTATAACCGATGGAGGCGAATAAAGGATCATGTAAACTCTGGTGACTTCAAATATCCAACTCTTACTGGCGAAGAGGAAAAGGCAATTAGAATAATAGCCAATAACTTATATGAAAGTATAAAAAATGCTTTCGATAACGCGACTAATTTATACGAGCAATTAGACGAAGCATTTTCAAAAGCGAGTCAGAAGAAGAATAATGGCTGATATCTGGACGAAGGAAAAGCGAAGTTCTGTTATAATTATATAACTGTGGGTCAGCAATTTAGCAAGGCAAGAGTTATATAATTTATATTATGTTAAATAATTTTGCAAGCTGATATCTACCGCTTGCTGCCTTACACCTCACTCCCCACAGCCCGGTGCAGCGCTCGGAAGTGCGCCATCCATGCCTCCCAGTCCTCCACCCGGCAGCGTGGATCGCCAGCTGCGGCCACGATCTCTTTCAACGCAGCCACATCAAAGTCGCCCGGCAGCCCTGCGCACGCGTCCAGCCGTCCTTCCAGCCAGGCCTCGTTCAGCCAATAGTTCAGCCGCAGCATGTCAAACGGGAAAACCCGCAGCCGCCCGTAAGACGTGGTGATAAAAGACGTGTGCACACGCTCTTCGCTCAGCCGCGCATACTGGCTTTCCGGATGCGCGCGCAGCCATTCCAACGCCCGCAGCAACTGTGCGTTTTCGTTGACACGGTCGGGCGCCTGATGCCAAACATCAAGCCAATACGCACGGTCAAAGACGGCCGAGCTCACGCTGTACAACGGATAGAACGAAAGCCGTGCACGTTCCAGCGGCCCGCCCAGTCGTGCTGCGGCCGCGCGCACCCAACGGTTGGCAAGCAACAGGCGTGCAGCCGTGCGTTGGGTAACCAGCGGCCGCTCGGTGATTAATTGAAAGAGCGACCCTGCCTTGTTTTCGGTGCGGCCACCCACCCGGGGGTTATTGTTCCACCCGAGCTTCAAACACACCACGCGTTGGTCGCTTGCGTAATGAAGCAGTTCGTCCGCGTCTACATCCCCTACCAGCCACGAGTCTTCTTCGAGCATCAAAAAATGCGTGCCGCATGATTGCACGGCCTGGGTCCACAGGGCTATGGGCAGGGTGTGCGCGTCAAACTCCGCGCCTTGCGTCAGGTGGCGATCGATGGCCGCACACTTTTGCGTATGTTGCTCCGCGTGGGTGATCAACACATCGGGGAACAACACACGAATCTTCTCGAGGTATCGCCCGGGCGTACCATCGTCCAGCACGTGCGCGCGGTAGCGGCCCTTCATAAAACGCTTTAAGCTATACAGGCAACGGGCCAAATAGTAAGGCCTGAAAAAAGACTTGATCAGCACATCCATTTGGATCCTTAGAACTTCCCCCGCGTCACGCCATTGACGGTAAAGAGGCCGTCCTCGCCCACCTCCAGCACCATGCGGCTGACAGGCACTTTGGCTTCGGTCAAAAACAAAATGGTGTACTGGTGGGCCGTCACGCGGTCTTTCATGTCGTCCGTAAAACCCAGTTTGATCTTCAACTCGTCACCGGCTTTTACCTTCCGCGAGGCCACCACCCGGTTTTCGTTGTCTTCAATGCGCACGCGCACTTCGTCCGCGCCCAGCATCTTGATCTTGAGCAGCACGTCCACATAGGGCAGCATCCCTGTGGCCGGTTGCTTGCGCGTATCATCCAAGTTGACGGTGGTGGGCGGTGGCGCGGTGCGCTGCTGCACGCGGTAGTCGAGCTTTACCTCGTACTGCTCCGCGGGCTTGTAGGCCACCTCGGTTTGTTGCGCCAGCCATAACACGGCCACCATCCACCCTTTCATGCGGTGAATGTACGGCAAGGGAAATCGTTGAACAACATGGCGTTGCCGGCTTTAGTCCGTTAGACGGCTGCGCAGGAACGCGCGCGCTTTTTCTATGCCCGTGGTGGCCTTTTCGGCAAACGCCTTTACGGAGTGGCTCGTGCGCAAGGCATGGGCCTGCGGGTCCACGATAACGATGGGTGCTCCTTCGGGTACGTAGTCGATCAAACTGGCAGCCGGGTACACTTGCAGCGAAGTGCCCACCACCAGAAACGCATCGGCCTGCGCGGTGAGGTGGGCGGCTTTTTCGAGCAATGGCACCATCTCGCCAAACCACACGATGTGGGGGCGCAGTTGCGACCCGCGTTCGCACGTTTCTCCCAGGTTCAACTCCCAACCGTGGATGGGATACACCAGCCGCGGGTCTAACGTGCTGCGCGATTGAAATAAACTTCCGTGCAGGTGGATGACGCGCGTGGAGCCCGCCCGCTCGTGCAGGTCGTCCACGTTTTGGGTGACCACCGTTACGTCAAACTCGCTTTCCAACTCCGCCACGATGTGATGGCCACGGTTGGGCACCACCTCCAACGCCTTCTTTCTGCGCTGGTTGTAGAAGTCGAGCACCAGCGCGGGATTGCGCGCCCAGCCCTCGGGTGAGGCCACATCTTCCACCCGGTGGCCTTCCCACAAGCCGCCCGCATCGCGAAAGGTGGGGATGCCACTTTCGGCACTGATGCCGGCCCCCGACAACACGATCACTTTCTTTTTTGCCATACGCAGCGCCAAAGGTAGCGGTTTGCCGCCTTCACGAAATCACTTTTACGGCTTGCCCGGGCTTGGCATAGGCAAAGCGCTGCAGGCGCTGTGCGCGATAATATCCGTCAATGCCCAGGGTGGCAACGCTTCCCGCTTTTTCCAGGTCGATGAACCCATCGGCCTCGAGGTAATTTTCGTTCAACCACACTTCCACGACCGACCCGATCACGAAAAACGTTCCGTTGTGTTGGATGGGAATGACTTCCACCAGCTTCATCCCATACTGTACCACGCTCTCGGCCACGTAGGGTGCACGAAAGCCATCGCGCCACAGCGCAGTAAGGCCCACGGCCTCAAATTCACTCACCGTTGCGGGGTACTTGGCACTGGTCTGGTGCGCGAGCGCAATCATGCTTTCGTGGATGTGGTTGACGGTGTAGAACCCTGTGGCTTCGATGTTGGCCAATGTGTGCGGGGCGGCTTCGCGCGGTCGGTTTACAAAACCAATCAGCGCGGGGTCGGCCCCGATGTGTACCAGATTGCTGAAGATTGCCAGATTGCTCTGCCCTTCGGGCGACACAGTGCCGATCAAGCTGCCGGACTTGTAGCCGCTGAGGGAATTGATAAAATGGCCGCGGTAGAAGCGTTCCCACGATTGAATCTGTGCTTGGGTGATTTGTGTCATGATCTCCTCAAAACACCCCAGCGGACGATAGGTTTGCGCGAGGCCGTTCACATAACATTCCGTTGGGCAGATGTTGGCCAATCCCTACCTTTCGTTCATCATCCCCTACCCGTATGCGAAATCATCTTCTTTTCATTTTTGGCCTGACGCTGACCACCGCTGCCTGGGCCCAGTCGTTCAACAACCTGCCGGTGCTCACGCAAAAGCCACCGCTGCATGGTCGTCATTGGATGGCCATTACCGGAAAGCCGCTGGCCGCCACGGCCGGGGCTATGGTGTTTCAAAAAGGCGGCAATGCCGTGGACGCGTCATGTGCCATGCTGGCCGCTACATGCACCATGTTTGATGTGCTCAGTTGGGGTGGCGAAACGCAGGCGCTGATCTACCACCCCAAAACCAAGAAAGTCATCGCCATCAACGGGTTGGGTGTGGCGCCCACCGGTGCCACGGCTGAGTTCTTCCAAAGCAAAGGGATGAACTATCCCCCACAATACGGGCCGCTGGCGGCCGTGACGCCCGGCACCCCGGGCGCATTGATGACGATGCTGGCCGAATACGGCACGCTGAGCTTGAAAGACGTGCTGGCACCGGCCATGCAACTGGCCGAGGGCTACCCCATCGAAGCGCAAACGGCCAACAGTTTCGAGCGGGAAAAAGAGCGTTTGAAAAGCTGGCCGTACTCAAAGGCCGTCTTCCTCCCCCACCTGGGCGAAAAGCGGGAAGCACCTCACGCGGGCGAAATCTTTCGCCAGCCCGATTTGCTGGCCACGCTTCAAAAGCTGGTGGATACCGAACAGCAGGCGTTGAAAAAAGGGAAGTCGCGCAAGGAGGCCATCTATGCTGCCTATGACCGCTTTTACAAAGGCGACATTGCCAAAGAGTTTGCACGCGGCTGCCAGGAGCAGGGTGGATTGATTACCGAACAAGACCTGGCCAACTGGAAGGTGATCGTGGAAGAGCCACTGATGGTGAATTACAAAGGCATTGAGGTGTACAAAATGCAACAGTGGACGCAGGGGCCCGTTATGCTACAGGCATTGAACATGCTCGAGAACTTCGACCTGAAAGCCATGGGCTACAACTCGGCCCGCTACATCCACACGCTGTACCAAGTGATGAACCTGACATTTGCCGACCGTGATTTCTACTATGGCGATCCGTACAAGGCGCCCGAAGAACCCATCAAAGGGCTGCTGTCAAAGGAGTATGCCAAAGAGCGCATCAAGGCCCTGAACTGGGAGCGCAACGATGCGAAAGCGGCACCGGGTGATCCGTATCCGTTTGAGGGGAAAGTAAATCCCTACAAAGATTATCTGAAGGCGTGGTCTGAGGCTGCGTTATTCAAGCCCGCCACGGCCTTGGATGAGGACTATCTGCACAACCTGTTTTTGGGCACCACTTCCGTGGAGGCGGCCGACAAAGAAGGTTGGGTGGTGTCCATTACCCCCAGCGGTGGTTGGAACCCCGCGTGCATTGCGGGCAAAACGGGCATCGGTATGAGCCAGCGCATGCAGAGCTTTGTCATTAACCCAAAAGAAAATCCCTTTAATGTGGTGGAGCCCGGCAAGCGTCCGCGGGTGACGCTGACACCCAGCCTGGCGCTCAAAGACGGCAAGCCTTTTTTGTCATTTGCCGTGCAAGGGGGCGATACGCAAGACCAGAATCTGCTCCAGTTCTTTTTAAACGTGGTGGAGTTTGGCATGACCGTGCAAGAGGCCACCGAGGCGGCCAACATCAACACCGATCAATTGTACCTTTCGTTGGGCGGAGAAGACCGAAAGCCACGGCCGGGCAGCATGACGCTGCATGAATCTACACCCCCGTATGTGCGCAAAGAGCTACAGCGCATGGGCTACCGCATGCGCTTTGACGACCGCACCTCCGGGCCTATCAACGCCATTTGGTTTGATTGGGCGCACGGCACGCTGTGGGGCGGCAGCAGCAACCACGGTGAAGACTACGGAATTGGCTGGTAAAGCAATAAACAACCTCGACCTTTTACAGTCCTGTTGCTTAGTGTTTTAAAGTCGAATGTTTCGTGCGATGCATCCAGTCGCGGAGCACAAACTGAAGGGCAATTACTACGGCTATGGCCAGAAGGGCGATCATACATTTATCTGTTAAGTGAGGTAAATGTATGTAACTCAATCTTTTTCAGATGTTTATTTGTATGATTTATGTACCTTTTTCTTCGCTTGTGCGCTTTTTTTGGCATTAAAACCGGGTTTTAGGCGTTTTCGATGAGTTCCTCCAGTTCCATCCAGCGGTCGGTTTTTTGAGCCACCGCCCGTTCGATCTCCGCAAAACGGTTTGCCAGCCGCTCAATCTCCTTCACATCGGTCGTGCCGTCCAACTGGGCTGCCACGTTTTTTTTCTCCTGCTCCAATTCTTCAATTTCCCGCGAAATCGTTTCGTGCTCGCGCTTCTCTTTTGTGGTAGCCTTTCGCTGCGTGGGCGCTGCCGGGGGTGCCTCGGTGGGTTTTGCCGAAGCGGTTTGTTTTTGGGTCGCTTCCGCTTCGCGCTCATCCAGCCACGCGCGGTAGTCCGTGTAGTTTCCATTGAAGGGCCGGATCTTTCCCTCGCCCTCGAAGACAAACAGTTCATCCACCAGATGATCCATAAAATAGCGGTCGTGCGAGACCAACACTAAGCAGCCGTTGAATTGCTCCAGAAAATCTTCGAGCACATTGAGTGTGTCAATGTCAAAGTCGTTGGTCGGTTCATCCAACACCAAAAAGTTGGGGTTGGTGACCAATATCTTCAACAACTGAAGGCGCTTGCGCTCCCCTCCGCTCAGCTTTTCGATGTAGGTGTATTGCTTTTCCGGAGGAAACAGAAATTGATCCAAGAACTTGGAGGCTGACACGGAGCTTCCATCAGACAGGGTAATAAACTCCGCAATATTTTTGACTTCCTCAATGATGCGGTTGGCCGGATTCAAGTCTTCCACCTCTTGCGTGAAGTAGCCGATTTTGGTTGTCACCCCGGGTATTACCTCGCCCTGGTCAGGTTTTGATTTGCCGGTGAGCAAATTCAAAAAAGTAGACTTGCCCACTCCGTTTTTCCCCACGATGCCGATGCGGTCCTTTTTCTTGAATACGTAGGAGAAATCGGCTACCATAGCCTGGCTTCCGAAGCGTTTGGTCACCCGGTGAAGTTCCATGATCTTACCTCCCTGTCGGGCTTCTTTGATGTCCAGTTCGAGCTTGTCCTTTTTCAGGTTTTGCGAGGCTACCTCTTGCAGGTCATAAAACGCATCGATGCGGTATTTGGCCTTGGTGCCACGTGCCCGGGGCTGTTTGCGCATCCACTCCAGTTCCTTTTTGAGCAGGCTTTTGGCCTTGCTCACCTCAATTTTCAGCAGTTCTTCGCGCAAGGCCTTCTTCTCCAGAAAGTAAGCGTAGTTGCCCTTGTAGCGATAAAGTTTACCCCGGTCAAGTTCCAATATCTCATTGGCCACGTTGTCCAAGAAGTAGCGGTCGTGGGTCACCATGATGAGCGTGATGTTCTTGCCGCCCAGGTAGGTTTCCAGCCACTCAATGGCCTCCAGGTCTAAGTGGTTGGTGGGTTCGTCCAGGATGATGAGGCTGGGGTTTTTGAGCAGCAGTTGCGCCAGAAACACACGCTTCCGTTGGCCTCCTGACAGCGTCTCGAAGCGCTGCTCCAAGTCGGTTATGCCAAGCCTGCCGGTGATCTCCTGCACTTGTGCATCATACTCCCAGGCATTCAGTTCGTCCATGCGTTCCAGCACGCGCTGCATCTGGCCGGGGTCGGTTTCCGGATGGTGGATGCATACCTCATACTCTTTGACCACGCGGGCCACTTCGTTGGCATCGTCAAAGAGGATTTGGTTGACCGACAGATGGCCGGCCACCGCGGGTTGCTGCATCAGGTAGCCCAGCGTGACACCCTGCGCCACGGCCACCAAGCCCTGATCGGGTTCCAGTTGGCCCGTGAGTATTTTTAGCAAGGTGGATTTGCCCGCCCCGTTCTCGCCCACCAAGGCCAGCTTTTCGCCTTGCGAGATACCAAACGAAATGTCCTTAAAAAGCCACTTGTCGTGAAAGGATTTAGAGAGGCCTTCGGCCGATAGATAGTTCACACGCGATGATTGAGGCACAAAGGTAACTCAATGCGTTGGCATTGCCGCGCGCGGTCGCGATCGGCACAGGTGGGTGATGCGTGGGCCTCAGGCGTGCATGCGCGTCTTCTGCACGAAGCAGAACAGACACACGAGCAATTGAAAAAGGGCGGTGGCAACGATCGCAAAAAGTGGGGTCATGGCGTAGTCGTTTTGGTTTGAAAGTGTAAATCTAATTGATAATGTTAAAATACCAAACAATCAAGTAGTTATATTTTAAATAAATATTCAGCCGCGTGTCCCTTCGAGCCCCGTATCTTTGCGCGCCTGTATGATCGAATCCGCGCCTGAAAGCCAACACACGTGCCAGAACTGTGGCAATCGCTTTAGCGGGTTGTATTGCAACCTGTGTGGCGAAAAAGTACTGCTTCCCTCCGACCGGTCGTTCAAAACATTTCTGAGCAACATCCTCATTGCCATCACGTTTGCCGACAGCAAATTCATCAAGACGCTGTGGCTGGTGATTTCGCAACCGGGCTTTGTGTCGTGGGAGTTTGCCAATGGCAGACGGGTGAAGTACCTCAAACCCATCTCGTTGTTTTTTGTGCTCAACCTCATCTACTTTCTGTTTCCCGTCATCCAGCTCTTCAACGCCACGTTTGATACCCAGTTGGCTTCGGTTTATGGGCGGCTGATTCAGGAGATGATTGCGAACAAGGCCGTGGCGCTGGGCTATGGCCTTGATGCGTTCAAGGTTGTGTACAACACCAAAACGCTCGGCTTGGCCAAGTTGCTGGTGATGGTGTTTGTGGTCATCAGCTCATTGCCGCTCAACCTGCTGTACTACAAACGCAATCGGTACTTTACCGACCATGTGGGCTACATGGTGGAGGCAGCTTGTTTCAACCTGTTTGTCAATACCCTGGCCCTCACCCTGGTGGTGCGGTTGTTTGGCCTGGGCGGCTACTTAGACGAAACCGGTCTTACGTTTTTTTTCATCGGCACCAACCTTTATTTTTTCCTGCGCTCCGGCAGCCGCTTTTATCAGGAACGCGGTTGGAAACTGGTGGTCAAAGCCCTGGTGATGATCGTCTTCCTGAAAATCTCGCTGGAAGTGTACCGCCTGATTTTGTTTTTCGTGACGATGTGGGCGCTGTGACCGCTTATACGCGGGCGTTGAGCAGCGACTGGATCAGTGAGTCGGCCTGTTGCCGTTCTTTCTGATCGACCATGGCGCGGTAGGCATTCAGGGTGATGATGGCATCCTCCACTTCGCGCAACATGGCCTGCGTCAACGCAAGGTTGAAGCGGCTGTTTGGGAACTCGGGTTCAATTTCAATGGAAAACTGATAGTGCACCTTTGCCAACGGAAAGTTTCCGATTTCGGCATACAGGTTGGCCAGGTTGTAGTGCGCCTCAAAGTGCCGGGGTGTTTCGGCCAGGCACTTGGTAAAACAGTCGATGGCGCGGGTGTAGTTTTGATCTTGCGACTCCAATATGCCCAGGTTGCAGTAGGCATCGGCCACGCTGTCACCGGCCGCAATGGCCTTCTTGTACACCTGCTTGGCATGTGCATCGCCCAAATCGTCCAAGTAAAGCGCTTCTTCAAAAGGTGTGCGCGAACTGATGCTGACCACCTTGCCCCCCGAAAACAGGCTTAGTTGCCCGTGCTTTTCCTGCATGTCCGTCTTGCGCCTGCGGGCGGGTTTGAAGCCGAACTTCGCTGGGGCTGGAGACGGGAACCGTACCACTTTGGCCATGTCGCAAAGGTATCAAAGTAACGGGAAAGACGTCCGTTGCGTTGACCCGGGGCGCATACCGCGAGTCAAAAAAAGATTGGACCGTTTGAAACTTTTATCGTAATATTACGATTAATTGATCATGGGCCTTTCAAAAACCGAATCGTTTACGCACGCGCAAAACGAGATTGCTTTGTTGGCAAAAGCGCTGGGCCACCCGGCCCGCATCGCCATCCTTCAGTTTTTGGCGGAGCAGAAAACCTGTGTGTGCGGTGACATTGTGGATGAGCTTCCCTTGTCGCAGTCAACCGTGTCTCAACACCTGAAAGAATTGAAGCGTGTGGGATTGATCAAGGGCCAGATTGAGGGGCCCACCGTATGCTATTGCATTGATGCGCGTGCCTTGCAGCGCTCCAAGCACTTGCTGGCCGAGTTATTTGCCGAAGTGGAAGTAACTTGTTGTTGAGCCGATCCTATTGAAACGTTACTCCCGATGATGATGGAAACCGCACCACTAACGATGACCTGGCAACCCATCAAAACGACTGATGCGTTGAAACAGGCTAAGGAATTTCTTGCGGCCAGTGGGTTGCCCTATGAAGATTTGGAGGTGAAGACGGCCCTGATTTTGGGTGGGTTTGACCAAGCCGAATGGGTGGCAACGGCTGCACTGGAACCTCACGGTGATGATTGGTTGCTACGGTCTGTGGCCGTGGTGCGCAGGCTTCGCGGCCGAGGGATAGGCAAAGCGGGGGTGCGACAACTTCTTGAGGGGCCTGAGGTTCGATCGGGCAAAGGCGTCTATCTCCTGACGGAAACCGCGCGCGATTTCTTTGTCCAATTGGGATTCCAAGAGATACCCCGTTCCCAAGTCCCGGAGGCGATTGCAAAAAGCCGGGAGTTCTCAACGGTCTGTCCGCAATCTGCCGTGCTGATGAAATATTCGTTGTGGCCATGAACATACTCATTCTTTGTACAGGCAATTCCTGCCGTAGCCAGATGGCCCACGGCTATTTGCAACACTTCGCCAATGGCCGGGCCACCGTTTACAGTGCCGGCATCGAAACGCACGGGGTGAACCCACGCGCCATCGAAAGCATGAAGGAAGATGGCATCGACATCTCGCACCATACCTCCAACCAGGTGGATGAATACAAGGACATCGTGTTTGACTACGTCATCACCGTGTGCGACAACGCAAAGGAAAACTGCCCCTATTTTCCCGCGCGGGTTAAGATGTTGCATCAGAACTTTCCCGATCCCGCCAAGGCAACGGGCACCGAAGAAGCGATCATGGAGCAGTTCCGGAATACGCGCATGCTGATCAAAGCATACATGCAAAAGTTTGTGCAGGATTACCTGTAACAGACCGCGCCAACACACGCCACTTTTTTACCTTTGGGGCTTGTTTGCACCCCATGACGCCAAAAAGGTATTTCGTAATCGATTTCGACAGCACTTTTACAAAGGTAGAGGCTTTTGACGTGCTGGCCGAAATCAGTCTGAAGGACCATCCGGATGCGGAAGAGCTGGCCCGGCAGATCAAAGAAATAACCGACCAGGGGATGAACGGCTCGCTGTCGTTTCGCGAGTCGTTGGAAAAGCGCGTGGCCATTTTGCGGCCCAACCGCAGGCAACTGAGTCAGTTGGTAGTGGCCCTGCGCGACAAGGTGTCGGAGTCGTTTAAGCGCAACAAAGAGTTTTTTCAGGCCTATGCCGATGACATCTACATCATTTCCAACGGCTTTCATGCCTTCATCGACCCGATTGTGACGGAGTTTGGCATCAAACCCGAAAACATTTTTGCCAACCGCTTTCTTTTTGACGAAGCGGGCAACGTGATTGGGTTCGACAAGGAAAATCCGCTGTCCGTAAACAATGGGAAGGTAGAGCAATTGAAGCGACTGAATCTGCCGGGCGATGTGTATGTGATTGGCGATGGGTACACCGATTATGAGATTAAGCACTCAGGCTTGGCCAATAAGTTTTACGCCTTTACCGAAAATGTAGAGCGCGAAAATGTGCTCAAAAATGCCGACCACGTGGCACCAAGCCTGGATGAGTTTCTGTACCTGAACAAGTTGAACACCGCCATCTCCTACCCGAAAAACCGCATCAACGTATTGCTGTTGGAAAACGTACACCCCGTGGCCGTGGCGCTCATGCGGGCAGAAGGGTTTAACGTGGAGACCTATCCGGCCGGCTTGGATGAAGACGAGTTATGTGAGAAGATCAAAAATGTGTCGGTGTTGGGCATCCGCTCCAAAACGCAAGTGACGGCCCGCGTGCTGGACAACGCCAACCGCTTGATGGTGATCGGTGCGTTTTGTATTGGCACCAATCAAATCGACCTGCGGGCAGCCACGCAAAAGGGTGTGGCTGTTTTCAATGCGCCTTTCAGCAATACGCGGTCAGTGGTCGAGTTGGCACTGGCGGAGATCATCCTGCTCATGCGCAACATCCCCGACAAGTCGGCCAAAATGCACCAGGGGGTTTGGGACAAGTCGGCCAAGGGCAGTTTTGAAATCCGCGGCAAGAAGCTGGGTTTGATCGGCTACGGCAATATCGGTACCCAACTGTCGGTTTTGGCCGAAAACATGGGCATGAAAGTGCTGTATTACGACAACGAGGAGAAGCTGGCGCTGGGCAACGCGGTCAAGTGCAAAAGTTTGAAAGAACTGCTGGGGCAGGCGGATGTTGTTTCGCTGCACGTAGACGGCCGCGAGTCAAACACCAACCTGATTGGCGAGGCGGAATTTAAACTGATGAAAAAAGGGGTGATTTTTCTCAATTTGAGCCGCGGGCATGTGGTTGATATTCAAGCGTTAAAGAACCATATCCTGTCGGGCAAAGTAGCCGGTTGCGCGGTGGACGTGTTCCCCTACGAGCCCATCAGCAATGAGGAGGAATTTATTTCCGAGCTGCGCGGGTTACCAAACACCCTGCTTACGCCACATATCGGGGGAAGTACATTGGAGGCACAAGAGAACATAGGCATGTTTGTCCCGGGCAAAATGATGGACTACATCAATACAGGAAGCACCTCGGTGAGCTTCAATTTCCCCAATTTGACATTGCCCACCCTTGAAAATGCGCACCGCCTCATTCACATCCACAACAACGTGCCGGGCATTTTGGCCCAAATCAACCAAGTACTGGCCGACCACGGCATCAACATCGTTGGCCAATATCTGAAAACCAATGAGTTAATTGGTTATGTGATCACCGACATCAACAAGCAGTACAACAAGGAGGTAATCAAAAAGCTCCGCGCCATCGAGCATACGATCAAATTCAGGGTGCTATACTGAGCTTTGATCGAAAAACACCTCAAAAATTGACGATTTTGACTATTTTTACACCTTACGAATAAACCTGAACCGATGAATACCTTTAGGGCATCCTCACTTTTTGCCTTTTTCTTCATTTTTTCGCTTTGTGCCATCGCCCAAACCGGGCCGGGCGGTATCGGAAACACCTTGGGAACAGGACAGCCACGCAACGTTTTGTGGCTGGAAGCCAATAGTTTGCCGTTGGCCAATGGAGCCGACATCCTCACGTGGACCGATCGGTCGGGCAACAACAACAACCTGACGGCCGTGGCTGCCACTAGCCCGGTGTTCAACAACACCACCACCCCCCCCAACGGGCTGGGCTATGCGCGTTTTAACAAGGCCGACAACCGCATTGTAAGAACATCTTTTACAGACATGCCCCAGTCGGGCATCACCACCCTTGTGGTTTACCGGACCAACGACTCGGGCGATGGGTTGATTTCATACGCTGCGAGCGATGCTTTTCCTGACGAGTATTTGATCCGAAACAGCGATGCTTTGCGTACCTACATTTTTGATGGAGCGTTTGATCAGTCTACCATTGCCACCAACAATGGCGCCTGGCGCATCTTGCTCAACAGTTGGGAGAACATCGATGGCCGCTTGAATTATCATGTAGACGGAGCCGAAAGTGGCGGGTTATTCCGGTTGGTGAATGGCTTCAAGATAAACCAGACCATTGACGGAGGTGGGACATTGGCGTTGGGCAATGATCAAGACCTGTTGAACGGTGGCTACGAACCGGGCGATGCCTTGCAAGGCGACATTGCCGAGGTAATCATGTATGACCGCAAGCTCAACGATGCGCAGGTGCGGATCATCAACAATTACCTGGGTGCCAAATACGGCATCACGCTGGCAGGCGGCACGGACATTTATGTGGGTGACACAGCCCCAAACGGCAACTTCGATTTTCAGGTAGCCGGTATCGGCCAGATCAATGGTACTGTCCACGGAGAGGCTAACTCTGCGGGGTTGGTCATTTCGGGAGTATCCTATGCAGCTACATCATTCATCATTTATGGCCACAACAACGTGGCCAATAGCGTTTCAACTGCCAACCTTCCCGGGGGTGTGGCCCAGCGCTGGAACCGCTCGTGGTTTCTGGACCGGACGAACAACATGACCGTTGATATCGCCTTTGATTTGGGCGAAGGGATTGGCGGGGGTGTTCCCGTGAACAAAGACAATTATGTGCTTCTGAGGCGCGCGACACCCGGAGTTGGAAATTACGTTGACTTGGCGGTGGCCAATACGAGCAAAACCATTGTGGGCGACCGGATTATCTTCCGAGTCGTTAACCCTACCGACCTGGGAGAATACACACTGGGTACTACCAATGCTACCCTGAGCCCCGTAAATGGAATCAATGTGCAGACCTGGTACAGCTACCAGTCTGGCGACTGGAACGATCCCAACGTGTGGACACTGGACGGTGGCGTGGTGCCCCTGTTGGAAAACCCTTCCAACGAGATCCCCGACCCTTCGGACTTTGTGGTGATTACCAACGGCCGCACCGTGACGATGAACATCAACAACGTAACCGTGGCCAACATGACGGTTAATGGTGTTTTGAGCGTTGCCAATTCATTCGGTCATAACTTCAATGAGATAAATGGAAACGGCCGCATACGGATAGCGGGCAATACGGGCAATGACAACTTCCCGGCAGGTGCGACCAACGTGGGTGCCAATGGCTTTGCCGATGCCACTAACGGGGGTATTGTGGAAATCAACGGTGCCGCCATCACGCTCAATCAAAATCGGATTTTCAAAGATGTGTTGGTGAACTTGAACACCAACGTGACCACGGCCGCGGTGATGGCCAACTACACGATCAACGGAGACCTCCGCATTGAAAACGGCACCTGGCAGTTTGGCGACAATGCCTCGATTGTGAACCGCACGGTGATTGTCAACGGTCGCGTATTTGTGGAATCGAATGGTCAAATACGGGTGGGCACGGGTAATGCCCGACACGAATTCACGTTAAGTGGCGACTTCACGAACAATGGCGGCAGCGTGCAGTTTACCAACCGCACTGCGGCTATTTATAATGCCGAGGCCGCCAATGGCATTGTGGATGTAAACCTGGTTAGTGCTACGCAAAATCAGTCAGTTATCTGTAATGGGGCAACCCGATTTTATCGGATCGAAGTCAACAAAGGCTTAGATGCCACGTACATTGCCAGCATTACCGCGTCTACACCAGCCAACTTTGAACTTTTTGGCTTTGCTAACCAAGGACATGGCGCCACGGCCCAGCTAGCTGCGAACGATAACGCTATTGGATTGATTTTTGGTACACTGGAACTGCGTACCAACGTAAATGTTCCGTTCATTTCAACCAACGGCAACTACAACATCTCGGCCGGTGCTGCGCTGTGGATCAATGGTGGCGAAGTATCCATCAGCACGGGTGGCAATGCAATTGTTGTGTATGGCAGCATTCAAGTGTCCGCAGGGTTGCTTACCGCTAACGTGACGAGCGGTTTGACGATCCGCGATGCAGGCACCATCGAGATTCAGGGCGGGACATCCAATGTCCGGCAGATCAGGACCTCCGTGCTGGGCCCTAACAACATTGGGGGATACATCCAGTCGGGCGGAGTTATGAACGTGGGCGGGGGCGCCATCAATAACGATTACTACACGTTCAGTATGACATACGTGGAAAACGTGTTTCGGATGAGCGGTGGTACGCTTACAATTTCGCATCCCTCCCCTACCGCCTCGCGTGGTCTGTTTTATGTCAACTCCGATCCGCAAAATGTGAACATCACTGGGGGATCAGTCGTATTTGTCATCAATAACAATACGAACAATCACAAGATCACCTCGCGGGCACCGGTGTGGAATGCGGTGTTTCGCAAGTTGAGCGGTACGGCTACGACCTTTACGCTGGCAGGTGGAACAAGCGGAGATCCGGGTTCTGAAACTACGTTGGCGGCTTTGCCGCTCTTCGTTAACAACGACTTGACAATCGAAGGTGCCAACTCTCCCATTTTTAATGCCAATGGATCAGACGTGTTCATCACCAAAGACCTGATCATCGAAGCCAATGGCACATACACCACCGGGGCCAACACCACGGAGTTCAATGGCAATGCCGTATCTATCATCAACGGTGGAGGCGTGCTGCGCCAATTCAATAACCTTCGCGTGAACAAGCCAACGCAGGCACTGGAGTTAAACCTGGTCAACGGGCCGGCCATTGCGGTGCAAGTGAATGGCACGCTCACCGTGGAACAGGGTACCATCGACTTTGCGGCTCTCAATATGTCTGCCCGAGGAAATGTCGTCAACAAAGGCACGATAGGAATCACGGGTAACAGCGGACGTTTGATTTTTGACGGTACCGTGCCCCAGACGCTGACGTCCACTGCGGGCCAACATCGCAACCTAGAGATCAACAACGGCACGGGTGTGTCGTTGCTGGGAGGGCAATTGTTTGTAAACGGAACGCTGACGCTCACGACCGGTGTATTCAATATTGGCACCGAAGCGTTGACGATGCAGGGCGCGGCTGCATCGATAGCAGGGACCGGCTTTGGCACGACAAAGATGATCCAGACTGCCGGCAACGTCTCGGACGGTGGCTTGGAGTTGTATTTTAACACGAATGAAGGCTTTACCTACCCCATAGGCACCAATGCTAACAGCACCGTTCGGTACACGCCCGTGGTGGCACAGATTTCAGGCTTTGCCGATGATGGATACATCCGCATCATCCCTGTGGACAACGTACTGCAAACGACCAACCTCTCCGGTGGCGACATCATTTCGTATTACTGGAGAGTAACCCACCGTGATTTCACCACGCTGCCCACGGTACGATACCAGATGACCTATGATGAAAGTGATGCGGTTGGTGACCAAACGTTGTATGTGCCTGGTCGCGTATTGGACGTGAGCCCGTTCACGCGCTCCACGGACGGTGCCGCGGATGACGTGGATGAGACCACGAACATCATAACTTTTAACGGGGCGAGCTCCGGGGGTACTTTCCCTGGCACGGGCTTCGTATTGGAAAATGCGAACTACACGACTGGAGCAGCGGCCCGATTTACCGGGGCTCCCACGGTTTTCTACAGCCGCAATTTAACTGCGACCGGCTTTCCTGGATTAAACTGGCATGCGCCCGCCAGTTGGTCTAACGCCTCGCATACAGGAGGTCCCGCCTCCACGTTCCCTCAAGCTGGAGATATCGCAATTATTGGTTCAGGCAATACCGGAGCAAATCCTCACCATGCGGTATTTATACAAAATGCTGATGCCAATGTTGCCGAGTTGCGTTTTGCACCGGTGCCGCCCGGCACCTTTAGTCCGCGTGTAACGGTCCGTCAGGACAGGGACTTCACGGCCGTTCGTGTCAGTGGCCCCGGCACGTTTATGACGCAAATACAGGCCGGTGCAGGAAACATCCCGACCATCATTGGCGATTTTGGCGATTTTGCCGAAGAGATCACGAGCAATTACATTTACAACATGACGGGCGACAGTGGTTCTCCGCTGACCATTCCGACAAACCCGTCCGTCTATCCCAACCTTCGATTTGAAGGGAACAATGGTGGGATAAACGACAGACGCATGACCAACTCGACCCCCATCACGGTAAGACGCGATTTAAGGATTGATTGGGAGGCGACCTTTGAGGTAGGCGCGAATGTGACCGTGGGCCAAGACCTACGCTTACAGCCTGCGGATGGTGGTAATGGCGGGCGTTTGACGTTCGGTACCGGAGCTGCAAACATTACGGTTTCCATTGCCAGGGATGTGCAGTTGATTGATCAAGCAAACACCGGCATCTTTGTTTCCAACGCAAACCCCTCGTTCCGGCAGCACGTATTGCAAGTCGGTGGAAACATAACTCACTCGGTGGGCAATATTGATCTGTACAACGGTGCGGCCGCTAGTGCCAACCATGCCATTCTGGAACTTACCGGTACCGGGACAAACACCTACACCAATACGTCCGCCAACACGCCTGATCTCTTTCGTATTCGCATGAACAAGGGAAATAGCCTAGCGTCCACGTTTACATTCAATACAAATTTCACGCTCAACGCACCGGCCAATATAGCCGTCAAGCCCTTGGAGATTGCCAACGGTTTGATTATCCTGAACAACAGCAACATCTCGTTTGCGCTTACCACGGGGAATGGCAATTTCTTTATTCCCGCCTCGGGCGGTCTGCAAGTGACACAAGGCGTGGTCTCGGTTTCCGGGGCGATTACCGGTATCATCTTGGACGGCCTTCTGCGGGTAAACGGAGGCACGGTGAATATGGATGGTGGCGCCAACGTGGACAACTTTATCGAATACTCTGCTTCGGGCTCAGCCACGATTGAAGTATCTTCGGGTGGCTTGACGGTTGGGTCTCAAATACGTAGGGGGCTTGCATCGACAGAAGGTATTTTGCGCTATACCCAAACGGGCGGAGCGGTCACTATCGCCAAAAATGCGGCCCCGCAAACCACCCGAGGTGTTTTTGAGATCACCAACACGGGAAGCGCAATGACGCTTAGCGGAGGAACATTTACGATTGTCCGCGGTGTAAACAGTACGGTTACCCCCTCGCTTTTGTTGGAACCTGCTTCCTCTGCCATTTCTGCCGCGTCAACGATCACGATAGGCAACGCGGACACCCCCGTGGGCGTGCAGAGCCAAAATATTGGCATTAAGTCAACAGTGGCACTTGGCAATTTAGTGATTGACAATACCAGCGGAAATGATCCGCTGATTAAACAGTATGTACTGCCCCTGACCATAGCGGGGGATTTGAATATTGCAACGGGTGCCACGTTCAATTCGCAAGGATTGGATTTGACGCTACGAGGCAACTTTACAAACTCAGGGACCTATCTTGCCAGCGGTAACAGACTCATTCTAAACCCCTTGGGAGGTGATCGTACCGTCTCGGGTAGTGGTGTGTTTTCGGTATTCAAGTTGGACAAGATTAGCACGTTGCGCTCTGTTATTGCCACCAACCTGGTTGTCAATGACGAACTTCGCGCCCTGCAAGGACGGATCAACACAGGCGCCAATTTCATTGCTGCTCGCAGGAATGTGGTGTTTGATGCGATACTGGAAGGTACCGGAATTGGGCTGGTCTTTGAGGGGACCCTTCCTCAAGTTTTGAGTAGGACAAATAACTCGGGTACAACTACGCTATCTGTTGTGACGGTGCGCAATACCAGCGGAGTTTCTATTCCAGATGGATTAGGCTACTCATTCATAGTTTCCTCCCAACTACGACTGGAGTCGGGGGTATTCGATGTGGGTGGAAATCTGCTAACGCTTGGCACTAATGCGACCGTGATACCGGTGAGCCCCTTTGGAGTCTTAAACATGATTAAGACAAACAATTCGTTTACCGACAGCGGAGTTCGTAAACTATTCCCGGCCAACTTCACCACCGATTTCATTTTCCCCGTGGGCCAAGACACCTATACTCCTATTCGATTCAATTTTGGAACGCCAGGCAATACGACCGGAACGGTAGCAAGCAACATCATCGTGCGCACCGCCAAAGAATTTCATCCTTCCATTATTGAGGATTCCGAGGCGCCCGATACGGAGATTGTGGACCGTGATAACGTGCTTCAATATTACTGGGTACTCGATGCCAACGGAGTTCCTTCTTCGTTCCGGGCGGACGCCATCATGACGTACGACCAATCCTATGTACGAGTGACCGGAAGTAATACCGAAGCGGACTACATAGCCGCGCGTATCCGCACAGAGAACAATCCGCTCGAGGACATTGACAAGTTCTCGACACTGGAAGTCAACGAAACCACCAATGAAGTCACGTTCAGCTTTAACGGAGTGTCGGACGATGGTATCTCAGGGAATTACTTTGCCGGCATTAATAACGCCATCCCAGATCGTGTGCCGGTGTACACAACGGTTACATCGGGGAATGTTAACGCGGCCATCTACGACATCCCGGTCCCGGGCGGGGGAGCTCCCGTGGGCGCGGTGGTCGTGGTGGATTCGGGCGATGAATTGACGCTGAATTTGAATTCCGTTCGATTGTTCAAAACAGAAATACGATCCGGTGGGGTATTGAACGTGAACGGTACGTTTGGCCACCGTCTGGGAACCGTAACAGGTTCTGGCACGTTGCGCATTACCAGCAACACCGCCAGCGCGGTACTCCCGGCAGGCTTTTATGACGAGTTCTTTGCTTGCGGTGGTGGCACCTTGGAATATGCCGGCTCTGGCAGCTATGATGTATTAGGAGGCATCGCCACCGTGCGTCAGGTTTCGTTTGTGGGCTCGGGTAACCGTGATTTGGCTAACAACGACCTCACCACCTGCGATGACTTGGTTGTCAATGGGCCGACTGTGCGCAACTTAAATAACCGAACCATCACAGTAGGTCGAGACATGCTCGTTCAGGCCGGGTCGTTTTCCAAAGGAAACAACCCTCGCACATTGACAGTCACGCGCGACTTGGTTGTTTCCGGAGGTACTTTCGTGGGCGTATCGGACGGAACACGTTTGATTGGAAGAGACCTGGTGGTAACCGGGGGCACTTTTGAGACGGGCTCTGGCGGAAACGTGGAGATCAGAAACAACGTCAGCTTCAGCGGGGGTTCGTTTAATGGGGGCTCCGGTACCGTGCGCTTGCTCTTTACAGGCACCACGCAACAGCAGATCAATGGTACCTTCACCGGGGCCGCTCAGTGGCATCGCATGGAAATCAACAACTCGCAAGGCATGCGATTCAACGGCAACATGACTCTGACCACCGAGATGCTGCTAACCAACGGCCATGTCATACCTAATACCGGAGTGGTCATCACGCTGGGAGCAACGGCCATCGCAACACCAACAAAGGGGCAACCCAATTCGCTTGTTATCGGCCGCCTCTACAAGGTCATGAATGCGGGTACGTCATTCTTTTTCCCGATTGGGCTTGCCAATCGTTGGAGATACGGACTCATTCAAAATACAAGCACAGGACCGCTGACGTGGAGTATGGAATATTTTGGTACCAATGCTGACTTTACTGCACCCGAAGTTGACAACTTGACCCCGGCCGATCCGGTGGCGATTCGCACAATTTCGAGAGGCGAATACTGGCGCGTATCAGACGGCAACGTGGCTGCATCAGGTGTCACGGCCCGGATCGGCTTGAGCTGGGGCTTAGAAAGTGATGTGTCCTCCAACACCATTGAACGAGAGAAGCTGAAAGTGGTGGTGTGGAACGATGCGACTTCCCTGTGGGACAATTTTGGGGGAGCCAACTTCCTCGCGGGCCACACACAGTCACAAGGCGACTTTGTGGCGCAGACCGCCACCTCGTTCAGCGAACGGATCGTGACGTTAGGTTCGGGTGACCTCAACAACCCGCTCCCCGTTACGTTTACTGACTTTTCAGGAGAGACAGCCGGTGGCGTCAACATTCTTCGCTGGGGTACGGCCACCGAGTTGAACAACGACCGCTTTGTGTTGGAACGGTCGGCTGATGGCGAGACATTCCAAACCATAGGCGAAGTAGTTGGCGCAGGCACCAAGGTAACTCCGTCATCGTATTCCTTTAGTGATAAGAACCCGATGACCGGGAAAAATTACTATCGCTTAAAGCAAGTTGATTTTGACAAAGCGAGTGCCTACCACCCGCGGGTGGTGCTGCTCAATGTGGAAGAAGGTACTACTCCCATGAGTGTTAGCCTTTATCCGAACCCTACCACCAGCGGACTGTTTCATGTGCGTATCAGCAACGGAAATGGATCGGCAGCCGTGGTACGGGTATCTGACCTCAGCGGACGGATCATCCGCACCGCCATGTATGCGGACGCTAAGTCAGGGTCTGACTTGGAGGTTTTGCTAGGTAACGAGGCGGTTTCGGGCACCTATCTTGTCGAGATAGTCCAAGGCAACAAACGCATCGTACAACGCTTGATCGTGAAGTAGTTACGGATAGTGATCGTAATAAAAAAAGGGCCGTTGACCGGCCCTTTTTTTATTGCCCCTATTAGTATTGGAGCAACCGGCCAATATGCTCAGCAACCTTGGCGGCATTGGGCAGCATCTGCGCTTCCAAGCCCACGTTCAGCGGTATGGCGGGTAAGTTGGCGGCCCCCACGGTCAGTACGGGGGCATCGAGGTAGTGGAAGCAATGGGCGGAAATCCTGCCTGCCAACGACTCGGCAAACGAGTTGAGTAGGGGTTCCTCCGTTACTACCAGCGCACGACCGTGCTGTTTCACGGCCTCCACTACCATCGTCCAATCAAGGGGATTTAGCGTCCGCAGATCAATGATCTCCACTTGTCCTTCAAACTGACGTGCGGCTTCTTTGGCCCAATAAACACCCATACCGTAGGTGATCACCACGCAACTACTGCCGGCATCCATGTGCGCAGCCGATGCCAATTGCACTTTCGCTCCGATGCCCAGCGGCAGGATGTATGACGCGTCTGGCTCTATGGTTTTGGCCTCGCCCGTACCGGGCACCTTGCTCCAATACAATCCTTTGTGTTCAAGCATGACCACGGGGTTGGGGTCATAAAAAGCAGCCTTCATCAGACCTTTCATGTCTGCCGCATTGGAGGGATATACAACCTTGATACCGCGTATAGTCAACAGCGTGCTTTCGATGCTTCCGGAATGATACGGCCCACCGCCTCCGTACGCTCCGATGGGTATTCGAATCAATGCTTGCACCGGAAACTTTCCATTTGACAGATAACAACTTTTTGACAGTTCCTCAACCAGTTGGTTGATCCCCGGCCAGATGTAGTCGGCAAATTGTATTTCCACAATAGGTTTCGCTCCTACAGCACTCATGCCCACTGTTGATCCAACGATGTAGGCTTCCTGGATAGGTGTGTTAAACACCCGGTCGTCACCGTATTTCTGGGCCAGCGTGGCGGCTTCGCGAAAAACTCCACCCAGGCGTTTGCCCACATCTTGGCCATAAAACAATGCTTCCGGATGCTTCGCCAGAATTTCGTCAATGGCATGGAGGGCTGCGTCCACCATCACTGTCCGCTCCGCTTTTGCGGGATGTCGGTTGCCCTCTTCCCGAACGATGGGCGTGGGCGCAAACTCATGAGTGTCAAACTCATTTACGTCCGGATCCGGTGAAGCACTCGCCCGCTCAAAGCTCTCCGCCACGCGCAGCGTTGCGTCTTCGGCCCATTGCTCTAATTGACCGATCGAAATGCCCAGCGACAGCAAATACGCGCCAAGCTTAGGTATGGGATCTTGTTGCTTATGCTCAGCCAAATCTGTGCCGCGATACCACTCCCTGCGAACGCCCGAAGTGTGATGCCCAAGTAATGGACACGTAGCGTGAATCAAAAAAGGGCCCTCGCCTATCCTTGTTTTTTGCAAAGCATCGGCTACGCACCGATAGCTGGCGACAAAGTCCGAGCCATCAACCCGTACGCGGGCCAGCCCCTTAAATCCCGCGGCAAACTCATAGGCATCCATGGCCCTCATCTCTTGGCCGGTTGCGGAGATACCCCACCCGTTGTCCTGCACCAAATACACAATGGGTAGTTTCTTTAACACTGCCATTTGAAAGGCCTCGGCAACCTCGCCTTCGGTGACAGAGCCGTCTCCCAGCGAACAAACAACAATCGAACCCGGCTCGCGCAGTTCCCGCGCCTGCAGATAGGATATGCCATGGGCCATGCCCGTAGCGGGGATAGCCTGCATGCCTGTAGCAGAGCTTTGATGGGGTATTGTGGGAAAACCTTCACGCCTAAGTGATGGGTGACTGTAGTACGTTCGGCCGCCAGAGAAGGGATCGTCTCGTTTGGCCATCAATTGCAGCATCAACTCTTCCGGGGTAATGCCCAAGCCCAAAAGCAGGGCCTCATCGCGGTAGTAGGGCGACACAAAATCGATGGGGAGAAGTTGCATGCCCACGGCCAACTGTATGGCCTCGTGACCACGCGAGGTGCTGTGAACATACTTTGCCGCTACGTCTTTCCGGTCATCGTACAGTGCGGCCATGGCGTGTGCCGTCAGCATGTGCTGGTATGCCTTCTCAGCTATCTGGCGCGTGGGCACCGTTTGCTTTGCCGCTTTTTCCAAAACCATAATTGTCGAGCCTCACGCCAAAAATATTGAATTTGTTCGAGAGCAGGCGTCAACGATTGTTTGAGAGGCATTAGAAATACACCATCTTTACCTTTAAGATACACGAGAAGTATGGTTAGCGCATGGTATCGGTTAGTACAAACGGGCGTAGACCCCGATGCCCCCTGGCAGGTCAATCGCCACATCGTGTTGTGCAACGCCACAGCTTTGATAATCAGCTTCGTCACCTGTGGTATCAGTTTGCTCTCCACGGCCTACTTTGGGTGGCTCACCGGTGTGATCGCGGCCTGGACGGCCGGCTTTGTTTTTCTTTTGCCAATCGCCATCAACGCCTTTGGATTTCGTAATGTGTCGCGGTTGTTTTTGATCTTTTCGTTGAATATCGGGGCGCTTGCCATCTCGGTGGTTGACAAATTTGATACACCAGCCTCCTTGGAAGAGTTTCAGTTTTTTCACTTGCGCATCGTTTTGCTCGGAAGCTCCCTTTTTCCATTTATCCTTTTCCGATTGACCGAACGGGGCCCGTTGGCGGCAGGCGTATTGATCAACCTGTTGTCGTTGCTTCTTTTTGACCCCATCCATGAAGCTTGGGGTGCAGGTTACTATCAACTCGGCTTTCAGGCGCCCCACTACTATTTTATGAACTACATCTGTGTTGCCATGGGGCTGATTTTGGCGGGTTGTAGTTTCTTTTTGAAGTACAGCTATGAAACGGCCGAGGCAAAAAATGAATCGCTGATTGAAAGCCTGAACCAGGCTAACCAAACCATTGGCAAACAGAAAGAAATGCTGACCCGGGAAAATCTTCAACTGAATCAAAGCCTGGTCGACAAAAACCTGCAACTGGTACAAACCAACGAGGAGCTGATCCGTCACAATAGCGATTTGCTTCAATTCTCATACACCGTGTCGCACAACTTGCGAGGCCCCGTGTCCAGCATGATTGGGCTGCTGAACCTGATGGATACGCATGATCTGACCGGGGACAATCAAGCGATTGTCGCGTATTTGAAAAACGCCACACACTCGCTTGATGGCACGATTAAAGACCTGAGCAGCATCATCGACATTCGCAATAAGATCAGCCGTGTACGGCAGTCCGTTGATCTGAACGAAGAACTGAACCATGTGCTCACATTGCTGCAAAAGGACATTGACGACAGCGAGGCAATGATCCATCGCCATCTTCAGGTGGATGCCGTGCATACCGTAAAGCCCATGTTGGCCAGCGTATTGTACAACCTGGTCAGCAATGCCATCAAATATCGGTCGCCCGATCGCCCCCTGGTCATTTCCGTGACCAGCCGCGCGGAAGGGGAATTCTCGATAGTGGAAGTGGCCGACAATGGCTTGGGGCTGGATGTGGTGCGGTTTAAAGACAAACTGTTTGGATTGTATAAGCGCTTTCACACTCATACGGACGGCAAGGGGTTGGGGCTGTTCTTAGTGAAACTGCAGGTGGAAGCACTCGGTGGCCGGGTAGATGTTGCCAGCGTGCTCAATCACGGCACCACTTTTTCGGTGTCATTCCGCAATTCCCTCGCTGACCCGCCAGCCTCTCCGCAGCTATAGCCGCTCGAACGACTCGCGCAACGCGTATGTTTTGCGCGCCTTTTCGATCAATGCCTCTGACTCGGCAAAGTTGAGTGTCTGTTGCCCATCACTAAAGGCTTCTTCGGGCTTTTGATGCGTCTCGAAGATAATGCCATCCGCTCCGGCCATGATGGAGGCCAGGGCAATCGGTTCCACCAACTCGCGAATACCAATGCCGTGCGAAGGATCGGCCATGACGGGCAAGTGCGTCTTTTCTTTGAGCAGCGGAATGGCATTGATGTCCATGGTATTCCGGCTGGCGCGTTCATAGGTACGGATGCCGCGCTCACATACCATTAGCTTCTCGTTGCCGGCCGAAAAAACATATTCGGCCGAGTACAGGAGTTCCTCCAGCGTACCGCTGATGCCCCGTTTGATCATCACGGCTTTGTCCACCTTGCCCAGTTCGTCCAGCAAATTGAAATTCTGTGAGTTGCGGGCCCCTACTTGAAAAATATCAACATAATCGTGCATGGCAGCAATTTGACTTACCTGCATCACCTCGCTGATGATTTTAATTCCAGCTTGCCTGGCCAACGAATGCCACATACGCAGACCCTCAATCCCCAGCCCGCGAAAGGCATACGGTGAACTTCGGGGCTTGAATACGCCCCCGCGCATAATCCGGACGCCTTGTGCTTTGAGATGGTTGATGGTCTGCTCGGCCTGCGCCTCATTTTCAATTGAGCATGGCCCTGCCATGATGGCCAACGAGCCCTCACCAACGGTAATCCCCTCGCCCAGATCGATGACGGTACGGTCCACTTTCCATTTACGCGACACCAATTGATAATCATCTGACACCTGGTGAATATCCCCAATGCCCGGCAGGTGGCCCAGTTGCCGCAGGTCAATCTCTTTTTTTCCCGTCACGACCCAATATGTCGCGCTTTGGGTAATCACTTCGGTGGCCTTGAATCCCAAGGCGCGAAGCTTAGCTTGTACCGCTTCTTTGTCTGCCGCAGATATCGTCTTTTTTAACTGGAGAATCATGACCCGTGTTCTTTAGTCCGTAATCTGTCAATAAACTGTTGAATGCCTTCAGGATCAACTCCGTGCGTGGCTACGTGTTGGATGAACGAGCTGCCCACGATGGCACCAGCGGCATACCGGCAGGCCGTTGCAAAGGTATTCGCGTTCGATATGCCAAAGCCGATCAAATAAGGACTCGCAAGGTTTAGCAAACGCAAGCGCTCGAAGTACTCGATTTGCTCGGGCGCAAATTGATTGCGGGCACCGGTGGTGCTGGATGCCGACACCGCATAGATAAAGCCTTCGGTCATGGAATCGATAGCCCGGATGCGCAACTCAGATGTAGTGGGCGAGATCAAAAAGGCATTCAATAAACCGTTCACCCGAAACACCTCGCGGTAGCGTTGCAAATACTCGGCCATCGGCATGTCGGGCAATATCAAGCCGTCCACCCCCGCGCGGCTGGCATCCTGGCAAAAGCGTTCCATGCCATATTGCAAAACCGGATTCAAGTAGCCCATCAAAACAATAGGTATGGCCGTTTGCTCACGGATACGTGCAACCTGCTCGAGCAGAAGCGACACGCGCATGCCGCCTTCAATCGCCTGCTTATTACTCTGTTGGATGACCGGCCCGTCCGCGATGGGATCGGAAAACGGAATACCTACTTCAATCATATCTGCCCCCGCTCGCGCCAATGCCAGCGCCAAGGGCACGGTATCATGAACGCCCGGGAAGCCAGCCGTGTAGAAAATCGAGAGTATCCCCTCCTTCTTTGTTTCAAAAAGTTGTGTGATCCGATTGCTCATTAGTACTGGCCCCACTTGATATAGGTTTCCAAATCTTTGTCGCCCCGACCTGATAGGTTGATGACCACAACATCGTCTTTGTCGAATTCAAATTGATCTAAAGCCGCGAAGGCATGGGCCGTTTCGATGGCGGGGATGATTCCCTCCGTACGGCTCAGCGCCACCCCGGCCTTCATGGCCTCATCGTCCGTTACGTTGACAAATGTTACCCGCCCGGTGTCGAACAGGTGCGCGTGTAGCGGGCCGATGCCGGGATAATCCAAACCGGCCGAAATAGAATGGGGCTCCACCACCTGTCCGTCTTCGGTCTGCATGAGCAGGGTGCGACTTCCGTGCAGCACGCCCGGTTTACCCAACGCGGTGGTGGCTGCGGACTGGCCTGAGTCAACGCCTTTGCCGCCAGCCTCTACCCCTATCAGCCTTACGTGTTCGTCCGCCAAAAAATGGTAGAAAGCGCCCGCGGCATTGCTGCCTCCGCCCACGCAAGCCAACACATAATCCGGAAACGGATTGCCTTCCTTTTCAACCAATTGCTTTTTTATCTCTTCGCTGATGACAGCCTGGAAGCGCGCCACCAGGTCGGGGTACGGATGTGGGCCAACCACCGAACCAATGATGTAGTGTGTATCGGCAGGGTGGTTAATCCAATGGCGCATAGCCTCATTGGTGGCATCTTTCAATGTCATGTTGCCACTGGTGGCAGGCACCACCTGCGTGCCAAGTATGCGCATGCGCTCTACGTTGGGGCGTTGTCGCTCCATGTCCAATTTGCCCATGTAAACACTGCACTCCATCCCCATCAGTGCGCACACGGTGGCTGTGGCCACGCCATGCTGCCCCGCACCCGTCTCGGCTATGATCTTTTGTTTGCCCAGCCGCTTTGCCAACAGGATCTGACCAATGGTATTGTTGATTTTGTGCGCTCCTGTATGGCAAAGGTCTTCGCGCTTCAGATAGATGTGGGCACCGTATTTTTCCGACAATCGAGCGGCTTTGTACAACGGTGTCGGCCTGCCTACATAGTCGCGCAGCAGTGCATGAAACTCGCTTTGAAAAGTGGGCTCAGCCAAGATGGCCAGATACCGCTCGCGTAGTTCTTCGATATTGGGGTACAACATTTCAGGAATGTACGCGCCCCCAAATTGACCGTAGTAGCCTTGGCTGTCTACTTCAAATCGTGTCTTGCTCATGGTTGTCGATGTTTGTTTATGATTTCCGCTGCCAACTTGACTTTTTCGATGTCTTTGTGCCCGGCCGATACCTCCAGCCCACTGTTTAAGTCAACGCCTGCCATTTGCGGATGCTCAATCGCCAATGCTGCCTCCAAATTGTGAAGCGTCAATCCGCCACTGAGCAGGAAAGGTATATCCAGGTTGTAGTTCTTCAAAATTTCCCAGTTAAACGTTCGGCCACTGCCTCCGCGCAGCGAAGTACGGGTGTCGAAAAGAAATAAATCGACCGCAGAACGAAAGGGAGCGATAGAGGCAAAATCGAATTTCTCGTCCACGCCTACGGCTTTGATCACCTTTAAACGGGCCGACCGCAGCCGGGCACAATCTTCGGGTGTTTCATCTCCATGAAGTTGCACAGCCTGTAGGTCATAACGGAGCACGTTGGCCGTAATGCGCGTTAGCGACTCATTGACAAACACACCTACTTTTTGTGACGATGAGGGAAGCTTCGGCATCTCAAAATCCTCTCCCACATAGCGCGGTGATGGCCGATAAAAGATAAAGCCCACCCAGTCCGGTTTCAGCGCGGCCACCGCCAGCATGTTAGTGGGCTCGCGCAGACCACACACTTTCCATTGAAGTTCTTGCCGCCTGCTCACCGTGCTTTGATCCGTTTGATGTCCTGAATAAAAGTCCGTGCGGCTTTTTCCGGCTGCGGGCTCTCCATGAAACGCTGACCGATCAAAAAACCTTGGTACCCGTGCTCCGCTAACTCCACTACAATAGCTGGGGCGTCAAGGCCGCTCTCCGATACGGCCACGGCTGTTTTGGGAAGGTAGGGAGCCAAATCGCGACTGATGTTCACATCCACGCGAAACGTTTTGAGATCACGGTTGTTTACTCCGATCAAATCTACGGGGGCAGCCTCATTTCGTTCCCACTCATCTTTCGAATGCACTTCCAACAATACTTCCATCCCCAGACGGTGAGCGAAATCCGAAAAATTTTGGATTTGTGCGGGCGATAGGGAAGCCGCTATGAGCAGAATCGCATCGGCACCAATGGATTTCGCCTCGACAATCTGGTATTCGTCCACCACAAAGTCCTTCCGCAGGATGGGACAAAAGTTGAATTTCCGGGCAATGGTGAGATCGTCATTGCTGCCACCAAAAAAGGGCGTGTCGGTAAGTACTGACAAAGCCGATGCCCCCGCCTGCATGTACCCAATCGAAACTTTTTCGACTGATATATGCGGGTTGATCGCGCCTTTCGAGGGGGACTTTCGTTTAATCTCTGCGATGATGCCCGACTTGTCCGGCCGTGTCACGTACTTTCGCAGCGAGACCGTGGGGCTTTCAAAATACAGGCTGCGTTCCAGCAGGCGAAGGGGAAATAACTCCTTCCGCTCGGCAACCTCTTTTTGTTTTTGGGCAATGATTTCATCAAGGATGTACATGACACTTAGGAGGGGTTGATCGCCATTAGTTTATGAAACGTTTCCAATGCCTTGCCCGACTGGAGCGTATCCAATGCCAAGGCCACGGCATCGGGCAATGATTTTGCCTGGCCCCCGGTGTACAGCGCCAATCCAGCGTTGGCGGCAACGACCGAGTGTTGGGCCCGGGTTCCCTTACCGCGGAGAATTTCCAAAAACAACTTGGCCGATTCTTCCACTGTGCGCCCACCCTGGATGTCCTTCGCATCAATCACCGGCAGGTCAAACATCTGTGGATGCCAGACAAATTCGCCTTGGTTGGTAAAGACTTTACATGGCCCGGTGAGCGATACCTCGTCATATCCTTGAAGATCGTGCAGCACGCAGAACTGCTTGTTTGTGGATTGATAGAGATAGCCATACTGCCGCGCCAGTTCCAAGTTGAATACGCCAACCAACTGCCGCGGTGGCTGGGCCGGATTCACCATGGGTCCCAGCATGTTAAAAAATGTTTTGACACCCAATTCTTTGCGGATGGGCGCCACGTTTTTCATGGCGGGGTGAAACAGCGGGGCGTGCATGAAAAAAATATTCGCGCTGTCCAGGCTTCGTTTCAACGTTTCGGGGTTGTTGGTGAAGCGGTAGCCGAAATATTCCAACACGTTAGAGGAGCCGCTGACCGAGGAGACTCCATAGTTTCCATGCTTTGCCACGGGCTGACCGGCCGCAGCCACCACAAAAGACGAAAGCGTGGAGAGGTTGATGGTGTTTTTTCCATCGCCACCCGTGCCACACACATCCATCACCGGCTCATCAAAACGGACGGGCAGGCACAGCTCCAGCATCGCATCGCGAAAGCCCTGCAATTCCTCTAAAGTTACAGTGCGCATCATGTACACGGTCATGAAGGCGCTGACCTGGCTTGGGTTGTGTTTGCCCGATGCGAGATCGATCAACACTTGCCGGGCCGTGTCTTTGCTCAAGGAGCGATGCTCGATCAATTCCGTCAGGATTTCTTTCATGGCGTGTGTGTTACCCAGTTTTCCAAAAGTGTTTTGCCGTGCTCTGTCATGATGGATTCCGGATGAAACTGCACCCCGCGCACATCCCACTGGCGGTGGCGCAGCGCCATAATTATGCCCTGCTCATTTCGGGCGGTCACCTCAAGCGAAGGAGGCAGTGTACCGTCTTCCACGGCCCACGAATGGTAGTGGCATACCGTAAAGGAGGCGGGCAGGTGCGCAAACAGATAGTCCGGTTGGGTCACCTGGGCCGTGCTGGTAACGCCATGCAACACGTTGGGCAAGTTGTACAACGTGCCCCCAAAGACCTCGGCAATGCCCTGATGACCGAGGCAAACACCCAGGATACTCCGCACCGGGGCAAGCTGCTCGACCAGCGGTTTTAGGATGCCAGCTTCCGAGGGGATGCCCGGGCCGGGCGAGACCAATATCTTGTCGTAGGCCGAAGCCTCTTCGACTGTGATTTTGTCGTTTCGGATGACGTCCGGACTTAGACCCAGCTCGCGCAAGATGTGCACCAGGTTGTAGGTAAACGAATCGTAGTTGTCCAATACCAATATTTTCATAACTGTGTGGCCATGGTGATGGCACGCTTTAGCGCCTCCAATTTGTTGTTTACTTCTTGCAGTTCACTTTCCGGTTTTGATTTGGCAACCACCCCCGCCCCGGCCTGGCAGATGAGTTGGTTCTGATGACTCAAAAATGTGCGGATCATGATGGCATGGTTGAAGTCACCGGAAAACCCCATGTACCCGATGGCCCCACCATAAAACCCGCGCGGTTCGGGCTCCAGCGCTTCGATCAGTTGCATGGCCATGTGTTTGGGTGCGCCCGAGAGGGTGCCCGCGGGAAAGGTATCCGCCACCAACCGGAGTTCCTGGCCCGGGGCCGCCAAACGCCCCGTTACTTTTGAAACCAAATGGATCACGTGCGAATAGTACTGGATTTCCTTGAACACCTCCACCGTTACGTTGGCGGCAGCCCGGCTCAGGTCGTTGCGAGCCAAATCCACCAGCATCACGTGCTCGGCATTTTCTTTTTCATCACGTGCCAGTCGCTCGGCCAAGGCCGCATCTTCTTGATCATTGCCGGTGCGCCTAAACGTACCCGCGATGGGAAAGATGCTGGCTTCGTTATTTTTTATCTGGATTTGTGCCTCGGGCGAGGACCCAAAGAGCTTGAAGCTGCCATAGTCAAAATAAAAAAGATAGGGCGAGGGGTTAATTGACCGCAACGCGCGGTACACGTTAAACTCATCGCCTTGAAACCGGCTGGTAAACCTGCGCGACAATACAAGTTGAAACACATCGCCCCGGAGACAATGGGCAATTGCCTGCTTCACCATGCCCGTGTACTCGGCATCGGTCAAGTTGGATGTTTGCTCCCCCGTGCTTCGAAAAGGAAACGTGGAGAACCGGTTGCTAAAAATGATTTTCTCCAGCCGGTCCAGTCCGTGGGTATCCTCCCCTTCGTCAAGGCGGTTTTCGCACAAGACGAGTTGGTTGGAGAAGTGATCGACCACCATGACAAACCGATACAGTTGGTACCATAGATCGGGCAAAGGCTCGGCAGCGCTTGTGTCAATGTCCTCAAAAAAGCGCACGCTGTTGTAGCACATGTAGCCAAAAAGCCCCGAAGAGATGTAGCGCGGGTGCGGGTTGGCCACGGAAAACGACTTTCTGAATTCATCCAGTTGCGCCAGTACCTCCGCCCGTTGGTTGATGACAATGGTTTGCTCCGCCCGGCCGGGGTGACGGACGTGCACGTGGGTGCCTTCCACACGAAACGATGCAATCGGATCGCAACAAATGAATGAGAGACTATTTTCATGACCGTGGTAGTCCGAACTTTCGAGCAAGATGCTGCCGGCAAAAACATCGCGCACTTTCAGGTAGATGTTTACCGGAGTGAGCGTGTCGGCCAGCAGTTGTCGATGTTGTATGTAAATCGTGTTCTTCATGAGGGTAAAAAACGAAGCCCGATGTCAGGGTAAACATCGGGCTTCCGGGTAAGTTTGCGTTTGTATGCACGGTCTATCACCTATCGGAGCCCGACAGATGCCACCACCATGCCATATTGTTTTTTGTGACTTTCATTGAATGCGTTATTCGGCTGCCTCTTTCTTGCGCGGGGCGCGTTTGGCTTTTGGCTTCTCTTCGGCCACCACCGCTGCGGGCTTAGCCGATGCTACCCGTTTGAGGCGCGCCTTAATGGATTTTCTGGATCGGCTTACCCCATAGGAGCCGATGGAACGTTTTCCTTTTTTTGACTTTTTATCTCCTCTTCCCATGTTTCTGTGATCGATTCGGGCACAAGTATAAAGAAGGGTTTTGGATTTGCAAAATCCGGGGTACCCATTTCCGTTGCCGACTTGGTTTTCGGGAGGCGGCAACCTACTTTTCCAACTTAATAACGTAGTATGCCGTTTACGATTGCTATCTCCCCCACCCGCACCCCGCTGCTTGCCAACCGTTGGCTTCAGGTTTTTGTCGTGGTATTTTTCTCGGTTTGGATATCGACAGCCGTGGGCACCAGCGATTTGGCCAATTGGCTGTTGGAAAATTTATTGGTGGTATTTTTTTTGGTCTTCTTGGGACTTACCTACCGGAGGTATCAGTTTAGCGACTTAAGTTATTTGCTCATTTGCGTGTATTTGTGCCTGCACGTGTATGGTTCCAAGTACACCTATGCCGAAAATCCCCTTGGCTACTGGCTCCGCGATCAGTTCGGATGGGAGCGCAACCACTATGACCGCATCGTGCATTTTAGTTTCGGCTTTCTGCTAGCCTATCCCATGCGTGAAATGTTTTTGCGTTGGTTGCAGTACCCGGTTTGGGTGGCATGGCTCTTGCCGATTGAGATCACCTTATCCATCAGCGGGTTTTATGAGCTGATTGAGTGGGCCGTGGCCGATGTGTTTTTTCCTGCGCAAGGGGCGGCCTACTTGGGTACGCAGGGCGATGTATGGGACGCCCAGAAAGACATTTTCCTGGCCACACTGGGGGCGGTACTGGCCACCACGATTGTCTCGTCCATCAAAAAAAGTTTTGCGATCCGATAAGGCTGGCTACTCGCCTTTCTCCAAGATCAACCGGGTTTCTTCCAGGTCAAGTTCGTATTCGAGCTTGCGCACCACCTCTTCGCTGATGTGGCCGGATTTGCGCATGGCCTGCAAGGCTGCGCGCTCAATTCGCAACAGCTCGTGCTGGATGCGATGAAACTCGCCAATTTGTTGTTCATCCAACTTTCGCTCGGCTTGGTCTTTGCGGATGCGTTGGATGCGTATCTCATACTTCGTCTTGATCTGATTCAACACCGAATCTTCCAGCAACGCATAGTTTTCTTCGATGTGCTCGATCACCGCGGATGTCAGCTTCAAGCGGGCATCTTGTTCTTCTTTTCCTTCCGTCTCGTGCGAACTGATCCGGAGCAGACGTACCAATCCCGGCAAGGTAAGCCCCTGCAACACCAGCGTGGAAAAGATGACACAAAACGTCAAAAAAATGATCAAGTCGCGGTGGGGAAATGAGGCCCCATTTTCAAATGTGAGTGGCAGGGCGAGCGCGGCAGCCAGCGAAACAATGCCGCGCATGCCCGACCACGCCACCACCGTAGCGTAGCGGAGGTTGGCGGGATCGTCCCTCCCGATTCGCTTGACAAGCCAGCGTGGCAGATACGTGGCCGGATACACCCACACAATCCGGAACAAAATGGTTGCCGCACTCACGATGGCGCCATAGCCCAACAGTTCCCAAAACGAATAGTTGCCGATCCGCTCCAGGATCATCGGCAGTTGCAACCCGATCAACACGAAAATCACGCCATTGAGCAGGAAGATCAGCGTGTCCCAGACGGAATTTGCCTGCAGACGGATTTGGTGGGTAAAGAACTCGCCTGAATTCCACGAAAGGTACAATCCGCTGGTGACCACGGCCAGCACACCGGAAGTATGGATTTCTTCTGCCCCGAGGTAGGCAATGTAGGGAGTGATGAGCGTGAGGGCGGTATCCGTGGTAGGGTTGTTCGGTGTGATTTTGTGAACCCATTTGATCACCACGCCCACCAATAGCCCCACCAAGATGCCCACCAAGGCAACATAAAAAAAGTTGATACTGGCCAGCCAAAAGATAAACGTGCCCGTGGCGGCCGCACCGATGGCATAACGGTAGGCGATCAGGCCCGTGGCGTCATTGACCAGACTTTCGCCCTCCAAAATGGTAATAATCCTACGGGGCATGCCCAACCCCCTGGTGGCGGAGGTGGCCGCTACGGCATCCGGTGGCGATATGATGGCCCCAAGAATAAATGACTCGGCCCATCCAAAATCGGGGATGACATAATGCGCCACCACGGCCACCATGGTAGTGGTAAACAACACACAGCCAACAGCCAACAGCCCGATAGGGCGGCCATTGGCCTTGAAATCGGGCCACGAGGTAGTCCATGCTGCCGCATACAACACAGGCGGAAGGAACACCAAAAAAACCAGGTCCGGATCCACGGACACATGCGGCAACCCCGGAATGAATCCGATCCCGATACCCACCAACACCAGCAAGATCGGGTACGGTATTTTGATTTTATCGGTTACCTGCGCCAGGGCGGTTACTACGGCCAGCAGGATGATGACTATTTCAATGCCTTTCATGGTGGGTCTATCCCAAAACTTTCGAAGATAATGGCGAAAGGAGTAACAACAAACCTGGCGCTTGTAAGTTCACCATCCTCGGCCGGTCGCCTGCGCAACATGCCTTCCAATCGCAGGAATATCAACCTGCACCCAGCTTTTGGGGATTCGGGTTGAGGTATTATTGGCCTTTTGAGGCGTTCCTGTAATATCCCCTATTTTGGGGATGCGCAGATTGGCCAGTAAAATGTACTTTTATACGATCGAAACCTAAAGCATGAAAAGACTGATACCCCTCTCCCTCGTTTGTTGGTTGGCGGCTACCCTATCCGCCCATGCGCAGCAAGACCCGCTCTACTCTCAGTATCTGAACAATCCCATGGTGCTCAATCCGGCCTATGCCGGTATCAATGACAACCTAAATCTGTCAGTTGCCTACCGCCATCAATGGACGGGCTTTGAAGGCAACCCCACCACCATGAATTTCAACGGTCACGTATCGCTGCTCGAAAACCGGCTGGGTGCGGGCCTATTGGTGGTGCGCGACCAACTCGGCAGCGTGGCCAACACCGAAATACAGGCGGCATTTGCCTACAAACTAAAGTTGGAGGCCACCACGCTTAGCTTTGGCATGCAGGCGGGCATTGTCAACTTCCGCAGCAACGTGGACAAGATCAATCCTTACGATAAAACCGACCCTGTATTTTTGGCCAACGAAAACGTAACCAAGCCCAATGTGGGGGCTGGCCTGATCCTGCGCTCCGATCGCTACCTGCTCGGCTTATCAGTACCCCGTCTGCTCGGCACAACCATCGATGTGTCCGACAGCAATGGATCAACGCAACTCGAGTTGTACAAACAGCATTTTTATTTCTTTGGGGGTTATGTGATCTTTTTGAATGAGAACATCCGCTTTAAGCCGGCCACGTTGCTGCGTGCCGTCAGTGGCTCGCCCCTGTCGGTCGATCTGAACCTCAACCTGGTGCTGAACGAGCGTCATTCGGCCGGGCTCTTTACGCGCAACTTTAACTCGTATGGCATCATTCTGCAAACCAACTTCAGCGACCGTTACCGCCTAGGCTATACCTTTGAGTTGCCGACCAACCGCTCGGTGGGCACGCAATTCAACACCCATGAGATTTTCCTGGGCATGAAGCTGTCCGTATTCGAATTCCACGACCGTTCTTCTGTTAACGCTTTCTAAACGCAGGCCAACAAAGCGTACTTTTTAGTAGCTTCGCCCGATTATTCATCGCATGAAGCTGTACGAAAAGTATCCGCTGGCGGTCACCAATTCGCTGAGCGGGAAAAAAGAAATATTTCAATCGATCAACCCCGGATTCGTGGGGATGTACGTGTGCGGGCCAACCGTATACAACTATGTCCACCTCGGTAATGCCCGTACGTTTTTGACGTTTGATACGATCTCGCGCTATCTGCGATTTCTTGGCTACAAGGTGCGGTATGTGCGCAACATTACCGATGTGGGCCACCTGGAAAGCGATGCCGATGAAGGCGAAGACAAGATCGGCAAAAAAGCACGGCTGGAGCAATTGGAACCGATGGAAATCGTAAAGCGCTACACGGAGGATTTTCACACCGTTATGCGGCAGTTTAACATTTTGCCGCCCAGCATCGAACCCACGGCCACGGGTCATATTGTCGAGCAGATATGCATCACCGAGGAACTGATCCGCAAAGGCATCGCGTATGAAGTCAATGGCTCCGTGTATTTTGACGTAAAGAAGTACAACCACCAGAACAACAATGCCTACGGCATCTTGTCGGGCCGGAACATCGAAGAGTTGATGGAAAGCGGCCGCGAGTTGGACGCCCAAAACGAGAAGCGTGACAAGCGTGATTTTGCGCTTTGGAAAAAAGCTTCGCCCGCCCACATCATGCGGTGGCCCTCGCCCTGGGGCGATGGTTTCCCCGGTTGGCACATTGAATGTACCGTTATGAGTACCAAATACCTGGGCGAGGTATTTGACATACACGGTGGCGGCATGGACCTCAAGTTTCCCCATCACGAATGCGAAATCGCGCAAGCCCAAGGCGCCAACGGCAAACCGCCCGTGCGGTATTGGATACACTCCAACATGCTTACCGTGAACGGCCAGAAAATGAGCAAGTCGCTCGGCAACTCCTTTTTACCTTCGGAGTTGTTTGCCGGTACCCATAAATTATTGGAGCGCGGCTACAGCCCGATGACCGTCCGGTTTTTTATGTTGCAGTCGCACTACAGCAGCACATTGGACTTTAGCAACGAAGCGTTGCAGGCGGCCGATAAAGGTTTCAAGAAACTGCAGGCGGCCCGGGAAGTTGTTACAGACCTACCGCACCCCGGCACAACTTCCTCGGTCAACAGCGAGTTGGAAAAACAACTATCCGACTTGTGTGAGCAATGCTACCTCACCATGAGCGATGACTTCAACACGGCCAAAACATTGGCGGTATTGTTTGAGATGGCCGCGCGCATCAATGACTTTAAATCGGGCAATCTGTCCTTGTCGCTCGTATCCGCGGAAGCGTTTTTGCGCTTTCGGGCTACCTACCTTGGTTTTATGCAAGACGTGCTCGGGTTGATGAGCGAAACATCCGCAAATCACGCCCTGCTGGATGGCACCATCGGTGTGTTGATCGAACTCCGGAAGAAAGCGCGGACTGAGAAAAACTTTGCGCTATCCGATAAGATACGCGATGACCTGAAGGCGATCGGTGTACAACTCAAAGACGGCAAAGAGGGTGAGATCACCTACACCATCGACTAGTGCCAAGGTCATGCTCAAACGACTTTTCATCCTGCCCATCCGCATTTACCAACTCACGCTGTCACCGTTGTTGGGCTCCCATTGCCGGCACACGCCCTCCTGCTCGCAATATGCCATAGAGGCCATTCAGGAATGGGGAATTTTTAAAGGAATGTATTTAGGGGCGAAACGCATCGGCCGTTGCCACCCATGGGGCACCAGCGGCCACGATCCTGTTCCGAAAAAATCAGGCGGCCACTGAGGCGGCCTCGCCCGTGGTGGTCAGTTCCACTTCATAGGGCCGGTTCAATTTGATGTATCCCGTTCGAGGATCAATCGGGTACACTGACACCACCCAGGCTCCATCGCGCTGCCATAGGTTGCTGGCCATGTCCATTTTGCCCGTGTCAATCGTCTTCCAATCGTCACCGGTAAACCGGTGGATGGTACTTCCCAACATCTTGGAGCCGTTGAAAAAATTGGCTACGCCCCGGTTCAAATCCAACGTCACGCGCACTTTCATAACTAGATTAAAAAATAGTAAGTCGTTCTATGGCAAAGATAACGCAACGGGCGGTGGTTCGGTTGCGGGCGCACGGTCTATCGCAAGAAAGTAGATTGTTTGGCCTGTGACACCGTCCGCCAAACAGTTGGCGCACTGCAACCGATTCCACTTTCATTTTTACCAAGCATGCCTTACATTTAGAAGAATCTTCTTTACCCAATGCCTGATTTTCAAATCAAAAAAAATCCGAAAAAGTATGATGTGTGCATCATCGGTTCGGGTGCCGGGGGCGGCATGGCGGCCTATATGCTGGCCAAAGCGGGGGTGAGCGTAGCCCTGCTGGAGGCTGGCCCCTTGTATGACCCCAAAAAAAATATCACACAACTCAAGTTCCCGTGGGAGTCGCCCCGCAGAGGCGCCAGCACCACCTTCCGTCCGTTTGGCGATTTTGATGCCGCTTACGGAGGTTGGGAAATTGAAGGCGAACCGTACACGCAAAAAAATGGAACGCGGTTCGACTGGTTCCGATCGCGCATGGTGGGCGGCCGTACCAACCATTGGGGGCGCATCTCCCTGCGCTTCGGCCCCAACGACTTCAAGCGCAAAAGTGTTGATGGCCTGGGCGATGATTGGCCCATCGGCTATGACGATGTAAAGCCTTATTACGACCGTGTGGACCAACTCATTGGCGTGTTCGGAAGCACCGAGGGCATCTACAATGAACCGGACGGCATCTTTCTGCCACCGCCCAAGCCGCGGCTGCACGAACTGTTCATTAAGCAAGCCGCCACCTCCATCGGGGTGCCGGTCATCCCCTCAAGGCTGTCCATCCTCACCCAACCGCTGCCCAACAACCCCGACCGGGGTGCCTGTTTCTATTGCGCGCAATGCAACCGCGGCTGTATGGTGTATGGCGATTTTTCTTCTTCCTCGGTGTTGGTAAAACCCGCGTTGCAAACGGGCAATGTAGACGTAATGGCAAATGCCATGGCGCGCGAAGTGCTGACAAACGCGGAGGGCCTCGCCACGGGTGTGTCGTATGTGAGCAAAGAAGACGGCCAGGAATACGCAGTCGATGCGCGCGTAGTGGTGCTGGCGGCCAGTGCCTGCGAATCGGCACGCCTGCTGCTCAACTCCAAGTCAGCCGTTCATCCCAATGGCCTGGCCAACAGCAGCAACATCGTAGGCAAGTATCTGCACGACTCCACGGGAGTGGCGATGGGCGGCATTTTACCTAAGCTCATGGGCCGCAAGCGCTACAACGAAGATGGCGTGGGCGGCATGCACGTGTACTCGCCCTGGTGGCTCGACAACAAGAAATTGGATTTCCCGCGTGGCTATCACATCGAATACTGGGGCGGCATGGGCATGCCCTCCTACGGTTTTGGCTTTGGCGCACACAACGTCAACGGCAAGTTCCCGATGCGGGGTGGCGAAACGAAACCCGCAGGCGGCTATGGCGCCTCGCTCAAAGATGATTACCGCTATTACTACGGCTCCACCTTTGGCATGGCCGGCCGTGGCGAGGCCGTGGCGCGTGCCGACAACTACTGCGAAATAGATCCCACCACGGTGGACAAGTATGGCATCCCGGTGCTGCGCTTTCATTACCAGTGGAGCGACTACGAAATCAAACAAGCTAAACACATGCAGGCCACGTTTGAGGAAATCATCGATGAAATGGGCGGCATCATTACCTGGGGGCGGAAAGGCCCGGAAGAAAACTATGGGCTGGAAACGCCCGGCCGCATTATCCACGAAGTAGGCACCGTGCGCATGGGCGATGATCCCAAAAAATCGGCCGTGAACAAGTTCAACCAGGCCCACGACTGCAAAAATGTTTTTGTCATGGACGGTGGCCCGTTTGTGTCGCAGGCCGATAAAAATCCCACCTGGACCATATTGGCCCTGGCCATGCGCGCCAGCGAGTACATGGTGGAGGAAATGAAGAAACAGAATATTTGAGAATAGATATGAGATGTGAGATGATAGATGTGAGATGATAGACGAGAGATGTGAGAAGTACTCTTACATCTCACGTCTCATATCTCATATCTTAACTAAAAATGGATTATGGATAGACGAAAATACCTGAAAACCCTCGCCCTTGGCACCCTGGCCACGCCCGTGCTGCTGCAATCATGTACACCGGAAGAAAAAGAAGCAGCTGTGGATGTGGTGAAAACAGAGGGCGGTTATGAACGGCAGCCCAACGAAGTAGCCCACTACCAAAAGTTGATGGCGGAAACGTTCTTTGATCCGCATGAACTGAAGACCGTGGGCATCCTGGCCGACATCATCATTCCCAAAGATGACAATTCGGGCAGCGCCACCGAGGCAGGCGTGCCGGCTTTTATAGAGTTTATGGCCAAAGAAAAGCCAGAACTTCAATTGCGGCTGCGCGGGGGACTCAAATGGCTCGATTTGCAGAGCATGAAACGCTTTGGCGTAGACGTTGCCTCGGCCAGTGCGTCACAGCAAACCGAATTGGTGGATGCCATCGCCTTCCCCGAACGGGCCCAACCCGACATGCAATACGGAGTGGCGTTCTTCAACCTCATGCGCGACCTGACCGCCACGGGTTTCTTTACGAGCGAGATCGGGTTGAAAGACCTCGGCTATGAGGGAAACAAACCCAACCAGTGGGATGGCGTGCCGCCCGAGGTGCTGGCGCAATACGGACTTCAGTACGACCAGCGTACCCTCGCTATCTCCGTGAAATTTGAAACATCCTAAAGCCGATAAGCAGATTTTCATAACCAGCGACCAGCAACCAGCAACCAGTAACCCGCTTTCAACCATGTCATCCCGCAGAGCTTTTCTCAAAACCCTTGGCCTCACCACCGCTGCATTCACCATCCTGCCACGGCATGTGTTGGGCGGAAATGGATTCATCGCCCCGAGCGATACACTCTACATCGCAGGCATCGGTGTAGGCGGCAAAGGCACCAGCGACCTCACCGGCTTTGCCGGAACACTTGACGGAAAAACGAAAGGAAGCCCCCATGCCAAAGTGGTGTTCCTCTGCGATGTAGACGACAAGATGGCGGCCGAGTCCATCAAAAATTTTCCGCAGGCCAAATACTATAAAGACTTCCGCGTCATGCTCGACAAAGAAGCGAAAGGCATCGATGCCGTTTCCGTTTCCACCCCCGACCACACCCATGCCATAGCCGCGTTGGCAGCGATGCAGCGCGGGAAACATGTGTACGTGCAAAAGCCCCTCACCTACTCCATCTATGAGGCGAGGATGCTGGCCGAGGCCGCTGCGAAATACAAGGTGGTGACGCAAATGGGCAATCAACATGCCTCAGACGAGCCCGTACGCCAAATTCAGGAATGGATCAATGCGGGTCTCCTGGGCGATGTGACGAAAGTAACCGCGTGGACCAACCGCCCCGTATGGCCGCAAGGCATCGCCACGCCCACAGGTACGCATGAGGTGCCCTCACACCTCAACTGGGACTTATGGCTGGGTCCGGCTGCTAATGCGCCCTACAACCCAGCCTATCACCCGTTCAACTGGCGTGGCTGGTGGGCGTATGGCACGGGCGCCCTGGGCGACATGGCCTGCCACATCCTCGACCCCGTGTTCCGCTCCTTACCGATCGACTTCCCCACGGAAGTAGAATGCAGCACCACCACCGAGTACGAAGGCTTCTTTGACGAAGCCGAATACTTCGACAGTTGTCCTGCGTCCAGCATCATCCATCTGAAGTTTCCGCGCAAGGATGGCAAAGGCGATGTGAAGCTCACGTGGATGGATGGTGGCCTGCTGCCACAACGCCCCGAAGAACTGTTGCCGGACGAGCCCATGGGCCACTATGGCAGCGGCTTCATCTTTGAAGGAACCAAAGGAAAACTCATGGGCAACTACGACAAGGCACCCGTATTGCTGCCCACTAGCAAGATGAGCGAAGTGACGCTTCCACCCAAAACGCTGGCGCGCGTGCCGGAAGGCCACTATGTGCAATGGGTGAACGCCTGCATGAAAGGCTATGGCAAAGGCGTGGTGAGTTCACCGTTCGACTATGCCGGGCCGTTTACCGAAGCGGTGCTGATGGGCAACCTCGCGCTGCGCAGCTATCAGTGGCGCAAGCCCAATGCCGATGGCAAAGGATACACCTACCCCGGCCGCAAGAAGCTGCTATGGGACGCCAAGAACATGAAGATCACAAACTTTGACGAGGCGAATGCTTTTGTAAAGCGGGAGTATAGGAGTGGGTGGGTGTTGTGATGATATTTAAAATAAGCCGCCAGGCTAAATACAACTTACAAAAAATCAGCGAACTATGAGGCTATTTTTCATACTATCTGCCTTTTTCTTACCGTTTAGCGTAGTCGCCCAAGAACTGAGTCGGATCAATAGCGTTGCGCCCATTCCAGATGTCCCCTTTGCAGATGGCGCGGGTTATAGCGTAGCCATCGAGGGTGACATAGCCGTTCTCGGTGCCCCTGCAAATGATGATGTCGGAATAGACGCTGGCAAAGTATTTATTTACGAACGCAGCACGGGTGTCTGGCTATTGAAACAAGAGCTCGTGATTGGTGCGTTAAATCCCAGTGCAAGATTTGGAGAAATTATCGCTTTGAACAACGGGCTGTTGTATGTTGGTGTTCCCAATTTTAACAATGAAGAAGGGCGTGTGATGATCTACAAAAAAATTGATGGCCAGTGGACTTGGATGAATGAGTTAATGAACGATGAACCGATTTACCAGTTGCAACGGTTTGGCTCATCCATTGCAATAGACAATGGCTTGGTAGCGGTAGGCGCACCCGGTCAACTTAGTGCGCAGGAGAAAACAGGTGCGGTTCTTATTTTTGAAGACGTGGAGAACCAAAGCTATCCCACCAAAAAAGTAACAGCTCCTTTATCCGAAACAGCGTCACGATTTGGAGTATCCGTTGCGTGGAATGATGGCTACCTTTTTGTGGGGGACACCAAAAGTAAGTACAACGGACTTAATACCGGGGCCGTATTTGTGTATGATCGCGAAAACTATGAGATGGCATCAAAACTTGTCATAAATGAGAATGTCTTCAACTTCGGGAGCACCTTGGCGGCCACAAATGACGCGGTTGCCATCTCTTCCTGGGGGCAAAACCAAAACATGAGTTTTGGCGGTGTTTCAATCTTTGAATGCAATAACTTAAACTGGTCCCAACCAACATTTGCAAAAAGACTTTTGCCATCCAATTCGTCTGACTATGGGATTTACGGCTTCTCGCTGCATTTGGAAGACGACAAGCTTGTGGTGGGCTCTCGGGGAGGAAAGGTAGATATCTACCAAAAAGCGTTGGATGGATGGGCCAACGCAGAAATTATCTCAAAACTTTCGGAGGAGCAGAGCACTGACTTGCAACGTCTTTTTGGATACTCGCTTTCATATGATCAAGGCACGCTGCTGGTCGGTGCTTTTAATTGGAATATTGCACAGCAATACTCGGGTGCGGCTTTGGTGTACGAAAAGACGGGTGACTCGTGGACATCATGGGACGAAAGACAAATTTTAGCCCCCACCTCGTCAAACGCCTCGGGTGATGACTTTGGGTTTAGCGTTGATGTGCACAATGAATACGCAGTTGTGGGAGCTCCCTATGACGACAGCAAAGCTGAGTCCTCGGGGGCGGTCTATGTCTTGAAATTTGACGGTTCTCGTTGGAATCGCGTGGCTAAACTCACTCCCTCAGACGGCCAGCGGTGGGCCTATTTTGGCTGGTCAGTCGCCATCAGCGAGAATACTGTGATTGTAGGTGCATTAGAGGCAACACCTACTCGAATAAACGGGATATACTCAACCGGGAAAGTTTACGTCTTTGAAAAACCTCCTGGTGAGTGGGCTTCTGCAACGGAATCCCAGCAAATCGTACGCTTGGACAATCTGCATCGTGGCGCATTTGGCTATTCGTTAGATATAAAAGATGATGAAATGGTGATCAGTCACTTTGACAGTGGATCAAGTGAAGAAATCGGTTTGGTATACGTATACCAAAGACTTACCAGCGGCTGGCAGCAAAAAGCACTGCTCCGCCCTTCCACTAATCAGTTTCGTCAGTTCGGGTCAAAAGTGAAGATAAGCCAAGACCTAATTGCAGTTTGCGCGCCCATCTCGGAGTCATTCAATGGGTCAGTTCTTCTGTTTCCGAAGCCCACAACGGGTTGGTCAAATACATCACAAACCGCTGTTTTGCGACCATCGGACGCAGCCACCTTTAAGTCTTTTGGCAATTCAGTTGACATCTTTGAGGAAACCGTTCTGGTAGGTGGCACCCAAAACCTGGCAACGCGAGGTGCCGGGTATCTTTTTGAAAAAAAAGGAGTATGGAAAGACGCAACTGAGGATGCAATCTTGCAACCCCAAGCATCTTTTGCGCCCGGCAACCGCTTTGGATCCGCAGTGGCGTTGGGCCGGAACATAGCAGTAGTGGCTTCCTATCAAGTAAATTCAGAAAGCGGTTTGGCTTTGGTTTTTCGAAAGACTGATGGTAAATGGAAAAATACAAGTGAATATCAAACGATCGGCTCGTTTGGACTAATCGATCGATTCGGTTATAGTATCGCCATGGATGGAGATAACCTGTTGATTGGGGCGCCCAAAGCCGACTCCGAAGCAGGGGTCATGTCGGGTGCCGCTTTCTTCTACATAGACGCCCCTCATGTCCTTAAGGTCGACAGTCCGAATGCCGATCGCACGTATACCGTTGGGGAGAAAATCGTGATTCACGTCCACTTCTCACAGCCAATCGTTGTGCAGGGACGCCCGACACTGAGTTTGATACTCGACAACGGCATCAAAAGGGATATTGAACTCACGACCCTTTTTGATAACACTGCGCTAGCGTTTGAATACACCGTCCAAGAAAATGACTTCTCTCCTGACCTGTCATATCAAAATGAAAACTCACTATTTGTCACATCCAATCAAATACGTAGCACTATAACGAACTCCCCTGCCATGATTTCTTTGCCCGTTCCGGGTGAAAAAAATTCCCTTTCGGTGCTTCGTGACATTGTGATAGACGGCACGGTAGTTGTCAGTATTGAAAAAGAAACGAGCCTTGATATTACGGTTTATCCGAACCCTTTCTCTGATTCTTTTAGGGTGATAGCCGATAGTGCCGTAGATATTGAAATCATGACAATTACCGGCTTACCCGTTTTTGAGGGAAAGGTAGAATCGCAGCAGTTAATACATCAAATTACGCTTCCTGGAGTCTACATAATGCGGGTTACTGACGGTTTGAGATCATCCATTATCCGGTTGGTCAAAAAGTGAGGAACCGCGTGGGCACATTTGACGTATCGGAATTCATCCAACACGAGGAAGGCAGGATTGTGGTGGCCCAACCCAATCCCATCTACCATAACCCCGCCACAGCCCTCACGGAGTTTACCCCCGTGGTCAGCACCGTGGCCACGGTCACACATAGCGGAAGCGACTACATCCGCGCCACCGTCAGCGGCACCACCGCGCCACAGGGGCTGTTCCCCATCGGGGGCACGATCACCGTGCAGCCGGGCGAGCGCTACCGCATCCGCGCCAAAGGTTACCGGGTGGGAACGAGCCTGGCGGCCATCATGGTAAAAGTAAACAACGCGAACGTGGACTGGCCCGGGGCCGCGCTGCCGCTCAACCTGGCGGCCGAAGCGTGGGCCGAGCAAACAGTGACCATACCGGCCGGGGCGGCCAACCAAATCCTGCAGGCAGGCGTGATGTGGAACACCGTGGCTGCGGGCCATACATTCCGTCTCAATGAGTTTGAGGTCATCAAGCTGGAAGCCACCGCACCCGAATACCAATACCACCTCAAAGACCACCTGGGCAACACCCGCCTGACGTTCACCAGCAAAGAGGAAACGGAGAGCGCCACCGCCACCTTAGAGACGGCCGCAGCGAATGCGGAGCAAAGCCAGTTTTTGCGATATGCTAATGCCAAACGCATCAACTCCGCCTTGTTTGACCGCACCAACGGAGCCTCTCCCGGCTATTCTCAACGGCTCAACGGCAGCACCAATGAGCGATATGGTATAGCCCGCTCCATCAGTGTGATGCCGGGTGACGTGATCGATGCCGAAGTGTATGTCAAATATGTTGATTTGACGGCCATTGACAATACCACTGCTGCGGGTCAGGCATTGCTAGGACTGCTAAATCAGATCAACCAAGGTGTAGCCGGTGTGGTAGCAGACGGTACCCAATATGCGGGCAGCACGGCATCCTTTCCCGCTAGCATGCTGGGTCATCAAACAACCACCGACAACGGATCCCCCCGCGCCTACTTAAATTGGCTGGTGTTCGATCGCAACTACGCATTTTTGACCGGAGGTTTTAAACAGGTGACCACAGCCGCCAGCGAAACCGGCACCGACAAAGCACATGAAAAGCTCCAAATGCACGCGCCCATCACCATCACCCAACCGGGGTATGTGTATATTTACCTGAGCAACGAAAGCCCTAGTTTAGTTGAAGTGTTCTTTGACGACTTCAGGGTGACACATACAAAAGGACCAGTTATTCAGACGGATGACTACTATGCATTCGGGTTAACATTCAACTCGTATCAAAGAGAAAACTCAGTTATCAATCAGTTTACCTATAACGGCAAGGAGCACCAGGACGAATTGAATCTTGGGTGGCTGGACTATGGTTGGAGAATGTACCAACCCGAACTTACAAGATGGGGCAGGGTGGACAACAAAGCTGATCAATATTATTCGCAGGGAGTTTACAATTACGTAGCTAACAATCCTTTGATTGCTATTGATCCAGACGGCAATGAGATAATAATTGTTGGTGATGACAAGTATCGAGCTGTAGTACAGCAGGCATTGATTGACTTAGCAATGACACCAGAAGGGTCAAGGCTTGTTGAGAGTTTGATAAAGGCAGAACACGTTACCGTGATCAGCATGGGTTACCAAGGTGAAACTAATCGTTATACATCTGGCCAGACGCTGGAGGGGCAGTCAGGCTCATGGATTCATTTTGATCCGAACAAAAAGGGCACAGTAGATGGCGTGCCGAGAATACCATTTGTCTCTTTAGGGCATGAGTTGCGTCATTCCGAGCAGGATAAAGATGGTTTATATCCCCAGGGAGATACCGGCCCCTTAACAGCCAAGCTTCCCAATAGCGAAGAATCACTTGAATTGCGAGAAGTGGATGCAGTGAACAATTCGGAGAACAAAGTCCGTGCGGCTGTTCCTGGTGCTGGTAGAAGAAATACATATACATCGGAAGGAAATGACGGTACTATGGTTGCAAAAAACATCAAAGACGTGGTTATAGACGGAAGGACCTACAAAGTAAAGTCCACTGACTACTCAAGCTTCAAAGGAAAAGCAGCACAAGATAAGTTTATTGAAATTAGAGGTCGGATCAATAGCGGTAAGATTCTGAGAAATGTAAACAAGATATATAGATACGATGAGTTGTCAAAAACAAAGAAATACAAAAGACATAATTATGGGCTTAATTCGAAGGCTTATTCCATTGCTAACTAGTATTTTCGTTTTTCATGGATGTGCAGTGCAAGACAAAAGTCACTTGGAAGTACAATGGAGGGATAAAGCAATTTCGCTGGCGAGTGCCTGCAGTGTCTCATGGCTGAGTGATCAATCAATGGAATTTATTAACGGCCCATCCGCACATTCAAGAAAGGAATTTATAGATCACTTTATGCTAGATGAGGTTGAGGGTCGAAAAATATTTATTGCAGAGACAGCAGGACTTTCCGATAAATTTTCTATCATCATTGCTAGAATAGACAACAATCCCAAAATCTACTATTTTCACGACTTAGACAATGAATTTAGCACAGCGTCACCTGGCGATGAAAACTACGAGCATCAGTTCAATATATTGGACTTTTCCAAACCCGAAATGATATGCGATCCCGGTACAGGAGTATTTGAATTCTACATCATATTGGAAACATAAGGCTTCCGCCCCCCATTTAGCGCGCGTTTGCAACGCGAACTTCACCCATTTTAAGCCGATAGACTCACCTTTGTGGCATGTCGGAAAAGTACAAGTTCATAAATCCCGAAGGTATGTATTTTGTGATCATGGCTACCGTTGGTTGGGTAGACTTGTTTACACGCAAGGAAATTAAACATGTTATTATCGATTCGCTTCGGCACTGTCAAAAGGAAAAAGGGTTAGTTATTCATCCCTGGTGCCTTATGCCAAGCCATCTCCACATGATTGTCTCGACAGCAAAAGAGCCGTTACGAGACATCATGCGCGATTTCAAGAAGTTCACTTCTAAAGAATTGATTAGGACGATAAAAAGCATCAACGAAAGCAGGAAAGATTGGATATTGGAATTGTTCAGTGAGGTGGCAGACCGTCTGAAACGGGTGAGCGGGTACAAAGTATGGCAAGATGGAAATCATCCTGAGTTACTTTTTTCAGCTAAATTTATGAAGCAGAAGCTGGACTATGTGCACAACAACCCAGTGGCGGATGAGATAGTAGATGAACCGGAGGAATACAAGTACAGTTCGGCCGAGGATCATTATTCAAGAAAGAATGGGTTTTTGGAAGTGGCGATGATTGAGTGAAGTATGACACGGCAATGGACTAGAAAAGGCACGCGTTACAAACGCGCACCAACCGGGAGCTGGGTTTTTATTGACCATAATTGCTGAGCTATTTTTTTGTTTGTAGAGAAGAGATTTTGTCACGTTCAAAGAACAAATTTGTAGAGTTCCTAATGCTTCTTAGGATTAAGTATCGTTTAGTATCTCCTATGATAATAGTGTCCCTAGAGGTTTTGTAAGATATACCCTCATATTGGAAGGACACAGACTGCGTATTGGATGTAGTGCTTCTTGCATTTTCTTTACCAAGCTTTTTTGTAAACCCCCAGAAAAGCGTTAGGTACAAGACAAAGGTAATAGAGGTCGTTGGTATCTTGATTTTGGGAAATTTTAAGGAGAATATTTTTAATACGTCATAGATGAATAACGTAAAAAAGAAGCTTCCAAAAAGAGAAGAGAACAAGGAATCATACCCCTCTAGGTGTTTTGTCTTATAATTAAGTATAAAGAAGATCACAAAACTGATAACCGTTGTGTTGGCGATCAGGTAGTAAAAGGCAGCCCACTTTATTCTCCTTGAACTTACATTTTTAAATCTATTCCTAATCTTTACATCTGCGATGAGATTAATCCGTTTGAGGTTTAGTCGAAGGTCAATCACTCGTATGTTCAATAAGTCTTTATGATTATAGAAGTAGATAAAAGCCCAGAGTAATATCAATAAAAAGGCAAACGGTATGAGAATATCGATGATGGGCAAGAAAACAACAATGAACTCATCAAAGCCATAGAAACTTGCGATGCTGATATCAAAGAAACGGAAGTAGCTATCAAGATATACAAAGCCGAAATAGAGAAATGCGGCAGGGATTAGTTTTATCAAGTTATCCAACGAGATAATGGAATTATTTTTCTGAGTCATACAGGATTATAGACTTACTTCACATCATAAAGGACGTTCGAGAGGGCGTCCTTTCACACGCAAGGAACTTAAACATGTTATTATCGATTCCTTTGCTAGAGCGCGTTTGCAACCCGTTCCAGTACTAAAATTGCCTTTTTTCATTCGTAGTTACAACGCAAGTTTTAACCCATTTTAATCCGATAAGTCTACCTTTGTGGCATGTCGGAGAAGTACAAGTTCAGAGATCCCGAAGACATGTATTTTGTGACCATGTGGCCACCGCTAGCTGTGTAGACTTATTCACACGCAAGGAACTTAAACATGTTGTTATAGATTCGCTTTTCGGTACTGTCAAAAGGAAAAGGGTTAGTAATATATGCCTGGTGTCTTAATGCCAAGCCATCATAATTAGGCATGCGTTGCAAACGCGCGCCAACGGGGCGGACAATTTAAACTTCTAATTTTTTTAAACGGCTCTCCAGTTCAATCACTTTAGCTTCCAACCGGGCATAGTCAACAATTTTGACAAGCGCGGTCGTGGTTAGTCTTAAATCTGACAACTGGGCATCTATACTATCGAAACGTTTCTTCATTACTTGGGCGTAGAAATCGCTCATTACGTCACTAACAGCCATCTTAACATTTTCTTCGTTCATGGTAGTTATTTTTCTGTGTCAGGACACCAAATATAATACAATTTCAAGGTGTCCCGAAAAATCACCATTACCCCTTATTATGCTTGGTCGCATGACCAACAATTTAGTTCCCCGCAGCGTCCCGCCCCGGACTCTGCGGGCAGCTAAATTTCGTATCTTTCTTCCATGAAAGCGTTGCCGGCCGTATTGCTGGGTTTACTCCTGCCCTTCGCGCAGGCTGCGGCCCAACTTCCCGATAGCCTGCTGATGCGCCAAACACAACGTGCCGACTCGCTGCGCCAGCAACTCCTGACCCAACGCGACAGCCTTCAGACTTCGGCCCAACGCCTGCTGCTGCCGCTGGACTCCGCCCGTCAACGACTGATGCACGTGAAAGACAGCCTCGCCACGCTCCAACTGCCTACCGGCTACGTGCAACGTAAAATCGACAGCCTGAATCGGCTGCGTTCTCAAACAGTATCACAGCTACAAACATCTGCGCAAGCAGTCCACCAAAAAACCCTCGGCCAGATCAGTGCCCTGCAACTGCCGCCCGAAGTAGAGCAGTCGCTGGGAATACCCGACCTTAGCCAGGCCCTCGCCCTGCCTCCGGGCCATGACCTCGATGTACCCGGCCTACGTTCAGCCAATCCTCTGCCCAATATCAACAACCCCGGCAGCTCGGTCCTGCCCTCGCTGCCGGGCATGGAGGGCGTGGGCGATGCATCCAAAAAACTGTCGTCTTATACCGGTGATGTTAATGAACTGAAACAAGGCAACCCCGACCAGTTCATCGAAAACCGCGCAAGCCAACTTGTGGATGTAAAAGAACTGAACGAGGGCCAGCAACAGCTTGCCGATCTAAGAGGAAAAACGAAGATGGACAGTGCCGCGGTGAAAGACCTGATGATCGAACAAGTACAACAGCCCGCGCTGGATCACTTTGCCAACCAGCAAGCCGTGTTGCAACAGGCCATGGAAAAGATGAGCAAACTGAAACGCAAGTACAGCGATGTGCCGAGCCTGAAAGACCTGCCCAGGCGCGTGCCCAACGCCATGAAGGGCAAGCCATTGATCGAGCGGCTGGTGCCGGGCCTCACGTTTCAGTTCAGCAACGCCACGCAGGTGCTATGGGACATCAACCCCTACGTGCTGTACCGGCTGTCGGGCCGTTTGGAGGCCGGTGCGGGGTGGAACCACCGGTTGGAGTTCAATCGCGGCCTGCACAACGGGGCAAGCCGTATTTACGGGCCGCGGCTACAGGCCGGCTTTGTCTGGAAAAAGGGGATTTCGTTTCAAATTTATCCGGAGTGGATGAATACCCTGCCGATGCGCAACCTGAATGCCCCGCCCGAGGGCGAAGTGCGCCAGTGGGTTTTCAGCCTTCCCGTGGGCATCAAAAAATCATTCCGCATCACGCGCTGGCTGCACGGCCACTCCACCATATTGTACAACCTTGTAGACCCGCGCGACATGAGTCCCTTCAGCGAGCCACTGATGGTGCGCGTGGGGTTTGAAGGGGCCATGAGGCGCACGTCAAAAAACTAGTCAACTACCCCGCCCCATCGGCAACAAAAAAGGCCATCCCTCCGGACGGCCTTTTCCATATAGCTATTCAGCGGCTTACTTCGCTTCGCCTTTGTTTTTCAGGTCCTGAACTTCCGCGCGGATCGCCTGCGCGATGTTTTTTAAATCCTGCATGCCCTTGCGCACACGCGTGCCCGCTGCGCTGTTGCCCTTGTTGTAAAACTTGTCGGCATCCAGTTCAATGGCTGCAATCAGGTTCTTTAGTTCTTCAAATTTTTTCATTGTATGGGTGTTTAATGGTTTCTAGTCTCCTAAAACTCCGTTCGAAATAAGCAAAAACCATCCAAAAAAGCTAAAAAGGCCGCTTTTTTAGATCATTTGGTGACGGCCACCAGCTCTTCGCTGCGGTAAAAGCCCGAATCAAGCTTCGTTTTTAGCGCAGAAAAGGCATTTAGCGTCCGTTCCACGTCTTCCATGGTGTGGGCCGCGGTGGGGATGATCCGGAACATAATGACGTCTTTGGGCACCACCGGGTAGATGACCACCGAGCAGAAGATGCCATAGTTTTCGCGCAGATCCATGCTCATGTTGGCTGCCTCGCCTACCCCTCCTTTGAAGAGCACGGGCGTCACCATGGTGGTGGTGGTGCCCAGGTAGAAGCCTCGCTCGCGCAAGCCACTTTGTACGGCTTTCACAACATTCCAGAGCTTCTCGCGCAATTGAGGTTGGGTGCGCAGCAACTCTAAGCGCTTCATGCCCCCCACCACCAGCGGCATGGGCATGCTCTTGGCATAGATTTGCGAGCGCACGCTGTAACGCAGGTATTTCAAGATCTTGGCATCGCCCGCCACAAAGGCACCAATGCTGGCCATTGATTTGGCGAACGTGGAAAAATACAGATCGATCTGATCTTGCACCCCTTGGGCCTCGCCCGTGCCCGCACCGGTGGGGCCCATGCAGCCAAAGCCGTGGGCATCATCCACAAACAGGCGGAAGTTGTATTTCTTCTTCAGCTCGACCACCCCTTTCAGGTTACCCTGGTTGCCCGACATGCCAAAGACGCCTTCGGTGATCACCAGGATGCCGCCTCCCGTTTCGTTCGCCAGCTTGGTGGCGCGTTGCAGTTGCTTCTCCAGGCTCTCCATATCGTTGTGGGCATACACAAAGCGCTTGCCCATGTGCAGACGCACCCCGTCAATGATGCAGGCATGCGACTCCGCATCGTACACGATCACGTCTTTGCGGTCCACCAGCGCATCGATGATCGACACCACACCTTGGTAGCCAAAATTGAGCAACATCACGTCTTCCTTTTTCATGAAGTCGGCCAGTTGCTTTTCAAACGTCAGGTGGTTGACCGAGTTCCCCGACATCATACGTGCGCCCATTGGGTAGGCCATGCCGTATTGTGCTGCCGAGTCGGCATCGGCCTTGCGCACCTCCGGGTGGTTGGCCAGGCCCAGGTAGTTGTTCAAGCTCCAGTTGAGCACGGGGCGGCCGTTAAATGTCATGTGAGGGCCGATCTCACCTTCCAGCTTGGGGAAGAAGAAGTAATCGTTGGGCAGGTGGGAATATTTGGCCAGCGGACCAGCCTCCATGCGCAGTTTTTCAAATAAATCGACCATTCTAAGCTAGTTTCTTGGTTAAAATTGGCGCAAAAATAGCGAAAAACCCGAAAGGAAAAGGTGGCAACCCATTTCAAGGGCAGGGCTGACGCATCTAAATAATACAGGCAGATTTTATCGGAAATTCAACCACAAGGCACTTAGCCGATCCACATTGCCCCTTACTTCATCACGTGCACCCAACCCTTGCAGCGGGTGTCGTCCGGAAAACGCACTTGGTAATAGTACACGCCCCCCGCCACGTTGGCGGCCGTCCAATCGTTTCGGTAGTCGGCTGCTTCAAAGACTTTTTTCCCCCAGCGGTTCACCACCAACAGGCTGATGGGCACATCGGCCTGCACGACATCGCGCCCTCCGTAGTGAACGATGAATGAATCGTTAAAGCCGGGTGTCTGTTCAGGCGTAAACACATTCGGGATCTTCGGACTGGCTACTTCCACTACAACCGTGGTATCGTAGCGACAGAATTCATTAAGGCCCACCAATTGAATGGGATACGTTCCCGACTGTTCGTATTGGTGAGTGGCGGTCAGCCCTTGGGCCGTGGTGCCATCGGCAAAGTCGAAGAAGATGTTTTCCTGATCTGCCTGCTCGGGCCGGGTATTTTGAACGTAGACGGAAGAACGGCCATCGCACACATAGTTCCGCTGCACCTGAAACGACAGCGGGATTTTCGGAACCACGCTGGCTTGAAGGGTATCGGTGACCCTGCAGCCATTGCCATCCAAAATGGAAACAACAAAACGGGCCGTGTCGATCAGGACAATGGAATTGACCGGCTGCGAAGAGCGGAAAGGGCCATCGATCTGCTCCCACCGATAATCCACTCCGCCCGAGGCCACCAGCCGCGAGGGCTCGCCAAAGCACACGGTTGAAATGGCCTCGGCTAGGCCGCGGCTTTGGAAGACATGGACAGTCGTGGTGGCCGAGTCGCGGACCAGACACGTGCCCTGGTCGATGGCAATGAGGCGCACCAAAAAACGCCCTTCGGTGCGATACCGGTACACGACCGTGTCCTGGTTGGTGGTGGTACGCTGGCCGCCATCGCCAAAAGACCATTGATACAACTGACCGCCCGTGCTAAAGTTTTCGAACACGATGGGATCGGGCAGGCATAAGCGATCCAGCCCCGGCTGGTCCAGCGATAACGAGTTGGTGCGAAGGCGTGCCCGCAGCGAAGACAAGTCAAACTTAAAGGCTGCATTGTTACAATTGCCGCTGTTATTCGTGCGGCTCCACGCATTGGGCGTAGTCGGGAAATCGGACGATGGGCCGTTGGGATTAAAACTGTTGCAGCCCGAGCACACCGCATGGTAGACGATGCCACTTTTGTCAAACCGGCTGGTGCCACCATCCACGTGCGTGCGCGAAGACGCGCCACCCAGGTAGGTGCCATATAAAAACTGCGAAGCATCGGCCGTGAGCACGATAAAGTAAAAATCCGATCCACTGGTCGTTCGCTGGAACGCATCGTTCGTTACGGGCATCCCATTGGTGGAGCTTGGCCAAAATCCCAGGCGCGAATTGATCTGACCACCCCACCCCGCCATGTAGATGTTGTTGCAATCATTGACCAAAAACGCGGTGGGTGAAATGTTTGGAATACCAATACCGGAGCCAAATACCGTGGAGAAGACACGCGTGGACAAATCGGCCGTGAGTTTTTGCAAAAATTGCCCGCTGTTGCTGTTGCTATACGTGCCCGTGGTAACGGGAAACGGCCCATTGGTTTGCCCATACGCAAACACATCCCCCTGGCTGTCCACATCGATGAAGTACACTTGATCGAACCGCTCGGTACCGGTAAGGGTGGACTGCACCAACGTGGTGCCATCGCCTGAAAGACGGGCCACCCAACCATCCACATTGCCCGCCAGCGCTGGCTGATAGCTACCGGGGGTCGTGGGAAAGTCGACACTGGCTGTTCCCCCTCCTACATACACATCGCCTGTCTCGTTTAGCTTGATAGTATGCGAGGCATCCTCGAACGCCCCTCCCAAAAAGGTGGCCCATGTGAGACTGCTCAGGTCGTCACTGAGTTTAGCCACCACCGCATCGGTGCGCCCGCCATTGTAGGTAACGTCATAGGCACTGGCCACGGGGAAGTCGAGCGAGGCCGTCACAGTGCTCACCAGCACTCCGCCTGTCGGCACTGGGATAATGTCGCCACGGAGTTCATCGCCATAGTTGGCAACCAAAAGACTGACGGGTGGGTTCATGCCGTCATTGTCCGTGCCCCCCAGGTAGGTGCTGGCCAGCAGCTGCGTTCCGTCCGCACTTATTTTGGAAACAAAGATATCCGACCCGTTGGGGTACAGAAACACGTTGGCTTCGGCCGTGCCACCGTTGAATGAAGTATCAAACGCTCCCGGGGTGACGGCAAAATCATCCGAGCTGGTGGTGCCCAACACCAGCAATTCATTTCTTGAATTGACAACCAGACTGTGGGGGGATTCGGACGAACCCCCGCCCAGGTATGAAGCATAGAGCAACTGCGAACCGGTGGAATCATATTTGAGGATGGCTACGTCATAGTCGCCCTGATACGTTTCTTCAAAGGCACCGGGCGTGGCCGGAAATACGCCTCCCGCATTGTTGTGGTTGGTGATGCCGGATGAATACAGTGTACCGCGCTCGCCCGGGGTGGCCGTACTTCCCCAGTTGTCGGCCGTGGAACCGGAGTATGTGGAAAAAATCAACAGCGGGTCAATAGTCAGGGGGTAGCATGCATCGTACCCTTGCGGGAAGGCAAACGTCACCTGCGTGCCGTCTACGTGAAATTCACAAGCCACCGTTGTCTGAATGCCATCGATCCATTGAAATGCCCAGGGTTTTTTCTCAATCACGGTGCCCAGCGAAGTACGCACCATCAAGTCGCCATCGTGCAGTTCAACTCGATCGGCACCTGCATAGTCCAGGATGATGCGGCACGGGTCGGCACCGGCTGCCACCGTCCAGTCGTATTTGGCATAGTGGCCTTGCGAATACCATTGCACGTCAATGCCGGGGTAGACTTCGCGATAGCGGATGCCTTCGTAGTGTGGCACACGCGAACGCCAACGTTGGGGGTCTCCAACAAAATAGTTGCTGTAAGTGGTCTTTGCCAAAAGCGGAACGGCCTCGGCTCGGGTGTTGGCCCCGGCCCATCGCACCTGCACGAGATGGTAGTTGATGCGCTCAAAGCCGGGTGGCAAGTCATGCATCTCAGGATTGTGGTGGCGTAAGCGATGATGGATTTCTTCCTCGTGTCTGCCGTCTGCCAGCAAGTAGCTTATCTCGCCCGCCCGAATGAACAAAGACTGGCCTTGTACCCGCGCGACAAAATCGTAGCGATGTGCCCACTGGCCATGGTTGGCCACATAGGTAACGGGCTGGGCAGTCCCCGTTTTGAATATACAAGCCAACCCACCAACAATCCACCACGCACGCAGCCAATGCATGTCGAAAGATACGATGCCCCGCGGGAAGGTGCAATGTGTGCTACGCTTCCCTGCGCAGCACTTGCAACGGTGGCGTGCGTACAACCCTTCGCGAATTGAGCCAGCCGATCGCGACCGTCAGTACCAACACGCCCACGGCTATGTACACCAACTCCCATACAGCCACGGCAAAGGCCACTTCAAAAAAGAAGCGACAGAGCAGCCAGCCCGCACCCACCGCAAACAAAATCCCCGTAAGGGCGGCAAAAAAACCAAGATAGCAATACTCGATCAGCGTGATCAGCGCTATTTGCCGCGTGCGCGCACCGAGCGTGCGCAGAAGTGCGTTTTCTTTCATCCGTGCAAACCGGCTGTTGAGCACGGCACCGGCCAACACAACCAGGCCGGTCACAATGCTGAAGAACGCGAGGAAGCGCACTACCATCGCCACCTTGTCAAACAGTTCTTGCACCGTGGCCAGGATCAGGCGCAAGTCGATAAGCGATACGTTGGGAAACCCCATCACCAGGCGCTGCTGGAACGTGGCGGCCTGCACATCTTCCTCGATGCGCGTGGCGGCCACCCATATTTGCGGGGCATTTTCCAATACGCCCGTGGGAAACACAAAAATGAAATTGGGGGGATCTTTGGGCCAATCGACCTGGCGGATTCCGGAAATGTGGGCTTTTAGCGGGACGCCCTGGATATCAAACACGAGGGAATCGCCCACCTCTACGTTCAACGTCTCATGCATTCCCTCGCTGATGGTCACAAAAATAGAATCGCTGACGGAAGGTTCGATGCGCTGCAATTGTCCTTTGATCAGTTTTTCCGAAACATGAAGGCTGTCGCGATACGTTACCCGGTACTCGCGCGTCAGCGCCCAGTCGGGTATCTTCGCAGTGTCCTTCTGTATGGTCTCAATGCTCTTTCCCTTGATTTCCAGCAGGCGGCATGTGACAATCGGTACCACTTGATTGATGGGAAGCCCCTGTTCGTTCATCAGGGCCACCACCCCATCGCGTTGCGGGGTTTGGATGTCGAACAAAATGGTATTGGACTGATTTTCTGTCCCGGTAAACTCGACCTGGTTGAGCAGGCTGCTTTGGGTAATGTTGAGCGTGGCGATGATAAACGCGCCCAAGCCAATGGTCACCAACAGCACCGTGGTCTGGTTATTCGGGCGGAACAGATTGGAGAGCGCATGGCGAAAGACAAAGCGGGCATGGACGGGGAAAAATTGCCGAACCAGCCATAGCAGTAACGAAGCAATGCCCACCAGGCCGCCCAACGCCAGGGCGATGGCTATGCCAAAGAGCACACCCGCCACCGCGCTTTGCGTTTGGTAGGCCGCAGACACTATTGGAAAGAGCACAATCAACCCCATGGCCACGGCCCGGGTCTTTGAAAACCGCTTGGTCAGTACGGAGTCCGAACGCAGTACCGCCAACGGGGGCACAAAACGTACGTTCACCAACGGCAACAACGTAAACAGCACCGACACCACTACGCCCAGCACCACGCCTTCCAACAGTGCGCGCCATGATACCGCAAACGTCACTTGCACGGGAAGATAGTCGCCAAACACCACGGGAATCAATTGCTGCAACGCCATACCGATGGCCGCGCCCACCACGCTGCCCACGCATCCCAAAAAGAGTATTTGGATGAAGTAGATGGTAAACGCCTGCCATCCGGTGGACCCCATGCAGCGAAGCACGGCCACTTCTTCTCGCTTTTCGCGAGCATAAATGTGCACCGAACTGGCCACACCCACACAGCCGAGCAGCAACGCCACGAACGCGAGCAACGAAAAGAAACGATACACCGATTGAAAGCCTTCGCCCAGCCCTTCCCTGCGCGCAGCCACCGTTTCATAACTGTAGCCGTATTTGCCAATGAGGGGATTCAGTTTCTCCACCAGCGCATTGGTTTCGTTCTCGCTTTCGTTTTTCACATACACGCTGTAGGCCACGCGGCTCCCAAACTGTACCAACCCGGTCGAATCCAACGAACGCATGGAGATGTACACAGCCGGGGCCAACGTAGAGGTAAGCTCACCGCCCCCGGGTATTTTCTTCACCACCCCGGCTACCTTGAAAACCCGGTTGCCGATCTTAAGGGAATCGTCCGAGCTGATTTCGTATTGCGTGGCCAACGTTTCATCCAACATGGCATAGTCGCCTGCTTGCATGCGTTGATAGGCATCCCCCGGTGCGGTCACCAACTGCCCATAGAAGGGGAAGTTGCCCTGCAAAGCCATGAGCTTCACCAGCCGCGACTGCCGCGAATTCATGAACATGACCATGGAGGCCATCTCGGCATCCTGGGCCAGCGCACTGGCATTTGAATCCAGCAACTGATAAAAACCGCTGTCGATCTTTTTGTTGCTGTTCACAACCAAGTCAGCCCCCAGCAACTCTTTGGCATTGCGGTTCAGCTCGTCTTGCAACGAATAATTGAGCGAACCGATCGACACAACAGCCGCGATGCCCGTGATCAAGGATGCCATGAACAAAAAAAGGCGGGAGAAATTATGGCGGCCATCGCGCCAGGCCATGCGCCATACCCAGCCATCGCGCAAAAAGCTTTTTCGTTCGCGCTTGATCTTGATTTGGTACTCAATCATGCCCGTGTGTTTCGCGATTCATCGATTACCCGCCCGCCTTTCATGCGCAAGATGCGCTCGGTCTTTTGGGCCAACTCAAGGTTGTGGGTCACCAGCACCAAGGTGGTCTTTTCCTCGCGGTTGATTTGAAACAGCAGTTCGGTGATGTTCTCGGAATTTTCTCCGTCCAGGTTTCCGGTAGGTTCATCGGCAAACAAGATGCTGGGCGAAGTCATAAAAGCACGCGCCAACGCCACGCGCTGTTGCTCGCCCCCGCTCAACTGCGAGGGGTAGTGATTCATTCGCTGCGTCAGCCCCACTCTGTCCAGCCACTTCTTGGCCTGCGGCAATGCCTGGCGTTCGCCCCGCAACTCCAGCGGCACCATCACGTTCTCCAGGGCCGTCAGCGTCTGTAGCAATTGGAAGTTTTGGAACACAAAACCGACAAATCGGTTGCGGATGTAGGCACGGTCGTCTTCGCTCATGTTGTTGAGCTTAAAGCCCATCAGCGAAAGCGTGCCCGAGGTGGGCACGTCCAACCCCGCGCACAGCCCCAGCAGGGTGGTTTTGCCGCTGCCGGAAGGGCCAATGATGGAAAGGGCCTCGCCCTGCTCCACGTCAAACGATACGTGGTCAAGTACGGTGAGTGTGCCGGCCTCGGTCGGGTACGCTTTGGTGAGGCTATCGGCCTTCAATACAAGTTCTGGCATGATTATTAGAAACTAAAACGTGAAATTTACGTGTTCTTTGATAGTTGTTGGTATGCAAAACCTGAAATCGATCCGCAATTCTGAGGGAAACACGACCCCTGCCTACCGAAGCGACTGGGAAGAGTCTTCTTTTCGACTTGCCTTTGCGGATTCGTTGCCTGCGCTGCGACTGGCTCCACGATTTGGTGTAACATCTGGTAACAGAAAGATGAATCGTTCGATTTACAAACTGCTTGGCTTTTTATGATAGTCGCGAAGAAAATTGGGATTATTTTAACATTCATGTTGCTTTCGCAAATGGAAACGCCTGCCCCGGTCGTCCTGTTCTTTGGCGACAGCCTGACGGCCGGCTATGGGCTTTCGCCCGAAGAGGCCTTCCCCGCCCTCATCGAGAAAAACCTGGTGAAGGCGGGCCGGAAGGTGAAGGTGGTCAATGCAGGGCTCAGCGGTGAGACGTCCGCAGGAGGGTTGGCACGCATCGACTGGATCTTGCGCCAGCGCGTGGATGTGTTCGTGCTGGAACTGGGCGCCAACGATGGACTGCGCGGATTACCCATCGCGCAAACGCGGGCCAACTTGCAGGGCATTATCGACAAAGTAAAGCAGAAGTACCCGGGTGTCAAGATCGTGATGGCGGGCATGCAGGTGCCGCCCAACATGGGCGCGGCCTATGCCCAGGAGTTTCAAACAATTTACCCCGACCTGGCAAAGAAAAACAACGCCACGCTCATCCCCTTTTTGCTGGAAAACGTGGCAGGCAATGAAAAACTCAACCAAGCCGATGGAATCCACCCCAATGCCGAAGGACATAAACGCGTGGCCGAGCATGTGGGGAAATTTATCGAGAAAGTGATCTAGATCGTGCCAACTAACCCAAGTCGTTTTTCATAAGCTCCGCCCGGTACTCGGTAAGAATACGCGCTTTGGACAGAAAACCAAGATACTTGCCTCTATTTACCACAGGCAGATTCCACTGCCCGGTCTCATCAAATGCGGTGATAATTGACGTAAGCCGCTCGTTGAACTGCACCGCTGGTGCTTTGCTCATTAGTTCGCTCACAAACGTGGTATCGTACCGTTGGGTATCAAAAATAATCTCACGAATATCATCCAGGTATACTACGCCCATCAGCATGCCCTCTCGATTTACGACTGGAAACGTGTTGCGCTTCGATATGGAAACAACCCTAACCAGCATTTTCAACGTGTCATCGGGTCGTACAGCCGAAAAATCGGTCTCCAATAGCGAAGACAAATCGAGTTTACTGAGCAGCAGTTGATCTCTATTTTCCAGTGTGGCATTGAGCAATGTCTCCAGCTTTTTTCCTTCCATCGAGAGCGGTTCAAAGTATTTTGCCACCGTCATGCTCAGGGCAGCCACAATCATCAGCGGGATGATGAGCGCATAGCCCCCGGTTATCTCAGCAATTAAAAAAATGCCACACAGTGGTGCATAAAATACACCGCTAAGGATGCCCGCCATAGCCACTAACGTAAAATTGTTCTCGGGTACATGACCAATACCTGTCAGGTTAATCAATTTGGCAACCGTGAATCCCAAGTAAGCTCCCACAAATAGCGAAGGCCCGAAATTTCCTCCATTGCCACCGCTGCCCAGCGTTAGCCCTACGGCCAGCACCTTGATAAAAATTAGCGCGCCAACAAACAAAAGGACTGATATCTCGGATTGGAGATGCTGTTCCAACAGGCTGCCATGTACTATCTTTTGCAAGTCTTGACTCGATAGGCTCTTGATACTCTCGTAACCTTCGCCAAAGAGCGAGGGAAAAGCCAGAAGAAGAACAAAAAGACCCAGGCCGCCCCACAAGACCTTGCCTCCAGAGGTTTTTAGTCGGCCAAAAAGGCTCTCCATGCGTTGAAGTGCGTGGGCGTAATACAGCGAAACAAATCCAGCAATAATCCCCAGCAAGACGTAGAAGGGAAGATTATGGTAGTTGAAAGGTTGCTGTCCGGCAAAGCTCAAAATAACACCTTCTGCCAAAATGATCTTTGACAACAAGGCACCCGTGGCCGCTGCCAATATGATGGGAATAAATGCGCTGACGGCCACATCGGCCAACAATACTTCGATGGCAAACAAAACACCCGCAATCGGGGCATTGAAAGCCGCGGCAATACCGGCTGCGGCTCCGCTCGCGACCAAAATTGTCCGGTCTTTGTATGACAAACGGAAATACGTTCCATAGTTGGCACCCACGGCTGATCCCGTACTCACCATCGGGGACTCCAAACCCACGGACCCGCCAAACCCCACGGTTAACGCACTTGTCACAATATGCGAATAGGTTTGACTAAAGGGAAGTTTGGCCGAGTGACGCGCCAGGGCGTAACCAATTTCCGCGCTGCCCTTCCGCAACCTTCCCTTCAATCCGAATTTGACATATGCCACAGTAAGAGAAATACCAACCAACGGAAAAAGCGCAAACAGATAGAATGCCTCATAACTGGCCGAATAGACGGATACCCAAGTACCAATAGTGTGAACAAAAAATTTCAACACAATAGCAGCCAAAGCCGACAGCAAGCCAACAAGCAAGCATGACAGCATAAAGAACTGGCGTGTTGACAACCGGCCTTGTACAAAGTGCGCTAACTGTCGGATGCGCCCCGCAACTACCATTTTTAGTTCCATGGAATTGGCAAGTTAGGAGCGAACGGGAAGACACGCCCTTTTTTTGTGAGCAACGGTAAATCTCATAAATGACTTAGGTGTGGAGCGGATGTCGCTAAAATGACATTATGACATCGATTTCTACCCCCTAATTTATCTCAACTGTTTCCGCACACTGTCAGCCATCCGCTCCACCCACCGCGCATACATTTTTCCGGATGGGTGTAACCCGTCTTCTGCTACCAGCGATGGATCCTCCAAGCCTTGCCGACTAATGTCGGTGATGTTATACCATGCCACTCCGTGGGCCGCGCTCACGCGCTGGTTGATCTCGTTGAATTCATCCAACGCTTGGGTGATGGAGGTTTGCTTGGATTTGCCAAAGGGTGTGTACCCATAATCGGGTATCGACACCACAAACACCAGCTCTTTTTTGCCTCGCGCCAGCCGGATGGCCGTCAGCAACAACGATTCAAACTCCTTTTCATATTGCTGCGGAGATTTGCCTTGGTATTGGTTGTTTACTCCGATCAACAGCGAGACCAGGTCATACTCATTTTTCAGAGTAGCTTTCGCAACGGCATCGGCTAAGTTGTCGGTACGCCAGCCGGTGGTGGCGATGATGCGGGGCGGAGCCACCGAAATGGCAAACTTATCGGACAGCGCGCGGGCAAGTTGATTTGGCCATCGATCCGCCTCGGCCACGCTTTCGCCAATCGTGTAGGAATCGCCCAGCGCCAGGTAGTGGAGCGGTTGCGCTTTTGACAAAAAGGAGAACAAACCAAACAACATGAATAAAAACAATTGGGTGGTCAACTTCATGTTTTAAAGATGACAAGATTTCGGCTATTTTTCCAACCGCATGAAATTGCCCCTCATTCTTGGTTCCAGTTCTCCGCGCAGACAGTTCTTATTGCGCGAAATCGGTTTTGATTTTCAAATACAAAAACCGGACGTGGACGAGTCCTTTCCCCACAGCATGACGCCCGAGCGGGTGCCGCTATACCTGGCACGTAAAAAAGCGGAAGCCCTGCCGCATGCCGGGGCTGTGGTCATCACGGCCGACACCGTGGTGATATTGGACCACCGCATATTGAACAAGCCCGGCAGCCGGCAGGAGGCCTTGGAGATGCTCGCGGACTTAAGCGGCCGCCAGCACCGGGTGGTCACGGGCGTATGCATTCGTTCCGCCCAGGGCGAATGCTTGTTCTCCGATGAGTCGCTCGTCACGTTTCGCCCCCTGCAGCCAACCGAAATGGAGGCCTATGTGGACATTTATAGTCCTTACGACAAGGCAGGAGCTTATGGTGCGCAAGACAGTTTGCCACCCGGCTTAAACCCCTGTAGCCCCGAAGAGCAGCAACTCCTTCGTGCCCTCGGGCGCGAGTCGCTGATGCCCGGCAGCCCGCAGCAACAGGCCGCGGGCACCGTGTTGATCGAGCGTATCGAAGGATCTTATTTCAATGTGATGGGATTGCCGCTGGTACCGGTATACCAGCATCTGCATCCATGGGCCTGAAGCATTTGTTTGTCCGTGTGCGCGGCCACATCCGCACCGACTTCTCTTGGCCGGTGTACGGGAGCCACGCCTTTCTGTGGGTATGTCTGCTGGCCGGCAACTATGGCTTAGGATTGGAAGATACGATTATGAAAGAGACGCGCGCTTGGCGTATTCCACTCTTTTTTCTGTTGAATGCAACGGCCCTGGCAGCCTCCTGTGGCATTCTTTTGTTGGCGAAGCGCATCGTCCTTACGTCCGCTTTCGCGTGGATGGCCACATGGGGATTGTCAATACTGGCAATAGACCGGGGCTTTCCGTTCACTTCGGCCATCGCCTTGAAGATCAGCAAAGACGTGAATACCTATCGCTGGGTGTTTGGCTTGATCAACAGCGGATTTAGTTTTATCACCGTATTGCTACCTATCCTGTGGCTGTCGCAGCTTCCCTCGCAACAGACCTCCAACCGGTATGGTCTTCACCCCTTCTACGTGGACTGGAAAATCTATGGGCCCCTTTTCTCCATCGTGACCCCCGTCATCATAGCTGGTTCGTGCGCCCCCTCGTTCCAAAACTATTATCCGATTTATCAATATTATCGGCTTCAAGCGGAAAACGCTTTTCTCCTATGGGGCGGTGGATTGGCCTATGAGCTTGTGTACGGGTTGGATTTCATCAATGTAGAGTTGCTCTTTCGCGGCTTCTTTGTCATCGGCTTGGCCAAGTACATCGGCAAAGAGAGCATCCTGCCCATGGTTACCCTGTATTGCTGTCTTCATTTTGGCAAGCCCGCGGGCGAGGCCATTACTTCTATTTTCGGGGGGTATGTCTTGGGGGTCATCGCACTCCAAACACGTTCGATTTGGGGTGGTATACTAGTACACATGGGCGTGGCATGGCTGATGGAGGCCAGCGCGTGGTTCCTGAAAAGCGGCTGAGCAACCACCTTCGTCCGTTGCCTTTGAGCTTCAGACGACTATCTCCACGGGTATGCTCTCGGCACACCGAAAGTGCCCGCGCGGGCATGCCTTGTGCCCGTGCAAACCGCAAGGGCGGCAGTCCAATGCTTCGGGCGTCTCCACAATTTTTTGCCGGGTGGAAAGCGGACCAAAACCAAAGGACGGCACCGTGGAGCAATAGATGGCGGTGACAGGCGCATCCATCGCGGAAGCCAAATGCATGGGGGCCGAGTCATTCACGTAGTTCATCACTGCATGTTTCATCAGCGCGGCCGATTGCAATAACGTCAGTTGGCCCGCGAGGTTGACGATCGGGGCGCCTTCATGGCGTGCCGCGATGGCCTCGCACAGTTCACGATCGGCCGGGGCGCCCAACAGGAAAACATGGTGGGTGCCCAGCCATTTCGCACACAGTTCCACCCATTTGTGCAGTGGCCACTGCTTGGTAAACCAAATGGACGCGGGCGCCATTACCACAAACGGGTCGTGTACAAATCGGGCGATGGCAGCTTCATCAAGAGCGGTGGGATAAAGCCGGGGCCTGGCCGGTATGCGGTCGGTAAGCGATGCAATGAGGAGCTGGTTGCGCTCAACTTCGTGCAGGCCGGTGGTCTCATGCTTGGCGCGGATTGAAAACAGCCGCGACAACGGGTTCTTGTCAAAACCAATCGTTACCCGGGCCCGCGACAGTACGGTGATCAACCCCGTAGTGGCAAAGCGCTGCACGTTGATGAGGTAGTCGTAGCGGAGGGCGCGGTTTCGGTGAATGACCCGGAGCAGTTCGCGGAATTTCTTTTTTTTGTCGAACACCACCACTTCGCGCAGTTTGGGGTGGTTTACTACTATCCCCTCGTTTCCTTTGCGAACCAAAAAATCAATTTTTGCCTCCGGAAAAACGTCCTTCAATTTCTCGATCAGCGCGGTGGCGAGGATGACATCGCCCAGAAAGGCCGTTTGGATCAGTAAAATGGACGGAGCGTTCGTCACCTTTTGGGATATTCGGTGCGGTAGTAGTCAATCGCCCGCTGAATGATGTCTAAGGCCACCTCTTTACCTTGAAAGTCGGGCACGGTCACCACCTTGTTTTCCAGTCGCTTATAGCTTTCAAAAAACTCCTTCAACTCCAGCTTGAAGTGTCGGGCCAGTTCGCTGATATCGTTGAGGTGGCTGGCGTTGGCATCATTTTCCGGCACGGCCAGAATTTTATCGTCTGCCTTCCCCTGATCAATCATGCGCATCACCCCGATAACACGGGAGGGCACCAGGCACAATGGCTGGATTGGCTCGCGGCAAAGAATCATAATGTCCAAGGGGTCTTGGTCGTCACCGAGGGTTTGCGGGATGAACCCATAGTTGGCTGGATAGTAGACCGAGGAATACAGGACGCGATCCAACTTCAGCAGACCCGTTTCCTTGTCCACCTCGTACTTGGTGCGCATACCCGTGGCGATTTCGATAATACCATTGACAAACTCGGGGGGATTGATGCCCGTGGGGGCCTCGTGCCAGGGATGTAGGATCATGGTTCAAAGATAGCGGAGCCCGGCCCGGTAACCAATACCGCCCGGCCGCTGCGCGGCCGGGCGGCCATGTTTATCGCCTCAGTTTCGATTGGATAAAATCCGTAAACCGATAGCGGACGGCTGTCTCGCGCGAAAGGTAGCGCGCCCCGCCAATCATACCCAAACAGTGCAGGCTGCCGCAGTGGCACTGAAACGGTTGGTCCATATCCCACTCGGCCGAGGGATAAAAGAAGACAAACTCATCGCCCGGTTCGATGTGCGACAAGGCAATGAGTTCCATCCGGGTAGTGTCAAATAGGCAGTTGGGATCGCAACTGTGGTTGATGCACTCCAGGTACTCAGGGAAGAGCTCAATGTGCTTGTGTTCTCCCACTTGCACCGTCAGGTAATTCGGGGTAGTGTGGGTGGCTTTGGCTGAAAACTCATGGATGGCTTCGCCCGGTTCAAAAGAGCGCAACGAGAAGAGCGAACGATGACCGGTAACAGGGTCTGTTCTTTTTTCCGCTACTTCGGTGGTCAATACTTCCACCAAGGTAGGGTTCGGTTTGGCAGGGTTCATTAACTAGGGGTTAGTGGTTGTTAGTTAATGGACTCGAATGTAGATCAATAAATCGATACGATTAACAATTGCTTCATAATTTATTTATGTGCGATTGTGCCGGTCAGCGTGTTATGGCTGGCAGAGGGCGTTCGAGAAAGAGCAATGATGGTTTATAACTTGCAAGAAATGAAGTTACTATTGAGCGTCAATTGATTCTTCAATATAAGAGTTGAGCCATTTGAGTTTCTTGTGGTTGCTCCTTACCTTCACTCGCTCAAACCCCTACCCTCATGGACTTAAATGCTTTTATGCGCGTGTATGCCGATCAGATTGGCGGGCAATACACCGAATACGACCCTACGCAGTCAATCGTTATTGTGCCCGTATCGGGCGGGCGGTTTCAAACCGTCATCGGCACGCTTCGAACAAATGAGCTATACAATCGCACACTGCTCAGCTTCAGTTCCAAGGTCTGTACTGTCAAGCCGGGCATCGACTACAAAATGTTGCTTGAACAGACGGCCTTTTTCAACTATTGCCGGTTTGTGGTCAGCGAAAACTACCTGCAAGTAGAGGCCGTGGCCGCGCGTGATGCCATCAACGAGGCCACGGTAAAAGAAATGCTTCAGGAGGTAGCCAACCTGGCGGACCAATTTGAGCTAAAGCTGACCGGGGCGGACATTCATTAGCCCTTGTTTTTTTGACATACCTTTGTAGGAAATGCGGTCGGCCTTATCGCTTCCCGTCTCGAAACGGGGGGAGGAAAGTCCGGGCAACACAGGGCAGCGTACTTCCTAACGGGAAGGGGTTCGGCTTCGTTCTCGCCTGGCGAAAACGGAGCAGCGCCACAGACAGTGCCACAGAAAACAGGTAGCCACGCCCCTGGCGTGGTCATAGTGAAAAGGTGGTGTAAGAGACCACCGCCCCAAGGGTGACTGCGGGGGCACGGCAAACCTTACGCGTTGAAAGGTCAAATATGTCACGCTCCCGAAAGGGATCCTGTAGCCCGCAGGAATCTCAGCGTGACGGGTAGACTGATGGATCCTGGCCGTGAGGCCACGGACAGATAAATGATAGGGCCTCCGCGCAAGCGGAGTGACAGAACCCGGCTTATACGGCCGCATTTTTTTATCCCTCGTGCCGGGTATTGCCTATTTTGCGCCCTCATCCTTCACCCTATGCCCAAAGTATTGTTGATTGAAGACGAAGCCAGCATCCGTGCCGTGCTGAAAGACATATTGAAAGATCAGAAAGAGCTGAAACTGGAAGTGGACGAAGCCCGCGATGGGGCCGAGGCATTGGCCAAGTTGGAAAGCGAAGAATACGATGTGGCATTTTGCGATGTAAAGATGCCCAAAATAGACGGCATGGAGGTGCTGCAGCGCACGAAAGAAAAAGGCATCGGCACAACGTTTATCATGATCTCCGCCCATGGCACAACCGAGTTGGCCGTGGACGCCACGAAGATGGGGGCCTACGACTTTCTGCAAAAACCCCCCGACCTCAACCGCCTCCTGATCACCCTTCGCAATGCGTTAGACAAAAACATCCTGGTCAAAGAAACAAAAACACTCAAGCGCAAGGTGAGCAGCAAGTACGAGATGGTGGGCGAATCGCCCGCCATGCTGGAGATACGCACCATGATCGACAAGGTGGCGCCCACCGAAGCACGGGTGCTCATTACCGGGCCCAACGGGTCGGGCAAGGAATTGGTGGCGCGGCAACTTCACGAAAAGAGCAGCCGGGCCAACGGCCCGTTTGTGGAGGTCAACTGCGCGGCCATCCCTTCGGAGTTGATCGAGAGCGAGTTGTTTGGGCATGAAAAGGGATCGTTTACCTCCGCCATTAAACAGCGCATCGGCAAATTTGAGCAAGCCGAAAACGGCACCTTGTTCTTGGATGAGATTGGCGACATGAGCCTGTCGGCCCAGGCCAAAGTGCTCCGTGCCTTGCAAGAAAACAAGATCACCCGCGTGGGCGGAGAACGGGACATTACCGTAAACCCCCGCGTGCTGGCCGCCACCAACAAAGACCTGAAAAAAGAAATTGCAGACGGGCGCTTTCGCGAAGATTTGTATCACCGCCTGGCGGTCATTGTCATCAAAGTGCCCGCCCTGCGCGAACGGAAAACGGACATCGCGTTATTGGTGGAAAAGTTTTTGGGGGTTGTGGCCGAAGACCACGGAACCAAGAAGAAGGAGATTGATCGGAAAGCACTGGAGGCACTGGAGGCCTACACGTGGGGTGGCAACATACGCGAACTACGCAATGTGGTAGAACGCTTGGTGATTATGAGTGAAAAGACCATCCGCGAAGACGAGGTGAAAAAGTACCTCTGAACGCGAGATGGCAACAAGCTAGATGCGCTTGGCAGGTGCTTGCTTTACTTCCTTCTTGCTGTACGTGGGGCAAGTATACTGGCTGCACGAAGCAAAAATCAGCACAAGCAAAACGAACGCTAAAACTCTCTTCATAAAAGTGGTTTTGTAGGTAGCAAAAATAGTAACCTTTTCATTTTCAACAAATTTCAACGGTGTTTTTTGTCGTTTCAACGATAATACGGACTACTGAACCAGCAGGTTACAGCCCCTGATGTCGCTATTGTCGAGCCTCCCAAGTACCTCAAAATTACCGTTTTGGGCCACCCTGCCTAAATCTTGTGTTTCGATGAAACTGCACGTTTGGGCATTGCCCAGGTCCATCACTTTAATGACGCCCGCCCGCCCCTCGCCCACCGCCAAAAACGGGTCTTCGGGGTCGCGCAGCGACAAGCGCAGCCATGGGGGTGCTTCAAAAATCCCTTCGCCCCGCGAGTAGGCCTGCGACATCAGCTCCGTCATCCCATACTCGGAGTGTACCACCGGAAGGTTAAGCCGGGAAGCCAAAAAAGCATGCACTTCCTGCCGGATCTGCTCCTTCCTCCGTCCTTTCATGCCCCCGGTCTCCATGACCAAAGCGTGGCTAAGGTCAATTTCAAAACGTTCCGCAAACTCCAGCAGGGCAAACGTTACGCCCCAGAGCAGTATCTTTTTTTTGGCTCCCGCCCGAAGTTGTTCGATTGTGGCCGCCAGTTTCTCATGATCGTACAAAAAGTAACCCGAATGAGATGACCCGCTTTGCTGGATAAACCAATCCATCATGGCAATGAGTGAAGAGCCGGTTCGCTCCTGGTAGGCCGGCAGCAGTGCCAGAATGTGGTAATTTGTCAGCGGCCCGTAAAAGCGCTCAAATATCCGCTGGCAATGCACGCCATAACTATGCACACGGGCCACGGCATGCTGGCTGGTCGTGGTGCCGGTGGTGCCGCTGCTCGTAAACACCACTTCGTGGGCCCATGCGCCCGTTTTTATCATGTGGCTCTTAAAAAACGAAATGGGCAGGTAGGGTATGTCACGCACATGGGTGATGTCATGCGGGTGCACCCGCAAAGCCTGGAGATACGCCTTGTACACGCTGTTGTGTTCGGCCTGATGGTAGAAAAGCCTGAGCGCAATATCGTTTACGTCCGGGGCGTTGAGGGTATATAAATCGGGCGCAAAGCTTTCAAAAGTGGGCACGCAAAGCGAATTTTGACCTTGTAAAAGTACGCAATGAAGGGCATTGGGAGTGTTTTGATGATGGCGGGGGTGGCCGCTTTGATGGGGGCGTGTTTCAACGAGCCTGACTATCCGGCACAGCCGGTTATTTCGCTGCGCAATCTGGCTTTCTTCCAGCCTTCCTCGGGCACCGACTCGTTGGTCGTGGAGTTGGACTTCACCGATGGCGATGGCGACATGGGAATCGATGGCGATGAAAACGACACGCTCTTCAACGAGCGTTTTTATTTCTTCCGGCCAGCCGGTGCCAGCGACTTTCGGAAGGTGAGCAACCGCAGACGCAACGGCACCTATCTGCGTTACCGCGATAAGTTTACCGACATCCGGTATGACACGCTGCCCTTCTTTTTGAAACCTTTCAACTGCACCAATTACGAAGTACTATTTTCCACTTCCACCACTCCGGCTGTTCCGCTGGATACGCTCTACACGCAACTGAACCCCAACTATAACAACCTGTTCATTGAGTTTTACATCAAAAACGGCACTACGTTTACCAAGTACGATTTCAATGAGGTGTTTACGTACCCGTCATGCGAACTGAACGGATTTAACGGACGTATTCCGGTGCTGGCACGCGATCCCTCCAATCCGGGGCCGCTGCGCGGGGTGATCAAATACGCTATGCGGTCGGCTGCTTTTGACATTATTTTCGGAGGGCGCACGCTCAAGTTGGTCATGTATATACAAGACCGTTCGTTCCGAAGAAGCAACGTGGTGGAAACGGGCGAGTTTACGCTGGCGCAGATACGTAGGTAGGCTGCCCTACCGCCATGCCGGAAACCGAGCGGGGTCGCTTTCGGTCATCAGTGCATAGATTTTCTCTACCACCTCTTCCACGTTGGGTTTCGAGAAGTAGTCGCCATCGGAACCATACGCGGGGCGGTGTTCCTTGGCGGTGATGGTGAGCGGGGGCGCATCGAGCAGGGCATACGCGCCTTGATTCTCTATTACCTGTTGCATCATAAAGGCCGTGGCGCCTCCCGGTACGTCTTCATCGGCAAATACCACGCGGTTCGTTTTTTCGATTGATGCGCGAATGGCTGCGTGCCGGTCAAAGGGCAACAGCGTTTGCACATCGATCACCTCACAGGAGATACCCAGTTTCTCCAGCTCAGCCGCAGCCGCCATCACGATGCGGCACATCGACCCATACGTTACCACGGTTACATCGTTTCCTTCCCTGAGCACATCGGGCACGCCCAATGGCACGGTAAAAGTGGCCAAGTTGTCCGGAATGCGTTCCTTCAGCCGATAGCCGTTGAGACATTCGATGACCAACGCGGGATCATCCGATTGCAACAGCGTATTGTAAAATCCCGCGGCCTGGGTCATGTCGCGCGGAACGAGCACGTGCATGCCGCGGATACTGCCCAAGATCATGGCCATGGGCGAACCGGCATGCCATACGCCTTCCAGACGATGGCCCCGCGTGCGCACAATGAGCGGAGCTTTTTGCCCGCCCTTCGTCCGGTATTGCAAACATGCCAGGTCATCTGACAATATCTGGATGGCATAAAGGAGGTAGTCGAGGTATTGCACCTCGGCAATGGGGCGCAGACCGCGGAGCGCAGCCCCGATCCCCTGCCCCACAATGGTGCATTCGCGTATGCCCGTGTCGGTTACGCGCCACTCCCCAAACTTGGCCTGAAGGCCCGCAAAGCCTTGGTTCACGTCCCCGATCTTCCCTACGTCTTCGCCAATGGCAAAGACCCGCGCATCGCGCGTAAGGGCTGCATCAAAACACGCTTGCAACACTTCGCGTCCATCTACCAGCGGGGAGCGGTCCGAATAAACGGGCGGCTCACCGGTGATATGCAAGGCCGACTCGGGCGATTGACTGAGCACGTGTGAACTGAAGCGGTCGCTGGCTTCATGTTCCATTTCATTTAACCAGGCAATCAACCCCGCCTTGGCATCACTCTGGTCGTGGGTGAGGTGCCAAAGTGCGCGTTTGGCGGCTTTGACGGAATCAAGGAAAAGCGGGTTCACCGTTTTGGCCAGTTCCTCGCGCAGGTCTTTTATCGGCCCGATGTGCGTCAGCGAATCCAAGTGCCCAAGCAATTGCGTTTGTTTGTACTGGATTTCACTGCTAAACGCCTTCCACGCGGCATCCTTAGCCGCCCGCGCAGTTGTCTTCGCTTGTTTTTCAATGGCATCCAATTCTTCGGGGGTGCTCACGCCTTGATCGAGCATCCACAGCCGCATTTGCCGCAAGCAATCGTATTGGTGTTCCCACGCCAGCCGTTCTTTGGATTTGTACCGCTCATGCGATCCGGAAGTGGAATGCCCCTGCGGCTGCGTCATCTCCACCACGTGAACCAATACGGGCACGTGTTCCTCGCGGCAGATCTTCTCGGCCCGCTCATAGGCGGCAAACAAGGCCAGGTAGTCCCAGCCCTTTACTGTAATGATTTCAAATCCCTGTTCGGTGGGCGTCCGTTGGAAGCCCGCCAAGATGGCCGATATACTCCCTTTGGTGGTCTGGTATTCTTTCGGCACGGAAATACCGTACTCGTCATCCCACACGCTGGTGAGCATGGGTATTTGCAACACCCCCGCGGCATTAATGGCTTCAAAGAACATGCCCTCGGAGGTGGAGGCGTTGCCGATCGTACCAAAGGCGATCTCATTGCCCCGGTTGCTGAGCGTAGTGTACGCGTGTAAGTCTTTGTTATTCCGGAATAGCTTTGACGCATAGGCCAATCCAACCAACCGTGGCATCTGTGCAGCCGTGGGCGAAATATCCGCGCTGCTGTTTTTCAGTTTGGATAGGTCGCGCAAGAGGCCATTTTCATCCAGCATGCGTGTGGCGAAGTGGCCGTTCATCAGGCGCCCGGCCGAAGCAGGGTCGGCTACTACATCGGTGTGCGCATACAGTTGTGCGAAATACTGCTGCAACGTCAGCTCGCCAAGGGCGAGCATAAACGTTTGATCGCGATAGTAGCCCGAGCGAAAATCACCTGGTCGAAATACGTTGGCCATGGCCATTTGGGCCAACTCTTTGCCATCCCCAAAAATGCCAAACTTGGCTTTGCCCATGAAGACTTCCTTGCGTCCAAGCAGACTGGCCTCGCGGCTTTCGCACGCCAATTGGTAATCGGCCAACCAGCGCGCTGCCTTCTTCATGGAAATCTTGGATGATGCCTTCACTTCGCTCACATTGCTAACACTTGTTGGTCAAAAATAGGCAAATTCAAAAAAGGCTTCAAAGCGTGGATGGCTATTCGAAATTATGTATGGCTTAGAAATGCAGCCGCGGGAGAAAACATGCCAAAGCCTGTTTTTCCTAAAATATTCAATGGCGCATGTCCGCTTCATTTAGTTCTCGTTAGGAGCAGCGCAATCGTTTGGTACTGCGTATATTTGCGCCACTTTAACCCACGCATAAACCTACCCTGTATATGATCATTGGCGTTCCGAAAGAGATCAAGAACAACGAAAACCGAGTCGCCCTGACACCGGCCGGCACTCAAGAATTGGTAAAGCGCGGTCACACTGTATTTATCCAAACCAAGGCAGGCGAAGGCAGCGGTTTTCCGGACGAAGACTATCTGAAGGCGGGCGGCAAGATGCTGGCCACGGCCGAAGAAGTGTTTGACAAGGCCGAAATGATCATCAAAGTAAAGGAACCCATCGAGCAGGAATACGGTCTCATCCGCAAAGACCAACTCGTATTCACCTACTTCCATTTTGCTTCGTACGAACCGCTGGCGCACGCCATGATCAAAACAGGTGCGGTGTGCCTGGCATACGAGACGGTGGAACGGGTGGATGGCAGCTTGCCCCTGCTGGTGCCGATGTCCGAAGTCGCGGGCCGCATGGCCATTCAAGAGGGTGCCAAGTACCTTGAAAAACCGCTCAAAGGGCGGGGCATTTTGTTGGGTGGTGTACCGGGCGTAATGCCCGCCAAAGTACTGATACTCGGTGGCGGTGTGGTGGGTACCAATGCGGCCAAAATTGCGGCCGGTATGGGCGCGGACGTGATCATCACCGATCTGAACATCAACCGCCTGCGGTACTTAGACGATGTGATGCCCAAGAACGTGCGCACCATGGTCAGCAGCGAATACGTCTTGCGCGAACTGGTGAAGACCCACGACTTGATTGTCGGTGCGGTGTTGGTGCCCGGGGCCAAGGCTCCTAAGCTCATCACCCGCGACATGCTCAAAACCATGCGCCCCGGTACCGTGCTCGTAGACGTGGCCGTGGACCAAGGCGGCTGCATTGAAACGTGCAAGCCGACCACCCACGAAAACCCGACCTATATCATCGATGACGTAGTGCACTATTGTGTGGCCAACATGCCCGGTGCAGTGCCGTACACCTCCACCCAAGCATTGACCAACGCCACGTTGCCATACGCCATCAAGTTGGCAGGCATGGGCTGGAAAAAAGCATGTTCGGAAAATGGAGAACTGCGCAAAGGGCTGAACGTGGTGCATGGCAAAGTGGTGTACAAGGCAGTGGCTGATGCCTTTAACCTGCCCTATACCGACATCAAAGAGGTGCTCAGCTAAACGCGGGAAATCCGTCCAATAGCAGAGGCTCTCCACTGGCTGCCACCGCCTCAAAACAGAAATGGGCCATGCCGTTGGTTACGGCCACATACCGGGCGCCCAGCGTCATGTTGTACACGGCCACTTGGTTAAAGGCTTTTTGCGTGAGTTTGAGCGTGGGCGCCTTGCACTCGATGAGCATCCACGGCCGCGCAGCTCGGTCATAAATGAGGATGTCCGAGCGCTTTTGAAGTTGATTGAACGTCAAACTGCCTTCGATGCGGAACAGCGCTTTGGGGTAGCTCAAATGGTCGATCAGGTAGTGGACCATGTGTTGCCGCACCCATTCTTCGGGCGTCAAGACGATGTGTTTTTTCCGGATGACGTCAAAAATAAATACCTTACCTCCCTCCTTTTTGTAAGTGGCCTGAATGGGAGGAAGATTGAGTTCGTACATACATCAATGATAGAGATAAAAATGACATTCCTACATGAAAACAAAAAGTGAAATTGTGGAGAACTGGCTGCCCCGCTACACGGGCGTGCCGTTGGAGAAATTCGGAAAATACATTCTGCTGACCAATTTTGACAACTATGTGAACAAGTTTGCCGAGTGGAACAACGTGCCCGTGGACGGCCAAGACCGGGCCATGCGCTCCGCCACTGCCAACGGCATCACCATCATCAACTTTGGCATGGGCAGTCCTAACGCTGCCACCATTATGGACTTACTCACGGCTGTCAAACCCGAAGCTTGTTTGTTTCTGGGTAAGTGTGGCGGGCTGAAAAAGAAAAACGACCTGGGCGATTTTATCTTGCCTATTGCGGGCATTCGGGGCGAAGGTACCTCCAACGACTACTTCCCGCCCGAGGTGCCCGCCTTGCCCGCCTTTGCATTGCAGAAAGCCATCTCCACGACCATCCGCGACTACAATCAAGACTACTGGACGGGCACCGTTTACACCACCAACCGCAGGGTGTGGGAATGGGATGAGGAGTTTAAGTCCTACCTGATCAAAATCCGCGCGATGGCGATCGACATGGAAACCGCCACAATTTTCTCTACCGCCTTTTACAATGAAATTCCCGCGGGGGCGCTTTTACTGGTGTCCGATCAGCCTATGTTTGCCGGAGGCGTGAAAACCGAGGCCAGCGACAAGGCGATTACAACCAACTATGTGGACCTGCACGTGAAAATCGGCATTGACTCGCTTAAGCAGTTGATCAACAACGGCATGACGGTGAAGCACCTGCGCTACTGATCGGTGGGTTGGTTGGTCACCTTTACGCGCGTGAGCAACAGCATACCGATAACGAAAAACACCATCAGGGCCAATGCGCTGTTGCGCATGCTGCCCGTCAACTGCTCCACCAAACCGTAGCAAAACGTGCCCCCCACAATGGACAGGTTAAACGTCACGTCAAAAAAACTGAAGTACGAGGCGTGATCGATGGAGTTGGACGGGATCATTTTGGAGTAGGTAGCCCTCGATAGCGACTGAATGCCGCCCATGACGATGCCCACGGCAAAGGCCACCGCATAGAACTCGTATTGATTGGTAATGAAGTACGCCCCGGCACAAATCACGATCCAAATCCCGATCATGCACATGAGCGAAAAGCGGTTGCCTTTGCGCTCAGAGAGACGCGCAAACACACGCGCCCCCAAAGCAGCCACCAACTGGATCAGGAGCACGGTGGCGATGAGCTTGGTGTCCTCCAGGCGCAACTCTTTGGCCCCAAACGAAGCGGCGAGGTACATGATGGTTTGCACGCCCATATTGAAAAAAAAGTAGGCCCACAAGTACATGCGTATATTGGCATAGCGCGGCAGGCTTTGCCACACTTTTCGGAGTTCGTGGTAGCCGTTGAGCACGATCTGCCGCGAGGCGGGGCGGTTGTATGGATTATCCGGCAGCCTGCGAAACGAAAGCTGGGCAAACGCAATCCACCAGACGCCCACCGTCAGAAATGCAAAACGGGTGGCCAGGCCTTCGCTGGGAAAGCCCAGTGGCTCCCAAAAGATGATCATCGCCAAGTTGACCACCAACAGGATCACGCTGCCATAATACCCCATCGAATAGCCTCGCGCACTGGTGATGTCATAGCGGTCTTCGGTAACAATTTCCGGAAGATAGGCATCATAGAATACGATACTGCCGGCATAGCCGACACTGGCCAATGCAAAGCAACTGATGCCCCACACCAACGTATCGGGGCCGGTAAAAAAATACAGTCCGCAGCAGGCCAACCCGCCCAGGTAGACAAAAAACTTCATGAATACCTTTTTGTTGCCGATGTAGTCAGCGATGCCGGAGAGCAACGGCAACAGCGGGGCAATGAGCAAAAATGAAAACGAAAGGGCAAACGACTGCAACGCGGTGTTCTTCACCTCCCACCCCAGAAAATTCACCAAGTCTCCCTGCGCCTCGGTGGTGGTGACGGCATTGTAGTACACCGGAAAGATGGCCGAGGTAATAACGAGCGAATAAACCGAGTTGGCCCAATCGTACATCGTCCAGGCGCGTACGATTTTGGGGTCGTTGAGGGTTAGGTTAGGTTGGGGCATAAATAAAATGACCTCCCGAAGGAGGCCATTTTTTATCAAGAAATAAAACGTTTTAGCGATTGTTTTTCGAGAACTCGCGGGTGTTGTACAACAGTTTTCGCGCATTGGCTTTGCGAAGTTCCGTTTCCACATCCACGATGATGCCACGTTTGGCCTCGTTGTCCACTTTCAGCGAAACGGTCAACTGGTCTTTTTCGTCCTCGCGCAGCTTGTCGCGTTCCGCATTCACCCATTTACCAATCCCCGAGGGTTCGATAAACACATCCTGCGCCTGGATTTTGGGCTCTTCACCGTATTGCTCCACCTTAATGGGCTTGCCGATGTACAGGTTGGTCACCAACGTTTTGCGTTGCAGCTTGCGCAACTGCGTAGCCTCGGGAATCCGTTGTTGCACTTCGATGGATGTTTCGCGGAGTTGTGTTGTCACCATGAAAAAGAACAACAACATAAATACCACATCCGGCATGGACGAAGTGGGGATGTCCTGCTTGACGTTCGCTTTTTTCTTAAACTTTGACATAGCTAGTTCCCTCCTACTTTAGTTGGTTCAGCAATTGAAATCTGCATCGGTATGCCTTCGCGGGCGCGTTCATACACTTCCTTGTTGGCCGGGTTGGCCAGGTCAGAAGCAATTTCGCGGAACTTCTTATTTTTTTCCTCCATGCTGCCCGACAATCCGGCACGGTCGGCATAGATGTCGTAATAAGCTGCCTGGCAGATGTCCAACAACTCGATGAACTTTTTATGGCTGGTGCCCCGGTCCGTTTTGAACGACACGATGGCCTTATCGGGGCTGTCGGACGAATTCGGATCAGCGCCATTGTTCAATACGAATTTCTTGATCATCTCTTTCAAGCCGCTTAGATCTTCCATCGGCTCGCCTTCAATCAACACGCGGTCGGCTGAATTAACTTGCACCTTGAAGATGTTGCGTTCCTGCACTTTTACATCTTCGGGGGGCTGCGCCTCGGGTGGCGGAGGCAACTGAATGCTCAATCCGCGGTCGTTCGAGATCGTAGTGGTCACCAAAAAGAATGTCAGCAACAGAAAGGCGATATCCGCCATTGAAGCATTGGGAATGTCAGGTGTTGAGCGTGCCATTTTATTTCAATGCTTTGTTTATCTCTGAATAAATCACTCCGACAATGGCTGCCAGCAACGCCAGGTAAAACGTTATCAGCCCGGCACCTACCAGTTTGGACTGACCAGCATCCACACCCAACGCCTTGTACATGGGCTTCACTTCATTGCCCGACAGGACGTATGAAATGCCGCCCAAAATGAGGAAGAAGCCAAGCCAGTAGGCCACGCGCCACCGCTCGGTTTTACCCGAGCCGGCCGATACGACAATGCCGTACACCAGCGCCACCGCCACCAAAATCATGATCCCGTATGTGAGATACAACCCACCGTCTACCCCAAAGGAAAGGGCCAGTATCACGATGATCGGGCCAATCAATATCTTAATCACCTCGGCCACTGATTTCACCGAGCTTAGCTCATTGACGAGCATCGCTCCGAACGCAATGACAAAAACAACATAAAACATCGTAAGGCCCGCGCCTACCAGCCGATATCCGTTGGTGCCCAACCCCAGTGCCTTGGCGGCATCGGAAGGGCTGTCACTGGATATGGCATAGCAGATCAAAAAGACAACCACCAGCACCCCGACTCCCGCCAATACTTTCAACAACGCCTTGGGGTTGTTGAGCGAACTGATGAGCGGCAACACTATTGCCAAAAGAGCCGCGATGCCGAGTATGATGTACGTAAAACCCAACCCTAACCCCACTACCGAGCAGTGGGTTTCCGAGAGGTTTTCCTGTATACAAATCGCATCCATGTACAAACTGTTAACCCCGAGGGTACGATTACTTTACTGCCTTGTGCTTAACCAAAATGTCGATCAACGAGATGGACGCGTCTTCCATGGCGTTGACCAAGCTATCGATTTTAGAAACACAGTAGTTGTACAATACTTGAAGAACCATACCCACGATCAGACCCGCCACCGTAGTGATCAAGGCCACTTTCATACCACCGGCAACCACGTTGGGCGAAATATCGCCTGCAGCCTGGATGGCATCGAACGCGAAAATCATACCGATAACCGTTCCAAAGAAACCGAGCATGGGGCCGAGTGAAATAAACAACGAAATCCAGATCAAGCCTCTTTCCAGCTTGCCCATTTCCACCGCGCCATACGACACGACTGACTTCTCTACCATTTCTACGCCTTCGGAAGCGCGCATGAGGCCTTGCGTGAAGATAGAAGCCACCGGACCGCGGGTGTTACGGGTAACTTCTTTGGCCGCTTCAATACCGCCCTTCGCCAACGCATCTTCGATCTGGCCGAGCAATTTATTTGTATTGGTAGTCGCTAAATTCAATGTGATGACACGCTCAATGGACACCGCCAACCCCAAGATCAAACAGATCAGGATGGGCCACATAAACACCACATCCCCCTCAATGAACTTGTCTTTAATCAATTGATGAGCACTGGCTTCCGGAACATCTTCCGTGGCGGGTGCTTCGGTTACGGTAGATTCAGCAACGGGTTCGGGAGCTGTTTCTGTTTGGGTTGAATCCTGAGCGTACGCCATAGAGGAGGCCGCGAATACCCCTACCACAGCGAGAATAGCGAATAATTTTTTCATGGTTTAAGGTTTATGAAATAAAACTTTGAAGTGGCCAAAATTAACGGTTTTGGGGATTTCTAAACACTTTTTCATAAAAAAATCAGAAATTCTGTTCAACCGTGCTCGCTGTTTAAGGGTAACAATTCAGAAGGGGTAACAAAGTCACACAATCGGGGTTCATTTCGGCCGCGGCCCGTGGCGAACTTAGGTATTCCGCTTCTTTGGTGGGCCGGAAAAATATCCATTTCTTTGTGCGCTTTTTTGGAGAGGTGTCCGAGTGGTTGAAGGAGCACGCCTGGAAAGTGTGTATACCTGAAAGGGTATCGCGGGTTCGAATCCCGCCCTCTCCGCTCTCGTTTTCCAATCAGGCCCGTCAAACACTCACCTCACCGGCCAGCGATCGTTCAAACAGCGTTTTGGTTTCGGCCACGCCATACATACCCAAACAAAGCATCAATTTCGTCACGGCTGCCTCCAACGTCATGTCTTGTCCGCTCACGACCCCCAGGTCTTGCAACTGTTTGCTGGTTTCATACTTGCCCTGCTGCACGGTGCCGCCCGGACATTGAGAGATGTTGATGAGCAACAACCCGTTGCCGATGGCTTGGCGCAGCAAATCGACAAACCACGGCTCGGAGGGGGCGTTGCCGGATCCATACGTTTCCAAGATCAATGCCTTTAGCCCCTCGGTGCGCATCACCGTCTGGATGACGGAGGGCTGCAGCCCAGGAAAGAGTTTCAGCACGGCCACGTTGGCATCAAAACGGTCGCGCAGTTCCAGTGCAACAGGTCGGGTGGAGAGGATCGCGTTATCGTCATAGTCGATGCTGACACCGGCCCGGGCCAGGGAGGGATAGTTTTCGGACTCAAATGCATCAAAATGTTGGCTTTCCACTTTGCGCGAGCGGTTGCCGCGAAGCAGGGCATAGTCAAAATAAATGCATACCTCGGGCACCCGTGGCCGCCCATCCTTCTGCGCGGCTGCCAACTCCAATGACGTAATTAGGTTTTCGCGGGCGTCTGACCGTGGCTCGCTAATGGGCAACTGGGCCCCGGTAAAGATGACGGGCTTCGCCAACCCGGGCAACATAAAACTGAGCGCGGAAGCGGTAAAGGCCATCGTATCGGTGCCGTGCAAGATCACAAACCCGTCTTGCGTGGCATGGTTGTGGTACACGATTTTGGCGAGCATGCGCCAGTGTTCCGGGTTGATGTTGGATGAATCAATGGGATTGTCAAACGATATCACAGACAACTCCAGTGCCAGGCTGCGCAAGGTGGGCAGGTGTTCCAGGATGAGCGAGAAATCAAAGGGCACCAGCACCCCGTGGGCATCGTACGTCATACCAAACGTGCCCCCGGTGTAAACGAGCATCACTTTGGATTTGGCGCGCTCGGGCGTGGCGGTATTGATCGATATCTGTTTGTATGTCATGATGCTGCAAAGAGTTGAGTGGCGTTGGCGGTGGTTACACGCTGAACCTCGTGCAGCGGCAACGATTTGATTTCACTCACGCGCTGGGCGATGAGGGTTACGTAGGCGGGCTCGTTGCGTTTGCCCCGGTGCGGTACGGGAGCCAAATACGGGCTATCAGTCTCCAATACTACATTGGCCAAGTCAAGGTCTGGCAGCACCTTGTCCAATCCCCCATTTTTGAAAGTCGAAACCCCGCCAATGCCAAGGTAAAAGCCAAGGGCGATGATGCGCTGCGCTTGCGGTACCGTGCCCGTGAAGCAATGAAAAACACCCGTTAGTGTGCCGTCTTGTAGCGGCTCAAGCAGGGCCAGGGTTTCATCTATGGATTCGCGACAGTGGATGACCAACGGCCTTTTGTGTTGTTTGGCCCACCCCACCTGAATTTTAAACGCCTCTTGTTGCTGCGGCCAAAACGTTTTGTCCCAATACAAATCGGTGCCCATCTCGCCAATGGCCGCAAACGTCCGTTGGTTCAACCAAGCTTCCACCCGGTACAGTTCTTTTTCAAAATCCTTTTTTACAGAGCAGGGGTGTAGTCCCATCATGGCCACGCATAGGGGCGAGCGGCTTTCCCATTCCAGCATTGCATCGATGGACGCGTGATCGACATTGGGCATGTAGATTTTGGCAACCCCTTGCTCCTGCGCGCGCGCCACCATGGCGGATCGGTCCGCGTCAAATTCTTCGGCATAAATATGCGCGTGGGTATCAATCAGCATAACACGTTTTAGCTCAGGGAATGTCTGTTAGCACGCGCGAAATTAACTCATTCAGGGACGCTTTCTGAGGGGCCCGGGGCAGCGGTGGCGGGGGCTTCTGTATCAGCGCTTGAATCAGGCGTGCCGAGAGCATGTCTTGATCGCATGCGGTGGCCCACCCTCTCTGCTCCCAGAGAGACGCCAGGTAGAGTTGTTCGGTTTGGCCGGGGGTAGGTACCAATAGCATCGGCTTGCTCAATTCGTGCATGTCCATCAAGCTACTGTAACCCGAGCGGCAAATGACCACACGGGCGGACAAAATTAACTCCTGTAAAGATTTTGATGACAGGTGGGGCAATACTTCGGCCGATGTTGCATCCGCCCCGGGCTGGCCCGTTACAACCTTGAAGCGGCATTTGGCTTCGCGCAGGGCCCCGAGGGCGCGGGTCATAAACAACGTGCGTTGCGGTTCGGGCCCCGACAGGATGGCCAGCACATCAAGCGACTGCGCAACGGGTGCAGGTGCTCGCTCAAATCGCGTTAAGGGGCCAATGAAGGATACGCGCAACGCATGCGGATCGGAAAGCTTGCCCGACAACGACTGATCGGGATAATCGGGCACCCAGCAATGGGTGAACTTAGCGATTTGGCGATGGTTGAAGAAGCGAACCATCGGTTCGGCCCACCGCAGTGCAGCAGGCAGTTGAATTGACAGTTGGTGTGTAATGAAAACCGATGGCGCCTCCCGGCACCAGCAGCCATACCGGTTGTCCGAAAAGATAAAGTCGATGTGCTGGTCTTTGACGAGACGGGCCACGCTGCGGTGCTCGCGGTGGATGACCCACAAAAACTTGGGCAGTTGAAAAAACAAGGCCACGAACAACCTGTGTCTCCGCGAATAGCGAGGTGCATAGGCCGGCAATGGAAAGGCTTGGAGTGCGGGAAATTCCTGCCGCAGCAGGGCCAACGCCCCGCCCTGAGATGCAATGATGACTTCGTGGCCCAACGAGAGAAGCGCACGGATCAACGGCACACACCGGCTGGCATGACCCAAGCCCCAGTCGAGCGGGGCCACCAGCACGCGCTTTTGTCTTTTCATGTGCTTGGGCGGCTTGTCCTGAGCTTCATGTCCTGTCGCTCGTGCGCGTTTGCTTTCATACCAGCGACTTGAAAATAAACCCATTCGCGCGACACTGCTCCAAAAAGCGCGGAAGCACGTAGTAGAGATTTTTTTTTGCCTTGAGGCTGTCGTGGAAAACGACAATGGAACCGCTGCGCACCGCTTGTAGGCTGCCGCGCAATATGTTTTCCGGATTCAGCGCAGCATTGTAGTCGTGGGTCAGCACATCCCACATCACAATGGGGCGGTTGCGCAATTGGCTGATTTGCGCGCGTGTTATGCGCCCGTACGGAGGGCGAAAAAGCCGGGCCGTGCCCGCTCCGTTTTGCTCTAGCACGTCATCGCATGCTTTTACCTCCGCCAGGTAACGATGCGTGCCGGTGGTCCATCCCTTTACGTGATGAAAGGTGTGATTTCCGATGGCATGGCCCTGCGCCCGTGTTTCGGCAAAAACAGCAGGGTGTTTGCGCACATTGTCACCGATGCAAAAAAAAGTAGCCGGGGCATGGTGCGCACGAAGTTGGGCCAACACCCAAGGGGTAACTTCCGGCACGGGCCCATCGTCAAAGGTCAGGTATAACTCCCGTGTGTCGGTCGGCATACGCCAACGCAAATCCGGGTAGAGCCAGGGAAGAAAAAAGGGCGTGCGAAAGAAGGTCAACGACTTTGCAGGGTTTACAGCTCAAAGGTAGGAAGCCGTTGGCAAAAATACCGTTACCGAAAAAAGTGGTCAAGAAACAATACTCTCATCCATTCCAATAAGGCAGGTTCGAAAGAACCTTTCCAAATGTTGTATTGGTTATGGAAGCGATCGTTAGCTCACGTTGATTGCCTCGTTGATGTATTCAACTACAATATCTGGCCGATCACTACCGATCCTAATTTTTCTTTTCACATCCCGAAGAGTTAATTCTATGGCCTTTGTCCCTTGGATGTTATAGATCGTATACGAAGGATGCACTCTAATGCCCCAGCCTACCCACTGCGGGGTCTGCACGGGCGCAACACCTACAATGTCTGATATCTTAATGGTCTTCCGAATAAGACCTACACCAAACAAAAGGTTTATTTCCTTTGAAGAAACTGTCACCTGCAACCGGTAGAAGAGGATCACAATAACCAGAGGGACAAGTAAGCCGAACAAATACAGTATGCTATCAAAATAGTGTGGGTCGATTAACCCAATGCTCAGTAGAAATACTTCAATTAAAAAGCACATGCCAACAACGAGTGTCCCGAATTGCTGCGTTTTCATTTTCATGCAATAGTGTTATCAAGAAAAGTACACGATTCCCATAGATAAGAAAATGCAAAGTCTGATTTTCCTTCGAAAGATAAACCCACCTACCCCACCCTACACGACAACATCGTAATATCATCGCGGTAGCTGTTGCGCCCTTTAAATCCATCCAATGTAACAATGATATCCTGGTGGATGGTGCGCAGGTCTTTTCGGTGGTTCAACGTAAAGTAGTCGACCAGCGAGCGCGTTCCAAACTCCTCTCCCGCCTCGTTGGTGGTTTCGATGAGGCCATCGGTAAAGGCAAACAGGGTGAAGTCGTCCAGGCCGGTCAGAAACCCTTCGTTCAAAAATGGCAGCGGGTGCATGGCGCCCAATACGGTGCTGCCCTCCTCCAACTGACTCAGCTTGCCTTTGTGCCACAGCAGAGGCGGATTGTGCCCCGCATTGACATACACCATTGTCTTTAGCGCAATGTCATACACAGCCGCAAAAAAGGTGATGAACTTCTCGCCTTTGGTGTTTTCCAATACCTGAAAATTCAACGCCTCCACAATGTCGCGCAGATTGGGTGTCTGGCGCAGTAGCGTGCGAAGCGATGCCTGAAAATTACTCATCATCAATGCCGCGGGAATGCCCTTTCCGCTCACATCGGCCACGCAGATCAAAAACTGGTTCGCGTTGATGGGCACATAGTCGTAGTAGTCGCCCCCAATCATGTCGTGCGGCAAATAACTGGCTTCCAGTTTCAACACGTCTGTGTACGGAAGTTTATCCGGAAACAGAAACTGCTGTACATCGCTGGCGATTTCCAACTCTTTGCGAAACGCCTCCTGCTGCAACTGCTTGCGCGCCAGCTTTTTGTTTTCGATGGCCACAATAATGATGTTGCCCAGCGCTTGAATGAACTTGACGCCCTCGTCATGATCGTGGGCACTGCTTTGGTCCATACCCCCCACAAACACGAGGGCCAGCGTGTCGCTTTTGTGCGAAATGGGGATCACCAGATCAAATTCGTGAAAGGAACAGTTGCCGTCAAAGTCGCTGAGTTTGTGGATGTTCTTGATCAGCTCAAACCGGTCGTCTAACCGCTCGCGCATGAAGTTGTTTTGTGTGCCAAAGTTGACTTTGCAATTCCAGCGCTCGTCCAACACAAAAAGGGCCAACTTCTTGATATTCAGATTGGAACGCAGCGTAAAGTTGAAGATTTTGTACAACGACTCCTCGGGCACGTTGGAGTTGATCGCTTGCGTGATCTCCAAGAGGGAATTGAGTTCGAGCTCTTTTTTTTCCAGCAGCTTTTGCAGAGAGGCTTGCGTGAACATGTAGTTCAAAATTAGCTGATTTTGCTTACGCAAGTGTCTTTTTCGCAAAACTACCAAGCGGGTTTTTTCAACGGTGCTGCGGCTGCGGCTGCGGGCGGCCCTTCCACTCATACCTGATAAACCAGGAGGAAACTCCAACCGCCAACACATAAAACGGATAGACCACCTGCCAGGTCAAAAACGCCATGAGGGACCAACGTTGGCGATGATGTACCGTAACCGCGCCCAAGAGCATGGCCTCCATCGCCCACTTCACGCCCACGCATGCCAACAGAATTGGTGCATGCTTTCCGCCCATCAACGCCTGAACGGCCGCGATCAAATACGTTACCTGAAAAACCAGCACAGCTACTGCCATCACCTTTGCCAGCGCGGACGGGTTATGCCTCCACTTGCTGGCCCACCGGATGCGCTGCTGCCAAAAAGATGACAGCGACTGTTGATAAGCCGTGAACACCGTGGCCCGGGCATCGTTGCAAAAGGAAATCCCCCTCCCATCCTCCTGCTGGATCTTGCGCAGCAAAAACTCATCGTCTCCCGAAGGGATGTGGTCATTTCCGGAATATCCGCCCACGCGCAAAAAGGCGGCTTTGGCAAAGGCGAGGTTTGCCCCGTTGCACATGACGGGTCTGCCCAGCCCGGCTGTACCAAACGTGATGGCCTGCAAACTGGCCCACTCCATATTTTGTAACCGTTGGAAAAATGATTGGGGTTTGGACAAAAACACGGGACCGATCAACAGAGCGTGCTGCGCATGTAATGCAGATTGCATCGAGGCAAGCCATGTAACCGGCAGGCGACCATCGGCATCGGTCATGCAGACCCACTCTGTGGTGGCCAACGAAACGCCATGTGCAATCGCTTGTTTTTTTCCCTGCCCCTGCGCCAGGCGCGTTACCAGGAAACGGGGATCCATTTGGGTCAGTTGCTCTGCGAGCGCAGCCGAACCGTCTGTGGAGTGATCGTCCACCAAAATTACCCGATGCGGTGGATGTTCTTGTTGCTTTAGATCGGCAATCAACAAAGGCAGGTTTTGTGCTTCGTTGCGAATGGCGATGAGCACCGTAAGGGGCTGGGGCGAGACAGTGGTTGGCTGTGCTGTGCGGGTGGACAGGTACCACCCGTACCCGATGACCAGCAGGCCAAGAAAATAGCATCCGAAAATGATGGCGACAAGAATCACGTCCTGATCGTTACCAATCCAATTGCCGTTTTAGGCTTACCTCCCAGCGGTGGTAAGCTTCTTGATATGCGGATACCAACGGAGCCGTGGGTTCTGTAACGGACAGACGTTTCAACCCCACGAAGGCGTCAGCATAGGTCGGATAGAGCCCGGCCCCGATGCCAGCACCCAAGGCCGCGCCTGTAGCCCCATCAGTATCAAACAACTCTAATGGAACATCGAACGTGTTGACAAATGCCTCCCGAAACACCGGACTGAGAAACATATTCGCGTGCCCCGCACGAATAACGCGCGTGGGACTTCCGAGTTGCTGAACAAGTTGATGTCCATAGGCAAGCGCAAACACGATGCCCTCTTGCACGGCCCGGCACACGTGTGCGCGGCCATGCCGATTGAAATCCACTTGATGCACGGAGGCTTGCAATGACCGATTGCCCAACATGCGCTCGGCTCCATTGCCAAAGGGAAAAATGCTGAGCCCGTCCGAGCCAATTTGCACGGCCGAAGCCAAACGATTCATCTCTTCATACCCTTCAAGCCCCGTTACCTGACGAAGCCAGCGATTAGCACTGCCCGTGCCATTGACACATAAAAGCATGCCTTGGCGCGGTTGGGTTGGCGTGTGCGTCACGTGCACAAAGGTGTTCACGCGCGCCTGCCTATCCACCGGCTTTTGGTCGGTCACTGCGTACACAACCCCCGATGTGCCCGCGGTAGCGGCCGTTTCGCCCGGCTGGAGCACGTTGAGGGAAAACGCGTTGTTGGGCTGATCGCCCGCCCGATAGGAAATGGGCGTATCCGCTTGCAGGCCCAGTTGCTCTGCTGCCGCTGCGGCTAGCGTGCCCTGTATGCCAAACGTATCGGTTATGCGAGGCAATAAAGAGGCAGGGATATCCAAGGCCCGTAGCAGCTCATGGGCCGGGCGTTGCTCGCGGAAATCCCACAAGATGCCCTCCGACAATCCCGGCACAGTGGTGGTGCGCTCGCCCGTAAGGCGAAAGGCGATGTAATCCCCCGGCAGAAAAAACGTGGCCATCCGCTCGAAGACAACGGGCTCGTTTTCCTTCACCCATGCCAGCTTGGCAGCGGTGAAATTGCCCGGGAGATTCAAATAGTGATCAAAACAGAAATCAGTGCCGAGTTGCTGGGCGGCTTTTTCGCCTGTTTTTACCGCGCGGCTATCGCACCAAATGATGGAAGGCCGTACGGGAACCCCGCGCGAATCGACCGCCACGAGCCCGTGCATCTGGTAGGATATGCCGATGGCCTTCACTTCGGCCGGCTGTGCGCGGCTCTGGCGGATGACCGACCGCACGGCATGCACCACATGATGCCACCAGTCTTCAGGCCGTTGTTCGGCCCACCCGGGTTGGATGGCGGTGATGGCCATTTCTTCCGTAGGCGACTGCGCGCGCCATCGGCACACACCGGTATCGGTTTCCACCAGTGCGCACTTTATCGATGAACTGCCGACATCCAGGCCGAGGAGAAAGGAATTTGCCATCGGCTAAAATTAAGAAAGTATTGCGAGCGCGGAACCCGGCCGACCGCGCAAAACCACTTGCACAATAACATAAAACCCTCCATCTTGATCGCGCTAAAAAATCCAACTGCATGACAAAACCCGTGAAACCCACTGCCCTGTTTTGGGCAAGCTGCCTGGCGCTGCTTGTTACTTCGCTCACGTTTGCTATCCGCGCAAAAATTGAGGGCGTGTTTGGCTCGGAATACGGGCTCACGGGCGAAGAGATCGGCTGGGCTTTCGGGCCGGCCTTTTGGGGTTTTACGATCGCAATGTTTTTGGGCGGGTTGGTCATTGACATCGTCAAAACGAAGTCGATTGTCTGGATGGCGTTCTTTTCTCACCTGATTGGTTTGATTTTGCTGCTCACAGCCAAAGACAAAACCATGTTATTTATTTCGAACGTATTCATCGGTTTTGGCAATGGAAACGTGGAAGCCGCGTGCAATCCATTGGTGGCCACCATCTATCCCAACAACAAAACGAAAATGCTAAACCGTTTTCATGTTTGGTTCCCCGGTGGCATTGTGATCGGGGGCATTTTGGCCTGGGTATTGATGACCAACCTCGGCCTTAGCTGGCAGTTGCTGACATCCCTGCTCTTTATTCCGTTGGCCTTGTATGGCTATTTGTTCTTTGGCCAGCAAATCCCCGAAACGGAGCGTGTCAGCACGGGCGTATCGTACAAAGAAATGCTTCGCAATGTCGGAGCGCCCTTTACCATCATAGCTGTGGTCTTTTACATGATCTTGGCCGCGTCCATCCCCGCCCTTAGCATCAACTTCGCTTCCACGGCCACGTATATTTTTATTGCTGTCATATTGATCGCCATTGTGGTGGAAGCCAAGGTGATCAATAAAGCCGGGTTGTTGTTTCCGTTGATGCTGATTGCCATGTTTTTGACGGCCTCCACTGAGTTGGGAACCAACCAATGGACCAATGCCCTGTTGGAGGGGGCCGGGATCGACCCGATGATCATCTTGGTGGTGGTAACGGGCATCATGGCCGTGGGTCGCTACTTTGCCGGGCCGCTTATTCACAAGCTAAACCCAGCTGGCGTTTTGTTGGGTTCCTCCATTCTGGCGGTGTTGGGCTTGTATTTGTTGAGCATTTCGGAAGGGGCTGCCATGACGATGGGCTCGGCCATTCTGTTTGCCGCAGGCATCTGCTACTTCTGGCCTACGATGTTGGGATTTGTGGCTGAGTACATCCCCAAGAGTGGAGCCTTGGGTCTTTCCATCATGGGAGGTGCTGGCATGGTGGCCACGTCTTTGGTGTTGCCCATCATGGGCAAGTCCATCGACACCGCGGGCCCCCAACTTACCCTGCGTTACATGACCATCTTGCCCGCCATCCTGGTCGCGCTCTTCATCGTGCTTAACGTGCTGGTGCGAAAGAAGGCATCGCATTGACGATACGCTACAGCGACCGCAACGCAGCGCCTTCTTCATTCACTCGGGATGTGACCACATCGCTCGCGAGCCCATGGCGAAGAAACGACTTTTGCGTAGCGTTGCCGATGTGTTGAGCCAGTGTTTCCGTGGCCGCCAACGCATACAGGGTAGGACCTGATCCTGATATGCCGCACCCCAACGCCCCTGCCGTAAGGGCTGCTTTGCGAATGTCGTCAAACCCGGGAATAAACAGCGCGCGTGACGGTTCCGCGATCACATCGGTCAGCGAGCGCCCGATCAATGCTAGGTCGGGTTTCATCAAACCCACCATCAACGCGGCCACGTTGCCACTTTGTTGAATCGAATTTTGAACCGAGATTGTCTGCCGTAAAATCTTCCGCGAGTATTCCGTTTTTACTTCGAGGTGCGGGTGCACGAGCACAACAAACAGTTCCGCCCTTGACGGCACGCGGATGACATCCAGCGGATCATAACTTCGCACCAACACAAACCCGCCCAGCAGCGAAGGGGCCACGTTATCGGCATGGGCCGCCCCGCAGGCTATTCGCTCGGCTTCAAGGGCGTGCACCAGCAATTCTTCCTTGGGACAACGGACTCCCGTCAATTCGTTGGCCGCCACCAACGCGGCCACGGCACTGGCCGCACTGGAACCCATGCCGCTGCCCAGCGGCAAGTTTTTTAGCAAGCGGATGCCCACGCCTTTGTCAATGCCCCGAGCTTTCAAGAATGAAAGCACTGCCACACCCGCGGTGTTGCGTTCGGCTTCGCGCGGCAAGCGGCCGGCATCGCCCACAATTTCCTCGATAACGACCTGCCCCGAGTCGTTTTCGGTGAGGATCACCTCATCGCCCAGCTCTTCGATGGCAACGCCCAGGATGTCAAACCCGCAGCTCACGTTGGCCACAGTGGCAGGCGCGAAGGCGCGCACCGATCGAGGATGATTACGCATAGTTTCCAATTCGGATGATGTCGGCAAAGACGCCCGCGGCCGTTACCCCCACGCCTGCGCCCGGGCCGCGAATGATCATGGGCCGATCGTGGTACCGTTCTGTCGTCAGCAAAATAATGTTGTCGCTCCCCGAAAGGGAGTAAAAGGGATGTTGGTCGTCCACTCCTTGCAGCCGTACGCGGGCGTGGTTTTTTTCCAACACGGCCATGTAGCGGAGTTTGTGCCCGGCCGCTTCGGCCGTGGCCCGTTGTTCGTCAAAGTGCCCATCAAATTTCTTTAGTTCGGTCATGAATTCTCCCACGTCCGCCAGACTGCGGCACGGTTCAGGCACCACGTTTTCGGTTTCAATTTGTTGTATCTCCATGTCCATCCCACATTCGCGCGCCAAGATCAGCAGTTTGCGGGCCACATCCATGCCGTTCAGATCATCGCGCGGGTCGGGCTCGGTATACCCTTTTGCTTTGGCTTCCGCCACGATGTCGCTAAACGATTTCCCCTTGACAAAGGAACTGAAAATAAAATTCATCGTGCCGCTGAGCACCGCTTCGATGCGGATGATTTTGTCCCCGCTCAGCAGCAAGTCATTCAACGTATTGATGACCGGGAGCCCGGCACCCACGTTGGTTTCGTACAAGAAGCGCACGCCTCTGCGGGCCGCTGCCTGCTTCAGCATTTTGTATTTCCCCAACGGGCCCGAGTTTGCTTTTTTGTTGGGAGTAACAATCGAGATATTGGCTGCCAGCACCACCGGGTAAAAATCCGTTACTTCTTCGCTGCTTGTGCAATCCACCCATACGCTGTTGGGCAAGTTGGCGTGGATCATCTTTTCCACGAAGGCAGCCAGGCGCATGGGTTCACCCGTGACAGGTATCTGCGCCACGCCAAGCGATTGTCCATTTTCGGAGAACACCATTTGCTGGCTGTTGGCGAGGGCCTTTATGCGTATTTCAAGATGCCGGTCGCGCTGGAGGCGTTGCGATTCGGCTTCCACCATCTGCAACAACGCCTTGCCAATCTGCCCCGTGCCCACCAGAAATACATTCATGACTTTTCGGTCGGACAAGAAAAATGCCTCGTGCAACACATTTAGTGCTTTGCGTATATCCGTTTGCCTTACGACCGCTGAAATGTTGAGTTCGGAAGAACCCTGGGCGATGGCGTGCACGTTGATGCCGTTTTTTCCGAGTGCCTGAAACATGCGGCCGCTGGTACCCGGGTTGTGCTTCATGCCCTCCCCTACGATGGCGAGTATGGACAAGCCGTTCTCCACCTGCACATCGTCCATCGTGTTGTTCTGCATCTCCCAGGCAAACTCGTGCCGGATCGCGCGCTCAGCCGCGGGAGTGCGGTCCGTGTCCACCGCCAGGCAAATGGAGTGCTCGGATGACGCCTGGCTGATCAAGATCACGTTGACCCTCGCCTCGGCCAATGCACGAAACAAACGCATGGAAACACCCACCACCCCCAGCAACCCACTACCTTGTACATTAATCAAACTAACGGCATCCATTGAAGAGATGCCTTTGATGATGCCCCGCTCGCTCTGCGCCCGGTTGTGGATGATAGTGCCGGGGTGCGAGGGGTTAAAGGTATTTTTCACCACAATGGGGATGCCGCTGGCCATGGCCGGCTGCATGGTGGCCGGAAAAATGACTTTGGCGCCAAAGTGCGAAAGTTCCATGGCTTCCTGATAGGACATTTCGGGCACCGTGAAGGCCGATGGCACTTTGCGTGGATCGGCCGTCATCATGCCATCTACATCCGTCCATATCTCCAGTGAGGCGGCCTTTAGTGCACCTGCAAAAATCGCAGCGGTGTAATCCGAACCACTGCGCCCGAGTGTGGTGGTCTCGCCCTGGGCGGTGGAGGCCACAAAGCCGGTAATCACGCGCAGCTCATCGCCTGCCGAAAAATGAGCGTGGATGAGTTGATAGGTAATGTCAAAGTCTACGCGTGCGTGGCCAAATTGATCATCGGTGCGAATGACGGTGCGCGCATCCAGAAACCGGGCCCGGATTCCTCTGCTTTTCAACGCCTCCGCCACAATGTACGCGGAGAGGCGCTCTCCAAAGCTCATGATGTAGTCGAGCGTGCGCGCGGTGCGCTCGCGTACCAGGTAGATACCGTGCAGCACGTCTTCCAGTTCATTTAGCAGCACTTTTACGTTGGCCAGCACCGGACTTTGGTGAGCCACGGGCAGCAGTTCGCGGGCCGCATTCAAATGCCGCATTTCCAATTCGGCAAGCAACGACTTGTATTGATGGTTGCCCTCCAACGCCATCGCGCTCATCTTGATCAGGTGGTCTGTTACGCCACCAAAAGCTGAAAATACGAGGGCTGTGTCTGACCAGTTATCGCTTTGCAAAAGCTCAAGGATCGATTGAATGCGTTCAGGAGTAGCCACCGAGGACCCTCCGAATTTTTTGATGATCATACGATAAAACCAGAAAATAAGTGATCGGAAAAAGTTGAAAACGACCCGGATGTTCCTCGAACAAAAGCGTGCAAAGCGCGAAACGGGTAAAGGATACGGTGAACGGGACTACCCCGTAATGCGGGTAATGGTGCCGGTAACTACCGGAGCAAAGCAGTGGTTGATGGATGCAATGCCTTTCATGATGACGTGAAATAATGGAAAGCAAGGGTGTATTGCAAAGAAAATTGTGGATTTTTGCAACGCATTAAAAAAAGCGAACAAGCGATAGCTTGTCGGTAACGATTGCAATATGTCGAAACGAAAGAAGAAGACCCCCTCTGAGTCGTTGGTGAGTATGACTGAACTGGTTTTGCCCAACGATACCAATACGTTGAACAACCTGATGGGAGGTCGGCTGATGCATTGGATGGACATCGTGTCGGCCATTGCCGCGCAAAAACACTCCAACCGTATCGTGGTCACGGCTTCGGTGGATAACATTTCGTTTCGTCATCCCATCCGGCTGGGCAACGTAGTGACCTTGCGCGCCAAGGTAACACGGGCGTTCAGCTCTTCCATGGAGGTGCGTATCGATGTGGATGCCGAGGATGTTCCCTCGGGGGTCAAGTTTGAAAGTAACAGCGCGTACTTCACGTTTGTGGCGGTCGACCAAACGGGCCGGCCCATAGACGTGCCGGAAGTAGAACCTACCAACGAAGAGGAACAGGCGTTATATGAGGGAGCGCTGCGCAGGCGTCAGTTACGCCTGATTTTATCAGGACGCATGAAGCCTTCCGAAGCCAAGGAACTGAAATCCATTTTTGACATTAAAGAATGACGCCCGCGCAGCTTCTCTATGGATCTTCGGTGTATGCGGTGCCTTCTCGCACCCTGGTTGCGTTGCCCTATGCCTGGCAGCAGGTGCGACCTGAAGAACAGGAGCAGTTATCAAAGCTGCTCGCGTACTATCGCGTGGCGCTGGGGCATGTACAAATTGTTCACCGCGAGCAGATGACGGCTGCGGATTTTGACCTCGTGGGAATCTCGCGCGCGGTGCTTTTTGGCGTGGGTTCGGATCTCCCCTTCGGCAAGGTAACAAGAATCCATCATGTGTCTGTTGTCAATGCCTGCGCACTGAACGAGCTGCGTGGCCTGGAGGCTTCCCGCAAATCCCAACTAACAGAGGCGTTTAAAAGTCTTTTTCTCGCACCGTAACCCGGGCAGGGAAATTCTTCGCTTATGCTCAGAATCTGGGTACGGTGTCTATGTGACATCCATATTGCATTTATTTAAAGAGCGAGTAGTCTTTCACCATTCGCTTGTAGTCGGGCATGATTTTCTCATACAATGCTTCGTCTACTTTTTTGAGGGTGTTCATCAACCCTCCCAGGCCGGAATCCTTCAACGTCACCCGCTGTTTTTTGATATCTTCCATTTTACTGCGAATGGTAGCCTCCAGTTTAATCAGCTCTCGTTCGGTCATGGCATATTCATTTTCTTATGAGAATTTGTACCGCACAAATGCCTCGATGGCTTCATATTCGGCCAGGCCCAGTTGGTTATAGGCTGCCGCGGTGGCGTGGTTGCGGTCTTCGGCACGCACCCAAAACTCGCGCGTATCGCTGCCGGGAAACAGCGCACTGTCCTTTTGCGATTGATGTTTGAAGATTGCCTTTCGCTTGCGCATGAGTTCTTCCGGGCTTAGCGGCACAGCCATCTCTATTTCGTTGATGTCCCACTCCTGCCATGCTCCGCGGTAGAGCCAAACATAACAGTCGTGCATCCACGCTTCGGACTTCAGTCGGTCAATGGCCATGTAAATGGCAGCTAAACACACGCGATGTGTGCCGTGCGGATCGGACAAGTCGCCCGCGGCATAGATCTGGTGGGGTTTTATCTTCCGGATCAGGTCAACAATGATCTGAATGTCTTCTTCGCCCAGCGGTTTCTTTTTCACTTTACCCGTTTCATAAAACGGCATGTCTAAGAAGTGCGCCTGTTCATCGGGTATTCCCACGTTGCGGCAGCCTGCCTTGGCTTCGCCCCTGCGTATCAGTCCCTTTATCTTCATCACTTCAGGGCTATCCACTTCACCGGGTTTTTTGCTGCGGATGGACGTCACCACTTTGTCGTAAAAAACCATGCCTTCCTTTTGGCTGAGCCCAAACTCATGGTTGAAGTCGCGCACAAAGTCAGCAAACCGTACGGCATCTTCGTCAAACACCGCAATATTACCGGAGGTCTGATAGGCCACGTGCACCTCATGCCCTTGATCCACCAGACGGATGAACGTTCCGCCCATGGAGATCACATCATCATCCGGGTGTGGACTGAAGATAATGACGCGCTTGGGAAACGGCTTGGCCCGCTCGGGTCGGTGGCTGTCATCGGCATTTGGCTTGCCGCCCGGCCATCCCGTAATGGTATGTTGCAGTTGGTTAAAGACTCTGATGTTTACCTGATAGGCCGACCCGTACTCCGTCAGAATGTCGCCCATGCCATGCTCGGCATAGTCGTGGTTGGTCAACTTAAGGATGGGTTTATTGATCTGCTGACACAGCCACACCACGGCTTTTCGGATGAGCGTTTCGTTCCATGCGATGGAATCCAACAACCAGGGTGTTTTAATGGCCGTGAGATGTGAGGCAGCCGCCTGATCCAGGATGACGGTGGTGTTACCATGCTTCTGCAAAAAGGTGGACGGTATTTGGTCCGTAACCGGCCCTTCTACCGCCCGCTGCACAATGGGGGCCTTGCCCTCGCCCCAGGCCATCATCACAATCCGTTTCGATTTCAGGATGGTGCCCACACCCATGGTAATGGCTTTCTTGGGCACGTTCTCCTCACCAAAGAAGTCACTGGCGGCATCGTTGCGCGTTACTTGATCAAGTGTGATGATGCGGGTGGCCGATTTCTCGGACGAGCCCGGCTCGTTAAAACCGATGTGTCCGGTACGGCCCACGCCCAATATCTGAAAGTCGATGCCGCCAAACGCAGCAATTTTTTCGTCATAGCCTTTGCAGAAGGCCGCGATGTCTTCTTTGCGCACGGTGCCATCCGGGATGTGGATGTTTTCGGCCGCGATGTCGATATGATCAAACAAATGCTCGCGCATAAAGCGCACATAGCTTTGCAACGAACCCGGCTCCATGGGGTAGTATTCGTCCAGATTAAACGTGATGACATTTTTGAAACTGAGCCCCTGTTGGTACAATGTTACCAACTCGGCATAGACGCGCGTGGGTGTAGAACCGGTGGCCAGTCCGAGCACACAGGCGTTCCCTTGCTTTTGTTTCTCGCGGATCAGGGCGGCTATCTCGTGGGCAACAAATACCGAGGCGGCCTCGGAGGTCTCAAATATTTTTACCGGAATTTTCTCGGGATTGTCGGAGAGCATCATAGACGTTACAAGTCAATAAGGTAGTGATATTTTTCCCATCGTGACGGAAGGAATTTTGCTGCGTTTGCCAAAGGTAACGGGTTTTCCGTGGAGCGTTTCGTTTGCCAGTATGGCAAAGAGAATAGCCTCCTTGGCATCGCCCGGTATGCCCAGCACATCGGTGGCAGGCAAGGCGCGTACTCCCAGCCCCTCACAAATCCACTGCGTGAGCAACGGGTTATGGGCGCCACCGCCACTCAGGTAAATGGCGAAGGACTGTTTCTTTACCGCGCGCTGGATAGCTTCCACCATCGTTTCGGCACTGAAGCGCGTGAGCGTGGCCAGCACGTCATGCACCGGCAAGTTGACAGTACCCGATTTTTGTTGCGCACGGCCCAGGTATTCCAGGTTGAACAGCTCCGGCCCGGTGGTTTTTGGGAAAGGCAACGAAAAGAAAGTGTGAGCCTTGAGTGCGGCCAACAAACGGTGATTGACACGCCCTTGTCGGGCCACGGCCGCGTCCTCATCAAAATAGCGACCCGGAAAATAGTGGCGCATGGCTTGGTCGAGCAATGTATTGCCCGGTCCGGTGTCGGTCACAAATACGCGGGCGGCATTTTGGCCTGCAGGCAGAAAGGTAAAGTTGGCGATGCCGCCAATGTTAAGCAAAATCCGGTTCTCCTTTTTGTGCGACAACAATAGGTAGTCGCCATACACAGCCAGAGGTGCCCCTTCGCCCCCGGCCGCAATGTGCTTCTGGCGGAAGTCGCTGATAGTCAAAATGCCGGTAGCCATGGCTACATGATCACCGTCTCCAACTTGAAACGTGGAGTTGGTGGGATCGTCAGGATGCAAATGTGCGGGGGCATGCATGACGGTTTGCCCATGTGACGCAATGGCCGTGATGGCCGAGGGTTTTATCTTCCATTGGCGTAGGCATTGCAGCACCATGTTGCCGTGGAGTTTGCCGATAAACGGGTGCAATTGGGAGAGTTTGACAAAGTCCACTTGAGGCTTGGCGAATACTTCGGCAATGCGGGCTTTGATGGCGGGCGTGTAAGGTATCGTATTGAAGCGGAGCAACGAAAGCTTGGTGCGCAGGCCGCTCCCGCGGATCTGGCACAAGGCCACATCCAAGCCATCCAGCGAAGTGCCGGACATGAGGCCGATGAGGAGGCGGGAAATCTTGGCTTTTTTTGGCGGAATAATGCCTTTCATAAAAAAAGCCATGACTCATAAATCGAGTCATGGCTAATAAGATCAACGGTTATTCATGGATGCAGCCGCTTAGATAGCAGGGTCATTTGGCGTATTCGTATTATTGTCACGCTCGTTGGCTGGATACGGATAGAAGTTTCTATTGCGGTCACCCGAAGATGGATTGGAAACCAAAGGGCCTGGTCGGCCAAACCTTCGGCTATCTTCCAAAATCATTCCCGAGAGATAAAGTTCAATGCATCGGTTCCGATAAATCTCTAAAAGAAGATCGTCTTTGGTAGTGGCTGTTGTAGCGGGCAAATTGGCACCAATTCCCCATGCATCCGTGGCTGCGGTTTTGGTTAAGACAGCATTTAAGAATGTGGTTGCGTTAGTAAGGTCATCCTTTCGGGCGTAGGCCTCCGCCAGTATCAAGCTGATCTCACCCGGCAGGTAAACCGGGACAGAGGTTGAGTTAGAGTTGTAAAAGCCCTTATCTGGATAGTAAGGTACGCCCGTAGGTGCATCGACCGATGTACGGCTGGCAAAATAAAAATCAATTCGTGCATCCGCTGTCACGGGAGCCAGGCTGGCTGGTAGCCCCATGTTCAAATTTCGGGAACGAACCACGTTCTCATTTCCAAACGCCACATCAAAAACTGGATTTCGATTTGTCGGGTTAAATCTAAATTCTGACTTGACGGCCAAGTTTACTTTGTTAGCGGCTGCTATTGCTTTATCGTATTGTCCGAGCATGAGCGCATATCTGGCGATGAGCGCATTAATTGAATTAGGCACATCAACCCCGGCTACAGCCTTGGAGTAAAAAGACGCTGGGATAGGATTAGCCGCAACCAACGGCTCAGCCTCTTCCAAAACACGTATTGCCTCGTTGAGCACCTCTTCCCTTGAGGCGAAGGGCGCATTTACGACTATCTCAATCGGTGCTTGCTCCCAAAACATAGCAAGGTTACCGAGCGCAAGTGCTTTGAAGATCGCAGCGCCACCCAACAACCCGCTTCGGGCACCCGGATCAGCGACAATACCCACGTTTGACAGCACCAAATCTGCATTGGCTTTAATAATGTTACTCTGCTCCCACAAGTTTCTAACAATTGCATTCGTGCCTACCACCGAGCTGCCCCCTGCCTCCAACTGTACCTCATCCGTATTTCCAGGATTTAGAACAATCAGACTTCGGGATGTTAAGCCGGCACCTGCAACATAATTATATATCGGACAGGCACGCGAGGTACTATAGCGGGACTGCAAACCATTGACGAGCGAAATCAAACCATCAACTGTTCCGGTGGCCTGCACTTCAGTGAGTGCACTGGGATTGGTGTACTCTTCATGGCATGAAAATGTGCCCAACAATACGACCAACAGGAGTAAATATTTAATCGTTTTCATATATGTTGGATTAGAAATTGGCAGTTAGTTTTACTTGATACGTCCTTGGAATGGGAACATTCCCAAAGTCAGTGCCCCTGAATCGATCACTGTTATTCCCTGCGTTCGTCTCCGGATCGTACCCCTCGTAGGAATCCCACGAATAAAGATTTCGGCCTATCAATGAAAGCTGAATATTCGAAATGCCCTTGATGATTTGTGGAAATGTGTAATTCAACGAAAGCTCGCGAAGCTTAACAAAAGAACCGTCTTCGATACGCCACTCTTCGATGGAATACATGGACCAAATATACCCACGCGGCAATTCTCCTTTCATTTCCCGCTCGGCATATTCACCGTTGCCTATGCCCTGCCTTGTTCTCCGATCTGCGTTAAATACGTCAAATCCCTGCACTGCATCCAGCAATACCGATAAGCTAAAGTTCTTGAAACGACCTGTCGATGAAAAGGAAGCGGTGTAGTCGGGATTGGGGTCTCCAATAATCTTCCGAATGACACCCGAGTTAACACCTGTTTGAAAAGGCTCCCCATTAATATCTCTAAAAGGTTCGTTGGTTGTGGCATTTCCTCTTTCTTGGTAAAACTGACCTGCCGAATTCAGTAACGGATTGCCATTCGCATCGCGGGCAAAATAAGTCCCGAAGAATACACTGGCCGGCTCGCCTTCCACGTGCCAAACGGGAGCACCCGTAGCATTGGCGATTTGAATTCTTGGGCTGCCTAGTTTGCTCACTTGATTGCGATTGCGGCTGTAGACCAAATTTACGTCCCAACCCCAATCCGCTTTTTTGACTAAAGACGCTCCCAACGCCAACTCAATGCCCTTGTTGGTCATGGTACCGATGTTATCTAGCCGTGCAGTACCCCCACTCGAAGAGGCCACAACATATTGAACAATTAGATCAGTGATCTCCTGACTATACCAAGTAAATCCAAGACTGACCCGGTCTTTCAAAAACCCTATGTCGCTTCCGATTTCCAATTCGCGCATCCGTTCGGGTTGAATATTGGGATTGGTTATGGTGGTGCTTGGCGTAAAGGCGCTTCGATCCAAAAACTGGCCGGCCACCGCTTGTTGAAATCTGGAATAAGAACCGATCGCGTTCAACCCCCCAGCATCGCCCAAGGCACCGCGAACCTTAAAGCTGCTGATGGTGCCACCGATGTTATTCTTCCAGAAACCAAGATCTGATACCACAAAACTTCCAGTAATCTTGCCATAGAATTGGTTGGTAGCATCTTTGGCAAATTTAGAGGACCCGTCAATCCTGCCCGATAGCGTCAGAAACGCCAAATTTCTATAGCCTACGGTTTGTTGGATAAACCCGCCATAGATATTAAATCGATCTACTTCGTATATCGTTCGTAGGTTCGTTGTGGCCCCCGCCACGGTTCGTATTCCGGCACTCATGCCTTCACCGCTGGCGGACGTAAAGTCACTTCGATTGTATTGATAGTTGAATCCCGCTACGGTGATAGATTTGAAATCACCAAAATCCCGTTCGTATGTTGCATTTGCATCGACATTGGCTAGGAAGGCCTGATTGGTTGCGCTGGATGCAAATCCGGTGTTGTATTGATCCGCATTAACTGCGTAGGGATAGGCTGGTATATAGTTTAGTCCTAACTCGGAGTAGGTATCCAACCCGGCAATCACATCCACCGTCAAGCCTCTCAAGGGAGCCAATTTTAGCTGCACGTCCGAAATCGTCCGGTTAACCTTTTGCGAATAGTCGAATGTTTCAATAACAGAAAGAGGATTGGGTCTGCCAGGGTCCACCGCTCGAAGGTTACCAAAAACATCTCGTGCAGTTAAATCATAGATATTATTATTGATGGTCATGGAATTGATTGGGCTGTAAAAAACGTTGCCATTAGGTTTTTCATTGGCAAAGCTGTTGATGTAGTTTAATCCAATGGAGATTTTAGCCCAATCAGTCAATGTTTGATCGATTCGAAGTTTCAAGCCATAACGTTGAAAGTCAGTTCCACGGATAATCCCTTCGTTTTTCATATAAGACAACGAAGCTAAATAGGTAGTCTTATCAGTGCCACCGCTTACCGAGAAATAGTTATCAGTGCCCTTCCCCGTTCGAAAAATTAAGTCTTGATAATCATATCGAGTAACGTCCACTAAATTCGTGCCCACAAACCGATCTGGGTTTGTATTGCCCTCGACAAACGTAGTGTTGGGCGTTGCCGCAGTGCCCACGTTAGCGATTGTGTGCTGTACCTGAGTCGCAGACCAGAATTGCTTGTTATACAATGTAAAAGGGACTCGTTTCCTCAATTCGTTTGTATTGTAGCTGGTAGAAAATGTGAATCTCGGCTTACCACTTTTTCCCTTTTTTGTAGTAATGATCACAACGCCATTGTTAGCACGGGAACCATACACGGCCGCTGCCGCTGCTCCATTTAATATATTGATACTTTCAATGTCATTAGGATTAATATCTGCCATACGGTTAGTACCCAACGCTACACCGGCTGATGTTACCGATCGCTGTGACACGTTCGTGGTGCTGTTGCTGGCGACCACGCCATCAATAACATATAGAGGATCTGAATTACCGTTTAACGACTTGATCCCACGTAGTCGGATTGTCATACCACCCGCTGGGTCCCCCGAGTTTTGCGTAATTTGCGCACCTGGTACCTTTCCTTGCAGTGCACCAAAAAGATTTCCCGTGCCTGTTCGTTGAAGTTCATCGGCAGAAACTGAGCTGATGGCGTTCCCCAGTTGACGTTTCGTGGTTGCTATTGTTGAACCTACTACCACTATTTCGTCCAGCTTTTGGGCTTCTGTTTGAAGTACGATGTTGATTTCATTTTGCTGGCCCACGCTGATTTCCGTACGTGCATACCCAATGAACGAAGCAATCAACACATCAGACGGAGTCGCATCAACGATGAATCTGCCGTCCGCATCTGTGATGGTTCCGGTTTGTGTTCCGCGAACAAGAATGTTGACTCCGGGGATAGGTTCGCCTGTTGTGGCGTCCGTCACTTTTCCTCTGACGGTGTTGGTTTGCGCCAACATCACCAAGGGCAATGCAATCAAAAACAAAACGAGGGCCGTCCGTAGGGGCCTGCGAGGGTAATGGTGCTGCATAGCGAGTTGATTTAGTGGATGTGCGGCTGAAATACAGAAAAAGGTGACAAAAAACCGCACAAAACCGCAAAAAAAATTTGAAAAGGCGGTAAAATACCCAATATTGTACTGTTTTTTGCATGTCTCCATGCTCAAAGAAGAACGCCACCAGCACATCCTGGCCGAGCTGCGCATCCGAAACCGCATCCTCCTGGCCGACATCGCCCAAAAACTGGCCGTGTCCGAGGACACCGTGCGCAGAGACCTGAAAGACCTGCACGACCGCGGCCAACTCATCAAAGTGCATGGCGGTGCCATCGCCAAGTCGTTCACCCCGTTCAGCTTCCATCAGGAAGAAATCTACGACCACCCCAACAAACAAATCATCGCCCACAAGGCCTTGTCCGTCTTGCGCGATGGGCTCGTCATCCTCATCACCGGAGGAACCACCAACCTGGAGTTCGTCAGCGTACTGCCACCGGGCATGCACCTGACCATTTTCACACCCAGCTTGCAAATAGCCATGCAATTGACGCGCAACAAAAACATTGAAACCATCCTGATTGGCGGACGCGTATCGCCCGAAGCCCAGGTATCCATTGGCGCAGAGGCCCTCAACACGCTGGCCTCTGTTAAGGCCGACATCTGCTTCCTCGGCACCGGGCACCTGCACCCCGCAGATGGCCTGTCGGAGTTTGACTGGGAAGTGGTGCAGTTAAAACGAGCCATGATCAAGTCGTCCCGCAAAACCATTTCGCTGACGCTCTCTGCTAAACTCAACTCCACACAGCGATATAAAATCTGCGACATCCACGAGATCGATACCCTGGTCACTGAACTGCCGCCCGACTCAGACATTTTAACGCCTTTTCAAACAAATGGTCTGGCGGTTTTGTAGTGTCGTGATCAGCTTCTTTGTGCTGCACACCGGCTTCAGCCAGACCGCACGCGAGTTTCGGGGCGTATGGGTAGCCACCGTGGCTAATATCGACTGGCCGTCCAAACCAAACCTGGACGATGAGACTCAGCAACAGGAATTTCGAGCCTTGCTGGACCTGCACCAAAAAAACGGCATCAATGCCGTCCTGCTTCAAATCAGGCCTGCGGCCGATGCGTTCTATCGTTCCTCGCTGGAGCCGTGGAGCGAGTGGCTGACTACGGCTCCGCGTACGCCCGGGTATGATCCCCTAGCCTTTTGCCTGCGCGAAGCGCACGCCCGCGGCATGGAGCTGCATGCATGGTTTAACCCCTACCGCGCACGGTTTAACGCCACGGACAGCGTGCACCCTCACCCGCTGAGTATCGAGGCCAAGCATCCCGAATGGCTGGTGACTTACGGAAAAAACAAGTATCTCAATCCGGGGCTGCCCGAAGCCCGGCAGCATACGGTGTCGGTTGTCTTGGACGTGGTCAGGCGCTATGCCATTGATGGCGTTCATTTCGATGACTACTTTTATCCCTACAAGATCGAGGGACAGGCGTTTCCCGATAGCGCCACATACCAGCACTATCGCCTGCCCGGACAATCGCTTGATGATTGGAGGCGCGCCAACATCGATCTCCTGATCCACCATTTGCATGATTCCATCAAGCAGATCAAGCCACACCTGTTTTTTGGCGTCAGCCCCTTTGGTGTGTGGCGTAACCAAGACAAAGACCCCGAAGGATCGGCCACATGGGCCGGCCAAACCTGCTATGACGACTTATATGCAGATGTGCGCAAATGGCTCCGCGAGGGGTGGATCGACTACGTGGCTCCGCAGTTGTACTTGCCCATCGGCCATGAGCGCATGGATTTTGAAACCGTGGTACGCTGGTGGTGTCAAAATCACTATGGCAAACCGATCTACATCGGCCAGGCTGCCTATCGCATCAATGGCGAAACGGATGCCCGCTGGAAAAACCCAAGCCAGCTTTTTGAGCAGTACCGACTTTGCCGCACCTGCCCGGCCATTCAGGGAAACATCTACTTTAGCTCGAAGTCGTTTCGCCAAAACCCGTTGGGTGTAAACGACAGCCTTCGCTTACGCATTTACCGCGAGCGCGCACTCCCACCCCCTCGCCTCGCCTCATCAAAGGCTGCCCGGCCGGTAGCCGTGACGATCGCCACGCACAAACGCGGCTTAGTCGTTCGCTGGCCCGTGGGCGATTCGCTCAATCGTTCGGTACCCTACGTACTGCACCTCGAAAAAACAACCCGAAGAGGTGTCAAGCGCGAGGTACTTTTCCTTCGCCATCCCTCATATGCCATCCACAAAGCCCGGTCTCACCATGCCTATGCGTTTCGCGTAGAGGTCATCAATCACTTTTTGCAACGCTCCGCACACGGAGAGACGCCTGTTGTCCGCAGAAAGCGCAATCAACTAATCACCTCACCTCCGTAGAGGTATATTTGCCCCATGGACTTCCGTACGGAGCATACACCCCACCGACTGCCTTTTTCGCTCACGCATGCCACACGCATCCTCGCCACCGGTTCCTGTTTCGCCACGGCCATCGGGAAGCGCCTGGAGGCCGGCATGTTTCGCTGTGTAGTCAATCCGTTTGGTACGGTTTACAATCCTCTTTCCATCCACGGGCAGTTGGTCGATGCGTTGGCCTCTCACTCCCTCCATCCGAGCCATTGGGTGCCCCGGGGCACGCTCCTGCTGCATCATGCTTTTCACTCAAGCTTGGCGGCCCCTGATGCCCACGCGTTTGCCGCCCGCGTGCAGGAAGTCCAGTCCACGGTGCGCGCGCAACTGACAGCCAACAGCCTGTTGATGCTGACCTATGGAACCGCCTGGGTATTTCGGAAGAGTGGTGACGTGGTTGCCAATTGCCACAAAGTACCGGCCAGCGAATTCGCCCGCGAGCTGTTGTCGCTTTCGCAGATTCAGGAGTCGTTTGACGAGCTGAACCGAACGTTGCGGCAGGTGGCGCCCGCTGCCGATGTGTTGCTCACGGTAAGCCCGGTGCGGCACCTGCGCGAGGGCGTTGAGGAAAATGCCGTGAGCAAAGCCACGCTGCGGCTGGCCTGTCACGAGTTAAGCAAACATTATCCGCGGGTGCATTACTTCCCCGCGTATGAGCTGCTGCTGGACGACCTGCGCGACTACCGCTTCTACAGCGAAGACTTAGTTCATCCTTCCGCAGCCGCGGAGAAATACATCTGGGAGAAGTTCAAAACGGCATGCATGGACGGTGCTACGCTGCGACTGTTGGATGAACTGGACCGTCTGCGCGCTTTCCTTGATCATCGCCCCTTGGACGTGCACGATGCCGCCTACCAAGCCAAGCGGCAAAAAGCGCTGGCGCGGATGGATATGATTAAGGGAGAGCTTTCCATCAACTCATAGCACCACAATGCGAAGCACTCTTTTTTCACTATTTGTTTCCACCACCAAGAAGTAGATTCCGCTGGGCAGGCCTGCGAGCGAAAACTCATAGTCGTGTGTGGCCTGTGGCCCGCGCTGCTCGGCCAGCAGGGTACGGTTCTGCTCCGAACTCACCAGCCGCATGCGTACGGCCATCTCCTGCGCCAACTCAATACGCCCTGATAGCCGATCTGACGTAGGCACCGGATAGGCCGTCACCGACCGGATGAGCGATCCGCGGCCCCCTGATCTCCCGTTGGCCGCTTCACTGCGCTCACGTATCTCCACCGTACCACGGTATTCGTCCACACATTGCGCCAGGCTCGCATTCAGCACTACCTCATAGGTGCCCGCCCGCGCAAAGGTGAAGGTCGCATAGTCGGGCGTGCGCTCGATCACCGTGGCTTCCGCAGGCAACGACCACACAATCCCCTCCGGAACCGGCCAACTGATGTCGATCACAATCACCGTGTCGCCCACCTCTGCACGGGGTACCATCAAAAAGTCCGCGTTCAGCAAACCCGTGGACGTGGTCAGCGAAAAACTGGCCTCCCCTGCGCACCCGTTCGCATTCGTCACCCGCAACGTGTAAACCCCCGCCTGCGTCAGCGTCACCTGACGCTGGCCACTGCTAAATCCATTGGGCGATGACCACGCATACGAGGACCCCGCTACGGGCGAGGAGACCGTCAGCACACCCCCTTCGCAGATCACCCGGTCCGGTCCAAGGTCGAACGACACCTGGGGCGGATCGGAAAACACAAACACCTGCTGCGAAGCGCAGCCCAGCGCATCGGTGGCCGTCACCGTATATGTCCCCGCACCGATCGCTGTCAGCGTACCGCCCGTGGCACCCGTGTTCCATACATAGCTGAACGTGCCGTTGCCACCCGTGGCCATTACACTGATGCTCCCATCATTGCGACCCGCGCACGTGGGCGCCACCTCGGACACGGTCTGCACGCTGATCGCGGGCTTGTCCAAAATCGTTATGCTCTCCGTGGTCGAACAATTGTTCGCATCGCGGATGGTGAGGGAATAGGTACCAGCACCAATATTATTCAAAACAGACGTGGTAGCACCGGTATTCCACGCATAGGTATAGGGCGCGGTCCCTCCCGTACCCAACGTCTGAATCGATCCGTTCGTGCCTGCCGGACAGGTTGCCTGTTGAATAACCGGTGGCGTGGCTTCCAGGGTTGGTGGTGAAGGAATATTTACTACCTGTGAGGTAATACATCCGGTAGCATCCGTGATCGTAACAATGTTGATGCCGATACCCGGGCGAAGTGCCGTTGGGTTTAATCCCGTCTCCCCATTGTTCCAGACAATCGTGTAAGGGGCCTGACCTTGTGATATGGTGATCGTGGCGCGGCCATCATTGCTATCCGAACATCGCGTGGGCGTGGTTGAATTGACCGTGGCTTGTGGACCGTCCGGACTGGGAATAGCCGCATCTTCAAAATCGGTACACCCGTTTTGGTCGGTGATCGTGACACGGTAAACGCCCCCGGGTACATTGGCCAACGTTGCACTTGTGGAGACCACCTGATTCAACGAATTGCGCCACGCAAAACTATAGACGCCCATGCCACCGATGGCCGAAGATGAAGCCGATCCATTCGACTGACCGCACGTGGCTCCCTGAATACTGCCCACCGAGGCAACCAATACCGGTGGCTGTGTGATGGTGACATTGATTTGACTGATGCACAAATTCTGATCGCGAACCCGAAGGAGATGGGAGGCCGCATTCAAGTTGGTCATGAAGGGCGAGGGCTGCCACGTGGTGCCATCACGTGAATATTCATAGGCTCCTGTTCCGCCTGTAGCGCTTAGCACAACAGACCCGTTTGACTGACCATTACACAAAACATGAGAGATGGTGCCTTGAGAAAGCGTTAGCTGAGCGGGCTGTGTCAGCGTGGCCGAAGCGGTGGCCGTGCACCCGTTCGCATCCGTAACTGTGACAGAATAAATACCGGGTGGCCGGCTGATCAGATCTTCCGTAGTGGCACCATTGCTCCAGCTGTACAAATACGGAGAGGTGCCCCCGGTCACGGTCAGATTTACTGAACCATTGCTGGCTCCAAAACAGGTAATGTCTGTCTTCACAGCTGAGCTTATCAACTGTGCTGGCTGTGTGATCGTGGGCGTGGTGCGTGTGCCCACGCATCCCCGGCTGTCAGTGATGGTGACGGTGTAGGTATTGCTTAGGAGACTGCCCATCGTAAAGGACGCATCTTCGGTGGTGGCAATCACTGCATTGGTGGTGTTGTCACGCCAACTATAACTAAACGGTGGCGTGCCTCCCGAAGGTGTCAGATTGAGGGTGCCTCCGTTGCCCGGGTTGAAACAGGAAAAAGTGGAAAGCGGAGCAATCGTACCTCCTAATGGCGCGGGTTGAGATAAGCTTATGCTCTGGCCTGTACTTTCACAACCATTGACACCCCTCGCCCGCACCGTGTATATCCCCGAGGGTAATCCCGTAAACACATTGGTCGAAAAGTAGTCTGTGCCATTATTGATTGAGTACTCATACGGTCCAGTACCATCGGAGGCTGTGAGCGTGATGCTGCCATTCGATGATCCAAAACAACTGGGCTCAACCAACGCGCGGGAAACAGAAATAGCCGGGGGGACAGTGATCGTCACACCGGCCGCCAGCGACACACACAAATTAGCATCCCGAACGCGAACCGTGTAACTCCCTGACCCAAGGCCTGCAAATACATTCGAAGTTTGGTAGGATGACCCATCCAACGAATACTGCAAAACCCCTGTGCCTCCCCCCGAACCGTTCACCGTGACCGTGCCCGTCTGCCCAAAACACGTGGGCTGCGTAACTATGGACGTACCGGCAACAACCGGAGCCGGCACAAAAACATCCACGGGGGCACTCTCACACAAATTGGCATCCCGTACCTGAATTTGATGCAACACTCCCGTGCTCAAGCCGCTGAAGACGTTCGATGCCTGATAGGCACCGCCATCAATCCTGTACTGCTTCGCACCGGTGCCACCGCTGGCCGTGACGGTCACCTGCCCAGCGTTCAAAGCGTTGCACAACGTGGAAATACCCGAGGCACTCAACAACAGCGGCTGGGAGACCGTCACCGGGCCAACGGCAGCCTGGGTGGCTGTCGGGCAGGTGTCACGGACACGTAGTTGCGTATAGGTGCCCGCCCCAACCGTAAACTCGTTCCCCGGCTTGTACGTGGCACCGTTGTCAAGGCTGTACTCATACGTACCGTTGCCCCCCGATGCACTTATCGCAATAACCCCGTCTGACCCACCAAAGCAACTAACCTGCTCTCCATTGTAACTACTCACAACCGATGCGCTCGTAACCAAAGGAACACGTGGGCCCGCGGGGATCGTGAAAGGCGTAAATTGAACTGACCCACAATTACCCAGATTGCTCATGGCAATTAAGTAGTATTGAACTCCCGCCATCAGTTGCCCGTTGGTCTTCAATGAACCGATCGGAAGTGACGGGTTATTTGAGTCCCGTATCTCAAAGCTAAAAACCTCGCCTGCATCGGCTGACCTACTGTAGGATAAACCCGATACCGAGCCATCGCTGCCACCCGCGCAGGTAGGCGCACTGGCAACGATGCTTGACTCAATGACCTGAACCTGATCCGGGAAAAAACGATAAGGGCCGACTATATTGCTCTGAATTGAATAACAATCATCTACATAATATCTTAAATAGACTTCCTCACCATATACATCTGAAATTCCGGCACCAAACAAACTACTACCACTAGTAGTAAACACATTTGAAAGCTGAGAATTTAAATCAACCCATGATTGACCCTGCACAAGCATTTGGAAGTGATAACTATCGTATCCTAATGGAGCAACTATCGTCAATTGAAAATCTGAACATTTATCCCCTGGAACAGAATAGTCATCAGGAATAAATGATAGATCTATTGGCGTTATCCTACTGGTAAATTGATAACTGCAAGTTACACCGTCTCCAAAATTTGTAAAAGGTAAATCAAAGCAATCTCCCAGATTCACAATTGCTCCTGAGCCTGCATCGCAGAAATAGATACCTCCCAGTGGATCAGTTAAATATGTAACTGCATAAACTGTAACTACCGATGGTCTTGAGATCAATGGAATTGCCCCGGAAGCAGGCATATTAAAGAATGATAGCCCATCAACCGTTATTTCAAATTGCTGGCCAGCAATCACAATCCCAGGGGGTGTTTCAGTACCTATCGTATAGCGCATCTCATATCTCTGACCGCAAGTTTCAAAGAATGAAAATAAAAGCGATAGAATAAAAAAATACCTCATCCGAACTTCTACAATAAATTGCACATTACAATACTAGTATTCGAACGGTTTCAATTTCATTTCCTACTTCAATAACTAGAAAATAAAGTCCACCTGATAAGTCATTGAGATTGAAATTATATTGATATTCGTAGTCATCATCCAGGTAAAGCGAGCGAATCAATTTATTGCCTTCAATATTTATTAAACGGATGCTCACAGGGGCCATCTCGCTTAAAACAATTGTGCCTGATAACCTATCTCGAGCTGGAACTGGAAAAGCGGTGACTCTTTGAATCAATTGCGTTCTGCCTTGTTTTGCACGGCCCGAATTTGGACTGCGCTCACGTATCTCCACCGTACCACGGTATTCGTCCACACATTGCGCCAGGCTCGCATTCAGCACTACCTCATAGGTGCCCGCCCGCGCAAAGGTGAAGGTCGCATAGTCGGGCGTGCGCTCGATCACCGTGGCTTCCGCAGGCAACGACCACACAATCCCCTCCGGAACCGGCCAACTGATGTCGATCACAATCACCGTGTCGCCCACCTCTGCACGGGGTACCATCAAAAAGTCCGCGTTCAGCAAACCCGTGGACGTGGTCAGCGAAAAACTGGCCTCCCCTGCGCACCCGTTCGCATTCGTCACCCGCAACGTGTAAACCCCCGCCTGCGTCAGCGTCACCTGACGCTGGCCACTGCTAAATCCATTGGGCGATGACCACGCATACGAGGACCCCGCTACGGGCGAGGAGACCGTCAGCACACCCCCTTCGCAGATCACCCGGTCCGGTCCAAGGTCGAACGACACCTGGGGCGGATCGGAAAACACAAACACCTGCTGCGAAGCGCAGCCCAGCGCATCGGTGGCCGTCACCGTATATGTCCCCGCACCGATCGCTGTCAGCGTACCGCCCGTGGCACCCGTGTTCCATACATAGCTGAACGTGCCGTTGCCACCCGTGGCCATTACACTGATGCTCCCATCATTGCGACCCGCGCACGTGGGCGCCACCTCGGACACGGTCTGCACGCTGATCGCGGGCTTGTCCAAAATCGTTATGCTCTCCGTGGTCGAACAATTGTTCGCATCGCGGATGGTGAGGGAATAGGTACCAGCACCAATATTATTCAAAACAGACGTGGTAGCACCGGTATTCCACGCATAGGTATAGGGCGCGGTCCCTCCCGTACCCAACGTCTGAATCGATCCGTTCGTGCCTGCCGGACAGGTTGCCTGTTGAATAACCGGTGGCGTGGCTTCCAGGGTTGGTGGTGAAGGAATATTTACTACCTGTGAGGTAATACATCCGGTAGCATCCGTGATCGTAACAATGTTGATGCCGATACCCGGGCGAAGTGCCGTTGGGTTTAATCCCGTCTCCCCATTGTTCCAGACAATCGTGTAAGGGGCCTGACCTTGTGATATGGTGATCGTGGCGCGGCCATCATTGCTATCCGAACATCGCGTGGGCGTGGTTGAATTGACCGTGGCTTGTGGACCGTCCGGACTGGGAATAGCCGCATCTTCAAAATCGGTACACCCGTTTTGGTCGGTGATCGTGACACGGTAAACGCCCCCGGGTACATTGGCCAACGTTGCACTTGTGGAGACCACCTGATTCAACGAATTGCGCCACGCAAAACTATAGACGCCCATGCCACCGATGGCCGAAGATGAAGCCGATCCATTCGACTGACCGCACGTGGCTCCCTGAATACTGCCCACCGAGGCAACCAATACCGGTGGCTGTGTGATGGTGACATTGATTTGACTGATGCACAAATTCTGATCGCGAACCCGAAGGAGATGGGAGGCCGCATTCAAGTTGGTCATGAAGGGCGAGGGCTGCCACGTGGTGCCATCACGTGAATATTCATAGGCTCCTGTTCCGCCTGTAGCGCTTAGCACAACAGACCCGTTTGACTGACCATTACACAAAACATGAGAGATGGTGCCTTGAGAAAGCGTTAGCTGAGCGGGCTGTGTCAGCGTGGCCGAAGCGGTGGCCGTGCACCCGTTCGCATCCGTAACTGTGACAGAATAAATACCGGGTGGCCGGCTGATCAGATCTTCCGTAGTGGCACCATTGCTCCAGCTGTACAAATACGGAGAGGTGCCCCCGGTCACGGTCAGATTTACTGAACCATTGCTGGCTCCAAAACAGGTAATGTCTGTCTTCACAGCTGAGCTTATCAACTGTGCTGGCTGTGTGATCGTGGGCGTGGTGCGTGTGCCCACGCATCCCCGGCTGTCGGTGATGGTCACCGTGTAGGTGTTGCTCAGCAGGCTGCCCAACGTGAATGAGGCATCCTCCGTGGTGGCGATCACCGCGTTGGCCGCGTTGTCGCGCCAACTATAACTAAACGGTGGCGTGCCGCCAGTGGGTGTCAGATTGATGGTGCCTCCGTTGCTCGGGTTGAAACAGGAAAAAGTGGGAAGGGCTCCTATGGTTCCATCCAACGGAAAAGGTTGTGAAACAATGGCTGTTGATGTATTGGTGCATCCGTTCGCATCTCTGACTTCTATTGTATAGGTACCTGCTACAATGCCGGTATTGAACACGTTGCTTGTTTGGTAGGCAACAGTGGTTGAGTTGCGTGTGTACCGATACTCTAAGGGAGATACTCCATTAGTAGCCGTCACCGTGATGCGTCCGTCATTGCCCGCAAAACAACTGGTGTTGACAATAGCGTTGACGATACCAATAGCAGGAGGTGCAGTAATGGTTACCTGAGACGGTTGCGTGACTACACAACTATTGGCATCGCGTACATAAACGGTATAGCTGCCGGCAGGTATATTGGTAAAGCTTGGTGAGGATTGGAAGTCGGTGCCATTGACCGAATATGCCAATGCACCAACCACGCTGGACGAGGCCCCGCTCACCGTGATCGCGCCAAAGCCACCCGCGCACAAAGGGTCAATCTTTGCCGATGTGCCTGCTGCCACGGGTGGTGGGGCCAGCAGCGCCACTGATGAACTGGTCTTGCTGCATCCGTTCGCGTCCGTCACCGTCACTGTGTAGCTGTCGGTCGGAACAGAACTTAAATTGGCAGTACTGCCCACAACCGCGTTGGCCGAATTCCGCCATACATAGCTCAACACTCCTGTGCCGCCCGAGGCCGAAAAAGAAATGCTCCCGTTTGATTCCCCCGCACACCGGATGCCAAAGCCCCCGTAGTTCGTTGGGGCCAACGACCCCAGCACAAGGTCCGGGGTGGGCGCAATCGATACATCGGTGGTCGTTGTGCACCCGTTCACATCGCGAAGGGTGAACGTATGCGTGCCTGCCCCCAAGCCACTGAACACCGCGCCCGGCTGGAAGTTGGTCCCATCGCGGCTGTAGCTAAACGGTGCCGTGCCGCCCGATGAAGTCAGTGTTACCTGACCATCGCTGAAGCCATTACAACTCAACGCCCGGCCGTTGTAACTGGAACTCACAGCCCCTGCCAAAGAAATGGGAGTGTTGATATTGCCCACTGTAAATGGACCATACGAACTGAAGCATTGCTCCACATCTGGATTGCCCGCACTGTAGTTCATCATCTGAATACTGTAAGTACCCGGAGCAAGATTTAACAAATAACCATTCAATGACGAAGACGACACCGGAAATATGCTCGTGCTCAACGAACCGCTGACGTTGATCTTCACCTCCGGGTAACTGGTCACCGAACTATTAAACCTAAGACCTCCCGTAGACGGATTGGTACATATCTTATCCTCTACCGTGATAACCGAAGTGGGCGCAGAGGGGTAAATAAATAGAGTATTGGAGTATCCAAAATCTGTAGACACCAAACCAGAACAAGTTATTGATTCTGTAAAATATCTAAATTGAACTGACTGCTGACTTAAATTGGAAGGAAAAGCATAATCAAAAAAACTAGCAGTAACACCATTTACAGACACCCAACCAGAGCCATTCCAATTAATCTCCCATCGATAGCTAAAGGGAAATGGAAACGATACACTTGGTGTGGATAAAGTAACTATTTCACTTTCACAAAAGTTATTCGCTATTAGACCATTTTTTCTTGATTCAATAGGTTGAGGAACCGGAACAGAAACTGTTGTAATACTGAGACCTGAGGTGCCCCCAATAATATCAAAGAGAAGAAATAACTCTTTCGGGCCGAAGTCATTGTTCCAACGAACGATAACATTAGGTTCGAATGAAGACCCTATTATCTGCCCTCCGGTGACAGCCCAATCATAGGAAAATGCACCGCTCCCTGTATATCCATGCTGACTACCTGGGCAAATAATTGACGGCCCTGAAATTTCAATACTTTGGCAAAAAACATTTTGTAAACTACATAGCATTAAAATGAAATACCAAATCTTCATGACGATTTACACTTGATTAAAACAATGATGTACTCCCTGAATTCTAAACTCAAAGACCGAATCATAGCTAGAGGCCATTTGGTAGAAAATCTATACCAAACACCGGGTCTTTCAACTCATCTCAATATACCATCTATTCTAAACAAAAACTAATAAAACATCCATCTCTAAAAAACCACTTTCAACAAGTCGCTAAACAACGACTCTTGGCCATCCTTGAACACAGCTTTCACGGCATACGTATAGGTCGTATTAGGAACCACACGTCCATCGGTAAACTTATCTCCCGTTGCAGAGCCATACAACGACAAAGGCAAGCCATCAGCAGAACGGTAGATCAGATATTTCGTCACATCGGCCGACTTCAAAATCCACGAAAGTCTTATCTGTTTTGCTTCGCGATCTACCACTCCCCGCACTACCGGTTGGGCTGTGGAATGGCGTTTCAATCTAACTGCCAACTTCCCTGCCAATGACTGGCTGGTCAATCCGGCCGAATCTTCTGCTTCAATTCGATAGCGATAACTTCCAGATTCGCGAGGAATGTCCTGCACGCAATTTCCGCCCATTTGAGGTACACGCTTCAATACTTCCCACTGCCCCTCCTCCTTTTGTTTATACACCGTATGAGCTACAACATCGCTGCCGAAACTATTCTTCCAACAAATCAACACCGTGTCCTCTTTCAGCCGCAACGTCTCCATCACAGGCGGCACCGGGGGAATACGATCGGGACGGACAACCTCTACGGCCTCTGAAAAATCAGACGCATTGAACCGAAGGTCAACTGCCTGTATCTTGTAATAGACTTTCCTCCCGGTTGATCGTATGTCCAAGCTATCAAGGAATTTGGCATCCAATACGATCTGATTCGAGATCCTTGCATACTCTGCACCCTTAAACTCTGATCGATAAACGTAGTATCCCTGTATATCAGGTTCTATGTTAGGTTTCCACTCCAACGTGACGATCTCCTGTGCCGATGATCTCCCCACCACTTCCGAAGGTCTTGCAGGCGATATACTGTCAACCAATTGGATAAAATACGGATAGGAAAACAAACGTTCACCCGTTTTACCGACCGTAGCGATGCGATAGTAATTGGTAGACAATGGTTTTTGATCCACTGCTTCGCGGCTGCCGGGTTTACCACTGTTGATCACGCGGTAGGGCCCTCCTTCCTTTGGTGCTCGTTCAATATCAAAACGATCAATCAGGGATTCCTCTTCATCTATTTGCCATTGTATCACCACTGTATTGTCGAGTGCGAGATATACTTTCTTGACGATCACCCCCGTTTTCAACTTTTTGTTTCCCCGTAGCGTTACTTCTGATGAATAGGGGCCCTTGTCTCCAAAAGGATTGGTTCCGCGAATCCGATAGCTGACCTCAACAGAATTTTCGATTGAATCCGTCACAACAATCTTTTGAGCCTCCTGCCCCGCTTCTATCCCTACCAACGGAAATTTATTCACAGGTCGATAATTTGTGTTTCCGTTTACCGACCTCTCCAGATAGTACCCTGTATAAAAATCCGTTAACGAAACAGGGTCCCATTCCAGCCTAACAACCCGATCACCCGCAGTTGCCACGGGGGGCTGCGGCTTTGGAAGCTGTGGTGAATTGCGTGCATCTTGATAGACGTAACCAAACTCAACGTTCATGATATCATCGGGTACCAATGAATATACCCGGTACAGGTACCGCTCTCGATTACTTATTTTTCGATCACTCCAACGCAAAGCCGACAGATTTGCTGCCAGGGGTGATAAATCTGCTACGAACAGCGTGTATGAGTATCTGGACTCCAACTCTCGCGCCTTAGTAGCCACTTCACCAAACGAAACATCTTCGCTTTGACTCAACTGAAAATCATCGCCAAAAATCGCTTGTGCCGCTATCGCCACAAAATCATCGGTATCGATACGTCTCTCCCATGCCTCCTGTCTGGCGGGCAAAACCGGCCCTCCAGCAAGAATGGTTGCTTCTTTGGAGGCCAGGACAACCGAATCGCGCACAATTGTGAATCGTTCAATTCGGTATCCATATTTGTTCAAAAGTTGCCATGCCAACGGAGTACTGGGCGCCCATCGTAACACAATGGAATCACCATACGAACGGGCCAGTACCTGTATCTTGTGGGCGGCTTCATTTTGTCCCCGTAGCTCAACGAACATGCTCGCAAAGAGCACGATCAAAAAAGGAACATCCAATCGAAAAGCCTGTCCACGCATATGCTTATCTGAAAGTGGGTTGATAATTGATTGTGAGCGGGTTGATTGATGTAACCTTTCGGCTTCCGGGCAAAACATATTTTACATCGATCTGATAACTACCCGTGCGCAATACAGGAAAAGGCCGCAGCAATAACAGGTCTATACGTGAGGAGTTTTGATTAACCGACAAATTCGCTGCGGTCGATTGAAAATCGAGATAGTCGCGATACATTTCAATGGGCAAATTAAATATCACAGCGGTTTGGAGGGGATTGGTGCTCGCGGCCCCCTTTGCATGCACCATCTCATCCGTTAGCCGCATGTCTTCAGGGGCTTGTCGTATGTAAACGGATTTCAACGGGGGCAGCCCCAGCGGATTCGCGTTTCTACGTTTTAAACTGATGACACCTGCGATGGGATAGCCCTCATAGACCAGAGGGTACACGAAATCAGAATACCACGTACTGGTCGTCTTTGCTTCCAGTTGCAACAACTGCGTCTGATTATAGTTGGAGCCCACTATTTCAAACATGTCAAAAAATTCCGGGCCGCCCATATTCGTGCCCAGTTCAGCGATGCCGGTCTGGAGCATCCATGTCCAACCCGGTGAAAATGACTGCGATCTTAGTTTTGCCGCTAATGTGCCGTATTGACTGGATCGGTAAAATGAAGTAAAAATGGGTTTTTCCTGAAGTGTTTCGATGCTACCTTCCGCTCTCCGCGTTTTGATCTCGGTGTCGGTCGACTGTCCTCCTACCGACACCGTATTTGCTTGCTCAGAAACATTGCGGTCGATTTTTCCGGCTGCTTGTGCAGGCACATTGACCAATTCCATTGCATATATCTGATTTCGTTGTAAATCAGCAGGCGTACTAAATGCGATGTATCCGCTTGAGTAAGAGAACGCAAACTCGCTCTTACTTCCGTCCGCGCCCGACATTCGCCCAATTTGCCGCCATTCAGGCCCCACATCAAATAGATACGGCTGGCCTCTTTTTAGCTTGATATAGCCCTCACGTGTTTCGTCCTTATAATAATTCAACTGTCCAACCACTGGATAGCTGTACTCTACGTTGCTTGGCGGAATATGGTCCGGAGCCTCGCCCGTTACAAAAGTCACGGTGGCTTGTTCGGTCTGCCGTTGACCGTTGTCCATTACAGGCGTCCAGCTTCCATTGATGTTTTCTTCAAAGGTAATCTGGACAGTGGCCCTTACCTCTTTTTTGGGAGGAAGAACATCGAATGAATTGAACGCCAATACGTCATTGTCATCATTCCATTGTTGAGCGCCTGCGATGGAGCCTCCGTCATACGTCAGGGCATATTTTTCAAGTTTGGCCCTGAACGATCGCATTCTTCCATTGTCATCTTCCAATGTAAAGACTTTATCTACCGGCATATTGAAAACTACCTGTGGCGTGGTAAACACATTTACGTCTTTCTCCAGATCAATAGGTGTTTGCTGGGCAATTACCTTAATATCATCTAACACACTATCATCCTCCTCCCGCACCATCTCACACTTTCTTCCCAACGTCACCTGAAACTTGCAATTCCCTTTTACCAGGCCACCCAACACCCGGAAATAACCTCCTACCGTACCCTGCACCCACACGGGGTTGGGAAGCTGCGCCTGCAAGACAGCAGCCGCACCAATACTCAATATCTCCACCGACCTGCGTTTGCCAAACACTTTCACACGAATGCCGATGGCACCCTCAAAATACGCATAGGCCTGTCCGTTGGCATACCATCCGTTGATACCCAGCCGCTTGCCTGTATTGCTGCAATAGGTTTCACCATAGTCTTTGAGCATGATGTCAAACCCCAATCCCGCTTCAAACTTGGCGTAGAAAATCAAAAACGTGAGATCCCCCGTGCTGATGCTAAAGGCGGAACCAAACGCGATGCCCGCTCCGTTGCCAATCGCGTTCAGGTCTTTCATATAATCCAGGTTGGCACCCCCCAAAATGCGCGACACGGCCGCGGGCGGAGGCGGACTACCCGGTATTTTCGTGCCCACCATGAAGTAGCTGCCCGACTGCGCGCTGACGGGACCAACCCCGACTTTCAATCCAATGCGGTCTTCCGGTGTGCCCACGTACATGTACCACTCGCCCGGGGCAAAGTGCATCACCGCCCAACCGGCCCGGCCCCCGGCACCCACGCCTTGGATAACGCCCCCCGCCACGTTCACATACGCATCGAAGTTGCCATGCAGCACGCGGTTCTCGAAGTCGTATTCAATAAAGGCGCGGAAGGAAATCCCTTCCGTCCCTTCTATTTTGCCGTGGATGTTCTGCACTGCAGCGGGATCGTCCTTGATCGTCTCGATAAACGTCTCCGCTCCCTTGGGAACTTTTATTTCAATCTCCTGCACCTTGCGGGCCATGTTGGCAGCCGACACCGCCAGCTTGCCCGTGATGCCCGCGCCCATCCCGGTACTCAGCATCTTGCCATTGCCCAGCAAGCTCATGTAGCGAATGCCTCCCCCGCGAAAGAACGAAGCCTCGAACGTCACATCGCCCGTGAACAGCTTATCTGTGCCGGCCGAAGCGATGACCATCGAAGCTTTGATACCCAAGCCTGCTTTGCTGTCGGGTATGTAGTAAATACCGGAAGCCGTTCGGCCCAGCGGACTGGATTGATTTTTGTCCAGCTTCATGCGGTAATAGGCACCGCCTCCAAAGCCTTTTGCGTTGATGCCTGGAAACATCGGTATGCCCGGTGAAAACTCCACCATGGCATCGGCATACCAGTAGCGTTCGCCATTGACGTTTCCGAAAATGGCCGTGGCGCTCGCCTTGAAGTTGAGTTTGTTGAGTTCCATCGACACCGACCCGTTGAAGCCGTTGCCATAGGCCACATCGTCCTTGTAGAAGGCCAACGATCCCTGGATGCTGTAGCCCGCTCCCTGGGCGTCAACCCGGATGGAGCTGACATCCACACGCTTGGGGCGCCAGCGCTGGCGCCCGTCTTTATTTTCCATCTGTGCCACCAGCGAGAGGCCGGCTTCGGCCGAAAAGGAATTTGCCCCGGCATCATTGCCCGTCAGGTTCACGATCAAATCAAAATCCAACGCAGTTTCCGTATCCGACAACGATCGCATGCCGATGTTGTTGATGCTGATCGGAAACTGCGCCATCTTTTGTTGCAGTGCTTCGGAGCCAAATGAAAAATTACCCACTTTGATGTAGGGCTTCACCGTTTGTATCTCCAGGTTTTCGAAGGAGATGTCCGCCAGCTCCACCCCTTTTCCTTTTTCGCCTTTGTCGCTCAACCGGGCCTGTATGTTCATGTTTCCGTGCAGCACGGCCTTGGGTAAAAACTTTCCATCCGCCACTCGGATCTCGATGCGCGAAGCCTCGTAGATCTCCACCTTGCTGGTTTGCCACAGATTGAACTGTATATCCTCCGTGGATACCACGCTGAAGAAATACTGATCGTTTTCCTGCATGGTCGCGGTATACTTAAAAGGCGTCTGTTCATCGGCTAGGGGCACCACGATTTGCCCCTTTAAGCCTGCTTCCTGAATCTGGTTGGCCATCAGCGATACAGCAATGGAATCTAGCGAAAACGCCCACCCGCTCATGTCTCCGTTGTTGAGTGGGATCAGGTTTTTGCCTTCAAACAATCCGGATACCCCTTGGTTGTCGATGATCATATTGTAGGCATTGAGGGAGGTGCGCACATTGTCTTTATTCTTGAACTGCTGCGGCAGGCGCACCGACAGTTGACGCACGTAAAAGCCGCGCCACAAGTTGGCATTGTCGGGCAGCATTTGGTTGCTGCTATAGCCGGCCGGAAACACCACCGCGGGTGCATTGCGCACATCGCTGAAGTCGAACACGGCTTGCTCCACCGTAAAGCCAAAGCCATTGAGACCTTTCACCTGAAAGTTGGGGAGGCTCAATTGCACCACCAGGTCGTTCCAGTTGCTGATCACCGTTTTGAAGGACGAAGTCACCCGCCCTTCCGGCTGCACGGTGCCGTTCAGGTTTTCAGGAATCAACAGATCGCGCGAAAAGATCACGTTGGCATCCAGCGCCATTTCTTTGAAACCGTCACAATCCATGGTCACATACGTGCCGGGCTGTTGCTCCGTACCGCCATTGATTACCAACTGTACCTTGTCGCCATTGAAATTGATGCCGTAGCTTCCGATCAATTGCAACGTTGCATCGCCCACGATGCCGCCTGCGTTGGACAGCTTGATGTTGCGGCCCATGAATGCCAGCTTTTTGCCGTTTTGAGGAATCTCAAATTCCATCACCACATCCAACTCCGCGTGGGTGGGCTGCAAGCGCACCGCGTAGATGACAATATCATAGTTTAAGCCACCAATACTTTTTGAAATGCCTACCGGCAATTCAAACCGCGAGCTCGCATCAATGGAGCGGATGAAATTTTGTGTCTCCCGCACCTTGGCCATCATTGTCCGTACCAGCGCGATTTTCTGTTCCTCTTCACCATTGTTCACCTCATCCAACGTCACTTCCTCTACCAATATATCTGCCATTTCGGGGGCCGGTTCTTCCGACACGCGAACGTGAAACACCGAATCCAGGTGGGTGACAACCTGTGCACTATCGGGTGGCGCGGCTACGGCTGCGAAGGGAAGCAGGGATAATATGAAGAGTAGGTATTTCATTCCATTTATTTAGGTGGTAGGGATTGGGGGTTAGGGGTTAGGGGTTGGGCATTAGGGGTTAGGGGTTAGGTCGTTGGTACTGAGCTTCAGGTTCACTGACTCGATTTTCCATCGACTGGATATAGCCGTTTATCATTCGCCCAATCTCATCGATTTTTTGAATAAGCTCTGAACGTTTTTCAGTTCCAATCAGGTTCCGGCTCGCTGCTTTGGTAAGCCATGTTTTGGTTTCAAATGCCGAACCGCGCGCGTAAAACGTAAAATTCCTCACCTCTTTAGAATGATATCGGCCAAGCCCCTCGGATAAGTTAGCCGCGATGGAATCGCAAGCACGAACCAACTGCTTTCCGATTGTATCCTTTTCAAAGTATGACCACGTAGCAACAATCGACCAAACAGATTCACCCAGCTCCATCGCTTTGTTATACGTCTTAAAATCTTCTAACCCCTGAATCATATGCACTCAATTAATTCCCATACACCCAACCCCTAATCCCTAACACCCAACCCCTAATACCTAACCCCTAATACCTAACCCCTAATACCTAGTATTTGTCCTCCAATATCCGAAACTCCCTATTCACCTTAAACCACTCCCGTACTTGCGCAAGCCCTGCGGGGTAGTCTGGGGTGATCACGTCTCCGCTTTCGCTTAACTTAAGGGGATAATTTCCGATAGCGGGGGCCAGCATTTCCATCACGCGATAGGCGCACGGTATGCGCGAAGGCCGCTCCGGGTCTGCCGACTTACAATTCTTTGCATCACTATTAAGCGTTTCCAGTAAATAATTGAAAGCCTCTCTTCTTCTGGTGTACACCAAGTCCGGGAACACTTCATACACCAACGCATCACTCACGGGCATGCGCTTCACGCGGTTCATTACATCATTGATAGCCTGCTCATCACCCATGCGACTGAGCGCCAGCAGGGCGGCCCAACGGTCTTTACGACCAGCCGCACCATCTTGCGACAAAGCAAACAACTCGTTCTTTGCTTTTTGTACGTTCAGATAGCCGAGGAGCCGGATGAGTGTGTTCATATTGCCCGACTTGCGCTGAAAGTAAGCATATAGCGAATCTTTCGAAGCGGCTGAAAAATCATTTTTGCGGAAACCGGTGAGATAATTAAGCACTACGCCAGAATTGCCTGTATCTCTATCTTTTGCGGCAGCCACCAACTGTTGTACAGCTTGCGTGCGTACCGTGGCTACCTTGGACTGCAACCCAATGGTGCGCACCAATCCGGTTGCTCGCGCCCGCACCACGGGCATCGTATCCGTGGCGTATACACCTAGCGACTTCAATAACCCGTTGGCTAACTCAGGCTTGCTTACCTCGGCCGGTACGTTGGCATACTTACCCGCACGTATCTGAGCGAAGTAATTATCCAGGCTCTTGGTTTGGGCAAGGGCAGTGGTGGTGACAAGGAGGAGTGATATGGTTAGGCGGACGGACATTTGGCTACAGCTCTCTTGGTTTAAACTGTTTTCTATTCACTCTGCTTTTGTTCTACTCTAACTTGACTCATTTTACACCTTACCAGTTCTTCTAATCCATTGGTTGCTCCCTTTCTTCCCACAACGTCTCTGAGACGAGTGGTGTGCAACGAAGAAAAAGTACTACGTGAGACCATCAATTTTTTCTTTATCTATTACCTCTTTGTCATCTTTTAATAGCAAGGCGTCTAAGTGTTTTGCCATTTCAACAAAGATTTTTAAATCTTTTAATTTTGGGGTACGTGCAAATTGAATGGTTATCCAATTTAAATCTTCATAAAAACTAACACTGATATCAAACAAACTTCTTTTATCATTAAATTCGGCAAAACATCTTACTTTATTTAGGCTTGCTATTACCCTTTCCTTAAAATCATCAGGAACATTTACTATGTTTTGCAGGCTTTTCTTGCCTTCCTCAGTGTTTTCATTCCAGATAAAATAATTGGAATTGTCATCAATAAATTTTACCCATTTGTCATAATCTAAAGGCTCCGTTTTGACAAGAACATCATCAAGTAAGCCTTTTGCAATTCTAAAATTTGTATTCTTTGTCAGTTTCATTTGTTATTGTATAAAATCCTCCAATGCCTTTACTTCAAACTTAATTTTAGAGTCTATCGTATTCAGCTTATTCATCCAGGATGTTTTTAGGGCATCTGTAATATTTGCCTTAGGCATATAAATATGAATCTCTGCATTGGTTATGAACATTTTTAAACTGTTGTTCGAGTCTATCAAACCACTTGGAGTTAGCCCTTCTTTTAAGAACCTAATATTATCTTGTACAGAAGTATAATTTAACCATTCATCCACATTTGTTTTAATAGTGGTTTTCATGGAAACTGCCGTACTTGCATATATCTCGCTACCTTGTTGAGTGCCTTTGTAAAAATCAATCCCCTTTACATTAAACGATATATCCCCTGTATGATTCCAACCAGTTGATTTTGTATAACGGTATTGCCCCATTATGTCTTCGAAGAAACTTCTGCCTCCTAACATATCAGATATAGGATATTTTGTATTCCAGATAGTTGTAATCTCGTCTAGCTTCTGTGTAAGTGTTTTATTTACAAAGGAAGCTAAGTCATTATTCGCCCCTGTAACGATATCATCAATTACATACCCATAAGACCCATCTTCCTTTTTAACAAATTTTACCAAAACATCCTTGCCTGTATCTACATTTCTAATGGGCTTAGTGCTTTGATAAATTATTTCAGTACCCCGTTCAGTACTGCTTATAACTGGCACTAAGAACTTGATCCCATCGTCTGTAATGGAAGCCAAACGAACTCCTTCGTTGAATGCGGTGGCTAAAATAATCGCTTTGGCATCTGCAGGAAGCTGGACAAACAGGGAAGGGGGCAGCTTTTCTAGTATCTCAAGCGTAAAATTTCTTACCGTTCGACTTGTGAATTGGGCTGTCCGGCTTGCTATCTGAGAAATAGTTGCTGGGTAAGCTTTAGCCGACTTTGCAAGTATTTTAGCTATATCACCCAAGTCGGTAGCCTTGCTAATCGCCTTAAGTTCACCAGCTCCAACAAAAAAAGAAGCCACGAATACTACATCATAACATCCCGCATATGTTGCTCGATAACTATCAAATCCTGTAATTCCAGAGTACCCGTGATGTTCTTTGATCAGCTCCCACACACCATTCCCCATCCCACTAAAGCCGCTGTTCTTGATCTTCTCAAAGTATTCCTTTGATTTCTTTGCAATATCTTGAGGAGGCTGGGTGAGGCCCGCACCTAAATCAGATAGGCCATAAACCAAATCGATAAGAGAGTTCCATGCCCCGCAATTACAGGCAATCGGATATTGTATCATTCCTTGACCAACAGCCGACACTAATTCATTTTTCCCGAGACCGAGATAATTTTCGAAAAGCTCTTGTACAAAGCCTTGCAATTGGTAGTCAAGTCTATTGGGATTGTAGAGCGATTCTGGAGCCCTGAGGTTCTTTAGAAGGCAATTCAGCAGTTCAAATGACTCATTACCCAAGATAATTGAATACGTTGTTTTACTTAGCGCACTAATAAAATCCAGGTTAAAACTTACTTGGCCTGTGGCAGTAATCTGTTTGTCGATAGCAGCTTGCAAATCCTCGGCAAATTTGCAATCAACATCTATTTTCTTGGCAATCTGATACATCAGGTATGTATCACGAAGTCTTTCAATATCTTCAAACTCAACAACTAGTGTAGTTGGAGCCATGAGTGAAGATTTAGTTTCTTTTAATTTTCCAACAAACTCCGTTAAGCCATAGCTGAGCATTTCGCGCATCTTGACATCGGCTCGTCCTGCGATTGTAGACGGAATTGTATCAAGTCCAGATATATATGCAATTGAAAAACGTCTTAACTCGTTTATCAACTCATCTTTCTCTCCATTATTTACTGGCTTTTTATAGAAGTCATAGTGTTCGATGATAAATTTGTAAATCTCTTTCAGTCTTCCAGACAAACAATTAATCCTATCGCTCACACTACCTCGCTCAGTGACCCCACTAAGGATTTGAGTCAAACTAGATATCGATGTTGAAATCTGTGTTTTAGTACCGATTCCACCTTTATTGAGCGACTCAACACTCGGTTGATAAGTTGCGGAAAACACTTTGTAAACACCGCATAGAGTCTGATCCGGCAATACAAATATGATAAGCGGCTGCTGGGTGACACTTTCAAGTTTCCCTTCAAATGGAATTGACTGACTTGTATTATATGATTTAGATTGAACTTCAACCGCATCATAAAAATATCCTTTGAAATTTTTTGCATCCTTTTCCTCAAATGCAATGTACCGTGTGGACTCAACTGTAAATCCAATCAAATATCCGTTGTTAAAAGTGAAGTCCCGTGTATTCGGTGGCAACGTTATTATTGATCCTGTCGGAGAAAGAAACGATATCGATTTATTTTCAAGGCCGGGTATCGATGAGATGACATCACCAGAGAGTTTTGCCCAAGCTTTATAGGCAGCATCCTCATCCCCCTCAAACAACCCAATCACAATCTCCGGGTAGCGCATTTGATCCCACTGGTGTTTGTATAGTTTGGTGCCAAATGCCTGCGTATAATCCATCAGGTTGTCGGTGCTGCCCTGTGGTATGGTGTATTTTTCCTCGGCAAACGTGTGGCGGAGATTAAAGGCCCCGTGAGCGAGTTCGTGCGCCATGGTATGAATGATGGCTTGCTCGCTACCGGCCTGATCGGTGAAGATGAATCCAAACTCCTTGCCGCGCGGCATGTAGCCCGCCAGCTTGCCGGCTTTGGGGTTCTTCACCAAAAAGAGATAATAGGTATCAGGCGCGGGGTCGGTGTTGTAGGCATCTACCACTTTGCGCATGTCGGGGCTGTAGTTACTTAACAATCCGCTGCCGCCATCATCAAACGGGTCAATGCCCGGCACAACAAACCCCTCGGGCGCCATCTGCACATTCCACTTCACCACCGCCTGCCCGTAAATCTTGTTGAGTTGCGTACGAAGGTTGGCTTCGCTGTAAGGGTACTTGTTGCCGTTCACCGGCACGATGACCACCGTCTTTTGGATTTCATCGTAGGTGGCTACATTCAGCTTGCCCAGCACTTGCTCCTTTTTAGTGGTGTCGGGGGGCGTGTATAGTGCTAATAGGCCTTCTTCGATGCCGTCAGATGTTCCGTTTACTCTCAGTTCGTAGGCGTTGGCTGTTGAGGAATTAGGGGCAGAGGTGTTAGGTGTTAGGGGCGAACCCGCCTGTTCGAAACGGATTTTGGATTTATCAAAGCCGCTGCCTTCGAGGATGGCAAGCACGGCATCGGTGCGGCCGGTGGCCACGGACTTCCAGGGAGCAAACTTGTCGCCCTCCAGTCTTTCGTATTTCGCGGCCAGCGGGTCATGCTTCACATCAAAACCAAAGGCTTGATCAGGCGAGGCATCAAACTTCAGCGCCAGGTTATACTCGCGGTTGCCGGCTTTGGCGGCTATCTCAGCCGTAGTCTTGTGGATGTTGCCCTTCTTGTCTACGATATATCCGTTGCCTGCACTGTCGGTCACGGCTGCGGAGGTGCCCGCAGGCACGGTGGTGCGGTTGCCATTGGCATCCACAATCACCACGCTGCCGCTGCCGTCTTTGAATACATTTGTGATGGTGCCATTCACGCGGATGGCCGTGTCCGCCACGAAGGAAGCCGGGTCAAACTGCTGCGGCAGGTTGGCTTCGTATTCGTTCAACAAGGAATCTACCTGAGCCAGCGCCTCATCCAGCTTATCCATAAAGTCCATCACCCCGGCCGGGATGATGTCTACGCCTGCGCCCGTCACGTTCATAAAGCCGTTTACCATGCGCAGCTCTTTGTTCACCACAATGTTGGTAAACTCGGCTTTCACTTTGGCCTTGTTGAAATACGATACTTCTATGACGCCTTCACCCGAAAACGTGCCGGCACTGCCCGTCACTTTGCTAATCTTCACGTCAAAGTCGCCTGCCTTGATCACATCGCCTACCTTAATCACATCGATCAATTGCGAAGGATCGAGGTTGAAGGGTGCCATCGGCAAGCCGCAGGAGTAGGCAATGCCTTCCACATCGGGTGTGGTGATGGAGGCTATATTTGACCACGTGCTTTCAAACGTGCCACAGGTGGCGAGTAGTTGGTATTCGTAGCGGGTGTTGGGTTGCAGCGATTTGATTTCATGGTCGGTGAGAAAGATGTTGTCCGTATACCAGACCTCACCCCCTGCCTGTCCGGCAGGCAGGCCCGCCCCCCTCTCCGCAGGAGAGGGGGAGGCCGGACGATAACGCACTTTGTAACCGGTCTGGTTGGTTGCACCGGCCCAACTCAGCGCAATGCGGCTGGGGCCGGGTGCCTCACCCACAATGTTGGTGGGCACGTTGCAGGCATCGCCATATTGGAAGGTGTAGACCTGGCTGAGGCCATTATTTTTAAACAGGTTCAGTTCTTCCACTCCCGTGACGCTACGCGCCTTCAACTGGATGGCATAGCGCCTGCCGGGCTCCAACGGTGTTTCGGCCGGACCGTAGATCAAGGTAGTGGCGTTCGTAGTGGTTTCGAATACAGGAGGTGAAGTAAGGATGGCATCATTGGGATTGCGCGTGGGGGGCCATATCTCCACCATCTTAAAATCATACTCGGTGCTAAAGGCGCTGTTGGGCGAGCCGGTGTGGCGCGGTGTCCATTGAAAAATGACTTGCTGCGGCTCCTGGATGCGCACCTTTTCGCCATCGCGCGGCAGGTTGACGATGGGCGGGTCGTTTAAAATCAGCCAGGCTGCCGCACATGACGTATTGGAGATTTTCACCCCACGGTTGTACTCCAACACTTCAAAGCAAAACTGATAAAGCCCTTCGGGCAAGGCCCCGCGCTGTTCGTATTGGCGCTGCGAGATACCGGTAAAGTTCAGGTTGCGCGACTCAAAGTAGGGTGCCAGGTCGGCACTGATTAATTGCAGCGGCACCCCACCCGTGAGCGAAGTGGGCGGTGGCAAAAACTCGGGCTTGGTTTCGATGCGTATCCCCTGCCCTTCAATACGCAAACGGAATCGAACATTCAGTTCGGGCCGGCCTGCATCTACCAAAAAAACGTTCAACGCCAAGCGCTCTGAACCGGGAGCCGCATAGTCAGATAAAAACAACGAGTACGGAGGGCGCAGTTGTGTGGTAGCCTGAACGGGGAAGACTTGAGCATCACTTTGTAACCACGAGAGTGCGAGTATGAGGGGCGGTATGGCTTTGAAAAGGCGCAAGAATAATAGGTATTAGGGATTAGGGATTAGGTGTTAGGGGTTAGGCCCATTGAACCATACTGGGTTTCGGGTTCGCTGACTTGGTTGTTCAGTGATTGGATGTAACCATTAATCATGCGCGCTATTTCATCGGTTTTACGAATAAGCTCTATGCTGGCTTCCGCTGCAATCAGTTTTCGATTAGCCGCCTTAGTGAGCCATGTTTTGGTTTCGAATGCGGAACCACGGGTATAGAACGTGAAATTTTTTACTTCTTTGGAATGATAGCGGCCAAGGCCTTCCGATAAGTTCGCGGCTATCGAGTCGCAAGCACGAACTAACTGCTTTCCAACCGTATCTTTTTCAAAGTATGCCCACGCGGCAACAATCGCCCATACAGATTCGCCCAACTCCATCGCTTTGTTATACGTCTTAAAATGCTCCAATCCTTGAATCATATAAACTCTGTTTAATCCTAACCCCTACCACCTAATCCCTAACACCTAACCCCTAATGTCTAATGCCCAGTGCCTAATGCCCAATACCTATTTCTCAAAACGAATACGAATACCCGAGCGTCCCGGTAAATTCTGTGAATTCCTTGGCTCCTCCCTCCTGCCGGCTTTTTCGGTTCACGACCACCGCACCCAAATTGATGTTGTGTTTTTTCCTAATCGAAACGTTGCCCGACAGGCGGCCATTGAGAATGCTGTTGGTATGCATGCCATTGGCGTACGACTCGTTTTGCGATAGGGAAGCCGTGGTCCGGAATTTTTTGTCAAAAAACTGTTTGCTGACTGAAAGCGTGGGGCCCAGCGTGCGCGAATCCAAGGTGGCGCCATCGCTGATGTTCAGGTTGAAAGCAGCCGAAAGCGTGAGACTGCGCGGAGTCAGCGAAAGGCTGTAGGCCGTGTTGATGTTGTAAAACTGCAACCCACTGTTTTGCTCCACCCCTCCTTGCCTGTCGGCTGCATCTTGTACGGTCAGGTTCATGTTGAGTGTTTGCCTTCTGTTTTTGTTGTTACCCAGCAGGTACATGGCGTTGGCCGATACGTTTTGCGATATCTGGGTAAAGTTCAACGTATCCAGGTTGTCGAAGGGCGTAAGTTGGTTGATGTCCACAAACTGCGAGCGGATGTTGGTAAATGTTTGAAAGCTGGAATAGGCAAAGGCGAGGTTAAGCTTGGGTGACGGAGCCACCGACACATTGGTGGATGCCACCAGCCTGCGCATGGTGCTGATCTTGCTGTCGTCCAGGTTGTCGCGCTGCGTGCCCACGTTAGCGGCTATATTCACTTTTCCCTGAAACAAGGCAGTGGCTGCATTGACCGTAATGTTTTCCAGGTCGTTGTTGAAAAAATAGGCGCCCAACGTTCGGTACTGCGGGTCAATCCGCTCATAACCCACGCCCACTGAATACCCTTCGGCCTGATAGGTGATGTTGGCCTTGTAAGCATTGTAATAAGATGACGATCCACGGGGTGTAAACAGCCCACCCATGCGGCCGAGAACATTTTGCGTTTCGGCTTCCTCGGCACGTGTATCACGGGTGATCGCGCTGGTTGCCCACTCCGCCCGCAACAGCACGCGTCTGAAGATGGCTTTACCGGCAGTCAATCCCACGACCAAGTTCTCCTGCGGCAGGATTCCTTCCTCCTCGGGCACGTAACTGATGGAATTGATCTCGTCTTCCGCCCGAAACAGAATAGCCTCCACAAAGTCTTTGTTGTCGCCATAGCCTACTTTCATGCCGTATCCGTACCGGTCAAACGAGGGCAGCACCGGATTGGCCGAGAGCGTATCGGGCTCCACGGCTTTCAAAAACCGGCCATACATCGCGCTGATCCGCCACTTTGGTGAAGGGGCCAAATCCGCCCCGATACCGTTAAAGAGATGCCCGCTCAATGTGTATTGTGAAAAGGACATGCTGGTAAAGCCCAAATGCAGCGTGGCCCATTTATAGGTTGGATGCAGCGTAAATTGGTTGAAGGGCTGCTGAAAGGTGACGTTTTGATTGGAGAGCGAAAAACTGAGCGGGATGCTCCAACCATATAAACTAAAATTCAAGTTGCCCGTGGCAAAGTAAGAATATGGATCGCGCCTGCTGTCAATGCCGCGAGCGGTATAAAAAATCTGGTTTACCGCTATGCCTCCGTTGATTGTCAGGGGACGCTCCTTGCCAATCGCTTCAAGATTTTGAGCGGAAAGGTTGGCTGCGCTGAGGCCCAGTATCGCTCCGCAGCAAATCACCGATGTCAACAAACCACCTCCAGGGGTGCGATTACGTAGAGTTCTCTCCAAAGCGGTCAGGTAAAATGGATATATAAAGTTATACAAAAAACATTCAATTGATCATCACCCAGCAATCAGATTCTTTTTTCGACAAAAGTGATGGCGTTTCTTACATCACTTTTTGCGAATGGCAAAAAGGCGTCCTGAAACTCATCGCCTTGTAAAGCAGGATATTAACTCTTTTCTGTACACCAAAAATCCGACATGGGCGCACCATTCATTTTAAGGTCTCTCCGGATACGTTGCCTTTGATAATCTTAACCCTGCCTGTCCATTTTCCTTCTCCCCACCAGAAAGGTACAGGTAGTTTTTCGAGATACCCGTAAATAAAAAAGACATCCGTGGGGGATGTCTTTGCCGATCATACGATTCCTTTAACGGATCAATGCTCATGATGCTCATGGCCATGACCGCCCCCGTGCCAGGCTTCCATGATCTCGTGGAAACGCGTGTGGGCATTTTCCAAGGACACACCCAACAGCGAGTCGCTGGCGGCTGTTTTCATGGCCTCCACTTCGGCTTTCAGGGCAGCAAAGGCCGCTTTCACCTCATCGGTGTTTACTTTTTCCGGTAGCTCGGCTGCGGCAAACTTGTTCACTTCGGATTCAAACATGGCCAGGTTGGTTTTGGCGGGCTCCAGGTTGGCTGAGTCTTTAAATGGATGGTAGATATCGGCCATCACCATGTGGAAATCATCCATGGCTTTCCACTCGTCCATGTCGGCTGTTTCGGCTTCTTTCTTTTGGCAGGCAAACAGGGTTGTGGCCAAGGCTATTGCATACAATACACGCTTCATAGATTTTGTTTTTTTCAGGGGGCAAAGATATTCAAAATTCAACATTCAAGCGACCAGAAACCAGCCGCTAGAAACCAGCGACAGCGACTAACCACCTGAGACATCGACCCCCCTACCCCTTCTCCCGCTTACTATACCTCCGCTTCATTTCAAACCGGTGCACCAGTTTTTTCAACACCTCGTAATAAAGGGCCACATACAACAGGGCCGTCATCACCCAAATGATGGCGATGTTGAAGTACAGCGTATCAAATACGTGACCGAGAAAAGGCTTCCCCGGCACAAACAGAATGGTCCGGAAATCCAGGGGCGAAGCTGGATGGTGCTCATCCAAGTAAATCGGATAGATGCGTTGGTATAGCTTTCCGTGCCAGTTTACAATGCGCAACGTACTGTTGGTATTTTCCACCACGGTCGTTACCGACTCATTTACATGATCCATCCGCATGGCTTCCATCTGTTGCTTTTGCTCGGGCGTGGCCATCGACAGGTTCATGCGCTGCTCCTTTTCATTTTGGGCATCGTTCATGCGGATGCCATAGTACTCTTTCAGAACGGTCAGGAACTTCCGTGTTTTTTCATAGGTGGCGCTGTCAAACGCCCCGATTTTCAGGTTCACCACTTCCGGCAGCCGGCTCTCTCCCACCAGCGCCAACTCATGGCCGATTTCGGTTCGCAGCAGGTCCAACGATTTTTTTACAGGATTGTCTTCACCGGCATCGCGCCAGCGCCCGCGGTTGTTGATTACGTTGGCAAGCTGCGACTCCAATTCAGGAATGTAATAGATGCGTTTGTACTCCGCCAGCGCCCGTTTCTTGTCCAGGTCATAAAACATGCGCTCATATCGGTTGTCGCGAAACTGTGTCACCATGCACGCCTCGTAGGCCCAGCGCGAAGCCATCATCTCGCCCACCAGCGGGATGCCCTTGGGCGTGCCCACAAATGGGTTCACCTTATCAAAACTTATCACTACCCCGCTCAGCAGCAACTGCGGAATGATGAGGATCGGAATCAAGATATAGATAGTGACGGCCGAATTGAAAGCCGAAGAGATGTTGAGGCCGAGCATGTTGGCAAAACAACTGCACGAGAACAAGATCAGCCAATAGCGAAGCTCGGTGAGCGGTATCTCGATGATCAGGTTGCCCACCAATACAAACGACAGCGTCTGTATGCCCGAAAGGGTAAATAAAATAACTAACTTGGAGGTGAAGTAGCTGCTGCGGCTAAGGTTGAGGTAGCGCTCGCGTTTGATGATCTTGCGGTCGCGGAAAATCTCTTCCGCGCTGACGATGAGCCCCACAAACAACGCCACCACAATGGCCATAAAAAAATATACAGGCACGTTGAAGTTGTGATAGAACGTGTAGGCGGGTTTTTCCACGCCCACCTCGTCATAGTACTTGACAAAAAAGGAGATAAACAGGGCCAGCACAGGCGTAAGCAGGCCGTTAACGATGATGTACTGGCGGTTCGCGAATTTGGAGAGGGCATCGCGCTTCACTAAGATGCCCAGTTGCGTCAGCCAGGCAGGGATGCGCTGCGTAACCGGGATGGGATCTTCTGCCACCGCGATTTTCGGTAGCTTGATCTTCTGTTTGAAATACTGATACCATTGGCCGGGCGATATCTTGCGCGTGTGCGTAAACCGCCCGAACTCATTGACCACGCGCGTCTCGATGATGTTGAAAATCTGCTCGGGGTTGATGTTGCCGCACTCGGGGCAGGCCCCCGGTGTCTTGTTGGCCGCGTTGATGATCTGTTGAAAATAGTTAACCGACTCAGACGGGTTGCCGTAGTAGATTTGAAAGCCGCCCACGTCTAAGATCACCAGTGTGTCAAACATCTTAAAAATGTCGGAAGAGGGCTGATGAATGACGACAAACACCATCTTGCCGCGCAGCGAAAGTTCCTTGAGCAGGTCCATGATGTTTTCCGAATCGCGCGAAGAGAGGCCGGAGGTGGGCTCGTCCACAAACAACACGGCCGGTTCGCGTATCAACTCAAGGGCGATGTTAAGACGCTTGCGCTGCCCGCCACTGATCGTTTTCTCCAGCGGGCCTCCCACCTTGAGGTGGGCAATTTCCGTCAGACCCAGGTCCATCAGCACCTCGCTCACGAGTGTATCAATCTGGCGCTGGTCGTAGTGCCCGAAACAAAGACGCGCGGCAAAGTACAGGTTCTCGTACACGGTCAGGTCTTCGATGAGCAGGTCGTCCTGGGGGATAAAGCCGATCACACCTTCCACCTTTTCGGGATGCTCGTGTATGTTGATGCCGTTGATGAGCACACGGCCGCTGGAGGGTGCCTCGGAGCCGTTGAGAACGTTGAGCAACGTAGACTTTCCCGAGCCGCTGGCACCCATCAGCCCGATCAGCTTGCCGCCTTGTTCGGCAATGTTGATGTTTTGCAACCCCGCCTTGCCGCTCTTGAAATGATAAAAGATATACTCCGCCTGAAAGCTGATGTCAGCTTCGCTTTCTTCCTTGAGAAACTTGCGCACCACATCGCTGTAGTAAATCGAATCGATTTTGCTTCCGCGGATGGTGCTGCCGGTGGGCAGTACATCCACCTTGCGGCTTTTGAGCGGGATGCTGTTGAGGTACACACTTGACACCCCCAGGTACTTGATAAAGTAGGTTTCAATGTCGGCCAGGCGCAAGATGGCGATGAGCCCGTTCAGGTTGCGCAGCGTCATCCAGGGGCCGGGGTGGTTGTAGTGGTTGTCGCCCTCGTCAATCAACAAAATATTTTTGGCGGCCAGTTGCTCCACTTCCTGTCCGGCAATGAAGGCGCGCATGGCCCGTAGGTCTTTGGGCGGTATCTTCAACGCCTCACCAATGTAGTAAATGAGGTTGCTCTGCCGCTCCGACAGCGTGCCATCGGCAAACACCAGTTCGATGATCTTCACTACCAGCACCACCTTTTGCTGCATGGTCAGCGCCTGGTTTACCTTTTTGGCGATCTGCATGATCTGCGCCCAGTCGTCCACAAACTCCTGGGTGGCATCGTCCATCGGCAGGCCCGAAGCGGCCACCCGTTTGGTGGTCTTGCAGAAATCGTCAAAGAGCGTGAGGTAATACCGGGTAGACTCCTGGTTCAGGTGCAGGGAGAGAAATTCCTTGATGTTGGCGCGCTCGTCTTCGGTGATGCGCTCCTTGGCCACGATGGCAAAGAGTTGGACAATCGCTTTGAGCAGTTCTTCACTCATGGTCTGCGCACAGCCCCGCGCGCGGTTTTCCCGAAAAATACGCTAAAAAACGCCAATAAACGCACCCCAAGAATTCCGAGTGCATTTCAAATGGCACCGTTTCTGCCCCCCTCTCCCGTGGAGCTTGGAACGGAGAACGATGACCATAGAAAAAAGCTCGCTGGTTGGACGCGTTAAGGTCGAGCACGTCCATTTGAATACGCCCACGCGCATCGGTTTTCTTATTGTTCCAATTTCGGTTTCTTTGCGGTCAAAACATCCCCCATGCGTCTTCTTGCATCTGTCGTGTCAGTACTGGCGTTCACTTCGTGGTCGGCCGCCCAAAATTCCATCATCTGGAAAATCACCGGCAACGGTTTGAAAGAGCCTTCGTACGTGATGGGCACGCTCAAGTTTATTGGCGAGAAAGAATACTACATGCCCACCAACATCCAACCCCTGTTGCGCAGTTGCGAGCAGTTTGCCATTGAAGACCGCGTGGACCACCATGCCCAGCACGAACTGAACAAAGCCTTGCACTTCCCCAAGGGCCAATCGCTGGCCACCGCCTCGCCCGAAGTGTACGCCAAGACGCAAGCGTTTTTTGCCCGAGAACTAGCCATCCCCCAGGCCACCTTTGATGCACGGTACGCCAAACTCAAGCCGCTGGCCATTTCCATGACCATGATACGGCTTTCCCTGGGCGAGGGTGTAAAGTTTTACGACATGGAGTTGCTGAAGATGGCAAAAGCCAATAAACTGAAAACGTATTCGCTGGAGACAATTGAGCGGGAGGCCCAGGCGCTAAACGCCTACCCGATGGCCGACCAACTGACGGCCCTGAGCCACAGCATCGAAAACTTTGCGGCTTTGAAAGACGAGTTCAAAAAACTGATGGCCGACTACCCCAAGGGCGAGTTGGAGGAGATTTTTCAATACACGCTGCACCCCATCGAAAACAACCCGGTGTTTGTAAATGAGTTTTACACCAAGCGAAATGCGGAATGGATGGAGAAAATCAAAAAGATGATGGCACAGTCCCCAAGCTTTATTGCCGTAGGTGTATCACACCTGGAAGGCGAAGGTGGCCTGTTGGCGTTGCTCAAAAAAGAAGGCTATACACTGGAAACGGTGCCGGTAGAATGACCGCGCGAATCAGCCCACTCGCTTCGTTACCAACTCACTGAGAATCAACAATCCCTCGCGGAGGAACTCATCTTTTAGTTTAGTCAAATCGGTAGTGGGGCCCGCGTCTTTTGGCAGCAGTTGCGTATCCAATCCCTCCTGCCCTGCCTTCTTCTCTTGCTCCGTCAACTGCGCTTTGCGTTTCTGTTCGTTCAGCGTCACCTTGCCTTCGGTCAGATTTTTGCGCAACTGCTCGGTTTCGCCCACATAGGTTTTCAAGTTGGGGTCCGTTTTCAGGCGTGTTTGAAAGTTCTTGTTCAGATCAGCAATCACCTTACCGTTTATGGCAGTCGACTTTTGATAAGGCGTGCTGCGGATCACATCCCACGGCAGGGCGCTGGGGCTGGCGCTTTCGCCAAATTGGTCGGCATCAAAGGCCGAGGGCAACGACACATCGGGCATCACGCCCTTGTGTTGGGTACTGCTGCCCGTGACGCGGTAAAATTTCTGGAACGTGATTTTTAGCGAGCCTATTTCGTCTTTGCCATCCGTTTGCACATACCGGTCCAAATCGATGACCGACTGCACCGTGCCCTTGCCATAGCTCGATTCGCCCACGATCACCCCGCGTTGATAGTCCTGGATGGCGCCCGCAAAAATTTCCGAGGCCGAGGCACTAAACCGGTTGATCATGACCACCAGCGGGCCGGTGTACACTACTTGGTTGTCGTCATCGCGGTACACCTCCACGCGGTTTTGCGAATTCTTTACTTGCACCACGGGGCCGTCTTTGATAAAGAGCCCGGTCAGGTCGATGGCCTCGGGCAACGAGCCGCCCCCGTTATTTCGCAGGTCGATCACTAGCCCATCAATGCCTTCGGTCTGCAATTCGGTGATCAGTTTTTTTACATCGCGGGTGGTGCTGCGGTAGTCGGGGTCTCTGCGCTGGTATGCTTCAAAATCCATGTAAAAGCTTGGTAGCGTAATAACGCCCAACTTCATCTGCCGGCCGTCCTGCTGATAGCTGATCACTTTTTTCTGGGCAGCTTGATCTTCCAACTTTACTTTTTCGCGCACCAGGGTAATCTCCACGGGCTTGCCGCCCGTGCCGGTTTTGGCTTGCAGCACCGACAGCCGCACGATGGTGCCCTTGGGGCCTTTGATCAGTTTCACCACATCGTCAATGCGCCACCCGATCACATCCACCATTTCCCCCTCCAACCCCTGCGCCACGGCCACAATCAAGTCGTTCACGTGAAATTTCCCCGACTTATCGGCCGGGCCGCCCGGCACGACCTCCACAATTTTTGTATAGTCGTTGTCTGTCTGCAGGCGTGCACCAATGCCTTCCAACGACAACCGCATGCCCTCGTTGAACAGCGATGTTTGGCGTGGCGACAGGTAATTGGTATGAGGATCGTAGGCCGAGGTGATGGCATTCATGTACTCACTAAAGACATCTTCGCTCTTGGTCTGCGCAAACGACTTGACAATACGCTCAAAGCGAGTCTGCAAAATCTTTTGGATTTCCTCCTGCTTCTTGCCCGTGAGCTTGAGCGTAAGGGCCTGGTTTTTGATGATCTTGCGCCACACGTCATTGAGTTCTTCTTTGGTGGTAGCCCACGGTGCCTTGCTCCGGTCAGTTTCGTAGTACTCGTCCACCGTGAAATCAAAAGGCTGTTTCACCAGGGTGTTCAACACATAATCCATCCGCTCCTTGTATCGGAGGCGGAACACCTTATAGATTTCAAAGGCAGGTTCCACATTTTCATTGCGGGTCAGGTCGTCCAAAATGAACCGGTATTTTTCAAAACCGCGCACGTCCGAAGCTAAAAAGTAAGCCCGGCTGTTGTCGAGCTCATCAATATATTGCGTGAGGATGGCGGACGACAGCGAATCGTTCAGCGAGATCTTGCGGTAGTGGTTATTGTCCAGCAGGGCTGCGATGACGCGCGCCTCTTTGCCGTACACCGGCTTGGACTTCAATACGGTTGTGTCGGGTGGCCCGGCCCAGCCCAGCAAGCTGCACACCATCAACCCCACCACCATCGCTGGCTTCATGTACTTCGTCATTTGTTTGATTCTGTTTCGTGCTATCCCTACAAACGGTCATTTACCAAGAAAGATGCCAACCTTTTGTTTTATGGTCAGGCCGCCTTCTCTGGATCAAATTCCTCCAAAAAGCGTTGGGCTTCTTCCAGCGAGCCAAACTCATAGTTGAGTTTGCCGCTGAGCGCGGAGAAAATTTCCACCTTCACTACTTCAATCCCTTTGGTATTGCGCTTGCCCGTTTGGGGCTTGTAATTGCGGTAGTCGTTCTCCTCGCGGGTGGACACGTTGAAAGCTGTGGCCCGCACGGTTTTGCAATAGCCGCAGCGGTAGTGTTTGATGATCTCCTGGGGGCTGCCGTCTTCCCCTTTCTGCGACACCTCCTCTTTCCAGACGCGCATGGTATAAAAGCCGCAGTTGCCGCATTGCGAGGCGATGAGCCGCCCGTTGTATTTCTCAATTTTCACATCGCCCGACTTCTCATCGATCCACACATCGTAGTCGATGGAAAAAATGTTCTCTTCTGACTGCATGCCTTCCGACAGGTGCACGTCTTCTTCTTCCTCCGTCAGCAGGCGCATTTTGTTGCCCGTTTTAGGGTTTACGCGCGGGATGTAGCGCCACTTGCGCAGCTTGTAGGCGAGCAACGTAGGGTAGTAATACTTCAGAATCATAAAGGCCACGTAGGTCACCAACACGGCCCCGGCCAGCGAAAAGAATATCCGCACAAAAAACCAGAGGCCCAGCGTCTCGGTAAATGACTGGCCCAAACCATACAGGTTGATGCCCATGGCTGCCCCGATGCCCAAACAAACAAATGACCAGCGGTACCACCGCACCTCGTTCTCGTTAATGTAGTCGTGCTTCTCTTTGGGGTCGGATATGGCGGAAACGCGCATCCGGTGGACGAGGTATAAAACAAGGCTCATGGCCGTCATGACGATGGCCCCGATAATCATGGCGCTGTGCCAAAACTCAAGAAACGCTACGCTGCTTTCCATTGACGATAGTAATCAAATAAGGGTTAACTCTTTTTTCTTCGGTTCGATGCGCACCATCCAACTTGCCACATCGCTTAATTCGGTAAACATACGGTGCCAAAACGGTAATCGAAAATAAAATCGGCCAGACCGCCCGCCTATCAAAACCGCCTCCAGCATCCATTGTTCGCCTCTTCCCCAACGAAAAAAACCGCCAGAAATGCACAAAAAAGCGACATTTTTCAAAAATGTGCATTATTGCACATTAAAATTTGCATTAATGAGTCAAAATGTATTAATATTGTGTAACAATACACAAAATCATGAATTCATTCGAACAGAAAAAAATGGAGCTGGAGTTTCGCACGTTTGCCAACCGCCACTTTGAGCGCCCCTCCGACTGCCGCAATGCAGACCAGATACGCTTTTATGTGCAGGAGCTCTGCCAAAAGATCAGCGACTATGAAAACCGGTTTAGCCAGGCACCCGCATACGCCTATGTTTTGCTGGCACAATACAACTTGGCTCATAATCAATTAGTGCACAAGGAGTTTGTGTCTTCGTATTGCTAACGGACATGAAGTATATCCCCTCTCCTATCCCGATCCAGTACGACTTTGCGTACATGGCCACCGCCAATAAATCGGGTCGGATGCAGTATCACAAGGTGCGCCCGGGGGTCAGCAAGCTGCGCATCAGCCGACAGGAGTTTATTCGCGCGTACAACGAACTGCCCATACTGGCACTGCGGCCCATGCCCGTAAAAGGCAACGATGCCGTGTTTCAGCTTGAATTTTATGTGTAATCAAGCACAATCAGGAGCGCACAATCGACTCCAAATCTGCGGGAGAGTATTCAACTGATTTCAAGGTCTTCCCATCTGATTTTCTGTAAACCAGATACTTATCACCTTCCTTTAAATAGTAACATTCGGTTCCGTCCTTTTGGTTGTAAAAGGCTACCGTCCGCTGTGCCTCCTCTTCGGTGCGGCACGTTTTGCTCATGTTGCTGCGCTGCACTTCGTCAAACAAGGCTTTGAATTTCTCGCCCAGCCCAAACTCCAGCACGGCCCCGGCCAGCACATACTGGATGTCGCAGAGCGCATCGGCCACGGCCACGATGTCCTGATGGGCAATGGCTTCTTCGAATTCTTTTAACTCTTCGGCTATCAAATCGACCCGCAGTTGACAACGTCTTGCATCGGGCAGCGTGGGCGATGAAAGAATGGGGTGTTTGAACGTCCGGTGAAATTCCGCTACTTGATTGAGCGTATCAGGTTGTTGCATGCGATCCAATTAGCGATCAAAGGAATGGCCTTTTCGCGACATCTCAAACGCACGCGCAAAAAAGTGTTTGGGCGTAGACTGCGCAGCCCTGATATTTGCAACCTCGTTATGAAACTAGATTTTATTGAAGAACTGCGGTGGCGCGGCCTGATACAGGACATGATGCCGGGCACAGAAGAACATTTGCGCCAACATGCCACGGCCGGCTACATCGGCTTTGACCCCACGGCCGATTCCCTGCACATTGGTCACTTGGTGCAGATCATGACGTTGGTTCACTTTCAGCGCTGCGGCCACAAACCCATTGCGCTGGTAGGCGGTGCCACGGGCATGGTGGGCGACCCTTCGGGCAAATCGGCTGAACGGAACCTGCTGTCCGAGGAGGCTTTGCGCCACAACGAAACCTGCGTCAAAAAACAACTCGAAAAGTTCCTGGACTTTCAGGCGGGCGGGGCCGAAATGGTAAACAACTATGACTGGTTTCGCGAGTTCCGTTTGCTGGACTTCATCCGCGAGGTGGGCAAACACATCACCGTCAATTACATGATGGCCAAAGACTCGGTGCAAAAGCGCTTGGAAACGGGGCTGTCGTTTACCGAGTTTACCTACCAACTGATCCAGGGCTACGACTTCTATTGGCTTTATACCCACAAACAATGCAAGGTGCAGATGGGCGGCTCGGACCAATGGGGCAACATTGTGACGGGTACCGAACTGATCCGCAGAAAGGCGCAGGGCGATGCTTTTGCGATCACTACCCCGCTGATCAAAAAGGCCGATGGCACCAAGTTTGGCAAAACAGAAAAAGGCAACGTGTGGCTGGATCCGGCAAAAACTTCGCCCTACCAGTTTTACCAGTTTTGGCTAAATGTCTCAGATGCCGATGCACCCAACTTTGCCCGCTGTTTCACCCTGAAAACACGCGAAGAAGTGGAGGCGCTGACGCGCGAACATGAGGCTGCTCCTCACCTGCGGGTGCTGCAACGGGCGCTGGCCGAGGAAGTAACCACCCGCGTGCACAGCGCGGCAGACCTGGCCAAAGCAAAAGAAACGACCGATATACTTTTCGGCAGCTCGTTTGATGATTTCAAAAAATTGACCGGAGAAGAAATCGAAGACGCCTTTGATCCTTCGTTGACGTTCACTGTTGACCGCGCGCTTTTTGATACGGGTATTGATGTTGTCAGTTTATTGGGCGAGCGCACGGCCGTCTATTCCTCTAAGGGCGAGGCGCGCAAGGCCATCCAGGGCAACGGGGTGAGCGTAAACAAGCAGAAAGTGTCCGTTGATAAAAAGGTGCTGTCAAGCGATCTGTTGTATGGAAAGTACCTGCTTGCGCAAAAGGGGAAGAAAAACTATTACTTGCTAAAGGCAGAGTAGGGAGCCATGCATGCCCACGCCTATTTTGCCCACCCGGTCACCGTTCGACCGGAAGATATAGATGACATGGGCCACGTCAACAATGTAGTGTATCTGCGTTGGGTGCAAGAAGTGGCCACGGCTCATTGGCTGGCTAAATCCACCCCTTCGCTGCGCGATGCGCACGCCTGGGTGGTTTTGCGTCATGAAATCGACTACCGCGCACCGGTTTATCTTGGTGATGCGCTGGTTGGGCAAACATGGGTGGGCAAAGCCGAGGGGGCGCGGTTTGATCGATGGGTGCGTCTACTAAAGGGAGATGTGACCGTGGCCGAAGCGAAAACGATTTGGTGCTTGTTGGATTCCGCTTCGGGCAAACCCAAACGCATCCCAGCTGAGATTGAACAACTGCTTGCCCTACCCTGACGTCCGTCAATTCCGCAGAATCGTAAACTCCACCCGTCTGTTCAGCCTGCGCGACTCTTCCGAATCGCCACTGGCGATGGGCTTGCTGCCGCCATAACCTTTGCCACGGATGCGCTTGGCACTGACACCCTTGGAAGCGAGGTATCGCTTCACGGTCTCCACGCGGTCTTTGGAGAGTTGAAGGTTTTTCTTGGGGTCGCCCCGGTTGTCGGTGTGGCCGTGCAATTCAATTTCCACCTTGGGGTTGGCCTTCAAAAAGTCCGCCACTACGTCCAACTCCGGGTAAGACTCGGGCAACAGCTCCGTGGTGCTGATCTTGAACAACACACTTTTCAAATTCACCGTGGTGCCTACCGCTATGGGCTGCAACCGGAAATTCAATTCGAGGGCTTCCATCTCATACGTGTGGATGTCCAGTTGCTCCAACGTGTTGACGTGGCCCGGGGCCGATACCTGAATGGCGTACACATCGGTGGAGGGAACGGTAAGGGCGTACTGCCCCTCTTTGTTGGTGATGACCGAATACACTTTTGACGACTTGAATAAGATGGTAGCCGCGAGCGGCTCGGCCGTGGCCGTGCTTTGCACGCGGCCCGAAAGCCGAACCAGTTTGTTTGTTTGCCCGGGCTCGCGCGTGATCTCCATCATGCGAATGGACGTATCGGGCGGCTGCGAGGCCAAGGGCGGAAGCGAGTCATAGTAGCTCTTGATGTCGCCATAGCCATCGCTGTTGCGCGTGGAGGTGTACAGCGAAAATCCCCGCAACGGATACGTTTGGTAATACAATTCACGCGCTTCGCTGTTGATGCGCGACCCCATGTTGATGGGCGTGCTCCAACGCGTCCACGTATCGTCCAATCGTTCGGCATAGTAGATATCAAAACTGCCATAGCCCTTGCGGCCGTTGGTAGCGAAGTAGAGCATTTTCGTATCGGCACTGAGCGAGGGCGAGAGCTCCTGAAACGGGGTGTTGATTTGCCGCCCCAGGCTTTTGGGTTCGCTCCATCGCCCGTTTTGAAAAAACGTCACGTACAAATCTTCCGCCCCCACCGTGGCGTACGACTCGGCCGCAAAAACAAAAATGGTCTGGTCAGCATTGAAGGAGCCGCTCAACATCGCTTCGCGGTTCAAAAAGTAAGGGATGGAAACGTTCACTGGCCTCCCCCACCCTTCGCCCGCCCGCTCCGCCACGGCCATACCTTGGGTGGAGGCTACCGCCCCGGCCGTGCCGTAGTGCCCCAGCAAATAAAGTCTTTCGCCATCGGCACTCAATGCGCCTACAGCATTGTAACCACGGTCGTTGATCATCGAACCACCGTGCACCGGGGTCGACCACTGATCGCCCATGCGTACGCAAAACCAGATGTCACCCGGATCTTTCTTGCCGCCAACGTTGAGGGGATGATTGGCCACGGTGAAATACAACACCCGTCCGTCAGGCGACAGCACAGGGGATTGCTCATCGTACACGGAATTGACAGGCGCGAAGGGATCGGGTTTCTGAGCGGCTAATATCAGGCTCCCAACGCATGCGGCAAATACGATCAACCATTTCATCGCTCAAAGATAGGCACTGCCTGCTATATGCCGCGTTCGTTTATCGACTTACCCATTTGTTTGCCTTCATAACAAAACGCCACGGCAGCCGCGCATCTTTGCCCGCGTAGTCGATGCCGATGCGTTGGCGGGCCACCGTTTTTCCGCGCCATCCTTCGTCTTCCAGCCAAACGGTTGGCCCGGTCAGGGCCGCGCCATTGAAAGCAGTGGTAAGCCCGAGGGCTTTGGTCAGTTTGCCCGGCCCGGACGTGATGCGCGGCAGCGATGATCCCGTTCGCGCCAGCATGATGGCTTCCCCTTCACAAGGTTCCAATGCCCGGATCAGCACGGCCTCCGCATAACCTGTGCGATTGGTGACGATGTTGAATAAATGGTGGATGCCATAACATAAATACACGTAGGCCACGCCCCCATCACCAAACATCACGTGGTTCCGCTTGGTCATACCCCTAAAGGCATGACAGCCCCGTTCGCGGTATGAGTACGCTTCCGTTTCCACTATGATACCGCTTGTTAATTGTTTGTTAATGCGCGTCACCAGGCGCTTGCCCACCAAATCGCGGGCAATGTCCGTAACGTTCTCATTTTGATAGTATTCAAACGGCAATTTCATGGCATGCAAGCGAGGGTGTCTCTCCGAACAGGCGCGTTTGGTTACTCTACTTATCCGATAGGTTTTTAAACGGCCAAAACTCTTTTATTTTTGCCGCACTCAACAAAAAACCAAACCAACTAAATTACATACATATGATCAAGAAAATGATGGTCGTGCTTTTTGTGGCCGCCATGACCGTGGCCGAAGCACAAGTACAAACACCCCAACCCAGCCCGGCCGCTTCGGTTTCCACCGTGGTGGGCTTAACGGATGTGAAAGTCGACTATTTCCGCCCACGCGTGCGCGGACGAAAAGTATTTGGCGAAAAAGACGTGATGCATCCGCATGGCCAAATCTGGCGCACGGGTGCCAACTCGGGCACGCGCATTTCCTTTTCGGATGAGGTGACCGTGGAAGGCACGAAGGTGCCGAAGGGAGAATACCTGATCTTTTCGTGGCCAGGTGCTACCGAGTGGACGCTTGCATTGTACAAAGACCTGTCCATCGGTGGCAATACCGATGGCTACAAGGCCGAAAACGAAGTGGCCAAGTTCAAAGTGAAGCCGACTAAATTAGCGGAGAAGGTGGAGATGTTTACCGTGAACATTGCTGACGTGAGCGAGGATAACAAGACCGCAAAAGTGGAGTTGGCATGGGAAAATACGTCTGTCAAGTTTGGCATCGCGGTGGACTATGACGCCAAGGTGATGAAGTCGATCGAAAATGCTACGCGGGTCAATCCTTCCAACTATGCCAACGCGGCCGTGTATTATGCCGAAAATGGCAAAGACCTGAATCAAGCGCTTGCGTGGATAAACGAAGCGGTAAAAGCAAACCCCAAAGCGTTTTGGTGGATACACCAGAAAGCAAAAATCCAGGCAAAAATGGGCGATGCCAAGGGAGCCCGCGAAACCGCCAACGAGTCCATTCGTCTGGCGAAAGAAAATGGCAACGACTTCGGTTATGTGAAATTGAACGAAGACTTTTTGAAAACGGTGAAATAGCCACTGGCGATTCAATACCGCAGGTCGCTTACGTACCGTAAGCGACCTTTTTTATTTCTTTTTTCGTGGTTATCTTTCCTTCAAAAAACGTTCGCCATGCAACCCACCATTATACAAGACAAAGAGGGAAAGCAAACGGCCGTTCTTATCCCCATGGATGACTGGCTAAAAATTAAGTCCATTTATCCCGACATCGAGGACATTACGGACACTCTTTCCAACTGGCAAAAAGATATTGTGGAAGAACGGCTCGAGAAGTTGAAGAATGATCCGTCCCGTACTCGTTCCATCGAAGATTTTTTTGATTGACCTCGGTGAATGTCCTTATCAATTATATTGACGAGGCCCGCGAGGATTTTAGAAGTGCAAAGAAATGGTATGCTCAGCGTAGTTACGGATTAAATCAACGGTTCGGTGATGCGGTGCGGGCGTGTATCGAATCAATTGGCAGAAACCCGCTTGCTTTCAGGGCGCGCCATAGGGATGTTCGGGTCGCTTACACGAAAGTCTTTCCGTACGGAGTGTATTTCGTCCTCCACCCTAACAAAAACGAAGTAACCATCCTGGCTATCTTACACAACAAGCGCGCTCCTGAAACAGTCCTCCGCAGGTTATGACATATCACGTATTATCGGGGTGAGCAGAGCGGACAAAAAAGCTGATCACTTTGGCCACTAGCATTACAACCGCACAACCAATGATGTTGTACAACAGAAAGGCGAGATCGGTATAGAAATAACAGTATAACACCGTTGCTTCGGCCACGAGGGCTGCCACAAAGACAGCCGTGCCCCTTACACGCTTTAGATAAAATGCGGTAAGAAAAATCCCCAGGATGGTGCCGTAAAACAACGAGCCCACAATATTCACAAACTGGATGAGGTTTTCGGCAAAGCCCGCCAGCATGGCAAACACCATCGCCAGCAGCGCCCACGCTACCGTGAACCAGCGCCCGGCCGACAAATAGTGTTGTGCGGAGGCATTTGCGTTCAGCAACCGTTTGTACACATCCACCGAAGTCGTGGACGACAACGCGCTCAACTCCCCGGCCATGGATGACATGGCAGCCAAAAACATAACGGCCAGCAACAAGCCCACCACACCGTGCGGCAGGTAGTTCAAGACAAAATACAAAAACATGTAGTCGCGGTCCTGCGTCTTTGCCCCGGGTACTGCCTTTTCAATTTCTTGTTTTACCGCCTGGCGGATCTGATTCTCCTGTACTTGAAGAATTTTTATTTCGCGTGCTGCCTGCTGGCGCCCGCCCGCATCTTCATTTTGAACGGCCTGCGCCAGCGCCCCGGCCGCGCGCTGTTTGTGGGCGTAGATCGAGTCGTAGGTTTTTTCGAACCGTGCGATTTCCTGTGCACGCCCCCCTTTTTGCGCCTGCTCTTTTAACACCGTGTTATAAAAAACGGGCGGCTGATTGAACAGGTAAAAAACGGACACGACCACTCCGATGAACAGAATGACAAACTGCATCGGAATCTTCAACAGGCCATTGAACATCAACCCCAGGCGGCTTTCCGTCAGCGACTTGCCCCCGAGGTACCGCGCCACTTGCGACTGATCCGTGCCAAAATAGGAAAGGAACAAAAACACGCTGGCGATAAGTCCACTCCAGATATTGAACCGGTCTGTCAACACGGCATTGATCTTCTGCCACAGGGTCAGGTGTTCGGTGTCCGCCAGCCCGGCCGGCAATACGTTGATCATGTTGAATTTCCCCAGGGCTCCCGCAATGTTCACCGTGTCGGTAAATGACAAGCCCTTGGGCAACTTGGCAAATGCCAAAATGCCCGCCAGTATCATCCCCCCCATCACCACGGCCAGTTGCTGACGCTGCGTGAGACTGACCGCACTATTGCCCCCGCTCACAGTATAGATGATCACCAACAATCCAATCAGCACAGTAGTCAGCTCCAAGGGCCAACCCAACACTGTTGACAAAACCAGGGACGGAGCAAAAAGGGTAATGCCCGCGGATAGCCCACGTAAGATCAGAAACAGCCCGGCCGTGAGCACCCGCGTCTTCAAATCGAAGCGCGTTTCCAAGTACTCATAGGCGGTGTACACTTTGAGTCGATAGTAAATAGGCACCATCGTTACCGAAATGATAATCATGGCAATCGGCAACCCAAAGTAAAACTGAAGAAAGCGCATGCCATCTTCCATGGCCTGGCCGGGGGTCGATAAAAATGTGATGGCACTCGCTTGTGTGGCCATGATGGAAATACCGATCATCCACCACTTCATCGAGTTATCGCCTTTGATGTATGTTTCCAGGGACTGTTGATGGCGCGTCTTCCACGTGCCGTACGCCACGATGGACACAATGGTACCGCCCAACACCAACCAATCGAGCGCGTTCATTTAAAATGCTCCGTGAGCCAAACAAAAAACAAAAGCTGCGCCACCAAGGCGAGCATCAACAGCCAGTACCAACGGCTCCACCGCCCCAGCACGGGTACTTCTTCGGGATCAGTCGGCTTGCTCATCGGTTAGCAGAGGTAGAGGTACCGGACTTCTCGGTCTTATGCAAGGGAAGGGAAACCAAGTTGGCAAACAGCTTGTAGGCACCCAGCACCCCCTCGGGCAACTCGCGAAAGAACGACAACCCCGTGTACACATAGTTTCCTTTGCCATACGGGGCAATCAACAGGCTGCCGTTGCGCGGTGGCTCGCCCGTGTCGTTCATTGACAGGATCGGTTGAAAACCCGCGTCCCATTTGGACGGAAAATACAACCCGCGCTCCTGTACCCAGTCGTCAAAGTCACTTGCGGCAAGCGCGTTGGGCACATTTAGCACCGGGTGGCCGGGCTGAAGAAAACGCACTTCGCTGTTTTCTTCCGTCACGCGTTCGCGCGAAAGCGTAAGCGGGTAAGGCGAAAATTTATCCTGGTCAATTTCCAGGTCGAAATTGGTGTTGTATTGTACAATAAGGTTGCCCCCTTGCTCGGCATAGGCCAATAGTATCGGCATCAGATACCGGATGCGGTTGTTCGTATTCAACGCACGCACGCCCAAGACCACCGCTTGCATCGGGCGTAGGTTGTCCAAGGTCACCTCTTCATTTTTCATCTCCCACACGTCATAGCCCAAGTTGCGCAGGGCCGCAGGAACCTCATCGCCTGCGCCTTTGATGTAGACAATTTTTTTTCCAACCGTTTTGATGTCGCTGCGGATCAACCGTGCCCGCGCTTTGGGCAAAAGTGTCTGCAACGGGATATGGTCATATTCAATTACCTGAAGCGATTGATCGTAGGTGTTTCCATCTACATCTGCTACGGCCGTCATCGCTCCCATGGACTCCCCTGCGGAGGGCGTCAACCGAAACGAAAAAGTCTTCTCCTCCCCTTTTCGCCCTGTGGAAAAAGGTAGTTTCTCCGGGGTGGCGCGCCAGCCGCTGGGCAACCGGAGGGTGACAAAACCATTCATAGCCGTGCCCACGGATGAACGCAGTGTGACGGAAATATCTTGAGAACCGCTGTCACGGAACAGCCACACGGACTGATTGAGTCGCACCGTTACGGGTGGTACAATGGCCAGCGGTTTGGTGAGTTCTCCCTTCACCGGGTCTGTTACTTTGAACACCACGGGCACCCGAACCGTATAAGGTTGGCCCGCCACCACAAATGTAAATGTGACGGAGGCGGCCGCTTCGTTTTCCGCTTGTCCGATGAACGTATTGTTGGGCAACACGAACGTGCCCAAACCGTGATCTTGCGCGAGCCAAAAGGGTTCGGAGTAGGTCACATGGCCTGCCAACATCTTGCGCGAAGAAAAGGTGTTGAGCTTATTGGCCACCACGCCCAACGTCATCGTGGAGTCCCATTGCCATTCGGTCGATTGAATGCGTGTGAGTTGAACGGGCTGGGCCGACCGGTTGATGACTTCCAAGCTGAGCTTTGTCCACTGGCCGGGGCTAACCTGCTGATCGTCCGACACCACTTCTACAAACAGGCCGAGGCAATCTTGAATCAACTCATTTACTTCCGTTAGTTTGCGTTCCTTCCATACCGAAGGCGGCAACGCCTGGATGCGCGCACGTACGGCCACCAATGCCGGCACCGAAGCCGAGGGCTCGGCTGCGCGAAAGTCGGCCATGATTTTTTGCACTGCCTTTTCAATGGGTGCACCACCCGGCAATCGCTTCCAGGTTCGGTCCACTGATTCAAAAAAATCGGCTTGGGCCTTCTCCCCCTTTACGTATTCAAAAAACTCGAGGGCATCGCCCCTGCGACCGGCCGATCCAAAACCCTGGCTTTTGTGTTGCGACCGGCTCTCGGCCGCGAGCTCCGAAGACGATTTTCCCAGCAAGGGATTATACGTTCCCACGTTTACCGACAGCACGCCCGGGGTTTTTTCATTGATCGTTTGATTCCACCATCGGCCTGTATTGGTGTACAGTCGTTTGGCCTGCCACGTGCCCACCGTTTGGAGTTGGTCGGGGAATGCGTTCGCATCGGCTGCCAATTCGAATGCTTCCTGCGCCAGCAAGGCCGAAGCGGTGTGATGGCCGTGGCCTGCACGCTCATCGGGCGGAAAGCGGGTGATGATCACATCGGGCTGGTACTTGCGGATGACGTACACCACATCGTACAGGATCTGTTCTTTGCCCCAGATGCCGAATGTCTCCGAAGGGTTTTTCGAAAAGCCAAAGTCATTGGCGCGGGTGAAGAATTGCTGACCGCCATCGAGCCTGCGCGCAGCCAGCAGTTCTTGTGTGCGGATGAGGCCCAGTTGGTCGCGGATTTCCGGGCCGATCAGATTTTGGCCACCATCGCCCCGGGTCAAACTCAAGTAGGCGGTGGTCACCAACTGATCATTGGCAAAATAGGCGATGGCGCGCGTGTTTTCATCGTCCGGATGAGCGGCCACGTACAGGACTGAGCCCAGCACGTTGAGCTTTTTGAGCTTGAGCAAAATGGCCGAACTGGAAGGCTGAGGACGGCTTTGGGCCAGGGTGCCCGCGCACGTGATCAAACAAATAAAAAATAAGATACGCATGGAATGAGGTTTCGTCACAAAACGTCCGTGCGCAAGTAACTTATTATTTGGCAAACCCAAACCCGGTTTTATGTGGTTGGGAATTCGTTAACAAACCGGCCGATGGGTATCTTGCCGCTTTGCGTCCGCCCATGAAACCAAACCTTTCCAAGAAAGAAGCCTTGCTCCGCGAATTGACCAGCGATACGTACGTGATGTTGCGCCCCTCCCCGATCGCGGGCGTGGGCGTTTTTGCGCTGCGCACCATCCCCCAGGGTTGTCGCAATCTATTTAGCCCACCCGATGCCCCCGATCACTGGGTTACCCTTACGCGCACGGAGGTAGACACCTTGCCCGCCCACGCGCGGGCATTGGTTGAAAACTACTGCCTGTATGACGAGGAGCAGTACTATGTGCCGGAAACGGGCTTCAAAAAGATCGACCTAAGTTTATTCCTGAACCATTCCGATTCGCCCAATATTGTTTCGATCAACGAGGGTGAATACTTCGAAACCTTGCGTGAGATACGCGAAGGCGAAGAGCTCGTAATCGATTACGGCACGATCGTGGCGGAATGACCGTGGCTTTTTGTTCAACAAACTCGTTTGACACTGACCGTTTTTGCTATCTTTGTCAACACATCAAACCTGAACGGAACGGACGGAATCGTGTTATCATTGCGAGGGGTATTTTTCGGCAGTCTGTTGGGTTTATTGGCATCGTGCCCACTCTGGGGCCAGTCTGTCCAACTGCAGGATGGGTCTGAGTACGTGTTGGATAAAGCGTGGAGCGTTTTCATCGACACCTCAGCGGCCGTCACCTTTGAACAGGTCATCACCCCCGAATTTTCCGATTCTTTTTCGCCACGCGGCAACCTAAAGTTTGGCTATTTGGTATCGCCCATCTGGCTTCGGTTGGAAATTAAAAACAACACGCATGAAAAAGAATGGCTGCTAAAAATACCGGCTCCGTTTTTGGAGTACCTTGATTTTTACCAAGAAACAGATTCGATCTGGCAGCACAGCCGCAGCGGCTATTATTTGCGCCAATCCGAGCGCGAAGTTTCGCACACCGACCACATCTTTCCCATTGTCTTTGGTCGCGATTCGGTATCGACCGTCTACTTAAAGATCACGGGGTTGAGCCCCAAAACGTTTACGTCCTATCTCCAAACCAAAACGGTTTTTGAAGAAGACACGCGCCTGCTCGACCTTTGGTACGGTGCCTTTTTTGGCACGCTGCTGGTCATGTTCTTGTACAACCTGTTTATCTACGTTTCGCTTAGGCAGGTTACCTATCTCCTGTACATCATCACGCTAGTGTGTACGTTTTTTATTTTTGCTTCGGCCTCGGGGTATGCCGGTAAGTATCTGTGGCCCGAAACCCCGACACTCAATTTTTATTTTGGGCGGCTCTCGCTCGGTGTTCAGGCCATCTTCCTGTCCATCTTCACCATCGCGTTTCTGGAAGTAAAACGCTATTCGCGCGTAATGTACTATGTGCTTTCCACGCTGCCCGTATTGGGGGTGGTGGCCATCGTGTTGGTGGCCACCAAAGTGTACACCCCGGCCGGCAACCACACGATCACGTTGGGCACTTCGCTGTTTTTACTGACGGGCATTGTGTGCCGCGTGAATGGCAACAAGGTAGCAACCTACTACGTGGCTGCCTGGGCCATTTATTTGACGGGCGGTGTTGCGCTCACCCTGCGCAACAGCGGAGTATTTGAATTCAACTTTTGGACCACCCACTTTGCGGAGATAGGCGCGGCCATGGAAACGAGCATTATCGCTTTTGCGTTGGGCGACCGCTACCGCAGATACAAAAACCAAGTGGAACGCGCCCAGCGGGAAGCCCTCCGAATTCAACAAGAGGCCACCGAAGTGTTGGAATCCAAAGTACGCGAACGCACCGTGGAGCTCTCTCGTGCAAACGAAGAGTTGAAAGCCAACCTCGATACCATCAAAAAGCAGGCGGAGACCATCGAACACAAAAATGCCGAGTTGGATGCCTTTTTTTACCGGATATCCCACGACCTGCGTGCGCCCATTTCGTCACTGATGGGGCTGGAGGCATTGGTGAAAAAGGATGTCATCGATAAAACAGCCTTGCAATACTTTGGCATGCAACACCAACAGATTGTGCGGCTCGACAGCATCATCGTGGGGCTCATCAACCTGGCCAAGTTGAACAATACGGATTTGCCGAAAGAGCGGATCGACTTCGAGAAAATGGTCAACGACTGCATCGACTCCTTTCGCGAACTGCCCAACTTTTCTGCTGTCACGTTCCACCGCGAAATAGCACCCAACCTGTCGTTCCATTCGTATTGGATTTTGGTCAATGCCATCGTGCAAAACCTTGTTGAGAACGCCATCAAATACAGCCGCGAAACCGACCCGTTTGTGCGCATCCGTATTTCCAACGAGGGGCATGAACTGACCATCGAAGTGGAAGACAACGGGCAAGGTATTCCTGCGGAACATCAGGCCAAAATCTTTGAGATGTTCTTCCGCGCCACCGAAAACGCCTCGGGCACGGGCTTGGGCTTATACATTCTCAAACGCTCGGTAGATCGGTTGCAGGGGAAAGTGACCCTTGCGAGCCGCGAAGGAGACGGCACCCGCTTCACGGTACTGCTGCCGGGCTGATACCCGCCTGCCGCTGGTCCAATATTTTCGGGGACTAAATTGGTCTAACCCATTCACACGTTCACCGAGCAAAAGGCCCGTTTCGTCAAAAACCCGCCTGTTTTGCCCTGCTTGTTGCTACCCTTGCGGGAAAAATAGCAACCAAACCTGTCATTCATGAAAAAACCCGCATTGTTGTTGATGGTGCTGCTGATCGGCACTGTCGCCTTGGGCCAAAATGGAAACTACCTCATTGGCGTTTCCTCACATTTGGTCAACTTTGAAACCAGCGATTATTTGAAAAGCGACAACTGGCAAGCCAACTGGGGTCCCACCAAACTGTCCGTGGGCATACCCCTGAGCGAACGTCTGTCCTTGTTCCCCACTGCTTCGTTTGGCAAAGCCAACTTCACGGGTCTGAATCAAGACCGCTCGTTTTGGAATGCCGACCTCAACGGAAAGTTTGACCTTACGCTGACACGTTTGCAACCGTATGTGATGTTGGGCGGGGGTGCCAGCCGCATCAATGAAAAAACGTATGGGGCATTCAACGGAGGGTTGGGACTTACCTTCTGGGTGATGGAAGGTTTTGGCCTCAATGCGCAAACCAATTTCTATGCCGTGCCCAGCTTTGAAAACTATTTTCAAAATTCCATGGGCATTGTCTTCCGCACCGGAGGGGGCCCGCGCGACAGCGACAAAGACGGAATTCCCGATGATGCCGATGCCTGCCCGAAAGAAAAAGGTTCCGCCAGTGCACAAGGCTGCCCTGATATGGATGGCGATGGCGTGAAAGACGCAGATGACAAGTGCCCTAACGAAGCCGGCACCATGGCTACTTTTGGATGCCCTGACAGCGATGGCGATGGAATAGCTAACGCACAGGACAACTGCCCCACCGTTGCTGGCCTGGCTGCCTTTAACGGTTGCCCGGATACCGATGGCGATGGCATCATGGATAAAGACGATGCTTGCCCCTCCGAAAAAGGAAGCGCTGCGCTGAAGGGTTGCCCGGATTATGATGGCGATGGCATCGCAGACAAAGATGATGCATGCCCCACGGTAAAAGGAACAGAAGCCATGAAAGGATGCCCTGATTCGGATGGCGATGGCATTGCCGATAAAGATGACAATTGCCCCAATCAAGCGGGCACGGTCGAGCGCAAAGGATGCCCCGAGATACAGGCCGAAGAAGTAAAAGCCATTGAAACCCGATTGAATGTGGCCGCGAAAAAAATCCAGTTTGAAACCGGAAGTGCCAAAATCAAAACCGCTTCGTTTGCCGACATCGACCAGATCGTGGACATCATGAAGCAATACACATTTACCCAGTTTGACATTGAGGGCCATACCGACAACACGGGTAAAGCCGATGCCAATCGGGCACTATCGCAACAGCGGGCCGATGCCGTAAAGGCCTACATCGCCCAAAAGGGCATTGCAAATGAACGACTGACCGCTGTTGGGTATGGAGCCGACAAGCCCATTGCGAGCAACGCCACGGCTGCGGGCCGCACACAAAACCGCAGAGTGGAAATACACTTGAAGCAGTAGCGAATTTCCCAACCTAAACCTGAACCCGAACGCAAGGCTGTCCCATCGACAGCCTTCGTTCTTTTCTAGCGGGCATAGGCCACTTTCACTTTGTCCCCTGCGCGGAAGGTCTGCCGCGCACTTGCCCACACGGTGAGCAACGGCCGGCCCGGACGCACCGCGATCAGCAGCGTTTGGTGATTGCCGAAGAAGCGCACGGCCTGGATCGTGCCTGTCACACAATTTTTTGCTTGCCGAACAATTCTCAGTTGCTCGGGGCGCACCAACAAAACACTATTGGTTTGCAGTTTGCGCGCCACGGCCGGACTAAGCTGGTTGAACTCGCCAAACAGCGCGGCCGCATAGGCATTGGCAGGCCGATGGTACACGTGGCTGGGCGTGCCCCGCTGCACCAATGTGCCGTGGCGCAACACGACAATACTGTCGGCCCACGGTAGCGTATCGTCAGGATCGTGCGAAACCAAGATCATCGATATGTTGAGTTTGTGCGTCAGATCATCCACCACCGCTTTCAAGGTAGCTTTCATTTCTGCATCCAGATGGGCATACGGTTCGTCCAAAAGAAGCAAGTGGGGCTTGCTGCTGAGTAGGCGCGCCAGGGCAATGCGTTGCTTTTCGCCTCCGGAAAGCTCATGCGTTTTGCGGGCAAGCAGGTGATCGATACGACAAATGCGGTTCAACTGACGGGAAGCTTTATCCGACAAATGCGTGGCATAGCGGAGCACTTGCTCCACGCGCAGAAACTTGGGCAAGTCAAAATGCTGTGAAAGATATCCAATACCCGCATGGCCGGCCACCAACGTTTCCTGTGGGCCCGCCACCCGTTCGCCCAACAACCGAACCTCCCCCTGGTCGGGCTGTTCAAGCCCGGCAATGATTTTCAGCAGCGTGCTCTTGCCGCTGCCCGTCTCCCCCACGATGGCAATCTTTTCGCCTTTGCGCTGCTCGAAATCAATACCCGACAAAACAAACCCCGATCCGTTCGACTTCTGTATATTCGTGAGCGAGAGCAAGGGTTCGGCCATAGGCGAAAGATAACGCAAACCCATCAGGCACACCAACCGGTCGGTTTTTTATTTGGGTCGAAGCCTCGTTCGGCACACGGCTCAAAACCCCAAGCTGCCTGCAAGACGGTACAGTTAAACCGACTACTTTTGACACCATGAACATTTTGATTGGTGAAGACAACCCGGTGACGCGCCAAGTAATGGAAGCCCAGGTCCTGGCCCGAGGGCACACGGTCGCTACGGCATCCACTGCGGCCGAGGTGGTGGCGCACCACACAGCCGCGCACTTTGACGTGTTGTTGCTTGATTTTCACCTGGACGAGGATGCACCGGTTGTGTTGGAACGCCTGCGCACGGCCAGCACGCGTGCGTTGCCGCGCGTCTATTTGCTCACCGCGGAATCCGCGTTGCGCATGGCCCCGAAAGTCGAAGGTCTTTCCGTGGAGGCTGTCTGGACCAAACCCCTGCGCCCCGATCATCTTGACCAACTGAAGCCAGCCATCGCCAACTCTAACCCGGACACGCCTATCGCCACGGGGGCACTGAATGAACTGCTCGGAAACAATACCGGACGGTTGAAAAAAATCATCGCTATCTTTATTCAAGAAACGCCCAAGTACCTGCATGCCATGAAGCAAGCCACGGCCGGGCAGCAGGCGGCCGAACTGCAAGCAACGGTTCACAAAGCCAAAGCGGGTTATGGATACCTGGGGCTTACGGCCTTGCACCGGCAATTGGATGCATTGGAAGAGCAACTGGATAAACCCGTGGTGTGGAACGAAATAGAAAAAGAGGTAGATGCGATTGAAACGGCTACGCACCAGGTATTGCGCCAACTGACACAGGAATCAAAACCGTAAAGCGGCTACCCTTGCCTTTCTCCGTCTGTAGTTCAATGGTACCTCCCAATCGGTCGATCAATACTTTTACGATGGAAAGCCCGAGGCCACTGGAGCTTTCCCCGGCTGTGGGCCGCGCGCTCAGCTTTTTAAATTTTTGAAAGAGTTTTTGGCGATCTTCCTCGGTGAAGCCCAAGCCCTGATCAACTACGCACATACGCCACTGGCCACCGGCCACTTCGCTGTCCAATTGAACGGTGGTGTGCGCGGGCGAATACTTAATGGCATTTGACAACAGATTGTCAACCACGCGCGTGATCCAGGCCGCGTCCGTCACCGCGGTGCCTGCGCCCAAAACGGATTGCAGGGTAATGTCCTTGGCGCGGGCAGTCGCCTCAAACTGGCGAACCCGTTCCTGCATGAAAACATGGGTATCGACTGGCTGTCGGGTCGGGTGCTGGGCGGACTCAATCGCATGTACGTCCAGCAATTCATTGATCAATTCAAGGCCCGACTGCGAGGAGGAACGGATCAGACCCAAAAACTTTTCCTGTTGCTCGGAAGGCGTGCCGCCCACAAGGTCCGATAAGCTAGAAATGTTCATCAAAGGTGTTTTCAGGTCATGGGCCACCATGCCCATCAGTGCGTCTTTTTCTTCATTCAATTGGGTCAGTTGCCGATTTTGCCGTGCTAATTGCCAGTTCATGCGCTTGCGCGCTTGGCTGCCGCGCCATAAAAAATAACTGAACAACCCGATGGTGAACAAGCCAAGCGCGGTGGCGGCCAACAGCGAACGCTGGAGCAGTATGGTGGTCTCGTTCTTGGCTTCGGTAGCCTTAAGCACTTCGTTTTCGCGAGTGCCGCGCTCAATGGCCAGTTGGTAGTTGAACTTCTCGGCCATGGCGGCCAGCTCGCGATGGGTCAGCGAGTCACTCAGCAACCGATAACGCGCCTGGTGATATGTGGCCTTTTCTTGTTTGCCCGAGAGTCCATACACCTGGGCCAGATAAAAATTTGCTTCCGTCAGGGTTTCCAATTGCCGAAACCGCTCGGCCTGTGCCAGCGCCTGCTCCAGGTAACGCGCGGCTTCGGTTAGGTTTTTTTGCTGGAGAAATACCTGCCCGAGCAGCAAATAGGCAGTGCCCGTCAGTACGGGATTGTCCAGACGGACCAATATGTTCTCGGCCCGAAACGCCTCCGTCATCGCTTTGGACAGACTCCCGTTTCCGAGGTAGAGTCGCGCCAAACCGATCTTGATCTCCGCCAAACTCGCCTCATCCTCCGTTTCGCTCGCCAGCGATTCCGCCTCGCGCAAAGTCTTCTCCGCTTCCAGGTAGTTGCCCATGAACTGATGTATCTTACCTTCTTGTGCCAAGGCGGCCGCTACCGACCGCGGTTCATTCAACACACGCCTGATGGACACCGCGCGCTGCGCCATCTGCAAAGCATTCGTAAAGTCCTTTTGCGATTCGTACAAGTCGGACAAACTCCGGTACACATAGGCCTGCCCCTCTGCATCACCCAGGTTTTCAAAAATCACTTGCGCCTCGCGGAAATTTTCGAATGCTTTCTTAAGGCTGGCCGACTCAAAAAACAAACGCCCCAGGTTGTTGTAGGCATGGCCCATCTGCAACGAATCGTTGTGCTCCACAGCCAACGCAAGGGCGCGGTTGTACAAAGTCGATGCCTGCACATAATTGCTTTTGTAGAAATGCCCGAGCCCGAGGAAGTTGAGGGACTGAGCTTGGGCGTGCGCATCACCCACCTCGGTTGCCAGCGTCAGTGCCTGCTCTCCATAAAACAGCGTGCTGTCCGGATAGGCCATGCGGTATTCAAAACTCAATTGGTTGAGCATCTGCGCTTTTGCGAGACCCTGTAGCCCTGCCAGTTGGTTCTTCAGGGCGTCTATGCGTGCATAGTTTTGCGCGTCACTCGGAAAAGCACAAAGCCCCGCGACCGCAACTAAAAACAAAAAACACGCACGCATAAGGAACATGCAAAATACTCTATTTTTGATCAAAAGACGCGACCCCATGACGTGCATCATTGTTGAAGACGACCCACTGGCCCAAGAGGTTTTGCAAGGGTTGATCGAACGTACGGCCTTCCTCCAACTGCAATCCGTATTTGGCAATGCACAAGAGGCGGTTACATGGCTGGCACAGCATCAAACCGATCTGATTTTTTTGGATATGGAGTTGCCCGGCCTGAGCGGACTGGACATGCTGCGGGCCTTACCCAAGCAACCGCAGGTAATTGTGGTGAGCAGCCAGGAGAAGTATGCCGTGGATGCGTTTGATTTTGAAGTGGCAGCCTACTTGCTCAAACCCGTCACGGATTACGCTCGCTTTTTGAAAGCCGTGTTGAAAGTGCAAGCCAAGCTACGCCCGGACGCCATCGCCTCGGTCGATCACCTCTTTATCAAAAATGACTCCCTGCTCACACAGGTACCGTTGGACGAGATTTTGTGGGTGGAGGCCTTTGGCGATTATGTCAAAATCAACACCCCGGCAAAAACGCATACTGTTTATGGCACCATGAAGGCCGTGGAAGACAAACTCCCCACCGACCGGTTTGTGCGCGTACATCGCTCCTACCTTGTGAACTTGAAAAAAATCGCCAACATCACTACCAACAACCTTCAGATCGATAAAAAGATCATTCCCATTGGCACCAGCTACCGCGAAGCACTCATGAAGCGCATCCAGCAGCTCTGAGGCGACCATCGATGTTGAGGTAAAGTTCATCCGTACTTCAATGGAACAACGCATTTTTTTATTGCGCATCAGGCGCTGCGCAGCCTAAAGTAAAGGCCTCATGGCCTGAACAGTCGCGATATGTGAAAAAGCACCCACAACACCTTTTCTTTTCCACCGCCATTTGATAATTTGCTTCATCTAAATCGCCTCGTCCATGACCCACGCTTTTCTGACGGTGCTTTTGTTGGTGCCCAGCGTCATCACCCTGGCCCACGTACGCGATACCGCCCAGGCTTCGGTGACGATCGTGGCGATAGAGCGGCAGGGCGGTCTACCGCAATTTCTCATGGAGCGAAACGGCTCGTTGTACAGTTTTGCGCATCGGGGCGACTCCCTGCTGGAAAACCGCAGCCTTGGCATCGCCCTCCGGTTTCCGCGAGGTTTGCGCAGCGACTTCTTTGAATCAGTGGCCAAACGCCAACTGATCGAGTTCGGGTTTGCACCTCGTCATTTTGTGTTTATCCGCATGGTATTTTTTGATTACAACAGTGCGCTTATCCGCAACGATGCGAGTGCCGAATTGGATAAACTGGCGGAACTCATGCTGAGCTACCCGTTTGCCGAGGTGGAGTGCGTGGTGCATACCGACAGCCGCGGTTCGAATGCCTACAACAAAAAACTAGCCGCGAAGCGAAGTGCTGCCCTCATGGACTACCTCGCCAAAGCGGGCGTGAATACCCAAAAAATGAAGGCTCATACTTCGGGCGAAGATGCACTGGTGCGCGATTGCCTCAACGCACAAGACTGTGACGAGATGATCCACCAATTCAACCGCAGGGCCGAGTTGATATTCAAACCCATGTCCCCATGAGACGACTTCTGTTGCTTCCGTTCTTCGCCCTGCCGTGGGCAGTGTGCGCCCAGGAAATTTCCTGTGCGGCCGTCTCGTATTTCCAACAGCACCCCGAGTGCGGAAGCGAAGGCCGCGGAGCCAAGTGCATTCAGTTGGACATCACCCATTCGCTCGACAAAGAAGGAAAACCGTTTGTCTTTGCCTGGAATTTTGGTGACGGCACGACCAAAGAGGGGCCGCTCACCGAGTATTGCTATGCTCAGTATGGCACGTATCAGATCACCATGGATTTGATCGATCCCGTTACCAAACAGGTTATTCATAACGAACTGACCACCCAGGTCACGCTGCTGCCCCCGGTCGATTTTGCGATTGATACGCTGCGCGAAACAAGCGCGGTGTTCAAATACGATCCCGAGCTGTTGCCCGGCATTGCCGTGGAGAAAGTGTATTGGAAGGTGGAAAACGGCCACTACTGTGGCGAAACCATGCGCCATGCCTTTGCCAAACCCGGTCTCCACATCATTGAAATTGCGGCCGTGGGCAAGACGGCCGAGAAAATGTCATTTAACGGATGCACGCTTCGCGGTGTGTTTATCGCCCCCAAACCATGAGCTCTTTCCCAACGCTGCGCATCCAAAAATGCTCCGCCCATCTGTTGGGGTTGGTGCTGATCATGCTGATGGTTGCGTGCCCATCAATCGTACAGGCACAGCGCGTACCTAACGAGATCGAAAACATCGACTACCTGATCACGTACGGGGCCCAGGCCGACCTGGCGCGAGGCGATGACGACCATGTACAGATCCTTTTTTTCAGCGTGCCCAAATCCTACAAGGCTCCTTTTTATATTCGCGTGTACGATCCCGACACGGGTGGGCAACACGATGAACTGCATGGGGCTGCCAACACGAGCATCCGCTTTAGTTTGTTGGGCGGCAAATCCGCCTACACAAATAAAGACGCGCAAAAGGTAAACCCCACGGGTAACTATGCCAGCGGCAATCCGCTCGCTTCCAAAGTCTTTGGCTCCGAATCCACGTACGATGCCAACTGGTATTCGTTTGGGCCATTCAATCCTTTGCAAGGCGAAGACGTGCCCGACATGGATGCACATGTGTTCAAACTGGTGGTGGAAGGATTGCAGGGCGATGATGGAAACCAGTACCGCTGTTTCTTGAGTGAACTGAACACCAGCAACCGCGCCATTGAGGGGGCCAATGTATTTGCCTACGAGTACACGTTTAAATTGCCGAAAAGCCGGGGCGTGTCGCACATCTATCCCTTTGTTGATAAATCGGTGATCTCCGTTACGCAATACAACTTTGATTACGACCGCGATGGCGACATCTTGCTCTACTCCGTGGCAAAGAACCGCCACCCAGGGGCCATTTCCAACGACAAGGAATGGGCAAAGAGTAAACACGCGGTGGCCGATGCGGAGAAAAACACAACCCTCGATATCCAATTTCAAAAGGCCAAGGAAGGGGAAAACGCGGTGAGTTTTTATATCACCAATCAATACGATGAGGCCATTCCCTTTTTCACCATTCCTATCGGTGGCCCCCCGCGCTACCGTTACGATTTGAAAGTCAACATCAAATCTGCCTCCGGCAACTAACGGCCCCGCGTGAGACACCTCCTTTACATCGGGTTGCTGTGGTGGTGGGCACAGCCGCTGATCGCCCAGGAATATAGCTTTGCCGTCATCAATGAAGAAAACGGACTTTCCCAGGATTTTGTGTACGCACTCGCGCAAGACCAACGCGGCTTTTTATGGATCGGTACCGGCAACGGTCTGACGCGCTACGATGGCCGCCAGCCGGTAGCCTATACCCAAGCCGATAGCCTTTCGGAAAATTTTGTTACCTGCCTGTTGTACACGGCCTCCGGGCACCTCATCGCAGGACACTATCAGGGAAGCGTGTCGCACTACAACGGGGTGACATTTGCGCGCACCGTTTCGGATACGCTTCAAAGCGAAGTGGTGAGCCTCATCGAACACTACCAAAGCCTGTGGGTCATCACCCGCTCGGGTGGCGTAATGCGCCTCGCCACCGATTTCTACACTTATCAAATGCTGGCACCGGGCGAACTGCAAGGAAAAATCGTTTACAAAGCACAGTTCGTCAACGACCGATTGCTGTTTGCCACCAGCGAAGGCCTGTACGCCTTTCAATGGCGCGACAACCAGCTCTTCTTCGTGGAGACATTGACCGATCTGCAATATCAAGTGACCACCGTTTTAGCCGGTGCACCTACCTCCAAAACCATTTGGGTTGGCACAGACGAGGGCACGCTTCATGAAGTACAAGTGGGAACCACGCTAAAAGCCATGCGCTCGGTGCGGCTACCCATAGCGGAAGCAGCCATCAGTGCGTTGGTGGTGACCGATGATGTATTATGGGTGGGCACGTTGCACCACGGCCTTTACCGGTATGATCGCGCAACAGCCCGGTGGCGGGCGTTTGGCACCACACAGGGGTTCCCGATCAAAGCGGTGAACGCGCTGCTGCTGGACCGGGAGGGTAGTGTCTGGGTCGGTACGCTGAGCAATGGCTTGATCAAGTTGTATCCTTCGGTCATTTCGTTTTTTGACGCGAGTCAACTGGGCATTGAACGAGTCGCGGCAAGCGTGGCATTGGCAGGCACGTACGTGGTGGCCACTGACAAAGGTCTTTATCATCTGTCCATCGATTCTACAGGGGCAGGCACTTATCGCCTGGCACCTGCTACCCGTTCCCGCGGATGGCTGAGCTTGCTGGCCTACGACAGCACACGGATACTCGCGGGCGCGGCCGATGGTGGATTGTTTTGGTATGACGTGCGCACCGGACAGGTGAGCACCTATCCGCTAGCGCAAAATACATGGCGCATTCGCGCGATGGCAAAAGACCCATCGGGTGGTCTCTGGCTGGCAGCTATGGGCCAAGGGGTATTGCACGTAGATGCAAAGGGCACGCAGATCGAGCAGTTGTCCACCGAGTCGGGTTTTATCCACAACGACATTTACGCCATTCATGCCGACCGCCATGAGCGCGTGTGGTTTGGCAGTCACGGAGCGGGGTTGGCCATGCGCACACCCGATGGCAAACTGCACAGGCTTTCACAAGAAGATGTATTCCCCAGCCGCGAGGTGAATGCGTTTGCCGAAGACCCGGACGGCACACTTTGGGTGGCCACCGATGGCGAAGGCATCTTTGCCTTGGGCGACAGCACATTTGCCAGCGTGGCGGCCGACCACCCGCCTGTATCCAAATATGTTCGCGGGCTGGTCGTGGGAGACCAACGCCTCTGGTACGCATATCGCAAGGGCATCAGCTATGTGCACCGCGGCACCGGCCGCACGCATGACTTCAGTAAACCGGAGGGCATCCGCGAGTTGGAAACGTATGCCTCGCCCCTTCAGGTAGATGCCGATGGCAATGTGTACGTCCTGCACGAGCGCGCACTGTCGCGTGTCAACGCCAAGGCCCTTCGCGCACCCGACACGCTACGGCCGCGCATCACGGCCCTGCATTATCAATTCAAGCAGTTGGTCCGCTTGGTGCCCAGCGCAGACGAGGTGCAGCGCGGGGATTTTCCTGTGGCCCGGTTGGTACATCACATCAATCATTTGACGTTTTCCGCGCACGTGGCCGCGCTTAATTATGTGGGGCCCATTTACTACCGCTACCGCCTGAAAGAAGTGGAGCCCGAGTGGGCACCCGCCACGCGGGAAAACAAATTCACGTATTCAGGTTTGGTGCCCGGCCAGTACACGTTCGAGTTGCAGGCCACCACCGATGTGGCAGTGTGGCCGGCCCAGCCCATGCAATACCGATTCACCATTCAAAAACCGTACTGGCAGAAGTGGTGGTTCTATGGGGCGCAGGCCGCGGGCATCTGCCTGTTGTTTGGGCTAACGTATTACCTCACCCAAAACAGCCGTTCCAAGTCCAGCATTGCGCGCGTCATGCTGTTTACGTCCATCTTTATCTTGTTCGACTACGTGCAAAACCTGGCCGACCCGGTAACCTCGGGCGTTGTGGAAGGCGCCCCCATCTACAAGACGCTTGTCAACTTGGGTCTCGCGCTGCTGCTGCTGCCGATTGAGCAGGGCATTAAAGGTTTCTTTCAGTCGCGGGATAGGTTGTAGGTATCGAACCGGGGAGCTAGACTGGATCGCTGCTGTGAGCAAAAGACATTGGTGACTGAGCGCAAAACCCTTCAAACCCGGAAGGCTTTTGCCGCTCAATTGCATTTTCTGCAACAAACGCGAACATACATGGCGTCTCACATCGCGATACAAACACCAAAACAATGGACAAGGACAAAATCAGGTTTGTAGGTTGTTAACTTAAAAGTTAACTTTGCGACATGGAGAGAATCCGCCAAATCATATTCTACAAATCCTACTTTCTCGACTTCTATGATAACCTGACCGACAAGGTAAAGGATAAAATTGAACATGTATTATTCGTGATTTCGGTAGCCGAGAGAATTCCGGGCAAATTTCTCCAACACCTATCAGGGACGGATGGTCTTTATGAAGTCAGGGTTGAATATCAAGGAAACATCTATCGTATTTTTTCATGTTTTGATGAAGGGAATCTTGTGGTGCTATTCAATGCATTTCAGAAAAAATCACAAAAAACACCACCAGCCGAAATCGAAAAGGCACTAAAGATCAAGGCTGAGTATTTTATTAAAAAACTTAAATCAAAGGGATATGGAAAGAAAAAATAAAAAGCAAAAAACAGTGATAACTTTTGACGAACTCATCGAAAGACGCCATGGCAAAGTAGGTACCCAAAAGCGTACCGAGTTTGAAATCAAAGCCAAGTCGTTTGCCATCGGAGAAATCATCAAAGAGGAGAGGCGACTTGCCAACATGACGCAAGACGAACTGGCTCACAAAACGGGTACCAAAAAGAGCTTTATCTCAAGAATTGAAAATGGACACAGCGACATCCAACTCTCGACTTTGTTCAAATTAGTTGAACTCGGACTCGGCAGAAAAGTATTGCTGACGATTGAGTAAAGGTGAGTACCCTACCCTGCACTAAAACAACCTCACCTCCTCCACAATCTCGCGCGTCACTTTGTAAAACTCGGTGTGCACGTTAAAGGGCGGTTCGCCATTCTGCTCCTTGATGGTGTAGGTGCCGTCTTCTTTCATTTGATACGAGTTCACATTGTCCCGCAGATTGTAGCGCAGGATGTTCATGGCTTGCTTGCGCAGCAAGTCCGACTCCAACAAAAAAAGTGACTCAATGCGTCTGTCAAAACTGCGCACCATGGCATCGGCACTGCCAATATATACTTTGGGCTGGCCCGCGTTGTGGAAGTAGTAGATACGCGAGTGTTCCAAATACTCGCCCACAATGGAAATCACTTCGATGTTCTCACTCAGCCCTTGGCGGCCCGGCCGCAGGCAGCACATGCCGCGTACAATCAACTTAATTTTTACACCTTTCTGCGAAGCCGCATACAGCTCGTTGATCAGTTCATAGTCTTGCAGCGAGTTCAGCTTGATCACAATGCCTGCGGGCAGTCCCTGTTGCGCATTGTCGGCTTCGCGCCTGACCAGATTGCACAACTGAATGCGCATGTCGCGCGGAGACGTAATCAGGTTCTGATAAGCCGAAGGCTGTGAGTGACCGGTAATGACATTAAAAAACTCGGATACATCGTTGGCATACACTTCGTTCGTGCTCAGCAAGCCGATGTCCGTATACAGGCGTGAGGTGGTTTCGTTGTAGTTGCCGCTGGACAAATGTACGTAACGATAGACGCGATTATTGGGCTCATTGCGAACGATCAGCAGCAATTTGGTATGTGTTTTCAAGCTGCTGACTCCGTAAATCACAAAGCAGCCGGCCTTTTGCAATCGCTGTCCCTCGCGCAGGTTGTTCTCTTCGTCAAACCTGGCTTTAACCTCAAAAAGCACCGATACGTGCTTGCCTGCTTCGGCCGCCTTCAACAGTGCGGCCGTCACACGGCTTTCTTTGGCCAGCCTGTATATGGTTATTTTGATCGACAGCACATACGGATCTTCGGCTGCCTTTTCCAGCAGCTCCAGCACGGGCTCCATCGAATTGTACGGATGGTGCAATAGAATGTCGCGCTCTTTCAGGACATCAAACAAATCCCTTGTACCCTGCTCCGGAAAACTCAGGGGCTTGACAGGCGGGCGAACCTGAGCCCGCTTCGTCTTAAACTCGGGATGGCCGATGATCTGCGAAAGCCCGCCAAAGTCGATCAAACTATCGGTGGGAATACGCATAACGTTTTGATCATCGAGGTCCCATTGGATTTTGAGTAGCCGCATCATCCAAGGGTCAGGGTCGCCCTGCACTTCCATGCGCACCACACGCCCGCTGCGCCTGGTTTGCAACTTGCGTTTTAGTTCCTCCAAAAAGTTGCTCTCAATATCTTCGCTTTCCTCCAGCGTGAAATCGCCATTGCGGTTGATGCGGAAGAGATTGACGCTATCGATCTCCACGTTGCGGAACAAGTGGTGGATGTTGTGGCGCACGATGTCTTCCATCGGCACAAAGCGGATCAGCCCATCGGGACTGAGCAGTTCATAAAAACGCGGTATGTTGCTGGGCACCTGGATAAACGACACGCGCTGCGGGTTCGCACTGTCGTTGGGCACCTGCGTCACTACCCCAAACAACAAGCGGTTGTTCCGCAACACCGGAAAGGTGTGGTAGCTGTCGAACACCATGGGAGTGAGCATCGGGAAGACCACCTTTTTGAAATACTGGTTTACTTTCTCGGTATCCTCGGCTGAAAGCGACAAGTAGGGGCAGATGACAAATCCGTTTTTCTCGAAAAGAGGTTTCAGCTTGCGGATAAAGTACTCGTGCTGCTCCAGCACAAAGGAGTGGATCTGCGAAAGCAACAATTCGCGAAAGGGTTGTTCGCGCAAGCCGCTGTAGTCAAAGCGCTCCTTGCCATAATCCAAGTAGTTGTACAAGCTGCCCAGCCGGATGGTGCAAAACTCATCGAGGTTGGAGCTAGTAATCGACAAAAACTTGAGGCGGTCGAAAATGCCTCGGTCGATGTGGCGCGCCTGATCCAACACGCGATAGTTGAACTGCAACCAACTCAAATCGCGGCTGATGTAGTTGCTGTCAAATACCTGTCGTGTTATCTGATTTTCAATCGCTGCCGTAGTCTCCATATCCAATCGCTTCGGTTCAAAGGTTGAAAGTTTGAGTGTTCAAGGTTCAAGGTTCAAAGTTCCAGGTTCAAAGGTTGAAAAGTTCAAGGGGCATGAGGATAAAGAACAGCTAACCTATGGTTTGGTATTCAAAACCCTGTTATTGTCCTGTTACCTTTTCTATTGCCCACATTAAATTTCGAATGTCAAATTTTGATTCTTGAATTTGCCTACACGTCTACCTTCGCATACTTGGCGTTTTTCTCGATGAATTCCCTGCGCGGGGCCACCTCATCGCCCATGAGCATGGAAAAAAGATGATCGGCCTCGGCTGCCGACTCAATGGTCACGCGCTTCAACGTGCGCTTGGCAGGGTCCATGGTGGTGCTCCACAGTTGTTCGGGGTTCATTTCACCCAAGCCCTTGTAGCGCTGGATGGCCACACTGTCTTCCCTTCCATCTTTGGCCATCTCTTTTACCTGGCGGTCGCGGTCATCTTCATTCCAGCAATAGCGTTCTTCCTTTCCGCGCTTTAGCAGATACAGGGGAGGTAAGGCGATATACACAAATCCTTGCTCAATCAACTCACGCATGTAACGAAAGAAAAATGTCAGAATGAGTGTGCGGATGTGGCTTCCGTCCACATCGGCATCGGTCATAATGATCACTTTGTGGTAACGCAACTTCGTCAGGTTCAATTCGCGCTCACCTTCCTGGGTACCAAACGATACGCCCAAGGCGGTGATCATGTTTTTGATCTCCTCGTTCTCGTAGATTTTGTGTTCCTGCGCTTTCTCCACGTTCAGGATTTTTCCGCGCAGCGGTAAAATGGCCTGAAAATTTCTATCGCGGCCCTGCTTGGCCGAACCACCGGCCGAATCGCCCTCCACCAGATACAGCTCGCACACGGCTGGGTCGGAGTTGGCACAGTCGGCCAGCTTGCCGGGCAATCCCGAACCGGTGAGTACGTTTTTGCGCTGTACCGCTTCACGCGCCTTGCGGGCCGCTATGCGAGCCTGTGCCGCCAATATCACTTTGTTGACGATCGTCTTGGCTTCTTTGGGGTTCTCCTCCAGAAAGTTCTGCAACGCCTCGCCCACGGCCGTATCCACCGCGCCCATGGCATCGCTGTTGCCCAACTTGGTTTTGGTCTGTCCTTCAAACTGTGGTTCGGCCACCTTTACGGAGATAACGGCCGTCAATCCTTCGCGAAAATCATCCCCGCTGATCTCCACTTTCGCTTTCTCCAACAATCCCGACTTATCAGCATAATTCTTTAACGTGCGCGTGATGGCCCTTCGAAAACCGGCCACGTGCGTACCGCCTTCATGCGTGTTGATGTTGTTGACATACGACACCAGATTTTCGGAAAACGAAGTATTGTAGCTCAATGCTACTTGCACGGGTATCTCCGACTTGGTATTCTCGACATAGATCGGGGCGGGAATCAAGCGTTCCTTGGTGGAGTCTAAGTAATCGACAAACTCGCGCAGTCCGCCAATGGAGAAAAACGAATCGCTGCGCGGTTTGCCTTGCTCATCTTTTTCGCGCAGGTCTTGCAAATTCAGTTTAATGCCGGGGTTTAAAAATGCCAACTCGCGCAAGCGGGTAGCCACTGTTTCGTAGTTGTACTCTAAGGCCGTGAAAATTTCATAGTCGGGCTTGAAATGGACCGTGGTGCCGCGCTTCTCCGAAGTGCCAATGGTTTTGACAGGGAACTGCGGAGCGCCCCTGCGGTACTCCTGTTGAAAAATCTTGCCTTCGCGGTAGACGGTTGCCGTCAAAATCTCGGAAAGGGCATTGACGCAACTGACGCCTACACCATGCAAACCGCCCGACACTTTGTACGTGTTCTTGTCAAACTTGCCACCCGCGTGCAGCACCGTCATCACGACCTCAAGCGCGGAGCGCTTCTCTTTTTCATGCATGTCGGTGGGGATACCCCGGCCATTATCCTCCACCGTAATGGAGTTATCCTCATGAATCGAAACGTGCACTTCATCGCAATAGCCCGCCAGGGCCTCGTCAATCGAGTTGTCCACCACCTCCCAAATCAGGTGATGGAGGCCTTTGGTGCCCACATCGCCAATGTACATGGCGGGCCGTTTGCGCACCGCCTCCAACCCTTCTAAAACCTGGATGTTACTGGCCGAATAATTGGCCTCCTTTCGCTGCTTTTCTTCGCTCATTTTGGGATTTTTACAAAACATCAAAAATAACGTTTTCGCGGCCATTTTCCGCAATTTTTTTGGGTCGTGCCGAAGTATTTTCGGGGCGTTCAAAAGGGTGATTTGGCAGTCTCAAACTAAAAGATTAGTTTTCACGTATGATGACGTTTCCCCGCCTCTTGCCCTGGCTTTTTTGGCTGTCGATTACCGGTTTTTGTCACGCACAACTAAGCACCTCGCTACCCGTGTTCAAAACGCGGGCCGATTCGCTCCGGTATGCCCAGCTCAACGCGCAATTGACGGCAGCCTTCCAGTCGAAAGACTTTGCCAAAGCCAATCAATTGATGGATTCGTTGGCTCGCCTGCGCGGCCGCACCGTCACCGGCTTTGTGCAGCGTTATCAGCCGCGCTTTTTGACCTTGGACAGTGCCTTGCGATTGCCCGCGGAAGAAAAGGCCACCCTGACCAAGCTGACCGTTACCGGCCGCCAGGTTACTTCGGTGCCCACCGCGGTGTTTCAATTTCCGGCCTTGCAAGAATTGGAATTGACAGAAACGGCCATCCGCAAGGTGCCCCGCACACTGCGAAAAATACAGTCGCTTCAACGCGTGTCCGTCATCAACCCGCAAGGCGAGCAACGGTTGAAACTCGGGCGCAACAGAAACATAGCCCATTGACGCTGCGCATAGCCTCGCCCGACCGACTCCCCCGCACCTACCGCGCGCTGCCCGCGCTGGAAAAACTGGACTTGAGTTATTGCGCGCTCACGGAAATTCCGCAGCGGCTGCACCACAACAAAAAGCTGCGTTCCCTCCTACTCAACCACAATGCCCTTACGCTGCGCCAACTGTTTCGCGGCCATCCTTCGCTTCAGCAGTTGGAACTGCGTAGCAACAAAATCCAAACCGTGCCGGAGGGCATCGCGGGTTTTCCTGCTTTGAAACGCCTGATTTTCACGAACAACGAAATCACCCAGGTAAGCCCTGCGTTGGCCCAACTTCAACAACTGACGGAAGTGGCCTTTTACAACAACCGTCTGACGGAAGTGCCCGAGGCGTTGTACCAGATTGGTACGCTGCGCGAAATCGATTTGTACTACAATCAAATCGAGCGGCTGTCGCCCTTGGTGGCGAATTGGACACACGTGGAGGTGCTGTACTTGTCGCACAACAAGTTCTTTTCGCTGCCACACGAAATTGGGAGCCTGCCCCAACTCAAAGAACTGTATCTTTCCAACAACCGCTTGAGCGAATTGCCCCCTACGCTGGCACAATTGACCACACTTAAAGTCTTGCGCGTAAACAACAACTACCTGAACGAAGTGCCGGCACCCGTGTTTGAACTGCCCTTCCTGGAGAACTTGGACATCTCGCGCAATAAAATAACCGAAGTGGATGAGCGTCTATTTGGCAAACAAAACTTGAAGATTTTGGCACTGGTGGGAAACGAATGGGACGTGATGGTACGCGACCGCTTACCGGGCTGGGCCGAGCGCCTGCGCAAAAAGGGCACGATTGTGCACTTGAACACGTTTGAAGACAGCGTGGAAGCCGACCGCTGAAGGTGCGCTACTCCAGGCTGTTGGTCGTAACCCAGTACCGATAGGCCACCAAGGCTTGTTCCCACTTTTTCAGTTTGGTCAAATCCCGTTTGCCAAAACTCGGCAGCACGGTCTTGTTTACTTTTGCCAGCAGTTTGAACAGCGTTTTCTTCATAGGCCTTTTGGGGTATATGACAAATTGATGCAGTAGAAGTCTGTCTGGCTCGGTTTGACCTCACCCCTTCCAAGGGCTTACTTGCCGCACTGTTGCTGCTCCCTTTTCCAGTGGAGAGGGAACCGATCGCTTGGCATACGACATGCCCTGTGTTGGGGTCAGGTCATAAAAACGTCAAGTGGATCTGCATCCCTTTCGGGGATGAAAGTACGCCTTCTTGAAATAAAAAGCTATTTTGCCGGTTAGAACTGGGTAATGAGGGCGTTAATCGTTTGTTTGGTGATTGTGTTGGCGGCCAGCGGCTGCCGTTCCTCCCGCGGCACCACGGTGGTTCAGCCCAAGACGTACAAAGTGTGGCCCAAAGGCAATAAGTACCGCATCAGCATACCCGTGGGGGCCAGGCGCATCAATTTGTTTGAGCGCAAGCGAACGAAGAAGGTAAGGATGCGATAATTTGATATCGCGCTTTATCAAGGCGTCAGGCCAATCCTTTCAACACCAACTCTACGTTTCTGCGCAGGAACATTTTCATCGGGTTTACCTGATTGGTATGAGCCGTGAGTACGGACCCGTAAAACAGCGTGCTCAACAACAGCATGACATCACGCGTGCTGGTGGTCTTGGTGATCTCCTTTTTGAAAACTGCCTCCAGCGCGGCTTTCTCCAGCATCTGGTCGAGCGAGAGCAGTTCCACGTGCAAAATGTCGGTCAACTGAGGGAACAACAGCTTGCGTTCTTCGGGTTTGACCGGAAACGGCTTGGGCGTGCGCTTCAGGTCGGCCATGTAAGCCGCCAAACTCAGCACAATGCCCGGATGCGCTTCGTAGTCCTCGGCCCATTTGTCAAACACATACTGGATGGCGGCCAACCCTTCGCGAGGCTTGTCTTTGAACTCCACCGCCCTGCGCAAGCACCACAGCCGGAAAAAGTACAGCAGGATGTCCTCCTTTTGCGGAAAGTATTTGAAAAGCGTGACCTTTGAAATTTTTACCTTGGCACAAATCTCCTCGACATACAGATCGTCAAACGACTTTTTGCCGATGAGCTTCAGCGTGTGGTCTAAAATAGCCAATTTTAAGCGCGCGGCCTTTTCTTTACGTAAGTTCATGTTTCGTTCGGGTTCAAATAATACATTTGGCGGTTTAAAACCAAAATTTCATTCCATGAAGCGTCTTTCCCTTCTGCTACTGGCCTTCGGGTGGTTTGCTTGTCAAGAAAAATCGCGCGAAGATGTGACGGGACTGGTGGCCGACTCGGCCATGGTTGTCACGGCCCACCCGCTGGCATCGGACGTAGGGCTGGCCATTTTGCAAAAGGGAGGCAATGCCGTAGATGCGGCCGTGGCCGTGCAGTTTGCGCTGGCCGTTACCTTCCCGGCCGCGGGCAACATTGGCGGGGGCGGCTTTATGGTTTACCGCGCGGCCGATGGCGCCACCGATGCGCTCGACTTCCGAGAAAAGGCTCCGGCCAAAGCCACCACCAACATGTTTTTGGATGCCGAGGGAAACGTGATACCCAACCTGAGCACGCAAGGCCACTTGGCCAACGGGGTGCCCGGCTCGGTAGATGGCATGGTGGAGATTCACAAGAAGTATGGTTCCCTGCCGTGGGCCACGTTGGTGCAACCGGCTATTGACTTGGCCACGAATGGCGTGGTGCTGACCGCACGTGAAGCCACGTGGTTCAACGACATGCAAGGCGACTTGGCCCAATACAACACCGTGGCCCCCAACTTTTTGATCAGAGACGAATGGAAAGCGGGCGACACGGTTAAGTGGCTCGATTTGGCACAGACGCTTACGCGCATCCGCGACCAAGGCCGGGCTGGCTTTTACGAAGGCAAAACTGCGGACGATATTGTGGCCGAAATGGAGCGCGGCAAGGGGCTGATCACCCATGACGACCTGAAAAATTACCAAAGCGTATGGCGCACACCCCTGATAGCCAATTATAAAAACTATAAAATCATTTCCATGCCACCCTCGTCCAGTGGCGGTGTCTGTTTGATCCAATTGCTGAAATCGGTGGAGCCTTTTCCCATCAAAGAGTGGGGTGCCAACAGTGCGCAAACAATTCACCTGCTCACCGAAGCAGAACGGAGGGTGTATGCCGACCGCGCCAAATACCTCGGTGACCCTGACTTTTACAAAGTGCCACTGGCACAGTTGATGGACGACCAATACAACGATGAGCGGATGAGTACGTTCGATCCGCTGCGTGCTACGCCCAGCGACTCGGTACAGGCGGGAGCCATTGCCGGATATGAATCCGAAGAGACCACCCATTTCTCCATCGTAGACAGTCGCGGCAACGCGGTGGCCATCACCACTACCATCAACGGCTGGTTTGGCAACCACGTGGTGGTGGCGGGCTCGGGTTTCTTTTTGAACAACGAAATGGATGACTTCAGTGCCAAGCCGGGCGTGCCCAACATGTTTGGCGTGCTGGGAGCCGAAGCCAATAAGATCGAGCCCAATAAACGGATGCTCAGCGCCATGACGCCCACCATCGTGGAAAAAGAAAATGACCTATTCATGGTGGTGGGAAGCCCCGGGGGATCCACCATCATTACGTCCGTCTTCCAAGTCATTTTGAATGTGATCGAACACGACATGGGCATGCAACAAGCCGTGAGCACCAAACGCGTGCACAGCCAGTGGAAACCCGATCAACTAGTGCCTGAGATAAACGCGCTGACGGAGAAAGACAGCCTCGCCCTGGTGGGCCTGGGCCACGTGATCAAACCCCGCGCGTGGATCGGCCGGGTGGATGCCATTTTGCGGTTACCCAACGGCAAATTGGAGGGCGGTGCGGACCCGCGGGGCGATGATACCGCGAGGGGATATTGACCATGCCGGGGCGCACGACCGAAAAAGAGAAAATTGTATTGGGCCTTGACCCGGGCACAAACGTGACGGGCTATGGCGTAATCCTCATTCAACGGGGCAAATTGTCCTTGTTGCAGTATGGCGTCATTCAACTGGGCAAGTATGGCGCGCACGAGTTGAAGCTGAGCAAAATTTTCAAGCGCGTGCTCCAGTTGGTGGACGAGTTCCACCCCGATGAAGTGGCGCTGGAGGCGCCCTTCTACGGAAAAAATGTGCAATCCATGTTGAAGTTGGGCCGTGCGCAGGGGGTGGCCATGGCGGCCGCGCTGTACCGCGAAGTGCCCATCACCGAGTACGCGCCCAAAAAAGTGAAGCAGTCGGTGACGGGCAACGGCAACGCCTCCAAAGAGCAAGTGGCGAAGATGCTCATGCAGGTATTTGGCATCAAAGAGTTGCCGAAGTTATTGGATGCCACCGATGCGCTGGCCGTGGCGTTGTGCCATCACTACCTAAAGGGCAAAAAAGAAACCACCCGCAAAAAGGCTGGCTCGTGGGCGGAGTTTTTGAGGGAGAATCCGCGTGTTGTAATCAAAAAGTAACAGTACCCTTGATTTGCTCAAGGGTACTGTCAATTTGATTATTAACTAGGCAGGTATCTAATACCGATTGTTTTTATTGTCGGACTAGCAGAACCCGAATAATAAAGTGTGCCCAAGGAACTTCCGTCACTCAGATAGATTTGAGATCCCGATGTTGTTGTGATCGCAGTGAATAGCCTATTAAGAACACTCGTACCAGTTGCAAATTCACCAGCCTCTAGGTGAACAATACTCTGGCCTGAAGTTCCTTGAAAAATCGGAGAACCAATCGTTGCCCCGTTTCCCTTATAGATGTATGGGATGCCTCCAATTCGAACAGCTACAAACAACTCATCCGCAGCATCACCCTCAATATTGGTGGCGGTTACAGATGAGATGGTCGAACCTGCGGTACCAAGATACGGTCTAGACCAAACCGGGCAACAGAGGGTACTTGAAAACTTCAAATTGTAAAATGCTGGCCCATTAGCCCCGTTAAACGCGCACACTAACTCATCGATACCGTCCAAGTTGAAATCTCCCGAGGTCACCGATGTGATGGTCCAATACGAGCTACCGGTATAAAATTGCGTGCCAATACTTGTACCGTTGCCAATAAACATGCGAGGTCCTGCATTGGTTTGGATCGCAGTAACCATTTCCTCAATCCCATCACCATTGAAATCACCCCCGGTAATGGCCACAAGGCTTTCTCCAGCTGTTGCAGTAAAAAAACGAGTGCCAGACCCGACAGGTATTGAATTACCAAACTCTGTCCGATAAAGACTCGCACCAGTACACCCGTTAAATGCACTGACAAGCGAGGGGTTACTAGTTCCCAAAAAATTAACTGCCTTTATATCAACAATGTTCCAACAACTGATGCCAGAGTAGACTTGCGTCCCAATTCCAGGAATAGTCACAATGCTATTCCAAAAAGCAGTGGGCCCCGAAGTTGAATTAAACCCGGTGTAAAGGTCGGTAGATGGATCTCGAAATAGACTACCACCCCGTTTCCCATTAGCGGAGGAGACACTGCCATCCCCAACCATATCATTCTGCTTTGTTTGAATCTCAGAATGATCAACGCACGAAAAGGCAAAAACGCCTATCATGGCCAAAATCCCATAAAATGTATTTTTCATATGTTTTAGAATTTATCTCCGAATCTCTAATTTTACAATGACCAATAAAATTGACGGCCGTTATCTTGCCACGAGAATCGGTAACCCGCCAAAAATCAACTATGACCAGTCAGAAACATCTCTGTCTTCTTTCCTTTAGCGACCTAAAATACGATGCTCGCGTACTGCGACAGATAGAATGGCTTTCACCCCTGTATTCGGTGAGTATCGTATGCCGAAGCTCACCCCCGTTAAGTCCAAGTATCTATTGCATCGAAAAAAGTAAATTAGGGGTCTTAGAAAAATTATTAATAGGCATTCAATTAATTCTAGGTAAATATGAGAAAGCATATACAAGTCTGTATACCATTCCCGAAGCGATACGTCAAAAGATAACGGATTTTAATTGGGATGTGGTAGTAGCCAACGACATCGAAACCTTGCCCTTGGCGGCCACCCTAAGAACAAAAAAAATAATCTTCGATGCGCATGAGTATGCACCTCGACACTTTGAGGACAAATTTATTTGGCGGCTTTTCTTTCAGCAGTTTAATCATTACTTGTGCGAAAAGTATATTCCGAAAGTCGATCAAATGATTACTGTAGGTCAAAGAATCGCTACTGAATATGAAAAAAAATTCGGCAAACGACCACTTGTTGTCACAAACGCACCTCTTTACCTTAACCTCGCCCCCTCACCTGTGCATCATGATCGTATTCGTCTTATTCATCATGGAGGCGCCAATTGGTCAAGGCAGCTCGAACTCATGATGGATGTCGTTGCCCTTTTAGATGATCGATTTTCACTTGATATGATGCTCGTCAGTCCGCCTAACGCGAATAGGAAGACTCGATCATACATGGAGTTTCTCAAGCTGCGCGCACAGAAAATTGGCCGAATACGAATACTACCGCCTGTGGCTCCGCATGAAATCGTACCGCGTATCAACGAATATGATCTCGGTATTTTTCTTATTCCGCCCGTCAACTTCAATTATGCAAATACGCTACCGAATAAATTTTTTGATTTTATACAAGCTCGTTTAGGAGTAGCTATTGGTCCCACGCCCGAAATGGCGGATATTACAAAAAAACATCAAATAGGTATTGTGTCGGACGATTTTTCGGCAGCATCCTTGGCTAACAGACTACGCGGCCTCGACCAGGAACAGATAGAAAATTTCAAGAAGAATTCGAATGACTTAAGTAGATTGCTAAATGCAGAAGAGAATAAGAAACGTTTCCTAGGCCTCTTTAAGGAGAGTACCTGAGCAAGATCGCTGCATGTGTATTGAAAAGTAATCTCTGGCCGGTTTCTAATTGTTCATCTCATTCGGCCATGCCAATAGTACCACTTCTGAGTGGATAAGATTTTGGGTAACGCCCGGATCGAGCTTGCGAATCATAAAAGTGTAGTTGGGAAGCACCTCCTCCAGCAATGGTTTCACCTCGAAGTACTCGGTGGGGTTGTGGTAAATAGCGATAGAGAGAACCGGACGGTAGCGGGTGAGCGTGCGCGTGGCGCCCAGTACAAATTCTTTGGCCGCCCCTTCAATGTCAACTTTGATAAACCGCGGCTCTATTCCATAGGCCTCAACCATGGTATCAGTCGATCGGGTGGGCACCTCAAGCGCCTGGCGGACGTTGCCGTTCCGAAACAGGCTCGTGCCGGCCGAGCCTGCATCATGGATGACCACACGGCCGACCTCATCGTCTCGCGCCACACCTTCCCGGATCAACACAAACTGTTTTTGGTCTATCCCATGACGATCCATGTTTTTCAGGTACCGCTCAGCCGATAAGACCGACATCTCAAAAGAAAATATTTTCGTGAATCCATAGCGCGAAAGGGCAATGGCAGAATCGCCTACATACGCACCTACGTCCATACAGTGGGTGTTCCTCAGTTTGGTCACCACCGGAGGGGGAAGCAATACAAGGCCATGAAAAAAATAAAAAACGGATGCTTCTGGGCGCGCACCGAGCAAGTCAAACTGTCGCGCGCATTGCCTGAGTACAGCCTGTATTTCCCTTTTTTGAGGGGGCAATTCAACCGGCAGCAGTTCGTGAACGGTCTTATTCTTGCGAGCCGCTGACCAACGTTGAGCTGCATCGTCAAAAAGAAGCACGCGATTGGTGATGCACCGAACAACCGTCTGAGACTGGGGATCAAGGCCTGTCAACAGACGGCCAAGCAAAACGTCTTTATCGTGTGTCTTTACATATTCTTTAAAACTGCCCCCGAGGTCATCGGTTATGTAGGGTGCGCGCGATTGGAATAGACGCCTCAACCAGCCAATACCGCCCACCAGAGGGGCGTATAGGCCCGGGGCCATCTTCTTCAAAAATTTACCTGCCACTGTCATAGATTACGATCGGTTGCCAAATAAAATACGCAGTAGAGAACATTTGATGTACCACTTCCACAATACATAGTTACGAAACCGAAATACCTCCCAAAATCGTGCGGGCCGATTTTTGATGTCCAAGTGAAAATCCTGCAGGTCGATGGCACGGCAAACGGGCACCCCCCGAAAAAAGTTGTTGCTGATGTTGTTGCCGTGGACAAGCTGAATCCAGCCCGGAGCGGTCAACACGTAATTAAATGAGGGGGATGGCCGCCACGCGAGCCGGATGAGAATCTCGTGGGTTAGTGAAAACCGAAGTTGCGGCCACTGGGTGTGGGGCTTGTGAAAAATACCGACAGCTTCCAAATCATTGCGTTCTACGCGTGTTAAAAATGGCGACTTGGGATAGTAGTAGTGTGCCATTTTACGGCCATGAACATCCAATACATAGCCGTTGGCCAACGACACAGTATAACCGGGCTGCAAAACCAAGTTCTTTCTGATCAACTCGATAGCCCCGCGGTGGAGCACGTCATCGTTGTCCAGACGGGTGGATACGAGCCAAGAAACATGCGCAGGCACCTCGGCTTGGATGAGTGACACATAGCGTTGGTCAAAGTCTTCGATCCCTTCGCAAAAGCAAAGGCGTACACAAGGAATCTGCCTTAATACGGCCAAGTCGGCATCAAAGCGCATGGGCGTTGTCGAATCAAAAAAAAGAAACCACAAAAAGTCCTGTCGTGTTTGACCTACCACAGAAGGCAGGCAGTAGGTATTGAACAAATGCAAACGATCGTGCGTCCAAGCAATCCACTCTTCGTCCGTGGCGCCTTTGGCCCCGGTTACGCGCTTTAAGTTAAACTGCGTAACCAACACATGCACCAATGTATCTTGTTTCATGGTCAACTGGACAAACGTTTGTTTTTCCATCGTGCCAAAAGCCCGGTTAGCTCTTTACGGTACACCGCTACCAGCAGCAAAAAGGTCATCGCCAAGTAGGCCGCATGGAGCAGCAAGGCGTGCATGGAATAAAGATGCGGTTCAAAGAATATAATGACACCTCCCACACACGAGGGTATTACCACCATTTTTATCCAGTTCATGGAAAACAAATAACGGCTTTTAATGGCCACATACAACAACGCTATCTCCGCGCAGGCGGCAAAAAGTGTTGCATAGAGGGCACCCCACAATCCATCATTCGGGATCAACCAGAACATCAAGGAAAATTTGAGCGCCATGACCGCCAGGTAAATGAAAGGAAGTGGACGCGAGTAACGCAGGGCGCCAAAAGGCATGGCCATCGCAAAGCGGAGCGGCTTCACCAGATAAACCAATGCGGCCACGGGTAGAAGGGCCACCACCTGCCCGTATCGTTCAACATCGAAGAAAACCAAAACCAGGGGAGGCAACGCCACAATAGCGAGGGTGACCGCCAAGATAGACGCTGCCGACAAGCCATGATAAAAACGATTGATCTCGGTTTTTTCCGCGGGGGTAGCCCCCCGCGAAACGGCCTCAATAGCACGCGGCATAAAGGCGGAATTCAGCCCGATCAAGATTAAATCAATCACCAACAAACACTTCATGGCCAGATCATATACACCCACCGATGACAGCGGCAAAAGAAACGCAAGAATGATGCGGTCAAAATAGGACATGAACCACTGCTGTAGCTGATACACAAAGGAAGCGGAGTTGAACTGAAAAAGAGGTCGCAACAGATACCAACGAAAGTGAATACCGGTTTGCCGGAACGTTCTCGCCAACAAAACCAGAGCCACGGTAAAACTCGCCAAAAAACGCGCGCTCACCGGTGCAAACAAATCTTCCGGAAAAAGTCGAAAAGCTGCGATGGTACATACGATCAGCAAAAAAAAAGTCGCAAGATTGACGATCAAGAAGTGCTTTGGCAGCTCTTTGACCTGAAAAAGCGCACTTTCGATTTTGATCAGCCCGTAACACACACCGGAAAAAACACTAAGCCACCCAAACGGTGCAAATGCCACCGATGTGGCGGGATATACTATCTCAAAAATCAAGTTGCCAAGAAAGAAAAGCAAGCCTACCGCCAGCATCGACAGACCCAACACAAACAGATAGACCGAACTGATCAATTGGCCCAGCCGCTGTGGATAATTTTTGTACTTGTGATAGTGTACGTATATCGAACTGTCAAAGCTAAATGTAACGATAATCTGAACGAGCGCAGAAAACCCAAGCAACAATGCCCACGCACCAAAGCCTTCAGGTGTCAAATTGGCCGCATAGTAGGGTGCCAAAATCACCGCACTGGCCATGGGCAGGGCGCCCGCCACAGAGTAGATGAGGGAACTCTTGATAAACCGAACTGTGATCATGCCGGGGTGCGCATCAAATGTACCAGTTGTGACGTCAGCGCCTTGCGCGAGAACTGCTCGGGTGCCCTTGCGGGCAGGGCCGCTCCGGACTGCCAGGATTCAAACAAGGTTAGCAATGCATGGTTTATCCGCTCTCCCCCACTTCGATCTATGATAACACCTCTGCCCACATCCTTCAGCATACGCGCTGCGTCACCCTCCTCCGGTCCAATACCCAAGATAAAGTTGCCGGAGGCCAAGTACTCGAAAAACTTACCAGGTAAATTGCCGGGCGCGATGCTCGTGTGAGCCAACACCAGCAATTGTACATCCGTGGTGCCATAGCGCTGGAGCACCTCGCGGTGCGGCAGGTGCGGCACAAACGCCACCAACGTGCGCAATACGTCATCGCTCATCACGCGTTCCTGAAACCGACTATTGACATTGCCAATAAACTCAACCAACACGCTTTTTCGAAATGCTTCGTTGGCGAGGGCCAACTGCCGGCAGGCCTCCAGGATCGGCCACGGGTCGCGTAGTTCGTCCACCACCCCGATGTGCCGCAACGTAAACCTGTCTGTGCGCTGGTGGACGATGGAGTCAAAATCGTCTGTGTCAAAGCCATTGGTTATCAACCGCACCGGCCTCCCCCCCAAGGCTTCCAACCTTTTTTGGTGGTACGGGGCAATCGTGATGACCTCATCGGCTTTTTGCAACACTTCGCGCTCCAACCGCTGATGTCTCTTCCGCGCCCAGCGAGTCAGCGAGAGGGTATCCAGCAAATCCCATTCGCTCCACGGGTCGCGGAAATCGGCCAGCCAACGCAGCGAAGGATTTTTCTGTTTTAACTTCAGGCCGATCAGATGCATGCTGTGCGGAGGGCCGGTGGTGATCACGTGGGTGATGGCGTTGCTCGTCAAAAAGTCATGCAGAAAAGTGACGGACGGTTTGATCCAAAAAATGCGGGCATCGGGGATGAGCAGGTTGCCGCGCACAAAGGCCGCAACCCGGCCCAACCACGAGCGCTTGCCACTCGCTACAAAATCGGCCGAGCGAACAGTCTTGCCTCCGCCCCACCGCTGCAGGGATTGAAACAATCCATAGGGCTCCCAAATGGGGAGCTTGATCACTTCGGCTTCGGGCGGCACATCGGCCAGCAGCGATTCATCCCGCGTATCGAGGCTTGGGTTCTCCGGGGTGAACACAAAAGGCTGATAGCCAAACTGCGGCAAATACTTAACGAACTTCAGCCACCGTTGCACGCCACTCGTGCCAAAGGGCGGCCAATAGTAAGTTACGATCAATACTTTTGCAGGCACGTTTTCTTCCACGGGTCGTTCCAAATCGCGGCAAAGTTAGCCTTTCCGCGCAGAGTGCGGGCGGGCGTACTTCAAATTGACGCAGCTCCGTTACCTCACCCCGGCCTGGCGCTTGCAAAAGCTACACTCTCTGCCCCCTCTCCATTGGAGAACGGAACGAGAAGCACCGAAAAACTATACTGCTTGAAAGGGGTCAGGCTAAGCGTGTCAATTTGAGATATGCCCGTCCGCGAACTGCCTCTCCACCCAAGCGATAATCGCGGAGATTTCGCCCGGGTGAAACCATTTTATGCCGGTGTCACGCCTAAACCACGTGAGTTGCCGCTTGGCATACTGGCGGGTGTGCTGTTTTATTTTCGCGGCTACTTCCATTCGCGTGCCTGTGCCATCAAAAAAATCAAACCATTCTTGATACCCCACCGTCTGGAGGGCATTTCGCTCGCGAAAGGGAAAGACGGCCCGCGCTTCGCGCTCCAATCCCTGTTCGATCATGGCGTCCACACGGGCATCGATGCGGGCATACAACTCGGGCCTTGGCAGATCGAGGCCGATCTTCAACACGGGATAGGGAAGTTTGTCTCCTTTCCCCGCGCGCAACTGCGACATCCGCTGGCCCGTTCCCAGCACCAACTCCAGCGCGCGCATCAAGCGTTGCGGATTTTGCGTGTCCACCACGGCAAAGTATTCCGGGTCGTGGATTTTTACTTCATCCTGCAACCAAGACAGCCCCCGCTTTTTATACTGATGGGCGATGTCCCCGCGCACTTCGGGCGGCACGTCTGGCATAGCGTCCAATCCTTCTACCAATGCTTGCAAATACATTCCGGAGCCGCCACACACGATCAAGGTTGAATACCGCACAGCCAAGTCCGCAATGCGCTGGCGGGCCTCGCGCGAAAAGTCAGCAGCCGAAAAAGGGTGTTCAACACTTCGGTCGGCAATAAAATGATGGGGTATGCGCTGCAACTCCTCGGCTGAAGGCTGGGCAGTACCGATGGGCAGTTCGCGGAACACCTGCCGCGAGTCGGCCGAGACGATTTCGGTTTGAAAATGCTGCGCCAAGGCTAAGGCCAAAGCCGTTTTCCCCGCGGCCGTTGGGCCCATCACGAGTATAAGACGTACATCTGCCACCGTCAACAAAAGTAACGGGTACTGACGACATCGCATGACGATAGACCAAAAACTCAATATGTCCCGGTTTTTCGTGCCCTCATGCGGTAGCTATTCCACCAAGTTTCGCAAAGAAGCACAGAGACGCTCAAAGCCGTTCGCTCATCTTTTGCGTTTTAGTTTTAGTCGATGATTGAACTCATTTCAAAGGCGACTCATGGTTGAACCGGCAATTTCGGTCTTTGCGTAACTCCGCCCTCTTTGTGCCCTTTGTGTAGTGACTGCTTGAGCAAGTCTAAAAGAGCCAACGAAATCCCAGTGACTCCCAAAGATTAGCCCCACTTTCCCTGCCGTGGGTTTTTGTTTTATCTTGCGGTAAAATTCGCCACTACGAATGATCAAATACACGCCTGCATTCCTCACCAAGTTGGAAGACCTGGTGGCCGAATCGGATTACATCCTCCGCTATGAAAAAGGCAATTTCAAATCAGGTTATTGCCTATTGAAAGAACAGAAGATCATGATTATCAATAAGTTCTTCACCACCGAGGGGAAAATAAACGCCTTGTTGGACATTTTGCGGGGCTTAACGTTAGACACCACGCGGTTTTCGGAGAAGAGCCTCAAACTCTACGAAGAGTTGAACGCAGTGGAAAAAGTTGGATAGCCATCTTTGCTGTGGCCCCCTTCACCGTCACATTTCTGGGCACGGGCACTTCGCAGGGCGTGCCAGTCATTGCCTGTACCTGCGAGGTATGCAGTTCCCTCGACTTTCGCGATAGACGACTCCGTACCTCCGTGCACATTCAAACAGCCGATGTGAGCCTGGTGGTTGACACAGGCCCCGACTTTCGCCAGCAGATGCTGCGCGAAGGGATTGACCACCTGGATGCCGTATTGTTTACCCACAGCCACAAAGACCATACGGCCGGACTGGACGATGTGCGCGCGTACAATTTCAAACAGCAGATGGACATGCCCGTGTACGGGGCCCTGCCGCTGCTCGGCCAGCTAAAGAAAGATTATTACTACGCCTTTGAACCACAGAAATATCCCGGCATACCGCAACTCGCCCTGACCGAAATCCACGAAGACCCGTTTTCCGTACGCGGTGTAACCGTACAACCACTGCCCGTCAGGCACATGCAAATGCCCGTACTCGGCTTTCGAATCGGCAACTTCAGCTACATCACCGATGCCAATCAGATACCGGACACCACGGTACAGTTGCTGCAGGGCACGGACGTACTTGTGCTCAATGCCCTGCAACGCGAAAAACACGTTTCGCATTTTAATCTGGAGGAGGCCATCGCTATGGCAAAGACAATCAATGCGCCCCGCACGTTTTTTACGCACATCAGCCACAAACTAGGGAAGCACCGTGACGTATCCCGCGAACTGCCGGAGGGTATTCAACTGGCGTATGACGGCCTGCGGATTGCCGTGTAGCGTTGCCGATGCCGCATGCCTTGGGTAACTTGGCCACAAACGATCACGATTACCCACGACCAACGGTGTACCATACCTTCTTCTTTGTGCGACAGATGAGCCGGGCCTTGGACCTGCGGCTGGCAGGACATACACTCGTATCCTGCTTCACCCAAAACAAAGACGAACTCGTGCTGGAGTTCAACCACGCTGGACGGGAGTCGTTTTTTGTCAAAGCCCAGTTGGATGCGCCCACCTGCGCGCTTTCCTTTCCTAACTCGTTTGCGCGGGCCCGAAAAAACAGCATCGACTTGTTTGCGCCCGCGGTGTTGGCCCGCGTTACGGGTATTCGCCAGTTTGAAAACGAACGGAGTTTTTGCATCGACTTTCACAACGAAACCAGCTTGCTTTTTAAACTACACGGCAGCCGGGGCAATATCCTCTTGCTGGAAGGCGAAAAAACCACGGCCTTGTTCCGAAACAACCTAAAAGCCGATTGGGCAATAAGCCCTGCCACGCTGCATCGGCCCCTTGCCTTCACGGAGTCAGATTTCCACACCAATCAACACCAGCTTCGCCCATGGTTGTTTACGTTCGACCGCTGGATATGGCGCTGGCTGGAAGAGAAAAACTTTGCGGCTTTGCCGGTGGCAGAGCAATGGCCCCTGCTTTCCGCAACATACCGCCAACTGCTACAGCCGACCGGTTACCACATCGGCATCGTGGACGGAAAAGCGATGTTAAGTTTGTTGCCATTTCCATGGACGGATGAACGTGTGTTCGATGACGCCCTGACGGCCGCCAACGAGTTTGTGTGGGCAGTTGCGCACAAGCAGTCATTCGCGCAGCAAAAGGAGGCCGCCCGGCATGCGGTATTGCAACGGATAAAACAGATCGACACGTATCTGCAAAAGAGTCGCGACCGGCTGCGCGCCCTGAACGAAGAAAAACACTACCAGCAATGGGCCGATTTGATCATGGCCAATTTGCATGGCATTGCCGAAGGCGCCCGCTCCGTTACCGTGCTCAATTTTTATGATCATGATAAACCCCTTGAGATCAAATTGAAACCTGAGTTATCCGCGCAAAAAAATGCTGAGGTTCTCTACCGGAAATCCAAAAACCAATCCATCGAAAAAACAAACCTCGAAGAATGGATCAAGACAAAGAGCCACGCACGCGAGGTACTGTTGCAAACCCTGGCAACGGTTGAGGCTGCCTCCGACCCCAAACAACTGCGGCAGGTCGTGCTGCCCACGAGCGAACAAAAACAAAAAGAAACACCCCTGCCCTATCACGCTTTTGAATTTCAGGGCTTTCACATTTGGGTGGGCAAAAATGCGCAACACAACGATACGCTGACATTTCGCTTCGGTTACAAAGAAGACTTGTGGCTGCATGCCAAAGACGTGGCCGGATCGCACGTGCTGATCAAACATCAGGCAAACAGACCATTTCCCAAGCCGGTGATCGAACGCGCGGCTGCATTGGCCGCCTACAATTCCAAACGGAAAACGGAAACGCTGTGCCCGGTCATCGTTACGCCCCGCAAGTATGTTCGCAAACGGAAAGGCGACCCTCCCGGAGCGGTAGTCGTAGAAAAAGAAATGGTGGTGTTGGTGGAACCCAAGTTGTGAAAACGAAAATTCAAAACTCAAGATTCAAAATCAATACACACCTATTTTGACTTTCGAATTTTGAATTTTTGATTCCGATTACCTCACCACATGCACCTTAATCATATTCGAGCGGCCGCGCTCTTGAATGGGCATACTGGCCAAAATGATAAATGTGTCGCCCGACTGCACGTGCCCATCACGCTTTAGGATGGCCTCCACATCGGCAATGGTCTCGTCCGTGCTCGAGGCCTTGTCGTAATGATAAGCCTTGGTAGCCCACACCAAATTCATTGTGTTCAGGATGGCATCGTTGCTGGTGAATGCAAAAATGTTGGCGTTGGGCCGGTGCGAAGCGGCTTTGTAGGCCGCGTAGCCGAGTTGCGTCATGCCCACAATGGCTTTGGCCTGTATGTCTTTGGCCAACTTGCAGGCCGTTAAAATCAAGCTGTCGTTAAAATAGTTTGGGGAGCCGGGCACAATCTCGCGGAACTTGTAAAAGATGTCCGCCTGTTTTTCAACTGATCCGATGGTGCGCACCATGCTTCGGATCACTTCCAACGGGTATTTCCCCGCGGCCGTTTCAGCCGAAAGCATCAGGGCATCGGCCCCGTCCATCACGGCATTGGCCACATCGTTGGTTTCCGCACGGGTCGGGCGCGGGTTTTCGATCATGCTCTCCATCATTTGCGTGGCCACAATCACGGGCTTGGCGGCCTGGTTGCATTTGGCCACCAACATCTTCTGTACCATGGGCACCTCTTCCATCCAAATCTCCACACCCAAGTCGCCACGGGCCACCATTACCGCATCGGTGGCAGCAATCACCGCGTCAATATTTTCCAGGGCTTCGGGTTTTTCAATTTTGGCTACGATGCGCGTATTGGACTTGTGCTCGTTGATGATATTTCGCAAAAACTCAATATCGTTGGCTTTGCGCACAAACGAAAGTGCTACCCAATCCACCTTGTGCTTTAACCCAAACAACAAATCGGCCCGGTCTTTTTCGGTCAGCGATGGGGCCGACACTTTGGTGAAAGGCAGGTTGATTCCTTTGCGCGATTTGAGCGCTCCCCCGTAGATGACCGTGCAGATCACATCGATGTCGCGCACTTCTTTCACTTTCAATTCGATCTTCCCATCATCGATCAACACCATGTCGCCCACCTTCACATCTCTAGGCAGGCCTTCGTACGAGGTGGAGACCAACTCATTGTTTCCCAACACCTCGCGCGTGGTGATGGTCAACTGTTGCCCGGACACGATCTCCACGCCCGGCAGCATTTCGTTGATGCGGATTTTAGGGCCTTGCAAGTCTTGCAGCAGCGCTACATGGGTACCCATTTCGCGGTTGATCTCACGCACATGCTGAATCACCTTCAGGTGATCATCGTGGCTGCCGTGCGAGAAGTTGAGGCGGAATACATCCACTCCTTCTTTCACCAGCGCCCGCAACATTTCTTTGGAGTTGGAGGCAGGCCCAACGGTAGCTACAATCTTGGTTTTGTTGTACGTGATTTTTTCCATGGAAGCGATTAAAGCAAAAATTAAAAAATAAAGACGTCCTTCGTTTTTAAAGCGTCCAAAGGTATAAAAGCAGCCAATTCGATGGAAGGAATATTGCGCAAGACTTCCTGCAAACGATTGTCCTGTGGCGTATCGTTTGTTTGGCAGTAAAGGATGTAGTCATAATGCGCAAACTCCGGCACCAGCGCAACCTTGCGGCTGTCGCCTTCCGCGGGGCGGTTCCGGAAAAGGCGAAAAGAGCCCACCCCACTATCATGGGCGTAGTGACCAAATCGGTGGTGTTCGCCACTTTTGCTTTGCACGGCCAAGTCTTCCTGGCGGGTCAGCCGCCAGCCCAGCGCACCGTTCAGTTCCCAGGCCAGCCGGTAACCTTTGGCCGCGGTGCGCAAGCCAATCAATTCAAAATCATAGGAATAATCTATTTCGAGCTTGTTTTTCTTGGTGCGGGCCATGACGGGGGGCGGCTGGGTTTCTCAAAAGTTTGCCAATATTGCTCCAAATCTCTTTCTTTGCACTGATTTTTGAATACCCTAAACATTAAAAACATGTCTGAAATCGCACAAAAAGTAAAACAGATCATCATCGACAAGTTGGGCGTAGAGGAGTCGGAAGTTACCCCCGAGGCAAGCTTTACGAACGACCTTGGTGCCGACTCATTGGACACGGTGGAGTTGATCATGGAGTTTGAAAAGGAATTTAACATCTCCATACCAGACGATCAGGCGGAAAACATCGCTACGGTAGGTCAGGCGATTTCCTACCTGGAGGAGAACGTAAAAAAATAAACGATTTCCCCCATCATCTTCACCCGATCACATGAGTTTCAAAAGAGTAGTCATTACAGGACTTGGCGCACTAACCCCTATCGGCAACACCCTGCCAGCCTATTGGCAAGGATTGAAAAACGGCACCAGCGGTGCTGCGCCCATCACCAAGTTTGACACCACTCTTTTTAAAACCAAGTTTGCCTGCGAAGTAAAAAACTTCGACCCGGGGCAGTTCATGGATCGGAAGGAAGCCCGCAAACTGGATCCGTTTACCCAGTATGCCATGGTGGTGGCGGACGAAGCGATAAAACATTCCAACCTTCCGCTATCGGACATCAACCCGGACCGCGTGGGCGTCATCTGGGGTTCCGGTATCGGGGGTTTGCTTACTTTTCAAGAAGAGGTGCGGTCGTTTGCCGCGGGCGATGGCACACCGCGTTTCAATCCCTTCTTTATTCCCAAGATGATACCCGATTTGAGCGCGGGGCACATCTCCATCAAATATGGATTTCGCGGTCCCAATTTCGTAACGGTATCGGCCTGCGCCTCTTCCACCAACGCGTTGTATGATGCCTTTACGTACTTGCGGTTGGGCAAGGCAGATGTGATTGTGTCGGGAGGTTCCGAAGCGGCCGTGTGCATAGCCGGGGTGGGCGGTTTCAACGCCATGAAGGCGCTGTCCGAACGCAACGACTCGCCCGAAACCGCTTCGCGCCCATACGACAAAAGCCGTGACGGATTTGTGCTGGGTGAAGGGGCCGGAGCACTGATTTTAGAAGAATATGAGCACGCGAAAAAACGCGGGGCCAAAATTTATGCCGAGGTACTCGGTGGTGGCATGTCGGCCGATGCCTATCACATCACCGCACCCCATCCCGAAGGCGCGGGCATCATCAAGGTGATGGAATACGCGCTCCAAGATGCCGGCATACGACCCGACCAAGTAGACTACATCAACACGCACGGCACATCCACCCCGCTGGGCGACATTGGCGAGATTCGCGCCATCCAAAAAGTGTTTGGCAGCCATGCCTACCAAATGAACATCAGCTCCACCAAGTCCATGACGGGGCATTTGCTGGGTGCCGCGGGAGCCATTGAAGCACTGGCCTGCGTACTGGCGCTCAACGAAGGCATCGTGCCCCCCACCATCAACCACTTCGAAGACGATCCGGACCTGGATGCCAAGCTCAACTTGACGTTTAATAAAGCGCAAGAACGCAGGGTAAACATAGCCGTTAGCAACACCTTTGGCTTTGGCGGCCACAACGCTTCCATCGTGTTGAAGAAGGCGGACTAACACCGTAAACGCGTGTGGCAGTTACTCCAGCGAACCCAGTCGTCTGATAAGAAAAAGAAAGACACGCTCGTCCTCGCCATCAAGACCATTGCGGGCTTTACCCCTTCCAACCTGGCGTTGTACGAACTGGCCACGCTCCACAGCAGCCGGGCCAAAGAAAACAACGGCTTTCGCGAAAGCAATGAGCGGCTGGAATACCTGGGCGATGCGATCCTGGGCGCAGCCGTGGCGGACTACCTGTTCAAAAAATATCCATTTAAAGACGAAGGCTTTTTGACCGAGATACGCTCGCGCATTGTCAACCGAGAATCGCTCAACCTGCTCGCCCGAAAAATCGGGATCAATAAGATTGTTCAGTTCGATCACAAAAACACCCAACTCGCGCAGGTGATCTTGGGCAACACGCTCGAAGCGTTGATCGGGGCTGTGTACCTCGACAAAGGCTACCTGCGCACCAAAAAATTTGTCATTGACAAATTGATACAACCTCATTTCGATCTGGAAACGGTCATCCAATCGAACTCCAACCACAAAAGCCGCCTCATTGAGTGGACGCAGCGCGAAGGAAAAGACTTGTCGTTTGTAGTGGAAACCATCAAAAGCGGGCGCCACGGAAAAGAATTTTCGGCCCAGGTCATCATCGATGGGCAACCCTTTGGCCTTGGTTACGGTTTTACCAAAAAGAAAGCGGAGCAAGACGCTTCGCTGAAAACGTGTAGCTTGTTGAAAATATGAAGGTGAAACTGGCGGGGGCCACGGTCAACCAAACACCCATCGACTGGAAAGGCAATACGGCAAACATCGTTGCCGCCATCGCGGAAGCCAAACGCCAACGTGTACGGCTCCTTTGCTTTCCGGAATTATGTATCACAGGTTATGGATGCGAAGACCTGTTTTTGAGCGACTGGGTGGCGGAGGAAGCCTGGCGGCAAACAAAGTTGATCGCAGCCCAGTGTGCGGACATCACCGTCATCGTGGGCCTGCCCGTGCGTTGGGATGGCGTCACGTACAACGGGGCGTGCATCATCAGCGATCGGGTGATACAGGGCATCACGCTCAAGCAAAACCTGGCGCGCGATGGCGTGCACTATGAACCGCGTTGGTTTGATGCGTGGCTTGCCAACGAACAGAGAACCATTGACTATGACGGTGAGTCGGTACCGGTCGGAGACATCACGTACCATCTGGAGGGTATTCACTTTGGGTTTGAGATATGCGAGGATGCGTGGCGAAAAGCAAAACGTCCGGGCTACCGATTGAAAGAACGGGGCGTGCAGTTGATCCTCAACCCCAGCGCAAGCCACTTCGCCATGGGCAAAAGCGAACTTCGCGAGCGGGAGGTCGTCATCGATGGTTCGCGTCTGTTTTCGTGCGCCTATCTTTTTGTCAATCATTTGGGCAATGAGGCGGGCCGGATGGTGTACGATGGCGACATCATTTTTGGGCAACACGGGAAAGTCCTCAAAATCAATAACCGCTTTTCGTTGCGCCCGTGGCAGGTGTTGACTTGCGAAGTGGACATGGCAGACGCCACCGCATCCGAGACAATGCCCATCACAGACGGCAAAGAAGCAAACGATGAATTGACACGCGCAGCCTCGCTGGCGTTGTTCGATTACGTGCGAAAGAGCAAAGCCAGGGGCTTTGTGTTGAGCTTGAGCGGTGGGGCCGATTCGTCCATGTGTGCCGTGCTGGTGGCTGAAATGATCCGCAGGGCCAGCCATGAGTTAGGGTGGGATCGGTTTAACGAACTGACCCACTTGCCTGCCTCCGTTCGCGATGTTTCAACGGCCACAGGCATGCTATTGACCTGTGCCTACCAAGCCACAAACCATTCATCGGAAGCTACCTTTCAATCGGCCCGTCAGTTGGCCACGAGTTTGGGCGCCACGTTTCATCACTGGACCATTGATGAACCCGTAGCCTACTACACGCGGCAAATTGAAAAGGCCATTGGCCGGCCACTGTCGTGGGAAGCGGACGACATCGCCCTGCAAAACATCCAGGCACGTGGCCGCTCCCCCGTTATTTGGCTGTTGGCCAACATCCAACGCGCGGTGCTGCTCACCACCTCCAACCGCAGCGAAGGCGATGTGGGCTACGCTACCATGGATGGCGACACCAGCGGCAGTCTGGCCCCGATTGCCGGGCTGGACAAACCTTTTATTCTGCAGTGGCTAGGGTATGCGCAGCACGCGTTGGGCTATGATGGGCTGGAGCACGTAAACAACCTGACACCCACGGCCGAACTGCGCCCGCAAGAACACGCCCAAACCGATGAAAAAGACCTGATGCCCTACAACATTCTGGTGGCCATCGAAAAGCTGGCGATCCGCGACCGCCAACCTCCGCGCAACGTGTTTGACGCGCTGGCACGCCACCACGACCGGGCCGAAATCAAAAAACACATCATCAAGTTCTTCCGGTTGTGGGCCGCCAACCAATGGAAGCGCGAACGCCTGGCCCCGTCTTTTCATTTTGACGACCTCAACGTGGACCCCCGGAGCTGGTGCCGTTTCCCCATCCTTTCGGGAAATTTCGATCACGAACTGGCCGAATTGGCTGCCCTCTGACAAGCGTATTTTTTCGGGACGAAGAAGTGGTGTGATTGTCGCGCAGGCGCGGACTGCCTGGTAGCGGATGCGCTTGCCACTCGGTTTTTTGCTGGTATATTTGCTGTTCAGTCACCACATTTGATCGTTTTTTCATGCTCTCTTACTTGATTTGGAATGGCAGTCGCGAAATTGCCGAGATCGGTCCGTTTTCGTTGCGCTGGTATGGTCTTCTGTTTGCCTTGGGGTTTTTGATCAGCCAACAAATACTCTATTACATCTACCGCACCGAAGGAAAACCGGAGAAGGATGTTGACACGCTGACGCTGTACATGGTCATTGCCACCATCCTGGGTGCGCGTCTGGGCCATGTCATCTTCTACCAGCCCGAAATGCTTTGGGAAGATCCGCTGGGCGTACTTCTGCCTTTTGAGTTCTCGCCTTTTCGGTTTACCGGGTTCACAGGTATTGCGAGCCACGGAGGCGCCATTGGTATCTTGCTGGCCTTATGGATCTACACGCGGTATTCGGTTCTGTTTTCGAAGGAAGTGGAAACGGAAGGCGAAAAGAAAATCAAGAGAGGACTGTTTATCACGCGCAGAAACAAAGAGGGCCAAAGCTATCTGCAAGTATTGGACCGCATCGTGATCCTGGTGGCACTGACGGGCGCACTGATACGCACCGGCAATTACTTCAATTCCGAAATCATCGGAAAACCCTACAACGGCCCCACCAGCGTGGTGTTTATGGGACCGGTTACCGAGGCCATCAAAGCGGAAGGGGGCGACAAAAATCCCTTGGAGCACATCGAATACAAACCCAATCGGGAACTGCCGGCCGGCCAGCAAGGCCGTGTGCCCATCGACATGTATTTGCTGTTTAAACCGGGCGTTACCGAAAGCGATGCGCGCGTGTTCATCTACCGCACCGTGCAAGGATACCTCAACCGGTTTAATGAATTTGTCGAAGAGCCCGCAGGCAACATTCTCCGTTTCAATCTTGTCACCGAACCTTCCGGCAGCGTGGCTACAAAGGTGACCACGTTTGGCATTGCGCGTCATCCGGCCCAACTGTACGAGGCGGTTTCGTGTGTCGTCCTCTTTCTGGTGCTTCTGGGCATCTGGTACCGGTACAAAGCAAATCTGCCGGAGGGCCGCATCTTTGGCATCTTCATGATCGTGCTGTGGTCGCTGCGCTTTGCCTATGAGTTCCTGAAAGAAAATCAGGTCGACTTTGAAAACGAACTGCCCCTCAACATGGGGCAAATTTTGAGCATCCCCTTGGTGCTGGTAGGCGTGGTTGTACTCATCCGCTCCTTTCGCCAAAAGACAGCCGCGCCCGTAAACCAGGGCGAAGTGACCCGTGTCTAACGCACGCGACTACCCGAGTATGGAATGCTGGCGCTCATCCTAAGTTTCCTTTCGTTTCTGCCGCAGCAAGATACCGTGCCGGCTGACACGGTGCGCGCCAACCGCGTGCTAACCGTCAACCGGGTGCTCATCATCGGAAACAAAATCACGCGCAACGCCATCATCTCGCGGGAGCTTTCGTTGAAAGCAGGCGATACGATCAGCAGCAACCGCATCGAAAAAATACTGACGCTCGACAAAAACAAGATCTACAACCTGCGACTGTTCAACACCGTGATGGTGCGGTGGATTGACCTGGGTACCCAAGAGGCCGACATTCTGGTAGACGTAAGCGAGCGATGGTACACCTTTCCCGTGCCGGTGTTTGACATTGCCGACCGGAACTTTAACGAATGGATACAAAATTACGGGGGCGATTTTAGCCGCGTCAACTACGGCCTGCGCCTTTACCAATACAATTTCCGCGGGCGCAATGAAACCGTGCGCCTCACGGCCCAGTTTGGTTTTGTCAAACGCTTTGAGCTGAGCTATCGCCTCCCCTACATCGACCGAAAGCAAAAGCATGGGCTCATCTTCGACTTCGATTACGTGGAACCCAAAAACATCGCCTACGCCACCGAGGATCACAAACTCGTTTTCTTGCGGGCCGATGAAAATCTGCGCACCACGGTAGGCGCAGGCATCTCGTACACGTATCGAAAGTCCTTTTACCAAACGCACCTCCTCACCGCGCAATTCCGAAACAGCCACATCAACGATACGGTCGCGTTTCTTAACCCCAATTACTACGGCAACGGGCGGGTGCGCCAACGGTTTGGCACCTTGACCTACTCGTTCAATGCCGACCACCGCGATGTGATCGCCTATCCCTTGAATGGCTACCAAGTAGCGGCCACAGTAGAAAAAGTAGGCCTCGGCCTGGGCGATGATGTAGACCTGTGGAGCATTACGGCCGCCTATGCCCATCACCGCGAGGTGGCCAAAGGGTGGTATTTCTCCAACTTCACGTCCTTCTACCGCATGTTTCCCGAGCGACAGCCCTATGCACAGCTTTTTGGCTTGGGATATAAACGGCAGTTTGTGCGCGGCTATGAGGTGTACGTGGTGGAAGGCCCCTTTTATGCGTTGAACAAAACCACGCTGAAGAGACGTATTTTTTCGCGCCAATGGGACTTTGGCCGCATGCGGATCGAGCAATTCCGCTACTTCCCCATTTCGATTTATGCAAAAGTATATGCCGATATGGGCTATGCGGAGAACAATCCACTCTACCGCGAGCAAACCCTCAATACGCGTTTGTCAAACCGATGGCTGGGCGGCTTGGGGGCCGGCCTCGACATTGTGACGTTCTATGATTTTGTGACGCGGTTTGAATACACCTTCACGCGCGAAGGCACTTCGGGTTTCTTCTTTCACGTGCGCAAAGAATTCTGATCGGCCACGGGCAGCGCATCGGGAATTTCCAATTTTGAATTCTTCATGCCGATGGGTACCTTCGGTATATGCTCCGATGGATAGTACTGGCATGGGTACTGAACGTCACAACGGCACACGCCCAAAGTGTGAGCACCACCATGGGCGCGCGTTGGTTGGCCTTAGGACAAATGGGCAGCCTCGGTTCGGATACGTGGGCTGCCCAAAACAACCCCGCGGGGATGACGGGCGTGCGCGATTTTTCCAGTGTGTTTACCTATGAGGTCGCCACCCTTCCCGGAGCCAATCGGTTGGCCACTGCCTTCGTGGCCCCGGTGCGTTATGGCGCGTGGGGCATGTCGTTGTTCCGGTTGGGCGATGAGCTCTACAACGAACAGATGCTCTCAGCCTCGTTTGCCAACAAGCTGGGGATTGCCGCGCTGGGGGGCCGCCTCAATTATGTTCAGTACTCGGCCGAAGGCGTGGGCCGCAGCCGCCACCTGACCATCGATTTTGGCGGCCGTGCCGAACTGTCGGAACACGTAGCCATCGCTGCCCTGATCACCAACCTCACGCGTACCGAAAAAAGTGACGCCCTGGACGAGCGCCTGCCCACTAGACTCGTCACGGGCGTGGCGTTTACGCTTTCCGAGCGAACGACCCTGATGGGCGAAGTGGAAAAAGACATCGACTACAAACCGGTGTGGCGAAGTGGCTTTGAGTACAACTACGCGCAAAAAGTATTCTTCCGCGCGGGCTACCAATTGCCTTTGCGCACGGCTTCCATGGGTCTCGGCTTTGCCAAAAACCGGTTGGGCATCGACTATGGTTTTCAATGGCAGCGGTTGCTGGGTTCGGTGCATCAGGGCACTCTCCGGTATCAATGGCGCAAAAAATGAAGGGCGTCTATGTCGTGCTGGTTTTGTGTTTGCCCGCTGCCCTGTGCGCGCAGGACTATCCGCGCAAAGAAGTTGACCTGGCGCAGTGGATGGAACAGCTATTTCCCTTTCAGGACGATGACGCCAACTACGAAGACTTGTACGAAAACCTGGCACAGCTCTTGGCCAACCCGATGGACATCAACCGCGCGAACGAAGAGCAACTGCGCGCGTTGATGATCTTGACCAACCGGCAAATTGCCAGCCTTTTGGCACATCAAAAAGACAACGGACCTTTGCTATCGGTATATGAGTTGCAAACCATTGACGGATTTGACGCAGAGACCCTTGCGAGGCTCATGCCGTTTGTTACCGTGCGCGATCCGCAGGCGCAGTGGGACGGCCGCTTCATGAAGCGTCTGTTTGGCGGCCATGGCCACGATCTGATCCTGCGGTACGAGCGTACGCTGGAAACGCGGAAAGGATTTACCGACCAGGCAAGCGAGGCTACGCGCTACCGTGGCTCGCCCGACAAGTATTACATGCGGTACCGCAATCAGCGCCCGGGCGATTTTAGCTTGGGTTTTACAGCCGAGAAAGATGCGGGCGAACCGATGCAATGGGATGCCCCCAACCGGTACTATGGGTTTGACTACGTATCCTATCATGCGCAGGCTCTCAACAAGGGTCGGATCAAAAACCTCATCGTGGGCGACTTCCAAACACAGATGGGCCAGGGACTCACCTTGGGCAGTGCGTTTGGCATCGGTAAAAATGCCGAGAGTGTGGCCACTGTACGCAGAGCCAACGTGGGCTTTGTGCCCTACACATCCGTTTTTGAAGCCGGGTACATGCGCGGAGCGGCCCTTTCTTTTGGCCTTACCGACAAGCTGACGGCACACGGTTTTTATTCTTCGCGGTTGCGCGATGCCAACATCGAAACAGACAGCACGGAATCCCGCGGCTCGGCCACCTCCCTCCTGCTCACCGGCCTCCACCGCAATCAAACCGAACTGGAAAACCGCCACCGCTTGCGCGAACAAAATACCGGGGCCATACTCTCCTTCAAAAACAATAAACTGGATGCAGGTGCCATCGTTCACCAAACGCGCTTTGGCACACCTTTGCTGCGAAACGAAAATCCATATAATGGCTTTTACTTTGAGGGAACCTCCAACACCAATGCGGGCGCGTACCTCAATTTCAACTTCGCATCCTCCACGTTTTTTTCCGAATACAGCCGCTCCCTCGGGAATGGGCATGCCTGGGTGGCGGGCCTGCTGATGAACCCGGCCCCCAAGTTGGAAATGGCACTCCACCTACGCAACTATGCCCGCAACTTCTATTCGTTTTATGGCAACGCCTTTGCCGAGGGCACGCTCGTCCAAAATGAAAAAGGTGCCTACTGGGGTTGGAAGTATCGGTTCTCGCGCAAGCACACCCTGAGCGGCTATGTCGATCTGTTCGAGTTTCCATGGCTGCGCTTTCGGGCATACCGCCCCGCAGGCGGCTTCGAAACGCTCGTGCGATATACCCATGCGTTTAGCCGCACCAGCAGCTTCTTCATACAGTTTCGGCAAGAGCAAAAAGAACGAAACCGCTCGGCCGATGCCCCCACCTACCACGTAGCCTCGGCCACGCGCAGAAACATTTGGCTCAATGCCGACTATCAGGTATCACCCCGGCTATCATTCAAGTCGCGTATTCAAATGAGCGATTTCACGCTGGCAGGCCAACGCACCACCGGGTTTATTGCCCTTCAGGATGTAACCGCAGCCCTGGGCCGATGGCGCGTGTCTGCACGCTATGCCCTTTTTGACACCGATGACTTTGACAACCGCCAGTACACCTACGAGCGCGATGCCTTTCTTGCCTTCTCGTTTCCATTTTTTTCGGGGCGCGGCATGCGCCACTACGTGCTTGTCCAATACCCGCTTACCCGCCAAATCGACCTGTGGCTGCGGTGGGCCCGTACGGAATACACGGACCGCCAGCAGATTGGCTCGGGCAATGACGCGATAGCCGGAAATACCCGAAATGATCTTAAATTGCAGGCGCGTTTCCGCTTTTGAACCATGCACGGAGTAAGCCACGTAACCCCCGGTATCTTGCTGACGATCTGCCTCGGCCTGGTGGTTTTTATGGTCATCTACCGCCTGCTCTTTAAATCCAAACGATAAGAAACGGTAAATTAACTTCGGTTAATTCGGTCTGACCCGTAGATTTGTACGCTCACCGATAACCCCAGTCACCTTTATGATTACCGCAGGATATTTAGGCTACAAACCTACAGTGTACATGAGAAAAATCAATCTGGCATTTGCCGCCATCGTCATTACGTTCTTGCTGCTCACCATCGCCTCGCTGGCGTTTGCGCAGCCCTCCAAAAAAACCATCGAGGTGCCCGAGTTCAAAGGCATCTATGTGAACTCCAACTACACGGTTTACCTAAAGCAAACCAACAAACAAGAAGTAGTGGTAGAGGCTGAAAAAGAGATTCTGGACCTGACCAACATTGTGGTGGACAATGGCGTGCTCATGATCAACGTGGAACGCAAGCCCGAAAATCCCAACAAAAGCGTGTGGGCGAAAATTGACGACATCAAAATACGGCCGGTGATGAAGGTGTACGTGAGCGCCAAAAACATCAATGAACTGCAAGTCAATGGCAACGGCAAAGTGGTGTCAGAAAACTCGCTGGCGGCCGACTATCTTTCCTTGTCCGTGTCCGGCAGCGGCAGCATGGATTTAGACCTGAAAGGCAACACACTCAAAACCGACATCTCCGGCTCGGGCAACATCGCGTTGAAAGGATATGCCACCTCCAACCAAGTGACCAACAGCGGCTCGGGCACCCTGAACGCCTTCAACTGTGAGTTGGAAAGCGCCAAGGTAAAAGTGGCCGGTAGCGGTTCAGCCGAGTTGACCGTCACCAGCCAATTGGAAGTGCAGATACTGGGCAGCGGTTCGGTGAAACACAAGGGTAACACGAAAAACGTGACCAAGAAAGTGTACGGCTCCGGCAGCGTAGACAGAGCTTACTAAATTCAAGATTCAAAATTCAAAATTCAAAACTCAAGATTCAAAATTCAAGATTTCAGATTTGAGAATTGAGATAGCCGATTTTGAATTTCGAATTTTGAATTTCGAGTCTCTAATCATCTCCCTGCCTTGGAGTCCAACCAAAAACTTATCCATCAGCTTTACACCGCCTTTCAGGTAAAAGACTGGAAGGCAATGCAGGAGGTTTATCACCCGGAGGCAGTTTTCAGCGATCCCGTTTTCCGAAACCTGTCGGCACTGGAAACCAAGGCTATGTGGCACATGCTGGTAGTTGCCAGCACGGACTTGCGCATTGGCTATTCGGAGGTTGAGGCCAACGGGGAGGAAGGCCGGTGCCGATGGGACGCCCGCTATTCTTTTTCGCGTACCGGCCGTGCCGTGCACAACGTCATCCAGGCGCGTTTTGTGTTTCAGGACGGCAAAATTTATCGCCATACGGACGATTTTGACCTGTGGAAGTGGTGCGGTATGGCGTTGGGCCCTGCTGGGCGGTGGCTCGGCTGGACGCCCCTTATCCGGGGGCAAGTGCGGAAATCAGCCCGCCAGGCCCTTTCCTCCTTCTGCCAAAAACACCCCGAATACACCGCCCGATAAACCCGGAAAAATCAGGATTTGGTTTTTTTAGAAAAAAATCACTTATCTTTGACATTGGTTAAGGAAGTAACAGTTCTCCGGTCAGTACATAAAGTTTGTTTTTGTATTCGGGTTGAGGTTATGGAATTAGCACGTTTAGTTTTCACTTAATTTCAACAAACAAAAATGAACATTTATGTCGCCAACATCCCCTGGAAGGCATCCGAGGATCAGTTAAAGCAACTCTTTGCAGAGTACGGGGAAGTAAGTTCTGCAAAAATCATCATGGACAAAGTCACTCAGCGCAGCCGGGGTTTCGGTTTCGTAGAGATGGCCGATGACAACGCAGCCCGTCAAGCGATCAACAGCCTTAACGGTGCTGACTTTTTGGGTAAAAACTTGGTGGTGAACGAAGCGCGTCCGCGCGAAGAAAGACCCAACAGCTTCCGCGGCAACAGCGGAGGTTTCCGCAAGGGTGGTTTTAACCGCGAAGACTAACGCATCTGACGTATACGCAATTGGCTATGCCGCTTCCTTACGGGAGCGGCATTTTTTTTGCCCCAAGGTCAGGCAGCTTTCGAGACATACTTGATCAATAGCCGTTTGGCGATGGGCACCAGCGTCCGGTCGAGCGGCACCTTCACTTTGCTTTCGATCACGTACACACAGGGATTGGGGAGCGCGCCATTGTCTTTGATGAGTTTTCGCTTCATCTGCTCATAGGAATTGGCCAACGACTTGGTTTCGGTGGCAATGAGGCGCGTGTGCAACCCGCGGCTGTTTTCCTGGTCAAACATCGTCACCTGATAGGAGTAGATATACGTGTCGGGCTCGGGAGGTTGAGCCACAAAAAGGTATCCTTCGTGGGTGTACAGGGGTGTAAGCCCCACGGGCGTGATCTCGCAATGGGTCTCCACAAACTCATACACTTCCGATCCCTCCTCCACCGATGATTTTATCCGCGGAAGCGAAAACTCGAGGATCGACTCCAACTCCGCCATCACAGCATCATCTTCCACCAGCTTGCGGTATGTTAGCTCCAGGTTCTTGATGCCCTCGGGGGTCAGCTCCTTGGGAAATGCCAGGCCCATCAGGCTTTTGTTCTCCTTTAGCGTGAGCAGGTTGCGGTAATGAAACACCAGGTCCGAGAGCATGGGGTATAACTCCACTCGCCCAAATGCCTCGCGCACCCGCTGCAGGTAGGCCAGCAACACGTACTTCTTGTACTCGAAATCAATCAGTCCACTGGTCAGCCAGTCTGGTTTAAGCGACTCCATAGCGAAATAGCCTGTTTTTGCACGGGTAATTTACGGATAACAGGTCATGTCAGTCAACCCTGCCATTTTGAACATTTGACAGTTGCGGGCGGTTTTGTACCGTGACAAAAGCGGTGGCCGCGGGCCAAAAAACTGCCAAAACAGCAAAAAACGCGGGATGGCACAATTATCGTGGATGGCGGAACAGGTTTTAACACCTCAATTTTTAACTATTAACCCATATGGCAAAAATCAACTTTAAACCCAACGAAGACAGAGTGCTGGTAGAGCCCGCTCCGGCCGAGGCCAAAACCGCTTCCGGCATCATTATCCCCGACACGGCTAAAGAAAAACCCCAAAAAGGCACCGTAATAGCCGTGGGCGAAGGTCTGAAGGATAAGCCTGTTACCGTTAAAGTTGGCGACAGCATCCTTTATGGCAAGTATTCAGGCACTGAGATCTCCATCGATGGCAAGGAGTACCTGATCATGCGCAACTCAGACATTTTTGGAATTATCTAATCAATCTCAACCCTCAAAATTGAAACGAATATGGCAAAAGAAATAACCTTTGACACCACCGCCCGCGACCGCATCAAGAAGGGCGTGGACAAATTGGCCGATGCAGTAAAAGTGACCCTGGGCCCCAAAGGCCGCAACGTTATCCTCGACAAGAAATTCGGGGCGCCCAGCGTAACGAAGGACGGGGTATCCGTAGCCAAGGAAATCGAGTTGAAAGATCCCATCGAAAATATGGGCGCGCAACTGGTGAAGGAAGTAGCCTCCAAGACAGCCGATGCAGCCGGTGATGGCACAACCACCGCTACCGTGCTGGCACAAGCCATCTTCAACCACGGCATCAAAAACGTGGCAGCCGGTGCCAACCCCATGGATCTGAAGCGCGGCATCGATAAGGCCGTGACCAGCGTGGTGGACAACCTGGCCAAACAATCCAAAAATATCAAGGGCTCGCAGGAGATTGCGCAAGTAGCCACCATATCGGCCAACAACGACACCGAGATCGGTAAGATGATTGCCGATGCGATGGAGAAAGTAGGCAAAGACGGTGTGATCACCGTGGAGGAAGCCAAAGGAACCGAAACCGAAGTAAAAACGGTAGAAGGCATGCAGTTCGACCGCGGCTACCTGTCGCCCTACTTTGTGACCAACACAGAGAAAATGGAGGCTGAACTCGACCACCCCTACATCCTCATCTACGACAAGAAAATTGCCTCGATGAAGGAATTGCTCCCGGTATTGGAAGCAACCGCACAAACCGGCAAGCCGCTGCTGATTATTGCCGAAGAAGTGGAAGGCGAAGCCTTGGCTACGCTGGTCGTTAACAAGATCCGTGGTGCCCTGCGTGTGGCTGCCGTAAAAGCCCCCGGCTTTGGCGACCGCAGAAAAGCTATGCTGGAAGACATCGCCATCCTCACAGGGGGCCGTGTCATCAGCGAAGAAACCGGCATGAAGCTGGAAGACGCGAAGCTCGAGTTCCTCGGTCGCGCTGAAAAAGTGAACATTGACAAGGACAACACGACCATCGTAAACGGTGCCGGCAAGAAGAACGACATCCAGGGGCGTGTGGGCCAGATCAAAGCACAAATCGAAGTGACTACCTCCGACTATGACAAGGAGAAGCTGCAAGAGCGTCTGGCGAAATTGTCGGGTGGTGTGGCCATCCTCTATATCGGTGCTGCCACTGAAGTGGAAATGAAAGAGAAGAAAGACCGCGTAGACGATGCCCTGCACGCTACCCGTGCGGCCGTACAGGAAGGCATCATCCCCGGTGGTGGGGTGGCTTACATCCGCGCCATCGAAGCACTGAAGACGGTGGTAACGGAAAACGAAGACCAGTCTACAGGCGTAAATATCGTTCGTTTGGCCTTGGAGGCTCCCCTGCGCGTGATCGCGGAGAATGCCGGCCAGGAGGCCTCGGTAATCGTGAACAAAGTACGCGATGGCAAGAAGGACTATGGCTACAACGCACGCGAGAACAAGTTTGAGAACTTCTTTGACGCGGGTATCATCGACCCGACCAAAGTATCGCGCCTGGCGTTGGAAAATGCCGCCTCGATTGCCGGCTTGCTGCTGACCACCGAAGCGGTCGTTTCTGAAATTCCGGAGAAAAAAGAAGCACCGGCTATGCCCCACGGAGGCATGGACGGGATGATGTAACCTGATTTTTTAAACAAAAAAAGGCTTCGCGCATTGCGTGAAGCCTTTTTTATTACTTTTATTACGTCTTTATTACATCCCTTTCGTGCTATGGTCGTGCATTCCACCTTCCCGGATTTTGCCCTGTTTTTATACATCCACATGGCCTATGCCGATGGGCACTACCACCCGGCCGAGCACGACACCGTGTTGGAAAAGCTGACGAAGCTGTTCCCGGGCGAGCCCGATCCGAGGGCAAAGTTGGAGGCGGCCATCCAGGGTTACAACAAACTGGATTCCAACGAATTGCCCCAGATCATCAAAGATGGGTTTAAGCATTTCAGTCACGTCACGTTTCCGCAACGCTACAAGGTGTACACCGACCTGTATGACATTATTAATGCCGATGGCAAGGTGGACGAATCCGAGCTGCGGGCCATCAACGTGCTCAAAGACATCATCAACGCGGGCTCGGAACACCCGAGGTAGGGTGATGGAAATTCAAAATTTGGGGATTCAACATTTGAGATGGGAGGCGCCTTGGCGGGGGGTTCACGCAACGGCTCAGTAGTATTGAGCCTACTCGTTTCGATAGATTGTTCGGTTGTCACCGCTACTGCAGTCGCATCCAAGCCGAATCCAACGGCTGATGACGGATGGCAAATTCCTCGGGGTCAGCCAAAAAATACTGATCTGAAAATCGTGGAATAAACGTTCCCGTGCGCACATCTACGGCCCCACTTCCCCACGTGGCGTCCGTCAAATACCATCGCCCTTCCAGGTACACGGCATTCCAGCTATGGTTTGGCTCACCCGCGCGTGGCGACAAAGCAGTAATGGCATACCCATGAATGATGACGCAACGAATACCGGCCAGTTGTGCCAACGACTGCATCAGATACGCATAGCCCGTGCATACCGTTTTTCGTTTGGTGCGCAGCGTGGTAAATACGTCTTCACTGAACTTTCGATTCCACGCCTCCAATGCTTTGGGTTGGTTTTTATGCTTTGCGCGTTGGCGTCTGTTTCTCAGAAAGGCAGGGTAGTCATTTTCAATGTTGCGGCATACCCAAACATAAATCGCCCGGTATTTTTCTTTTGAGGTGGCCAGCGACCCAGTCAACCGATATGCCAGCAGCGGTAAATGATCCAACGAATGCCCGGCATACACGGCTGCCACGCTGTCGGCCTTGGCATAGGTAGGCATGGGTTGGGCGCGGAGGTCGAGCCAACAGCACAACCAAACCCACACCCATCCGTGCCACATGAGCCGTTGCCGAATCATTATCTTCTGCGCAAGCGGTTCCACCAGTGTCTCCTCACCGGCTGTTTGTCCTCCACCGGCAACACCGCTACCTCCCCCAGCATGATTTCGTATTCCATCTCCATGCGAATCTCCAGGTCAGCCAAAAGCTGCTCGGGCACCACGTATTCTTCTTTACGCAAACCCACAAAGCTGAAGATGATTATATCGCCCGCGTTCAGCGGTTGGGGGAATTCAAACCTGCCCTCCGCATCCGTGACGGTGCCCACAGCACTTCCCTTCAAGTACACGTTTACTCCGGGTAAGGCGCTATTGTCTTCCTGCGAACGAACCCTGCCTTTGAGGATCACAGCCCGATGAGGAGGCTGAACGATCGAACTCCGTTGAACGATTTCTGTCGTGGCCATGGAAGGGAATGGCAGCGGGGCCGCTACGAGCGACTTGGCCGTGATCGACATCAACAATGCCAACACGCCCGCATACGCCAGTTTCCATCCTACGCGCAGACTTCGATCTTGAAAAGGGATGGGATAGGATTTGAGCTGATCTTGACGAAAACGGCCACAGACCGGCCCGGTTCGCGTCAACTGGCGAATGAGTTCCGAATCCGCCAGCGAGGTGAAATCGACCACTTCTTTTTGACACGTCCCGCACCAGGCGCCTTTTTCCGTGGGCCTAAAACGGCTCCATGCCTCGGCACATGGCCGGGGCACGGAGAGCTGAATGGAATTACTCATAGCAATAGGTTTTACTATGAGATGCCCCCTCTTGCTTTATTCCATACGAAACGATAATAAAAATTTGACGTAGAAGGGCGCACAGCGAATCATGTCACCCAACGCCCGAGAAGGGCTATGCAAAAAGACCCTCTTCCCGACCCTCTAAAATGCGCAATGCCCTGTTAACGTAGGCACTTTTGACAAACCCTTTAAGCGATAAATCTTCGTCCAGTCCGCCCCACTCAATACCCACGCCTCCACCAATCAACCGCCAGTCATCAAGCTGCTTGGCGGTAGCTTTTTTTAACTTGGGAAAATCGGATAACCTGGACTTCAGGATCGCTCCGTTCGTGAGAACCAAGAGCAACAGATCCATCTCTTTATCGAGTAACAAATGACGAATGCGTAGGTTGCGCTCAAAAATCACCCGATCGAGCGGGTCGGTCGATCGCTTATCCTTGGCCTGATGGCGTACTTGTCTTGCCGTTTTTCTAGGTAAAGTATTCATTCCAAGCTTGTATCAATGTTTGATAGTTCTGATTTACCAGTCTCCGTATGTCTCTTCTCTCCCTAATCATAAAATTATAACTATATTCTTCGGATGGTGCGGGAAGCAACCAGATTTTGGCATTCCCATCGCCCTTGGTTACATGTACATGAGCCGGCTCTTCGTTCTCATTGCTATAAAATTTGAACTTATATCCGCTTACTTCCAAAACAGTCGGCATGAACAAAAGTAGGCTGCTTTGGCGTAAAAAAGAATGGTCAATTCTCGAAGTTTGCGGCCTCCCTACTAGCTCCGTTAGGGACTCTTACTTCAACGCAAACAAATCCTCCACCCCGGGCAGTCTGCGCACGGTGAAGCCCTCGCCATAGGTGGCGCCAATGGCATAACCAAAATCTTTGCCTCGCGACTCGATGAGTTCCAAAAAGCCGGGCTGGGAGATAAACGTCTCGGGCTCCTGGCTGCTGGGATCGAAGAATTGCGTTTTATAGGCGCGGATAGCCTCCATTTTCCGATGCCAGTGCTCTGACACATCCACGACAAAGTGGGGCATCAATAAATTACTTTGGATAAAATGGTAGACGGCCTTCGGCCTCCAAGGCGCTTGACGTTTACCCTGAACATCCGTGGTCTCCACTTTGGCGAGACCCGCCAAAAAACAGGCATCGCCCACCAACGAAGCGCCCTTGCCATGATCCGGATGTCGGTCGGAGATGGCATTGGCCAGCACGATCTCGGGCTGATAGGCGCGGATGGCCGCTATTACTTTTAACTGATCGGCTTGGTCATTCTGAAAAAATCCATCGGCCAAGCGAAGGTTTTCGCGGATGGCCACGTTCAGGATTTTGGCCGCGGCAGCCGCCTCGGCTTGGCGCGTTTCGGGCGTTCCGCGCGTGCCCAATTCGCCTTGCGTCAGGTCTACAATACCCACCTTAAAGCCCAAGGCCACATGCTTGGCGATGGTGCCACCGCAACCCAGCTCGGCATCGTCCGGGTGGGCGGCCAACACGAGTATATCAAGCTTTGTCATGCGGTGCCGGATACTCTTTGCTGCATCATCTTAGGCGTGCGACAACTCCGCTTCTTTGGCAGCCAGGAATTTCTCGGCATCCAACGCGCCCATGCAGCCACTGCCGGCTGCGGTGATGGCCTGGCGATACACTTTGTCTGCCACATCGCCCACGGCAAAAACGCCTTCCACGTTGGTATGCGTGCTGCCGGGCTGCACCTTAATGTAGCCGGCCTCGTCCATATCGATAATGCCTTTGAAAATATCCGTGTTGGGTTTATGGCCAATGGCCAAAAAGAAACCCTTTACGGGGATGGTGTTCGTCTCCCGTGTTTTATTGTTTTTCAAACGCACGGCATTGACGCCATGGTCATCGCCCAGAATCTCATCGGTTTCCGTGTTCCAATGGATGGTGATGTTGGGTGTGTTGCGCACGCGTTGCTGCATGATCTTGGAAGCGCGCATTTCGTCCCTGCGCACAATCAGGTGCACCTTTGTGCAAAGTTTGGCCAGGTAGGTGGCCTCTTCGGCTGCGGAATCACCCGCGCCCACCACGGCCACATCCATACCACGGTAAAAATATCCATCGCATACGGCACAAGCCGACACCCCGTGATTGGCAAACTTTTGTTCGGATGGCAACCCCAGGTATTTGGCGGTAGCTCCCGTTGCAATGATAACGGCCCCCGCCTCGATCACGTGCTTTTCATCCACGGTTACCTTGTGCGGATACCCGGAAAAATCCACGGACGTCACCATCCCAAAAAGGACTTTCGTGCCAAACCGCTCGGCCTGCTTTTGCAAGTCGATCATCATCTGCGGACCGTTGATGCCCTCCGGATAGCCGGGAAAATTTTCCACGTCATTGGTGGTCGTCAATTGTCCACCCGGTTGGGCACCGGTGTATATCACGGGGGTAAATCCCGCGCGGGCCGCGTAAATAGCTGCGGTATATCCCGCAGGGCCTGACCCGATGATCAATACTTTTACTTTTTCCATACGTTCGTCAACAGTCCAACAAAATAACGATAAAAAAGGTCTCTTGCGGAGACCTTTATTTTTACTGAAAAATCACCGATTATTAACCGAGGTAAGGTTTTAAAGCTTTGCTTCGGCTGGTATGACGTAAGCGTCTGATTGCCTTTTCTTTGATTTGTCGCACACGCTCGCGCGTGAGGTTGAACTTCTCGCCTATTTCTTCCAGTGTCATGGCGTGCTCCCCGTTCAACCCGAAGTAGAGCGTGATCACGTCCGACTCGCGTTGGGTGAGCGTGGACAAGGCGCGCTGTACTTCCCTGCGCAGCGAGTCCGTCATCAACCCCTGGTCGGGTGTTTCTTCGCTGTCGTTTTCGAGCACATCCAACAGGCTGTTTTCCTCGCCTTGCACAAAGGGCGCATCCATGGACACGTGGCGGCCCGAAATCTTCATGGTATCCACCACCTCGGCTGTGGTTACTTCCAACACCTCGGCCAATTCTTCGGGCGAGGGCTCACGCTCATACTTTTGCTCCAGTTCGGAGAAGGTTTTGGATATCTTGTTAAGCGAGCCTACGCGGTTGAGCGGGAGGCGCACGATACGCGACTGCTCGGCCAACGCCTGCAGAATCGACTGGCGGATCCACCACACGGCATAGGAGATGAACTTGAACCCACGCGTTTCGTCAAAGCGTTGGGCGGCTTTGATCAGCCCCAGGTTGCCCTCGTTAATCAAATCGCCCAGGGAAAGCCCCTGGTTTTGATACTGCTTGGCCACCGACACCACAAAACGCAGGTTCGCCTTGGTCAGCTTTTCCAGGGCGATTTGGTCGCCCTCTTTGATGCGCTTGGCCAACTCCACTTCCTCGTCAGGCGTGAGTAAGTCTACCTTGCCGATTTCCTGCAAGTACTTGTCCAGCGACTGGCTCTCGCGGTTGGTAATCTGTTTGCTGATCTTAAGCTGTCTCATGCGCCCTTCTGGTTATGCTTGTCTGGTCTATAAAATGCAACACGTAAAACCCAAAATTTAGTTCCAAAAAACGGCCTTTCCAACGGCACTATGCAGCCGGGGCCTCTTCCTTGCGCGGAGGGCGCGGGATGAGCACCTTGCGCGACAGGCGGAATTTGCCGGTTTTCTTGTCCACCTCAATCAGCTTTACTTTTACCTCTTCGCCCACTTCGAGCACGCCTTCCATGTTTTCGAGGCGCTCCCACTTGATCTCAGAAATGTGCAGCAGGCCGTCTTTGCCGGGCATAAATTCCACAAAGGCCCCAAACGGCATAATGGACTTCACCACGCCATCGTACACCTCACCCACTTCGGGCACGGCTACAATCGCCTTTACACGCTTCACGGCTGCGTCCATTACCTGCTGGTTGGTTGCAAAAATATTGACCACCCCTTTGTTGTTGGTCTCTTCGATAACGATGGTCGCTCCGGTGGTTTTCTGAATCTCCTGCACCACTTTTCCGCCTGGGCCGATGACGGCACCGATCTGCTCTTTTTCAATAAAGATGGTGTAGGCACGTGGCGTGTGGGGCTTCAGGTCGGGCTTGGGTTGGCGAATGGTCTTGTTCATCTCATTCAGGATATGCAAGCGACCTTCTTTCGCCTGATCCAACGCCTCCTTCAGCACAGCGTACGTGAGTCCGTCTACTTTCAGATCCATCTGACAGGCGGTGATGCCTTTTTCGGTACCCGTTACCTTGAAGTCCATATCCCCCAGGTGATCTTCATCACCGAGGATGTCAGACAAGATGGCGTACTTGCCCGTTTTGCTATCGGAGATCATGCCCATGGCGATCCCGGATACGGGCGCTGAAATTTGAATACCAGCATCCATCAATGCGAGCGAGCCGGCACATACGGTGGCCATCGAGGACGATCCGTTGGATTCCAAAATATCGGACACGATGCGGATCGTATAGGGGTTGTTTTCGCCTTGGGGCAGTACTTGTTTCAGGGCGCGGAAGGCCAGGTTTCCATGACCTACTTCCCTGCGTCCCGGGCCGCGGTTGGGTTTTACTTCGCCTGTCGAAAAGCCGGGGAAGTTGTAGTGCAGCATAAACTTATTGGTGCCGGAAAACATCGCTCCGTCAATCAATTGTTCATCCAGCTTGGTACCCAGCGTGACGGTGCTGAGCGATTGCGTTTCGCCACGGGTGAAGACGGCCGAGCCGTGTGCCGAAGGAAGGTAATCAATCTCGGACCAAATGGGGCGCACTTCGCGTGTCTGACGACCATCCAAGCGCACGGCCTCATTCAACACAAGGTCGCGTGCTGCTTTCTTCTGAATCTCCTTGTAGTATTTCTTTACCAAGTCTTTATTAATGGTGGTATCTTCGGGCAGCGAAGCGAGGTAATCATCCAGCACCTTTTTAAAATTCTCGGAGCGCACGTTTTTGTTGGGTACTTGAAGGCGTGCGGCTGCATAGGCTTTGTCATACAACAGTTTGAACAACTCCTCGCGCAGCGCCTCGTCTTTCACTTCGTGATTATACTCGCGCTTCACGGTTTTGCCGGCCGCTTGCGACAGTTCCAATTGCAGTTGGCACTGCACCTTGATGGCCTCGTGTGCGCGCTTCAGGGCTTCGAGCATATCGTCTTCGCTCACTTCTTTGGCCTCGCCCTCCACCATCAAAATATTTTCGATGGAGGCTGCCACAATCAAATCCAGGTCGGCCTTTTCTTTTTGGGCCAACGTGGGGTTAATGATATACTGACCTTCTACCCGCGCCACGCGTACTTCTGAAATCGGCACCGGAAACGGTATGTCGGACACGGCCAAAGCGGCCGAAGCGGCAAACGCAGCAAGCGCATCCGGCAGGGCATCGGCATCGCCCGAGATCAACTGGATGTTGATTTGCGTTTCGGCATGATAATCATCTGGAAACATGGGTCTTATGGCCCTGTCCACCAAGCGGCTGATCAATACTTCGTAGTCCGAAAGTTTTCCTTCGCGTCTCAAAAAACCACCCGGAATGCGGCCGGTGGAGGCAAATTTCTCTTGGTAGTCAACCGAAAGGGGCAGGAAGTCGGCTCCTTCTTTATGTTCGGAGGCAGCTACGGCCGTGGCCAGCAACATGGTATTGCCCATGCGCAGCACAACGGAGCCGTCAGCCTGGCGGGCCAGTTTGCCCGTTTCAATGGTAATGGTCCGGCCATCGGGCAGTTGGCATGACTTGGTAAGGATGTTAAGATTGCTCATAAAAGGGTTTGTGATGACGCGCCACGCATGGCCGCGTCTGGTTCGGATAAAATGCGAAAGGGAACCGGTGAAGGTTCCCCTGATGATGGGTGCGCAGCGGCTACTTGCGGATTTCCAATTCTGCGATGATGGAGCGGTAGCGGCTGATGTCCGTATCCTGCAAGTAATTCAGCAACTTCTTACGCTTGCCCACCAGCTTCAACAAGCCTTGTTGGGTGGCGAAATCCTTTCTGTGTTGCTTTAAGTGGCTGGTCAAGTGGTTGATTCTGTGGGTAAACAACGCCACTTGCGACTCGGGCGAGCCGGTGTCTGTTTTCTTTTTGGCAAAGCCGTGTTTGCTGAACAATTCTTGTTTTTTGGCCGAATCGAGATACATCGCTAAAAAATTTTGCTTTTGTCGTTTTTTAATCGCGCAAAGGTAGCCTTTGGGGCAGACTTTACCAAAAAAACCTCACGAACGGGCAAAAAACATGCGATACCGGGTTTTTACGCGTTGCCATGCCACATTGTAAAAATCAGCATCAAACAGCCGCGCATCCACCCGCGCCTGGCGCAGAAAAACCAGCCCCAGTGTAAACAATACCACATTGCCGCCCCAGACGCCCGCCAGCACGGGCACGATGTCGTTTTTGGCCCATTTGTCGCCCATAATGCCCATGACGTAAAACAGGATGAAAAAGAGGATGGAGATCAGCACGGGCACGCCCAGTCCGCCTTTCTTGATGATGGCCCCCAGCGGGGCACCGATCAAAAACATGCACAGGCAGGCCAGTGAATTGGCCAGTATCTTGTGCCACTGCACATTGAACTCGCGGTAGCCCGCCTCGGCCATGGCCGTGTTGGTGTTGTAGGTGAGCAACTGCGTCTTCACCGAGCGCGCATGGTTGAGGGCCGTGGTGATGTCCACCGACTTGAGCGGCAGGGCAAAGAGGCTGTCGGCACGCTTGCGGTGATAGGCACTGCCGCTGTCGGGCAGTTGTTTGACAAACGCGGAGACGGTAGAAACGGGAACGTAGGTACTTGGATCGGCATAGGTGCTGCCCCCCGCGATGGCACGCACCCGGTACAGGGAGTCTTTGGCTTTTTTGGCCGCCAGCAGCGGGGCGGGTATCGCAATGCTGTCGCGTTTGAGGTGATAGTTGAACAACTGCGAGTGGCTTTGATAGACGCTAAACTGCTGATAGCGTATGTCGCGCGTGATGGAGTCCAGGTCTTGGTCCAGTTCGCCCATGTTGCGCATGATGCGGTTGCCCTGAAAGAGTTGCTTCTCGGTGCGTTTTAAATCGAAAGACGACAAATCAAAAACAATCTCCGATCGGTCGAAGGCCGTCTTGCTGAGGGTTTCCTGCCGCGAAGAAGAAGCGACTTGTGTAAACCCGCCCCCGCTGGCGCCTTCGTTGTAGTTGTAGCCACGAAATAACTCCATCTTCAGGTAGCGATCGCCCATGATCGTGTACATTTTTCCCGAATCGGCCACGATCACGTCTTTGTTGCCGGTGCGGTTGCGGTGGTCGTAGATGATGATGTTTTTCAGGGTGATGCCATCGGGGAATTTTTTATCCACCTTGATGCTGATTTCCGGGATGCCGTTGAAGAACGTGCCCTCGCGCAAATCGAGCGCAGGCTTTTTCTGTTTGATATCGAACAACAAGCTGTACGCTTCCAACGCAGCCTTGGGCACTAAGTAATTGTTGGCGATGAAAGCCACGCCTGTCAGGAAGAGCACGAAAATAAAAATGGGCCGCAGCGTGCGCAGCAGTGAAACCCCAAGGCTTTTCACGGCCGTGAGTTCAAAATGCTCGCCCAGGTTGCCAAAGGCGATGAGCGAGGCCAGCAACACGGCCAAGGGCATGGCCCCGGGCGTGAGCAAAATGGTGAGGTACCAGACAAAGGTGCCCAGCACATCCCAGCCCAGGTCTTTGCCAATGAGGTCGTCAAAATATTGCAGCATTTTGACGGTGAGCAAGATGAAGTTGACCACCGCATAGGTGAGCACAAACGGCCCCAAAAAAGACCCCAAAACCAACTTGTCGATTTTCTTCACCTGCGTTTTGCTTGCCGTTGCCGAAGTACAAAAATAAGGCCGAAACGAAAAAGGCCGTATGACGCGCACACAGCCTTTTGGATTTTGGTAGCGAGGAGCAGATTTGAACTGCCGACCTTCGGGTTATGAATCCGATGCTCTAACCAACTGAGCTACCTCGCCTTGTGGAAAGCGGGCGCAAACTTACAAACTTTTTGGCTTCTGAACTACGTGCATTTAATTTTGATGGTATGCCGAAAATGGGGTACATTCAATCCGTAGAACGGGCACCCATGGCTACCACCAAGCGACTTTTCACAGCCGACTATGAACTGCACGCATCCATCAAGATGCTCTATCCATACATCGAATCGGCCAGCGGGTTGGCCGAGTGGTTTGCCGATGACGTGACCATCAGCCCCGAAAAGATCTTCACGTTTGTCTGGGATCACGAAAAACACAAGGCCATTCTCAAAGCGCACCGCATCAACCACTTCAGCAAGTTTGAGTTTTTGCCCGAAAATGACGAAGACCGTGAAGACCCCTCCTACTTTGAGTTGCGCCTGGAAGTAAACGAGATGACGCAGACCACGTTTTTGAAAGTAACCGACTACTCTGACTTTGACGACCTGGAAGAGTTGAAAGACTTGTGGGACGGGCTGATCGAAAACTTGAAAAAAGTAGTGGGAGGATAGGCGTTCGGTTTATTTTTGCGACCTGACAACCCCTTTATGTTAGCGTCCGTGAACCCCACCGAAACATTGGCTTGGCAAAAGCTGACCGCCCATTTTTTGGAAATGCAGGCCACCCACCTGCGCGAACTGTTTGCCGAAGACCCCGACCGCTTTTCCAAGTTGAGCCTGCAGGAAGGCCCCCTGCTGGTGGATTTTTCCAAGAACCTCCTCACCCAAGAAACGCTTGCCCTGCTGATTGAACTGGCGCACGAGTGCCAACTGCCCGAAGCGATGGAGGCACAATTCCGCGGGGGCAAAATCAACGCCACCGAACACCGGGCCGTGCTGCACACCGCCTTGCGCAACCGCGCCAACACCCCCGTGGTGGTAGAAGGCGCGGATGTGATGCCGGAAATCAACACCGTGCTTGGCCAAATGCAAGAATTTTCCAACCGCCTGCTCAAGGGCATTTGGAAAGGATATACCGGCAAAACCATCACCGACATTGTCAACATTGGCATTGGCGGCTCTGACTTAGGGCCTTTGATGGTCGTGGAGGCACTAAAGCCCTACCACCAGCACCTGCGTGCGCACTTTATCTCCAATGTGGATGGCACCCACCTGGCCGAAACGGTCAAACACCTCAACGCGGAAACCACGCTGTTCATCATCGCTTCGAAAACGTTTACCACACAAGAAACGATGACCAACGCAGAAAGCGCCAAGCGTTGGTTTCTGGAAAAATCAAACCAACAAGGCGATGTGGCCAAACATTTTGTGGCGGTTTCCACCAACACGCAGGCCGTTACCGCCTTTGGCATCGCACCCGAAAATATGTTTGTGTTTTGGGATTGGGTGGGCGGCCGGTATTCACTGTGGTCATCGATTGGGTTGTCTATCGCCTGCACCATCGGGTTTGCGAACTTCGAGGCCTTGCTCGCAGGGGCGCACCGGATGGATAAACACTTCCGCGAAACGCCTTTTGAAAAAAACATCCCTGTTATCTTGGCGTTGATCGGCATTTGGTATGGTAACTTTTTTGACGCGCACTCGGAGGCCATTTTGCCCTACGACCAATACCTGCATCGCTTTGCCGCGTACTTTCAGCAAGGCAACATGGAAAGCAACGGCAAATCCACCGACCGCAGCGGCCAGCCGGTGAGCTATCAAACCGGCCCCATCATCTGGGGCGAGCCCGGCACCAATGGCCAACACGCTTTTTACCAACTCATTCACCAAGGCACCAAACTCATTCCGTGCGACTTCATCGCGCCTGTGCACACACACAACCCGGTAGGCGATCATCACGAAAAGCTGCTCTCCAACTTCTTTGCCCAAACCGAAGCGCTGATGGTGGGCAAAACGGAAGATGAAGTGAGGGCCGAATTGCAAAAGGCGGGCATGCGCCCCGATGAAATTGAATTCCACCTGCCCTATCGTGTGTTTGCGGGCAACCGCCCTTCCAACTCGCTGATGGTGGATAAAATCACACCGGAAACCCTGGGCATGCTCATCGCGATGTATGAGCATAAAATTTTTGTGCAAGGGGTGATCTGGAACATCTTCAGCTACGACCAGTGGGGCGTGGAGTTGGGCAAAGTGCTCGCCAAAAAAATCCTTCCCGAGTTGCGTTCCGAAGCAGTGATTTCGTCACACGATTCATCAACCAACGGGCTGATCAATCATTTCAAACGATTGAAGCGCGCATAAAGCGCGTTTCTTGAAAAATGGGTTCCAAGCCTTATTTTTGGCGTTTCTGAACCCAAGAAATGGATAAACCTATTTCGAAAATTGGGGTGTTCACGTCCGGTGGCGATGCCCCCGGCATGAATGCCGCCATCCGTGCCGTGGTGCGTGCCGCCAGCTACTACCACAAAGACGTGTACGGTATCATGCGCGGATACGAAGGCATGATCGACAACGAGATTGTCAAACTGGGCGCGCGCTCGGTGGGCAACATCCTCCAACGCGGGGGCACCATCTTGAAAACGGCCCGCAGCGAAGCCTTTCGCACGCCCGAAGGCCGCGCCAAAGCCTTTGCCAACTTGCAAAAGAACGGCATCGACAGTTTGATTGCCATCGGTGGCGATGGTACGTTTGCAGGCCTCACCAAGTTTTACAGCGAATACAAACTTCCCTCAATTTGTCTGCCCGGAACGATCGACAACGATTTGGCCGGCACGGATTACACCATTGGCTATGATACCGCCACCAACACGGTGGTGGAGGCCATCGATAAAATCCGCGATACGGCATTAAGTCATAACCGGCTGTTTTTTATTGAAGTGATGGGCCGCCACTCGGGCTACATCGCCATCAACAGCGGCATTGCGGGTGGTGCCGTTTCCATCATCATACCGGAAGAGCACACCACCATGGAGCAACTCTTCAACCAATTGGACGAAGGAGAAAAAACAAACCGGAAATCCAGCCTGGTAGTAGTGGCCGAAGGAAGCAAGTTGGGCGGGGCGATGGAACTGGCCAAGCGGTTTTCTGAACGCAACAACTATTTTGATATCAAAGTAACCATCCTGGGCCATTTGCAGCGCGGGGGCTCGCCCACCTATTTCGACCGCGTGCTGGCCAGTAAGATGGGCATCGCTGCCGTGGAAGGTTTGCTCAAAGGCGAAACCGGAGTAATGGTGGGCGTGCGCAACCATGCCATCGTGTATAATTCGTTTGAATCCATTATGGGCAAACGCCATGACATTGACCCTGAACTGATCCGCATCTCGAAAATCTTGTCTATCTAAAAGAATACGTGCATGAAAGAAGTGACTGTTGGCATTGACATCGGAGGCACCAATACAAAATACGGTGTGGTAGACCGCGAAGGATATGTACATCATCAAGGGAATATTCCCACTACTCAGTTTGAAGCCTTTCAGGATTACTTTGACGCGATGGCCGATGCGCTGCGCGAGTGCATACAGTTGCTGCCCTCCAGCTTGAAGATTGCCGGGATAGGCATAGGCGCTGCCAACGGAAACTACTACACAGGCAACATTGAGCGGGCCACCAACTTGCGTTGGAAAGGCGTGTTGCCGTTGGCAAAAATGTTTCGCGAAGAATTTGGTGTGCCCTGTGTGCTCACCAACGATGCCAATGCCGCGGCCGTGGGCGAAATGATTTACGGCAATGCCAAAAAAATGAAGGACTTTGTGGTGATTACCTTGGGCACGGGGCTGGGCAGTGGCTTTGTCTGCAGCGGTGTGCTGCTCAATGGCCACCACGGCATCGCGGGTGAAGTGGGGCATACGTCTGTGAACCCCAACGGGCGCTATTGTAACTGTGGCAAGCGAGGCTGCTTGGAAACGTATGTCAGTGCCACGGGCATCAAACGTACCGTGTATAAATTACTGGCCGATCACTTAGAACCCAGCGAACTGCGCGGCATCAGCTTTGACAACCTGAATACCAAAATGATTACCGAGGCGGCCCATCGCGGAGATGTGGTGGCACGCGAAGCCTTCGAATATACCGGGCGCATCCTGGGAATGAAGTTGGCGGAAACCGTGGTGCACACCGACCCGGAAGCGATATTTCTGTTTGGCGGATTATCGATGGCGGGAGACTTGATCTTCAAGCCCACCCAGCGACACATGGAAGAGAATCTTATGCCGTTGTTCCGAGGGAAGATAAAAATCTTGCCTTCGGCCCTTACCAACCAGGCAGCCCCCATCCTGGGAGCCAGTAGCTTGGTGTGGGATTACCTGGACAAACGAGAGAAGTCGGCCATTGCGTATTGATGGCCAACGCTCGTGTTGATGCGTGACGACAACGACAGAAAAATATTCCGCAAGGAAAAATCCAATCGCTGATCGATTGATGCCATGCCGAGAGGTCTTCCCATCATATTCACCGCAGTAACTTTGCTGATGGCCTGCTCCCGTCCTGAAAAACCGGTGGACGACCCCGCTTGGGCAAACGAACCGCACCGCCCGCGGTTTCACTTCACGCCCCAAGCCCATTGGATGAACGATCCTAACGGGATGGTGTATCATCAAGGCGAATACCACTTGTTCTATCAGTACTATCCCGATAGCACCGTGTGGGGCCCCATGCATTGGGGGCACGCCATCAGTCAAGACCTGGTGCGATGGGAACACCAACCCATTGCCCTTTACCCGGATAGCCTCGGTTTTATTTTTTCCGGCAGTGCCGTCATCGATCACGCAAACACTTCGGGGCTCGGTACGGATCAGACAGCCGCCATGGTGGCTATCTACACGTACCATCTGATGGAGGGTGAAAAGGCCGGCCGTCATGACTTTCAAACGCAAGGCCTTGCCTATAGCCTGGACAACGGATGGACATGGACGAAGTACGCGGGCAACCCCGTGTTGACAAATCCCGGCAAGCATGACTTCCGCGATCCTAAAGTGTTGTGGCATGAGCCGAGTCGGCAATGGGTGATGATCTTGGCCGTGAAAGATCATGTTGAGTTTTATGGCTCGCCCAATTTGATTGATTGGAAATACGTGAGCTCGTTTGGCGAAACCAAAGGCGCGCACGGTGGCGTATGGGAGTGTCCGGATTTGTTTGAACTGAATGTGGCCGGCACCCATGACTCGAAATGGGTGATGCTGGTGAGCATTAATCCCGGGGCACCCAATGGCGGGTCGGGCACTCAGTATTTCATCGGGCATTTTGATGGCAACACCTTTCGCAGCGAAACAACCGAGACCCTTTGGATTGACCACGGAAAAGATAACTATGCCGGGGTGACGTGGAGCAACGTACCGGCTGAAGATGGGCGCAGGCTTTTTATCGGCTGGATGAGCAATTGGCAATATGCGCAAACGGTGCCCACCCGCACCTGGCGCAGTGCCATGACGCTGGCACGCGAACTCACCTTGACGCAGACGCCAAAGGGACTACGCATGGCTTCCGTACCCGTGTCCGAGCTGAATTCGCTGATACAATCCACCCAATCCCTGACCCACGTGATGCCGTGGGGCTCCGCATCATCCTCCGAATACCCGTTGCCAAACGGGACACTCTTGGAATTTACCATTGAGCGAACCGACCCCCGCGAAGACGTAACGTTGGAGTTGTACAATACGCATGGTGAACGGGTGTTGATTGGGCTAAAGGGCGAGAGCAATTATTTTTTTGTGGATCGAACCGAGAGCGGACAAACCGACTTTTCAAAAGACTTCCCCGGCATACACATGGCTCCGCGGGTGCAGATCACCAAAGACGTGACCGTGTACGTGTGGGTGGATGCGAGTTCTATTGAAGTCTTTGCAGACGATGGAACGGTAGCGCTGACCGAATTGTATTTTTCAAGTCGACCGTTGGATACGTTCCGTCTGCGCGGAAGCCAAACTACCCAAGTGGATACTGTGCATGTGAGTGCGCTACGTTCCATCTGGAAAAATTAATCATGCCTGACACATCCGACCGAAGGCACCTCACCTAAAATTCCTTCCCTCCGACCATATCTTACCTTGTGAAAACACCGGGGCGATGTCCTTCCTTCGCGTGTCGTGCACGGCTGTCTTCTCGTCTGCGCGCGAAGTTGTTACGGTCAGTTTTTCCTCCAACAGTGTGGGCGTGAGTGTGCGCAACAGGGGCGACACATCAAAACACCGGGTGGCAATCACGTGTATCACCTCCCCTTCCTTTTGCACTTTGCCTTCCACCATCATCAACCGCGACTTGATGATTTCCTTGCGGTACACATCAAATAGCTTTTGAAAGATCACCACGTTGGCCACGCCCGTCTCGTCTTCCAACGTCACAAAACACACTCCTTTGGCCGTGCCGGGGCGCTGCCGCACCAAGATCAGGCCGGCAACTTTTACCAGCGTGCCTTCTTTTATCTCGCTTAATTTTTCTGTGGGGATGGCCTGCAGTCTCGTGAGTGACTCGCGCACAAAAAACACCGGGTGCGCCTTTACGGAAAGGGATGTAGCGGCATAATCTTGTACCACGTGTTCCGACAGTTTCATCACCGGCAAGGTTACTTTTTCTTCGGGCACCGGTTCGGCCCCAAAAAGGGAAGTCACTTTTTCTTGTGTCGATACCTCCCACAATGCTTCGCGCCTGTCGCGCTGCAGCGAGCGGAACGCATCGGCATCAGCCAGTTTTTCAAGTGTGGCTTCGCTCAACCCGATCTCGCGCAACTGCTGCACGGATGTAAATCCGTTCGCGCGTGTGCGTGCCTGCACCAGCAAGGCAATCTCTTCTTCGCGCAAGCCCTTCACCTGCCGGAAACCCAGCCGCAACGCACAGTATCTGCCCGACTTTTCTTCCAGCAGATTGTCCCACGCGGAATGGTTCACATCTACTTCCCGCACTTCCACCCCGTGCTTTCGCGCATCAATCACGATTTGGGCAGGCTGGTAAAATCCCATAGGCATGCTGTTGAGCAGCGCACAGGCAAACACATCGGGGTAATAACATTTCATCCATGACGACACATACACCAGCAGCGCAAAACTTACTGCATGGCTTTCCGGAAATCCATAGCTGCCAAAGCCTTCAAGTTGTCGGAACACACGCTTCGCATATTCTTCTGTGTATCCATTCTTTACCATCCCGCTGATCAGCTTCTTTTCAAAGTGGCTCACCATGCCTTTGGCTTTGAAGGTAGCCATGCTTCTGCGCAGTTCGTCTGCTTCCGTGGGCGTAAAGCCGGCCGCCACAATGGCAATCTTCATGGCTTGCTCCTGAAACAACGGCACGCCCAACGTACGCCCTAAAATTTCTTTCAGTTCGGGTGAGGGAAACTCCACAGGCTCTTGCCCGTTGCGTCTGCGCAGATAGGGATGCACCATGTCGCCCTGAATGGGGCCGGGCCGCACAATGGCCACCTCAATCACCAGGTCATAAAAACATTTGGGGCGCAGGCGTGGCAGCATCGATTGTTGCGCACGGCTTTCTATCTGAAATACGCCAATGGTGTCGGCATGGCTCACCATCTCGTACACGGCCGGATCGTCCTGCGGAATGTTGGCCAGCGTCAACTCCAGCCCGTAGTGTTTCTTTGCCAGGTCAAACCCTTTGCGTATGCACGTGAGCATGCCGAGCGCCAACACATCAATCTTCAAAAACTTCAGCGCTTCAATGTCATCTTTGTTCCACTCAATGTTGGTACGGTCTTCCATGCGGGCGTTCATGATGGGGCACAAGTCCGACAGCTTGCCTTGCGTAATCACAAAACCTCCTGTATGCTGCCCCAACTGGCGCGGGAAGCCCATGTACTGCTGCGTGAGTTCCAACACCTTGCGGATGGTAGGCTCATCGGGGTTGATGCCTTGTGACAAAATCCTTTCGCGGTCAAACCCGTCTTCGGAAAAACTCCAGATCAACCCCGACAGCCGCGTGATGGTGTCAGCCGACAAGCCCATGGCTTTGCCCACATCGCGGATGGCGCCCTTGTGGTGCAGTTGCGTTACGGTGGCCACTACGGCAGCGCGGTCGCGGCCATACTTTTGGTAGATGTATTGCATCACCTCTTCCCTCCTTTCGTGCTCAAAGTCCACGTCAATGTCGGGCGGCTCGTTGCGGGCGGCCGAGAGAAAGCGTTCAAAAAGCAAATCAAATTTGGCAGGATCCACCGAGGTGATGCCCAGGCAGTAACACACGGTGGAGTTGGCGGCCGAGCCACGGCCCTGGCAAAGGATGTGGCGCTCGCGCGCAAAGCGCACGATGTCATACACCGTTAAAAAATATTCGGCATAGTTCATCTCGGCAATAAAATCCAATTCGTATTGAATGGTCTTCCTTATCCTTTCGGGGATTGTCTCGCCAAAGCGTTCGTGCGCCCCGCGCCATGTCAGATAGACGAGCTCTTCTTGTGGCGTGCGCCCTTCGCTGGTGATTTCTTTGGGATATTGATACTTCAGTTCATCTAACGAAAACGTGCAGGCATCGGCTATCGCTTGCGCCTGTGCCAGCGCCTCGGGGTACTGACGGAACAAGCGGTGCATCTCCGCCACCGGCTTCAGGTATCGTTCGGCATTGGCGTGCAGCCGAAAGCCCGCAGTGTGTATGGTGCATTTCTCGCGCACACAGGTTACAATGTCTTGCAACTCCCTGCGCTCAAAATGATGATAGTGCACATCGTTGGTGGCCACCATGGCAATTTGAAGTTGCCGCGCCAACTTGGCTGTGCGATGCAGGCGTTTGGCATCCTGGCCTTGATAGGTGCGCGTGGCCGCAATCGAAAGATGAGACCTCAACACCTGTGCATATTCGGTCACGTGTGTTACAAACGCCTCATCCCACGTAAAAGATGGATTCAACGAATCTGGAGGCACGACCACCCACTGGATGCCTTCGGCATGCGCATACACATCGGCTTTGTACAACTCGCATTTCCCTTTTTCCGCGCGCAGGTTTCCGATCGTAAGTAAACCCGACAAGCGCGCATAGGCATGAATATCGGTGGGGTATGCCAGCAAGCTGGGGCCGTCTTGCAAATCGATGCGGCAAGCGGGAATAAACCGGATGTTGTGCTTCTTAGCTGCCACGTGTCCGCGCACGATGCCCGCCAACGTGTTGCGGTCGGTAATGGCAATGGCCTTATAGCCCAGCGTTGCCGCCTGCTGCACTAGCTCTTCCGGGTGCGATGCCCCCCGCAGGAAACTGAAGTTAGAGGTGGTTTGGAGTTCGGAGTACATGGGTGGTGACGGGTTGTTCGTTTCTGGTTACTGGCTTCTAGTTTCTGGCTGCTGGTGGCTAAGGAACCAGAGACCAGTAGCCAGTCGCGTTTTCTTTTGGGCGTGCCCCCCTCGTGCCTCGGGGTCGGGCTTTCGCGGCTCGCCACCTTCCCTCATTCCATACCGGGCTCAAACAAACTCGCTCAATCCCTCACGCAATGTGCACCCAGACGCATAGCCCAAAAAATACGAAACTGTGTACCTCGTAGCGATTTTACTCTGTAGCCAACGGATTGATGACATCCAGATTATAATGATTTATATCATAGTTCTTGCCGTCAGCAGCAGTTGTTCGGAAATTCCGAACAACTGCATCTTTTTGTAATTCGCTTTCTTCAAAAACGTGTTTGATATGCTCACTTATATTAGCTTTTGAAGACTGAAAAAGTTCAACCATATCGGCTTGGGTAAGCCAAACGGTATCTTTTTCCAAACGAACCTGAATTTTTATGTGCCCGTCTTCGGATTGGTAAAGTAAGATTTCGCTGTTCATGATAGTTGAGAAATTAGGAGTCAGAGTTTCAAATCTAAAGTCTTTTTGCGATGATTTCCTGTTGGTAGCTGGTTTCTGGCTGCTGGTCTCTTGTACTAGTGACCAGAGACCAGTAGCTAGCGACCAGTCACGAAAAATACCCGTGCAAAAACCATTGAAAAATCTCATCGTGATAATGCCCGAGGCGAAATAGCCAATAGCGGTTTCCGTCTTCGTCTTCCACGCGGTAGTAGTCGCGGTGCTGGCCTTGTTGCAGCCACCACTCTTGTTCAATGCGCTCGGGGCCATCGGCCTTTACGATCTTATACACCTTTTCGCGATGGCGGAACAACATGGGCGGGTAATCGGGTATCGGGGCGGTTACTTCTATGCGCTCGGGTACGGGCAACAGGTACAACGGCCGCTGCCCATCGGTGCGCCAGGCCGTGGCGGGCTCTTCGCATAGCGAAGTGGCCTCGGTAAATGATCGCTCCGGCCAATAGTGCTCGGCCGGCAGATACCGGTGAATGGCGCCACTGCCGATTTTGGTTGTGAGCCGGTCCACCAACTCCGCCAGCCGCTCATCGTTCAGCCCACCGCCTACCTCCCACATCTTTTCCTGTGCGGGCACAAGGTCTTCCACCACCGGGGCTTCGAGGGCAAAAAGTTCAATACCCAGGCCCGGTTCGATGGAGGCTATTTTCAACTCAAACAGCTTAAAGAGATGTAACACCTGGTGCGAGGCACGGCTGGTGGCAATGGAAATATATTCTGTTTTTCCATCCACGCGATAGCCTTTGAACACAGCCGTGCGCATACCTTTTTGCTCTTGCTGCAGCCGCAGGCAAAGTGTTTCGAGTAGTTGGCGCAAGGCTATCTCTATGCCCGTGGCCGTTACGATGGGTTCCAGGCAAGGCAACCGTTCCTGATAGGGTTCTATGGGCCGGATGGGAACCAGCATCTCCCACTCCTGCCCGGTGGCTCGGTCCAGTTGCTGCAGCAGCGGCACGCCAAACCGCTTGCGCAGCGAAGCACGCGGCAGGTTGATAAACTGTTGGATGCGGTGCAACCCCAGCTTGTGCAGGCGTTCCGCTATCGCGGGTTCAAGTCGCAACGCCTGTGGCGGCAATGGCAACAATGCAGAAACGTGCTGATGCGGTGGCACCACGCCCGGTTGTGCCGCATAACGCGCCACGGCCCACGCAGCCCCGGGGGTATCGGCCAAAGCCGCGCGCACACCATAACCCCGTGCCGAAATTTTTTGGACTATGTCGCTCAGGTACCGCTCTTCATCGCCCCACAAGTGCGCACAGCCAGTCACGTCCAACAGCAGGCCATCGGGCGGATCGAGCGCAACATACGGAGTGAAGCGTATGCACCACTCGGCCAGCTTGGCCAACACGCGCTGTATTTTTTCGGGTTCATCGTCTGCCACGTCCAGGTGGGGCACCAGTGCGCGCGCATCGGCCAACGCCATGTCTTTGGATATGCCGCTCTGTTCGGCCTGTGCATTGGCGGCCGTTACGATCATGCGGCCATGCGAGGGCAACCGCAATACAAAGGGCCGCTGTTTGCGTTCAGGTTGATGAAGACTAAACCAGTCCGTAGCGAAATACTGCAACCATATCGATACAAAACGCTGGACCATGGGTTAGCTGGCTTGTTGAAAAGGTTGCTGGTCGCTGGCTACTGGCGGCTGGCTTTCAGTCGGGTATGTAAAGCGATCGTTTCGCCATTGAACATCCCAGGCACCCGGTTTGCCGTTGCGGATGCGCAGCAGCTCTACACGCCACTGCGGAAAGCCTATGCCGGGCAAGTCATCGATGGGCATGCTGGGCAAGGAGCTAATCTTCCACCGCGATACACACGCAGTAGTGCCGGCTTTTGGGCTGCGGTTGATGATGAAACCGGTAACACGGCTTTGCTCCACGGCCAGTTGCAATCGCCTTGATTCGGTAAAGCTGATGTCGCGCAGCTCGCTTACTACGGCTGTGAGTGCGGGCGACTTGAGTGCTTCTTCCATGGCCCACAATGCCTGCTTGTTATGGGTGAGGTGCAGAAACAAAAAGCGGTGGGGCTGTAGCCCAAAGGTCGCCAGTGCCGGAGGGAAAACGTGCGTACGGCCGGTAATCCAAAGCACTGTGCCCGTGTTGCCCATTAGCAACGAAAGCAAGCCGGACAAAAAGCCGCTGGCCGCGGTGGCCTCTTCGGCTGTGGCCGATATGAATTCATGCACGGCCGCGGTGGGGAATGTGTGGTTGGGAAACGCCCCGTTGAGGGGTCCTAAGTCGACCGCAGACAGAACCTCGCGCGCAGACGCAAAGCCTTCCAGACGAAGAATGTCGGAGCGGAGGCGTTCAATTACGGCAACTTGGGCTTGGGGAATCATCGATAGCCCCAAAGTAACAGAATACTAAATTTTTTAGCAAACTATTAGCGTAATTAAATATTATATTGATAATCAATGTATTAACTATCCATCCCCGCGCCCTGTTGTCTTCACCTGCGGCTTGTCCGAACCGTGACGGAAATGTACTTGCATGGCGGTTTTTACCGTCTCACCTTCTTTGCTGCCCACGGCTTTCAGGTCGTTCATGCCCAGCGCCAATGCCACTTGCCAGGTGTATCCTTCCGACTTGGTTCGCTTGCCTTGCGAAACGCCATTCACAAAAAGCTCCGCGCTCTCGCAGTTGCTAAATACCTCAATAGTTTGTTTTTCTCCCGGCTTGCCATAGCGGTGCGTCCACGTGTGGGAATGGATGTAAATCATCGGCTCCGATGTCCATTCGCTCTGATAGTAGTAATAGACGGATTTTGGCTTGCGGTCGTACGTCATCATGCCTTTTTGATTGACGTGTGGGATGTTGCCCACCTTGGCGAAAGAGGCAAAGTCAAACATGTTCCAGATGGTGCCGCCCAACACAAAGTCGTTGTCGCGCATGGAGGTCCAGTAGGCTTTGTGAAGATTCACTTGATACGATTCGCTGTGATCGAACAAGGCGGGCTCGTTTAGATGATAACCATATTTACCTTCGGCACCATATTCGCTCACTAATAATTTCCAGTCGGGATGTTTCTTATGCTCTTCTTTCATCTCGTGGTCGAAGTCGTTATACGTTTTTTCATACCAGCCAAAGTAGCGGTTGCGGCCCTGAATATCGGTGAGCGAGAGAATGCGTTCATCAATCAAATCGTTTTGGGCCTGCACGGTGGGGCGATAGGGATCGAGCTCTTTGGCTTTCTTTGCTACGGCCTGCGTGCATTTCAACGCGTACTCGGCATCTTCTTTGGTAAAAAAATTCCGGTAGTATTCATTGCCCACACCCCACATGATGATGCTCGGATGGTTGATGTCGCGGGCGATGAGTTCGTCCATCATGGTCACTGCGTTTTCGATAAACTTGTCTTTGCCGATGGTGTTCACTACCGGGATCTCCGACCACAGCATGAGTCCAAGGCTATCCGCCAAATGCATCACATAGGGATGATGCGGATAGTGCGACAGGCGTACGTAGTTGGCACCCATTTTTTTGATGAAGATGAAGTCTTCGCGCTTTTGCTTTTTATCCACGGCCCAGCCCTTGTGCATAAAATCCTGATGCACGTTTACGCCCTTCAATTTGAGGGGCTTTCCGTTCAGGCTCACACCCCTACTGGCATCAAACGAAACGGTGCGGAAACCGAGCGGATAGAACTGCTGGTCAATACAAGTGCTGTTGCGCTGCCAGTCGCCCGGTTCATAAATGGCTGCGGAAACCCGGTAGAGGTTGGGATAGTCGGGCGACCATAGCAGTGGATTTTTGACGGTGAAGTTGATTTTAGAAACCGGCTTCTCCCCTGCTTTAATCGTTACGTTACGCACGTCCGAAGCAATGATTTCGTTGTAGGGCGAGATAATGTTGGTGATGAGTTTCACCGACCGGTCTTTATCGGCCATGTTGCGCAACATGATGTTAGCTTCTACGGTGGCTTCTTCGGGCGATACGTTGGGCGTGAAGATACGCGCCTCTTTTACGAAGGCATGATCGGTGGCAATCAGTTGTACTTCGCGATAGATGCCGCCCAGCATATTGTAATCAGCCGTATGGGGCGGGATGTCATAGCTAAACCGATTATCGACTTTCACGGCCAGGACATTGGGTTTGTCGAAGCGCACGTGCCTCATAAACGGTTGCCCAAAGTGAAATTCGGTGTAGCCGCCTGTGTGTTTGCCCAGGTAGTTGCCGTTGAGGTAAACTTCAGCTACCTGATTCGCAGCCAGAAAATTCACTTTAATGTATTTGCCTTTCCACGATTCGTCCACGGTAAACTCTTTCCGGTACCAGCCGATGCCGCGGTAAATCATTTGGGTCACATCAATGGTATCGCGGTAGTTTCGGTAGTCGTACAGTTCTTCGGCATTCCAGGTGTGCGGAATGTTTACCGATTGCCAACTCGCATCATTTAGGTTTTCAGCCTGTGCATTGGCAACATCGCCTTTGTAAAACTTCCAGCCCTGACTGATGTCGCGCACGTGGCGTTGGGTTTGTTCGGGCTTCCACGTTACCACGGTATATTCCTGTGGCGGGATAATGATGTGCACGAATTTCGCTTCAAGGGCCTCCATGTCGTACGTGAGCCTGCGTTTGATGCCGAGGGTCTTTTCATCCAACTCCAGAATAACTTTTTGCTTGGACGGACTTACAATCAACAGAAAGATTTCGTTCTCCACGGCCTGCTTGCGCTGAAAGCCGATGTGGTATGCATTGGAGCGGATAAGCTTGGTGATATCCTGATCAAAGTTGCGCCTGCGACCATTGCTCATGGTTTTGGGTTGATCGGTGGCTACCCAGCTATCGTAAAAAAATGTGTTGATCTTTTTCCCTTTGAGTGGCGCGTTGAAGATGGCCAGCCAGTTCCAGTTTTCGCGCAGCGTGGGCGTAAACTGAAAACTCCGGTCGGTTTCGCTAAAGCCAAAGTAATCCACTTTGTACACCGACTTGCCCTCCAGTTTTTTGTTCTCTTCGGGCGAAGGCGTGAGCAGCAGGGCCTTATCGCCCTGAAGGCCACCGGGGGTGAGGGTTTGGGCGGCCACGTCCGCCAATAAAAAGACGAGCAGAAGACAGAGAAATGCGTTTTTCATATTTCAACAGACGAAAATAGGAGGCTGTTCCCCGACAAAAAGACAAGATGGTTTTTCCCCTATTGCCCTTGAGGCTTTGCCTACCCGGTTAGGCGCTTAATGGCCATGGGGTGCCGGTCGGCACAAAAGAAAAAATCCCACCGGGTTTGGTGAGGTGTTTCTGAACCCCATAAAAAGACAAGTTTTGAGCTGCCCGTGGTCGCAACCTTCTTCTGTTAACCTGCTTTTTGGGCGAGGTCACGCACAAGGCGTGATGAGGCCTGGTTTTGACCAAAAGCTTCACTCGGCATTGTATTAATTGTTAGGTTCAGCAAACGTGTCCCAAACCCGAGTGGGAATTACATGCGAGTTACATAAAACCGCGCACGGTAGAACTATTGATAAAAAAGTTTTTTTTCCGTAGCAGTCGCGTGAAACGAGTAGTTTTGCTACGCTGTTAATGTACTGATGAAAAAGAAGATATGCCTGGCCCCGGGGCCTTCCGAGTTATATTTTACGGTGGAAGGCCACCTGAGGGCCGCTTTGCGTGAGGGGGTTCCTTCGCTCTCGCACCGGTCGCGTCAGTTTGAGGGTTATTACCGGGCGGTGGTGGACGGATTACGCGCATTGCTCAATGTGCCGGCTGATTATTCCATTGCCTTTACGTCATCGGCCACCGAAATATGGGAGCGCTCCATCCAGAGCTTGGTAGGTGAAACCAGTCATCATTATGTCAACGGGGCTTTCTCGAAGCGTTATTTTGAGATCGCGAAACTGAGTGGCAAACGAGCAACCCATGCTACGGTGGCAGACGGCCTGGGTTTTAAAGTCGCTGCGCCTCTGGCGGAAGCGGTGGAGCTGATCGCCTTGACGCATAACGAAACGAGCACCGGAGTGGCCATGCCGCTGACAGCCCTACAGCAAGTGCGTTCACAAAATGCCAACGCATTGATCATAGTCGATGCGGTATCTTCGCTCCCCTATCCAAGCTTCGATTACAGTCAGGTAGATTCGGTATTTTTCTCGGTGCAGAAGGGGTTTGGTTTACCGGCTGGCCTGGGCGTATGGTTGTTTAACCAACGGTGTGTCGAAAAATCGCTGATGCTGCAAGAGCAGGGGAAATTCATCGGCACCTACCACACGCTGCCGGCCTTGTGGAGTTATGCCGAAAAAAATCAGACCCCTTCCACACCCAACGTGTTGGGCATTTATCTATTGGGCAAAGTAGTGGCGGACATGCTCGAAAAAGGCATCCACGCCATCCGCAAAGAGACCGAGTACAAAGCCGCGGTGTTGTATCACGCCCTGGAGAAGAGTTCATCACTAAAGCCCTTTGTTACAGACCCCGAGTTGCGCTCTCAAACGGTGGTGGTGGCCGAGGTAGGCGAACGCCAAGCCGAAATCGGCAAGCTATTGGCCGAGAAGGGATTTGAACCGGGCGATGGGTATGGGGTGCACAAAAAACACCACCTGCGCTTCGCCAACTTCCCCACGCACTCCAAAGAGCAATACGAGTGCCTGGCGGATGTGATTGCCGCTTTGTAGAGGCATCCGAAAGTTCCGGCCACGGTTTCGTTTGAAAAAAAAACCGTTTGGCATCATGGCCGGATTAAACTTTATTCGCGCTTCGCCATCTAAGCCTCACCTTTCCGCCCCCTTGGAAGACAAAGAACTACTTGCCAAAATCCGAAACCCGGATACTGCCAGCTACGGCTTCAACCTGCTGGTGCGCGCCTATCAACAGCGCGTGTATTGGCTGGTGCGCAAAATGGTAATCGACCATGACGATGCGAACGACCTCACGCAAGAAGTATTTATTAAAGTTCACAAATACCTCCACACCTTTCGCGAGGACGCACAACTGTACACCTGGATTTTTCGCATTGCTACCAATGAATGCCTCACGTTTTTGAACAAAAAACGAAGACGTTTTTTCCTGCCGATCGAAGATGTGGGCCATCAATTGAGCCAAAAAATAGACAGCTCGCCCGACCTTTCCGGGGATGAAATCCAAAAGAAATTGCAAAAAGCGATCTTGAAACTGCCTGATAAACAGCGGCTTGTTTTCAATATGAAGTATTTTGACGAGATGAGCTATGAAGACATGTCGGAGGTAACCAACACCAGCGTGGGGGCGTTGAAGGCGAGCTATCACCACGCGGTGAAGAAAATAGAGGAATATTTGGGCGCCTGATTTAAACTTTTGAGACACAAAACAGTCGAATGGCCATGAAACTGGAAGACATACCTAAAAAGAACATTTTTGACGTGCCGGAGGGGTATTTCGAAAAGCTGCCGGGCATGATACAGGCCCGCACCACGGGGGCACCGGCCCACGCGGGCACCTCGTGGGTGGGCGTGCTGAAGTATGCGCTGCCGGTGGTGGCGGTGGTGCTGGCGAGTGTTTGGTGGTGGGGCCGGACTGAAGGAAGTCTGGAAGAGCAATTGGGTAAAATAGAAACGGTGGACTTGGTGGCGTACCTGGAAGATACAGAGCTGGAAGCGGAAGAACTGGTAGAAGGAATCGGCTGGACGGAGATCGACTCAAACGAATTGGAAGAGGCCGTGTACGAAGACATTTTGAATTCCTCTGCCGCATGGGACGAGCTGCTGGAGGGATATGAACTGCAATAAAAGAGACACTCTCGGGATAGCCCGATAACAACAAAAATAGAAACGACAATGAAACATTGGATTTTGGTATTGGCTTGTCTGTGTGCGGGGTGGGCCGCTGCGCCCGTGGCGTTGGCGCAAGATGAAGGCACATTGGACGAGGTGCCGCAAGACCCCAACGCACAGGAGAAAATCAAAAATCTGCGCATTGCCTACATCACTGACAAGCTGGGCCTCACACCCGAGCAAGCCGAGAAGTTTTGGCCGGTGTACCGCGAGTATTCCGAGAAAAGACGCGAGGTGCGCCAGCAACTGGTGGAGGCCCGCAAAGGGCTGGATGCCAACAATCCCGACCCGGATCAGCAAAAGCGGGTGCTCGACCTTGGGCTGCGTGTAAAACAGCAGGAGTTGGACCTGGAACGCGACTATTCGGATCGCATCCTCAAGATCATTTCCGCCCAGCAAATGCTGGCGCTGCGCAAAGCTGAGGGCGACTTTAACAAACTGATCTTAAACCAGATTCAACAGCGCAGGCTCATGCAGCAGCGCAGGGAAAACGTGCAGCAACGCCAACGGTTACGCCAGCGCAACTGACGGGTTTGATTTAACCACGGCCGCGTGCGTTCCTCCATCCTACTCTACTGGCTTTTTTGCTTGGGATTTGTTTCTGCCGAAGCGCAGAAAATGAACCCCGACTCGCTGGCATACTTGCTCCAGTACGACAAGGATTTGGCCGAACTCGATTCGTTATTGAACACGGGCGAACGCACCGACATACTCTCCCTCATCGACAGCTTGGTCAATTTGCCCGAAGCACATGTGCCGTCACAACTGCTGCTGCGGGCCGGTTACAGCAGCAACCTGACCTCGCAGGCGCGCACGCTGGGCTTTGAGCAGTTTGGCGTAACGTACGGGGCCAGTTACTACCATCGGTCCGGTTGGTATCTTGATGCATCAGGCTATTGGAGCCAGGAATTTGCTCCGCGCCATTACCTCACCGTGGCCTCTGCGGGCTACATCCAACCATGGGGCAAAAGGTTGATGAGCATGTTCGAATACAGCCATTTTTTTTACGCCTACCGCGGGCCCGAAACCGATATCCCGTTTACGGATAACCTTAGCGTTTCCAATTTCTGGGACTTTACGTATGCCAGCCTCCGCCTCGACTATTCATTTTTATTTGGCCGGGAGACCGGACACCGTTTGATGCCGGGCTTTTTGCTCAACTTTCGCAAAGAAAATTTTTTGGGCTTGGACCGCGTAGTTTTTAACCCGGGCTATACGATGATCCTGGGCGATGACGAATACCAGGTGATCACCAGCGGCATCGAACGGCTCAGGCGCGTCATTCGCGGATTACCCACGGAGTATGCCATCACGGGCTTTGGCATCATGAGCCACAACCTGGTTTTCCCGCTTTCCCTGACCAAGAAAAACTGGAACGTCATCGCCAGCTACTCGCTTGTGTTTCCTCGCACGGTGGTGACCCCTGTTGAAACCGACCCCACGGGTTTTTTCTCGCTGGGTGTTTCCAAAACATTTGATCTGAAGTAAAAACGGTTGGGCGCCTACGCCCATTTTGATAATTTGGGACCTCATCCCTTTATCATGAAAACGGTTTCTACTATTTTCCTTCTTTGCATGGCTTCAATGCTCACGGCCCAATCGCGGTGGCAGCAGCAAGCTGATTATGTCATCAACGCATCCTTAGATACCAAAAAACACCTGATCAAGGGGCAAGAGCAAATACGCTATACCAACCACTCACCCGATACGCTCACCACGTTGTTCTTCCATCTGTATTGGAATGCCTTTCAGCCCGGCAGCATGATGGACGTCCGGTCGCGCTCGCTGCCCGATCCTGACCGCAGGGTGCAGGACCGCATCAGTAAACTTACGGACGGTGAAATCGGCTATCAAAAAATCGTATCGCTTACACAAGACGGAAAAGAGACAACCACCCGGCTCACGGGCACGATTCTGGAAGTTCAGTTGCCCTCGCCCCTTCTTCCTAAAACCACCACCACGCTGGATGTGGTCTTTGAAAGCCAAGTGCCCCTCCAAATCAGGCGGTCGGGCCGCGACAACCGAGAGGGCATCGCCTACTCCATGACGCAATGGTACCCCAAACTGGCCGAATATGATCACCAAGGGTGGCATCCGTACCAATACGTGGCCCGCGAGTTTCATGGTGTGTGGGGCAACTACGATGTGACATTAGAACTGCCCAGCGAATATGTGGTGGCCGGCACAGGAGTATTGCAAAACGCGCAAGAGGTGGGTCATGGATATGAACAACCCGGAAGCAAGGTAACGCGGCCCAAGGGAAACCTGAAATGGCACTTTACCGCACCCAACGTTATTGACTTTGCCTGGGCGGCCGACCCGCAATACAAACATGAACGGGTGCAGGTACCCAATGGACCCGAGTTGCACTTTTTTTATCAGCCAAACGAAAAGACAAAGCACTGGCCCGACTTGCTACCCGTGGGGGTTAAGTTGTTTCAGTTCATGAACGACCGATTCGGAAAGTATCCTTACAGTACCTATTCCGTCATTCAAGGAGGCGATGGCGGCATGGAATATCCGATGTGCACGCTCATCCTGGGCGAAATCGGTTTTCAAGGTACGGCCGGCACCATGATTCACGAAGTGGCCCACAGTTGGTTCCAGATGGCCCTGGCCAGCAATGAAGCCTTGTATGCCTGGATGGACGAAGGCTTTACCACCTTTGCCACAGCCGAGGCGGGGAACTTTGTGTTTGACCGCAAACTCACCAATCCGCAGGCCTCCACGATGGATGGCTTTGAAAAGTTTGTGAAATCGGGGACGGACGAACCCGCCACGCAACACAGCGACATCTTTTCGACCAATGCGGCCTACACGGTGTCCTCCTACACCAAAGGGTCGATCATGCTCACGCACTTGCGCTACATCATGGGCGAGAAGTTGTTTTGGAAAGGCATGAAACGCTACTATGAGGGATGGAAATTCAAACACCCCGAGCCCAACGATTTTGTGCGCGTGATGGAAAACGTTTCGGGCCTCCAGTTGAAGTGGCACGCCAACTACTTGATCGGCTCCATCAAACACGTAGACTATGCGGTAAAGTCGGTGGCTGCGGGCAATGAGCTGCGCATCACGCTGGAGCGCAGGGGCGAGTTTCCGATGCCCGTGGAAGTGACCATCTCCTACTCCGATGGCACAACCGACCGGGTGTACATACCCACCAACGAAACGCTGGGGAGCAAGCGGTTTGAAACCCCGGTGACCGAACTGAGCCCGTGGTTTTGGGTGGCGCAGGAATATTCGTTTGGCTGGAGCAAGAACGTGGACAAGATTGTCTCCATCGAAATTGACGCCAGGCGCGAAACGGCTGATGTGGAGCGCGCGAACAATCGATGGGTGCCGGGGAAATAAAACCATCATGAAGAGTCGTTCGATACAACGAATTCGACTGGCCATGATTTGGCTGTTCGTGTGTTGGTTTGGCCCAAGCAAGTCGCAGTCCTTAAAAGCGATTTGCTGTTGCGTTGAAAGCCGATGACGCGGGCACGTTTGTGCCAGCCCAAAATGGCTGACGTTTAGTAAGACACATGCGAGCTGTAGCGAAATTTAAAATTCCAGAATTATCTGCCAATACCTATCTTTCAGAACGATGTCAAAGAACCCGATAGCTGGAATTTGTATCTGCTTGGTGTTGGCCGCGGGGGCGTGTCCTTTGTCCGCATTGTCGCAACGTCTCCCCACACCCCCGATCTCGATCGTTACTGACACCGACAATGACTTGGTGCCCGTCCCGTATTTTGTGGTGCTGGAGGACCCGCACGGGAAACTCACATTCGAGACACTTCTATCAGATAACCATCTATCCACCCTGCGTGTACAGACAGACCACGTCAAAAATCCAACGTCTACCTATTGGGTACTTTTTGAAGTGGCCGCCACCGCATTTACCAATCTCAATCCCATTTACCTCGAATTTATTGACCCACACACCAATAGTCTGGAAGTGGCCGTGCTGCGAGGGGGCAAACCGATGTTTTTGGATGTTCCAGTAGGGGCCGACATTACGTTTGATCAAAAAGATTACCATTTCAAAAACTATCTTTTCCCGCTGCGCTTCCAACCGGGAGAAAAGAGCTTGTTGGTGGCCGCTCGCATCCGCTCCAACTCCAAAACCACCCTCCTTTTCAAAGTCCGGAGTGAACGCGATTTTTTGTCGAACGCAAAGAACGAGTATTTTGGGCTGGGGATTTTTTATGGTATGATTTTGATTTCGCTCATTACCAATCTGATCATTTTTTTATTTGTACGCGAGCGACTTTACCTCCATTACGCGCTGTACGTGATGAGTTGCTCACTCCTCTTTCTAAGCGAAGATATGTTGGGGTTTGAGTACCTGTGGCCTCAATTGCCTGTGTTAAACGAGTTGGTTGCGAATTACTCGCCTGCTTTTTTGGTGCTCTCCTTTTACTTCTATTCGCGAAATTTCATACAACTGAAAAGCTATTTTCCGCGTGCGCACCGTTGGCTTAAGTGGCTGATTGGCATTTACGTTCTGTACCTGCTTGTGTTTGTTTGGTACAGCGCCAAATCGCCCAGTTATCATTTTTACATCTTGCCGTTCCTGAGTATTTATATCCTGGGTATTTCCCTCGCGAAAAAGGGCCTCAAAACCGCGCGGTACTTTGTGGTGGCGCATTCCTTTATCATCATTGGTATTGCCTTTCTGGTTTTACGAAAGATCGGCATTTCGTTTTTCGGCAGCCCCCTCCCATTCTTCAGCTTGCAAATTGGCTTTGCCATTGAGTTGGCGGTGCTTTCGTACGCACTGGGAGAACGGCTGAACCACACGAAAAGTTTGAAGATTTGGGCACAGGAGAAACTTCTGGCACAACTCAAAACGCGGCAACGGGCGCAGCAGCAACTTGTTTTGCAATTGCAGGAAAACCAACAACTAAAGGACAAACTCAATCAGGAGCTTGAAAACGAAGTGCGGAAACGGGCGGCTGAAATCGTGGAAGCAAACGAAAAACTAAAACAGCAAGCCGAACAAATCAACAAAATGAACCAGTTGCTGGACTTGGACAACTGGGCACTAAAGAAGAACATCAAAAAGATAACGGAAGAACGCGTGCTTTCGAAAGAGGTGGGCTTTGAGGAGTTTTCGAAAACATATCCCGATCACCTGGCGTGTCTGCGCTTTTTGGCCGACCTGAAATGGGCCGAGGGCTTTCATTGCCGAAAATGCGGGCACAGCCATTTTTGCGATGGAAAAACCATTTTGTCAAAACGATGCACACGCTGCCGATACGAAGAATCGCCCACGGCTTACACGCTTTTGCACAAATGCAAGCTACCCCTCGACAAGGCCTTTTATGCCATTTTCCTGATCTATAACCGAAAGGGCGACATTACCTCCGTGGCCTTGGCTGAGCGACTTCAGTTGCGTCAAAGCACGTGCTGGTCGTTCTTGAAAAAAGTGAAAGCGGCCATGAAGACAACGCGTAAGAAGAGTAGCTCTGGTTGGGACAGCATCATTTTGGAGCCCTTGGTTTCTACTCCAGCACCTCCGGTCGTGAAGGTCTGAACGCGTAACACGCGGGCTATTTTTTGATCACCTTTCGTACCGCTTGTTCCCCTCCCGAAACCACCTTGATCAAATACGTGCCTGCGGGCAGGTCAGATAGATCAACGACCTTTTCCAAAGGCCGTGTCTCCACTGTTTGGGGCCGCCCGAAAACATCGAGAACCTGAACAGCATCCACGGCATGCTCCGTCCACAGAAAAAGCTTATCCTGCACCGGATTGGGGAATAGGTCAACCCGCTCTGGCGCCTTATCCAGCGACAGCACGATGTCGCCCTCGGTCAATTCAAACACCAGACGAGGGGGATAAGGACGGGCTTCGCGCGACAGCCAGTTGGACGGATTGGTGGTTTCGTTCAGGTGGCGCAGCACAAACGAAACGCTGTCGGCCCCAAAGAACAGGGCGGTATTGACATACGATGTAACATTCCAGCGAACATAGCGATCGCTGCCACCGTCCAATGTGACGGTGTCCAGTGCCTGACGCGAGGTGAGCGGACGACTGGCCCACGCCACGGATTCGCTCCAATCGTTTTGGGATAACGGAAAAATGGCCGCTTGTGTGTCTTGCGGTCCGTTACCAAACAATTCTAACCATACATGCACAATGCGCTGGTCTATGGGGACCACATAGAAACCCAAGTATGTTTCGCGGGTGTTTCCCTCGGAGGAAGCGGCACGAGCCTGTAGTCGCAACCGGTCGGACAGGCCAAAAGAGTTGTTTGCAAACTCGCCATTCCGGATGTAGGCGTCCTTTGCGGGAAAGAGGATGTTAGGGTCGGTGCTTACCATGGGATCCAATGCTACGCGAAACGGGATATTGACGGTTGCTGCGTTTCCCTTTCCATCGCGCACAAACACAAAAAGTCGATAGTTGCGCTGATCGGCCGGGGCACGGAACAGGGCGGTAGAACCCGAAACAGATTCAATCAGGTTCGGCAGGTATGGTATAGTAGCGGGTGGATCATTTACCAGGCCTACCTGGATGTCCGGCTGTATCAGGAATTCAAATGTCAACGCGTCTCCGTCAGGGTCGGTGGCGGTAATGGATACGCTGTTTCCATTGTCCTTGGTGATGGTTGGGCTTTGACTGGCCGTTTTACCTTCCACCGTGGCCAAGGTAATGCGTGGGGCGCGATTGGCAGGGTAACTACCGCTCCAGCTAAATTGCATTTCTTCCACTGCCTGTGTCCGATCGGAACTGTTGGGCAAGAAAAGACCGTACCACGTGGGGGTTTGCTCGAACTTATCAGACCACAAAAACACATAAGACCCCACGCACGAACCTGCGCGGGCGGCAATGGCCGTTTCATAGCGCGACTTGTACAGGGCAGCCTTTTCCGTGCTGGACGCCTCAATCGGTGCCCCCCAGGCTGTGGTGGGTGATTCCCATTGGCCGTTGGGGCCCCATTCGGTGATCATGTAGGGCTTGGCCCAGCCCGCAGTTTGCAACGTTTGGTAAACGCCATTGATCCCCCCGTAGGCATTTACGCCCAACATATCCAGGGCGGGCGCACGGCCCATGATCAGTTGTGCCTTGCCAATGTCGATGCCTGCGGTAACCGTGAGAGTTGGATGGTTGCCATCTTCCTGCTTGATCATCAGCGCGATGTCATTGATCGCATTCCAGACCTTGGGGTTGTAATTTGGCACGCCCAACTCCACCTCGTTGCCAATGCCCCAGGCCAGGACGGCCGGGTGGTCTTTGTACATCCTAACCCAGGTGCGAAAGCCCTCCAGTTGCGCCTGGACTGCCGCGGTGTTGTTGTAGTCAAACCCGTGTGCCTCGTGTGCCACCCACAGGCCCATTAGCACGGTGATACCATGGGCATGGGCTTCATCCAAAAAACGGATCGTGTTGGCGTCTGTACCCCAGGTGCGCATGGAGTTACCCCCGGCCGCGGCCAACGCGGCCACTTGGCGGTCACCGCCCCCCCCTTTTACAAAGTAGGGTTGTCCGTTGCGCAATAGCTGAAAAGTCCCGGATGTTCCTTGAATCGTAACCGGAACGACTTGTGCCACGCCCCTCAGCGAAAACACGGCCCACACCAATACCCCTACCCATTTCATCGCGTTTTGCATAAGATCAAAAGTTACCGTAACAAAAAGTCAGCCCCACCGAGGCAGGGCTGACAAAACAACAATTACCAAACCTAAGTCCTAGCCATTGGTATTTTTATCAAAATCGACTGTCTTGATGGTTCAAGTATTATCTATGTAATAGGTCTTGCTATCACTGACTCACAACGGTGTGATAAGTCTTCAATTATTAGATCATTGAACATCTCGAATCTACACCGAAAGAGCTTTCCTATCTCCTCGTTGTTAAAACAAATACCGCTAATCTACTATAATTCTTATAGTTTTTCTCGAATCAATCTGGAGTAAGTAAACTCCTGGCAATAAACCTTTCAATTCCAAAGTAGTGCTGCCAGAGGCATCAGTTTCCTTTTGAATTAAAAGCTTTCCCATCAAATCATATAAGAACAAAACTTTACTGGTTTTAGGGTGAGTTATATTCAAAATATTGTCGACCGGAACAGGATAAGCATGGTAATGCGTCCCTTCTTCAATTAGATCAAAATTGTTCTGCACGTTGGTATTATTTTCCGGCACAATACCACTTTGCCTGAAGAAAGAAGAGGACGATTGGAATGAACATGTACTGATATATGCGGAAAAGGTACATCCTGTACTAGCTGTAAACCCCGGCAACAAGGTAATACTGTACCCAGCCCTCATTGAGACCCTACTATTCGGTAGCGCAATAACCGGATTGTTATTTGTAGAAATGGTCTGCGTTGCTAAGTGTCTTGCCAAAATTCCGTTTTCGAACGTTTCTGCAAGAAGCGACAAATTAGTGTTTGTAATACGGTTTGCTAGTATCTGAGAAGAAGTTTCGTTAATACGTCTTGCATTATCGCGCTCATTGGTTACCCCGATGGGTAAGCCATTAAGTGTCACGCTAGGATTAGAAAAAAACTGAACTCTACAGCCAGTCGAGGGGTTGCAATTTCCTCCAACAGCCATAATCGTGCGGTTAGAGACTCCTGAACTGCTAAAAATGAACCCACGAGCATAATTAGGGCTAGAATTATCGTTATCGTGTCTGGCTCCCTGAATGTGTCCGATTTCATGGGCGAATGTAAATCTTCCACCGATGATGAACTCAGTCGAAACTAGTGCGAAACCATTATCAGCATTGATAGCACTTGAGCCTCTCGGTATTCCAAACGCAATCCCATAGAATCCTTGTGAGAAACTGGTCGATGCACTTCTTACCATAGCAACAACATCTGCACTATACTGATTTCTTAGTACGGGGATATTATTTAGCAAACCAGAACCTGAACTAAGATTCAACAGATCATCTGGATAAGAGCTAGAAGAACCATATGCGGTGGCATTTGAAAAATTGATAGTCTCGACATAATTTGTTCTTACGACCCTCGCGACCTCCATTCTCAAGTTTATTAAACTTTGCTCATACGCAAGATTAGTTTCATCCTGTAGCATTCGGCTGGCTAATTCCAAACTCATGGGTATTTCAGGTTCGGCCTGCGCTGTGACGACTAGCAGCACCCTCATTGTACAGTTATCATCGGAGATAGCCGATAAATTATTTTCTAAGTTGTTCTTTTCATTAAGTTGACTATCATTTTTTTCCTCAGGGGTACCACAAATTGCATTGTCAATATCTGCATTGTAAGTGATTAACAAATGGGTATCATTATTAAAAGGAATAATTAAGCAAGGAGTACTCCCCATATAAAACTTAGAAGCCACTTGGTTATCAATTACAGTAAAGAAAATACCTGTTCCATCTGAGAGTTGACCAAACCATGAAAATCCTTTTTCTGCAACATGAAGTTCATTCCTTGTTTTTTTTGCAACGGAGGAGTTTCCCATGAACTCGATTTTTACACTTCCGTCATTAAAAGATTCTACGTCCAGCTTTATAAAGAAAACTTCTTTTACCAATGGGTTATTTTTGTATTGATTATAGATTCGAGTAGTATTTTGAGTTTTGAAACTTTTATCTTGAGTTGATATCTCTCGTATCAAGTTTTTTTGTGACCACACTAAACTAAATGGGGATAAAAACAATAAGAGTACTAAATGTAGCTTGATTGTTGAAGCAGTCTTTTGGAGATTTTTTTTCATTGAAATAGGCATACAGATACCTGAGAATTATTGTACTAAATTTCACAACTTAGAACTTCACTTTCTCAACTGATTAATAGTGGCGGCCAATTCATCATTGTCTTTTCTTAACTGAATTAAATAGAGCGTTAATTCTTCAATTTTTCTTAGCAATAGCGCATCCATTTCACCAAGATTATTCCCATTTTGTTTAACTTCGGAAGCGGAGGGGATTCCAGGTAAATGATGGTTTTCCTTCACAAATTTCTCAACATCGGAAAGCAGGGGTAGCGCATAACTTTCACTGAAGACATAATCTGGCCAATTACTTCTAAGCTGAACCACAACCTCTTCTGCTCGAATTGTTCCACCCACCGCAAGCCTTGTGTTAGCAATTGACTGACCAAATTGTTGGGCAGAAAATGTATGGTCAATGCCAATTCTGACTGTACCGTTTTGATCAATAGACATCCGCTCAACCATATTAGAACCGGAGGCATTCGTCAAATTTGCACGAACAATAAAAATACCAGCATTGTACCCAAACGGGTTGCCATCCGAGTATCTTTTCGAAATCAATTCTAAAGTGCCATTAATGCTTGTGGCGGGCTCAAGTGTATTTCTATTGATAATTCTCAATGCGGTTGAAGTATTTGCTGCGCTATTCAACGAACGCACTGTAAGGACATTAGTTTGACCACCCGCAAATCCTGCATCCCGAATTTCATGTAACCCAGTCAGGATAGTTTGCGAAAAGCAATCAATTGTTGCAAAAATGCAAGCGATGCAAATAGCGAATGGATATCTCATAAATTTAGTTAGTTGTCTGAAGTAATGAAGACCAAAAGATTCAGCTTCCTCTCGTGCAGCCGGAATCTTTTGGTCACTTAGTGTTACGCCATACTAATTGTTGGGATTTTTATCAAAATCTGCAGCGTTTATTGTCCTTATATTATCGATGAAATATGAATTCTTTTCCGTGTCCGCGATCTTGAATAGCGTGGACTCTCCCACTTTGAAGAATCCCCCCGTATTCGTAAACTCAGTCCTTCTAGCATTTATGATCAATGCGACATAGTTTATTTGATCTAATCCAACTGCCGGATCATCAAGGAACGTTGGAGTAGACGAATCGCTTTTTAAAATCGGGGCGCCTGGCCTTCGATCTACTTCGACACCCGCTGTATTGGTAATTATTTGAGCTTTCCTTCTGCTGAAGGTTACCGTTTGCCATTGATTTGACCGGGTGATTGATCCCACAAGAAAGAATTTTTTTCCCAGTGGGTCACCGTCATTCCAAGCCCAAGCCGCCTTATTGCCAATTTCCAGGACTATCGGGATCCCTTTAACACTATCTTGGCTGTCAAAATCCCATGCATCCAAAGCGTCTGTAAACTTCCATCCCATATCTCGCGAGGTACCCTGGCCAGCCGGAGTATTTGCTGTTGTACTGACCTCAACCATGTTCGGATTCTCCTTGAAATAAAAATTCATTTGCAGTACGCGCTCCCCGGATACAATCTTTTGTACGTCATCTTCTTGCAAAAAGCTTCCAAACTCGAAAAAAATCGCTCCACCACCATTGAAATACCATTCATGGGCACCTTTCCTATCAGCTTGCAAAACCTTGTTAGCTTGGTTCACAGGGTCGCTTACGTCAAGAACCAGATCGTAGGCATTTTCCCAAGGGTTTCCGCCAATATCCCCTTTAATATTTGTAATTTGGTTATTTGGCACAGTTGTTTGGAAGTTGAACAACACCTTTGGTTCACCCCTAAAATCGGGGTTTTGTACCGTTAACGAACTTGAAAACTCCCCCGTCTTCACGGCCGCTTGCCTATCCGACACACCAAAAACTAAATCTACAGGCCCCAGCGAAGCGTTGGCCGGCACAGTGTACTCAAATTCAAACTGATCTTCCGTCAGGGCCGCAGCGGGATCATATGTCTTGATCGCGTTTCCATTTAGGGTTACCTCGTCCAGCCCTCCGGGTCCCGTCACCGCGATCGTGAAATTGACTACATCCCCGGGGTAGGGTTGCGCATTGTCGGCCGTTACTGCGATGGTTGGCGCCTCAAAGACGGGCGGCTCGTCATCGGCACAACCGCTGACAAACAGGCCAAACCCCACCAGCAACCCAAGAAAAAGAGCTCGTTTTACGTATGCCATAATTTCTGTTTTGTTTTGAATTTTTGAAATCGATGGCACGAAACTATGGACCGCATACGATTGCTGGAAAATTTCCAAACAATATTTCACTTTTTTCGCCCCAAAACGACAACAATAAATCGATGATTTATACGCTTAAGACACATTTCTATCCACTTAAAGCCTTTTTTTTACGGTTTATGGCAACAGGTCAATTTGTCTTGTCGCAACAAAAAGACATGCTTTTATTGAAATCGCCAATTTTCGATAATGCCAATCGCCAGTTTACCTTTAGCTGCCCAATCCGGGAATCCATTATGCATAAATGCCATCTGATGGTAGGCGTGTTAGCGAGTGCTCTGCTTTTTTCAGGATGTTCACGTCCAAAAAGCGAAGAAAGCGAGCCGAAAACAGCGAAAACGGACGAAAAGCGCTTCACCCTGCTCACCGCGGCCGAAACCGGGGTCAAATTCCAGAATATCCTGCAGGAAAACGCCCAAATAAGCTACTTCGACAATCCATATATTTATAATGGAGGTGGCGTGGCAGTGGGCGATATCAACAATGACGGCCTCCCCGATCTGTATTTTGTCAGTAACATTTTCTCCAACAAGCTTTACCTGAACAAAGGGAACCTCACATTCGAAGACATTAGCGTAAAGGCCGGTGTGGAGGCGTCCAGAGGGTTTAAGACGGGCGTGGCTATGGTTGATATGAATGCCGATGGTTGGCTGGATATCTATGTCTGCCGAAGCCACCACCCGGACGGGGCCGTTAGGTCTGATTTGGTGTACATAAACAACCAAGACCTGACCTTTACCGAACGGGCCCGCGAGATGGGGCTGGGTGGAACCGCGTATACGACCCACGTGGCGTTCTTCGATTTTGACCGGGATGGCGACCTGGACATCTATCAGGTAAACCACCCAAGCGACTTTGAACAGGGAATACGCGTTCGCCTGAAGGTGGATGCAGATCAAAATTTGGTGCGCAGACTTGACCCGGACAGCCCCGACCACAGCGACCATTTGTACCGCAATCGCGGAGATGGCACGTTTGAAGACATCTCGATACAGGCAGGCATTGTCAATTCTGCCTTCGGCCTTAGCGCCTCGGTAACGGACATCAACTTAGACGGCTATCCAGACATTTATGTAGCCAATGATTTTATTGAGCCCGATATGTTGTACATCAACAACCGCAACGGCACCTTTTCCGATCAGTTGTTCCGCCACGTAAGGCATGCTTCCCAGAATAGCATGGGTTCTGACATGGCCGATTTCAACAATGACGGACTGGAGGACCTGATCACGGTGGACATGCTGGCCGAAACAAACGCCCGGCAAAAGCTCATGACCACCTCCATGGTGCTGGACCGGTATGAAACGCTCATTCATTACGGGTACGGTCACCAATTGATGCGCAACGTGCTTCAAGTCAACAATGGCAACGGTACGTTCAGCGATATTGCCTGGTTGGCGGGTGTATCGGCTACGGAGTGGAGTTGGTCTTCGTTGTTTGCCGACTTTGACAACGATGGCTACAAAGACATATTCATCAGCAACGGCATCAGGCGCGATATGACCGACTCGGAGTACATCCAGTTTAAGCGCGACACCATGGAGCAACTCAACAAAACGGGTGCCCCGCTGGTGACAGCACAAACGATGCAAAAATGGCTCGACCGCATGCCGCAGGTAAAAGTGCACAACTACCTGTACCACAACCAAGGAAACCTTCAGTTCAAGGATGTCTCGCAGGGCTGGGGCTTCGATCTGAAAACATTTAGCAACGGCACGGTCTATAGCGACTTGGATCTGGATGGCGATTTGGACTTGGTCATGAACGACTTGGACAGCGCAGTATTGATCTACCGAAACGACAGCGACAAGCTCTCCGCTAACAACAACTTCCTGCAACTGGCCTTTGAGGGGCCCACAAAAAATCCGTTTGGCGTGGGTACCAAAGCGACCGTTTACGCGGCTGGCCAGAGACAACTACATGAGGTAAAAGTAAGCCGTGGCTTTTTGTCTTCGGTGGAGCCTATCTTGCACTTTGGCCTCGGTAACGCAGGCCAGGCAGACTCTCTGATTGTCGAATGGCCGGACGGCAGCGTCCAGCAATTTGAGTCTTTGTCAGCCAATCAACGCGTGAAGGTCAGCCACAAAAATGCCAGGCGCGCAAGTCAGAAGTCTCTTCCCAAAAGTGGCCCGTTGCTTCAACGTCTTTTGGCCGAAAAAAAGACGTATGCGCATCAGGAAAACAAGTTCAATGATTTTGAATTCGAACGCCTGCTGCCACATAAGTTTTCTGAGTCGGGGCCGGCCCTCAGCGTGGCGGACGTTACGGGCGATGGTCTGGAAGATATCTTTTGTGGGGGCGCCAAAGGCAAACCCGGTGTGTTGTTGATCCAAACCGCCCGGGGCGAATTTCGGGAAGCGATACAACCATCCTTGGTGGCGGACTCGGTTTTCGAAGATGTGGCCAGTGTCTTTTTTGATGCCGACAACGACCGCGACATGGACCTGCTGGTCGTCAGTGGTGGGTATGAATACGGCCCGACCAGCCCGATGTACCAACATCGCTTGTACCTGAACAACGGGGCTGGCATTTTTGACAGAAGTAACCAACTGCCTTTGATGCAGAGTAGCGGAGGGTGTGTTGCCGTGGGCGACTACGACAAAGATGGTGACATGGACGTATTCCTTGGCGGTCGCGTGGTACCGGGCAGTTACGGAAAAGCCCCGAAAAGCTATTTGCTGCGAAATGACAACGGCCTGTTTAGCGATGTGACCGATTCTGTATCGCCCGAGTTGCGCCATGCGGGTATGGTTTCCGCTGCCCAGTGGACAGACATCAATACCGATGGCTTCCCCGATCTGGTGCTGGCCGGAGAGTGGATGCCCGTCATGCTCATGCTCAACCAAGCAGGCAAGTCGCTTCGCGATGTTTCCCAGCAATGGGGTCTGACGAATTCCGAGGGCTGGTGGAACTGTGTGAAAGCGCTTGATGTCGATGGCGATGGAGACGTAGACTTGGTAACTGGCAATTTGGGGTGGAATAGCCTTTTGAAAGCTTCGCCAACAGAGCCGATGGATTTGTACGCGAGCGACTTTGACGAAAACGGAAATGACGAGGGAATTATCTGCAGTTACCTGGAGGGTCAAAGCTGGCCCTTGCCGAGGAGAGAACTGATCGTGCAACAGATCCCGTCACTCAAAAAGAAATTTGTCGGCTTTGAAAAGTACTCAAAGTCAACGATACAAGATGTGTTTGACGCAACCAAACTGGCAAATGCGCTCCACCGGCAAGCCTTTACGCTCACCTCCACCGTTTGGCTGAACGAGAATGGAACCTTTGTGGCTAGTCCGTTACCTGTAGAGGCGCAGGTGTCGCCAGTCAATACGGTGGTGCCTTGCTATTTGAACAATGACAACCTGCCGGATCTGATAGTGGCCGGAAACAAATTCGGCATGCAGGTAGAATTGGGCCGGATGGATGCAGGCAATGGGCTGGTCTTGATCAACGAAGGCCGCGGTCGTTTTCGGGCACTGTCAGTGCGCGAGAGTGGCCTTTTTCTGCCGGGAGAGGTGCGCCATGGATCTCCGTTACAACTGGCGGGCAAACAGGCATGGGCATTTGTGGAAAACAGCGGCCCGTTATACTTTTTTGGCCGGCCGAAATAGAACCCCCTCATGATGGAAAAACGTACCTTCCGTGCCTGTTGGTTGGTGTGCCTTATCGCACTGACCTGTTGGTGCTGCGGCAAAAATTCCGAACGGTTTGTGATGGTGGCCCCGGCCCACAGCGGAATCACGTTTCAAAACACGCTGGTGGCGTCAGACTCATTCAACGTATTTGATTTTGAGTATATGTACAATGGAGGAGGCGTGGCCATAGGAGACATTGACAATGATGGCCTGGAGGACGTGTACCTGACGGGCAATACGACAACGTCTCGCCTATACCGAAATAAGGGCAATCTGCAATTTGAAGACATTACCGACAAAGCCGGTGTAGGCACGTGGCAGTGGGCAACCGGAGTGACCATGGCCGATGTAAATGCCGATGGCTGGCTGGATATTTACGTGTGCGTGTCCGGTCACAAAGATTCCACCCTCCGCAAAAACCTTCTGTTCGTCAACAACACCGATGGCACGTTCACCGAACGGGCACCCGCTTTCGGTCTGGCTTCTACGCGCTTCTCCACACAGGCCGCTTTTTTTGATTTTGACCGAGACGGTGATCTTGATATGTATTTAATGAATCACTCCAACAAAGATCGTGACGCTACATCGTTGGCCCCTCCCCTGACCGATGGTACCGCCTACAGCACCGACCAACTTTTCGAAAATCGAAAAGGACGATTTGTTGACGTCTCCCACGCACGCGGCATCCGCAGCGAAGGGTACGGCCTGGGGCTGGCGCTCGCTGATTTCAATGGAGATGGTTGGACGGATGTTTACGTGGCGAATGACTACGTCTTCAACGACATTTTGTACATCAACCAGCAAGGCACCTTTTTTCAGGATGAAGCAGCGAGTCGGTTGCGGCATACGAGCCACTTTAGCATGGGGGCCGATGCAGCAGATGTAAACAACGATGGTTTTGCCGATGTGTTTGTTGCGGACATGATGCCACCGGACAACGAACGACAAAAGAAACTGAGCGGCCCTGTCAGCTACAACCACTACGAAATGGCCCGTAAACTCGGCTATATTCCATCCTTCATGCGCAATACGTTGCAACTAAACGCGGGCGATGGCCATTTCCAAGAAATCGGCATAGCCACCGAAATGTATCAAACCGATTGGAGTTGGTCCGTCTTGCTGGCCGATTTCGACAACAACGCCCACCGCGATGTTTTCATCACCAATGGGTATGTCAAAAACATCACCGATCGCGATTTTGCCATTTACACGTTTCAGCACCGCAAGGGCATGGTGGAAAAAGGAAAAGAGCGCGAACGAATAGCCAACGTGCTCGACAGCCTGCCCGGAGCCTATCTTCAAAATTGTGTTTTCTCCAACACGGGCAATCTTGGATTTACGGACAAGACCCTGTCCTGGCTGGAAAGCAAGCCCTCCTATTCCAATGGTGCCGCTTACGCTGATCTCGACACCGATGGTGATCTAGACTTGGTCATCAATAACATCAATGAGACGGCATTCCTCCTGGAAAACAAATCAGAACACGCAACGGGAAATTTTCTCAAAATCAAACTCCAAGGGCCCGACCAGAATCGTTTTGGTGAAGGGGCATCGGTCGCGATTTTTCAAAACGGTAGTTTCTGGCAACGGTTCACCAAACACAGCACCCGCGGCTATCAATCGTCTGTATCACAAATCCTCCATTTCGGACTGAGCACTGCCGAAACAGTAGATGCGGAGATTACGTGGCCGGATGGCAGCATGCAACGGCTGCGCGACATAGCCGCCAATCAGCAAATCGAGTTGAACTACCGGGATGCCAAGCGGGTCGCGGACGTGGCACCCACTACAGCGCGCCCGCTGCTTCTTGACGTGACGGACTCTCTCGGATTTCAATACACCCCCGCTGAAACCGATTACAATGATTTCAATTACGAGCCCTTGCTGCCCGCCAAGCAGTCGGTGGCAGGGCCGGTGGTGGCCGTTGCCGATGTAGATGGCAATGGCATGGACGATGTGTACGTGGGAGGGAGTCGGGGAAAACGCCCGTTTTTATTGCTTCAGCAACCTAATCGGCAGTGGATCAAGAGCGAGTTCCCGGCTACGGATGCAGTATACGAAGATGCCGATGCCGTATTTTTGGATGTCAACCAAGACAGCCACCCCGATTTGTACGTGGTGAGCGGTGGCAACTCTTTTTTGGCGCAAATGCCCTACTATCAGGACCGACTTTACATCAATGATGGGCGGGGTAACTTTCAGAAAGCCGCCTTGCCCACCGAGGCTTTTAGTGGTTCGTGCATCGCGGCAGCCGACTACGATAACGATGGTGATATTGATATTTTTGTGGGGGGAGCCGGTTATCCACAGCGGTATCCGTTACCCGATAAAAGTTTTCTGCTTCAAAACAACGGTGGCACTTGGCAGCGGGTGGAGCTGCTGGCCGGCACGGGCGATGCATTGCACCTGGGCATTATCCGCACCGCCTGCTGGGTAGACGTGGACGGAGACGGCTGGCTGGATCTAGCGCTGGCGGGCGACTTCATGCCCGTGTCTGTTTTCAAAAATCAGCAGGGCCAAGGGTTTGAAGAAATCACCAAAACGGCCGGTCTGCACCGATTGAAAGGCCTTTGGCAGAAAATAACACCCATAGATGTGGATCAGGATGGCGACATGGATCTGGCCTTGGGGAATTATGGTACCAACACCGTGTTTAAGGGCACCGAACAAGAGCCCTTTTCCTGCCGGGCGATCGATCTTGATGGAAACGGAACCTTCGACCCAATCTACTCTCGCTTCATTCAAGGAAAAGAATGGCCGCTCCACACCCGCGATCAACTCATGGAGCAAATACCGTCATTAAAGAAGAAATTCAACACCTATGCAGCCTTCGCTGCGGCCACGCCCCCCGAAATATTGGGTTCCCTGTTCCACAAAGCCTATCACTTACAGATAACCGAAAGCAGGTCCGGCATCGCCATAAACGAAGGGGGCAAATTCACCTACCAACCCTTTCCATTTGAAGCCCAGTGGTCAGCTATCACCGATTTCGTGGTGATCGATTTAGATGCCGATGGGCGCGATGACCTTCTTGCGGGAGGCAACAGAGTGTTTCAGGAGGCCACATATGGACCTATTGATGCCCTGGATGGGCTAGTGCTACTAAACCGCGGGCCGGACAGCTTCGAAGTTGTACCGTCACGGCAAACGGGTTTCCGAAACGCTAGCGCGCTGACATCCTTCAAAAACGTGAAACTTTCGGGTTTTTGCGATGCAATCGTTTGCTTGAATGCAAATGGACCGCTAAAAGCGTATAAAAAAAATGTATCAGTTGTGCCCTAACCGTATAATTCACCACCTGACCAACCGGCCTAAACGTCTGAAAAAAGGCAAAAATGAAGGCTAATATTGCTTTTTGTTGGTTTTCCAGGCGACCTTTTACCCTTCATTTATCCCTTTGCGCTCATGAAAAGAACTTTACCCACTTCCCTGTTATTTTTCCTTTTGAGTTCGTTTGCATTTGGCCAAACCTATGTTGTCACGGGCACTGTTTATGACCAGTCGCGGCAGCCGCTGCCGGGGGTAAATATCCTTTTGAAAGGTACGTCCAAGGGCACGATCAGCGACATCGATGGAAAATACAGCTTGGAAGTCCCCGCGGACGGCACGCTGGTTTTCTCCTTTATCGGATATGTGCCGCAAGAGGAGAAAATCCAGAGCAGATCCACCATTTATGTTTTGTTAAAAGAAGATAAGACCGAGTTGGAGGCGGTTACGGTGGTCGACATTGGATATGGAACGCAACAAAGCAAGGATCTAACCACAGCCATTTCGAGCGTACGTGCCACCGACTTGGAGAAGACCCCGGTACCCAGCTTAGACCAAGCCATGCAAGGCCGGATGGCGGGCGTTCAAGTATTCAAAAATACTGGTGCTCCGGGCGGAGCGGTTTCTGTACGCATTCGGGGCACCGCGTCCATTCTGGCCGGACAAGAGCCGCTGTATATCGTTGATGGCGTACCAATCAACAATACCGCCACTGGCTCCACCTCGCGCCCTGGGGAAAACTTTGGCGGCCAAACCGGCAACGAGGTAATCAATGGCTTAGCCGGAATTAACATGGACGACATTGAAAAAATAGACGTATTGAAAGACGCAGCCGCGGCCAGTATATATGGTGCACGCGCGGCCAACGGGGTGGTGCTTATCACTACCAAACGTGGCAAAAGCGGCACGCCAGCACTTAACATAAATATTCTGAGCGGAGCGCAGGCCATGACCAGGCGATATGATTTGTTAAACGCCCAACAATATGTTGCGGCTGTCAATGAGGGGTTGATCCGCGCAGGGGGCGAGGGTACCGAAAATATTATCACCGAGGTACCTTTCGATACCGACTGGCAAGATGCCATCTTTCAAATTGCTCCCATGTTCAGTGCCACCGCCCAAGTGTCGGGAGGCAATGAGCGCATCCGGTATATGATGTCGGGTGGGTACTTTAATCAGCAAGGCATTATCATCAATTCGGGATTTGATCGCTTTAGTTACCGCACCAATTTAGACTATGACGTTTCGGATCGTGTAAAGGTAGGGACCAGCATGATGTTTTCGCTCAGTAACAACGTTCGTCTTCGCAACAATGGAGGTGCCAACGTACAGGATGCGTTTAACGGGAACTCGGTATTTGGCCCAAGTATTCTCGGTTCTGCGTTGGTCAAAAATCCCAACTCGCCCATTTTTACCCCCGATGGCCGCTACTTTCAAGATAGCCTCACCTCCATTGCCAACCCTGTGGCCTTGGCGCGACAAGGAGAAATTAAGTCGCAGGGGTTACGAATGATTGGAAACATGTATTTGGAATATAAACTAGCCAAGGGATTGTCGTTTCGGACCAGCTTCGGAATCGATTTGCGTGATGAAAACGAAACGTACTATCAACAACCTGCGCCCAACTCCCCCACGGGTGCCACTTTGGTAAAACGAAGTTTTCGCGAGCGGATACTCACCAGCGAGAATGTGCTGAAGTATGACCTCCAGTCAGAGAATAAGAATCACAGTTACAATTTCCTCTTGGGGATGTCTACCCAAAACTCGGTTGCAGATGGATTTTGGGTGGGTACAGCTGATATTGCAGCAACGACCATAACCGTTATTGATGGCGGAAGTAGGCTTCTCCCCCAATACTCTGATCCAGATGCTCGATGGGGTATGCTTTCTTTTTTTTCCCGGGCCATCTATGACTTTAAAAAGAAATACTATTTGACATTAACGGTACGCACGGATGGTTCCTCCCGATTTGGCCCAGACCGTAGATTTGGATTTTTCCCCGGGGTATCCGGTGCTTGGCGGGTATCGCAAGAAAACTTTTACAAAAGTGATGTGGTAACCGATTTTAAAATCAGGGGTAGTTGGGGAATGGCTGGCAACGATCAAATTGGTCCATTTGACTGGCGAGCCCGGGGTGATGTTTTGGCAGTCAAATATCTTGGCCAAATAGGAGTCGCTCCGATCAGTATCGTCAACGAGGGTTATTCTTGGGAAACGAATATCTCGAGCAATCTCGGATTCGACTTTGACTTTTTGAACGGTCGTTTTGGGCTTATAGTCGACTTGTATCAACGTAAAACGGAAGGCATGCTGTTGCCTGTCCCTCTACCGCGTACTACGGGGTTTGCCAGTGCAACCAAAAACGTAGGGGATATGGTTAATCGGGGATTGGAGTTTATGGTCACCGCCAAGTTATTACAGCGCGGCCCGTTTGCATGGAATGCATCCTACAACATGGCGTTCAATCGCAATGAGATTTTGAACTTGGTGAGCGTGAGTGAGATCACAAGCGGCAATTTCGGGTTTTCGCACGTGGCCCGCGAAGGATTCCCAATCGGGGCGATTCAATTGTACCAATTGGAAGAAACGGTTGATCCGGAAAAGGGTACGCGAAGGATTAAAGACTTGAATGGAAATGGTGCCCGTGATGGCGGTGACTTGACCGTGCTGGCTAACGCCCTTCCCATCCACACTGGTGGATTCACCAACAATTTTACCTACGGGCGTTTTGATGGCAGTCTATTTTTTAACTGGTCGTACGGAAACTATTTGATCAATAACACCCGCGGCTTTGTGCAAGACGTGGGCAAGTCCACCATCAATGCTGTGGGCACAAATCTATCGACAGAGGCGCTGGGCCGATGGACCAAGCCCGGTGACATTGCAAGCTTCCCCGGCATTGACTATTCCAATAGCGATGTAGTGTCCCCAGGCTCGTTGCCCGCAGGAGGCGTCCCTACTGATCAAAATTTGGAGGACGGATCCTTTTTGCGACTACGCGCTGTCCAAATTGGTTACAGTGTTCCGCGCGAACGTGCTGAGCGGGCCAAACTCTCATCTGTTCGATTCAACCTCACAATAAACAATTTGTTTACACTTACGCGTTATTCGGGCTATGACCCCGAGGTGAGTCATAACTTCGGCACAAACATCGCCCCTGGCATTGATAGCGGCACCTACCCTAACAACCCCAAAATAGTAACCATGGGAATTAATATTGGATTATGATAAACATGATTTACGAAGCTATGAAACGTGTAAAAACGATTATCCTCGTTTGTCTACTATTAACTATGACTACGTGTGATCTTTTGGACATCACACCGAATGACACGGTTGATTTGGAGGATTTTTATGCTGTGCCTTCGGAAGCAGAGGCTGCATTAATTGGTGCTTACATCCAAACATACACTGTGTTTACCGATCAATTGTTTTTTAACAATCGCTCATCCGATGACCTGACCGCACCGCTGGACGGCCGACAGTCTGACCCCCTTATGTTTCGACCGAGCCTCAATCTCGGGTCCGGGGAACCCATTGGGCTGTGGAATAATTCCTATTCTGCTTTGGCTTCGATCAATCTTTTACTGGAGCGAGTGCCGCAAATCAATCCTAATCTATTTGCCGCACCAACCCAGTCGGGAGTGGCAAGTCGGCAACAACAGATTCTGGGTGAAGCGTCTTTCTTGCGTGCATACTTATACTATCATTTGGTTATGTTTTTTGGCGATGTCCCCCTCGTTATAGAATTTCCAAAAAGCTCAGATCCGCAAGACAACTTGGTCAGTCGGACAGCCACATCGGATGTGATGAGACAGGTGATGGAAGACCTAACTTTTGCCGAAACCGTTATCCCTTGGAACCATGACGGACGGGCGGTTTTGCGTGAGGAACAGATTATTCAGTCGAAAGGCCGGGCCACAAAGGCAGCAGCCAAATTGCTGATGGCTCGCATACATTTGTACAATGAAGACTGGCAGCTTGCGATTGATAAATGCCGCGAAATCATTGCCAGCGGTGAATATCGACTGGAGACACGATGGACTCGGATATTCAATTCTCCTGAAAACTCGGGCAATCAAAACACCTCAGAATCAATTCTGGAAATTCAAAACAGACGCGGGTCGGATCAATTTAACAACACCGGAGGATACTCCTGGTTTCACCAGGACGGCTCGCCCAGAAGAGGCGCTACGCAAGAGGCGTACGATCTGTTTGAAGGCACGGTGACCAGCCCGCGCGATGTACGCAAGGTGTTTTCCATGTTTCAACGTCTGGAGGAACCAACCCAAATTTACGCGCTCAAATACCGCAACGCATTTCCTTGGTGGGACCCGCAAGATCCGTTCAACTTTATACCCATGCGGCTTACAGAGTGCTACTTAATTATTGCCGAAGCGCTGAACGAATTGGGCTATCCTAACAGCGAAGCGCTGACCAACATCAATCTAATTCGCGCGCGTGCACGAGACCTCAATTTTATTGATGGACCTGTGCCGGGCATTGAGCCCTACTCATTCGCACAGTTTGACACCCAAGAAAAATTCCGTGCAGCTATCCGCGAGGAACGCAGACGCGAAATGATGTTTGAAGGCCAGCGCTGGTTTGATCTGCTCCGGTATGACAAATACGATGGCACTACGGTGGCCCAAACAGTAGTGGGCCTCACCTCGCCCGAGAAAACGCTCTTCCCGATCCCGGCAAGCGAACGGGTACTGAATCCAAATTTGACCCAGAATCCAGGCTATTAATTGTTTATCAACTCATGAAGAATTTTAATTGGCTCGTACTGTTGATGTTGGTTGCGTGTGATAGTGGGATTGACGACCCAGATCCGGGCAGTATTCCATCTGCAAATTTTATCTTTCAAGTACAAACTACAAACGGCCGGGCAGTGAGTTTTGCCTCCACGTCAAGTGGTGCGACCTCTCTCGTTTGGGACTTTGGTGATGGAATCGGGCGCAGTTTTATTGCTGCCCCTACTTACACGTTTGCGCGAAACGGCACCTATACCATCAAACTCACGGCCATCAATCGCGCGGGTATTGACTCGAAAACTGAGACTATCACAGTAGAAGGCCCCAACGATCCCATTCCTAATTTCGAGGTCAATTTTACAGGAACTAGTAATCTTCTTCAGGTGAATTTGGTCAACACATCTGAGTTCGGTTCTACATACCTCTGGAATTTTGGCGATGGCAACACGTCTTCGGCTCAAAACCCGGGCACCCACCAATACGCAGCGCCCGGCACCTATCAGATTGAGTTGGCGGTGAGCAACGCGGCTGGCACCGTAACCAGGCGCAGACGCACTACTATTGCTGTCATTGACGGCTCTATGTTTCAACGAACCTGGAAATTCAGGACTGAACCCTATCGAGTAAACGCCTATCCTGTGAAGGACACCGTCATCAACAACCAAACAATTCAACGGCCGTCAAAGACTTACTTTGTTTTGCGCAATGGGAGTCTTGCCTATGAATCCTCCTTGCTGCCGTGCGAGTTGAACGACCGATACACGTTTAGTGGAGCCAGTTTTTCGACCAACAACGGTGGTGATGGCCGGGTTTTTGAAAGCCGCAACGAATGCCGCCCGGTGGCAGCGGTCAATCCTTCACTTTTCACGGTTAGACGGGTTTCGCTAACTGACTTTGTAGTGGACACAGGTGCTACGTACTTGGGAGACTTGAAGGCAGGACCTGATGGATTTGTATATGACATAGTGGAACTGAGCAACTCGATTTTGGTGCTTTCTTACATCCGAGCCGACCAGACAAATCCTAATTTGCTGGAGCGGGTGGTGATGGTATTTGAGCCAGCATAGATCCCTGACGGGTAAGCAAGCACTATCCGCTACCTCACCCCAACAAGGCATCTCCGGTGCCTTGTTTTTTTTATCTTTGCAAAACAGGTTGGAGACTCCAATCTGACGTTAATCGATTTAGCGCATCACTATGAACAAGCAATTTATCACCCCCAGCCGCTCGCTGACCAAAGAAACAGAAGAGCTGCTCAACAAACAGATCATGATGGAGGGCAAATCCTCCGCCCAATATTTGTCCATGGCCTCTTGGTGCGAATCCAAAGGCTATGATGTATCCAGTCAATTTTTGTACAAGCATTCGGAAGAGGAGCGGATGCACATGCTAAAACTGTTTGCCTACGTGAATGGCGCGGGCGGCCATGCCCTGCAACCGGAAATCTCGGGCATCAAGCACACGTTCAAAACCTTGCGCGAGGTGTTTGACACCGTACTCGAACATGAATTGGCCGTCACCAACTCCATCAATAGCTTGGTAGACCACTGCTTTCAAATCAAAGACTTCGCCACCTTCAACTTCTTGCAATGGTACGTGAGCGAGCAGCGCGAAGAGGAAATCATCGCCCGCAGGGCCGTGGAACTGTTCAACCTCATTGGCGAAGAAGGCATTGGCCTTTGGATGATCGATCAGGAGATTGGCAAACTGGAAGCGTACGGCAAAAAGGTTTCGGGCGAAGAGTAACCGGGCACTAATTACCAAGAGCCATCCATCAAGAGCGTTCGGAATTCGTTCAGCATCATGGCCGTGGCGCCCCACACCACCTCACCTTCTATTTCAAAATGGGGTGCGCGCATGGTAAACTGCTGCGCGGCTAGGATGTCTTTTGTCTGCACCGCCTCCGGGGCCATTAAGTGACGCAGTTCGCCCCGAAGGATGCGGGCCACCTCGCGGGGGTCGGGCGTCAGGTCGATGGGTTCTTTTGCCCAGGCGATCACCGGGGTCACCAAGAAGTTGCTGGGAACAACAAAAAACTCGCTCAACTGTCCAATCACCTCAACCTGACCTGGGCGGATGCCGATCTCTTCTTCTCCCTCGCGCAGGGCCGTTTCGATGATGGTTTCACCCGCCTCGGCCTTGCCGCCCGGCAGGCTTACTTGGCCGCTGTGCGCACCGGTATAGTCCGGTCGCTTAATCAACGGAAAACAAACTTGTCCCTCGCGCTCGTACAACAGAATCAACACACTTCCCGGCTTGGGCGGAAGCGTATGTTTGAAGTTGGGGATCGCCTTACCTACGGGCACCGCGCGCAGTGGCTCATGCGCCTGCGCACCGGGCAACGGGCGGGCAAGGGCTTGCTCCAAATGGTGGCGTACGGATGAAAGGGTCAGCGCTGGCACGGTTGAAGATAAACGTTTTCGACCGCGGTGCCGGATTGGCGCGCTTTTAAAAAAGAAGCACAGGCCTCTGTCTTTTTGCCTTGGCGGAAATAGGCCACGCCCAGATAATAGTCAATCTTGTCAATGAAAGTATCGCGCTCATAGGCTTGCTTTAACAGCCGTTCGGCATCCGCATATTGTTCTTTCATCAGATAAAAAATGCCCTTGTTGCGGTAGGCCCACCCGTTGGACGGATCTGCGATGATGCTTTCGTTGATGTCCCGCTCGGCTTTTTCGATTTCGCCCAGTTGCAGATAAAAGAAACCTCGGTTGTTGACAAAGTAGGCATCGGACTTCAACCGCAAGGCCTTTTCTACCAGTCGGATGGCCTCCGTATAATTTTCGCCTTCTGCTTCGATCAGTGCCAGTGCATTGTAAATATTGGCTTCATTCGGGTTCAACCGTTCGGCTTTTTGTAAGTCGGCCCGTGCCTTTGCAAAGTCCTTCTGATAGTAGGCCACAGTGGCGCGGTTCACCCACACTTCGGCATTAACGCTGTCCAGCGCGAGGGCGCGGTCAAAAGCGGCCATCGCACCAGCGAAATCGCGCATTTTTGTTTTCACCAACCCCTCAGTGAAATACGCGATGGAGGTATCGGGTTTGGCGCGTTTTACTTTTTCAATATCGGCCAGGGCGAGATACAACTCATTCAACTCATAGTGTGTGTTGGCGCGGTTGATGACGGCCGACAAGAAAGACGAATCGCATGCCACGGCTTTCTCGTAGTGGATGAGTGCCTCGGAAAAACGGCCGGCTCGGTAATGCACCGTGCCCAGGTTGTTCCAGGCGTCCACATAACAGGGGTCCAGCTTTGTTGCCTGCTCATAATAATATAACGCCTGATCCGTGTTCGCATCGCGCAGCGCCAAATTGCCTTTCAACAGAAATTGAGCCAGCCGCTTTTCTTTGCTTTCGCAGGCAACCAACAGCAGCAATATGACCAACAGACGGAGTTTCATGGGTGTGCAAGTTAACGTTTGCGCGTCAAGGACGGTGTGAGCCCGAAGACTGCCTGCTTTAACAACAAAGTATTTTCGTATGTTCTCTTTTGAAATTCCATTTCCTTCCGCTTTCTTTGAGGCGAAATGAAAAACAGCGGTTACAGCTTGCACCATCACCACCACTTCGGCAGCGTTGTGGCAGGTCTGTAATTGTTTTAATAAAACCAATCACGAAAAGGCTTGTCAAGAATGACAGGCCTTTTTTATTACCTGAAAATCAATTAGTTAGATGTTACGAATCGCCATCCAAAAATCCGGTCGGTTGCAAGAAAGCTCGCTTCAACTGCTCAAAGAGAGCGGGCTCTCATTTGCCAACGGCAAAGACCAACTCAAAACGCAGGTGCGCAATTTTCCGGTAGAGGTGCTTTTTCTGCGTGACGATGACATTCCCCAATACGTTGAAGACCGGGTGGCCGATGTGGGCATCGTGGGTGAAAACGTGTGGGTGGAAAAACAAAAAAACAATGACCTGGTCAGGCGCTTGGATTTTGCCAAGTGCCGCCTGTCCATTGCCGTGCCGCGCTCCGAAAACTACACGGGCCTTGCCTTCTTGCAAGGAAAAAATATCGCCACCTCCTACCCGGTTATTGTGCAGCGGTTTTTGGACACGCACGGGATCCAGGCGGGCATACATGAGATCAGCGGCTCGGTCGAGATTGCACCGGGCATTGGGTTGGCCGATGCCATCTGTGACATTGTGAGTACCGGTAGCACGCTGCTGAGCAATGGACTGAAAGAAGTGGAGGTGGTGATGCAATCGGAAGCGGTGCTGATTGCCACGCCCGGTTTGGCCGATGAAAAAAGAAAGATTTTGGATCAACTGTTGTTCCGGATCGAAGCCGTACAATCGGCCAAGAATAACAAATACATTTTGCTCAACTGCCCCAATGCATCCATTGAGACGATCACTAGCGTGATCCCTGGCATGAAAAGCCCGACCATCATGCCCCTGAACCGCGAGGGGTGGTCCTCGTTGCATTCGGTAGTCAATGAAAACGACTTTTGGGAAAAAATCGGAGTGTTGAAGTCGCTTGGCGCAGAAGGCATTTTGGTCATCCCCATCGAAAAAATGATCGCTTAACTATGAAGATTGTTATCAATCCCGCGAAAGCGGAATGGCATGCGTTGTGCGAACGGCCCGGACTGGAACTGGAATTCCTGGAGAGCGCGGTCAACAACGTACTAAACCGCGTGAAAACATCGGGCGATGCGGCCGTGCGGGCACTGACGGAGCAGTTTGACCGCGTAGCCATCACCGACTTGGCTGTCTCGGCTTCCGAAACGGAACGCGCCACCCGTCAATTGTCCCCCGCGTTGAAAGCGGCCATCCAAACAGCGGCCTACAACATCGAAAAATTTCATGCGGCCCAAAGGCGCGAGACGCTGGACGTGGAAACGATGCCCGGGGTGCGCTGCTGGCGCAAGGCCGTGCCCATTGGCAAGGTGGGCATCTACATCCCCGGAGGAACGGCACCCTTGTTTTCAACGGTGCTGATGTTGGCCATACCCGCACGTTTGGCCGGTTGCGAAGAAATCATCTTGTGCAGCCCACCCGACAAACAAGGAAATATTCACCCTGCCATTTTGTTTGCCGCCTCCATTACGGGTGTCACAAAAATTTTTAAAGTGGGTGGTGCCCAGGCCATCGCGGCCATGGCCTATGGCACACAAACCATCCCGGCTGTGCACAAGATCTTTGGTCCGGGAAATCAATACGTAACCAAAGCTAAACAAATGGTCAACCAACAAGGCGTGGCCATCGATATGCCTGCAGGGCCTTCGGAAGTGTTGGTGATGGCCGATGCCCAAGCCGACCCCCGGTTTGTGGCGGCCGATTTGCTATCGCAGGCCGAACATGGCAGCGACAGTCAGGTGGTGCTGGTCACCAACGACCAAAGCCTGATCGAAAAGGTAAATGCCGCTTTGACCGAACAACTGAAACAACTGCCTCGCCAAGAAACCGCCCGACAGGCACTGGCCAACAGCCTAACGGTGTTGTTCGACCAATGGGAGGAAGCCATTGCCTTTACCAACGCCTATGCCCCCGAGCACTTGATCATCAACACCCAACACTGCGATGCCGTGGCGGAGCAGATCAAGACCGCGGGTTCTGTTTTTCTCGGTGCGTTTACACCCGAGGCCGCGGGAGATTATGCTTCGGGAACAAATCACACGTTGCCCACCAATGGTTTTGCCCGTGCCTATAGCGGAGTATCCCTGGAGAGCTTTATGCGTTACATGACGTTTCAAAAAATCAGTGAGGCAGGCCTGCGCACACTGGGGCCGGTGGTGGAGCACATGGCAGAAGCCGAAGAATTGATCGGGCACAAAAATGCCATTTCGGTACGATTGAATTCAATGCCATGAAATCCATCGACATACAACAGCTTGTGCGCGAAAACGTGAAACGACTTAAGCCGTACTCGTCCGCACGCGATGAGTTTCAAGGCCAAGAGGCTTCGGTGTTTTTGGATGCCAACGAAAATCCTTTTCCTACCGATTACAACCGCTATCCCGATCCGCATCAGAGAGAACTAAAAAACGCGCTGTCGCGGATCAAGGGCATTTCCGTTGAACAAATTTTTTTGGGCAACGGCAGTGACGAACCCATCGACTTGCTGTTCCGGGCTTTTTGCGAACCGGGCAAGAGCAATGTGGTGATTCCGCAGCCCACGTATGGCATGTATGCCGTTAGTGCCAACATCAATGACGTGGCCATTCAATCCGTATTGCTGACCCGCGATTTTGATGTTGACGTGGACGCCATCCGGGGCGCGATAAATGAGCAAACACGCCTGGTTTTTTTGTGCAGCCCCAACAACCCTACGGGCAATCGGCTCTCGGGCGAAAAGATTGAGCGTATACTGAATGAATTTAACGGGCTGGTGGTGATTGACGAGGCGTACATCGACTTTATGGACGACCGCGGCTTTGTGCCCGCGTTGAGCCGCCACCAAAACCTGGTGGTCTTGCAAACCTTGTCAAAAGCCTGGGGCCTGGCCTCCATCCGGCTGGGCATGTGTTTTGCAAACCCCGAGGTCATCGCCACCCTGAACAAAATCAAGCCGCCTTACAACATCAGCCATCTCACACAGCAAACGGCTCTCTCCTATTTGTCTGATTCCAAAAGAAAGGACGATTGGGTGAGTCTGATCAAAAACGAACGGCAGCGCGTAAGCCTTGAGTTGAGAAGACTTCCGCTCATTCAAAAAATTTTCCCGTCAGAGGCCAATTTTCTGTTGGTACAGGTAGCTCAACCAAAGGCTGTGTATGACCAGTTGGTGGCCCGGGGCATCGTGGTGCGCGATCGATCACAAGTGCCGCTGTGCGAAGGCTGTCTCCGCATCACCATCGGCACGCCCGAAGAAAACACCACGCTTCTGACAACGCTGCAACAACTCTCGACATGAAAAAAGCCCTATTCATTGACCGTGATGGCACACTCATTTTGGAACCCCCGGATGAGCAGATAGACAGTTTGGAAAAATTGGAATTTTACCCGGGCGTTTTTCAAGGGCTGGGCAAAATTGCCCGGTGGCTGGACTATGAACTGGTGATGGTGACCAACCAAGACGGATTGGGCACCGATCGTTTTCCGGAAGACACCTTCTGGCCTGCCCACGAAAAAATGATGCGCGCCCTCGAAGGCGAAGGCATCCGTTTTGCGGCCGTCCATATCGACCGCTCCTTCGCCCACGAAAACAAACCCACGCGAAAACCGGGCATTGAAATGCTCCGCTCCTATCTTAACGGAGCCTATGATCTCCAAGCCTCATTTGTTATTGGCGACCGGCTGACCGACATTCAACTGGCCAAAAAACTGGGTGCCCGAGGTATCTTGATCAACAACGGCTCGCTTAAACCGGAGTTGGAAAAGAACGGGCTGCTACCGTATTGCCCGTTGGTCACTACTTCATGGGAGGAAATCTACCAATGCGTACGCGGCATCCGGCAGGCTTCTATCCACCGGAAAACGAAGGAGACCGACATCCGGGTTGACATAAACCTGGACGGCACGGGACAAAGCGACATCCAAACGGGCCTCGGTTTTTTTGATCACATGCTGGAGCAACTGGCGCGCCACGGGGCCATTGATTTGCGTATCTCCGTAAAGGGAGATTTGCACATTGATGAACACCACACCATCGAGGATACAGCCCTGGCGTTAGGCGAGGCGTTCGCCAAAGCATTGGGCGATAAGAAAGGAACGCAGCGTTATGGTTTTTTGTTGCCAATGGATGACTGCCTGGCACAAGCCGCCATCGACTTTGGCGGAAGGCCGTGGTTGGTTTGGGAGGCCGACTTTAAGCGAGAAAAAATTGGTGACGTGCCCACCGAGATGTTTTTCCACTTTTTCAAATCGTTTAGCGATACGGCCAAGTGCAACCTGAACATCAAGGCAGAGGGCGTGAACGAACACCACAAGATCGAAGCGATTTTCAAGGCGTTTGCCAAGGCCGTACGGCATGCCATTACCCGCAGCGACAATCACCAACTACCCAGCACCAAAGGCACGTTGTAAGATGAAAGTGGCCGTGATCAAATACAATGCAGGAAACATCCAGTCGGTACGGTACGCGCTGGAGCGGCTGGGCGTTGACTTTGTGGTGACCGATGACTCCGAGGAAATACAGCGCGCAGACAAAGTGATATTTCCGGGCGTGGGGGAAGCCAGCACTACCATGAACTACTTGCGCGCGCGCCAGTTGGATTTGCTCATCCGCGACTTGAAACAGCCGGTGCTGGGCATCTGTTTGGGCATGCAATTGATGTGTGCGCACTCCGAAGAGAATGACACGCCCTGCCTGGGCCTTTTTGACCAAACGGTGCGAAAGTTTGATGCCGCACCCAACCGAAAAGTGCCGCACATGGGCTGGAACGACCTGACCGGCTGCACAGACTGGTTGCCTGCTTCGCTTACCGGAAAATTTGTTTACTTTGTACATAGTTTTTATGTGCCCCTGGCACCGTATACCTCGGCCCAATGTGACTACGGTCTTCCCTTCAGTGCCGCATTGCACCGCGATAACTTTTATGCCGTACAGTTCCATCCTGAAAAATCTGCGGATGCAGGCGAAATCGTACTTCAATCATTCTTTCAAGTAAAATCATGAGAATCATACCCGCGATCGACATCATTGACGGAAAATGCGTGCGCCTGACCCAGGGCGATTATCAAAAGAAAAAAGTATATCGCGAAAATCCGGTGGAAGTAGCCAAGGAGTTTGAAGACGCGGGCATGGAATACCTGCACCTGGTGGATCTGGATGGCGCCAAAAAAGGCCACGTGATCAATTGGGACATCATCGAAGACATCCAGGCCGAAACAGCCCTGCATGTGGATTTTGGGGGTGGCGTAAAAACCGAAAAAGAAGTCGAAAACTTGTTGGAACTGGGTGTAAACCAGATCAATGTGGGCAGCCTGGCCGTAAAGGACCCAACCCGTTTTGGCGAGTGGATTCGCACCCACGGTCGCGAAAATTTTATCCTCAGTGCCGATGTGATGAATGAGTTCATCCGCATTGTAGGATGGCAGGAAGATAGCCATGTGAAAATCTACGACCTGGTACAGCAACTGGCTGACTCCGGTTTGAAATACATTACGTGTACGGACATCAGTGCCGATGGGATGCTGCAAGGGCCCAACTTCAACCTGTACCGCAAACTGAAAAGTAAATTTCCCGATATGAAGATCACCGCCAGCGGTGGGATTTCGTCATGCGATGATCTGGAGGAACTCAAGTACATGAAACTGCATGGGGCCATTGTGGGCAAGGCGATTTATGAGGGAAAAATAAAACTGGACGAATTAAAGTCCGTGGTCTGATGCTCACCAAACGCATCATACCTTGTTTGGACATCAAAGACGGGCGCACCGTGAAGGGTGTAAACTTTGTGGGCTTGCGCGATGCGGGCGACCCCGTGGAGCTGGGTGCCTCCTACGCGCAGCAAGGGGCGGATGAATTGGTGTTTCTGGACATTTCCGCCACCAACGAAAAACGTAAGACCTTTGCCGAGCTGGTGAAGCAGATTTCGCGGCATGTCAATATACCGTTCACCGTGGGCGGTGGCATCGGTTCCGTGGCAGACGTAGAACCGTTGTTAGACTCCGGTGCGGACAAAGTGAGCATCAACTCAGCCGCGGTCAAAAATCCGGGCTTGATTGACGAGCTTGCAAAGGCCTTTGGATCGCAATTTGTCGTGGTGGCCATCGATGCGCGAAAAGTGGGTAACCAGTGGATGGTTCACACCCATGGCGGGGCTTACCCCACGGACAAAAAACTTTTCTCCTGGGCCAACGAAGCGCAAGCTCGAGGCGCGGGCGAAATCCTGTTCACCAGCATGGACCACGATGGCACCAAGCAGGGTTTTGCGGTAGACCCGCTGGCAAAACTGCACCAGCTCTTAGCCATTCCGGTGATTGCCTCGGGCGGAGCCGGGCACAAGCAGCATTTTGCCGATGCGTTCTTGTTGGGCCGGGCCGATGCCGCATTGGCCGCCAGTCTGTTTCACTTTGGTGAATTGACGATACCGGAATTGAAAAATCATTTACAGCAACAAGGCATCCTGACCCGCGTTACCTATGCAAATTGACTTTACCAAGTTGGACGGCCTTGTGCCCGTAGTGGTGCAAGATACGGCCACGCTGCGTGTGCTGATGGTGGGGTTCATGAATGACGAAGCTTACGCCAAAACGGAACGCGAAAAGAAGATAACGTTTTACAGTCGGAGCAAAAAAAGACTGTGGACAAAGGGCGAGACCAGCGGCCATTTTTTGCGGGTCGATGAAATCCTCCTCGATTGCGATGCCGACACGTTGCTCATCAAAGCCACGCCCACCGGGCCCGTGTGCCACACCGGCCAGGATACCTGCTTCGATGAACGCAACACCGGCTTCAGCCTCGCCTATCTCGAAAAAATCATCGCGCAACGAAAAACTGTCTCTGCCGAAAACTCTTATACGCGTTCGTTATTTGAAAAAGGGATCAACAAAGTGGCGCAAAAGGTAGGCGAAGAGGCCGTGGAGTTGGTGATCGAGGCCAAAGACAACGACCGCGACAAGTTCTTGGGCGAAGCAGCCGATCTGATGTTTCACTACCTGGTCTTATTGGCCGCCAAAGGGTTCACCTTGGCCGATGTGGAGGTCGTTTTAAAAGCACGCCATCAAAAATAACTGTCGCGCCAGCGACTGACATGCGCTCTTTGCCTGCCGGGCGTACAAAACACGTCTCGATTTCCTATCTTCATGGCATGGAGCAATCATCGCAAAAATGGATTGGCGGTTTTCCGTTTGTAGAATACCGCCCCGCACAAAAACAGGCCCCTGACATGGTGCGCGCCAGCCAAGCGTTTTACGAAGCCATGCGCACGCGCAGGACCATCCGCGAATTCTCAGCAGAGGCCGTGCCCTATGAGGTGATTGAAAACTGCTTGCTCACGGCCAGCACCGCCCCTTCGGGTGCCAACAAACAGCCTTATACATTCTGCGTGGTCTCTGACCCCGAAATCAAAAAGAAAATCCGCGAAGCGGCTGAGAAAGAGGAGCACGAGAGCTACCATCACCGCATGAGTGAAGAATGGCTGGCGGACATTAAACCTCTGCAAACCGACTGGCACAAACCGTTTCTGGAAACGGCCCCCTATTTGATCGCGGTTTTCAAGCGGGCGTATGAAGTCGGTGACGACCGCGCGAAAAAGAACAATTACTATGTCAACGAATCCGTAGGGCTGGCGTGCGGTTTCCTGTTGGCGGCTTTGCACCAAGCAGGGCTAAGCGCGCTTACGCACACGCCCAGTCCCATGAATTTTCTCTCGGCCGTACTCAACCGGCCAGACAATGAACGCCCGTTCCTGTTGATCCCCGTGGGCTATGCTGCCGCTGATTGCGTAGTGCCCGACCTGAAACGAAAAACGAGCGAAGAATTTATTGTGCGCTATTGACGAAGGGCCTCCTGGCCGCAAGCGGTTCAACGTACTTCCACAAAAAGCGATCGGCTAAAAAACAATATCGGCATAGGCCCCGCCCGCGTACGAGCGGCAAGAAATGCGCCCGCGCAAGGCAGTGGGTTTGAACAACGACTTGCCCATGAGCATACGCACACACTCCTGGATGCCCTCGGTAATGGAAGGATGCGGGTGAACACATTCCGCCAATTCCTCAATGCCCTTGTCCATCGAGATCAGAACCGCCACAGCCTGAATGGCGCTGGACGCATGGTTGCCCACCACTTTCATGCCGAGAATCTTCATGGCCTCATCGTTGGTGACCAACAGCTTGATAAACCCCTGCGTATTTCGTTTGGCAATGGCCCGCGGAATCACACTGTAGTCTAACGTAACCACCTTGTAGTCGATGCCCTTTTCGCGGGCTTGGATCTCGTTTAGCCCAACGCCCGCCACTTCGGGGCTTAGAAACATGATGTTGCTGATATTTTCGTACACGAGCTTTCGTTTGGGCTGCCCAAAAATTTTCTCCACGGCATAGCGTCCCTCCAACTCTCCTACATTTACCAACGAGATATCAGCCGTCAAATCGCCCACGGCATAAATCGTTGAGATGGTGGTTTGAGTGTCGTTGTCTTCAATCCCTCTTTTGTTGATGTTGATTCCCACATTGTCGTCCCACAAATCCTCCAAGTTGGGAACACGCCCCACGGACACCAACGCCCTCTCCACATTGAAAATTTCTTTGGAGCCGTCCGTGTACTCCAACTCATACTCAACCCGTCCGTGCAAAACCTCCATGCGGATGAGTTTGGAGTTGCGGTGGATGAGCACCCCATTATTCTCCATGTTGCGTTCGATGATTTTGACCACGTCTTCGTCTTCAAACGGCAGGATACGGCTCCCTTTGTCAATCAGGTGAACTTTGGTTTTTCCAAACCCGGCAAAAATAGTCGCGTACTCACAGCCGATCACCCCCGCCCCCACAATCACCATGCTCTCCGGAAAGTCTTCAATGTTTTCGATGCCATCGCTGGTCATCACAATTTTTTCGTCAATGGGCAGTTCCGGCAAATAGCGCGGGCGGCTGCCGGTGGCGAGGATGACATAATCGGCCTCGACCACTTCGGTTTGCATGCCTTGGGTAATCTCCACGCGGTGCTGGCTGATCAACCGGGCGGTGCCTGTTTTGAAGTCGAGCAAGCTATGGTAGTTGGACTCGCGCAGCAGCGTCATGTGTTCTTCGAGCATCTGTTTACGCTCGTGCACCGCACGTTTTACTTCATTTTGGATTTCTTGGTAGTTGACCGAGGGCGCCTGGATATTGAAGCGCTTGAGGTTTTTTCGGAAGGCGGCCGTTTCGCGCGACAGTTCCCACCAGGTTTTGGAAGACAATGCCCCGTTGGTGACACCGGCACCGCCCACTCTGCTTTTTTCGATAAGAAGCGTTTTCTTTTTGAAGTCCAACGCGCGCATGGCCGCGGCATATCCCGAAGGGCCCGCGCCTATTACCACCAAATCGTATTTCATAGATTGTTAAGCCAACGCCTAAAGGTAGGCACAGGCGGGGCTAAATTCAATGCCTGGGGGGCAAATGAATGTCGGCCACCATGCAGCGGATGCCGCCCCCGCCCACACGCTGGATGGTGGGGATGCGCACCGTGAGCGGATCGCCCAGCGTTTCCAGAGCGTTCCGCTGGCCGGGATGAAGGGATTGCCAGGCCGTCTCCGACATCAAAAAATAGTTGCGCCCCACGCCATCAAACACCTCGATGGCATTGCCCGCAAACGCGCGCACCTGGGCGTGACTCAGGGCGATGACCTTGCGCTGGGTGCGCTCGAAAAATTCCAATAAACGGTCTTGTTCCTCTTCGCTGCGGATGCTGTCCAAACAAAGGGCCGCTACGGACTTGCCCATCCACAACATCACGTTGGTATGGTAAATGGGCGCACCGTTTTCATCTACCGCATGGAACAAGAGGTACGTGTAGTTCAACTGACCGCACAGATCGCGCAGCACCACCTCGTGGGCCCGGTCGGAGACGCAGGCCAGCGCCATCTTGGCGCGGTGATCAAACACCACGCTGCCCGTGCCTTCCAAGAAATGGCCTTGTTCCTCGTAGGCCGTCAAGTCGATGACGCGGGTAACGGAGTGCTCGCTTTTCAGTTGGTAGAGTAGATCGTCCCTCCGCTCCCATCTGCGGCTGGGGGCCATCATGGGGTAGAGCACACAGGTGCCATCGGGGTGGGCGCTGATCCAATTATTGGGAAAAATAGCATCCGGCTTGGGCGGCACGGGCGTATCGGGCACAATGATATGGGGTATGCCTGCGTTTTGCAACACGGTGGCAACGGCCATAAATTCCTCCAAGATAATGCCATCTGGCACGTTTGCCTGCTGTTGATATCGGTTGGAGAGGGCGGTTTCGGGATTGAAGCCGAAGTGGGCCGGCCGTACCAGAAGCAGTTTCATCGACAGTGGGTGAAAGGTTTTATGTACTTTTGATAAGTCTTTGGTGGTGAAAAAAATCTGGACTCAAATCTCTCCGTTGGGTACGGCAAAGGTAACCGATCCGCTCGAGTTGCAATCGCTGATGCTCACCAACCGCATCAGCATGATCGCCATCGTGCTCATGCCCATCATTGGCGTGCTGCTGGGGCTTAGCCAGTGGAACGCAGAAGCCTTCTTGGTCTTGGGATTATCAGTCGTTTTTCTGGCGGTGCCGTGGCTTATGAAAAAAGGGCACACGCAAGCGGCCCGGATGATCCTGAGTTTTCTGGTGCCGATATTGGTGGTGGGTTTGTCCGTAGTGTCCAAAAAAATACCGGGCGAGCTGGTAACGGAGTCAGAGTATTTTGACTATCGCTACGTGCTGTTGGCCACTTCCCTTATCCCCGTCATGATTTTTACCGCGGCACGCTGGAAGCCTCTGGCCGCCTCAGTGGGGTTTTATCTGCTTGCCTTTGTCGCATTTGATCCGATCCACGATTATTTTAAGGTCGGCTATTATCAAATCGACCACTCGTCTCCCTCCTATCAGCTTTCGGGTTTGATTGCCACCCTGTTGTTTGGGGTGATTGTGACGGCCGTGCTAGTGCTGCGCAGCACTTCCAACGAGATACAGTTGAAAAATGCGCACTTGATACGCCAACTCAATGCCGCCAACGTGGCGCTGGATCACCAGCGTGATGAGCTGCAACTGGCACAGCAAGTGATAGAAGAGCGCAACCAGGAACTAAACGGAGCCAATGCCCGACTGACCGAACGTATTTTTGAAGCCACCAATGAATTGCAAAATGCCAATGCGGAGCTGGTCAAACACAATAGCGAACTGCAACAGTTTTCATACACCATTTCCCACAACCTGCGGGGCCCCGTGGCGAGCATCTTGGGGCTGATTCACTTGATCAAACGCACGGAACCGGAAATAGCTGCCAATCCTATCATTGACCATTTGTTAAAATCCACCAAATCGCTGGACGCCACCATTCGCGATCTGGCGTTGATCATCGACATCCGCAACGACATCTACCGCATCCGGCAAAAGCTGCGGGTGGACGAATTGGTGGAAGAAGCACTGGCCCCGTTTCAGCGCGACATCGAAGAACGAAACATCCAAATTACCTACGACTTACAAGCCCGGTATTTTTACTCCATCCGCCCTACGGTGTCCAGCATTCTGTATAACCTGCTCAGCAATGCCCTCAAGTATCTCTCGCCCGAGCGGCCCGGCTCCATTCAGGTGACCACCCATGAGACCCCGGAAGCATTTCATCTGTCGGTGCAAGACAACGGCCTGGGCATCGATCTGAAAAAACAGGGCGACAACGTTTTCAAATTATACAAACGTTTTCACGCCCACACCGAAGGCAAGGGCATCGGGTTGTATCTTGTGCGCATGCAGACCGAGATACTGGGCGGCACCGTGGAGGTGGCAAGCGAACCGGACCGGTTCACGCGCTTTTCGGTGGTGCTGCCCAAAACCACCGACATCAAACACCAACCGTTGCTGCGCGAGCCGTATGCGGAAGTGTACTTTGACGCCACGCGTAATCTAATGGGCATTGATTGGCATAGCGATGTGGACAGCGATCGGTACCGCAAAGTACTGGAGCGGGCCATGGACTTTATGCGCGAGTGCCGCGCGCTGCATTGGCTGCTGGATGTTTCCAAACGGGGGCCGGTAAGTTCGGCCGACCAGCTCTGGCTACTGGAGCACCTGCTCCCCTCCGCCTTTAAGTCCGGACTGAAAAGGCTGGCAGTCGTGTACACAAATCAAATCAGTCCGCTCGCGATGGAGTTTTACACCAAAAGCACGGAAGTCTTCCGAAAATACGATATTGAGATATTTTTTACGCGCACACTAACCGAAGCAGAGGCGTGGCTCACCAACCGATTGGTTACTACCGATGATGGAACAACTGCTTACCTGGGACAGGGAACTACTGCTGTGGCTCAATAGCTTTCACGCACCGTGGCTTGACCCCATTATGTTGTGGGTCACCAAAACGTTTTTCTGGCTGCCGCTTTATGCGTTTTTGATTTATCTGGTTTTCAAAAAGTATAAAAACGAAGGCTGGCTGGTGTTGATCGGGGCTGCGGTGGTGGTGCTGTTGTGCGACCAGATCACCTCCACGTTCATGAAGCCTTTCTTTGAACGCCTGCGCCCCTCCCACGAGCCTTCGCTGCAAGGAATGTTGCATCTGGTAAACGATTACCGGGGCGGACGCTATGGGTTTTCTTCGGGGCATGCCGCCAATACGCTGGGCACCGCGTTGTTTGTGTGGCTTACGTTGCGCGGCCGCGTGCGCCTGATCGGTCTCATCTTTTTGTGGGCCGCCCTCATGACCTACACACGCATTTACCTCGGTGTGCACTACCCGGGCGATATTTTGGTGGGTGGGTGCATCGGTTTGGTGTGCGGTTGGGCCGGCTTTCAGCTATCGCAAAGGCTCATCAAACGAAAAAGGGCCAAGCAAAAGCCCGGCCCGGTGTAGTGTGGCGATGATGGCCGTTACTTTTTCCCAAACAGTTTGCCGGCCAACCCACCCAACGCGCCCAGCGGATTGGACTTGGCATTACCCCCGGCTACCTGGCCGATCAGACTGGTCACATCCAAGTTGTTGTTGCCGCTCACGGTTTTCATAATGCTGCCCAGATCAAACGAACTGTCTTTGGGGTCGTTTGTCTTTTTCACCAGTTGATTCATTACCGTAGGCAGCAGGCTGGAAGCCATGCTGGCAGCCGCCTGCTGCGAGATGCCCAACTTAGAAGCCACGCTGGCCGCTACCGAAGAGATCAATTGGTTGACGATGGGGTTGTTGGCCGAGAGCGACTTGCCACCCTGAAACATGCCGGCCAACTGCTGCAGATTGCCGCCTTGAGCTTGCGATTGAAGGCCGCTAAAAATCTGTTGCGCCACCGTTTGAATGGCCGCGTTGTTCTGTTCATTCGGGATGGCTTTGTTGTTGATGATGGCGCTTCCGGCATTCTGCTCCACCAGTTTTACGAGCTGATCTAACATTGGGATGGGGGTTTAAGTTGAGTTTTTATTTTTGAAGCAGTCGCTTCACGTATTTGCCGATGATGTCGAATTCGAGATTCACTACATCACCGGTTTTGAGTTGGTGAAAGTTAGTAAATTCAAAAGTGTAGGGAATAATGGCGACCGAAAACTTTCCGTCAGCCGAGTTAAAACACGTCAAACTTGTGCCATTCACCGAAATAGAGCCTTTTTCCACCGTTACGTGGCCCCAGACCGGGTCATATTCAAAGTCGAAGAGCCAACTGCCATCGCGGTCTTCGATGTGCCGCACGTGGCCGATCTGGTCCACATGCCCCTGCACAATGTGCCCATCAAAGCGGCCGTTGGCCACCATGCAGCGCTCGATGTTCACCTTCCGCCCAGGCTGCCATTGCGCCAGGTTGGTTTTGCTCAGGGTTTCGTCAATGGCCGTCACCCAGTGGCACTTTCCGTCCACTTTTGTCACGGTCAGACACACGCCATCGTGCGAAACACTTTGATCCACTTTCAGTTCGTGACTGATGGGGCTTTCAAAACAAAAATGGCGGTTGGTGCCTTCGCGAACGATGTCGTTAACAACTGCCGTGGTTTCAATGATGCCGGTGAACATAAAAAGAAACGCAAGGTAGCAAAGACGGTCAAAATACACCATAGGCTCCACTACTCCGAAGAGAGGCTGTTCACCAACGCAAGCAAGCTGACTCCCCGAGCGAGTGAGGGTCGCCTCTTACTTTTACTTCAACTTCATCACCGCTTCTTTCTGGTCGGGCCGCAGGGTGGGGTAAGCAATGCCCAATTGCTCCAGATAGGTTTTGTATTTCGCAGGGTTGTAGTAGGTGGCTTTTAGTTTGGGGGCATACTCCTTCATGATTTTTTCATTCAGGTAAATGGCCGGGTTGTCCTTCTCTCCCACCAGCGGGGTGTATTGCAAGTCTTTGGTCTGCTCGGTGCGGTAGTATTCCCACGCATTTTTGATGATCTCGGGTTTCAGCAGCATGTCCAGCAACGTCATCACTTCCGCTTTGGCCCCGCACACAATGCCCTTGTGGGCGATGGGCGTGGCCATGGAGATGGCGTTGCTCCAATGGTGGCCGGGCAAGCCGGGGATGTTGCTTGGATAGCGCAGCACCACCGTGGGCAGCGACCAACTGATGTCGGCAATATCGTCTGAGCCGCCCCCCATAGCCATCAGTTGACGGCCCATCATGTTCACCGGCCCCGTGGGCGAAGGCAAACTGAGCGTATCCAGCTTCGAGGCCAGGCCCTCGATTTTCGGGGCCTTCAATTCGATTTGCGTAGCCTTCGCCAGCAACTGGTCTTCGGCCGACCACTGCGGCAGGCCTACCTTTTTCATGTTTTCATACATTGCCTCGGCAATGGGTTTGTTGAAGTGACCCGGCCATGCCGAACCCAACACTTCATAGGTAAATTTCGTGTCGGTCATCAACGCTGCGCCTTCGGCCACTTTCACGCCTACGTCAAACAGCTTTTTGATGTTGGGGTAGGTGCGTTCGCGAAAGTAATACCACACGGATGCTTTGGACGGCACCACGTTGGGCTGGTCTCCCCCATCGGAAATCACATAGTGCGAGCGTTGCGTAAGCTCCAGGTGCTCGCGTCTGAAATTCCAGCCGATGTTCATCAACTCCACGGCATCCAGGGCACTTCGGCCCCGCCACGGAGCGCCCGCGGCATGGGCGGCCGCGCCCTCAAAATTAAAGCGCACCGAAACCAGCCCGTTATTGCCCGCATCGCCATAGCCCACGCCCAGGTTATTGGCCACATGCGTGAAGATGCAGGCATCCACATCTTTAAAATAGCCGGCCCGCACATAGTAGGCTTTGGTGCCCACCAGTTCTTCGGCCACCCCGGGCCACAGCATGAGGGTGCCTGATATCTTTTCGCGCTCCATGATCTTTTTTAGCGCAAGGGCGGAAATGATGTTGAGCGCCTGGCCGGAGTTGTGCCCCTCGCCATGGCCGGGGGCGCCTTCCACAATCGGATCGTAATAGGCAACACCGGGTTTTTGAGAAGCCTTAGGAATGCAGTCCACATCCGAGCCCAGCGCGATCACCGGCTTGCCGGAGCCATAACTCCACTTGGCGATCCAGGCCGTGGGCACGCCCGCCACGCCTTTCTCGACCTTGAAGCCTTGCTTCTCCAACAGAGCCGTCAGGTAGTTGAACGTTTCCCATTCCTGGAACCCAAGTTCCGAGAAACTGAACAACATGTCATTTACTTGTTGACCGAGCGGGGCGTTCCGCTCGACCTCAGCCGCGGCATCGGCTTTCAGCTTTTCGAGGGGACGAACTTCGGTTTGGGCGATGGCTAAAACGCTAAGGCCCGTGAAAAAAAGTGTGCTGAGACTTTTCATGGTTGAAAGGTTTGGGTGGAGCAAAGTAGCGGAAATAAAAGTTTTGCCGCTGATTTTTACGTGAGCGGACAAAGATCCTATTGCCCGCCTCCGAACAAAACTGTGCGTTATTGCTACGCCCGGACACCTTCAACCTACAAATGGAGGCTTTTTTGGATACCTTTCGCTGGCATGAATATTGACAACCACGGCTCTACGAACGCAACAATAGCTTACAATCAGCCATGAATCTACTCCTAATCAAGAGCATCCTCCGGGGCTACCTACGAAACGGCACATTTTCTTTTTTGAATCTTGTCAGCCTTACCTTGGTGATGGTGGTGAGCTATCTGGGGCTTTGCTATCTGCTGTTCGAGTATTCGTACGACAGCCAACATGAAAAATCGGCATCCCTCTACCGTGTGGTATTCAACTACCGCGAACAAGCTTACAGCATCGTGGGGTTTCCGAGCCAGACGACTCCCGGCTTAAATGAGCAGTTGGCGTATGTAAATGCCCTACGCGAATCGCACGGTGTAGAGGCGGTCTGTCAATTCATCACACAACCGTACACAGAATACGTACAAACTACGGAAAAACAGATACCCCAAGACGGTTTCTTGACAACCAATACCCCAGGCGATTTTGTGGCGATGTTCACATGGCGCCCTACGCTCGGGAGCCTGACCGATTTTGCACAAGGAGGAAATCGCATTTTGCTGACCGAGGCAGTTGCCCGCAAGCTCTATGGCGATGCCTACGACACGCGTTCCGATGTAGTGGGCTCGGACATTCGCGTGGGTGGCATTACGTACGTGTTGGCAGCGGTAGTTGAAGATGCACCGCGCAATTCTCATTTTGAGTTTGCCGTAGCATTGAGCACCGACCGGCTGAATTACTGGGGAAGCCGATTGTATGTTGAAAAGAGTCAAAATGTATCCGCAGAACACTTGAAAAAGAGCATCAATCAAGCAATAGCCGCGGTCAATCCCAGGTTGGCCCGTGATGAACTATACCAAGGGCACACCGTTCAAAACATAGGCTCGATTCACCTGGCCAACCCCCTGTTATACGAGGCCAAACAGCCGGGCAACGGACGGTATATTTTACTGGTGGCCACGTTCACCGCGTTCATCCTCGTACTGGGAGCATTCAACTACTCCACCATCAGCACGGCCATTTATTCCAAAAACGAAAAATCTTTTGGTGTAAAACGTATTGTCGGGGCTTCGTCACGCGATGTGTCCTTCCAGTTGTGGCTCAATGGCATCATTCTTTCTTTGATGTGCATGGTTCCCACGGTTGTTGTATTGTCGCTCATCGTGCCAGGCTTCAACCAATTGATGGGTGTTTCTCTTCCTTTCCACCCGTTTCGCGATGGACCTATGTTGCTTATTCTGCTGGTACTAGCCTTAGCTGTCGGTTCGCTCGCGAGCCTGGGGCCCATCGTCATGGTGGCGCACAAGCCTGTATTGGGCTTTTTCAGAAACATACATCCCATCCGCACAGTTTGGCACATGCCCCTGCGCAATCAATTGGTTGTGGGGCAATTCATTGTGCTGATCGTGATCAGCTCGCTGAGTTACGTGGTGCTGACACAACTAGCCTTTGTAGCCTCGACAAACGTGGGCTATCAAACAAAGAATATCGTGTATGCCTACACGTCCGAGACCAACATGGCTGCGTTTCAGCGGGCTTTGAGGTCAATGCCCGGCATCGCACATGTCGGCAATGGTTCTTCGTTTGGCACGGAGTCGTTTAACACCACCACGTACCGGCTTGAAGGAACCGATGAAATTTTTGATGACGCACGGGATTTGTACATCGACACCGCAGCGCTAAAAGCCTACGGTCTTACCACCACCCTACTTGCCCCTCCGGCAACCCGCGTAACGCTGATCAGCCGCACCGCGGCCGATAAGCTGGCGCAGGTGAAGGGCACCACGGCAGAAGCACTGATCGGCTCGGTCGTGATCACGGAACCCGAGTACGTAAATCCTGAAACAGGCCAAGTCGGAGTACCCTTCACCATTGGCGGCATTTTTGAAGACATCCACTTGTTTTCGCTGCACCAAAAAGTGGAACCTTATTTCCTGACGGTGATACCTTCGCTGCGCATGGACGGCCGCACCATCATTGCGCTGGAAAATGAACTTACCGGCACGATGGAAGACGACATCCGGCAAGCGTACAACAAACTGGGCGAGTTGTTTCCGTTACAGATTGAGCTACTTCAAAATAACGTTGAGCGGTTGTATCAACAAGACAGGCAGTTTGGCACGTTGCTGTTTTACCTCAATATTATTGCATTGGCGATCAGTGGCATCGGGGTCATCGGCATCACCCTTTTTGCACTTCGCACGCGGATAAAGGAAATTGGCATTCGCAAAGTATTGGGTGCCGATGCGGTTGATCTCATCAAACTCATGTCAAAAGGCTACATGCCGCTGATTTTGATCTCACTGGCGGTGGCCTGGCCGCTCGCTTATTTTCTCGCGCAGGGATGGCTACAGGAGTTCGCGTATCGCATCCCGTTGTCGCAATGGATTTTTCCCGCTATGGCATTGCTTTCCCTATTCTTTACGCTTGCACTCATCATTGCCATCACACGCGCTGCCGCTCGCGCCAATCCGGTTGATAGCATTCGAAACGAATAAGTCGGGACAATTCCCATATTTATTTAAAATTCAGTAAATCAGGTGGTTAAATATAAAAACGAGTATTTTTTGTGAAATTTGGTTTATTTTGTAAACCAGTTTACATTTACACCGTTATTAGCGATATGAACACCGACAACGACACGCTGAGCCCCCAGCAAAGCCTGGATTTGATCACCAACATGATCAACGAGGCAAAGGGCAATGTGCGCGACAACTCCTTCTATTACCTGCTGTGGGGCTGGGTGCTGGTGGCGGCACACCTCGGAAGTTTTGTTCTCAATGAACTGGACTTCCCCTACCCGTACGCGGTCTGGCTAATCGTCATACCGGCATGGATTGCCTCCTTTGTCCATGGTTCGCGCCAAGCCAAAAAGCAGCTCCGCACCATCACACACCTGGAAAGGGTAAACGTCTCGCTGTGGGTCAGCTTTGGCGTGTTGGCCGTGATCATTCCCTTTTTTGGAGCGTTTATCAACTACCAAATCAACCCGATGATCTTGCTCGTGGGCAGCATGGCCACCGTTACTTCGGGCATCATTTTGAAGTACCGTCCTTTGCTTCTGGGCGGGTTGCTGATCTTTGCATGTGGGCTTGGCAGTTTTTTTCTCTCGCACCAGCAGCAGTCGCTCTTGTCGGCCGTGGCCATTGCGCTCGGCTACTTGGTGCCGGGCTATTTGTTAAAAATGCAAAAGTAACGGGCCATGTTCAAAGAACTTGATCCGTTGCTACACTCCCAACTGCGGTTAGCGGTCATGTCCTTGCTGTTGGGGTTGGAGTCGGCCGAGTTTGTTTTCCTGAAAGAGAAGACCAACTCCACCGCAGGGAATCTGAGCGTGCAGTTGGATAAACTTTCGGAGGCGGGCTATATCACCATCGAAAAATCATTCAATGGAAAGAAGCCACTCACCACTTGCCGCATTACTAAAAAAGGTGTGAAAGCCTTTGAAGACTATGTGAACTCCCTGAAGGGCTATATCCAAAAATAAATTTTTTTAGCGATTAAGTTTACAATATAAACCAGTTTACGAATATGAAATCAAAATCAATTGCTGTAACCCTTGCCCTGGTGCTCGCCAGCGCATGGGTGCTCTGTGCCCAGTCGCCCTCCAGCGCGTTGTACCTCATGCCCGCAGTGCAGGGCTTCCGGGCCGATCAACTGAACCGATCGCTTGCGGCCGCGGGTTTTGCCGACTTGCCCATCACCTTTGGCAGTGGCGCAGGCGGCTTTGGTACCGTGGGCCGGTGGCGCATCGGTGGCGAGGGCACCTACTTCGCGGGCAGCGCCAGCCGGGGCACCACTACTACGTCCATCGATGGCGGTCTTGGCTACTTCTACGCGGGCTATTTGGCGCACCAAAAAACGTGGACGTTCATACCCGCTGTTGGCCTCGGCTTCGGGGGCATGAATGTAAAAGCCACACGCACCACCGCGGCTACTTCGATAGACCAACTGCTGACGAGCGACCCAAACACGCACATGGCAGCCATGGGCGATGGGTTTGTGCACACCTCGCTGGCCGTGGAAAAGAACATGTCCGACAATCTGTATCTGGGTCTAAAAGGGAGCTACCACATCGGCTTGTCAGGCGCACGCACGTGGAAGGCCGAAGGTCTCTCCAACAGCGTAGCCGATCCTTTTTCACATTGGCAGGTAAGCATCGCCATCGGCTTCCGCCTTCAGTAAGCACCACTAACCAGTATCCACTTATAACCTAACAACTATCTATGAAAACAATCCTCTTCGCTTTTCTGCTAGGGCTCTCTTTTGCGGCCCCCGCACAAACCAGTATCGATGAAATGAAAAAACTGACCCCACTGGTCGGGCAGTGGAAAGGCACGGCCTCCTACCGCATGGGACCGGGCGAGCCACAGATCGTACAGCAGCATGAAACCATCGAGTTCCGATTGAACGGTGCTGTGTTGCAGATTGAAGGAACCGGAACCGTAGGCGACCGCACCGTGCACCACGCCTTGGCCATGGTAAACTTCGATTCCAACCAGAAAAAATTTTTCTTCCGCTCCTATCTCAGCGATGGAAAGATGGCTGACGCCCAATTTCAAGTAACCGCTGAGGGTGTCTACACCTGGGGCTTTGACTATCCCGGCCGCAAGATGCGCTATGTGATCACGATTGCCGGTAACCAATGGAAAGAGACGGGCGAGTACTCGCCCGATGGAACCCAATGGACACGCTTTATAGAAATGAACTTGACCCGACAATAACCAAAACCTCTGCATCATATGAAAACTTCCCTGATCTTTTTCTCGTTGCTCGTGGCTGCAAGCACCGCGGCACAAACACCGGTTGACGAACTGATGTACCAGGCGTATCTGCAACGATCCAAGTCGCTGTGGACAAAAGCGCTGGAAACACAGCAAGCGGAATCAAAAAACGCTACCACCGATTTCTCTAAGCAGTTGCGCCTTGCGTTTGTGTACTCTTCGCTGCTCAACGGCAGCATGGCCATGCCCGATGAAGATTTCTTTGATGCGCATGTGGATGCGGCCAAAAAACTCACCAAAAAACTGATTGATCAAAACCCCAAGTCGGGCGAAGCGGCCGCCATCCTGTCGGGCATCTACGGAAACGAAATGGGCTATAGTCCCATGAAGGGAATGACGTTAGGAAGCAAAAGCAGCAGCCTGGCCGAAAAGGCAACGGTGCTGCAACCCGACTCGCCCTTGGTGTGGCGCGTGTATGCCAACAGCAAATTCTACACGCCAGCGGCTTTTGGTGGCGACATGAAAGAAGCCGTAAAGGCACTCGAAAAATGCGTGGCCCTGCTTGAGGAGAGCAACCAACCGCTCGCCTCCAACTGGATGTACCTGGATACGCTGGCGTTTTTGGGGCAGGCTTATCAAAAAACGGGCGACCAGGCCAAGGCCATCGCTACCTATGAAAACGCCCTGACCGTAGAGCCCCAATTTGGTTGGATAAAAAACGTCTTGTTGCCGGCCGCGCGCAAAGCGGCTCAATCCAAGTAATCACGCGCCTGATCATTCCATCAGATTGCCCAAGCCATCATGAAAACACTGGTCATTGCCGCGCTGCTTATAGCCACTCGCATTGTTAACGCGCAGATTTGCCAAACCGTAACGGGCCGCGTGCTGGATGCCAGCACAAAGGAAGGGCTGCCGGGCGCCAACGTGCGGCTGCGCGGACAATGGCAGGGTGGTGCCAGCACGGATGCCGCGGGGCACTTCAGCCTGGCGGCATCCGCGGGCGATACGCTGGTGATCTCGTTTGTGGGCTATGAGGAAAAAGAAGCGATCGTATCGTCTGCGTGCTTCGTCACGGTGGAGCTGCACGAATATGCCATGCTCACCGAAGAGGTGGTCATTCGCGCGGAGCGCCTGATCGCAGAAGAGTTTCGCGCCATGAAAGCCGACAAGCTGCAAATTTACACCAACCCGGCCGCCAAGGCAGATCCGCTGCTGGCCGTCAACTCCATGCCCGCGGCTACCACACTGGATGAATCGGCCAACATCAGCTTGCGCGGCAGTACCTCACAAGAAACGGGCATCTTTCTAAACAACGTACCCATCTACGATGGGGTGCGCTACGGACAACTGAACGGCATCGGCACGTTTAGCATCTTCAACACCACATTGATCAACAATGTGCAAGTATTCGCGGGCAACCCGCCTTTGGAGTATGGGAATACCTCTTCCGGACTGATCGCGCTGCAGACCGACACGAATGTTCCAAAAAAAACAGCTACGCAACTGTCGCTCACGCTGGCCAGCGTGGGGGCGAGCACGCAAGTGCGGCTGCAGAAAAATTCATCGCTGAGTTTTTTTTTCAATTATCAATTCTCCGGGTTGCTGCGCGGGCTCAATACTGAATCGCTGCAGCGGATCAAAAAATTTGGCTCGGCCGATGTCGGCTTGTACTACTTCAGCCAACCTTCGGAGCGGTCTTCCGTGCGCGTGTTCAATTACACCTTACGCGAGAGCTTTACTTTCGACTACCGCCATCCCTCCTTTCAAGGCAATTTTGTGGCGGGCAAAACCCGCAATTTCACGACCGCCTCGTTTCAGCAGCGCATCGGCAAGGGCGAATTCAGCGTTAACCAGGGGCTCAGTTTCTCTTCGTCTCAATTCGGCTACAGCCTGGCGGATATCCAACTGCAAACCCGCGACTTATACACTTCGCTAAACTATTTTCAATCAGGTAAGAAATGGGATGTGAAAGGCGGCCTGTCGCACGACAACCGTTGGCAGCAGTTCACGGGCACATTACCTCAGTATGAGTTCGCGATTGCACCCACCCATCCGTTTTTCTCCGTTGCGTCCGCCTCCCGCATCGCCCTTATCGAAGGCTATGTGTACACCAAATACCGGCTGACCGACCGCTGGGTAGCCGGAGCCGGGCTCCGAAAAAATGCGTTTGACGGCCAAGACTACCTCAGTTGGCAAGCAAATTTGAAATGGCAAATGACCGAGCCTTTTTCCTGGCTGCTGAGCGCGGGGCGTTATCACCGCACCGACTTTGCGCGCGGAGGCGATCGGCCAACCGACTTCTTTCAAACCGACCAACTTTCGCTGGATGGGATGTATCAATCACACAAGTGGGAAGGATCACTGGCCGCGTTTGCGAAGCGCACCGCGGTGTCCGGCCAATGGCGCGAAACGTGGGGCCTGGAAGGTTTTGCCAAATACCAATGGAGCCATTGGCTGGTGCAAGTGTCGTTGAGTTCACTGCGATCCAACATCACCGAGCCCGATGGTGTTACGTATGCCTCGCCTTTCAACCTATCGTATTTTGGCCGCGCCAATCTGCAATACAAATTTGGCCGCGGTTGGACAATATCGCTGTTCTCGCTGTTTCGCCAGGGCACCTTTCACCGCCCCGTGGCCAGTGCGCGGTTCAACGAACAATGGCAGGTGTTTGAACCGCAGTTTATGCCGCTGTCAGATCAGCAACGCTTGCCCGGCTACTTCAACATGAGCATGAACGTGAGCAAACTCTTGTCGTTGAGCGACAAGGTGGGTATGGTGGCTTTTGCGAGCATGGACAACGTGACCAACCATGTCAACGTGCGCTCGTATGCGTACACGTTTGATTACCAAAACAGAAAAGCGGAGCTGTTTGCACAGCGTACCTTATTTGTAGGATGCGTGTTCAATTTCTGAAAAAACAGTGACGGCCTTCTCCGCGATACCCACAAAACTTAACATAGCCAGGTACATCTTCCTCTCGAAAAGTTTATGTTACTTTGACGATGTGGAAGCGGCAAACACTCCCTGTCCTGTTGGTTGAGAAAATGGTGAAAGGGATGAAGATAAAAAAATAAGCTGCTGACATCGTAAACCCGAAATCTCGAAACCATGCAATTTGGCCGCGTAGAAACTCAAACCGACCTGACGGGCATCGACTTTACGCTGCCACCCGACCATCCGTCCACCACCGCGATTTTGAAAAAAGCGAAGGCCAGCGAAACGCAGGTGTATGTAGGCTGTGCCAAATGGGGCCGGCCCGACTGGGTAGGGAAAATCTATCCGCCCAAAACCAAGGCGGGCGATTTTTTGGAACACTATGCGCGGCACTTTAACTGCATTGAACTAAATGCAACGTTTTACCGCATGCCCACCAAGGCGCAGATAAAAGGCTGGAAAAGTAAAGTAGGAAAGGATTTTAAGTTTTGTCCCAAGTTTGTCGATCAAATCACCCACATCAAGAGGCTAAAGGAAACAAAAGAGTTGGTCGATCGCTTTCTTGAGGCGATCTATGAGTTTCAAGAAAACCTGGGGCCGCTGTTTTTGATGCCCCACCCGCAAATGGGGCCGAAGCACCTCGACACCATCGAGGCGTTTATTGCATCGCTGCCAAAAGACGTGCCCTTGTTTGCCGAATACCGGCACAAAGATATGTTTGCGGAGCCGGCCGCCTTCGACAAGGCATTTACGATGATGGAACGTCACCAAACCGGGGCCGTGATTACCGATGCTAGCGCCAGGCGCGATTGCGTTCATATGCGGCTCACCACGCCCGAGGTATTTATCCGCTTTGTGGGCAACGGCCTCCACCCCACCGACTTTACCCGCGTGGATGCCTGGATCGACCGGATGGCTTCGTGGAAACAGCAGGGAATCAAAACCCTTTGGTTTTTTATGCATCAGCACGAAGAACTGCACAGTCCGGAACTGTGCCGCTACATGGTGCCGCGTCTGAACAAAGTACTGGGAAGCCGCGTTATCGAACCCAAATTTGTCGAACCACCGCCCCCGACTCCAACAAAAAAAGCAAAAAGTGAAAACCGCTGAACCTTTTTATCGGTAGCGTGTTGTTCTTTCCGTATTATGAAAGTGGCTGTATCCCGAAAGGAACATTTCAACGCTGCACACCGGCTCTTTAACCCCGCTTGGTCAGACGAGAAAAATTTCCAGGTTTTTGACAAGTGCAGCTATCCAAACTATCATGGCCACAATTATGAACTGATCGTGACCGTGACGGGCGAGCCTGATCCGGACACGGGGTATGTCATGGACATGAAGGTGCTGAGCGGTATTATCAAAAAACAGGTGTTGGATATTTTTGACCATAAAAACCTTAACTTAGACACGGCTTATTTCAAGAATACCAATCCCACAGCCGAAAACATTGCCTTGGTGATCTGGCGTATTTTGCGGCCGCATATCGAAAGTCAGCTTGAATTGAAAATTAAATTGTATGAGACCGAAAGAAATTTCGTTGAATATCCGGCCCATTAGACCGATCGAAGACGATGACACGGATCATCCGCTGGGGAATTATGACACACCCTTGCGCGATGATGCCTTTGATCTTTCAGACGAGGAAAAGATTGAGAAGATCGAAAAACACTTCCGCGAAATCATGGTCACGCTGGGGCTTGACCTGACGGACGACAGCCTGCAAGGAACGCCCCGCAGGGTGGCGAAAATGTTTGTGAAGGAGGCATTTAGCGGACTAAACCCTGCCAACCGGCCTACCTCCCGGTTGTTTGACAACAAATACAATTATGACCAGATGCTGGTGGAAAAGGACATCACGTTCTATTCACACTGCGAGCATCACTTCGTCCCCATCTACGGCAAGGCGCATGTGGCGTATTTCTCGGCAGGTAAAGTTATTGGCTTGTCTAAAATCAACCGCTTTGTGCAATACTTTGCCAAGCGGCCGCAAGTACAAGAGCGGCTCACGGTTCAAATCGGCAAGGAACTGGAGCGTGTGCTGGGCACACCCGATGTGGCGGTGGTGATGGATGCCAACCACATGTGCGTAGCTTCGCGTGGCGTAAGCGACACCAACAGCAAAACCGGCACGGCCTATTTCTCAGGTAAGTTCAAAGACGAAAACGTGAAGCGCGAGTTTCTGAACTATATCAACGCCAAGTAGCCGCGTTCAACACAAGGATTCCATCAAAAAGGACTGATTAACCCTCAGTCCTTTTTTGTTGCCTGCACAAACAGCATGGTGGCCATTGCAGCGAAAAACAGTACGCCTATCAAGGCATAGCCCCCATGACCAAAAAGTTGACTAAGCGGCTCTTCCAAACTGATTTTTTTCAAGCCTTCGAATATGCGGTCGTTCACCGACAAGATGGCCACGATCACACCCGCCACGGCTCCGCCTGCAATCAGCCCGGTGGCAAACAGCGAGCCGCGCCCCAGGTCGTCTTCCTCTTTCTTTTCGTTTCTGCGGGCCGCCCGCCAGTCCACAAACCCTTTGATGCCGCCCCCGATGGCGATGGGCAACGTGGTGGATAGCGGCAGATAGAGCCCAATCGCAAACGCCAATGCTTTGATACCGCAGAGCTCAATCATAACCGCAATAAAAACGCCCACCATCACAAACTGCCAATCCAGGTTGTACGACAAAATACCGCGGGCCAAAGTAGCCATCAGCGTGGCTTGCGGGGCCGAATAGACGTCTCCGATAGCATGTTCGACACCCAGCTTGCGCATATCTTGCGTGGGCGTATCAAGCAGCAAGACAACATACCCGATGGCCAAAGCCGATACAATAACGCCAACAAAAAGCGCCAACTGTTGATATCGGGGGGTTGCCCCTACAATATATCCCGTTTTCAAATCCTGGGAGGTTGCTCCTGCGTTTGCCGCAGCAATACAAATCATCCCTCCCACCACCAGTGCCATGGGCTCATAGTAACTTCCGGACCAACCTACACCGGTAAAAATCAGACAGGTGCCCATGAGCGTTGCAATCGTCATCCCGGAGATTGGACTATTGCTTGACCCAATCAAACCAACAATTCTACTCGCAACCGTAACAAAAAAGAAACCGAAAACAATTACCAAAACGCCAATTAGGAGCGTTTGAAAAAAACCTTCGCCCGGAATACCCGGCAATACAAACATGAGAGCAATCAGGCCCAAGCTTCCAAAAATTACTACTCTAAACGAAAGATCGCGGTCGGTTCGCTGTATTGAGATGTCTGATTTTTCGCTTAGCGACTTAATACTATCTCGAAATGAGTTAACAATCGTGGGAATTGTTTTTACCAGCGTTATGAAGCCGCCAGCAGCTACCGCCCCCGCTCCAATCTGTTTGATATACGCATTGTACAGTGCAGCGGGATAGTTGGAAAACAATAACGTCTCTTCGTTCCATCCAAATTTCGTCAACTTAATATTTAACTTGGTCAACTGAGCCGCCACGACAACGGGATCAATCAACGTAGCCAGCAATGGAATCAAGGCCCACCACGCCAATACCGATCCGGCCACCAATACACCGCCAATGCGCGGGCCGATGATATACCCCACGCCCAAATATTCGGGGGTGATCTCTCCATTGATGGTGGCCGAAGGCCAAAACTTGTTGACTTTTTCCGTTACATAGGCGGGAGTTTCGGCAATCACGTGCAAAACCTTTTGTAAGATGGCATACACCAACGCCACGCCCATGCCTATGAATGCCGTTTTTGCAAACACACCTCCCTTTTCGCCTGCTTGCAGCACGGAAGCACACGCGGTGCCTTCGGGATAGGGAAGCGTGCCGTGTTCTTTGACAATGAGCGACCGCCTGAGCGGAATCATCATGAGCGTGCCCAGCAAACCGCCAAACGCGGCCAGAATCAAAATCGTGAGGTAATTGAAATAGCCTTCGCCCACGCTGACGCCATCCGCCCCGGGCGATAAAAACAAAAAGCCCGGCAGCGTAAATACCACCCCGGCCGCAATGGACTCGCCAGCCGAACCGGCCGTTTGGATGATGTTGTTTTCGAGGATGGTGGTTTTGAGCAGATACCGCCCCAACGTGATGGCGATAACGGCAATCGGGATTGAAGCCGAAACCGTGAGCCCGGCTTTTAGCGCCAGATACACCGTGGAGCAGCCAAAGATGACACCAAAGATGGCACCGAACAGCACAGACTTGATGGTGAACTCGGCTACTTTTTGCCCGGGGGCGATATAGGGTTTGAAGTCGTTAGGTGAGTCCATGCTAGGCATTTTTCGTGACAACACGGTTATAGATGGTAAGGGCCACGGATGTAGTCAGCCCGATGGCAGCCAGCGTATACCACATCATGGCAGGGTTTGTTTCTAAATATGCAGCCCTCAGCCAGTCCGCAATGATGCCGGCCGTAAATGAGCCAATCGCAATGGGCAAGAAGGCAAAACCCATAAAAGTACCGACTTGGTCTTTGGGTGCCAGTGAACTCACGTACTCATAAAAGCGCGGGGCCTGCATGGCTTCGCCCAGGGCAAACACCGCGATGCCCACAATGGCAAACGTAACGGTGCCCCCCACGCCCACAATGATCCAGGATAAGCTGGCAATCGTAATCCCCACGATCATGGCCACGATCGGTTTCCAGCGTTTTACCAATGCCGTCACGGGTATAGTCAGCAAAATAATCGTCCATGCATCTACGGTTTCCAAAAATTCAAACGCCTCGTAATGCAAAACATCTTTCACATAGAAAGGGAACGAATAAAAAATCTGCCAGAACATCATCCAAAAACCGGAGAAGATCAACAGAAAAATCATGAACCGGGCATTGCCAAAAACCAAAAACATATCTTCCAAAACCTTTGAAAAAGTTTTTTTGTCCAGCGGTTCGGTCGGCTCCGGTTCCCGAAAGAAAAACCAAGCGCCAAAAAATAGCAGAAAGGATGTCAACGAAGACATCATCAACACAAACTCAATACCCACATCCGTACGAATGTAGTATGCCAAAATGGGGCCGATGGCGCCCCCAAAATTGACCAATGTGTAATAAATGGAAAAACCTAGCGCGCGCGAATCAGGTTTGGAGGTAATGGCAACGGTGCCGACAATGCAGGGCTTGATCAATGAACCGCCCACAGCGGTAAAAATCAGCGCTAAAATGAGATAAAGTTTTTTATCAATGTAGTTTTCAATACCCCAACCCATACCAGCCGCCCCAATAGCAAAATATCCCAGACAAAAAATAGCGAAACACACCATGAGCGTGCGTTTGAAACCATACTTGTCGACAAAAACGCCCGCCAAAATAGGCAACGAATAAAGGAACGTGTTGAACAGCCCCGCCAGAAAACCGGCATCCGAAGCCAGCCCCACTTTGTCTGCAATGAAAACAGCCAACACAGCCTTTGCACCATAGTACGCCAACCGCTCAAAAAGCTCCAACGTGTTGGCCACCCAAAATGTGGGATGAAAGCCGTCTTTAATCTCTCGTGCTCGGGTGCGTAAGCTCATGGGCCGGGTTTTGCGAACTTCTCAAAAAACAAAAAAAGGAGCATCAATGCTCCTTTTCACCATCCAATGACAACACATAGCGCGCCATCTTTTCGGCATCGGCATCCGACAGATCGGGGTGCGCATTCATGGGTGTTTCGCCCCACACGCCCGCGCCTCCGGTCTTGATCTTCCCGGCCAAGTATTTCACGCTCGCTTCCGTAAACTCATACTTCTTTGCCACATCCGTGTGCGATGGGCCGATGATTTTATTGACGGCATGATGGCAGGTCTTGCAGTCGCTCGACTTGACCAACGCTTCTCCCTGTGCAATGATGTCGGGCCCGGCCACGGCAGCCGTGGACTGCTGTTCCGGAGTGCCATAGTCTTCACCGCCCCCTTCGGTCTTTGTTTCCGTTTTTGATCCACACGCCCAAATGACGGCCCCGAGGGCGAGTGCTACTACCGTTGATTGTATTTTCATGTTCATTTCGAGTTTATGTTTGTTATATCCCCAGCACGTGTTTGTTCAGTTTTGGATTTTTTCCGGTCGAAGCAAAGTCGTCAAAAGTCTTGTCCGTTACGCGGATGAGGTGGTCTTTGATAAACGGTGCGCCTTCAGCCGCGCCCTGCTCCGGATGTTTGATGCAACACTCCCATTCCAACACGGCCCAGCCCGTGTATCCATATTGCGCCAATTTCGAAAAGATCGATTTAAAATCCACCTGGCCATCACCCAATGAACGAAACCGACCCGGCCGGTTCACCCAATCCTGAAAGCCACCATACACCCCGCTTTTGCCCGTGGGGTTGAACTCGGCATCCTTCACGTGAAACATCTTGATAAAGGAATGATAGAAGTCGATGTATTGCAGATAATCCAACTGCTGCAGCACAAAATGGCTCGGGTCGTACAAGATGCGGCATCGCGTGTGCTTGCCCGTGGCCTCCCAAAACCGTTCAAAGGTGATGCCATCGTGCAGGTCTTCACCCGGATGAATTTCATAGCAAACATCCACGCCCACTTTGTCAAATGCATTGAGGATGGGCAGCCACCGCTTGGCCAATTCTTTAAATCCATCCTCTACCAACCCGGCCGGCCGCTGTGGCCACGGATAGACTGTATGCCACATGAGTGCGCCCGAAAATGTGGCGTGCGCATTGAGGCCAAGATTTTTGCTGGCCTTGGCGGCCCACTTCAATTGCTCCACGGCCCAAGCCGTTCGCTCTTTCGGTTTGCCATGCACCGCCTTGGGTGCGAAGCCATCAAACATGACGTCATAGGCCGGATGCACCGCCACCAACTGGCCTTGTAAATGCGTGGACAGCTCCGTGATCTGAAGTCCGCACGACTCCACGGTTTCTCTCACCTCATCACAATAGTCTTTGCTCTCGGCCGCTTTTTTTAAATCGATGCAGCGGGCATCCCAACTGGGTATTTGCACACCCACATAGCCAAGTGAGGCCGCCCATTTGCAAATGTTCTTCAACGAATTGAACGGAGGTTCATCGCCCATGAACTGGGCCAAAAAAATTCCGGGTCCTTTAAGCGTGGTCATAATCAAGCGGGAATGTTAGAAGTGATGGGACACGATCTTCAAATCACAGAATTTCAAAAGCCGTCCACTTTTCGCTGCTCTGGCCGCTCTTGACCACCGTGTCGATAAAGGCCATCCCGCGGATGCCATCAGCCACCGAAGGGTAATCAACATGAGGTGGCATGGGACGACCTTCGATTTTGGCCGACAAGTGCCAGGCAAAATTCCGGTACAGGTTGGCAAAGGCTTCCAGGTATCCTTCCGGATGGCCGCCCGGAGTACGTGTATTGACAGCGGCTTCGGGCGCGATAAATCCATTGGTGCCCGCCCGCAAAATTTGCGTGGGCTGCTCCAGCCACTTCACCAACAGGGTGTTGGGCTCTTGTTGCGCCCATTCAATGCCGCCTTTCTCCCCATAAATTCGGATGCGCAAGGCATTCTCCTCCCCTGCGGCCACTTGCGAGGCCATCAGTACGCCCGCGGCACCGTTGTCAAATTTTAACAGCACATTTCCATCGTCATCCAATGCGCGCCCCGGCACCAATATATTCAAGTCCGCGCAGAGGTGCGTGATCTTTAACCCCGAGATAAACTCCGCCAAATGCGCAGCGTGGGTACCAATATCGCCCATGGCACCGGCCTTGCCCGACTTCTTCGGGTCGGTACGCCAAGCGGCCTGCGCATTGCCCTCTCGCTCGCTCAATTTGCTCAGCCACCCTTGCGGATACTCCACATATATCTTTCGGATTTTGCCAAATACGCCTTGCCGCATCATGGCGCGCGCCTGGCGTACCATCGGATACCCGGAATAAGTATGCGTGAGTAGCAACAGCAAGCCGGTTTCGTCCACTTTCTTTTTGAGCTGCTTGGCCTCGTCCAGTGTAAGCGTAATAGGCTTTTCGATCACTACGTGAAAGCCCTTTTCCAACGCCCGCATGGCGGGTGCGAAGTGCGCAAAGTTGGGAGTCACTATCGACACAAAGTCGATCCGTTTATCCGCGGGCAACTGGCTTTCCTTCTCCATCATTTCCTCGTACGTCAGGTAGGTACGCTCGGGCGACAGGAAAATCATTTGACCACTCTCCTTGGCCACGTCCGGGTTGATGCTCAAGGCACCGGCTGTGATGTCGATCAGGCCATCCATGTTGGCTGCCAGACGGTGAATGGCTCCGATGAAGGCATCCTTGCCTCCTCCCACCATGCCCATTCGAAGTTTTCGTTTCATGTACTCTTCAGATTAAAACGCTTGAAAAATAGGGAAATTCGTGCGAGAAAGAGAAGCCTATCTGACAAACGGTGATTATACAAACCGTGAAATCAAGTTCTCGATAAACTCTTGCCGGCCGCTGACCTGCGAAGGCTCACCGCGGCTCAAGGCAATTTTACGCAAATCTTCCAGCCGCAGTTTGCCCTGTTCAAACTGCCGCCCTTTGCCCGTGCCAAACGAGGCATAGCGTTGTTGCAGCAGTTGCTTGTACTCGCCCGACTCCAAAATGGCATGTGCCGCCAGCAACGCCCGGGCAAAGGCGTCCATGCCACCGATGTGCGCGTAAAAAATATCTTCCAAGTCGGTGGAGTTTCGTCTGGTCTTTGCATCAAAATTGATACCCCCCGTTTTGAATCCGCCCGCAGACAGGATCACCAACATGGCTTCGGTCAGTTCATACACGTTGTTGGGAAACTGGTCGGTGTCCCAACCGTTTTGGTAATCGCCACGGTTGGCATCAATACTTCCCAACACACCTGCATCGGCCGCCACTTGCAGTTCATGTTGAAATGTATGGTGCGCCAACGTGGCGTGGTTTACTTCAATGTTCAACTTAAAATCATCCATCAAATCGAACTGCCTCAAAAACGCAAGGCATGTGGCCGCATCGAAGTCGTACTGGTGTTTGCTGGGCTCCATGGGCTTGGGCTCGATATAAAAGGTGCCCTTGAAACCCCGTTTGCGGCCGTAGTCGCGCGCCAAGTGCAGAAAGCGCGCCAGGTGTTCCTGCTCGCGTTTCATGTTCGTATTGAGAAGGGAGAGATAACCCTCACGCCCACCCCAAAAGGTGTAGCCGGAACCGCCCAGTTCGATGGTCGCATCCAGTGCATTTTTTACCTGAGCGCCCGCAAACGCAACTACGTGAAAGTCGGGGTTGGTGGCCGCACCGTTCATATAGCGTGGATGCGAGAACAGATTGGCCGTGCCCCACAATAGCCGTACGCCTGTGTCGGTTTGCTTTTGTTTGGCATAGTCCACCATCACCGCCAGGCGTTTCTCTGATTCTTTTAACGTGGGGGCTTCGTCAACTAAGTCGTAGTCGTGAAAGCAATAGAAGTTCACACCCAGTTTCTGCATACACTCAAACGCGGCATCCATCTTATGGTGGGCGCGCGTAAGCGGATCGGTGTGTTGAAGCCATGGGAAGTTTTTGGTGGGCGCGCCAAAGGGATCGGCCCCCGTGCCACCGAAGGTATGCCAGTAGGCAATGGCAAACCGAAGATGTTCGGCCATGGTTTTGCGCCCCACTTTCTGGCGCGCATTATAAAAACGAAAGGCAAGGGGGTTGTCGCTCTCCTTGCCTTCGTATCGGATTTTCGGGATGTGCTTAAAGAACTTCATAGCCGGATGCAAGTCGGTAAAAGTAGTTTTTTACACGGCATCTGCAAAACCTGCCGGATTGAGCGACAGGCTGATGCATCTTACTCATAGGCTTATAGAAACATAGTTGAATTGCTGATCTATGTGGGCTATGTGCCTATGTGTGTGACTTTCTGATAAAATCTACCTTTATCACTTCGATGCATCAGGCCCGGATTGCGCTGCACCCGATGGCACGCGCCAACCCGAACGGGTAGTTCAAAAAACAAAAACCTCAGGCTACCCTTTTACATCAGCTTTCTTGCGCGCAAAACGGCCGCGCTTTTCGGGCGCGTTCTCCGCCAAGGTCAGGCATTCTTCCAACGTAAGGTCCTTCGGCTCTTTCCCCTTGGGTATCTTGACGTTCTTTTTGCCCACCTTTATATAAGGACCAAAGCGCCCGTTCAGCACCTGCACATCGGGGTTCTCGTCAAATAACTTGATGGTCTTGTTGGCATCCGCCACCCGCTTGGCCTCAATCAATTCGATGGCGCGCTGCGGGGCAATGGTGTACGGGTCTTCTTCCTTGGGGATGGAAACAAATTTTTTGTCGTGGAGCACATAGGGTCCAAAACGCCCGATGTTCACCACCACGGGTTTGTCTTCAAACAGGCCCATGTCGCGCGGCATTTTCATCAATTCCAGGGCATCCGCCAGGGTAATGTTTTCAATGAACTGCCCATTGCGCAAACTGGCAAACTTGGGTTTCTCCCCGCCATTGTCATCGGGGTTTTCCCCGATTTGCACATAGGCACCAAACTTGCCCAACTTCACGTATACATTTTTGCCCGTTTTCGGGTCTACGCCCAACTCGCGCACTTTGTTTTGCACGGCCGAGCGTTCAATTTTCTCCGTTTTGGAAACCACCTTATGGAAGGGACGATAGAACTGGTCAATCATTTTCTTCCATTGCAGCTTGCCGCTGGCGATTTCATCAAACTCTTGTTCGATCTCCGCGGTAAACGAATAATTGGTGATGTCCGGGAAATGCTCCACCAGAAAATCGTTCACGATCATGGCCGTGTTGGTGGGGAACAGCTTATTTTTTTCAGCTCCCGTATTTTCCTTTTCAATCACGCTGTTGACGGTGTCGTTTTTGAGCGTGTGTACGGCATACTTGCGTTCGGTGCCTTCGCGGCTTTCTTTAACCACATACCCGCGCTTTTGTACCGTGGTGATGGTGGGCGCATAGGTAGATGGTCGGCCAATGCCCAACTCTTCCAATTTTTTTACTAAGCTGGCTTCGGTATAGCGCGGTGGGTGGCGCGTAAAAGTTTGCGTGGCAGCCAGTTCGTTCAAATCCAACTTCTGTCCTACTTTTAACGGAGGCAACACCTTGCTGCTCTCTTCGTCTTGCTCCTCATCATCGTCTTTGGACTCCATGTACACTTTGAGGAACCCTTCGAACTTGATCACCTCACCGGAGGCGGTCAGTACGCGCTCATTGTCCGAAATGGTAATGGTGGCCGTGGTCCGTTCCAGTTCGGCATCGGCCATTTGCGAGGCAATGGCGCGTTTCCAAATCAATTCGTACAACCGCTGGCCACCGCGGTCCATGCCCGGATCCATCACCGAAAAATCGGTGGGGCGGATGGCTTCGTGGGCTTCCTGCGCGCCTGATGACTTCGTCTTGAATCTGCGGTTGAACACAAATTCTTTGCCGTACGCAGAGGTAATCTGTTTGGTGGCGCCTTGCACGGCTTCGTCCGACAAGTTTACGGAGTCGGTACGCATGTAGGATATCTTTCCGGCCTCGTACAGTTTTTGGGCGATGGTCATGGTTTGGATGACCGAGAACCCGAGCTTGCGCCCCGCTTCTTGCTGAAGCGTGGATGTGGTAAACGGAGGGGCAGGTGATTTTTTGGCTGGTTTTTTCTCTAGGTTGCCAATGGTAAACATAGCGCCCTTGCACGATTCCAAAAAAGCCAATGCCTCTTTTTCCGTGGGCAACTTCTCTGCAAGCTCCGCGATCAATTGTTTTCCTTTGCCCAAATCAAAAATGGCCGATACTTTGAACGAAGACTTGGCTTCAAATTTCTCGATGTCGCGCTCGCGCTCCACGATCAAGCGCACGGCCACGGATTGTACACGCCCGGCCGAGAGGCCCGTCTTTATTTTTTTCCAAAGAATGGGCGACAGTTCAAAACCCACCAACCGGTCCAGCACGCGCCTGGCCTGCTGCGCATTCACCAAATCAATGTCAATGCCGCGGGGGTTTTTGATCGCATTTTGAATTGCATTTTTGGTGATCTCCGTAAAAACAATGCGCCTTGTTTTTTGATCGTTGAGATCCAGCACTTCTTTTAGGTGCCAGCTAATGGCCTCTCCTTCGCGGTCATCATCGGAGGCGAGATAGACGGTCTCCGCATCGGCCGCCATCTTTTTCAGTTTGGTGATGACTTCCTTTTTATCGGGCGATACCTCATAGGTGGGCTCGTAGTCGTTTTCAATATCGATGGCGTCTTTTCCCTTGGGCAAATCGCGTATGTGCCCCATGCTGGAAGTCACCTTAAAATCTTTGCCAAGGTAACTTTCAATGGTTTTCGCTTTCGCGGGCGACTCTACGATCACTAAATTCTTACTCATACACGCAATTGTAACTGAAAAAGGCCTCAAATATCCGCAAATTTTTAAAATACTACTTTTGTTGCACCATGCAGTCGTCCCGCAAACGATAAAATCCGCCCACGTACATGCAGGTAAACGAACAACAGATTATTTTTTTGCGCCATGCCCAAAGTGCTGAAAAACAGATACGTCAGACCGACCACGCGCGCACATTGACAGCCGAGGGGATGAAGCAAGCAGCCGAGGTGGGCCTTTTTTTAAAAAAAGAAAAATATAACATCGATTTAATGATGGCCAGCAGTGCCCAGCGCACCAAAACTACAGCCGAATGCATTGCCGCTGAACTGGGATATACAGGAGCCATCCAATTGTTCGACCCACTCTATCAGGCCGATGTTATCCAACTCATCGAGCACCTGATCGACATTGATGTGCCATCGCTGTTGGTAGTTGGCCACAATCCCACCATCAGCCATACCGTTACCTATTTGACCGGGCACGATGTGTACTTCTCTCCTGCCCAAGGTGCCGCGGTTCGTCTGGCACGCCAAGCAGCCTGGTGGGATGCTTCCAGCGCACAACTTCACCAGTGGATCCGGTAGATCAGCCGTGTTCACCGTTTTATTCCTATTTTTCCCCCTTTATTCGATTGCATGGAAAAGTTTATTGACGCCTTGGAACACGGTATTGTTTCGTTCTCGAACTGGATATGGGGCATGCCGCTATTGCTTTTGCTCACCGGAGGCGGGCTTTTCTTTTTGATTTACTCTCGGTTTCTGCCGTATCGGTATTTTTTTCATGGCGTGAATGTGCTGCGCGGCAAATACGATGTGCGTGGTCCGGGGCAGTTGAGTCCGTATCAGGCGCTGTCTACTGCGCTGGCCTCCACCGTGGGCATGGGCAACATTGCGGGCGTGGCCGTGGCCATTTCGCTGGGCGGGCCGGGCGCTATCTTTTGGATGTGGGTCAGTGCTTTTGTGGGCATGGCCACCAACTTTTTCACATGTGCTCAGGCCAGCATGTTTCGTGGCAAAGACAGCAATGGCGAAATACAAGGAGGCCCGATGTATGTGATCCGCGAAGGGCTGGGGCGTGCATGGAAGCCGCTGGCCTACATTTTCTGTTTTTGCTGTTTGTTTGGAACGCTCTCCAGTTTTCAGGCCAACCAACTGACACAAGCCATCATCAATATCGGGCTGGTGCCCATGGGCGTAGAAAACAATTTCACGTCCAAACTGGCAGTGGGCCTGGTGCTAACGGTGGTTACGGCCATTGTGGTGTTGGGCGGCATCCAGCGCATTGGCAATTGGGCGGGCAAGATGGTGCCAATCATGATTGTGCTGTACTTCGGATCGGTGGTATTGATTTTATTGATGAACATCGAAGCCGTACCTCACTATCTGAAACTGATTGTGACCAACGCCTTCACAGCCGAAAACTATAAGGGCTTGCCCGATCCGATCACGGGCGGGATAGTCGGTGGGTTGATTGTGCTGGGTGTGCGCAGGGCTTCGTTTTCCAATGAGGCGGGTATCGGCACTGCGCCCATGGCGTTGGGCGCCACCAAAAGCGTGGAGCCCATTCGCGAAGGATTGGTGGCTATGCTGAGTCCGGCCATTGATACACTGATTGTGTGCACGTGCACGGCCCTGGCCATTTTGGTCACCGGTGTTTGGCAAACCTCCAGCGACAACGGGGTGCTGCTGACGTCCACGGCCTTCAACAGTGCCTTCCCCGGCTTTGGGAATTACATTTTAATGGTGTGTATTTTCTTTTTCGCCATTACCTCCCTGTTTTCGTATTGCTACTATGGAAACAAGAGCATGTCGTTTATGATTGGTGCCAACCGGGCGCACTATTACAACTATTTTTATTTGGCCATGATTGTGGTAGGCGCGGTGGCCTCCATGACTACCATCATCAGCTTGATTGATGCGGCTTACGCCATCATGGCATTCCCCACCATGATCTCCGGCATTATATTGGCGCCCAAAGTAATGAAGGAAGCCAAAAGCTATTTTGCCCGCATGAAGGCCGAGGGCAAGCTGTAATCTACGAGATCCGCTACGCGGTAGGTATTTCCTTCTGCAAGGGGTAATCAAACAAATTGTGCTCCATAATGGCTTCGCGCACTTTGCTTGGAACAAATTTCTCCCATCCTATCTCGCCTTTTTTGATCATGGCCAGCACATTGTCGGAAATGATGTGCAAGTTGTTCACGTTGGCATCGGGCACGTCTTCCAGTTTGTTGTTGTCCATCAAGTAGCGGAACAAGTTTTTGACATTGGCAGGCAATTGGGCTTCAAAGTCTTTTAGGGTAAACAACTCGTGCGTGTCCTTCTTCCAGGCCGGGTAGATGTACAGCTTCACGTTGGAACCAAACAGGGAAGCAAAGCTTTCGAGTATGCCCCCGCGTATATTTTCATAGGTTTTTTCCTCAAAAACCTTTTGCAGGGCAAAGATGCCCAACACGATACCGATCTTTTTTCCTTTGGTGATTTTGGACAGATAGTCCACCAGGCGGTAGTACTCAAAATAATTTGAGATCAACACTGTCTGCCCGAGCGAACAGATGATGTCTGCGCGGTGCAAAAAGTCTGTCTCATCAATTTTGCCATCCGGGCTCAGATCGTTGAGCGTCAACTCGGTCAAGACAATCATCTTTGACTTGTCCACATCGGGTTCTTGTTTGAACCGCCTGCGCGATGTGAGCAGCATGTCCACGTTAACGTGCGTCACCGGTCGAAAGCGGCCGCGCAGCACCAACACGTTTTTTTTGTACAGCACTTCCGAAGGCTGCATCACGGTGCCATCGGGGCCAAACATGGCGGCCTTGGTCAGCCCATTCTTCACCAGCTTCAGCGCCATCAGGCGGTTGTCCACTTTGGCAAAGTCCGGGCCGCTGATGCGGAACATGTCGATTTCAATCCTGCGCGTAGTAAGGCCGTCCAGCAGCGACATCATGATCTCTTCGGGGTCTTGCATAAAGTGACACCCATAAATCATGTTGACGCCCACCGTGCCCAGCGCGATTTGCTGCTGCAAAGGGTCGTTGTCGTGCAGCTTTACGTGGATGACGCACTCGTTGGGCTCTGATTGTGGGCGCAGTTGAAAGCGCAGGCCAATCCAGCCGTGGCCTTGGTTGGTGCGCTCATAGTTCAAGGCCTCCACCGTATCCGCGAAAGCGAAAAAGCGTGTGTCGTGGATGCGATGGGCCAACCGCTCGGGCAGCAGGCCGTATTCGTGATTCAGCATGCGCATGAGCCGGTCTTCGCATACGTAGCGGTCGCCTTGTCCATAGATCGCATCACTGAACTTCATGTCATAGGCCGACATGGTCTTGGCCACCGTGCCGGACGCGCCACCCACTTTGAAAAAATGGGCCGCTACCTCCTGCCCCGCCCCGATTTCGGCAAACGAGCCGTAGATGGCCCGCGACAAATTGATTTGAAGGGCTTTCTCCTGGGTCGATAGCTTTTTGCGTTCCATGTCAGATCAAAAAATAGGTGCAGACAATATCCGAATATTTTTCCACTTGACGCAACGCGGGCGGCTAGTTGCTGGTTCGGTACTTGCGCCACCGTTACCAACGATCTTTTGAATGTTTTGGTTTTAAGTCTATTTTTCGCACTTTAATTTAAGTGGCACATGGCAAACAGGGGTAATTTTTCCGGTCGCATCGGGTTTATTTTGGCGGCCGCGGGTTCGGCAGTCGGCTTGGGCAACATCTGGCGGTTTCCCTACCTGGCAGGCGAGAATGGCGGTGCCATCTTCTTGCTCGTGTACCTGTGTTGTATCTTCCTGTTGTGCTATCCTGTTATGGTGGGCGAAATTGCCATCGGCCGCTCAGCCGCCAGCGATGCGTTTGGATCTTACTCCAAACTGGGCGGCCGCAAGTGGGGCTATCTCGGCCTGTTTGGCATCATCGCGGGCGTGCTCATCCTGTCGTTTTACAATGTGGTGGCGGGCTGGGCCTTTGGTTATTTCTTGCACATCTCCTTTGGTGACCTATTAAACGAACAGAATTTTGGTGCTTTTTTTGGGACGTATGTCAATGACATCATCGACTTGAGCAGCCCCGGTGGGTTGGCCAATTCCAATCTTTTGTTTTCGCTGGTCTTTATGGCCCTCACGGCCATCATCGTGGCGCAGGGTATCCAAAAGGGTATCGAAGCGTCCAACAAAATCATGATGCCCTCGCTGTATATTATTTTGTTGGGCATCATTATCTATAGCCTTACCCTGCCCAAAGCGTTTTCCGGGGTCAAGTTTTATCTCGTGCCGGATTTTAGCGAGTTGAAAATACAAACGGTGGTGGATGGTCTGAAGCAGGCCTTCTTTTCGCTGTCGTTGGGTATGGGCGCGTTGATCACGTATGGCTCATATTTGAGCAAGAAGGAGAACATCACGTCTTCGGCCGCGGTCATCTCCATCGCAGATACATCAGTCGCGTTTTTCTCAGGGTTGATGGTGTTTCCGTTGGTGCATTTTTTGGCCTACAAACTCAATATCAATCCGCAAGAAATCGGCACGTCTGGCCCGCCCTTGATTTTTGTCGTGCTTCCGCAGATTTTTCATGAGATGGGGCCGATCCTGGGGCGCATCATCGGAGGGTCGTTCTTTTTGTTGGTGTGTTTTGCCGCGCTCACCTCCACCATATCGTTGTTGGAAGTGCCGGTGGCCTATCTGGTTGATCAAAAGAAAATGAAACGGAAAACGGTCGTATGGCTGATGGCCCTGATCATTTTTGTGTGCGGCTTGCCCAGCATGATGAGCATGGGCATGATCGAGTGGCTGAACCAACTGACATTCTACCGGGGTCAAGATTTTCTCACGTTCATTGCCGACATGAGCGATATCTGTTTGACGGTGGGCGGGTGTTTGATGTGTATTTTTATCGGCCGCAGGTGGGGCATGGCCAATCTCGATGCCGAGCTTGTGCTGGGCAACGAGCGGTATATGACTTCGCGGGTGCGCTCGTTCTTGCACCTTACCATTAAGTGGGTGGCGCCTATCCTACTCGGATTTTTGTCGATCTTGATCATTGTGGAGAAGTTCTTTGGCATAGCTAACCTTATCTAACATATGAAAACCATACTCGCATCCACACTTTTCTGCGTCAGTACATGGACTTGGGCGCAAGACTATCTTTCAAGCCAAGGCACAACGTTGCCGGGATCCGTCTTTGTTTCTCCTACCGAAACCGTTACGGGCAACGTTTCTTACAACGCAACCCGTGTTTTTGTGCAGCCGCCCAATAGTCGGGTGGTGACCTACATGGCGGCTGATGTACTGGGGTTTTCGCTTGAAAATGGCGGTGGAGAATTTATCTCCGTGCCCGTGGGCAACAAAGGAAAGTCGCTGTTTCACGAGGCACTCAGCCCGGTTACCAATAAAATGCGTTTGGTTGTTTTGGCCACCAACATCGACAGGCGAAACGGCAACAACCTGTCAGGCGTCAAGGACAAACCGAATTATCTTTTTTACTCCGAACCCGAGAAGAAGATTGTAGCGTCCAACATCAAAGAGGCGGCCGAGTATGTAAAGGAAAAGTGCAAAGGCATTTATACGGCCGTCACCGTGTACAAAGACAAAATGTATGTGATCGGATTAATGGATAGCGAAGAAATCAAAAAAGCCAAACATTTAAAGTTGGTCGATGACTATGCCAACGACCGCTGCGAGTACCGGCCCCGCGACTACTGACATCAGTCCACCCAATCCGCCACAAACAAATTCGTGTCGCGCGTGCCTTTGTTATTGCGGTTGCTCGAGAAAATGATCTTTGTGCCATCGGGCGAAAACATGGGGAAGGAATCAAACACCCCGTCATGCGTGATTTGCTCCAGACCCGTACCGTCTTCGTTGATCATATACAGGTTGAACTGAAAGCCGCGTGCGCTTTTGTGGTTGGAGCTGAAAATGATTTTTTTGCCCGAGGGGTGATAGAACGGTGCCCAGTTGGCCTTGCCCAGGCGGGTAATCTGTTTCAAGTCCGATCCATCCACGTTGCATGTGAAAATCTCCATTTCGGTGGGGGCTACCAATCCTTGTTTCAGATAGTCCATATATTCCTTTTTGGCTTCTTCGGTTTGCGGGCGCGAGGCCCGAAAGACCAACTTACTGCCATCGGGCGAAAAGAAAGCACCTCCATCATAGCCCAGCGCATGTGTGATGCGCTTCACGTTCTTGCCGTTGATGTCGCACGTGTACAGCTCCAAATCGCCATCGCGCATGGAGGTAAACACGATTTTGTCGCCTTTGGGCGATACCGTTGCTTCCGCATCGTAACCGGGTGTTTTTGTAAGGCGTTTTTTGATTTTGCCATGCAGGTCTGCTACAAAGATGTCGTACGTATCATAAAGCGGCCAAAGGTATTTGCCCCCGGGTGCGCGTCCGGGGTCTTTCGGGCACTCGTTCCCTCCCAAGTGCGTGGACCCGTACAAAATATGTTTGTTGTCCGGTAGGAAAAATGCACACGTGGTGCGGCCCAACCCCGTGCTGATGAGCGGAGGTTTGCTTCCCTTGGGCCGCAAGTCCATGCCTTCGAGGGGCATGTAAAAAATCTGATCGCATACGAGGCCCCACTGCAAGTAGTTGGACTGAAAACTGAACATGTTGCCGTTGGGGCTCCAATAGGCTTCGGCATTGTCTCCTCCAAAGGTGAGCTGACGGATGTTTCTCAAATGCGCCTCCTGCGGGTACCGGAGGGAGTCGGCCGCCAAAGGTTGAGCGGATAGTTGATAGTGGCCAACAAAAAGCGCACTGACCGCGAGTAAAAATCGAAGCATAAAGGGTGATAGAAATTAACTGCGAAGATAGCGTATGATAGCATGGGCGTGTACCTTGGGGCGACCAAAAAAATGACGACAACGGGACTAATACAGCCCACTACGGACTAAGCCGCGAAATCCTTGCGCGATTGCCGGAGGCAGTCCTCAAAAAATTGTTCGTAACGCGTCACTGTTTGTTCCAGCGAAAACCGTTTGACCGTTTCGTGGCCGCGGGCAATCAATGCTTCGCGCAGTGCGGGGTCGCCCACACACCGATCGATGGCGTGGGCCAACGCGGCAATGTCACCGTCCTCAAACAACAGCCCGTTCTCGCCATGCGTCACCACATCGCGGATGCCCCCGAAATTGGTTGCCACAACCGGACAGCCCATGGCCATGGCCTCTACCAACACCAGGCCAAATCCATCCATGGTGGACGCCAGCACGCTCACGGAAAACACGGCATAACAATTCAACACTTCCTCTGACGGCACAAAACCCGCGTAGATAACGGGATTTGTCAAGCCCAACTCGGCACACAGCGCATCGTAATGGCCCTCGGGCACGCCCACCAGCATGACTTTTATTTTCGGGTTGCCGAGTTGCTTCACGGCCTTCACGATCTGTTCTTGTTTTTTGGGACGCGAGACACAACCCACCACCACATCATCGGGGGTAATGTTAAACCGGGCGCGGATGGTGTCCACCTGAGCGGGACTCCATTGCTTGAGGCGGGAGGCCGGAATGCCGTTGTGAATGACGTGAAGGGAGCGCGCAGGGTAGCCCTTCTTGACAAAAATCGTTTTGAGTTCGTGGCTGATGACAATGATGCGTTCGGTAAAGCGCGTGTAGAGCCATGTTTGCAGCGGCCCGCCCGCGCTTAACGGGTACTGACGCCTGGTGTGAAACACCAGACAGCGAAGGCCATAAAAGAGTTTGGCAAAAATGGTGATATAGCGGTCTTTGCTCGACTGTGCATTGACGATTTGGATGTCGTGTTCGCGCACCACATCCCGCAGGTACCGGATGGCTTTCCTGTCCACGCGCGAGCGGATGGTGAGCGGCAGGAAGCGCACGCGCTTTGTTTGGCGCACCAGCCCCTCCAAAAATGAATTGGGCTTGGCCATCACCCAAACACCATGCCCGCGGTCGGCCAAACCTTCTGCTAAAAACGCCACGGAATGTGCGGAACCCGCCAGGTAATCTTCTTGTGTGATGAGCAGCACATTCATGACGGCAAAAATAACCGAAGACCGCTGTGGCCAACAAACAATAACACTAACTTGGCTTGCTTAGGCCGCCTTGGCGGATTCTTGCTCCTTTAACGCCCTGCGCAGTATCTTGCCCACGTTGGTCTTGGGCAGTTCCTGGCGAAACTCCACGTGCTTGGGCACCTTGTAATTGGTCAAGTTTTCGTGCGCGTATTTTCGAAGCTCTTCCTCGGTGAGCGAAGGGTCTTTCTTGACGATAAAAACTTTTATCACTTCGCCCGATTTCGCATCCGGCACACCGATCGCAGCCACCTCCAGCACTTTGGGGTGCCCGGCCAAAACGTTTTCAATTTCGTTGGGATACACATTGAAGCCGGACACTTTGATCATGTCTTTTTTGCGATCCACGATTTTGAAGTACCCATCGGCATCCATCACACCAATGTCACCCGTGCGGAACCACTCGGTATGGAAGAAAACACCTTCATTGTCTTTTTGCCAGTAGCCGCGCATGACTTGCGGCCCGCGCGCACAGATTTCGCCTATTTCGCCTTGCGGCAACCGGTTGCCATCGTCATCGAAAATGGCCACTTCGGTACTGGGCATGGGTATGCCAATGGAACCTCTGCGGTGGCCGCCATCCAACGGGTTGCAGCACAACACGGGCGATGTTTCGCTAAGGCCATACCCTTCCACCAAAGGTTTGCCGGTGACGTTCTCCCACTCCAAGGCCACCGCGTCTTGTACGGCCATGCCACCGCCAATGGCTCCTTTCAGGGCCGAGAAGTCCAAGGCGCGGAAATCAGGGTTGTTGAGCAAACCATTGAAAAGCGTGTTGACACCGGTCATGATCGAGAACCGATGTTTCTTGAGTTCCTTGACAAATCCCGGTATATCGCGCGGGTTGGTGATCAGTACACTTTTCACACCATGCGTGTACATGAGCACGCCATTGACCGTGAGCGCAAAGATGTGATACAGCGGCAAAGCCGTGATGATGATGTCTTGCTGCCCGGGGCTCATCAAAGGTTTGAACCAGTGGCTGATCATCATATTGTGCGCAATGATGTTGCGGTGCGATAGTTGTGCGCCTTTCGAAATGCCCGTGGTGCCCCCCGTGTATTGCAGCACGGCCACGTCTTCAATCTGTAAGTCGGGCTTTTGCCATGTGAGGGTCGCCCCTTTGGCCAAGGCCGATTTGAATGAAATGGCGCCCGGCAGGTCAAAGTCGGGCACCATTTTCTTGATGCGCTTGACCACGAAGTTCACCAACGCGCCTTTCAGCGTGCCCAGCATATCGCCCATGTGTGTGACGATGACGTGCTTGGCGGAAATCTTGCCACGGATCTGCTGGAGGTTGGACGCAAAGTTGGCCACGATCACCACGGCACTCACGGAGGCGTCATTGAACTGGTGCTCCATCTCGCGGGGAGTGTACAACGGATTCGTGTTCACTACGATGAGCCCGGCTTTGATGGCCCCGATAAACGCAACCGGAAATTGCAACAAGTTGGGCATCTGTATGGCAATGCGATCACCCTTTTTCAGTTTCAGCTCCTGCTGCAGGTAGGCCGCAAAGTGGGTCGACAAACGATCCACCTCGGCAAACGTCAACGTCTTCCCAAAATTCTCAAAGGCGACACGGTCAGCGTATTTGCGTGAGGCAGTCTCAAACAATTCGATCAGTGACTGATATTCGTACGCACCGATGGTTTCGGGCGTTCCTTTCGGGTAATGGTTGAACCAAGGGAAAAAAGACATGGCGTAAAGGGGTTTTGTTTCCAAACAACGAAAAAAAAGAAGGCTTTAGCAATCGTTTGTTAGGAAAATAACCCGGCTGTGCGGCACATTGTTTGGCCATAAAAAAGCCCCGCTGGTCTAACGGGGCTTTTCACGCTGTAGGGGAAGGCTTCGAACCTCCACGAGGAAGTTAGCCACAGGACAAAACCTTGGTTTGCACCGAGGTCAGTGGTCAACCCATTATCCTGCGTTTATCCTTGACTCCTCACCCCCGAGACAGGAGGGCATGTCTGCCAATTTCAACACCCTACAGTATTTCGAATCGCGTCCATGCTTTTTGAGTTGGCTGACCATCCGATGACGGCCTTACCGCGATTTGATGCAACAAAGGTGGCCTGACATTGAACCGGAATCAATAATTAGCCCAAAAAAATGTAAAATATCTATATATCGTATATTTTTGATGAAAAATTCGCAATAAAAAGCACTTCACATGCCCCTTTCTTACGAAATTGACAAAACCGACTTGCAGATACTGGAATTGCTCGTGCAAGACGCCAAAAAGCCCTACACCGAAGTGGCCCGCAAAGTCCATGTTGCGCCCGGAACCGTTCATGTGCGGATGAATAAAATGCATGACGCGGGCATCGTGGAGAAAACAACCCTCCGCATCAACTACGCCAAACTGGGCTACGACATCACCGCGTTCATCGGCATCTATCTGGAAAAGAGTGCTTTATATGAGCAAGTACTGGGCAAACTCAAAGCCATACCGGAAATCACCAGCATCCATTACACCACCGGCAACTATTCCATGTTCATCAAAATCCATTGCCGCGATACCAACCACCTCAAGGAAGTGCTGCACGACAAGATGCAACAGGTGGAGGGCATTGAGCGCACCGAGACGATGATTTCGCTGGAAGAAAGCTTAGACCGTAGCCTGCTTTTGCCAGCCAAATAGACGATAGCCCCTGCGGGCCATAAACGGGTCGCCAGTCCGTGCCATTTCGGTTTTGTATAACTGGCAATTTGGGCCGAACCCGAATTTATTTGACCCGAAAAAGAACCTTGAAACGCGGTTTTTGTTATACTTTTGTTCGTTTATTTAAACCGAGTCTAAATAACTGCCCCATGAGCAAAGACAACCAAGTGCTGGAGGAAATCACCTCGAAGGAATATGAGCACGGCTGGACGGTGGCGCTGGAAACCGATGAGGCCCCCAAAGGGCTCAGCGAAGATATTGTCCGGTTTATCTCGGCCAAAAAAGACGAACCCGCCTGGCTGCTGGAATGGCGACTGACGGCCTTTCGCAAGTGGCAGCAAATGACGGAGCCCAAATGGCCTAACGTCACCTACCCTGCCATCAACTATCAAGATATCATTTACTACTCTGCCCCCAAGCAGAAAGTAAAACCCAATAGCCTCAATGAGGTGGATCCCGAACTGATCAAAACGTTTGAAAAGTTGGGCATTTCGCTCACCGAGCAAAAGCGCCTGACGGGCGTGGCCGTGGATGCCGTGATCGACAGCGTGTCGGTGGCTACCACGTTCAAGGAAAAACTGGCCGAGTTGGGAATCATCTTCTGTTCGTTTAGCGAGGCAGTGAAAGAACACCCCGAGTTGGTAAAAAAATACCTCGGCAGCGTGGTGCCCGTGAGCGACAACTATTTTGCCGCCCTCAACTCAGCGGTGTTTTCGGATGGTTCCTTCTGCTACATCCCCAAAGGGGTGCGCTGCCCAATGGAATTGTCCACGTACTTCCGGATCAATGCTGCCAATACCGGCCAGTTTGAGCGGACGTTGATTGTGGCCGATGAGGGGTCTTACGTGAGTTACCTGGAAGGCTGCACCGCGCCTATGCGCGATGAAAACCAACTGCACGCAGCCGTGGTGGAGTTATACGCGATGAAGGGCGCAGAAATCAAGTATTCGACTGTGCAAAATTGGTACCCGGGCGATAAAGAAGGCCGGGGCGGCATCTATAACTTCGTGACCAAACGCGGGCTTTGTGCGGGCGACCATTCCAAAATATCGTGGACGCAAGTAGAAACGGGCTCGGCCATCACATGGAAGTATCCCTCCTGCGTGTTGAAAGGCGACCATTCCATCGGTGAGTTTTATTCGGTTGCAGTCACCAACAACTACCAGCAGGCCGATACGGGCACGAAGATGATCCACATTGGCAAAAACACGCGTTCGCGGATTGTCAGCAAAGGGATTTCAGCGGGCAAATCGCAAAACAGCTACCGCGGGCAAGTGCATGTGATGAAGCGTGCGGTCAACGCCCGAAACTTTTCGCAATGTGATTCACTGTTGCTGGGCGACCAATGCGGTGCCCATACGTTCCCTTACATCGATGTCGAAAATCCAACCGCCAGAATAGAGCACGAGGCCACCACATCAAAGATTGGCGAAGACCAGATATTTTACTGCCAGCAGCGCGGCATAGACGAAGAGTCGGCCGTGGCACTGATCGTGAACGGCTACGCCAAAGAAGTGCTGAACCAATTGCCCATGGAATTCGCGGTAGAAGCACAAAAACTTCTGGCCTTGACGCTGGAGGGGAGTGTGGGGTAGTGGCGAGAATTTCAAATTCAACATTCGAAATTCAAGAACGCGGAGTTTTAATTTGAGAGAAAGAATTTAGCAGAGCAAACGTTATTGAATCCATGAAAATTGAGCATTTCGAAGACATCAAAGTATGGAGGGATGCTCGCGCGTTGGCATGTGAAGTTTTTGAGATTTGTCGAACCGAACCGCTCAACAAAGATTATGAGTTAAAAAATCAGATGAACCGTTCATCGGGTTCCATCATGGATAATATTGCCGAAGGATTTGAAAGAGGGGGTAAAAAAGAATTTATTCAGTTTCTGTACATAGCCAAAGGCTCCGCAGCCGAGTTACGATCACAGCTCTACAGATGTTTGGACAGACATTACATCAACGACCAAGTCAGTCACGAAATGATAGAACGGACGCGCGATGTATCCCGACAACTGGGTGGCTTTCTGAGCTACCTGAAATCGAGCGAGTATAAGGGCCCAAAGTTTGTGCACGAACCAAGCGTTTCCTACGAAGGGCATGGCCCGGACAACGAATCTTAAATTTTGAATGTTGAATCTTGAATTTTTAATTTCAAAAAGACCATGCTTTCCATCAAAAATCTTCAAGCCAAAATAGAGGATAAACAAATACTAAACGGGATCAACCTGGAAGTGAAGGCGGGCGAGGTACATGCCATCATGGGCCCTAACGGATCCGGTAAAAGCACGTTGGCGTCCGTTTTATCCGGACGCGAAGAATATGAAGTAACGGGTGGTGACGTGGACTTCCTGGGCAAAGACCTGTTGGCGATGGCACCCGAGGAACGTGCCCGCGAGGGGGTCTTTATGGCGTTTCAGTATCCGGTGGAGATACCTGGAGTCAGCACCATCAATTTCATGAAGACAGCGATCAACCAAATACGTGAGCACCGCGGGCAATCACCCCTTGATGCCGTTTCTTTTCTGGGATTGATGAAGGAGAAAATGAAATTGGTGGAGATTGATCAATCGCTGCTTAACCGCGCCCTCAACGAAGGCTTCTCAGGCGGTGAGAAAAAACGCAACGAAATTTTTCAGATGGCCATGTTGGAGCCCAAGCTCGCCATCTTGGACGAGACAGACTCAGGGCTGGACATTGACGCGCTGCGCATCGTTTCCAATGGCGTGAACAAACTGCGCACAAAAAACAATGCCATCATCGTGGTTACGCACTACCAACGCCTGCTCGACTACATCGTGCCGGATTTTGTGCACGTGCTGTACAAAGGCAAAATCGTAAAATCGGGCACCAAGGAACTTGCGCTGGAGCTGGAAGCCAAGGGGTATGATTGGATCAAAGGCGAAATGGCAACTTTATGAGCACACCCGTAGCAACCGATATCCGCGAAGTACTGCGGACGGCTTCGGCCAGTGCATTGTTGGGAGATACTGTGCGCACATCCATAGATGCTTTCTCGCTTCCACCCGCCAAAAGCGAGGAGTACCGCTTTTTGCCACTCACGCGGCATCTCGAAAAAAACTTTTCGGCCCAACAGTGGGTCTCTTCGGCACCTTCCCAACAGGGGGCCGTCAAGTCGTGGCTGGGCACAAGTGCCATTGCGGTAACCGTGCGCAATGGCCGCGTGGTGTCCATCACAGGTTCGCATCCTGACGTCACCGTACTCCCGTTGGCAGAAGCCAAACGTACCCATGGCGCCCAGGTCAAAACGATTTTGGGTCAGTTGTCATGGAGTGATCCTTTTACGGTATTGAATGGAGCCGCGGCACAGGACGGCCTTTTTGTGTGGGCGCGTGCCGGCAAACGCGTGGATGTGCCCATTCACATCCGGCACGTGCACGAAGCCACCGAAGCGGGCGCCAGCCATGTGCGCCTGGCGGCCGTGGTGGAAGCCGGTGCCGAAGTGACGTTGTTGGAAGAGTTTTCATCCACCGGCCAGGCCCCCTTTTTCCAAACGCAGGTCGTGGAGGTGGACTGTCATCCGGGTAGCCGTTTGAACTACTTCCGGATACAGAACGACCATGGGAATACCACGCACGTGGCCAATACGCTGATCCGCCAGGCCGATAAGAGCACCGTCAATGCATGTACGCTCACGCTGGATGGTGAAATCGTCCGCAATAATTTTGCCATCGCGGTAGACGGAGAGCATTGCGAATCCAATTTTCACGGGCTGTACCTGCTCCAGGGCAAAACGATGGCGGATAACCACACGGTGGTTGACCACAAAAAACCCCATTCGCACAGCAATGAACTGTACAAAGGGATCATGGACGGCCAATCGCGCGGCATCTTCAACGGGAAGATTTTTGTGCGGCCCCATGCGCAAAAGACAAACGCCTTTCAGTCCAATCGCAACATTTTGCTCAGCGACCAAGCCACGGTGAACACCAAGCCGCAATTGGAAATATGGGCCGATGACGTGAAATGCTCGCACGGTTGTACCTCCGGGCAGTTGGACGAGGAAGCATTGTTTTATCTGCAATCGCGCGGCATCGACAAGAAATCCGCCCAAGCGATGTTGTTGTATGCCTTTGCGGCTGATGTTTTTAGCATCATCGAACACGAAGCCATTCGTGCCTACGTTGATGCACTGGTTGTGCAACGCCTCTACCCCACCGCATGAACACACCGGCCACCACAACGCTTAACATCCAAGCCCTCCGCGATCAGTTTCCGGTGCTGCACCAGCAGGTCAATGGCAGGCCCTTGGTCTATTTCGACAATGCGGCTACGAATCAAAAACCAAAACGCGTTATTGACGCACTTGCGCGCTATTACCAAGGCTACAACGCCAACATACACCGCGGCATCCACACGCTGGCCGAAAAGGCCACGCAGGAATTTGAACAAACGCGCGATGCCATGCAGCGGTTTTTGGGAGCGGCCCACCGCGAAGAGATCATTTTTGTGCGCGGGGTGACGGAAGCTGTTAATCTGGTGGCCAATGCATATGGTAACGCTTTCATTAGCAAGGGCGATGAAGTGATCATTTCGGGATTGGAACATCACAGCAATATTGTCCCGTGGCAGATGTTGTGCGAGCGGCAGGGAGCAGTTCTAAAAGTTATTCCGGTACTTGATTCGGGGGAATTGGACATGGACGCCTATCGCGCCCTGCTTTCCCCTCGCACCAAGCTGGTGGCCGTGAACCACGTGTCCAACAGCCTCGGCACGATCAACCCGATTAAAGAAATTATCACGGCCGCCCACGAAGCCGGTGCCGTGGTATTGGTGGACGGGGCGCAGGCAGCCGCCCACGAAGAAATCGATGTGGCCGCGTTGGACTGCGACTTCTACTGCATATCGGGCCACAAGATGTATGCGCCCACCGGAGTCGGGGTTTTGTACGGAAAACGGGCCTTGTTGGAGAAAATGCCGCCTTACATGGGCGGTGGCGAAATGATCAAGGAGGTAACGTTTGCACGGACCACCTACAACGACTTGCCGTACAAATTTGAAGCCGGCACACCCAACATTGCCGATGTGGTGGCCCTGAAAGAAGCCGTGGCCTTTATTGACGAGATAGGGAAAGGTGCCATCGCGCAGCATGAATTGTCGTTGCTGAACTACACCGTGGCACAATTGCAACAGATCAACGGTGTACGCCTGATTGGAACCGCTGCCCACAAAGTGGGTGTACAGTCGTTTGTCATTGACGGCATCCATCATTTTGACGTAGGCCAAATGCTGGACACGCGTGGCGTGGCCGTGCGTACGGGGCACCATTGTACACAACCGCTGATGGAACGGCTGGGCGTAGAGGGTACGGTGCGGGCTTCGTTTGCCGTATACAACACCCATGCAGAAGTAGATCAACTGATAGAAGGGCTGGAGCGCATTGTCAACTTTCTGAAACCATGACCCTAGCGTGATGGAAAACGACAAGCGACTGGCTGTAATAATGGACGAACTGTTGATTAATTTTGCAGCGCATACGCGGGCGATCATGAACCGGCCGCCCCAACGGATACCCTTACGAGAATTCGAAACCCGTCTTCGCACACTGGAAGGAATTGTTTTGAAATGACCATTGACCAACTCCAGGAGGAAATCATAAGCGAGTTTTCGCTGCTCGATGGCGACATGGAGATGACTGTGTTTTACCTGATGGAACTGGGGCAAAAACTCCCCCCGTTTCCGGACGACCAACGAACGGATGATAACATCGTGAAAGGATGCCAGTCGAAGGTGTGGCTGGTGGCGCGGCACGACAAAGGCCGGGTTTACTTTTTGGGCGATAGCAATACGGCTATCACCAAAGGGTTGGTCAGTTTGTTGATACGCATCTTTTCCGGGCAAACGCCACACGACATTTTACAGGCCGACCTGTTCTTTATGAGCAAAATAGGTATGGAGCGTTTTATTGGCACCCAGCGTTCCAACGGATTTGCCGCGATGATCAAGCAAATAAAATTCTATGCACTGGCCTTTCAGGCCCAACAAACCGTGAAGTCATGAGCGAAGAAAGTACTACCACTGAAAAAACACTGACCGCGGTCACCATTGCCGACCTTCGGGATAAAGTCGTGCAGGCACTAAAAAGCGTATACGATCCGGAGATACCGGTAGATATTTATGAGTTGGGGTTGATCTATGAGATCAATACGTTTCCCGTCAACAACGTTCACATCCTGATGACGCTTACCTCTCCCTCCTGCCCTTCAGCCGAGGTGATACCCGTGGAGGTAGAGCAAAAAGTAAAGGCCATTGAGGGGGTCAATGACGTAAAAGTTGAGTTGACGTTTGATCCGCCCTACTCGCAAGATATGATGAGCGAAGCCGCCAAGCTGGAATTGGGGTTTATGTGAGTGGCACCAATGGAAACTTTCCGACCAAAACAAATGTTCCAAGAAGCAGATCGATAAAACCGTGACCGACTTGTATCTTAAATTTTGAATTCTGATCTATCACTATTGACTCAAACCATATGTACCCCGAACAATTAGTGGCGCCTATGCGCCAAGACCTGACCACCGTAGGTTTCAAAGAATTGAAATCTGCCGAGGACGTTGACAAAACGCTGAAAAGCCAAAAAGGAACCAACCTATTGGTTATCAATTCGGTATGCGGCTGTGCGGCCGGTGCAGCCCGGCCCGGTATCAAGTGGGCGCTTCAAAACGCCTCCAAAAAACCGAACGAATTGACGACCGTTTTTGCCGGTGTGGATAAAGAAGCCGTGGCCAAAGCCCGCGAATACACGCTCCCCTATCCGCCCTCCTCTCCGGCCATTGCGCTGTTCAAAGACGGAGAGCTGGTACACTTTGTGGAACGTCACCACATCGAAGGCCGCAACGCACAAATGATTGGCCAGCACTTGGTGGAAGTGTTTGAAGAGTTTTGCTAACGCTAAGATTGCAGCCAACAAAAAAGCCCGCGATTGCTCGCGGGCTTTTTTGTTGGCGCTGGGCAGTGGAATCAGTCCACCTCCAGACCCAAGCTCTTCATCTTGGCCGTCAATTTTTTAGATTTGGCTTCGTAGGCCTCATCGTAGGCCGACAGTTCACCGTACACCGAAAGCAAGCCGTACAACACAGACTCTTCCGAAGGCTTCAGTTGTTCGCACTTCTCCCAGTACGGCAGGGCCTCCAACAGTTTTGTTTTGATTTGCTGGAACAGTTCTTGGCGCTTCTTGATCTCGGCATCGTTTTTACCGGCAATGTCGTTGCGGGCATCGCGTACCTTGCGCACTTCTTTGTACTTCAGATCGGCCAACTGGGCATATGAATCGAAGTCTTCCTTATCCAGTTTTATAGCTTCGTTGAACGCTTTTTCGGCTGCCGCTTGGTCGTTTAGTTTCAGGCAAATCACGCCCAAATTATAGTAGGTGGCGCGGTCGGCCTTGCCCGTACTGATCTTGGACTCCAGGCTGGTGCGGGCTTCGGGCAAGCGGCCCAAATCATACAGCAAAGCAATCTCCGACTGGGCAAACTCCGATTCATTTGGGAATTTTGCCGCTGCTTCACGCACGGCCTTCAGTGCTTCTTCGTTTTTCTTTTGCGAAGCATACACGGCAATCAACTGACGATGCGCATCGATCTGCTTGCCTCCGGCCGCGAAATATTTTTTGATATAGTCAGCCGAAGCATCAAAGTCCTTGGCGGCTGAAGCAAAAAACACGCCTGCATTGAACAACACCGAAGTATCATTCGGAATGAAATAAACGACCTTTTTGATTTCTTCAAACGCGCGGGCATAGTCTTTGTCCTGCTCGTAAACGTTGGCCGCTTTCATGTAGTAGTGGTCAGCATACTTGCGCGACACCTCGTCAAACGTAAAGTCGCGTGGAAAGCCGATGGCGGGATCGGGCAACTGCACGAGTGATTTGGACTTGCCACCATCAATCTGCATGGCTTTCTCAAATGCTTCTTGGGCAATTTTGAACGGATTGGACTCCAGCGATTTAAACTTGGCTTCTTTGGTCGTGTCGAGGGCGGCATACACCATCGCTTTTACATACCAAGCCTTGGCCGCATCTTTGGAAGGTCCGCCTTTTTTGCTTTCCATCACCTCGGGGGCCACCACCGTAGCGTCAATGACCGCTTTGGCTTCATCCAACTTGCCGGCCTTCAGGTCTTTTTCAGCCTTGGAAATGCTGGGCTTGATCGGCTTTTGGCCCACGGCTGCCACGCTGGCGAACAGCGCGAGTGCAAAAACTAACTTTTTCATTTCAGGTTCAAATTAGGGTTTAAAATTAGGTTTATTTTTCAGAACTCCCTTCCGGTTCGGCATCGGCCATTTTCTGGATTTTCTCCACCGAAGAGATCGAGTCGTCATCGTTGAGCTTGATCAAACGTACGCCTTGCGTGGCCCTGCCCATCACGCGGAGTTCGCCTACTTCAATGCGTATGCTGATGCCCGAACGGTTAATGATCATGAGTTCATCGCTGTCACCTACCTCCTTGATTGCAACAAGCTTGCCAGTTTTGTCGGTGACGTTGATGGTCTTCACGCCTTTGCCACCCCTGCGCGTGATGCGGTAGTCTTCCAGCGCGGAGCGCTTACCATAGCCTTTTTCCGAAACCACCAACAGGTTGGCATCGGGGCGACTGATACACACCATGCCCACCACCTTGTCCTCCTCCGATTCGAGGGTGGTGCCGCGTACACCTGCTGCCGTGCGGCCCATGGGGCGCACATCGCTCTCATTAAAATGCACGGCCGTACCGCTGCTCTTGGCAATGATGATTTGGTTGGAGCCGTTGGTCAACGCTGCCGTCAGCAACCGGTCGCCCTCGTTTACGGTAATGGCGGTAATACCATTGGCGCGCGGACGCGAATACGCCTCCAACGAAGTCTTTTTGATGATGCCCTTCTCGGTGCACAAAATGACAAAGTTGTTGTTGATGTAATCTTCGTCCTCCAGGTTTTTCAAATTGATCACGGCCCGCACGGTATCTCCCGGCTCGATATTCAGCAAGTTTTGGATGGCCCGCCCCTTGGATACTTTGTTGCCCTCGGGGATCTCATACACGCGTTTCCAATACACTTTGCCAAACCCGGTGAATATGAGCATGTAGTTATGGGCCTGCGCGATAAATAGATGCTCGGTAAAATCATCTTCCTTGGTGGCCACCGCTTTAGAGCCCACGCCTCCCCGGCCTTGCGTGCGGTACTCGCTCAAAGACGTGCGTTTGATGTAGCCCTGATTGGAGATCGTGATCACCATCTCTTCGTTGGGGATCATGTCTTCCACCGTGATGTCATCTTCGCTGGCCACTACCTCGGTTCTGCGGGCATCGCCATACCGCTCTTTCATTTCGGTGAGCTCGGTCTTGATGATGTCCATGCGCTTGCTCTCGCTGCCCAAAATTTCCTTCAGCGAAGCGATCAACGCCATCACCTCTTTGTATTCGTCTTGGATTTTCTCGCGTTCCAATCCGGTCAGGCGTTGCAGACGCATTTCCAAAATGGCCTTAGCCTGTATTTCCGATAAGCCAAAACGTTCCATCAGCCCACTCTTGGCCACATCCGGGTCTTTCGAGGCGCGGATCAACGCAATCACCTCGTCTAAATGATCGAGTGCGATCAGGTAGCCTTCCAAAATGTGGGCACGCTTCTCGGCTTCGTTCAGTTCAAACTGCGTTCTGCGCGTCACCACTTCGTGGCGGTGTTCCACAAAGTGTACAATCAGGTCTTTGAGGTGCAGGGTCTTGGGCCGTCCTTTCACCAAGGCCACGTTGTTCACCCCAAACGAGGTTTGCAGTTGCGTGTACTTGAACAGGTTGTTCAGTACAATATTGGGGATGGCATCCTTTTTCAGGTCATACACTACCCGGTAGCCATCGCGGTCCGATTCATCGCGGATGGCCGTGATGCCTTCAATCTTTTTCTCGTTGACCAGCGCGGCTGTCTTTTCGATCATCTGCGCCTTGTTCACCTGGTACGGGATTTCCGTTACAATAATTTGGTCTTTGCCACTGTTGCTGGTGACGATTTCCGCCTTGGCGCGCAACACAATGCGCCCACGGCCCGTCAAGTATGCTTCTTGTACTCCGGAGGTGCCGTAAATAATGCCGCCCGTGGGAAAGTCCGGGGCGGTGATGTATTTCATGAGTTCCGGAATGGTGATGTCGCGTTTGTCGATGTAGGCGATGATGCCGTCTACCACTTCGCCCAGGTTGTGCGGGGCCATGTTGGTGGCCATGCCCACGGCAATGCCCGATGAGCCATTGATGAGCAGGTTGGGTACCTTGGAGGGCAGCACGGTGGGTTCGCGCTCGGTATCGTCATAGTTGGGTTGAAAGTCAACCGTGTCTTTGTTGATGTCGGCCAACAGTTCTTCGGCCAACCGTCTAAGGCGGGCCTCCGTGTAGCGCATGGCCGCGGGCGCATCGCCATCCACCGAGCCATAGTTTCCCTGCCCGTCCACCAGCGTGTAGCGCAGCGACCAATCCTGGGCCATCCGCACCATGGTATCATACACCGAGGCATCGCCATGGGGGTGATATTTACCGAGTACCTCCCCCACAATTTTGGCCGACTTCTTATACGGCTTGTTGTAGTTCACCCCGATCTCCAGCATGCCGTAAAGAACCCTGCGGTGGACGGGTTTTAACCCATCGCGAACATCGGGCAAGGCTCGCGAAATGATGACCGACATCGAGTAGTCGATGTAGGCACCGCGCATTTCGTCTTCAATGTTGATGGGGATGATGTTCTGTCCTTCGGAGGGGGGAATGGTTTCTTCGGCCACGTGATTTTGGAGTTAAAAAAGTGCTTTTCAATAAGCCGTGCAAGATAGGTATTTCCCCCGAAAACGGGTGCCAAAAAAGCGGTGCCGAAGCGCGGTTTTGAGGGAGATTTTTGGCTTCCTAACCATCGCGACAAAACCGGTTTTTCGCCCCCCTTGTGAGGGCCAGAAAAAGGGTGAATCTTGTACCTTTTACCCTACCGTGCGCATGCAAAAAATACCGCTCACCGAACGCCACTACATCCCCACGTTCGTCTTCGTCACCAGCCTGTTTATGCTGTGGGGCATTGCCATCTCCATGGGCGATGTGCTCAACCGCCATTTCCAAAAAGTACTGAGCGTCTCGCTGGCCGAGTCGGGGCTGGTGCAATTTTCCATCTTTGGTGCCTATGCCGTCATGGGCATCCCCGCGGGCTTGTTTATGAAACGCTTTGGGTACAAAAACGGGGTGCTGCTGGGGTTGGGGTTGTATGCCATGGGCGCGTTTCTGTTTGTGCCCGCTGCGGGCGCGGAGTCGTTCGACTTTTTCCGGCTGGCCCTTTTTGTGCTGGCTTGCGGGCTAGCCACGCTGGAGGCGGTGGCCCACCCGTTTGCTGCGGCCCTGGGGCATGAGGAACGCTCCGAGCAGCGCATCAATTTCTCCCAAACGTTTAATGCACTTGGCACCATCGTTGGGCCCCTGCTGGGAGGGGTCTTCATCCTGGGCGACACCTTGACGGGCAACACGCAGGCCGATTTGTTTTCGGTGAAGATGCTCTATGCCGCCATTGGCCTGACGGTGGCGTTGATTGGTGTTGCCTTTTGGTTTATCCGGGTGCCCCCGTTACAGGAGGCGCGGCACTCCAGCCAGCCCAACGCTACTTACCGCCAGTTGTTTCGGCACCGCCACTTTCGCTGGGCGGTGGTAGCGCAGTTTTTCAACGTAGCCGCGCAAGGCGGCACGTGGGCATTTTTCATCAATTACGCGGTCACCTACCTGCCGGACATGACGGACCAACAGGCGGCCTTCTATTTTTCGCTGAGCATGGTGATGATGCTGCTGGGCCGGTTTGTGGGCACGTTCTTGATGAACTACATCGCGCCCAACCGGTTGTTGGCGCTCTTTGCGCTGGGCAGCATCGTTCAATGTGTGGTGATCTCACAGCACTGGGGTTGGTTTTCATTTGCCTGCGCCATCGGCTTGCAATTTACATTCTCTATCATGTTCCCGACTGTTTTCGGATTGGGGATGAAAAACCTCGATGCCCTGCGTGAGAAGGCGTCATCCATTATCGTGATGGGTGTGGTTGGTGGGGCTCTGTTTCCACCGCTCATGGGCTACGTGGCCGATACGTACAGTGTGGCCACCGCGTACCTGCTGCCCATCGTTTGCTATGCCGTCATTTTTCTGTTTGGCATACGCCTGTATAAACCTGCGCCTGCCCTCTCATGAAATGTCCTCATTGCGGCACTGAAAACACATCTGCCTTTGTGTGCCGGGGTTGTGGGTATCCCCTCGCGGGTACGGAAGCTGAAAAGTCGGCTTTTGTGGGGAGGCAGATCCTCCATGCATCGCACGCGGAAGAAGCCCAGAAAAGCATCCGCACTGCGCGTACGGTTTTGTTTGCGCTGGGCGCACTCAATATCCTGTTGGCCCTGGCTTTTGCCTCGGACAGCGTGGGCATGATCCTATCCATTTTTATTGGCGCAGCCTTTATTGTGTTTGGCACCGTGCTTCCCAAAAAGCCGCTGTTGTTTTTGGTGATTGCCCTCGCACTGCTGTTGCTGCTTTACTTGGCGGACGCGGTGGTAGATCCGGGAAGTTTGTTTCGCGGGCTGATTTGGAAAGTGTTCTGTGTATCGGCTTTGGGCATTGCCATCAGCCGGGTGAAACGAACGGAGGCCCATCAACCGCGGTAAAAACTAGCAGCGTTCTGTGAACACTGGCCTCGCTGAATCCTTGTCAATAAGGATTGAGCTTGCGTTTATTTTTCTTTTTGTACTTGATCAAGGTTGGATAGTTTTCGCCATAGCCGGGGTCTTGCGTTTTCCAGATGGGGTGCATGCGGCTCCGGTATTCTTTGTTGCCGTGCGCATGGTTTACCTGTGCCGAACAGGATTTGAATACGCACTTGCGCAACTCGGGCACGCGATAGACGAAGCCCACCGTTACGTAGGCACCGTTCATGCGGTGCTTTAAGCCACCCGAAACGTCCGGCAGCCCAAGCGTGTAGTTCTTGAATTCGTAGGCGGGCCGCACGTACAGCCGGAAGTACTCAGACATCTCCCGCTCCACGGTAACGCCCAGGTTGAATACTACACTCCGTTTGATCACCCCGTCAAAATTACCCCCCGGCCGAAACCCACCAATATGGGCATCGCCCGTAAAAAGAAACTTGTCGTAGCGATAGAACGAGGCCCCCAACAGCACATAGTATTTGCGCATCAACCCGCCTGCGGGCCCTGGATTGAACGAGGCGATGTCATTTTGAAAGGATTGCGGTTTGAATTCGCCCAGGTTCATGTATTCAAACGAATAGCCTGCGCCTATGCGGTAGCGTTGCTTGAATTCATAATGCACCGACAACTTCAGGGGGATGTTCCATGCCCTTCCTTTAAAGCCGAGCGAGGCGGTGTCGGAATTGACCAAAAAAGCGGTGGGGATAAAGGCTGAACTGTCGGTCTCCACGCGGTTCACCCAGTTGGTAAAGCGTCCCGCGGGCGGCACCGCTCCCTGAAAAATCTGCGGCCCGCTGCCGGGCGGATTGTACAACAGAAAGCCGTCCAGGTCGTGTTTGAAATACGTGGTGCCATACCCGAGCCCTACCGACCAGTGCAACTTGCTGAGGATGCGCCTGAAAAGGCCCACCTTATCACGGTCTACGTAGTAGCGGTCCAGCGGAATGTCGGGGGTTTTGTCGCGGTCTTGCGCCCCTACCTGCTGCCCGCCCAAGGACGCCAAAAGCATACTAATGACGATAAACCGCTTCAGAACCGTGATTTTAAACCGTTAAAGATAATAGAATGCGCCCAATGTAGGCTAATAACGGGGGTAGGATGCCTCCAAAGATGTAAACGTGTGAAATAATAGCTGCCCGGGCTTTACGTGATAGGTAAACGTATGGTCGTCCGTGCTGCCGTTGGGCCCCCGCAGGCGCAGCGTGAGGTCGTTTTGCCCCACTTGCAGCGGCACACGCACGTAGTGGATGCTGTGCGGCAGTGTTTGCCAGTTTCGGGTGTCGGCCCGTTCGGTGGCCGCATTGATGACTCCGAGCACGGACCCGAGTGCCCGGTTCTCTTTTCTCAATTGGTGCTCAGTTACTTTTTTGAAGGCCACGCGGATGAGGGCTTTGCTGAATTCAAGATCCATGCGCTGTTGCAAACTTTTGAAGGCGATCTTGTTTACGTCTTCCAACAGTTCAAATTCCTGGCGGTGGCCGTTGCACTCCACTTCGGCCTGTTGGTAATACTCCGGCCGCTCCAGGTAACGGGGAAATGCCACGCGGAATACTTCCAGGCTGCTCAAACTCGAACGGTCTTTTTCATCGTAGTCGCGCAGGCTAAACGGAAAACTCACGTTCATGCCCTGGCTGTTGAAATAGACCATATCGCCCCTTCGGTCGATAACGAAATTGACACCCCACTCCGACTTGACGGGACTGAGACCGTTGTGCCAAAGCATGACCAACTCACCGCCTTCCGGAGACGTGGGCACATAGTCGTCCATCGCGAATTCTTTTTTGAAATAGTCCCGTTCATCCACCAAGCCACTTAGGTGGGCAGTGCGCAAAATATCTTTTTTCAATTGCAGGGGTGCCGACAACTCAAAAAGCTGCTGGTAGTCCGTCTGGTAAATGTCGTAGGCATTGCGGTAGGCAATAAAGGCATTGTTGTAGTCTTTGTCCGCTTCGTAAATCAATCCCATGAGCGTGTGCACGAATGCATCGCGTTGAAATTTGGTGTCGCTGCGGTAGCGGTCGGCCAACTGCTGTAACCGGATATTGAGTCTGCGGCACTCCACCAAGGCTTCTTCGGTTTTATTCAGTTTGATAAAGTTTAGTGCCTTGTAATACAGCAACAGCAGGTGTTCGTGGTCTTCGCCCTTGTAAGGCGTAATGGATGGATTGGTCAAAAACGAAGCAGCCTCCAGCGTGATGTTTTTCCGGTAGTCCTCGCCAAAGAGATAGGCCCGTTCAAAAAAATCGTTGCTCTCTTCGTAGCGGCCCATCATGGAGAGCACGAGGCCTTTGTTTACAAAGTACAGGAACGCTTGCTTGCCTTTTGCCTCTCCGCCATCGGCCTTGAGTGTGCTGAGGGCCTGCTCCAACTGCCCCGACTCAAACTGTTGATTGAACGCCAGGTTGCTTTGGTAGTACGTGGCGCAGGCTTGCAGCATGCACACCGCCAACAAAATAACCGCGGGCCGCCTCATACGCTAGGGGGCTACCTCCGCACGATTTTTTTGATTTCCTTCTGCCCGTACCATATCCGTTTGTTGGTTTCCATGTCGGTCAAAAACAGGGTGGTGATGTAATTGACCACGCGCTGGTTGCGGGCCACATCGGTTTCGGAGGTCATCTCGCCAAACAACATGAGATCGGCCCCCACTTCCTTGCCCCATTGCGCCATGCGCGCGGGGTCTGAAAATTCTTGCTGCTGTACGCGCTCCAGCCGAAGCTTGTCACGGAACTCATCGTTCTCCACCACGTCTGCCAGGGCCGAGTTGAAAAGGGCCAGTTCAATTTTCTTGACGTAGTTGGCGGCATCAATATGCTCGCTGGTTTTGTTGCGCACCGTGCCCACGATGATGGCGGGTTTGCGGCCCTTGTCTTTGGCGTATTCCTGAAAGCGCGGGCTTCCGAGCAACTCTTGAATCATCTGCTCGGCCACCAGCCGCGAGTCGGAGTCGTTCCAACGGCCGCTCAGGTCGATGGCCTGCTGCGGATCGACACGGGTAACGGAGGGTGCACATGCACCACAGCCCAACAGAAAAACGAAGATAAAACCGCGAACCATAGTCTTTCAACAACAATCAATTATCAGGCCATTTGTTGACCTTTTAAACGGGCAATGACTTCCAAGGGGTTCGCAGCCGAAAAAACAAAGTTGCCCGCCACGAGCACATCGGCCCCAGCCGCCAGCAACTTGGACGCATTTTCGCTGTTTACGCCACCGTCAATTTCGATTTTGGCCTTCGAGCCGGTTTTTTGAATCAATTCGCTTAAACGCCTAACCTTATCGTACGTGCGCTCGATGAATTTCTGCCCTCCAAAACCCGGGTTCACGGACATCACGCACACCAGGTCGATATCGTTCAACACGTCTTCCAGCAAGTCAACGGACGTGTGGGGATTTATCGCCACCCCCGCTTGTGCCCCCGTAGCGTGGATCTGCTGAAGCGTGCGATGCAGGTGCGTGCAGGCCTCGAGGTGAACGGAAATCACTCCCGCTCCCAATTTGCGAAACGTTTCAATGTAGCGCTCAGGCTGTACGATCATCAAATGCACATCCAGCGGTTTGGTGGCATGTCGCTGAATGGCCTCGATCACCGGCATGCCAAACGAGATGTTGGGCACAAATACACCATCCATCACATCGAGGTGAAACCAATCGGCCGCACTGGCATTGATCATCTTCACATCGCGTTCCAGATTAGCGAAATCAGCGGCCAGGATGGAGGGGGCTATGAGGGGCATTTTAGAGATTCAAAATTCAAAATTCAAGATTCAAAATTCAAGATTCGAAATTCAAGGTTCAAAGTTTAAGGTTCGAGGTTATAGTTTCACGAGACGAATCACGCGCTCGGTGCAAGCGGTTTTTACTTTCACCAAGTAGGTGCCGGGCGTCAACATCGACAAATCATATTCCACCGGGCTGGGCGCCTGCAACACCAAGTGCTGCTCGGCCAGCAACTGTCCCTGCTGACTATACACCGACAGATGCACCGCTTCTTCCCCAAAACCGGACATTCGTATCTGCACGGAATTCTGTGTGACGGGATTGGGGTACACATAGATAGCGTGCGAACAGTCTTCCTCTTCAATGGCTGTCACATTCACACGGGTGAAGTTGGGAATGCCAAAGCCGTGTTGGTTGTCGGGCGTGGCCGATTGTGACCCGGCCAACAAAACAACGTTATAGACATGCCGGGCCGTCAGTTGGGGATAGGCCTGCAAGAGACCTGCCGCCAACCCTGCCACCAACGGACTGGCCACCGAAGTGCCCGAAGCCGAAGATACCGAACCGTTGGGCCGCACCACAGCAGTACCCGATCCCATGGCCATCACATCGGGTTTGATGCGCCCGTCTGCCGTGGGGCCAATGGAACTAAACGAAGAACGCATGCCTAAGGCATTCACAGAACCCACGGCCAGCACGCCTTCCACATCGGCCGGGGGCGTCACCTTGCGCCAACTGGATATGTTGCCTTCGTTGCCGGCACTGGTCACCAACACCATGCCGCGCGCCAAGGCCTTGGCAGCCGCGATGGAGATTACTGCTTTCTCGCCTGTCAAATCCGCTAAGGCATAATCCATTGAGTTTTCGTCAAACGTATTGTAGCCCAAGGACGTGTTGATCACGTCCACGCCCATGCTATCGGCCCGCTCGGCTGCAAATGTCCAATTGTACTCCTCAATGCGATATTCGCTGCTGACGTCCTCCGTCAAATAGAGTTGATAGGTGGCCTTCGGGGCTGCCCCGGTATAGTTGGCCGACTGCGCAGCCAATACCGACAACACCTCCGTGCCGTGGTCGTCACGGTCATACACATCCGGTACGTTGTGCACGTAGTTGAAGGTATACGTGAGGCGGCTATCCGAAAACAGATGGGCAAAGGGCGATGCCGTATCAACGCCCGTGAAGCCGCTATCAAACACGGCAATCAATATGCCCTCACCGCGGTAGCCCTGGGCGTGCATCTCCGTAAGTCCCAGTTGTTGCAATTGGGTATCGGTTTGTTGCACGTCATCCGTGCGGCTACGGTCGCGCACACGCTTGCTGCGGCCCTGCGTTAGTTTTCGGCCGGGCGCCACCAACTCGACACGCGCCACGGAGGCAAGTTGTTGCACAGCCGCTACCTGTGCCGCCTCGCACTCGATCAACACGCCATTCCACCACTTCGAGGTAAAAAAAACAGAAACGCCCGCAGTCTGCACCTGGGCCACATAGGCAGGGTTCACCGGCAGATCTTCTTCAGTCACCGACACATTGTTGCGCGCTCTCCGCTGCAGCGAGCGTGCCGAGAGAAACTCCGCAGGGCGTTCGATGGCGTAGGGCGTATTTTGTTTGTCTTTGAAGAAAACAAAATAGCGGTTTACCTGGGCGTGCAACGAGGCACCCGAGAGCAACAGCAACCCAAACACCCATCTCCTATTCCAACGCGCCATATTCCACCAATAGTTGCGATTGAACGACACCACTTACGATTTGTTGTTGCCCCAAGCACGCGGGCAGTGTGCAATACACGACCTGATTCGTATTTTTCTTCACCAACCCCACCCCGTGCGCAAACACCTCTGTGCGCACGTCATTGCCCACAATGTTGTCTTCGTCATCCGACTGTACCACGGTGAGCGTTTGTCCGAATGAAAACCCATCCATTTGCAGGGGTTGGTCAACCCCGGATATCCGATAAACATCGCAGGGACTTGGCGGCTCACCGCACCGTTCATCCCCCCCCAGCGTGTTGTAGCGGTTGCCATCCCATGTGAGCGATTCGCCCACGGGGTAGGTCATCTTTACAAACGGTTGGTTCTCCTCAAACACGATCAACTCCTGGCCGTTTTGCTCCCCGGACCAACGCGCCCCTTCCTGCCATGCATCCGCGGACGTGGCGCGCGTAAAGGTGCGGATGGAAAAACTGCGGACGCTGCCGGTAAAAGTCCCGGGTGTCAACTCCCAACGCAACTGATACGCTGAGGCCGTGGGTTGGCTGTTGGAATAACGCGTCTCTGAAATGGCATACACAAAGTAACTCGGCTGCGCCACCGGAAAGAAATCAAAACCCGAGGGATCCACAGCAGCTTCGTCCTCGGCACAGCCCACACAGGCGGCCACCGCCAGCCACACGGCCCATCTTCGCACAAATGCCTGCTGCTTCATTCGAAATCGATTTCAAAGTTACCGTTTCCTTTTGATATTTGGGCCATGGCATTGAAAATGAAGGTATTGGTAACGCGCATCACCAACTTGACCGATGCGCGCTATTGCGCGGGCATGGAGGTGGACTTTTTGGGCTTCCCCGCTACGCTGGAGCCCGCCCTCCTGCGCGACATCCGGGCGTGGGTGGTGGGCCCTTCGTTTTGGGTGGAGGCCGCTACTACAGCGGAACTGGCCATGCATCCGCACGAAGAGGGCTACATTATTCCCTATGCGCTGGCGATGGAACTCTCAGGCAACGCTACCCTGCCCAGTCGCTGGATGGTGCGCCTGACCGCGGCCGATGTGGCCGGCCTGCTGGCACGCCCATGGCAGCCCGACTATGTGCTACTGGACGAATCCGTTGCTGCCGAGGGCGAGGTATCTCAAGAACTATGCAAGCGCCATGCGGTATTGATCTTTGGCCGGGACGAGCGGGCCGTAGCCCGTGCCACCGCGGGCGGGGCGCAAGGCGTGTACTTGTTGGGCGACCACGAAGAACGGCCCGGCTTGCGCGATTTTGATTTTCTTTCCGGGATGTTTGAGGTGCTGGAGAAGGCGGAGTGAGGGAACGTATCAAGGTTGGAAAGTTGAAACGTTGGGATGTTGGAAGATTGAAACGTTGAGAGGTTCGAAGTTCAAAGGTTGGGTTACGTGGCGGATGGTTTTTTGTTGCGTCTGTAGTGCTCCCTGGCATACATGCCCAGAATCAGAAGCGTGCCGCCAACACAACCTCCTAAACTTGCCAGCACATCCCAGGCGTCAAAGGGTCGGATCACCATTCGGATCACTTCCCAGAGGGTCAACCCGAAAAAAGAGATACCATTGGCCAGCAGCAGTCCGGTGGGCAGGCTGAACTTACCGTGATGCCCCTGCACGATTTTGTAGCCAACAAAGAGAATAAGTACGTACGCCATGGCCCCAAAGAAAGACGGCAGAATTCCCAGCAGGAACCGTCCCGTCTGTGAATTGAGCACCGTCTTTGGCCGCGCATATTCTTGAATGACCAGCGTTGCAGCAATCAACGCGATCTCCACCGCGATGATGACCCCGAGCCGCATTTTGTCTTTTTCCATTTCCCGGCCGACATCCACGGGCGAAAGGTAGCTGGCGATATTCTTGAGCATAATACCCGTTTTGCTGCTTATTTACTTTGGTGATCGCCCGGCACACGTTGCAAACGCGAGCGAGCGAGGATTGAGCTTAAGCTACAGATTTAACACCGAACCCCGCCATTGAATAATCATTTTGTTGTGGGATGTGCGCTCACTTCGATTCATCCCATATTTCAGGAAGGGAACCATATAAAATCTCAAGAGCAGTTTGTTTCTGTGGTTCCTTGAAAAAAATTGTTACAATGAAATCCTTGTCTGATTCATACTTAAATTCGATGCGGTCCCTCTCTAAATTCTCACAAACAAAATATTTTTTGTATGTGGCCCACCAGATATCAAACAGTCTTAAGCGTTCTCTTCCCTTTCCATCACTCTCTACTGGCACGTAAAGAATAATGTCATCATTTGAGCAGAAGAAATCGTCTAAAATTTTAGTCACTATGTGACCAACTCTCTCATCAGGCGGAATTCCCCCGGCATGATTTACAAGTCCGAAGCCAAATGAATAGACTTTAACCTGAGACTGAAAGGTCTCAGTTATGTCAATAAAATATACAGCGTACGTGAGATTGTTATCGGTCGTAAATTCATACCCGTTGGCAACAACGGAAATGTTATAAGGGGCGAGCAAATTTTACGTCAGATTTGATTTCCTTGAATTTGCCCTCTTTGATTTTTCGGTAAATAAACTCCTTCTCGTCTACGATTTTCTGTATCTTCTTGACGAATTCAGTGTTTTTGATCGCTATTACCTTGGTTTTCATATACTTCAACCTTGTCACAAAAATAGAACCATTTTTCTGAATAAAAATTCAAAATATCAGACATTTCATTAATATATCTCTGTTTGTCAAATACTTAAATGGCCCTGAGTCCATGACCCTTAACGGTGTGTTAACCCTAAAAATGAGATACTTTTGGTACGGAGGTAAAAATAGACGCTGGTGAGTATTGTAGAAATCAGCAGAAACGTAACGACCGTCAATTTGATCGCTTTTCTCATCATTTCGTTACTTCCGATTTTATTCTATGCTTTAAGAAGCCATGTTCTACATCTCGAATGTTGAACAAAATAAAAATTCCGTTTGTAGCCCGCATTTGCAATCGGCTTTCTCAAGAATTTTGTTTAACCAAAGTCTGCCATTTGTATGTAAAAAGCAACAGCACGCGTCACAAAAGTCTGCCAGTGGAGTCCGGCAAGGGTAATCACAGAATCCCATGTTTGCCTCAACGCTTACGCGCCACAAACTCTTAAAAAAAATACGGTTCACACAATCCAACCGTGCGAGAGGATACGTAGATCAAGCATACTAAATAAAACCACTTATGAAAAAAGTAGTTGTTTCCGTTCTCAGTATGTTGTTGAGTACTGCCCTGTGGGCACAAAAGCCGGTAACGGTGGGTGGCGCCCCCATGTATCCGACAAAAAACATTATCGAAAACGCCATTAATTCAAAAGACCACACCACGCTGGTAGCTGCGGTAAAAGCGGCAGGGTTGGTAGAGACACTGCAGGGCGCAGGTCCGTTTACGGTGTTTGCCCCCACGAATGCTGCTTTTGAAAAATTGCCGGCCGGCACCGTGGAAAATCTGTTGAAGCCGGAAAACAAGGCTACGTTAAGTGCTGTACTTACTTACCACGTGGTAGCAGGACGCCTCAGCTCTGCCGATGTAGCCAAGGCCATAAAAGATGGCAACGGCAAAGCAGAATTGAAAACCGTGCAAGGTGGAACGCTGACCGCCACGCAAGAAGGCAAGCAAGTCGTGTTGAAAGACAGCAAGGGCACTACGTCAACGATTACGATTTTTGATGTGAACCAATCGAATGGAGTCATTCACGTCATTGACGCAGTGGTGCTTCCGCAATAGTTGGGTAGAAGGGGTTGAGGGAAAGCCTGCGGGGAAACCTGCAGGCTTTTGTTGTTAGTCGTGGCGTGGCTATCTCCTGCTAGGAGGCAGGTGAAGATCGAACGGCTTTAGCAACCTACTGCGTTTACTCCACTACACCGATCGAAATTTTGATACCAGAACTACGACACAATCCAGAACCGGCCCTTGGGCACAGGACTTTGTTGGCGTTTATGCCGTTGATACACGCTTTTTTGTCACTCGTGATTTTAACTTTGCCTTCTGCTCACGCTGCTTCTTCATTATGTCTCTGAATTGTTTCAACTCCTCTTTTGTCCACGGTTCAGACTTCACAACGAAATCAACATTTTTTGGCTCTCTAACTAATCCCATAGTCTTACTCTTTAAAATATCTTGAAATTAATTTATACGCTGCAATTGGCTCAACAAACATCCTTTGCCTTATCAAATGAGTCGCTCCCAATATCTGCTTATAATGTTCAATTAAAATTGTCTTGCTGTCGAATGCGACATAACCATCGTACCCTTTGTCAAGCGAAACTTTACAGGCAAAGGCAACAAGGTTTCCCGGAACTCCCAAATAGATTTTATCTTTCCCCCTATTGAATATTGCACTTTCAATTAAGTGCATAAAGATGTGGTCGTCCTTATCCTCAATGCTAAGAAGTCCTTGAATAATGGTCGGATTATTAACGGTGGTCAGTTTGTAAACTTCATTTTTCGGTGTCCGAAACTCACGTTTCCAGTCAAAAACCCAGTCAGATTTCTTAATTACGTTCAAGTCAGCTTTACTAACATGTGTTACTGCGGTATCGAATACCTCTCCAGTTAGGGAGTTCTCGATCGAATTTGTCAGCTTATCAATCTCTAAATCTACATGTCTTGCTTGTCTCTTTTTCACCCTCGAATTTACCCATTTTTGTCTTAATTCGAAACGCGTTCTCTTCCTTAAAGTCCGTATGCCAAGTGGTCATGATGTCGTGCTTTGGTAGGTAATGGTCGTCAATGTCCAATTTTCTGAATACAATTTCTTCGTCAATTAAATCGTGATTTAGTTCGCAGTACCGGGCGTGAAACTTGCCTCAGCACTTAAAAATCCGGACGGAACCGGTAGCGGCCATCGTCCAACTGCCACAGCCACTTCTTGCCCAACTTGCGCGAAAGGTTGTCGATGCAGGCCTCCACCGTGGGCACTACCGAATAGACTTCTGAGCCCCACAGGTTGCTCAGCAGGTGCTCGCGCGTCATCGTCTTCTTGGGGTTCTGCGCCAAAAAAAACAGCAGGTCAAACTCGGGCTTGGGCAAGGACAGGGTTTCGCCATGCACGGTGACCGAACTGGACCTGCGGTGCAGCGTCCAGTTGCCCACCGTCACCTTGGCCACGCGCTTGCGGATGGTGAAGTTGCGCTTCAGCACGTGCACTACCTTGTTGGTGAGCAGCCGCAGGCCCATCACTTTTTCAATAAAATCATCGCCCCCCGTGTCCAGCGCGGCCTCTTCGTAGTAGTGCTCCGACTTGGCCGTCAGAAAAAAAATGTAGGTGTCCTTGAACTGCGGCAGGGCGCGCAGCCTGCGGCAGACTTCAATGCCCGTCATGGTGGGCATCATGATGTCGAGGATAATCAGGTCGGGCAAAAACCGTTGCGACAGCTCAATAGCACGCTGCGCGTCTTCCTCCACTTCCACCTGAAAGCCCTCCTTGGTCAGGTTGTATTGAAGCAGATCCAGAATGTCCGGATCATCGTCTACCGCCAAAATGCGAGGTGCTTTGCCCATATTGGGCAAAAGGTAATGCGTAGCTGTTATGGGAGGTTTAAGGCAAAATTATGAAAGCACACGATCCGCTACACAAAGTGCACAAAGGAGCACGGAGGTACGCAAAGCGTAAACGCGGCCCGAACGAACCTACTCTTTGTACTTGCTCATCAGCCGCTCCACTGCCCGGGGCGCCACCTCGTCAAACTCGATGTTCAACCGCTTGCCTTCGGCTAGCCACTTCTCTATTTTTTTGAGCGACCGTTTCTTTACTTTCTTTAGCACGGGCACGCCCATCTTTTTGAGGGCAGCCGCATTGCAATGCTGTTCGTACTGGCTCTTCATGGGCACCACCAGCAGCTTTTTGTTCAGGTGCAGCACTTCGGCCGGTGTTTCAAAGCCGGCCCCGCACAGCACGCCCGCACTGCCCACCACACTCTCCACAAAATCCTGCCCGCTGATGGGGTACACCGATATGCGGCCCACGTGGTAGGGGGCCTGTGTGTGCTTGGAGAAAATATGCCACCGCACGTTGGGCAACTTCAAAAACAGCTTCACCAATTTCTTGTCGTCATAGGCGGGCAGGTACACTGTGTAGTGGCCTTCGTTGCGGGGGCGGATGTGGCGGATGGCCTCGCGCACCACGGGCGTAAAAATATTTTTGTCGTACTCTTCAAAGTGGAAGCCCACGTATTTTTTGACGGGCGCATAGTGGCGCAGCAGCCACTCGCCAAAGGGGTCGCGGATCTTCGGCCGCGGGGCCTTTTTGGACAACAAGGCCGACTGGTGGCTGAGGCCGATAAGGGGCACGTCTTTTTTGCGGGCCGCCCACGCGCTGATGGGCTCAAAATCGTTCACCACCAAATCGTATTTCTCCACCGGAAACTCATTGATTTCCTGGATCACCTCGCGCGAGCTGTTGCGTTGAAAGGTCTTGTAAAAGTTGATGCCCCCGCTCTTGCCAAAGTAAAAACTCAGCCCTTTGCTTTTGTATTTGATGGGATAGGGCAACACCACCTCCGCTTGGGCCCCGCTCACAAACAGGTCCAACTGGCCGTATTTCTTTAGCTCGGGTATGATGTCCACGGCCCGGCTCAGGTGGCCGTTGCCGGTGCCTTGGATGGCATAGAGTATGTTCATCGCTTTACGGACAAGAATTCATTGACAAGGTCTTTAAATATCTCGTCATTGTCCAAGTTATTTTTAAAGCGTTTGGAGATTTTTATGGATTGTGCGTAGGCGTCATCGCTGTAGCGGTAGATGCGCCACGCTCCCTGGTGGTACTCCAGGGCGGTCAGGTTCTCCACCCAATCGCCCGAGTTGAGGTAGGTCACCTCACCCTGCTCGGTCACGATCTTCTTGATTTCGGGGTGGTGGATGTGGCCGCACACCACGTAGTCAAACCCGTTGGCAATGGCAATGTCGGCCGCGGTTTTCTCAAAGTCGTTGATAAACTTCACCGCTTGCTTTACGCTGTCCTTCACTTTTTTGGAGAGCGAAATCTTTCCGCGCCCCAGCGCCTTGGAGAAAAAATTCACAAAGGCGTTGAGCAAAATCAGAAAGTCATAACCGATGGCGCCCAGCTTGGCGATCCATTTGGAGTATTGCATGGTCACGTCAAATACATCGCCATGAAAAATCCAGGCGGTTTTGCCGTTGAGCGTCATCCGTTTTTTATTGTCGATTTGAAACTGCCCGAGCTTGAAGCCGGCAAACTTGCGCAGCATTTCATCGTGGTTACCCGTCAGGTACGTGATCTTGGTGCCTTTCGCCAGCAAGCCCGTTATGTGCTTGATGATCTGCATGTGGCTCTTGGGCCAGTAGCGTTTGCTAAACTGCCACATGTCAATGATGTCGCCATTAAGGATGAGCCGCTTGGGCTTGACGCTTTTGAGATAGCGGAGCAGTTCTTCGGAGTGGCAGCCGTACGTGCCTAGGTGCACGTCCGAAATGATGACCAGTTCTACCTCCCGTCTTCGCCTTTTGCCCACAGATTTTGGTTTTTCAAAGGTAGCCGTACCGTATTATCCCAGCGTGAGTGGGAAGTTACCAAACTGTTACACCCGATAAATTCGAAAATTCGATATTCAACATTCAAAACTGGCAAGAGTTCCAACCGATGGCCCCGATCTCAAGTCTCAAATCTTGAATTTTGAATTTGAAATGTTGAATCACTTTCTTCACTCCTCCCCTTCGCTCTCCAAGCTCCACCGCTCGGGCGAGCGCCACAAGCTGCTGAGCAATAGCTCGCGCATGAAGATAAACTCTTTGGGAAGACGGTCGTACATACGCTCGAACAATTCGGCATGGGCCAGCAGTTCGGCCTTCCACTGCTCCCGGTCGATGGTCATGATCTCGTCAAACTGTTCGATGGAAAAGTCGAGCCCCGTCCAGTCAATGTCGTGGTAGTGGGGCATCCATCCGATGGGACTTTCCACCGCGTTGGACTTGCCTTTGATTTTTTGCACGATCCACTTAAGCACACGCATGTTTTCGCCAAAGCCCGGCCAAATGAAGTTGCCTTTTTCGTCTTTGCGGAACCAGTTCACGCCAAAGATGCGGGGCGGGTTGGGTATGTCGCGGCCAAACTGCAACCAATGGTTGAAGTAGTCGCCCATGTGATAGCCGCAGAACGGAAGCATGGCAAACGGGTCGCGTCTTACTTTGCCCAGCTCGCCAAAGGCTGCGGCCGTCATCTCCGAGCCCATGGTGGCGGCCAGGTACACGCCATAGTTCCAATTATGTGCCTGGTAAACGAGTGGGATGGTGGTGCTTCTGCGGCCGCCAAAGATCATCGCACCAATCAATACCCCGTTGGGGTTTTCCCAGTCCGCATCGAGGCAGGGGTTTTGGCGAGCCGGGGCCGTGAACCTCGCATTGGGATGGGCTGCCGGCTTGCCTGAGGCAGGGTCATACGGCTGGCCACGCCAGTCGGTGAGCCCCGCGGGGATTTCTTTGGTCATCCCTTCCCACCACACATCGCCATCGGGTGTGATGGCCACGTTGGTGAAGATGGTATTTTGGGCGATGGTGGCCATCGCATTGGGATTTGATTTTTGATTGGTGCCGGGCGCCACGCCAAAGTAGCCCGCTTCGGGGTTGATGGCATACAGCTTGCCGTCTTTACCGGGTTTGATCCAGGCAATGTCATCGCCCACGGTGGTGATCTTCCATCCGTTCAAATCGTGAGGTGGAATAAGCATGGCAAAGTTGGTTTTGCCACAGGCGCTGGGAAACGCGGCCGCCACATAGGTTTTTTCTCCGTGCGGATCTTGCACCCCCACGATCAGCATATGTTCGGCCAGCCAGCCTTCATCACGTGCCATGGCTGACGCGATGCGCAGCGCGAAGCACTTTTTTCCCAACAGGGCATTGCCGCCATAGCCGGAGCCATACGAAAAGATCGAACGTTCTTCGGGATAATGCACGATGTACTTAGTGGTGGGGTTGCACGGCCAAAGCGAATCCTGCTGGCCCGGCAACAGCGGGGCGCCCACCGAGTGAATGCATTTTACAAAAGAGCCCTCCTGCCCCAGCACATTCATCACCGCAGTACCCACGCGCGTCATGATGTGCATGTTCACCACCACATACTCCGAGTCAGTAATTTCAACGCCTATCTGCGAAATGGGTGAGCCGATGGGCCCCATGCAAAACGGGATCACGTACATGGTGCGGCCCTTCATGCAACCCGCCATCAACTTGCGCAGGGTTTGCTTCATTTCGCGCGGGTCTACCCAGTTGTTGGTGGGCCCGGCATCCTCTTTTTTACGGCTGCAGATAAAAGTGCGGTCCTCCACGCGGGCCACATCGCTCGGGTCGGAAAAACAGGCAAAACTATTCGGCCGCTTTTTCTCGTTAAGTTTGATAAACGTCCCTTTTTCCACCAATTGCTGACACAAGGTGTCGTATTCGCGTTGGCTGCCATCGCACCAGTAGATCTGGTCAGGCTGGAAATGATCGGCTGCTTGTTTTACCCAATCGTTCAGCTCGGGGTGATTTACTTGGTAGGCGGTTTTTGGGGAGGCTGTGGCATTCATAGGGGCGTGAGACACACGGTTTTTTTGATGGCGTGAAGGTAAGAAGAAAACAGCTTCCGAGAAATGTTTCAAACGATTGCATAACGAGTGCCCCTCCCTCCTTTTGTGCAACCGAAACTCATGGCCCCGCGGCCGAACTTGAACAAAACCACCTTTGGGCAAACAAAAAGCGGCCGGTGTTTTTAATTGGTAACCGAGTGTTTTACTTTTCGTTTACTAATCAATGAATTCGCTATGGCACGTGTAAAAATAGAAGTAGCCGATGCACTGCGCAACGCAGCACGCAAACTGGAAGCCAGCCCGAAGTATCAGTGGGGCCACATGGGCGCCTGCAACTGTGGCTTTTTGGCGCAAGAAATCACCCACCTGACGCAAGCCGAAATACACCGCAGGGCACTGCACCGCTATGGCGATTGGAACGAGCAACTGAACGATTATTGCCCCGCCAACGGACTTCCTTTTGATGAAGTGATCTCTGAGTTGATCGCTTTTGGCTTTGACTCCGAAGACCTAAAAAACCTGGAACGGTTGGGCGATGCCAACGTGCTGGGCCGGCTACCTGTGCACGAGCGCAACCTGCGCCACAATGTGAAGGCAGACGTGGTGAAATACATGAACACATGGGCGGCCCTGATTGAAGCAGAGTTGACCCGCAAAATTGAGTTGCCCGTGTTGGAGCGGCCCGTGCCCGTGCTTTAGTTTTTATGGTGCGCCCGTAGCGGATAGCGAAATAAAATACAGTCCTTGGGCGTGTTCTGTTGGTTCACAAACCGGAACCAACGGGGCAAACGCGCTTCCTCCTCCAGTCCGCACTTTTGCAATACGCGCGCGGACGCCACGTTTTCCGCGTCTACGAACGTGCCCAGCCGATAGATGGTGGGCTGCTCTCGCAACACGGTCAGCAATTGATGGACGGCCTCCGTGGCCACGCCCCGGCCCCAATGCACGGGGCCCAGCACATAGCCAAACTGGATTTTCCCTTGGTCGTGAAGGGCACCGATGCTTCCCGCCAAGCGGTGTGTGTCTTTCCAACGGATGGTGTACGAATAATCGACACCGGCATCCCACGCGGGGATGGCAGCGCGTAAAAAGGTGCGCGTGTCGCGTATGGACCCGTGTGTGGGCCACGATACATAGCGCGCAGCTTCGGGTTTGGAGGCGTACGTATGAAAAATTTCATCGGCATCTTCGTACCTTAGCCGCTGAAGCAGCAACCGATCGGTTTCCAGGGTGGAAGGCAACGACAATTTCATTTTGGCATGAGCAAGAATATCGTGCACCAATATTTCAAAAAAGAAACGGATGGCACAAAGCTATTGCTGAAGTTTAACCCGATTCACTTAAAAGGTACCCAGTTGACCATTCGCGCCCATGCCGAACCGGAAGAGGACGAATTGGATTTTGACGGCAAGCCCGAAGAACTGGAGGGCGTGCTGCGGGCGGAGGGATATGTGCCCGTAAGTGCAATTGAATTCAATCTCTATTTGTCGGGACTATTGTAACTGGCTGGCGCGTGTTTGCAAAAAGTCAAACTTTATTTATTGTGCTGTGGATTGTGTGCTCATTTCGGCTACTTTTGCATCGGCAAACTGGCACGACCAGCTCCTGCTGAACTCCCCCAGGGCCGGAAGGCAGCAAGGGTAGGCGGTTGTAGCGGTGCGATGTTCGGTTTGCCATTTTTTATTCCGGGAAAACCGCTTCCAGCGCTACCGCCACGCCCGTGGTCACGGAGCGCACCACATCACCCCGGACAAACGGCTTTGCCTCACCCACATATTTGCCGCTTTTGTCCAACACATAAACCAGGATGGTACCTTCTTGCGGATGCACGACCCAATATTCGCGAACGCCCGCTTCCTCATACAAATCAAATTTGTCGCGCAAGTCTTTGCGGCTGGTGGATTGTGAAAGGACTTCGATGATCCAGTCGGGCGCTCCGAGGCATCCGCGCTCATCAATTTTCTCCGGGTCGCACACCACGCAGATGTCCGGCTGCACCACGTTTACAATTTGTTGGTCGTTCGTGTCGCTCCGTTTCAGGGGAAGCCGAACGTCAAACGGTGCGGTGAAGACTTGACAGGATTTTCCCTTCAACTGGCCCCAGACTACTCCAAAAAGATTGCCTGTGACCTTTTGATGGCGGCTGCCCGGGGCGGGCGACATCTTCACGATTTTGCCGCGGATCAATTCCACCATCTCCTCCCACCGCCATGTGTAGTAGTCGGCATACGTGTAGGTTCCGCCCAGGTCCGGTTCATCCACTTTCATAGATCAAAAATACAAAATCAGATCGCACAGGAGCCGCGTGCTGGCAACATGGGCAAGATGTTTACTCCGAAAAAATCTCGTCCAACGAGAGGGCAATTCCCGTACTGCCGGAACGCACGACATCACCCCGGACAAACGGCTTTGCACTGCCCACGTATTTGCCGCTTTTGTCCAACACATAAACCAGGATGGTACCTTCTTGCGGATGCACGACCCAATATTCGCGAACGCCCGCTTCCTCATACAAATCAAATTTGTCGCGCAAGTCTTTGCGGCTGGTGGATTGTGAAAGGACTTCGATGATCCAGTCGGGCGCTCCGAGGCATCCGCGCTCATCAATTTTCTCCGGGTCGCACACCACGCAGATGTCCGGCTGCACCACGTTTACAATTTGTTGGTCGTTCGTGTCGCTCCGTTTCAGGGGAAGCCGAACATCAAACGGTGCGGTAAAGACTTGACAGCGGTGGCCCCGAAAACTGCTCCACAACAGTCCTGACAGGTTCATCACCACGCGCTGGTGGCGGCTGCCCGGGGCGGGCGACATCTTTACGATTTTGCCGCGGATCAGTTCCACCATCTCCTCCCATCGCCACGCGTAGTAGTCGGCATACGTGTAGGTTCCGCCCAGGTCCGGTTCGTCCACTTTCATAAATCAAAAATACCAAAATACGATGACAGCACTCACCCAAACCGACCGGGCGCACGTGCCGCAACTCACTTGTTTTTGGCTACCTTTGCCGCCACAATCACCATACCGAATCCGTCTTATGAAATTCTTTATCGACACCGCCAACCTGAACGAAATCAAAGAAGCCCATGACCTGGGCGTTTTGGATGGCGTTACCACCAACCCTTCGCTGATGGCCAAAGAAGGCATAGCCGGGGCCGAAAAAGTGAAAGCACACTACAAAGCGATCTGCCAAATCGTTGATCATAACGTGAGTGCCGAAGTGATTGCCACCGATTTTGAGGGCATCGTGCGCGAAGGAAAAGAACTGGCCAAAATCGATGACAAGATCGTGGTGAAAGTGCCCATGATCAAAGACGGGGTAAAGGCCATCAAGAAATTCAGCAGCGAGGGCATCCGAACCAATTGCACGCTCGTGTTCTCCAGCGGCCAGGCCTTGTTGGCGGCCAAAGCAGGCGCTTCGTATGTATCGCCTTTTATCGGGCGATTGGACGACATCTCGCAAGATGGACTGGAGTTGATTGCGCAAATACGGCTGATCTATGACAACTACGGCTATGGCACCGAAATACTGGCCGCCAGCGTGCGCCATACCATGCATCTGCTCAAGTGCGCAGAAATCGGTGCCGATGTGGCCACCTGTCCGCTGAGCGTGATCATGAGTTTGCTCAAACACCCGCTTACCGACAGTGGGCTGGAGAAATTTTTAGCCGACCATCGGAAGGCGAATTCGTAGCCTCACGGTTCAAGGTTGAAAGGTTCAAAAGTTCAAGGTTGAAAGCTTAAAGGTTCAAAAGTTCGCATGTTCTCCACCGATCCGGTCGTACGCGTTAAAGAGGCCACCATTTTTCAAGAACACAACAGTGTGCTCGATACGATCTCTTTTGACGTAGAGAAGGGCGAGTTTGTGTTCTTGGTCGGGCGCACCGGCTCGGGCAAGTCATCGCTGCTCAAAACGCTGTATGCCGATTTGCCCTTGCGTTTGGGCGACATCAGTGTGGCGGGCTTTTCCATCCGCGAGATCAAATCGAGCCAAGTACCCCTGCTGCGCAGGAAGGTGGGCATCATCTTTCAGGATTTTCAACTCTTTGCCGACCGCACCGTGGGCGAAAACCTCAACTTTGTGATGCGCGCCACAGGCTGGAAGGAAAGCGCCAAAATGAAGACGCGCCTGGCCGAGGTACTCATGCAGGTGGGTCTGGGCGCGGTGGAGAAAAAAATGCCGCACCAACTCTCGGGCGGTGAGCAGCAACGCGTGGTCATTGCCCGCGCACTAATTAACGAACCGCTGATTCTGATTGCCGATGAACCCACCGGCAACCTTGACCCCGAAGTGGCCAGCGGTATCTTGAAACTGTTTCAGCAAATAAACCGCAGCGGCACGGCCGTGATGATGGCCACCCACAGCTACGGGCTGATCAAACGTTTTCCCGCCCGGGTGCTCAAGTGCGAAGCCGGCAAAATTTTGGATTCGAACAAGGAACCCTTTGAACTGAAGAACGAAGAGTTTTGAGCCGACCGGAAGCCGTAACTGCCTTATGACCACACATCAACTCCGCTTCCGGTACATTGTTTTTATCGCCTCGGTGGTGGCCACCATCCTCGCCTCCCAGGCCATCGTCCAGTATGACATCAGCCTTCAGAACCGTGACGCCCGTCTGATCAACCTGGCGGGCCGCCAGCGCATGCTCAGCCAGCGCATTTCCAAGCTCACCCTCTTTGTCTACTACCGCGCGAACGTGGAGGATGTGGGCAATCAGTATCGGCTGGATACGCTTCGCACGTTGGTGACGCAATGGAGCGAAATGCACCAGGTGTTGATCCGTGAAAATGACCAGAACAACCAGAGTGAAACCATCGCACGCTTGCTGGCCACCAACACCCCGCGGGTGGCACAGATGAAACAAGCTGTGGAGCGGATACTCGAAGACACCCGCCCCGAGAATGTGCGCGAGATGATACGCCTGATTGCGGAAGTTGAATTGCCCTATTTGCTCACCATGGAACAAACAGTCAATCAGTTTCAACAGGAGGCCGAGCGCAAAATCCGTTACCTGAAACGAATTGAATGGGCATTAGCCGCGGCTGCCATCGCCATTTTGTTGCTGGAGTTTATGTACATCATCCGCCCCACCCTCAAGCGCCTGGCGGTACAGAACGAAACGCTGATACACGCCAACCAATCGTTGGAGGTGAGCCGGCAAAAATTGGAGGAGAGCCTGACACACGTGCAAGCGCTGCGCGATATGCTGGGCCGCAACGAGCGCCAATACCGCGATCTGGTGAACAACGCGCTCGACTTCATCTATGAACTGGATGGGCACGGCAAGTTTACCTTTGTCAACACGCGCATCGAGTCGGATTTGGGCTACGGGCGCGACCAGATATTAAAAAAACACTACTCCGAAATCATTCACCCGGACGACCGGGCGGAGCAGGTACGCTTTTATCAACAGCAGGCACTCGAAGTGAGCGAGTCATCATACCGTGAGTTCCGCATCGTGGACACCTATGGTCGGGTTCGTTGGGTGGGCCAAAACGTGCGCATGCAGTTTATCGGCCGGCAACTGTACCGTGTTACTGTCATTGCCCGCGACATCAGCAAAAGCAAAAAAGCCGATGAAGCGCACGCCAGCCAGGAAAAACTTTTTCACCTGCTGTCGGATAACGTGCGCGATGTGATCAGTATCCATGATCTGAACGGACAGTTTTTGTATGTGTCGCCCTCCAGCCTTCACCTTCACGGCTACCCTCCGACCGAAATGGTGGGCAAATTGCCGCGCGATTTTATGCACCCGGAGGATATAACGCGCATCGAAAAACAGATTCCTGAGATGATGGAAAAGTTGCGACAGCGAACGCCTGTGCCTCCGGTCGTTTTCCGCGTGGCCACGCGGCACCGCGGTTTTGTATGGGCCGAAAACGTGATCGAACCTATTTTTACCGAGGGCGAGCTAACGGGTTTCCAATCGGTGGTGCGCGATATTTCGTTTCGCCAGGAGTATAAAAATGCCTGACGTAATCTGCATAGGCAGAAAACCGCTTCCACGAAACCTTTTACACTTCGGAGGCAGCCGCTGACTTTTGGGGCTTGGCAGCCTTTTCCATTTTGTGGATTTGTTGGTTCAACAGATCCATCCGCACCAGCCAGTTTAAAACAAGTGCATCTTTTACCTGTTGGGTTGGCCGTGTTTTCAGTTCCTCCAACAGCACCAAATACATGGCTTCGAGTTTTTGCAGGTCTTGGGTAAATTGTTCGTAATCGTCTACGGCAAGGCCTTGTATCAACGATACTTTCTCGGCCAGTTGGCCACTGTAAAATTTGTCGAGGTCGGCTACTTCTTTTTGAATCGAGGCCTGCTCTTTTTTCTCGCTCCACATCGAACCGGAAGAGTAAATGACCAGATAACTTAAGATGCCGAGCAACAGCAGCGCGGCCGCGCGCCACAGGGCGACCGAATGCCACCACCCCGGGGAACGGGCCAGCCCGCGCTCCACGCGGGGCCATACGCCATCCGAGGGCGTTCGATCATCAAACGCCTGTCGGTTTTGTCTGATCAATTTCTCCAGGCCATCTGTCTCCTTGCTTTTCATATCGTTTCGTTTTTGCGATTCGGGCCCGTCAGCGGCCCCGTGTTTTCTCTGCCAATAACTCCCTCAATTTCTTTTTCGACCGGTTAAACTGTGACTTGGACGTGGACTCGGTAATGCCCAATATTTCACCAATCTCACCGTGGTCATAACCTTCCAACAAATACAACGACAGCACCAGCCGATACCCCTCCGGCAGCTCCGTCATGGCCTGCTTTACTTGCTCCACGGAATACGGGAAGTCCAGTACCTCTTCGTCTGCCTCGGCCACATCAAAATGATCGCTTTCGGGGAAACGCTCAAAACGCCTCTTTTTCAAGGCGTTGATGGCTTTGTTGACCACGATGGTTTTAAGCCATGACCCAAAGGTCGAGTCGCCCCGGTAACGGTCTAAGCTGCTAAACGCACTGATGAACGCATCTTGCAGCACATCATTGGCCTCGGCCTCGTCATTCACGATGCGGTAGCCTACGTTGTACATGCTTTTGCTGTACAGGCGATACAATTGATAAAAAGCATCCCGGTCGCCCGCGCGGCAGCGGTCTACCAGGTACTGATGGATATGTACCGTGTTGTCTTCCAAGGGTGCGTACCGGTTAAGGACACCCTACCCAACCAAAGGTTGCACCTATTTGGTTTTATTCAGGTTTTGCTTGGCGGGCACAAAATCGGGGGCCGCGGCCAATGCCTGGTCAAACCATTTTTTGGCATTGGGCTTATTGCCGTTCTCCAACTCAATCATGCCACGCAGATTCAAGACGGCCACTTTCATAGTATACTCCTTGGGCTTGTTTTGGGCATCGTTGAAAACGACTTTGGTGGTTTCCAACTCCGGCTTCGTCAGCAAGATGTCGGCTGAGGTGGCGGCCTCCTTGAAGCGCTTCAGGTCAAACTGCAAAAATGCCATCTTGTAGAGGCTTCCGGTGGTGTTGGTGAGCAAGTACATACTCTCATACGTCTGCAGGGCGCGGTCGGCAATCCCCAGGTTCTCATAGCCGCTGGCCACAATTTCCAACGCGGGCAAATTTTTGGGGTTCCTCGACAAGAGTTCCTGCCCAACCAGCACACTGGAGGCGTACTTTTGCCGCTCGTAGTAGAACACCGCCAAATCATAAATCAGCGAGTCGTTGCCGGGGTTTTCCACGATCAAATCGTACAGCGCATCTTTGGCCACATCGTAGTCGTTCCACGCCAACGCAGTGGAGTATTTCCGGATAAAGTGAGCCATCATCGGATCGATCTTTACGCTGTCGCGCGGGGTTTCGGGTTTGTTTTCGGCTGCCGGCTGTGCGGCCGGGGCCGGTTCGGACACGGCCTTTTTCGATTTCTTTTGCGCCCATGCCGGGGCAACCATCAACACACATACAACAAACAGTAGTCGTTTCATAAATTAAACTTGATTGGGATTGGTCGTCATTTGCAGGCCACGTTGCGCAGCCAGTTTTATCAGTAGTTCCAGGGCCTCCTGGCGGTTGTTGCCAATGGCCCCTTCCAAAATGGCTTCTTTTATTTGTTCTTTCAATTCGCCAATGATACGGCCCGGGGGCAAGGAAAACAACTGGATGATTTCATCGCCCGTCACCGGAGGTTGGAAGTTGCGGATGTGGTCGTTCTGCTCCACCTCTATCAGCCGTTTCTCCACTTTCTCAAAGTTCTTCAGATAGCGATTTACTTTTTCAGCATTTTTGGATGTGATGTCGGCCCGGCACAAAACCATCAGCGCGTCAATGGCATCGCCTGCCTCAAACAGCAGCCTGCGGATAGCCGAGTCGGTAACCTCTTTGGAGAGGGCAATGGGGCGAAGGTGCAGTCGTACCAGCGTTTTGACAAACTCCATCTTTTCGTTGAGCGGCAACTTGAACCTTCTGAAAATGGACGGCACCATGCGTGCCCCTCGGTCTTCATGGCCGTGAAAGGTCCAGCCATGCTCAGGCTCAAAGCGCTTTGTCAGGGGTTTGGCGATGTCATGCAAAATCGCGGCCCAGCGCAACCACAGGTCGTCCGATACGTTGGCCACGTTGTCCAGCACTTGTAGCGTGTGGTAGAAGTTGTCTTTGTGCGCTTTGTTGTCCACGTACTCCACACCTTGCAGCGCCACCATTTCGGGGAAAATGAGTTTCAACAAACCGCTCTGAAAAAGCAGCTTGAACCCATAGGAAGGTTGCTGCGAGAGGATGATCTTATTCAATTCGTCCGTCACCCGCTCCATTGATACAATCTTGATCCGGTCGCGTTGGTTCACGATGCCCTGGTACGTGTCGGCATCGATATCAAAATTCAGTTGGCTGGCAAATCGAATCGCCCGCATCATGCGCAGGGGGTCATCCGAAAAGGTAATGGCCGGATCAAGCGGTGTGCGGATAATTTTGTCGCGCAGATCGTGTACGCCTCCAAACGGATCAACCAATTCCCCAAATTGGCTTGAGCTCAAGCGGATGGCCATCGCATTGATCGTAAAGTCGCGCCTGTTTTGATCATCTTCCAGCGTGCCATCTTCCACGATCGGCTTGCGTGACTCGGAGCGATACGACTCTTTGCGGGCACCCACAAACTCCAATTCGTATTCGCCGTGGCGGATCATGGCGGTGCCAAAATTTTTGAAGACCGTTACGGGCAACCCGCCCAGTTCTTGGGCCACGGCTTCGGCCAATTGGATGCCACTGCCAAGGCACACAAAGTCGATGTCTTTATTGGGGCGCCCCAAGATCAAGTCGCGAACAAATCCACCAACAATAAATGCCTCAAAACCAATATTTTGAGATAGTTTTCCTACTTTCTCAAATAAGGGGTTTTCGCGAAGGGAATGGGCGAAGTTCACGGCCGTTGGGCGGATGGTAAACGCCAAAGGTAAGGAGTAAAACGGAACCGATTTCGCGGTTTGGGCGGAAGGAGCCGAACGCTGGGCCTATTTCTGTTTGGGAAGTGTGGGGCACGGGATCATCTTCTGAATCTTTTTGTTTTTGGCCGTGATGCGTATGGGGGTTTTGTAGCGCAGCGACAGCTCATGGGTTCCGCCCGACATCGGCCCCAATTCTGACACGGTGAAATCATAGCTGTAGCCCAATTCGATGCGTTCAAACTGAAAACCCAGTATGAACACAATGGCATCTTGACTTAGGTTGTCTTTTACGTTCTGTTGGATGGGAATGCCCCGGTACCAAAGACCAAACAGCACCGGCTCATACATAAAATAGGCACCGATGTCCAGTTGGTCAAACTTGTCTTGTTTCTTGTACACAAACGAAGGCAGTACCACCGTGGTGCGGTCTCGGCTGTGCGGCCCCCAATACAATGGAATACGCGCCCCTCCGTGGATGGTAGTTTTAAGCGGCAACTCGGACGACTCCGAAACGAGCGAACGGTTGGGGGAATTAAGATGGCTCATGGCCAACCCCAACCAAACAGTACGGTTGTACAACAGCATGCCCGCATTAAAGTCAAAATAGTTGGCGGTGCCCAGGTTAAACGCGGCCGGATCGTCCGTGGGCACGCCACCGTCTGCATCAAACTGAAGCTGATCGCCAAACACGAGCTTGTTGAGGTCGATGGTGCGCGAGCCAAAGCCAAAGTTGAGCCCCGTAGCCGCGACCCATTTATCGCTCAACCGGAGCTTGTAGGAGTAAATAAAATTGATGGTAGATGATTTCATGCCCGCAGAACCGGCCTGATCTACCGTGGCCAAAAAACCAATGCCACTGTTCATGTGATAGAGGTTGTAGTCGTACGAAAAAGCATAGGTCACAAACCCCCGGCCGATGTTGGGCCACTGGTTGCGGTAGTTGGCCACAAAGCGATGATCGGTGGTAGTGCCTGCAAAAGCCGGGTTCAGGTACAGCGGTGCCGCATAGTACTGCGAGAACTCCGGGTCTTGTGCCAAGGCCGCGGTGCGCAAGGCCAACAAAAAGAAAAACAAGAGTCGCTTCATCGTATCAGATTTACATCGCCCGCCCGTACCAATCGCTGCCCATTGTCAAAGGCCGCGCTCAGTTTGTACACGTACACATCCTGTGGGCACAGCTTGCCGTTGTAGTAGCCATCCCACCCAATGTTTTGGTCGTTGGTGCGGAACAACAATTCGCCCCACCGATTAAAGATCAACATCTCAAATTCCACCACCCCGCGCATCAAGGGTAAAAAGACATCGTTTTTCCCGTTGCCCGGGTTGCCGCCCGAAGGCCCAAAAGGGTTGGGCGAAAAGGCGTTGGGCACCAATACCTGGCCACCCTTTTGCACGCTCACCGCGTTTTCCACCCGCGCGGTATCCGCACATCCGTTTTCGTTTTCCGCACGGAGCGACACCGTATAAAAACCTTCCTCCGTGTAGCGGTGCTCCGGCTCAAACTGATCGGAGGTTGCACCATCGCCAAAATCCCACGTGTAGCGCGTGGCCCCCGTGCTGTTGTTGTCGGTAAACATCACCCCTCCGGGAATAAATACAATCACCGGCTTAACCGAGAAACTGGCGCGCGGAACCTCATATACTTGAATAATCTGTTGCTTGATCTCCGTTACCTGCTGGCCCGTGATGTTTGATGCCGAGAGTGAAACCGTATAGGTGCCCGGCTCGAAATAGGTGTAGGTGGGGTTTACCGCCTGCGATGTCCCCTGCCCTACTCCGAATTCCCACCGGTAAGTGCTGGGGTCGGCAAATTGCGATAGGTTGGTAAACCGGACGGTCAACGGAGCGCAGCCCGAAGCAGGCTCGTAGGCGAAGTCCACAATGGGCGGGATGGCGTTGATCGTCACCTGTTGCGTTTGCCGTTCCACGCATACATTGTTTGTCACCGTGAGGGTGATCACATACGTGCCAAACGTGGCGTAGGTGTGCGTTCCCGGGTTGGCCGATGTGCTGGTGTTGCCATCGCCAAAGTCCCATAGATATTGCCAGGGGCCCGGATTGGTGTTATTGACGAGGGTAACCGTGCGGTTGGGCAATTGCTGCACGGCAGGCGTGGCCACAAAGGAGGCCGCTATGTTATCGCGGGAAGGGATGGTGATGCTTTGAGTGGAAACGGGACTGCTGCAACCAAACACATTGCGCGTTTCCAATGAAATCGCAGCGTTGATGGGTGCCCCCAGGGGGCGGGAGAACAGGTGCTCCAAAACTGCGTCCGTGCCGCTCACGCTTGCTACCGGTACCCCGTTTTCGGCAATGACCCAACGGTAATTGGCCAAGCCTTTTTGCCCGGCCTCTGCACGCACCCGCAAGATATTGCAATCGAATTCCAAGGTGTCCAACACAAAGTCCGAGGTCGGGTTGGGGTTGATGCGAATGGTGCGCGTGCTATCGCCAAAACACCCCGAGGGCAAGGTGGTCACCAACGTGACAGAAAAGTCGCGGAAGGCCTGTGTGGGGTTGATAAAGTTATAGGAAAATGACGGTGTCGTGCCGGTGCTGATGTCGTCCACGGGGCCATTACTGTCGGTAATCACCCATTGGTAGTTGGTGGGTCCAAGCGACTGCGTTTCCGTATCCACCGAAAAATTGACCGTTTGTGGGGAGCAATTCGAGGCAAAGGGTGAATAGTTGGTCGAGATAAAACCCGAACGCGTGCCGGGGAATACGGTGATCGTTACGGGCGCAGTGATGCGCTCGCAACCCGCCACGTTAATGGCCCGCATGCGCACATCAAACAGTCGGTTGGTCGTGTTCGTATTTTCAAAGGTGTGTTCATAGGTATTGGAAAAGCCCGGCAGTGACGGCTGCTGGGTAGCCACGGCCACAAATCCATTCCCATCGCGAAAATCAATTTCCCAGATAAACCGGTCAACCACGGCCGGCTGGCCGCTTACGGATGTGTTTGTAAACACCACGGGCAACCGGCTACAGCCGGAAAGCACGCTGGGCGTAAAGGAAGCCAATGGCTGCGGGCTGACCGCCACCGGCAGCGTAAGGATGTCAGAGCAGCCCACGCTGGTCGTTACCCGCAACGCCACGGTGTAGATGGCGGCTGGGCCCAATGATCGCGTAAAGCTCACTTGATTGTCGAAGGCGGGGTCTTTGTTGAATACCGTGCCGTTGTAGTTGAAGTCCCACTCGCGCAGCACGATGGTTTCACCCGCCACGGGCACCAATGTGGAGCTTTCCGCGAAAGCGGTCTCCTCCCCTTCGCATACGTTGCTTGCCGTAAAAATGGGCACCGGCTTTTCAAACAGCCGCACGGCCACTTCGTCTACCGTTTCGCACGAAGTAAGGTTGTCGCGCACAATCAACCGCACGCGGTAGATGCCCCGGTTCACGTAGGGCTGATCGAAAGGCCCCAGTGGCACTGACGAGAACCCCGCGGCAGGCTCTTGCCGTACCAGGTTGTTGTTCTCATCAAAAAACTCCCAGCGCCATTGCGTAGTGGGCGTTACCGTGCCTGCGGATACATCGGCAAAGCGCACGGTAAACGTGGTGAGCGGAGCCGTAGCCTCCTGGCAGAAGTCGGGGGTGATGACATTATTGGCCACGTCACGCACTTCAATGCGTGCCACCAGCGAAGGCGAAATGGTCACCAGCCGTTCTACCGACCGCACACAGTTGCCTGCGGCATTTTGATCGCGAATGGAAAGGCGGATCAGCTTCTGCCCGGACGAGCTGTAGGCGAATGTGGGTGCTGGTGAGGAGGATGTAGACAACGGAAGGCCGGTACCGGTAGCGTTGTCATAAAACTCCCATGTGTATTGAAACGAAGCCCCGCCAATGGGGGGCGTCTCGTCATCAAAAAATATAGGATCACCAATACAAAAGATGGTTTGCAGTGTGCCGCCCGGACCTCCCAGCCGCGTCAGGAAGTCGGGCTGTGGCGAAGGAACGATAACAATGCGACCGGAAGCTACTTGCGGGGCATTGTCGCCATTTACCAAGTCACCGTTCACCGGGTTTCGCGGATTGCCATCGAGCAAATTATTGTCGTACGGATTGCATTGGTTCCAATTCTTGAGCGTCACCTCAAATTCGCGCCCGATCTCCGCGGGCGTGGTTATCGGTACCTGAATGGGCAAGCTCACCTGCCCCGGTGCCGCCACGGGATAAATCGGGTTGGCGAGGGGCGCTGGGTTTAAGTACGGAAAGCCTCCGGGCAAAATACTGTTGACACGGATGCCCGCGAGTTGCGAGGCGGGTGTGCCGGTGCCATAAAGCCATTGTATCCAGCGCGGCTCGTTGTTCTCGCGCGTCAATCGCGGAAAACAATTCCATTGGCTGTTGTCCGTAAAGTTGATGGTGGCGGCAAAGCCCTGGCAAACGCGAAACTCCACCGGATCGATCGATACCTGGTCATTGGTCCAAACAATCACCTGGGTTTGGATAGGCACCACGCTGCCGCGCGGATTGCACGCATTGGCCGCGTCAATGGTTACATCATAGCCGCAATCAATCGAGGTATTGGGATAGGTGTGTGCGATGGTGACTCCCGTGGGGCCCACTTGGGTGAACACCTCTTCCGGGCTGCCATCGCCCCAATCCACAAAGTATTGGGTGCCCGGAACAGAGGACAAGTAGAGGGTTTGGATGTTTACTGTAAAGGGCGCACAACCCCGGCTGCTGGTCAAAAAGGCAAAGCCCGGTTCCAGGATGCCCCCGCATTGAGCCACCGCTTGGCTGTTGCCAAACAGCCCCCATACCATACACGCGACAAAAAGATACCGATACACTGCTTGCATTCGAAGTTACTTCGATCAAGCCAACGCTCCCTGACATTGCTATATCGGAGGTGGGGCGTTCTTGTAAAGACGTTTGCCCGTCCAATGGGCGGGCAAACCGATGAATACACCAATCAAATTGACCAAGCGCAGTTACCTAGTTCCAGAAACCGGGCTTGCTGTTGAAGGTGGGGCATGGAATCAACCGGTTTTTCTTCTTCACACCTTTGCGCAAAGGCTTGGCCACAAACTCGTAAATCACGGATATCTCATGCGCCCCGCCCGATGTGGTGGACAGTTCGCTCACATTAAAGTCATAGCTGTAGCCAACCGTCAGGCTCGGCAAATACAAGCCCATGTTCAGGATCAGGGCATCTTGCTGCACAGTGCCGATCACGTTGGTCTCCCAGGGTTTGCCGCGGTACCAAACGCCAATGGAAACGGGATCAAAGTGATAATTGATACCCAAATCCATCTGTGTGATAGGCCCTTGCGTGCGGAAAATAGCCGAGGGCGTCAGGTATGAACCGCGCGATTGTTTGCGCGGGCCACTGTAAAGAGGAATGCGCGCACCGGCATGCACCGTGGTCTTCATGGGCAACCGCGCCTCCCCGTTCAGGATGGACAGGTTGGGTGTATTCATGTGATGAAAGGCCGCGCCCAACCACAAAATGCGGCTGTACAACAGAAAGCCCGAACCAAAGTCGAAATACTGTTGATTGCCCAACCGATTCAGTTCCGGGTCCAGCGAGATGCCATCAAATTCCAGCCCATCCCCCAACCGCAGTCGGCTTCGATCCAGCCCGTTGATGCCGTAACCGAAATACAGACCGGGCGAGAATACCAGTTGCTCGCTCAATCGGATCTTGTAGGAATAGTTGAGCCCCACGGTGGTGGTGCGCCAGCCGGCCGAGCCCATGCGGTCGGTGGTGGCTAAGATGCCAAAGCCGCTTCGAAGTTCATCCACCCAGATATCATAGCTGGCCGCAAACGTAGAGAAGGCCTGTGGCAGGTTGGGCCATTGCACACGGTGATTGAACACCACGCGCTGCTGCGGGGTGATGCCCGTAAAGCCCGGATTGAGATACAAAGGGGATGCGTAGTACTGCGAGAACTGCGGGTCCTGCCCCCACGTTGCGCCAACCGCACCGAGGAAAAACACCACGCAAAATAGAATCCTTTTCATCTTCTTCGTTGAGTCATTTTTTATCGGATCATCGTAACATCACCCACTTGCGTGGTTCGTTGCCCATCGGACAGGCGCAACACCAGTTTGTACACATACACCCCTGCGGGCATCAAGCGTCCGTTCTTGTCGTAGCCGTCCCACCCACGGTTCGCATCAATGCTCTCGAACACGAGGTTGCCCCATCGGTCATAGATTTGCATGTTGAATTCTTCCACCCCGCGCACGATGGGCAGGAACACATCGTTGAACGTGCCGTTGCCACCAACTCCTCCACTGCCGGGCCCATCGGGGCTGGGCGTGAAGGCGTTGGGTATTTTGGTGATGCCCCCTTGGCGGGCGGTAATCTGAGTCGTGGCCGTGTCGCGGCAAATGACTCCTCCCCCGTTATCGCTTTCCGCGATCAGGGTAATCGTATACAGGCCTTCCACGCGGTAGAAGTACTTGGGCCTATCTTCAGTAGAGGTGCCGCCATCGCCAAACTCCCACACGTAGTTGGTAGCTCCGGTACTGAAGTTGAATGTAGAAAGCTCCGTATCTGGCACAAACAATACCTCCGGGCGGGCTTGGAAGGTGGCCACGGGTTTGGGGTAAATCGTTACCTGTTGTACAGGGGTCTCAAACGCCTGCCCGGTAAATGAATTCCGTACGGTTAAGAACACCTCAAACGTGCCCGGTGTGATAATCTCAAACTCAGGTTGAAGTGCGCTGGATGTACCAATTGTTTGCCCGGTGTTTACATTACGAACCGTCCATGCCCTATCGGTAACATCGCCTCTGATACGAATGGATGTTACCTGAATCCTGGCAGGGAAGCAGTCTCTCAAGGGGTTAATCGTAAATTCCGCTTCAATAAGTCCAACCGGGATCAGAATGTCTTTGGCCACTTCGCTACGGCATCGGTCGTTTAGGCGGTTTTCCACCACCAACCTAACGGTACGCGGGCCGGGATTGCGGATAAAGGTGGTTGTAATCGGTCCGGGGTTATCATTCTGTGAATTGGTTTGGTCTGAGTCCAACCCAAAATCCCATGAGTACTGGAAGTCAGCGTTATCTACCGGGTTCGAATTGTTGGTAAACGTAACCACGGATTGTTGATTGGTAAACTCAGGAGGTGTCGGAAACGTAAAGTCGGCCGTCACGCTTCGATAGACAAACACCGACCTGCGTATTTCCGGAGCCACACAATTGGCATTGCGTGAGTTGTAGACGATAACAAACTCTCGCGGATTGTCCGTGGTGGTGTTGTTTATGGTAAACGTCTGACTGGCCGCGCTTGCGGTGCTACGCGCATCCGTCTGTGTGTTGCTCACCGGGTCGAAAATAAACCAATCGTGTTGCGAGGCTCCCTGCGTACTATTTTGAACGGTCACGGTTTCTCCGCTACAGATCACATCCCGATCTAAAATAATATTAGGTGTTACCGTTCTGAAGATAGTGATCGGCTTGCTGGTGGTCAGCGGACCACAACCGCTCACGTTGTTAATGGCGGTAAGGGTAACGGGCAAACTCTGGTCAGTAGAAGTGTTTGTAGGAAAGTCAACTACATGCGTGATGGTATTGATTCCCAGCGGAAGCGTGTTAGGTGCTATCACTTCATCTCCATCGGGCCAACTCCAAGTGTACTGCACGTCCTGGTCAACCCTCCACGAGAAGCTAAAGGTGGACCCAGTACATTGGGCCACCGGGCTGGTGATGCTAAAATTGGTATCAATTCTCCGGATCGGCACTGTGATCGCTAAATTCGGGTTAACGATACAACCATTAAAATCAGTAACTTGTGTAAGCGTAAAGGTTGTTTCCTCGCGGTAGTTTACTACCGGAATGGGTGTGTTGGCGGCCCCAATACGTGTTACGGTGCTTACCGGATTGATGCCATCGTTGAGTGTATACTGGAATGTAAAAGGTGCAGTCCCTCCAAACTCAAAATTCAACAAGAAAAAGTCACCTTCACACACCGGGCTTTTGCTAACCGTAAACGTACCGGTTGGCAGTGGATTAATCCTGATCTCGACTGTGTTTGATGTCTGCACCGCACACGTACCTGAAAACACCTTGCGCCTGTAGTACGTAGTGCTGGTTATTGCCGGAGGATCGAACGTGGCGGACGTAGCTCCGGGAACATCGGCAAACGTGCCGTTGTCAGGCGATTCCTCCCATTGGTAGGTGTAATTGCCGATGCCACCAAACGCTCCTGCCAATTCCGTCAGCGGCACAGGATCTTCACCAATACAATAGCCTCTGTCTAACCCCACAATACCGCTAAACAACGGCAGCGGATCCAACAAGAAAACGGGTAGTGATGTACGCGTACAGCCATTGGCATCGGTTACGGTAACCGAGTAAAGTCCTTCCACCAGGCCGGTATACGAGCCGTTGGTGTCTCCTGTGGTATTGGTTGGGTTGGCTGGATCCTGATTTAAGACAAATGTGTACGGTCCAGCACCGCCCGTTACCGGGCTTACCAGACCCAACGAACCATCGCTTGCGTTGTCACAACTGATGTCTTCGCCATTGAAGTTGGAGGTAATCTGAATGGCGATGGCCAGGTCATTGGGTTGCGTTAAGACTACAGGAGTAGTGGTTACGGTGCAATTATTCACATCCGTCACGCGCACGCGATAGCTGCCCGCGCGGAGGTTTGAAAACACGCCCGAGGTAGCCCCGGTCGTGTTGCCGGCATCTTCAATCAATATATAGTTCAACGGGGCATTGGGGTTTCCGCCTAAAGCGGTCACCGTCAGTTGGCCATTGTTTTCATTGCGGCATCTGATGTTAAATCCTCCTGCAAACGAGCTGGTCGCAGCAGCCGTTGCCGACAAGGCAGGTGGCTGCGTAACGTCCACCGCGGTAGTCGTAGTAGTACATCCGTTGCCATCAGTCACAGTGAATGTATAACCTGTGCCGGCTGCAATGCCCGTAAATATCCCACTAAACCGGCCGGTGAGGTTGCCCGGATTTTGCACAAAAGCATAAGTAACGGCTCCGGTTCCTCCCGCAGAAGTAACCCGAATCTGTCCATCGCTCAGACCGTTGCAACTGATGTTAAAGCCATTAAAGCTGCTTTCCACCACGGCCGTCACGGACAAGGCATCGGGCGGGTCAACGGTGACTGGTACCGTAGTCACAGTACAATTGTTCACATCCGTGACCTGTATGACATAGGTTCCCGCGGGTACGCTGGTAAATGTGCCCGAGCTTGCCCCGGTGATATTTCCGGTGGGCGTAGCCGGTGCCTCAAATAAAACAAACGAATACGCAGTGGTGCCCCCCGTGGCATTCACAACAATCTGACCATCGGATGCGCCTACGCAGCTTAATTCTTCGCCCAAGTACAGAGCCGAAACTGAGGCGGTAGCAGCCAATACGGCTGGTTCGGCAATGGTGATCGGTGTTGTCACCCGCGTGCAATTGTTCAAATCCGTAACCCGGACCGTGTACGTTCCGGCAGGGACCCCGTCAAAAATACCCGAAGTGGCTCCTGACGTGTTGGCCGGTATCTGTATCAATTCGTAAGAATAGGCCGGCACGCCACCACCTGCTGTCACCGTCAGCTGACCATCGCTGGCTCCGTTACAACTGATTTGCCGACCGTTGTAGTTGCTGGTAACCGCTATAGTGGCCGTTAATACAGGCGGAGCATCGATGATTATTGGCGAGGTCACCACGAAACACCCGTTGACATCCCGCACGGTGGCTGTGTAGCTACCCGCAGGTAGTCCCACAAAGACGCCTGTGGTAGCTCCTGATACGTTCAAGGGCACCTGATCCAATCGATACGTGTAAGTACCCGTGCCTCCGCTGCCCGCCACCGTAATTTCACCATCACTCGCACCCACACAGGTAATTTCTTGCCCGTTATAATTGCTTGTCACGGTAACTGTCGCAGTGACGATGGTTGGTGGCACAATATTTACCGGTGCCGTTACGAAGGTACAGTTGTTGGCATCGCGCACGGTAAATGTATAGCCAGTGCCAGCCGGGATACCCGTAAAGACACCAGAAAACTGTCCTGTTGTGTTCCCTGGAAATTGATCGAACGCATATTGCAATAGCCCTGTGCCCCCGCTGGCCGTCACGGTGATGATGCCATCGCTGGCACCGTTGCAACTTAGCTGTGAACCGTTGTAGTTACTGGTCACGGCTGCCGATCCTGTAATGGCAGCGGGAGGACTTACGGTAACGGCCACCGTAGTAACCGAACAGCTATTAACATCTGTGACATTGAACGTATACGTGCCAGCCGGTATACCCGTGAACGTACCGGATGTGGCTCCGGAAGTGTTGCCCGGTATTTCCACAAAACTATATGTGTATGCTGGTGTACCGCCAGTGGCGGTCACGCGTATCTCGGCATCGCTTGCGCCCACACAACTTAAAGCCTGGCCGTTGTAGTTGTTAATGACTGTGGCACTGGCAGCCAGCACGGCCGGCTGTACAATGGTAACGGGTGCGGTTACCCGCTGGCAGCCGTTCAGATCGGTTACGCGAATGGTGTACGTGCCGGCCGGAACGCCTGCAAACACCCCGCTGGTAGCACCGGTGGTGTTCAACGGTATTTCGATCAATGCATAGCTATAAGCCGGCACACCTCCGCCTGCGGTGACGGTTATCTCTCCATCACTGGCTCCGTTGCAACTAATTTGGCGACCGTTGTAGTTGCTGGTAATGGCCGCGGTAGCCGTCAAGGCCGGGGGAGGGTCGATCGTGATCGGTGCGGTAACCACAAAGCAACTGTTTACATCGCGCACCGTGACGGTATAGGTGCCGGCTCCGAGCCCCGTGTAAATTCCGCTCGTATTGCCAGAGGTATTCAACGGCAATTGATCCAAACGATAGGTATACGTTCCGGTTCCCCCATTGGCAGTAACCGTTATGACGCCATCGGTGGCACCCACACAGCTGATATCTTGTCCGTTGAAGTTGCTGGTTACAACTCCTGTGGCCGTAACAGCTGTAGGCTCCACTACGTTGATGGGAGCGGTTGTGAGCGTGCAATTGTTCGCATCACGGATGGTAAAGGTATATCCAGTGCCCGCGGGCACGCCTGTAAATACGCCCGAGAACTGCCCGGTGGTATTTGTTAAGGCAAATTGATCAAAGGTGTATCGCAAAACACCGGTGCCTCCCGTGGCCGTTACCGTGATTACACCGTCATTCAAGCCGTTGCAGCTAATCTGGGCCCCGTTGTAATTACTTGTCACCACAGCTGCGGCTGTAATAGCCGGAGGCGCTGTGATGGTGACGGGGGCAGTTAGCACGTTGCAAGAGTTCACATCCGTCACACTCACGGTGTACGTACCAGCGGGCACACCGGTAAAGATACCGGAAGAGGCCCCGCTGATATTCGCGGGGATTTCCACCAATACAAAACTATACGCGGTAGTACCCCCGGAAGCGGTCACTTGAATACGGCCATCGCTGGCCCCTGCGCAACTTAATTGTTGACCGTTAAAGTTGCTGGTGATCACCGCTGAGGCAGTCAATACGGCTGGTTGGGAGATCGTAATGGGCGCGGTGGTCTGCTGACAACCGTTCAGGTCAGTCACACGTACCGTATACGTTCCGGCAGGCACGCCCGTGAATATCCCATTGGTGGCACCTGTAGTATTGCCTGGAATTTCTACCAAAAGATAGTTGTAAGCGGGTACGCCACCGGAAGCTGTTGCGGTGATTTCACCATCGCTCACGCCACTACAACTGATCTGTCGACCGTTGTAATTGCTGGTTACTGTAGCACTAATCGCCAACGCGGCCGGAGGGGCCACCGTGATGGGAGTCGTGACCACGAAGCAACTGTTCACATCCCTTACCGTGACGGTATACGTTCCTGCTCCCACGCCTGTATAGATGCCGGATGCATTTCCGCTCGTATTGGCGGGCACTTGATCGAGGCGATAGGAGAACGCGCCCGTGCCACCGCTCGCAGTAATGGTGATGACGCCATCAGTCGCGCCCACGCAACTGATATCTTCACCGTTGAAATCGCTTGTAACAGCGCCCATGGCCGTTACTGCAACAGGCTGTGTAACGGTTACTGGTGCAGTAGTTATTACGCAATTATTGGCATCACGAATCGTAAATGTATAAGGCCCGCCCGCGGGCACGCCCGTGAACACTCCGGAGAACTGCCCCGTTGTGTTCGTGAGCGCAAACTGATCAAAGGTATATCGCAGTACGCCCGATCCACCACTCGCAGTCACCGTGATGACACCATCGCTCAGTCCGTTGCAACTGATTTGAGAACCATTGTAATTGCTGGTAACCGCAGCTATCGCGGTCAGCAAAGCGGGCTGATTGAGGGTGATCTGCACAAGGTCAGAACAGCCATTGAGGTCGGTCACCGTAAAATCAAACGTGCCTTGGGGCAAACCGGAGAAAATACCCGTTGCGTTTGAAGGCCCTGCGGGCGAAACTTGTGCAAACGTGTAAGCTCCCGTGCCACCCGTACCGCTGATGGTGATTTGGCCATCCGATGCGCCATTACAGGTAATGGCACCCGTAACAAGAGCAGAGGCCGTTACGACTGCAGGTTGCGCCACATTGACCAGGGCTGATGTCGTCACACATCCCCCCGCATCCGTCACTTGGATGGAGTAATTGCCGGGGCCGAGATTTTCGAATGAACCATCGGTCTGGCCGGTCAGATTAGAAGGATCTTGAACGAGCACATACGTGTACCCTCCGTTTCCGCCATTGGCCACAGCCGTCACCTGCGCGTCATTGGCACCAAAACAACTGATCTTCGCCCCGTTGTAGTCGCTGGTCACAGAAGCGAACACGGTGAGTGCCGGGGGCTGGGTTACGGTAACCACATTTGAAACCCTGCTACAGCCGTTGCTGTCAGTAACCCGCACGGAATAATTCCCGGCACCCAATCCGGTAAAGACGCCAGTCGTATTGGACGTAAACGGAGCCTGAATCAGGTCAAACGTATAGTTGGGTGTGATGAGTGTTCCACCGCCACCGGTTACGGTAATGGATCCATCCGCATTGCCATTGCACGACACGGGGGACGTAAGCGTAGCAGTAGCCGTAACGGGAGGTGGCTCCGTCAGCGTTATCGTAGGCAGGGTAAACTGACAGTTATTCACATCGCGCACCACAAACGTGTAGGTACCAGCACGTAAACCTGTGTAAACACCCGAGGCATCGCCCGAGCTGTTGCTTGGCAGTTCCAACAAACGATAAGTATAGCCGCCTGCTCCTCCTGTGGGGGTAATCGTGACCTGACCATCGGCTGCCGCCTGGCAAGAAACATTCTGCCCGTTAAAGTTTGAGGTAATAGCAGCATTTGCCGAAAGAGCGGGAGGATCGGTAAAATTGATGGGAGCCGAGTCAGCGATACATCCGTTGGTATCCCGGACGCGAATCACATACGGGCCGCCTGCAACCGACAGCCCATTAAAGATCGGTGAGTTAAAGAACGTGGTTCCGCCATCAATACTAAACTGAAAAGGGGCAGTGCCATTGGCGGGAACAGCCGTAATTTGGCCATCACTCGCTCCGGTACAGGATATCTGAAAACCGTTGAAGTTGGACGTGACACTGGTGGTAACCGAAGGCGAGGGATTGACCGTAAACGTCACGGTGGCCACTTTGGTACACTGTCCGTTGTCCACTTCCACAAATACAGGTACTGCATTGGTTACGGTGTGGGCCGCGGGGGTGGCAATGGGTGTGGTCAACGCGGCATCCTGGAACCACGCAAAGGTGACACCGCCCGTATTATTGACTGAATTTTGAAGTGCGGTGAGATCGGTTAAGAACGTATTTCCGCCCGGGGCATCCGAGCATACCGTGCGCAGCACATTGTTGGCAACAGGGGCGGGCTCTACGTTTACTTGAAATACGATTGATTGGCTCTGACATCCGCCCAGGACAGCCGGAGCGGTAGCCACGATATTGTATCTGACAAACCCAGCTACTGCACCCGTGTTTACCAACGTATTGGTGATCGAGGGCCCCGTTCCATTGCTGGATCCCGCGATTGGCCCGGAAACGCTGTTGACCGTCCAGGAGAAAGACGCGCCTGCCATGGCGGAAGTAATGGTCGATGTGGGGACGTCACCACTACAGATGGTTTCTGTTGGCAGTGGATCCACTACCGGCTCGGGGAATACGGTCACGATCACGGGCACGGGCGGATCACCTACACAGCCGGTAACGGAATTGCGGGGCCGAATCAGGTATTCCACTTGCTGAATAGAGCCGGAGGTATTTACCCACCGGTCATCCAGAAGTTCGCCTGCGCCAAAAATCCCCGTGGTGGGGTTTCCGGCAATAGCCGTCATCCCGTTCGGGTTGATGTTTGTGATTTCATATTGATCTGCAGTAGCACTACCCGTGGCTACGGCCAATGTGATGCCAACACTCTCTACGCGACTACAAATATCATCGACCAAATTAGTGGCGAGAACCGGCTCGGGCTGTACACGCAGCGTGATGGTTTTTGCATCGCCCACACAGCCGGTAGAGGCCACGGGCACAACCGTGTAAAGTACAAGCTTATCAACCCCGGTGGTATTGGTAAACACATCGTTGGCAATGGCCGTAGCCGACACCCCGTTTGCCGTGGGCCTAGAGATAGGCACCAATCCAGCTTCCACCGACACATTGGTGATGTTGAAGGTGGCAGCGCCCACGTGCGTGAACGTGATATTCGCTGGGGAATCGCTACAAACTGTATTGGTAGTGGCATTGAGGATGGGCCTGTCGTTGAGCACTACATTGACCGTGGCATCGGGGCCCGCGCACCCTGAACTGCTAGTTTCCGTCACCGATATGATGGCACCTGGCGCAGAAGAAAAGTTCAGCGTAATCTGAGACAACCCAATACCGCTGCTTGGGCCTTGCACCGTAGCACCCGTTACCGACCATGTATAAAGTGACAGAGGATTGGGGGCACCTACTTGATAAACTACCCCGTTTTCATCTTTACAAACCGATAAAGGCCCAACAATAGTGTTAGCGGGCGGGGCGGTGGCCACGGTCACCGATGCACTGTTCACATTACCCACGCACCCATTCAGCGTTTCTTGTACCGAAATATTGACGGTACCTGCCGCAGGGAAGCGCAGCAGCACAAAGAAATTTGATGTGTTCGTTCCACCTCCCCCAAACACTTGAAACGCACCAGGCGTACCGGTGATAGTCCATGTGTAAGTCGACAGCGGATTCAAGGTGGGATTTACCTGATATAGGATGATGTTGGTTGCGTCTACGCATACGGTTGAATTTCCGACCACTGGATTATTTTGTGGACGAAGCTGCAAGTTGAGCGTGACGTCTGCTCGTCTAAAGCAATTCTCGGGATTAGTGATGTCTATCACTTTCGCGTAGATCGTGCTGGTTGCATTTAAGGTGAAGTTGCTCTCTTCGCCCGCGCCAACTCCCACCGGTATCCGGCTGGCGGGTATCAGCGAGGGGTCGGTGTACCATTCGATTGAGCGCGTAGCGGGGGGTACAGCTCCCGAAACATCGCTATTGAAACTGGTGAGGTTGATACCGGTGGCCCTGCCTTGCGGTATACCGCCCGGGAAATCCTCACAAAAACTGTAACTCTGGTTTACCGCCACGGGCAAAGGCCTTACGGTGAATACCAAGGTGCCATCGCTGGTACACGTGGTGGTTGTGTTGCGCACGCGCGTAAAAATGGTTTGCGCATTGATGATGTTGACGGGCGTAGATATCAGGAAAGGAGGTGTACGAAGGGAGTTCGAATAGTACTCTACTACCGTGTTGGCAGGAGTCCCACCCATCACCGCCACATCGAACGTGGTCAGGTTCACGTTGGTGGTGGTCGCACTGCCGCCTGGCTGGTCCTCGCACAAGGCAGGAGTCAGGTTATTGACTACCGGCAGCGGATGGCGGGTGAGCGTAACGTTTGCCGGGGATGGCGGACACACACCAAAGCGACTGGTAATCGTCCAAGTCAGGTTGGTAGTACCCACCGGCAGGCCAGAAACAACGGTCGTTGGGTCGTTGATATTAGTCGACACAGTGGGGGCTCCCGTTCCCGCGATGAGGATGTCATCAAAGCGGTAAAAATCATCCGCTCCGTTCGTGTTCGTACGAATAATCAATCGGAGTGTTGTGCCATTGATGCCGGCAGTGGTCGCTGTAGCCGATCCAAAATTAGCTGCTTGGTTCCCATTCGTTAAGAAAGTCTCAGCCCCGCCATTCACGGAAATAAACGCCCGAATGTAGTCACCTGCCTCCGTGCCCGCGCTTGAGAGGTTAACGCTAACCGATACGTTACTCAGTGCTGAAATGTTGAGCACTGGACTCAACCATACCACCTCGGCACCTGGCGCCCCTCCCGTTCCTCCATCTGCATTGTTGACCTCGAAGCGACCGCTTTCTACACGGAAGTAGCCTGAGCCCCCACCGAAAACATTGGGAGCTGAAAGATCCAACGACCAGTTGTTTATGGCAGCAGATGTGGTTGTCCCGTTTGGATAATTAAACGATTGCTGATAAGCGATACCGGGGATGGTCCAGGTACCCACTTCAAAGTTGGCGGCATTGGGTGTGTTGCCCGCCAAGGTAAACGTGCCCGTGCAGTTGGCCTGTGGTGTACCGGCATTGGCGGTCGTCACGACTTGATCCTGCGTGTGCTGTACTGGCGTGGAGGTATTGCTCAAGCAGTTGGTAGGGGCCAGATCGGCACGTGTGAAGGCGTGATAGGTAGCGGTGACGGACGAGGTGGGTGTAAAAACCTGCCCGCGCGCACCGCTGGTTGCACCTGAAGCTGGTGTAAACGTAGGGGCCGCAGTACTCGACCAAACAATCGTGAACCCAACTCCTGGATCGGCCACACTGATGGCCGCTCCTCCACCCGAGGCACAGGCTATGCCCGGTACTGGATTGGTAGGTGCGGGCGGGCGGGGATTGACGGTGAAATTCAAAGGCGTATTGAATACCGCCAAACAAGTAGAAGGCGACTGGATGGATACAATGTTGATGACATGCGGGCTGGGGGTGGTATTGTTCAGCGCGGCATCGTTGAATGCGATCGGTGACGAAACATCACCGTTGGCCAAATTGACCGTAAAATTTCTCGTGAGGTTGGCACCGCCATCAATCTGATAGGTTAATATATAAGTGCCGGCTACTGTTGATATCGGGGTTAAACTGAACGTCAGCGAAGGGTCGGCCGTGGCAACGCCATCACTACAGGTGGCGGTGGGCGAAAGTACAAACGGGGCATCCAAGGCAGGAGGCGTGCCGCCAATGGTTACCGAAGCAGTGCCCCCTAAAGAAGAAGCGACACATCCGTTGGCATCGGTTAATGCGGAAATGCTGTACGTGGTGGGCACCCCGGGATTGGGCCCCACAATGGTAAACGTCAACGAGGGGTGATTAGTGACGACAATATCCGTGCCCGGGTTGACATCCACGGTAAAATTAAGCGGTGTGGTACCCGTAAACGTGAAGGTGATATCTGGCGCAGGAAACCCGGCACACGAGGCGCCCCCACCCGTTACGCTGGACACGGTTGGAAGCGGATTGATCAACACCGTCACCGGATCGGACAACGGACTTGTACAATTGGAAGGCCCCGCTCCCACTACCTCCACGGTGTAGTCGCCACTCTGTGCTACAGTTGTTAGCGTGATGCTATTGCTGGGGCCGCTTTGCACGAGGGTGCCATTGCGAAACCAACGGAACGTTACGCCCAACCCACCGATGTTGGAAGATTGCAATACGGTTTGATCGCTGCCGTTGGCACAAATCACCAAGCCGGTACTGCCTGCGCCCTGAGAAATAGTTGGTTTGGGTGGTACGGCATTTACCACGATGGTATTGGCCGTAGAGTTAGCCGCGGCACAGACACCATTTTGCACTACTGCTCGGTAATTATAGGTGCCAGCTCCCAAGGCCGGCACCTCAGAAAAGGACGTTAATCCGGCTGTGCTTGCGATAGGGTTGAACCCCCCTCCATTAAATTGGCGCTCCCATCGGACCACCGTACCCCGCTGCCCCGATAGGGTCATGGTTCCGGTGGACGCTCCCTGGCAAATGGTAGGGCTGGGTGCCACGGTACCGCCCTGAGTAACGCCAAAGATCGTAATGGTTATTTCTCGGATTTGCGAATTGCAGCGAGGAGTGGTTGTATAGCGACTAAAGACCCTGATTTTACGCTGTACCGATGTGAAGGCCCCCGCGATGTTAAAGTTGGCTCTTACCGAGCGCTGATCAGGTTGTAGGGTCAATGTCACATCCCCCACGGGATTATCCGCCATATCGGTCGCCTGCCAAACGTACTCGGTTGGAAACGTAATGTTTTCCACAATAGCCGTTGTCGGTATATCTACAGTCTGTGTTGGCGAGGTGGTGGGCAAAATGTAATCAACATTGGTTGCGCCATTGCATACCTGTCCACTTGACGTTGTGAAATCTAAGGGCTGGGGTATGGTGGGCCGAAGTGTTATGGTAATCGGTATCCTGACGCTTTCGCAAATTAAGGACGAGGAGGTACGATTATAGCTGGCCCACACGCGATACCGATTGGCCGGTGAGCCGGTGTTCAAAGGGCCCGCTGGCGCATAGGCGCTGGCAGGTAAAAAGCGGCTATTGCCGCCATTTGGATTGGCAATCGCAGTGCCGGGGACCCCATTATTATCTCTAAACCAATTAACCGCAACCGAACCGCCAACCGGAATGGTCATCTCAAAGTCGGGAACGGCATCGCCCCGACAAACCTCTTTGTTGACGGGCGAAGGTAGCGGGGGTTGTGCGACAATTCGGATGCGCGTCAGGTTGTATTCTACGGGTGCTTGGTCCAAATCAAAGCGATTGCAAACATTCCAGTACCGCGTAGTGATAACAAATTCCTCTCCTGTTTGGGCCGTGGCAGGAACAACGATATTCAACGTTTGTGTCGGAGTGGGGGGAGTGACGTAGGTGGGGTCAGCTGCGGGGGTATCAGTGCCTCCGCCCGAGCCCAACGGTGCACCTCCCGACAAATTGTAAGAAATTACCGCGCCAGTCAGTCCCGTTCCTGTGGCGACAGGCGTGCCCCCTACAACCACTCCGCCCGTAATGGTATTAAGCACACCCGTTCCTCCATATACAAACTGTCGCCACCTCCTTCGGTTATTGATGTTTGAAGCAATGGTCACATCGGGCGGAAGTGTGTTGCAATTAAGATTGGTCCTATCGGTAAAGGTCACGGTTGCCGTTGAGCCCGCACAGACCTCAAATACCGTCACGTTTGTGGCCGTTTCCGTAACATTAAATGCAGAACTGGGGGAACTTGGAGCCCCTTCTGTGTTCCAACGAAAAAAAATGGGCGGCACACCAAAATTCGTACTGCATGTAACTCCGTTAACGCGCAACTCTGTGGTTGGCGCATATTCACAGTTTGTATTGGTAGCAGGAAAAAAATGCCTGGGGGTATTGACCCGGTGAACACCAGGAGAGATGTTTGGAATTGTTGTCCATGCACTAAAACCTGTACCGTCATTCCAGTTAATCCGATACTGGACTACGTCACCTGCAAATACGTTCGTGGCAGTGATCTCCAAAATAGCACCTTGAGAGGCCGAGATAGGCAGGTCGTCATCCAAATTGGCACAAGCGAACCCATTTTGAAATCGAGATACCCCACCGCCAATGCCAGTAATGCCATCGGCCCCAAGACATCCCTGAGCAGCAGCATTAAAACTTGCCCCTGCCAACAACACGACAATAAAAAACGAAACCCAGAAAGAAAGCCGGACCGATTGTTTTAAGAGAGTAAATCCCATGGATTCAGGTAATAGGTTTTTCATTCAAGGTTTTTATACAGTCCGACCAAAAAGTGTAACCGATCGGACCGTTACCCATATCTTCCAAAAGTATTGATAATTCTCGCAAAAAGGAAATATTTCTCAAAATCCAATCCTTGAATACCCCCCGATTTCGGCTACCTTTGCGCCCGTATTTTCCAAGCCATGTCGTCAGCCAAGTATATATTCGTCACCGGGGGCGTGACCTCCTCGTTGGGCAAGGGCATCATCTCCGCCTCATTGGCCAAGCTGCTCCAAGCCCGCGGCTTCTCGGTCACCATCCAGAAGTTTGACCCGTACATCAACATCGACCCGGGAACGCTGAACCCCTACGAACATGGCGAGTGCTACGTGACCGATGATGGGGCCGAAGCCGACCTCGACCTGGGCCACTACGAACGCTTCCTGAACGTGCGCACCTCGCAGGCCAACAACGTCACTACCGGGCGCATTTATAATAACGTTATCACCAAGGAGCGCAAAGGGGAATATCTCGGAAAAACCGTACAAGTAGTCCCGCACATTACCGATGAAATCAAGCGTAACATCTATTTGTTGGGCGAAAGCGGCCAGTACGACTTTATCATCACGGAAATCGGTGGCTCCGTAGGCGACATCGAGTCGCTCCCGTTTGTCGAGGCGGTGCGTCAAGTGCGGTGGGACCTTGGCGCCAATAATGCCTTGGTCATACACCTCACGCTAATCCCCTACCTGAAGGCCGCTAAAGAACTGAAAACCAAACCCACGCAGCATTCGGTCAAAGAACTCCTATCGTACGGTATCCAGCCCGACATATTGGTTTGCCGAACTGAGCACCCCCTGCCGCTGGAGTTGCGCAAAAAGCTAGCCCTGTTCTGCAACGTTCAGTTGAACTCCGTGATCGAGGCCATGGATGCCGATACGATCTACGATGTGCCATTGCTGATGAAAAAAGAGAAATTGGACGAACGGGTGCTGGCCAAGCTAAAGATGACCGCCAAGCAAGAGCCCGACCTGGACCAATGGAAGGTTTTTTTGGGTAAGCTCAAAAATCCGATTGAAGCCGTCACCATCGGGCTGGTGGGCAAATATGTGTCGTTACCGGATGCCTACAAATCAATAGCCGAGGCTTTTATTCATGCAGGCGCACAAAATGACTGCGAAGTGAACCTCAAGTGGATTTCCTCGGAAGAGATTTCCAAAGAAAGTGTGGAGAGCATTTTAGGTCCGTTGGATGCCGTCTTGGTGGCACCTGGCTTTGGCGAACGCGGCCTGGAGGGTAAAATCGAGGCTATCCGCTTTGTGCGCGAACATAAGGTTCCCTTTTTGGGCATTTGCCTGGGCATGCAATGTGCCGTGGTGGAATTTGCCCGCCACGTGCTGGGCCTGCCCGAGGCCAGCTCCACAGAACTGAACCCCAAAACGAAGCATCCCGTCATCGATATGATGGAAGAACAAAAGCGCATCACCACCAAAGGTGGCACCATGCGCCTTGGCTCCTATGCCTGCAAACTCAAAAAGGGCAGCAAGGCCGCAGCTATTTATGGCGATACGCTCATTCACGAACGGCACCGCCACCGCTACGAGTTCAACAACCAATACCTCGAGCAAATGGAAGAGGCCGGCTTGAAAGCCGTGGGCGTAAACCCCGACTCCGGATTGGTGGAAGTAGTAGAACTCAAAGATCACCCGTGGTTTGTGGGGGTGCAATATCACCCCGAATTGAAAAGCACGGTGCTCAACCCCCATCCGCTCTTTGTGAAATTTGTGGAGGCGGCCATTGAAAGTCGAAAAAAACGATAGTGATTTTCAGGCACGTAAAGAAGACAGTGGATATTTTCAGAAACAGTTACATAATCTCGATTTTTTAGCCCCGTACTCATGGATAGGAATTCAGCCATCGGTTTGACGTTGATCGCAGTGTTGTTGTTGGTGTATTTCAACATGGTGGATAGCCCCAAGAAACCCGATGCCGCACCTGCCACGGTGAGCAGCGAGTTGGCGGACACCACGCAAAAAGCGATGGATGTGACGGTAGCCGTGGACAGCACGCGCCTCAAAAGCTTTGGCCCGCTCGCCAATTACCTGGCCGGTCAGGAAGAAGAAGTGAAAATCGAAAGTGCCGATCTTACGTTGGTCCTTTCGTCCACAGGTAAAATCCATTCGGTGGAGTTACGGCATTTCAAAACCTACCAACAGCAGCCTCTTTTGCTGGCCACGCCCGCCACCAACCGCTTTTCGCTGGTGGCCAAAGGCGCAGCGGGCGATGTAGACCTCTATCAATTGTATTACACAAAAAACATCTCCAAAAAAGGGGACAGCACCGTGGTACAGTTCTCCGCGGCCATTGGCAGCGGGTATATCCGCCATACCTACACCATTCCCCCATCGGGCTATCAATTCAATTATCAATTGGAAACCCGCGGGGTGGCCGAGATGGGAGATCAAAATCTGACGTTTCGTTGGGAAGACAACATGCCCTTGGTGGAAAAAGACATCAATGACAGCCGCAGCAAGTCTACCGTGAACTACTATTTGGCCAATGGAAAGTTTGACCGGTTGTCACAAACGTCATCCGATCTGGAAGAGGCAGCGCTGACCAGCCCGGTGAAATGGATTTCGGTTCGTCAGAAGTTTTTTGTGAGCAGCATCATTGCCCAAAATGCATTTGCCGGGGGCGAGGTGAGCACGATCGCCAATCCGCTGGACACCGAAACGGTTAAAAAGGCAACGATGGAGGCGTACGTATCCATGGCCGATGTGACCGCAGGCAACGCACGCTTTACGTATTTCTTTGGACCGAATGACTATGACATCATCACCGGGGTGACGTCCGGTTTTGACGAAAACCTCGATTTGGGTTTCCCGCCCATGAGTTGGATCAACCGGTTTGTGATCATCCCCATCTTCAACTTCCTGCAGCAGTTTATCGGCAACTACGGCATCATCATCATCATTCTGGTATTGTTTGTCAAATTGATCTTACTTCCCCTCTCCTACCGCTCGTATTTGGGCATGGCCAAGATGCGCTTGCTCAAGCCCGAGCTGGATGCCATCAAGGAAAAGAATGGCGACAACATGGCGCAGGCACAGCAAGACCAAATGAAGCTGTACCAACAGGCAGGAGTGAATCCGTTCAGCGGGTGCATTCCGCTGCTGCTGCAAATGCCCATCTTGTTTGCCATGTTCTACTTCTTCCCCATTTCCATTGATCTGCGCCAGCAGCCATTCTTGTGGGCCGAAGATTTGTCCACGTATGACTCCATCCTGAGCCTGCCGTTCACCATCCCGTTTTACGGAAGTCACGTGAGCTTGTTTACGATCTTGATGACGATTTCCACCCTCGTCTACACGTGGCAGAACAATCAGATCAGTTCCGTACAGGGGCCGATGAAATCGCTGAGCTACATTATGCCTGTGGTGTTTATGTTTGTGCTCAACTCCTTTTCGGCCGGCCTCAGTTTCTATTACTTTGTTTCCAACTTGGTCACGTTTGCCCAACAGGCTATTATCAAGCGGTTTGTGGATGAAGATAAGATACTGGCCATCATGGAGGAGAACAAAAAGAAAGCGGCCACCGGCACGGGCAAAAAGTCTAAGTTTATGGCCAAGTTGGAAGAGGCCATGAAGGCCAGCGAAGAGGCGCGTAAGACTGCCGAACAAGGCAAAAAGGGAAAGAAAAAGTAATCTTGTACCTTTACATCATGAAGGAAGTTACGTTATCCTTTCCGGACACCTTTTCGATAGACAAAAACGAGTGTCCTTGCTAATCGCCTCCAAGCTTTATGAGCAAGGAAGGTTATCGTTAGGTCAGGCCGCGGAGGTTGCAGGTTTATCCAAAAGAGCCTTTGCCGAGGTGTTGGGTCGATATGGCGTGTCAGTCATAAATTACCCTGCGGAAGACATTGAGCAGGATGTCCAAAACGCCTAGGGTTGTTATTGCTGACACCAGTTGCCTAATTCTTTTGGCAAAATTGGATCTTTTGGAATTGCTTCGGGATCTATATGGAACCGTTGTTGTCACGCAACAAATAGCCCTCGAATTCACTCTGCCGCTTCCCCCTTTGGATCGTTTGCCAGCCCATCCATCATGATGAACGATTGCGTCTTTTGCGTCTTCACCTTGACCACGGTGAAGCCAGTGCCATTGCTTGTGCGCTGGAACAAGAGAATGCTCTTTTGATCTTGGATGACCTACCGGCCAGAAGCGCTGCTCAGGCACTCGGACTAACCGTGACCGGCACACTTGGCGTATTGGTAAAGGCGAAGCTGCGGGGCTTTTTGCCGAGCGTAAAGCCGGTTATAGAACGAGCGGGTGAAGCCAGATTTCGATTTTCTGAAGAGGTACTCAAGGCCGTACTAAAGCAAGCCGGAGAAGAACAGGATTCGCGGTAATTTTCAAAGCTACCGCCCGTTGGCGCAACCCGCCATTACCCTATATTTGCAATCCCGCTTTCGGCAAAACGCCCTAAACGGGGCATTTTTTTAGCTAAGGACTACTTGACAACCGAGAATGGGCAAAATTATCGCAATAGCCAACCAAAAAGGGGGCGTGGGCAAGACCACCTCCGCCATCAACTTGGCGGCCAGCCTGGCCGTGCTGGAATACAAAACACTGCTGGTGGATGCCGACCCACAGGCCAACTCGACCTCCGGTCTGGGCATCAACCCCAAAGACGTGAAGCAAGGGATTTATGAGTGCATGGTGGACGGTGTGGAGCCCTCATCGGTGATCGTCCACAATGACCTCAAATACTTAGACATCCTTCCTTCGCATATCGACCTGGTGGGCGCGGAAGTGGAGATGGTAAACATTGACCACCGCGAAGAGAAGATGCGCAATGCGCTGTACAAGATCAAAGACCAATACGATTTCATCATCATCGACTGCTCGCCCTCGCTGGGGCTCATCACCATCAACTCGCTTACCGCGGCCGATTCGGTGCTCATCCCCGTTCAGTGCGAATACTTTGCGCTGGAGGGTCTCGGGAAGTTGCTCAACACCATCAAAATCATTCAAACCCGGCTGAACCCCAAACTGGAAATTGAGGGCATTTTGTTGACGTTGTATGATTCGCGCACCTCGTTGGGCAACCAGGTGGTGGAAGAAGTGCGCACACACTTCAAAAGCATCGCCTTCAAAACAATCATCCCGCGCAATGTGAAGTTGAGTGAATCGCCCAGCTTTGGGCTGCCCGTCATTGTGCACGATGCCGAAAGCAAAGGTGCCATTGCCTACCTGAACCTGGCGCATGAAGTGTTACATAAAAACGGCAAATCGAAATGAGTAAGAAAAAAGCCCTGGGCCGTGGATTGAGTGCCTTGCTCAGCGATAGCCCCGAAGATGAAAAACTGGAGGTAGAGGTTACGTCTTCCGCGCCCAGCGGCAGCATCAACGAAATCGCGTTGAGTGAGATCGAGGTGAACCCGTTTCAGCCGCGCCAGCACTTTGATGCCGAGGCATTGCGCGAGTTGGCCGACTCGATCAAAGTACACGGCATCATTCAACCGATCACCGTAAGGCGGTTGGCACGCAACCAATACCAGCTCATCTCGGGCGAACGCAGGTTTCAGGCTTCGAAATTGGCGGGCCTGACATCCGTGCCGGCTTATGTGCGCTCAGCCGATGACCAACAAATGTTGGAAATGGCGCTGATCGAAAACATTCAACGCGAAAACCTCAACCCGATTGAAGTGGCCCTGAGCTACCAGCGTTTGATATCCGAGTGCCACCTGAAGCAAGAGGAACTGGGCGACCGCGTGGGCAAAAACCGTAGCACCGTCACCAACTACCTTCGGCTGCTCAAATTGCCGCCCGACATCCAAATAGCCCTGCGCGACAACAAAATCTCGATGGGCCAGGCGCGCGCCATCATCAGCATTGAAAACCCCGACCAGCAGCTCTACATCTTCAAACGAACGGTGGCCGAAGACCTGTCCGTGCGCAAGGTGGAGGAACTGGTGCGAGAGCTGATGGCCACCAAGGCCGAAACGCCCTCCAAACCAGCCGCGGGCACGGGTGCCAACAAAGAGGTGGTACAACTTCAGTCGCGCCTTTCGTCTCACTTTGGCACGAAAGTGAATGTAACCACCGATGGCCGCAAGGGTGAGATACGTATCCCGTTTTTGTCGGTCGAGGATTTGAACCGTATTTTGGAAATTCTGAAAGTCTGACATCCATGCGCAGTTGGGCGATAGGTATTTTTTGTGTGGCGATGGCCTTGGGTGCTTCTGCACAAGAGCCCTCCACGCCCGACAGTGTGCGGGTGGAGACCTCGTCCGCCACAGACAGTTTGCGCACCCGGTACGCGGCACGCTTCAATCCGCGCAAAGCGCTTTTGTACTCCGCTATTTTTCCGGGCATGGGCCAAGTGTACAACCGCAAATACTGGAAAACGCCCCTGGTGTGGGGTGGCTTTGGCGTAACCGTGGGCATCACCATGTTTTATGACGAACAATATCAGCGCTACCGCAAGGATTTATTTGGCGCCCTGGCGGAAGGGAGCACGACCGGTGCGTCCACAGGCTTGACGGTGACGCAACTGCGCACGATCATTGAGCGGGCCAGGCGCGAGCGCGATTTTTTTATTATCCTCAGTGGGTTTTGGTACATCCTGCAAATGGTAGATGCGCACGTGGACGCCCATCTGAAAGAGTTCGACCTGAACCCGCAATTGAAAATCGGTTTTGAGCCGCGCATGGAGAGCAACCCCTGGGCCGGACGCTCGGCCGGGGTGGCATTGGTGTTGCGCTTTTGACAAAAATGAAGATGTCGTGAAAATACTGTTGATCGGCTACGGTAAAATGGGAAAGGCCATCGAGGCCATTGCCTATGAACGCGGACATCAGATAGCGGGCGTGGTGGATGTGGGCGGTTCCATTGCCGATGCGCCCGCGGCCGATGTGGCCATTGAGTTCACGCACCCCGAAGCGGCCGTACCCAACATCATGGCTTGCTTGCGCAAAAACCTACCGGTGGTGGTGGGCACCACGGGTTGGCTTGGCAACCTGCCCGAGGTGGCACGGCAATGCCAACAGACGGGCGGCACCGTCTTTCATAGTTCTAACTTTAGCCTGGGTGTTAACCTCTTCTTCAAATTGAATGAATACCTGGCTCAATTGATGCGAGACCAAACCGGCTACGAAGTGGTGTTGGACGAGACACACCATACCCAAAAAAAGGACGCCCCGAGCGGCACGGCCATCACGCTGGCGGAAGGCATTCTGAAACATCATCCAGTCAAAAAGGGATGGGTGGTCAACGAAGCCCAACCCGATCGTTTACTTATTCGTTCTCACCGGATAGACCCCGTGCCAGGCACGCATGTGGTTACCTACCAAGGGCCTGTTGATGCCATTGAAATCCGCCACACCGCCCATTCCCGTCAGGGTTTTGCGCTCGGGGCTGTTCAGGTGGCGGAATGGCTGCCGGGTAAAAAAGGGGTTTTGACGATGGACGACTTTCTCCCCGAGGAGCAACCAAAGGGCCTTTAAAATTTGTTTATTTGCGCGCGTAATTTTGACAATGCTATGAACTGGAAGTTTTGGAAGAAGAAAGAGAAGACGGAGGAAAAGAAAAAGGGACCCGTACGCGAATGGGTTGACGCAATTGTCTTTGCCGTAGTGGCCGCTACGCTGATCCGGTGGCTCATCATGGAAGCCTACACGATCCCTACCAGTTCCATGGAAAATTCGCTGCTGGTTGGCGACTTCCTGTTTGTGAGCAAGTTTCATTACGGCACGCGCACCCCGCGGACGCCCCTGCAGATACCGCTCACGCATCAAAAAATATGGTTCACCAATATCCCGTCTTATTCTGACGCCATTGAACTGCCCTCCTACCGCCTGCCGGGCATCAGTCGCGTAAAACGCAACGATGTGGTGGTCTTCAATGTACCCGATCTGAGCGAAAACAACCGGGGCGTTATGCCGTCCAACTGGACCAACTATCCGGTGGATTTGAAATCCAACTACATTAAGCGCTGCGTGGCCATCGCGGGCGATGTGCTCGAAATCAAGCAAGGCCAAGTGTACATCAATGGCCAACCGGCCGAAAACCATCCGGAAATGCAAAAACGCTACGTAGTCGTTTCGCGCGATCAGATCAACCCCCGAAATCTGGACCGGTTGGAGCTTGATCCGGAAGACTACGACAATCCTTATTTTGAAAAAGACGGCTCGGCCGTGTACAACATGTACCTGACCGATGAACGGTTGGAATTGCTCAAAAAAGAGAGCTATATCAAATCGGTGACGCCCGCCCCCGATCCCGCGGGACAGTATGAATACGGCATTTTTGGAGGCTCGCCTGCCAACAAATGGAACAAAGACAACTTCGGTCCGATTACCATCCCCGCGGAGGGCATGACGATACCCATCAATGATTCTACCTTGGCGCTGTATGGCAAAACCATTGAGCTATATGAAAATAATGGCGAAGTAGTGCTGGAACAAGGGCGCGCAGTGAACAAAAGCGTAGAAGTAAAAGAAGGCAAACTTTTCATCGATGGAAAAGAGCTGACGGAGTACACGTTCAAACAAAACTATTATTTCATGATGGGCGACAATCGGTATCGTTCGGCCGACTCGCGGTATTGGGGCTTTGTGCCCGAAGACCACATTGTGGGCAAGGCGTTCTTTATTTGGCTTTCGCTGGATAAAAACGCGGGCTTCTTCAACAAGGTGCGTTGGAGCCGGTTTTTGAATCTGATCGACTGAAGACCGACCCTCACAACGTCTGCTACGCCTGTATCGAAAGGCGCTAAATTGCCTGACACGCGTGTTTGATCAGCCGGTTATTTCTTTTTGCGTTTTTTGCCGTTTGCACCATTCTCTTCGGCCATGAGGGTCACGCGGGCCTTTTTCAATTCGGCTTTTTGCACCTCGCTCACCGTGGGGTAGCTTAACGCCAACCTTCCAAACTGGCGGTAAATGACACTGGCGATCGCCAGGCGGGCATACCACTTGTCATCCGCGGGTATCACAAACCACGGGGCATAGTCGGTGCTGGTGGCACTCAGGGCTTCCTCATAGGCCGTTTGGTACTGGTCCCAAAAAGCACGTTCCTTGATGTCGCTGGTAGAAAACTTCCAGTTTTTGGATGGGTCGTCTATGCGTTCGAGGAACCGTTTTTTCTGTTCTTTTTTTGATACGTGCAGAAAGAATTTCAGAATGACCGTGCCGTTGTCGGCCAGGTTTTTTTCAAATCTGCGGATTTGTTTGAATCGCTTTTCCCAAAACGCCTCGTTGATCTTGTCCAGAGAATCAACGCCCGGAATGTGTTCGCCCAACACATACTCGGGGTGCACGCGCGTCACCAGCACATTCTCATAGTGCGAGCGGTTGTGGATGGCAATTTCGCCCCGGGCCGGCAGGGCCACGGTATGACGCCAAAAATAGTCGTGGTCCAGCTCATGCGAAGTGGGCGCTTTGAAGGAATATACTTTCACGCCCAGCGGATTGAACCCGCTCATGATGTGCTTGACGGCACCGTCTTTGCCAGCCGCATCCATGGCTTGAAAGATGATGAGCACACTAAAGCGGTTGTGCGCATACAGTTTGTCCTGTATTTCGGCCAGTTGCTTCCGCCCGATTTCCAGCAGTTTTTCGGAGTCCTCTTTGTTGAGGATTTTTCCCTCATACTTGGTGCCGTAGTCTTTGAGTTTGATTTTTTTCTTCGGCTTGACCAAAAGGTCTTTCACCCGAATCAATTTTTCATCGGACAACATGGAAATGGCGGATTGATTGGTTAAAAGTAAATTAAAAAAAGACGGATGCTATCGATTGCATCGGATTTTTTTTAAGTTTCTCTCGCCAATCAAACTCCTTCCTGCCATGAAACTCCTCACCTTGCCCCTGTTGCTTTGGGCGATCGGTTCCGCCCACGCCCAGTCTGTTGCCAAACCTTCGGCCGATGTAGAAGCCATCAAAGCGGTCATCGCCCGAGAAACCAGTTCGTTCATGAATGTGGACTACAAGACCTGGTCCGATACGTGGCACAAAGTGCCCTATGCCTATTGGTCGTACTCCGACAGCACCGGCACCAGCTATGTAGAGGGGTGGGATCAACTCACCCAAACGTTTGCCAAATACTTTCGCACCGAAAAACCGAGCAAAGCCAAAATCGAAAACGAATGGATCGAGATACGCGTGTATGGAAACGGTGCCTACGCCCGGTTTGTGCAAAGAGTGACGGACGACATCGACCGTGATGAAACCTCGCAGATGCGCGTGCTGGAAAAGAAAGAGGGCAAATGGAAAGTGATTTGCGTGGGTGCCATCGCCAAATATCCCAAAGAAGACTAACTTCTTTTCTAATACTGGCCGCTGCGCAATAAAACCAATGTGCAGGCTTCGAGCGGATCGATCTGCTGTGCGCGGGCCAACGTCATCAGTTCCGGATTTTCGGTGCCGGGGTTGAAAATGATGCGCTTAGGTTTTAACGACAGCAAGTAGTCATAATGTTCGGGCTGATGCGCAGGCCCGATATACAGGGTAATTGTATCCACCTGGGTGATGGCGGGCCGCTGTGCAATGTCGAGAATGTTCTTTCCGAAAACCGTACCCGATTTGATACCCACGGGCACGATTTCGTGGCCATATTCGGTAAGCATTTCCGCAGCCAGGTAGGCGTAGCGCGAAGGGTTGGTGGTGGCTCCGATGATAACTGTCTTTTTGGGGTTCATCCAGTTGTTGATCGTTAGCTGATTTTCAGGATCCGCTGGGCGGCCGCTTCGGCACACCGTTCACCATCCATGGCGGCCGACACAATGCCTCCGGCATAGCCCGCACCTTCGCCACAAGGAAACAGATTTTTGATTTGCGGATGCGCAAGTGTTTGGCCATCTCGGGGGATGCGCACAGGCGATGAGGTGCGGCTCTCCACGCCCACAATCTGAGCTTCGTGTGTCAGGTAGCCTCTCATCTTCTTGCCAAAGGCGATGAAGCCTTCGCGCAGCGACTGCGCCACGGCTGGCGGCAATACCTCATACAAGTTGGCCGACTGCAGCCCCGGTTGGTAGGAAGTTTCGAGCAAGGACGAAGAACCCTTTTTCTCAACAAAGTCGGTGAGCCGCTGGGCGGGTGCGGTTTGTGTTTTTCCGCCCGCATGCCAAGCCGTCTGTTCCACGGCCTGCTGAAAGTACATCCCGGCCAATGGCCCATATTTTTCATAGCCTTTGAAGTCGCGCTCATCCACCGCTACCACAATGCCCGAGTTGGCAAAACGCGAATCCCTTCGCGAGGGGCTCATGCCATTGACGACCACCTCCCCTGGAGACGTAGCTGCGGGCACAATGAACCCGCCCGGGCACATGCAAAACGAGAAAACGCCTCGCTCCACCCCTTGGTGCTTGACTTGATGTACCAACGCGTATGATGAGGCTGGCAGATAGTCTCCGCGGGTGGGCGAGCAATGATACTGCACTTGGTCAATGAGGTTCTGCGAATGCTCCACCCGTACGCCCAGCGCAAAAGGCTTTGCATCGATGTATACCTGGCGCTGGTGCAGCAGGTGAAAAATGTCACGTGCCGAGTGGCCGGTGGCCAGAATGGTGGCATCGGCTTCCACGGTATCCCCACGGGCAGTCACAATCCCTTTGATTTCATCACTGACCAACCGCAAATCCGTCACGGTGGTGTTGAAATGAATTTCGCCACCGGAGCGTTTAATGCTCTCGCGCAATTCGGCCACGAGCTTTGGCAACTTATTGGTGCCAATATGCGGATGGGCGTCAAATAGGATTTCCTCTGTCGCGCCATGATCGACCAATATTTCCAAAATGCGTCTTACATCGCCTCGCTTTTTTGATCGTGTGTACAGTTTACCATCGGAGTAGGTACCCGCGCCTCCTTCGCCAAAGCAATAATTGGATTCCGGATTGACAATGTGCTCTTTGTTGATGACGGCAATGTCGCGTCTGCGGGCCTGCACATCTTTGCCGCGCTCAATCACAATGGGTTTGACGCCCAACTCAATCAACCGCAGCGCAGCGAACAGGCCTGCGGGTCCCGACCCAATTACCAACACGCGGTGGCGGCTGGCCGATACATCGGGATACTGCGCACGGTAAGAAGCGGGCGGGGAAACATATTCCTTCGGAGTGATTTCCACCAGCACGTTAACCCGTATTTGTTTGCCGCGTGCGTCAATCGACCTGCGAAGGGGTTTAACAACATGCGTCTCGCGTGACGCTTCTGTTTTTTGATACAAGGCGGAGGTAAACGCTGTCGGATCAAAAGCCTCCTCCGGGGAGAGAATGAGTTCTTGTTGGGTGGTCATGCGAAAGGCAGTTATCCTTTAAGGCACGCCCAAAGGTAAGCATTTTGATACGGCTCACGGCCATTAATTCCGGCTTCGCTCCGCAAATCGGCAAGACGCCTCAACTCTATTGCGCCAGGTCGGTTTCTTTACATAACTCACCTACCCACTCCGTTATGACCCGTTTGTTCTTCCTCGTTTTGGCGTGTTTGCCCGCTTCGCTTTATGCCCAGGGTTGCAGCGATTCCGGCTTTTGTACGATGGGCTCGCTAAAGCCGGACCAGATTTACGTGCCGAAACACGTGGTACGCGTACACGCACTTGAGATGACGTACCACTACGGTCGCACCGAGCAGGATGATCATATCCATGCGGCATTTATGGACGTGGTGCTGGGCTTAGGCAAGCGAACAAACATGCAAGTACGCTTGCCGGCCTATGTGGTCATCAATGGCAACATGCCCACTACGCACGGATGGGGCGACTATTTCCTGAACGTATCGCACGTGGCCTGGCAACGCAGGCGCTATCAGATCGCGCTGACAGCGGGGGCAAAATTCTATAACCGTGCACAAGATCCACAACAGGCGGAAAACGGCCTGGACATGCCGCTCTATCACCAAACCAGTTTGCGTACGGACGACCTGAATGCGGGTATCACGTTGGCCAGCCGCAAGTGGATGGCTGCCGCGGCCTACCGCAAACCCATTAGGTTTGACAATGGCTCGTTCCACCATGCACCGTGGGCCGAAACTCCTCTGGCGGGCACGATTGCCCAATATGCACCCTCGCGCGGGCTGGTGCCGGGCGATGACTTGATGATACGCGTGGAACGGAGTTTTCGCTTGGCCCGGTGGACGTTTGGCATCGGCTCGTTGAACTTATACCGCCTTACGCGCGATCGCATCGTAAACGAGGAAGGCATGCTTCGGCCGCAGGCAGGAACCGATGGCTTGGCCAGCAGTTTGATCGTATCGGGCCGCTACCGGTTTGATGTGAAAAACAGCGTGCGTCTGTTGGTAGCTCAGCGGGTGACCGACCGCGATTTGAATCCCGATGGTCTCGCCCGAACATTCGTGGCCCAATGGGCTTTTGAGCATCGGTTTTGATTATCGCCTGCCCCGGCCGTCAAAGGAAAGCGAGTAGCCAAAGTTTAATCCAAACCGAAATGTTTGCGATAACTTTTGCTGATTGATTGTTTCAAACGTCTCGCGATAGATGGGTTCGCTGTCAAAACTTCGGTAGCCCAAGGCGTAGCCCACGTAGGCATCAATGGTGAAGCCGTCCCCGTCATTTCTGCGCATCAGCCTGCCGCCCAGCAAAATTCCATACTCTGCCCGCTGCTCCGAGGCGGAAGCCGTTATCAAGCTGCCCGGTACCCCGGAAAACTCCACGTTGGCAAAATGACCAATGTTGGTAAAGCGGACTTCGTGTGCAAAGTACCACATGCCCGTGCGCAACGGATTGTAAAACTTTTGTTTGAGGGCGATGGCATAGCCGCGTTGAAACAAGCGGTTTTGCGGCACGCGTGTATCCGTTTCAAAAAAAGGATTGCGGATGCCTTCAAATTCAAACTCGTGGCCCAATCGTTCTTCGTTGTAAAATTCAAACCCCAGCGGCAGTGAACCGACCAACGGCATTACCGGATTGGCCGACAAGATCACGCCTCGGTATTCTGAAGGAATCGACCGGAAATAGCCAAAGCCGGTACTGCGCGTACGGGGCGCGGTGGTGGTGGTGGGCGGTTTGTTCACCAATGCGGTAATTTGTTTTGCCAGGGCACCGTTTTCGTAAATGGGCTTATAGTATCCACTCAGCTTGCCGTCCTGTTCATAGAGTTCCCATGTGCCCACCCTGCGGTCGTCTTCCATCTGTCCTTTTGTTTGCAGCGTGCCGCTGGGATAGTAGCCGAAAAAAGTCCCTTTGCCATCGGCATATTCGCACTCACCTTCCTTCTTTCCGTTTTCAAAAAAGTACTCCCACTTGCCATCGTTTTTGCCTTTCTTAATCATGCCTTGCATGCGCAGCGTTCCGTTGGGATGATATTCTTTGTATTGCCCCACCCCGTTTACATAGGTTGTTTCACTTTTTTTCTGCCCACCCGGATGCCGGGAGCTCCAGTACCCGTTTTTTTGTCCGCCTTGGTACGAACCTTTGGCACTCACCAACCCCTCCTCAAAATAATAGGTCCATTCACCCTCGGGCTCATCATTTCGGTACGTGCCTTCTGAGGCAGTCTTGCCGCTGGGGTAGTAATAGTGCCACGGCCCCTCCTTTTTTCCGTTCACGTAATCACCTTCTCCGCTGAGTACCCCGTTTGTGTAAAGTCGCCAATGGCCCGCGTTGCGCGGCCCTACACGCGGGCCTTCCGCTATCACTTTGCCATCGTGGTCATATTCAATGTAGCGGCCGTGATCTTGGTTGTATTCGATCTCGCCCCGCAATACACCATCTTCGAAAAACGTTTTCCAAATACCTTGTCGCTTGCCCTCGGCATAACTTCCGGTTTCCTTTAGCTTGCCACTTTCGTAAAATACCTTCCACATCCCTTCCCGTGCACTGCCGTTGATGCTGCCCTCCATGCTCTTTTGGCCGCTTTCATAGAAGTACTCCCATAAACCGTAGTTCGCGTTTTGGCGTAATACGCCCCGCATTTTCAGGTTGCCGGTTTCATAGAAGAACTCCCAAACACCCGTGGTTTCGTTGTCCATGAACTGCCCTTTCGATTCGATGTTTCCATTTACAAAATAGGAAATGTACCGGCCGTGGTAGATGTTGGAAACCGTGTCCTTAACCTGATAGATTTCTTTGACGGATTTTTTGCCGAGATCGTGATAGGTGTAGCGGGTGATCTGGGCGTGGGCCGAGAAAGTGAACATCGCCAAAAAGGCAACAGACAACATCACGCGCGTTGAAAGCACGTTTGTCCAAAGAAAAGAAACCTGACGATATCTACCCATAGCTCTTTACCAAGGCCGATTTGCCCCACTCGTTTTTTTCCTCCTCACTCCACAACTCCGGAAAGAATATGATTTTCTGAAAGCGTGGGGGCAAGTACTTTTGCCAATTGGTGCCGCCCGTTGCTTTAATGTCCTGCGGGTCTTTTTGCAGATAGTGCCCTGCCGACTTCAAATGGGCCAGTGGCCAGCGCACATTGGCCAACTCGTCAAACTGGCGCAAGCGCTGCCGAACCCCCACCGAATCGGCAAAATGCGTCAAATAGATCTTCCGCAGGTTGCGTTGGCGCAGCCGCATGCCCATTTCGCGAAAGCGCTTCATGTATTTTTCCTCAAATTGTTTGAGCGTAAGGGTTTTGGCACCGGTGGCCAACTCGGTGGCCCCGCTACGCCAATAGAGCTTTTCCAATTGCTGGTCAATGTCGCCATACTCGGTCAAGGCCTCGCGCGATTCGAGGCCGACCAAATTGATTAAGTCGGTGGCGTACAACTCGATCATCCGGTATTGGGCCGATTGAAACCCGCTGGCCGGCAACAACGACATCCGAAACTTCAGGAATTGTTCTTTTTCCATGCCGCTCACCATCACACTGAACGAGTGCTCCAACTGCTCGAAATAGCGGATGATGCGGTCCAGTCGGGCGGAGAAAAACGCAACGGTGATTTGTTTGTGCTCCGTCAGTTGTTCCATCTCCCACAGGACCAAGTTGAAATACAACTCCGTGATCTGGTGGTAGACGATAAAAATCTTCTCGTCCGGGAACTGTGTTTTGGGATTCTGTAAACTGAGCAGCGTGTCCACATGGATGTAGTCCCAATAGGTGAGGTAGTCGGCATACAGGAGTCCGTCCAGGTAGCTGGACAAATCCTGCCCCATAGCCGCATACTTTTGTTGAAGTTTGCGCACCTGCTCTTGGTGGTCGTCAGGGGCGAGGGCGTTGTTCATAGCATGAAGTAAATCCGTATTTTTACACGCAACCTACAAAGATAACCAAAACCGTTTATGGCAACCGCTACGGCCGAACCCACCTTGCGCAAGTCGCTGAAAAAGGACGCGTATGAGCATCCGGATTTCTATCAACTGGACGACCTGCTCACCGAGGAGCACAAACTCATCCGCAGCTCCATACGGGAGTTTGTCAAGAAAGAGATTTCACCCAATATTGAAGATTGGGCACAGCGCGCGCACTTCCCCTACGAGATCGTCAAAAAATTTGGCGACATCGGGGCCTTCGGACCCACCATTCCGCAGGAATATGGCGGTGGGGGCTTGGACTATATTTCATACGGCATCTTGATGCAGGAGATTGAACGCGGGGACTCCGGCATGCGCTCCACGGCTTCGGTGCAAGGATCGTTGGTCATGTACCCCATTTATAAGTTTGGCTCCGAGGCGCAACGAAAAAAGTATCTGCCCAAATTGGCATCGGGCGAGTGGTTGGGTTGTTTCGGGCTGACCGAACCCGACCATGGTTCGAACCCGAGCGGCATGGTGACCCACTTTAAAGACCAGGGCGATCATTACGTGCTCAATGGTGCCAAGATGTGGATCTCCAACTCGCCACGGGCGGATGTAGCCGTGGTTTGGGCGAAGAACGAACAAGGCCGCATCCACGGACTTATTGTTGAACGAGGCATGCCGGGTTTCAGCACCCCCGAAACCCATGGCAAGTGGAGTCTGCGCGCCAGCGCTACAGGCGAGTTAGTGTTTGACAACGTAAAGGTGCCAAAGGAAAACCTGCTGCCCGGCAAGAGCGGCCTGGGGGCGCCTCTGATGTGTCTGGACTCCGCCCGATATGGTATTGCGTGGGGTGCGTTGGGCGCGGCTATGGACTGCTATGAATCGGCCAGGCGTTACGCGCTGGAGCGTATTCAGTTTGGTAAACCGATTGCATCCTTCCAGTTGGTACAGAAAAAGCTGGCGGAAATGCTGAGCGAAATTACGAAAGCACAATTGCTCAACTGGCGCCTGGGCGTGCTCATGAACGAAGGTAAAGCCACCACGGCCCAAATCTCGCTGGCCAAACGAAACAACGTGCACACCGCGTTGGAGATCGCCCGCGAGGCGCGGCAAATTCACGGGGGCATGGGCATTACCGGTGAGTACTCCATCATGCGCCACATGATGAACCTGGAAAGCGTGGTCACGTACGAGGGGACCCATGACATCCATTTATTGATTTTGGGGAACCACGTCACGGGCATTCCGGCCTTTTCGTAAACTGTCTTTTTCATCATCGTGAAAATTCTGACTGTTATTGGCGCGCGGCCACAGTTTGTAAAGGCCGCCACGGTGTCGCGCGCATTGGCGCAGCAATACATACCGGAGGTGCTGGTGCACACGGGGCAGCACTTTGACCACAACATGAGCGCGGTTTTTTTTGAGGATATGGAGATACCCCACCCGCATTACAACTTAGATATTCATGGCGGGGGCCATGGCCTGATGACAGGCCGCATGCTGGAAAAATTGGAGGACGTCATGCTGACCGAAAAACCCGATTGGGTGTTGGTCTATGGCGATACCAACTCGACACTCGCAGGCGCGCTGGCAGCCGCGAAGTTGCACATACCGGTGGCGCATGTGGAGGCCGGGCTGCGCAGTTTTGAAATGAAGATGCCAGAAGAAATAAACCGCATCCTTGCCGACCGGGTGAGCTCCGTGCTCTTCTGCCCTACCACCACAGCGATACAAAATCTGGAAAACGAAGGATACAAAAACTTTGATTCGGAGATTATTTTATCGGGCGATGTCATGTACGATGCCGTGTTGTATTATCGCACCAAGGTTGCGGCCCGGTCTACCATTATTTCACGATTGCAACTGAAGACGTTTGCGTTGGCCACGTTGCATCGGGCCGAAAACACCAACGACCCGCAGCGATTGCGATCCATTTGCGAAGCGTTGAACCAAATACATGCGGAAACCCCGGTGGTATTGCCGCTGCACCCGCGCACCAAAGCCTATCTGCAACAACACCAGATCCCCTTGCACGTCACCGTCATTGATCCAATTGGGTACTTTGACATGCTCGCGTTGCTGGAAAACTGTTCGTTGGTGCTGACTGACAGCGGGGGATTACAAAAGGAGGCATATTTTTTTGAAAAGTTCTGCATCACCCTACGCGACCAAACCGAATGGACCGAGTTGGTGGAGGCGGGGGCCAATGCACTGGCGGGAGCTGACAAGAACAAAATTTTGGAACTGTACGCCCACGGCAAAAAAATCGCGGTTATGGCCACGTCTGACCTCTATGGCCGTGGTGATGCGTCCACCCGCATCGCCCAGCATTTTGGCCGCTGAGAGAGTTCACAAAAAGAGAACTTTTTGTATATTTGGGCTGTGCTACTAAATGCGAGTACACTTGATCAAGCGTCAGTCGATTGAGGATTTCGCCCGCGCTCACGCGCGTGCCCGCGTATCGTTAGCGGAGTGGTTAACGAAGATCAAGTTTGCAGACTGGGAGAATACGCATGACATTAAGCGCACATTCGGTACTGTTGACTTCCTGGGGAAATCAAGCGGGCGAGTCGTTTTTGACATTGGTGGCAACCAATACCGTCTGATTTGCAAAGTTGTTTTTGGCAAATCGCGTGTACATTTGTTTGTCTGTTGGATTGGCACCCATGCCGGCTATACTCAACTCTGTGAGAACCAAAGCCAATTTACCGTCAACCTGTTTTAGCTATTTATGAAGACCCTTAAGTACACGATCATCAAAAGCAAAACACAGTATGACAGCTACTGCGGTCAACTGGAAAACAAACTGTCGCAGCGCGAGCGTACCCCATCCGACACCGATGAAGTAGAATTGCTAACGCTGCTGATCGAAAAATGGGATCGCGAACACGCCTCGTTGTCCACCCTGCATCCCGTAGCACTGCTTCAAGCATTCATGAAGGAACATGATTTGGTGGCGAGTGACCTCGTTGAAATACTGGGCGTATCTAAGGGTTACGTATCCGACATCTTGAATCGAAAAAAAGGGCTTTCAAAGGGTGTCATTCGCGTGCTCGCAGCCCATTTCAAGGTGTCGCAAGAGGCGTTTAACCGTCCTTACGCGTTGGTAAAACCCAACCAGGTAACTTTCGACAAACAGAACCCGTGCGGCCAAAAGACGTCCAAAACAGGTCATCTGAAAAGGTAAAAAAGTTCAGAACCGCGCAGCCAGCAGCAATTCAATGTTCTTGAATTTCATCGAAAACCTGCGCGCCACGCTTTCGTTGGTCAGGCTGCCCTTATAGGTGTAAACACCTTTCATAAACCACTTGTGAGCAAAAATCATCTCTTCGATGCCGCCCTCTTCAGCCGCCCGCAAGATGGTAGGCGTAAAAATGTTTGACAGCGCGGTGGAGGCGGTGTGCGCCACCCGGCTGGCCACGTTGGGCACACAATAATGGATCACATCGTACTTTTTGAACACGGGCCGGTCATGCGTGGTCATTTCGGAGGTGGCCACGCACCCCCCCTGGTCGATACTCAGGTCGATAATCAGCGAGCCCGGCTTCATCTGGCTGACCATTTCCTCTGACACCACATGGCGCACGCGCCCCTTCTCGGCACGCAGTGCGCCAATCACCACATCGGCATGGCGAAGGCTCTCGCCCAAGTTCACGGTATCAATGGTGGAGGTGTACACCTGCTGCCCCAGCGCGTGTTTGATGCGCCTCAGCTTGTACAGGTGGTTGTCGTACAGTTCAATTTCTGCACCCAGGCTCAACGCAGCGCGCGCGGCAAACTCCGCCACCGTGCCCGCGCCAATAATTACCACCCGGGTAGGCGGCACGCCCGTGATGCCTCCAAAAATAATCCCCTTGCCCCCGTGCGAGGTGCTCAAATATTCAGCCGCGATCAAGATTACGGCACTTCCCGCAATTTCGCTCATGGCGCGGATGATGGGCATACTGCCTACTTTGTCTTCGATAAACTCATAGGCCAGGGCGGTCACTTTCTTTTTCAGGAGCAACTCCACATAGTCTGGCTGCAAATGGCCCATTTGCAATGCGCTGATCAGCGTTTGCCCCGGTTTGAAATACTCCAGTTCCTCCACCGTGGGCGGCTCTATTTTCAAAATCACATCGGCCTTATACACTTCTTGTGGCGAGTAAACGATCTTCGCCCCGGCATCGCTGTATTGCTTGTCGGTAAATTTGGAGGCCACGCCTGCCTTTGTCTCCACCCAAACATCGTGGCCGTTGTTGACCAACAGGGCCACGGCATCGGGCGTCAAGCTGATGCGGTTTTCCTGGTACGCAATTTCGTGCGGCAAGCCGATCACAAATGATCTCCGGCCGGTTTTCACCTTCATCATCTGCTCTTGCGTGGCCAATGCGGCCTTGGCCAGCGATTCAAAGCCTGCCTTTTTCTTCTCACTCATGGGTCGAATAAAAAATCTTCCGGCTGCTGGCGTCTACCGTCTCCAGCCGAACCAAAAAATATCGGTTAGGAATGAGCGAAGGTACCCTTTCTGGCCATTCCAGCAAACACCAATAGCCGGAGTCCAGGTACTCTTCGGTGCCAAAGTCATACGCTTCGGCTTCGCTTTGGAGGCGGTAAAAATCAAAATGATACACGGGTTGGCCATCGGCCCCGCGGTACTCGTTGACGAGCGAAAACGTGGGGCTTGCCACGTGGCTCCGGATGCCTGCGGCCTCGGCCAAAGCGTGCACCAGGGTGGTCTTGCCAGCGCCCATATCTCCGGTCAGCAGCCATACCGGGTAGGCACGCCCTACCTCCCACAAGTGGCGGGCCGCGTCCGGCAACTGCCCCAATGAAATCACCTCATCACCCCCGACCGTCACGGCTCGTTCACGCATCTTTGGGCGTCAAAAAAACCAGGGGAATGATCATCTCTTCCAAACTCACACCCCCATGCTGAAACGTGTCTTTGTAAAAGTTCACGTAATAATTGTAGTTGTTGGGGTAAGCAAAAAACTGGTCTTCGGTGGCAAAGACATACGTGGTGGAGACATTTGATTTGGGCAAGTAAAAGCGTTCGGGTTTGAGGGCTTCCACCACCTTATCGCCTTCATAGCCCAGGTTCTTCCCTTGTTTATACCGTAGGTTGGTATTCACGTTGCGGTCGCCAATGATTTTGAACGCGCGCTTGACGCGAATAGTGCCGTGGTCCGTGGTGATAATGACGCGAGCTTTGCGCTCGGCCACTTTCTTGAAGATGTCGTACAAGGGCGAGTGGATAAACCATGACTTGGTGATGGAACGGTAAGCTGCCTCATCGGGGGCCAGCTCGCGAATCATGGCCATGTCGGTGCGGGCATGCGAAAGCATATCGACAAAGTTGTACACAATCACGTTCAGGTCGTTGCCAAACAGGTTGCTGATCGACTCCGCCAGGTCGCGGCCCTCTTCCAGCTTTTTGATCTTGTGATACGAGTGCTTGATATTTAAATTGTTTCTGCGGATTTGCTTTTCCAGAAACTCGGCCTCAAAGTTATTCTTGCCCTCGTCATCGTCTTCGCCTACCCACAAGTCGGGGTTGGTCTTGGCCATCTCCGAGGGAAGTAGTCCGGAGAAAATGGCATTCCGCGCATAGGCCGTGGTCGTGGGTAAAATGGAATAGTACATTTCTTCCTGGTCGGTATTGAAATATTCAGCCAATACGGTTTCGATGACTTTCCATTGATCAAACCGCAAGTTGTCGATCACAAACAAAAAGGTAGAGCGGTCTTTGCTCAGCTCCGGAAAAACCTTCTTTTTGATGACCTGATGCGAAAGAAGCGGCTTTTCAATATTCGGGTTGTTCAGCCAGCTTTCGTAGTTCCGTTTGATGAACCGGCAAAAGTTGGCGTTCGCTTCGCTCTTTTGCATGTCCAGCACTTCGGCCATGCCTTCATTGTCTGAGTCGGCCATTTGAAGTTCCCAAAAAACCAACTTCTTGTACACGTCTGCCCAGGCGTTGTGATCCAAATTGTCCAAAAACGAAAGGCTGATCTTTTGAAACTCTTGCTGATAACCCAGCGTGGTTTTTTCTTGTACCAGCCGCTTGTTGTCGAGCAGTTTTTTTACGCTGAGCAGTATCTGACTGGGGTTGATGGGCTTGATCAGGTAGTCATCAATCTTGGCGCCAATGGCCTCTTCCATGATGCGTTCCTCCTCGTTTTTGGTGATCATCACCACGGGTACGTTGGGCTTTTGATTTTTAATTTGCGCCAGCGCCTCCAGACCCGACATGCCCGGCATGTGTTCATCCAAAAAAACCACATCAAAATGACGGCCTTCGCTGAGTTCCACGGCTTCGCGTGCATTGTTCACAGGGTGCACATCGTATCCGCGCTGTTGCAGAAAAAGGATATGAGGCTTCAACAAGTCAATCTCATCATCGGCCCACAAAATGCTATATCTTTGCATACTCAAAGGTACGCATAACACCGAACAAAAGTTCGTCCCAAATCGCCAACGGTTGAACAAGAAAAAAATCATCAACGACCCGGTGTATGGGTTCATCACCCTGCGCAGTCCCCTTTTGTTTGAAATCATCGAGCATCGCTACTTTCAGCGTCTGCGTCACATCCGGCAACTGGGCTTGGGCGATTTCGTCTACCCCGGGGCAGTGCACACACGGTTTCATCACGCCTTGGGCGCCCTGCACCTGATGGGGCGCGTGTTGGACAACCTGCGCGCCAAGGGGGTGGAAATTTCTGACCATGAGTACGAGGCAGCCCAGGCAGCCATCCTCCTGCACGACATTGGGCACGGCCCCTTTTCGCACGCGTTGGAAGAGACTCTTCTGCGCGGCATCGGCCACGAGTCTCTGTCGTACCTGTTCATGGACGAACTCAACCGTCATTTCTCCGGTGACTTGTCGCTAGCGCTGCGGATTTTCCGAGGGGCCTACCCGCGCACGTTCTTCCACCAGTTGGTGAGCAGCCAGTTGGACATTGACCGGCTGGACTACCTCCAGCGCGATTCATTTTGCACCGGAGTGGTGGAGGGTGCCATTGGCGTAGATCGCATCATCGCCATGATGCAAGTAAAAGACGATCACTTGGTGATTGAGGAGAAGGGCATCTATAGCATTGAGAATTTCCTGCACGCCCGCAGGCTCATGTACTGGCAGGTCTACTTGCACAAAACGGCCGTCAGTGCCGAGCGCATGCTGGTAAACATCATACGCAGGGCGCAGTATTTGTGCCAGGCGGGGGAAGCGCTGCCCGCCACCCCGGCTCTCCAAACATTTCTGGCGCACGAATGCAGTATGGAAGGTTTTCGGCAACGGCCCGAACTGCTGGCCCAGTTTGGTGCTCTGGACGATAATGACATTTGGGGAGCGATCAAATACTGGCGCGGCCACCGCGATGAATTGCTGGCCGAGTTGAGCGATGCGCTGCTGCACCGCCAACTGTTCCGCATCACGCTCACGGCCCAACCCATCAGCAAAGACCAGGTGAACGAAGTGCGACAGGCGTTGGTGCAACAACGAGGCATTTTGCAAAGCGAGGCAGCCTATCTGTTCTCGCACGGCACCGTGACCAACGAGGCCTACGTGGCCGAGGGGCAGACCATCAACATCGCCCGCAAAGACGGCTCGGTGATGGACATCGCCCAAGCCAGCGACCTGCCCAGCATCAAGGCCATCAGCAAAATCGTGAAAAAAAGCTACCTATGCTGGCCGAAAAACCTATCTTTGTAAACAGGCTTAGCGACTAGGAATGGAGTTTACCGTACAACAGATTGCCGCCATGCTGGGCGGTGACATAAAAGGCAACGGACAGCAAAAAATAACTATGCTGGGCAAAATCCAGGATGCCAAGCCCGGTCACATCGCCTTCCTCTCCAACCCGAAATACGAGCAATACATCTACACCACGCAAGCCACGGCCGTCATTGTGCGGAGGGATTTTGCGGCCCGGAAAGACTTACAAACCACGTTGATCCTGGTGGACGATCCGTATTCCAGCTTCACCGTTTTGTTGGAGGAATATCACAAGTTGATTTCTTTCCAAAAGAACGGAGTGGAAGAGCCCAGCGCCATCGGCCCCAACAGCACTGTGGGCACGGGCATTTACCGGGGCGCCTTTTCCTATGTGGGCGCCAATGTGACCCTGGGCAACAACGTAAAAATATATCCCCATGTGTTTGTGGGCGATGACGTGGTCATTGGCGACAATACCATTCTTCATCCGAACGTAAAACTGTATAGCGGCACACGCATCGGAAAAAACTGCGTGATCCACGCAGGCACCGTACTTGGCAGCGATGGTTTTGGTTTTGCGCCCCAGGGCGATGGCACATACAAAACCATTCCCCAGTTGGGCAATGTGGTTATTGAAGACAACGTGACCATTGGCGCCAACACGGTTATTGATTGCGCCACGCTTTTTGGCGACTCCACCATCATCCGCCAGGGCGTAAAGCTCGACAACCTGATCCAGATTGCGCACAACGTGGAGGTGGGCAAAAACACGGTGATCGCGGCACAGGCAGGAGTTTCCGGTTCCACAAAAGTGGGCGAAAGTGCGATGATCGCGGGGCAAGTGGGCATTGCCGGCCATTTGGTGATTGCCAACCGCACGCAAATCGGGGCCCAGGCGGGCATTTCGAAATCCATCAAAGAAGAAGGTCAGCAAATCATTGGTTATCCTGCCTTTGACATCAAAGACTATTTCCGCTCCTATGCCGTATTCAAACGGCTGCCCGAATTGAACGACCGCCTGCGCGAATTGGAGAAAAAGATGGCCGCGCTGCACGCCCTTTCCGCTACCGACACGCCAGAGGCTTGATTTTCACAGGTTTGGTTATCGGGGCATAAGCGTTAAATTTGCCCACTTTTGCGCTTTATGCTCAACCACAAACAGCAAACCATCAAAAAGTCCGTGTCGATTTCGGGCGTTGGCCTTCACACCGGTGCCCAAACCACCATGACCTTTTTGCCCGCCAAGCCCAACCACGGCATCAAATTCCAACGTGTGGATTTGGCCGGCTCTCCCATCATCGATGCCGATTGTGACCGGGTGGTGGATGTATCGCGCGGCACCACCATTGAGCAAAGCGGGGGGCGCGTGAGCACCATTGAACACACGCTGGCCGCCCTGGTGGGCCTTGAAGTAGACAACGTTTTGATTCAAATAGACGGGCCCGAAGCCCCCATCATGGATGGCAGCTCCATTCAATTTGTAAACGTGCTCAAAGAAGCAGGCACCGAAGAACAAAATGCGCTGCGTGACTTTTTTGAAGTACAAGACAGCATCTTCTACCGCGAGGCCGCCCGCAACGTAGAGATTGCCGCGCTGCCGCTGGACGACTACCGCGTGACGGTAATGATCGACTACAACTCGCCCGTGCTCGGCAGCCAGCACGCGTCCATCACCAACATACGCCAATTTGAAAAAGAAATTGCCTCGTGCCGCACGTTCTGCTTTCTGCACGAGTTGGAAATGCTCTACAAAAACAACCTGATCCGCGGGGGCGATTTGAACAACGCCATCGTGATCGTAGACCGGGTGGTAAAGGATGATGAGCTGGCCAACATTGCCAAGATGCTCGGCAAGCCTAAAGTGGAAGTTAAGAGCGAAGGTATTTTGAACAACATTGAACTGCGGTACAACAACGAACCCGCGCGTCACAAGCTGTTGGATATTGTGGGCGACCTTGCCTTGGCGGGAAGGCCTCTGAAAGCGCAGATTCTGGCCGCCCGGCCCGGGCACGCGGCCAATGTGGCGTTTGCCAAGAAGCTGAAAAAAGCCATGATCGAGTCGGACAAGAAGGGCGTGCCACGCTACAACCCTTCGCTGCCCCCCGTGATGGACATCAACCAGATCAAAAACACACTGCCCCACCGCTATCCGTTCTTGCTCATCGACAAAATCATTTATCTCGATGGCGAAAGTGTAGCAGGCGTAAAGAACGTGACCATGAACGAGCCTTTTTTCCAGGGGCATTTCCCCGGCAACCCCGTCATGCCGGGTGTGCTGCAGGTGGAGGCCATGGCACAAATCGGGGGCATCCTGGTGCTCAACACCGTGCCCGACCCCGAAAACTATTGGACCTATTTTCTGGGCATTGATGAGTTCCGTTTCCGCAAAATGGTATTGCCGGGCGATACGCTGGTGATCCAGTGCGATTTGCTGGCTCCTATCAAACGCGGCATTGCCAAAATGTATGGCCGCGCCTTTGTGGGCAACACACTCGTATGCGAAGGAACCATGACCGCCAGCATTGTGCGCAAAGACTTATGAGCAACTACCCTTTGGCCAACGTACATCCGGAGGCAAAAATTGGCAACAACGTGGTGATCGAACCCTTTGCCACGGTACAAAAAAACGTAACGATTGGAGACAACAGTTGGATAGGGCCCAACTCCATCATCTGGGAAGGTGCCCGCATCGGTAAAAATGTAAAAATCTTCCCTGGCGCGTCCATCTCGGCCGTGCCTCAAGATTTGAAATTTGCCGGAGAAGAAACCGAAACTTTTATCGGTGACAACACCGTCATCCGCGAGTATGTAACCATCAGCAAGGGCACAGCCGACAAATACAAGACCGTAGTGGGCAGCGATTGCCTCTTGATGGCGTACGTGCACATTGCCCACGATTGCCTGGTGGGCAACCATTGTATCTTGGCCAACACCGTTCAGGTGGCGGGCCACGTGACCATCGATGACTGGGCCATCATTGGCGGGGCCAGCGCGCTGCATCAATTTGTCAAAGTCGGTGCCCATGTCATGATCTCGGGCGGATCGCTGGTGCGCAAAGATGTGCCACCCTACACCAAAGCTGCCCGCGAGCCCCTCTCCTATGCGGGCGTAAACACGGTGGGTTTACGGAGACGTGGCTTCAGCACCGAAAAAATTGGGGAGATACAGGAAGTGTACCGCTACATTTTTTTGAAGGGGTTGAACAACTCCAAGGCCATTGACTTGGTGGAGGTCGAAATTCCGGCCAGCACCGAGCGCGACTACATCTTGAATTTTTTGCGCAGCTCCGAGCGGGGTGTGATGAAGGGCTTTTCTGCCGGCTCTTCGGCAGAATGAGGCATGGAGATACACGTTGAAAATCTGTCCAAGCGTTTCAACTACGAGTGGATATTCCGCTCCTTCACGTACCGGTTTTTACCCGACCATATCTATGCCGTCACAGGGCCAAATGGCTCGGGGAAGTCGACACTTCTTCAAGTATTGTGGCAACAGGTACCTCCTACTTCGGGCCACATCGCCTACCGCGATCAGCAAGCAGCCGTGCCGGTGGAAGAGGTTCACAGCCGGGTGGCGATAGCCGCACCGTATCTGGATCTGATTGACGAATTTACCTTGCGCGAAGCCCTCTCGTTTCATTTTCGGTTTCGCAAGCCGCTGGCAGGCGCATCCGTGGCCCAGTTGATGGACAAAATGGAGCTCAGCCACGCGGCCGATAAGCCGTTGCAGTTTTTTTCATCGGGCATGAAACAACGCGTGAAGTTGGGGCTGGCTTTTTTTACCCAAGCCCATGTATTGTTTTTGGATGAGCCCTCGACCAATTTGGACCAGCCGGCCACCCGCTGGTATGGCGATCTGTTGCGGGCACTTGCCCCCGGCAAAATCGTGATTATCGCCTCCAACCAACCCTCGGAATATCCACCAGAGGCCGAAACAATCGATATTCGGAACTACAAAACGGTTACTAAGCCTACCGGATCAGGCATGTAGATTTGTTTGAGGGGGTGGGCTTTTGACTTGTGGCGGAAATAACTATTTTTCGGGAACTTTAAGAACAAACAAATGAAATGGATTAAAGGAATGGTGGCTTTGGCTTCGGTTGCCGTGTTGATGGTATACTCCAATTGTGGTGGCGGCAGTGATCCGGCACCCCCTGTCACGGATGTGCAATTGGAGAAACTGCGCGGCACGTGGGTGATCCAATCCGTTACCGGACAGGGCACCAACCGCACCAGCGAATATCCCGGGTTTTCATTAACGTTTACGGGCACCAATGGAAACACCACGTTTAACTACACAGCCGCCAACCGCCCGGCATTGAGCCCTTGGCCGCCCAGCGGCACCTTTACATTTGATACCGAAACACCGGAGTCCAGCATAACCCGAAATGATCCGTCTGACCCGATTGACGTGAGCTACGAAGTAACAGCCACGCAGTTGACGTTGGAGTTCAATTATCAAGGCGGTGGGTTTACCCGCCCCCGCGTGGTAGAAGGAGACTGGACGTTTACTTTTACCAAACAATAGACTGCTTCTACGAACGATCATACAAAAGCACCTTCACGGTGCTTTTTTTATTGGGTTTCCAACAGTGCCATCAGCGTATCGAGTGTATCAGCCTCGCGGGCGGGCTTGTCTTTTCGCCACCGGTGTATGCGCGGAAAGCGCAAGGCAAGACCCGACTTGTGGCGCGTTGACTTTTGAATTCCTTCAAAGGCGATTTCAAATACCAATTCAGGTTGCACGCTGCGCACCGGCCCAAACTTCTCGATGGTGTGGTTCTTGATCCACCGGTCCACTTCTATGATTTCTTCATCGGTCAGGCCGCTGTATGCTTTTGTGAACGGCAGCAGTTGGCCGTGATGCCAAACGGCAAAGGTATAGTCGGTGTATAAATTGGCCCTTCGTCCGTGACCACGCATGGCATAAATCATGACGGCATCTACCGTGAAGGGGTCCATCTTCCACTTCCACCAGTCGCCCCGTTTGCGCCCGTCCCGATAGGGCGAAGTTTTTCGTTTGAGCATAATACCCTCGCTGCCAAAGGCGCGCGACCGCAGACGTTCTTCGGCCAACACCGCCCATGACGCAAAAGGCACCAGGGGTGAGAGGTGCAAAACAGACGAGGCGATGCCGCACAGCTTCTCGAGCCTTTCCCTTCGCTCCCAAAGGGCCCTGGCCCGCCAATCAACACCCTCATGCTCCAGAACATCATAGGCCATAAACACCACCGGCACTTCACTCCTGATTTTGGGAGTCACGTTTTTTCTTCCAATGCGTTGCTGCAACAACTGGAATCCCAGAGGCTTCCCATCCTTGAACGGAAGAATCTCCCCATCGAGTACGGTGCCGTCCGGCAACAGGTCGATCAATACCCGGTACTCCGGATACTTGTCCGTCACCAACTCCTCCCCCCGCGACCACACAAACAACTGACGGTGTCGAACGATGACTTGTCCGCGGATACCATCCCATTTGCGTTCCGCTTGCCAATCGGCCGGGTCGCCTAAGCTGGCCGGGTCTTGCTCTAACGGATAGGCCAGATAGAAGGGATACGGCTTGGAGCGATCGGCATGGGTATCATCCGTCTGTACCAATTGCTCCAACGTTGTAGTATCAGGCGACCAATGGCCCATGAGTCGATGTGCCAGATAACTTGGCTCCAACTGAAAATGGTGAGCCAGGGCCTTCACCACCAACTGTTGCGATACCCCCACCCGAAAGGCCCCGGTAATCAGTTTGTTAAATAAGAAACGCTCGGTCCCCGCCAGCATCATCCACGCGTCCTGCACCCGTATCTTTTTTTCCTCTATGGTCAATGACTCCAGCACCCGGATGAAGTCGATCCAATCGCGCAACGACTGATCAGCCGAGTGTGTGGGCGAAGGCAACACCAGCGCGAGGGTCTCGGCCAAGTCGCCTACTACATGATACGACTCCTCGAATAACCAGATGGGTATGCGCGCCTGCTCGGCCGCCCATTGCGCCAGTAGCGCAGTGCTTACGGTACGTTTGGGCCTGCGGTGCGAAAGCAATGCCACCGCCCATAGCTGATCATCCGGATGCACTTCCGCAAAGTAACGTACCAGGGCCGATACCTTTTCACCGGTTTTGGTGGTCTGGTCAAGTTCGGTAAAAAGTTGAGCAAATCGTTTCACCGCGCTATTCGTTAGACTTCTGCTTCTATGTCGAACTGCGTCTTCGCGTCATGTGCCTCCAACCCCCGTTCTTTCAGCCAGCGGGCAAATACTTCGGTGTACCCGTGTGTCACGAATACCCGCGAAGCACCGCTGGCACGCACAGCTTGGTTGAGTTGGCGCCAATCGGCATGGTCAGACAGCACAAACCCGCGGTCGGCCCCGCGTCTTCTGCGCGTACCACGCAAGCTCATCCAGCCGCTGGCAATCGCCAACGAGTACGGTTGGAATTTTTTGATCCACAGAGAACCTAAAGCCGAAGGTGGACAAACGACCAAGCCGCCTTCCCAATCGGTGCGTGTGGACTGTGAGGTAACCAGATGGGTGTACGGCAATCGGATGCCCTGTGCCGTTAGCACGCGCTGCACCGTATCGATAGCACCGTGTACCCACACCGGCCCGATGGAATGATCCAGGTTGACCAGGATACGTTGCGCTTTGCCCAAGGCATAAGCGGCCAACACGGAGGTCTTACCCTGGCTGCGGTTGCTGCGCCACCACTGGTTAACATCCTCAAAAACTTCGGACTGATTCCGCCACTGATACACGGGTAACCCAAACGTTGACTCCGTGATGAACGTATGGCACGTGACCGGCTCAAAGGGTGTAGCCAACCCGTCATCGTCCAGTTTGTAGTCGCCTGTAAAAACCCAAACCTCGCCCTGGTGCTCAACACGTATCTGTGCGGAGCCCGGAATATGACCCGCAGGGTGAAAAGAGAATTTCACGTGATTGATTTGCACGCTTTGGCCGTACGTAACGGTTTGAACCTGATCCGTCAGATGGAGCCGGTGCTTGATGACGGGGGCGGCTACATCGGTGCACAGATACCATTCATGGCCCTCGCGCGCATGGTCGCTGTGGCCGTGGGTGATCAAGGCCCGTTTTACAGGTTTCCACGGGTCCAAAAACACATCTGCCCGCGGGCAGTAAATTCCGTGGTCGGTGAACTGCAGAAGATCCTTCAAAACGGCTTACTTTGTGCGAAGGCCCAATCGCCTTTCGCTTATGAGAATGTCAAAAGTCTTCATTTTGTTCAGTGCGCTGTTGCTCTTTTCGTGTGGCAACCGGATCATTTATTATGGACGCGCCTACACGCCCACCGAAACGGTAGACATTTTCTTCCGCGAAAGCGATGTGACAGAGCCAAACGAAATCATGGGCAAAGCCACACTGGAGGTTTCATCCAAACGGAACTCGGACAGGGTACAAGCCAAGCTGGTCAAGCGCGCAAAAAAGAAGGGTGCCGATGCATTGATCTTTGATGACATTTCGCTGACCACCACGGGTGCCGCCACGGGCGGGGCCGCGGCAGGCGTAGGCCGCAGGCGTGGTTTTCTCGGCATCTTTGGTAGCAAGACCAAGTACAGTCGTGGCCAACAAGTAAAGGTCACCTTGATCAAATACAAGAAAAACATTCCCGGGTAGCGTCCGGAAAACAGACGTAGATGGTTTGGTGGAGTGGCTACTTCTTTTGCTGCCTGATCATTTACACCGGGACTCTGTCAAAAACATCGTTGGATGGGATCAATACCGCAGGGTAACCAGAGAGGCGACCTTGCCCTTCTCCGCCACGGTCACCATCAAGACGGTTCCATATTCCGATTCGGCAAAATCGGCCAATTCTTTTTTTCCCAGCAACAGGTTGGCCGTCCAGGGCGTGGTGTTGCTATGGCCCACCAGCAGGATGGTTTTTCCCTGATGCTTCTTGATCATGGCCTCAATCACTTCGTCTTTGAAGGGCTCATACCGCAACACCGGTAGCTGCTTGACCAGTGCCACCGGTTCTGCTGTTTGCCAGGAGCGCAGAAAAGGCGTGGAATACACCGCTTCCAGCGAAGTGGATGCCAATAATTCCGCCAGCCGCAGGGCCCGCTCCCGCCCCTTTTCGCTGAGGTCAGGATCGGTCGGATGATTGGTCGCCTTTTCGGCATGGCGCACCAAGATAAACGTGGTGAGCGATGGCGATTGCGCCTGTGCACACCAGCCAGCGGCCAGCAGCCATACCAAGAGTAAGTAGATTTTCATAGAGCGTATTATTAACGAAACGGAGCCGCGATGTGCTCGGGAATGGTACATCCCTCGCGCACCCGCGTATCGGCCAAATGGAAAATCTTCCACGCGCCATCGGGCATACGCATCAACTGAAAGGCATCTACGCCACAATGCGAAAACTTCTTGCCCACATAGAAGGCATATTGCGCCCATACCTGGGCCAGTGCACCTTGGCGTTGTATTTTCACGTCCCAAATGGGCTCGCTCCACGATTCCGCATGTGGTGTGCCCACGGCCGTCAAAAAGTTTTTGATTGACCGGTCGGTGCGGCTCACCGGCTTGCCCGTTTTGTCGGTGCTGAGCGTCACCAGACTTACGTCCGGGGCAAAACAAGCGCGCACCCGTGCACTGTCGCCCTGGTTCATGCCTTGGAACAACTGCATGATGGGTTCCATCACTGCTTGGTCTTCGGCCGACTGACCGGAGGCTGTGAGGCAAGCCAACGCTGCCAACAGAAAGATAAACGATTTCATGGTGTGGGAAGGGATGTATGCGTTAGCCAAAAAAACGTAATTTCAGGTCGCAAAACGATTCTATGAAGAAGTATTTGATGGTCGGGTGGCTATTGATGGCGTTACCGGCCTTTTCGACTGACAAAATTGACAGCCTCCAACAGGTATTGGCATCAGCCAAAGGCGATTTGAAGGTAAAAACGCTCAATGAGTTGTTTCGGGCTCATCAGGAAATTGACCCGGTGGTGGCCATCGGCTATGCGCGCGAAGCCCTGGCCCTCGCCACCGAAATCGAAGACACCAAGGGCATGGCGGCTGCCTATAACAACTTGGGCGTGTCGTACCGGATGCAGGGAGCGTTAGACAAATCGCTGGAATACTACCTGCGCTCGCTCAAGCTCTATGACCAACTTCAAAACAAAGAAGGAATCGGCACCACCAAAAACAACATCGCCACCATTTACTCATTGAAAAAAGACTATGGCCAGGCCATGAAGTATTTTGAAGAATCGCACCAGATTTTCACCGAGCTGGACGACAAGCGCAAAATTGTGGGGTCGCTCAACAACCTGGGCAATTTGAACAGTGACCTGCAACTGTACGAGCAAGCCTACAAGTACTACACCCAAGCCTACCAACTGAGCGAGCAAACTGGCGAACCGTTATTGGACCCCATCAGCAACATTGGCAATCTGTTTTTCAAACAAGGGAACAACCAGCGCGCCATTGAATTTTACGAGAAAGCCGTGGCCATGGCCGAAAAAGAAAACAACCGCCTGAGCGTGCTGACGATCACCAATAATATCGGAGAGGTGTTTACCAAAGCCGGGCAGCCCGCACGGGCACTTCCCTATCTTGAAAAAGCGTTGCGCCTGAGCAATGAATTGCAGGCGTTTATCTATGAGCCGAATATTTTGCGCAACACCGCCATCAACTATGCACGGTTGGGCAAACACAAAGAAGCGTTTGACGCCATGCTTACCTACGATGCCGCCCGCGAACGGGTGTACGGAGAAGAAAGCAGCCGCAAAATTGCGCAGATGGAAATGGCCATGCGGCTGACCGAAAAAGAAAAAGAGATGGAAGAATTAAAGATGGATGACCAGATCAAGACGCTGCAATTGCGCCAAACGCGCTTGGTCATCTTCCTGACCATCATGGCCATTGTGTTGGTGCTGGGCGGCTTTAACTTGTTTTACGGTAAGCGCAAAAGCATCCGCGCCAAATGATAACCCGCCCCGAGGCCGAGGCGATACTGGCAAGCATGACCCAAAGCCCCAGTTTGCTCCGCCACATGAAGACCGTGGCGTGGGTGATGGAGGCCTATGCCAACCATTTTGGCGAAAACGAGGACGAATGGTATGTGGCGGGTTTACTGCACGATGCCGACTATGAGGCGTTCCCCGATCAGCATCCCTCCGTCATTGTGACGCGCCTGCGGCAACTGGGCGAAAACCGGATCGCCAACGCCATTGCCGCCCACTACACCAAATGGAACCAGCCCTACGAAACGCGGCTTGACAAAGCCTTGTTGGCGTGCGATGAATTAACGGGCTTTATCGTGGCGTGCTGCCAGGTGCGGCCGGACGGCCTGATCGGGTTAGAACCAAAATCAGTGATTAAGAAGCTGAAGGACAAGGGGTTTGCCGCCAAGGTAGAGCGGGACGAAGTATACCAGGGGGCCGAGCGGCTGGGTGTGGAATTGACGGCCCACATTGCGTTTATCATCCAGGCACTGCGCGCGCATGCGCACGAACTGGGCCTTTGACAGGGGCCCGTTTTCATTTCCAACTTTTCAGGCTATTTTTGAGGCGTCATCAAAACAACTCAAGCTATGTTTGATCAAATCGTGGCCGATGGTGCCAACTTGTTTGTACTCATTGTGGCCTTGCTGGTAGGATTTGGCGCTGCCCTCGGGTTTGTCGACTTCCAAAAAACCAACAAAGCGGAGAAGAAGTAAAATCGCTCATGGGCCTGTAACCATAAAAAAGCCCCGCACATGCAGGGCTTTTTTGTTATCATACAATGGGTTTAGGAACTCAATCCACGCGTTTTTCCAAATCAGCGATCCGGGCTGCAGCCTGGTCATTGCCCAGCGACTGGGCTTTCTTATACAGTTCCAACGCTTCTTTGAGGGTTTCTTTTTTCTTGCGGGGTGCCAGCTTGGTGCGGTTGGCAGCCTCTTCCACCGCTTGGGCGCGGGCGAAGTAGGCATCGGCCTCGGTCATTTTGCTTTGCACCATCAACTCCTGGATGCGCGCCTCGATGAGCGCCAGTTCCTGCTCTTTGGCCACAATTTGGGCTTCTTTGTCGCTCAGTTCGGCCTCTTGCAAGTCGATGGTTATTTTCATGTTTTCGTTTTGGTTGCCCAACTCGGCTACTTTCTCCTGCAACAAGGTGATCTCTTTGTTCTTTTCCTCCAGGTCGGCCCGAAGTTTTTTGATGGTGGCCGAATAGCTGTTGGCGTTACCTTTTGATTTTTTCAACGCTTTTTCGAGGTCATCGATTTTGCGCTGGGTGTCTTTGACATAGTTGTTGATGTCGCGCATGCGCGAGGTGTAATCGTTGTAGCTGGTTCCTTCCATCATGTTTACGCGCAACAACTGACGGTTGGCGTCAATGGAGTCCATGAGTTCGCCCACGTCCGTCAGGGTTTTTACAAACTGTTCGCGGGCTTCCAACTCTACGCGCAGCGAGTCGACCTGGGTGCGGAGTTTGTCTTTTTCGCCACCATTGCAGGCGGCCAATGCTACAGCTGCCGAGGCTACGGCAAGAAATCGTTTGAACATACGGTTTGGTTTGTTAGTGTCCCAAAAATACAGGGAAACGAATCAATTCATCTCGGGGCAAAATATTTTTTTAGAAATCCTTCGCCAACCTGTAATTTAGCGCACGATTTTGATCAGAAATCGCAGTTAAATGCCCAAATTAATCACCACGCGCACGCGTATCGCGGACCTGGGCAAACCTCGCATCATCGTAATCGGTGGCGGATTTGGAGGGTTGGAAGTTGTAAAGAGCCTGCGGGGGCTAAAGGCCCAGGTGGTGCTTTTTGACAAGTATAACCACCACACCTTTCAACCGCTTTTGTACCAGGTGGCCACCTCCGGGCTGGAAACCAGTGCCATCGTGGCGCCCTTTCGCAAACTGTTTGCCGCGCAGTCCGATTTCTACTTCCGCCTGGGCGAAGTAAAAAAAATACGGCCCGAAGAAAACTACATCGAAACCTCGATTGGCGGGGTCAAATATGACTATCTGGTCATTGCCACGGGCGCGGTAACCAATTTCTACGGCATGAACGAGGTGGAGAAAAACTCCTCGTCCATGAAGAATATTGTGGACGCCACCAAGCTGCGCAACAAGATCATCCGTCAATTAGAATATGCGCTACTTACGGAAGACGAAGAGGCGATGAACAGCCTCATGGATTTTGTGATCGTGGGCGGTGGGCCCACGGGCGTTGAACTGGCGGGGGCGCTAACGGAGCTGAAGAAAAACGTTTTCCCCAAAGACTACAAAGAACTGGACATGCGGCAGATGGACATCCACCTGGTGGAGGCCTCGCCCCGGTTGTTGAATGGCATGTCCGATCAGGCCTCGGCCAAAGCGTTGGAATTTCTACAGGAAATGGGCGTGAAAGTGCACCTGAATGCGGCCGTGAAAAGTTATGACGGCTACGAGGTGCTTTTGAGTACGGGCGAAAAGCTGATTTCCAAAAACATGATTTGGGCTGCGGGCGTGCGGGGCAATCCCGTCAGCGGTCTGAACCCCGAGTTGATCGCGCGCGGCAACCGCTTGTTGGTGGATGAATATAACCGGGTAAAAGACTATGATAACATCTTCGCTATTGGCGATGTGGCCCTGATGGAAGGAGACGAGAAATTCCCGAAAGGGCATCCGCAAATGGCGCCCCCCGCCCAACAGCAGGGGCGGCTGGTGGCCAAAAACATCCAGCGGTTGATTGCCCGCAAAACACTGGAACCCTTTCGCTATTTTGACAAAGGCTCCATGGCCACCATTGGGCGCCACAAGGCGGTGGTAGACATGCGCGGGGGCATCCGCTTCCAGGGTTTCTTCGCCTGGTATGTGTGGATGTTTGTCCACTTGATGTCCATCGTGGGGTTCCGCAACAAGGTATTTACGTTCTTTAGCTGGATGTGGAATTATTTCTCGTATGACCGAAGCAACCGCCTGATTATCGGCCGAGGGGAAGAGAAATTAAGTCCGGACGAAGTGAAACAACCGACCGAAGAGATGAAACAAACTGCCTGATCATGACAGGCTGCAAACGTGGACGCTGGAAGTAAACATCAAAAGCTGTCGGCTGCCGGGGTCTTGGTGGCGATGGGCATCATTTATGGCGACATCGGCACTTCGCCCATTTACACGCTTCGCTTTATTGTAGGCACCCAAGTCATCACCGAAGACCTCATCATGGGGGGGCTGTCGTGCGTGTTCTGGACGCTCACCATCATCACCACAATAAAATATGTTTACCTGGCGCTGAGCGCGGATAATAAAGGCGAAGGGGGAATTTTTGCCCTCTATGCGCTGGTGCGGAGGTACAAGGCTGGGTGGGTCATTATCCCCGCCATTATTGGTTGTTGCACGCTCATTGCCGATGGTTTTATCACACCGGCCATCAGTGTTACGTCCGCCATTGAAGGGCTTCGCACGCTCAACCCCGGCATCACCGAGCAGACCATCATCTCCATTGTGATTGCCATCCTGCTGGGGTTGTTCTTGTTTCAGCAGTTTGGCAGCAGCGTGGTGGGCAAAACATTTGGGCCGGTCATGCTTTTGTGGTTTGTGTTCATCGGTTCCATCGGTGCCGTGCATTTGGCCAGCAACCTAACCGTTCTCAAAGCGATCAACCCGATTTACGCGGTCGATTTGCTGACGCGTTATCCCGGTGGTTTTTGGATACTGGGCGCAGTGTTTTTGTGTACCACGGGGGCCGAGGCGATGTATTCAGACCTGGGCCACTGCGGCAAATCCAACATCCGGTTGGGTTGGGGCTTTGTAAAAGTATGCTTGTTGCTTAGCTACTTTGGCCAGGGGGCGTGGCTGTTGGAGCACCAAAACACCCGCTTGGGCGGCTCCATTCCGTTTTTTGAGATCATGCCGCAAGGGCTGTTGTTCGTGGGCGTTCTATTGGCCACCATGGCCACCATCATTGCCAGTCAGGCGTTGATCTCGGGCACCTTTACGCTGGTAAACGAAGCCATGAAGTTAAAGCTGTGGCCCAGCACCCGCGTGCGGTATCCCAGCCAGGTCAAAGGCCAGATTTACATCCCTGCCATCAACTGGATTTTGATGTTTGGCAGCATCTTGGTGGTGCTGTATTTCAAGGAGTCGGACGCCATGCAGGGTGCCTATGGGTTGGCCATCACCTTTGATATGTTGATGACCACCTCCCTTCTGGTGTATTATTTCTCCACGGCCAAAAAATCACGTATCCGATCGGCCACCATGGCACTGGTGTTTTTCGCCATCGAGGGTGCATTTTTGGTTTCGAACCTGAGCAAATTTGCCCATGGCGGATGGGTTTCGTTTTCCATTGCATTCGTGTTCTTTTTGATGATGTTTATCCTGCTGCGGGCCCGCATTTTGCGCGACCGCCACACGGAGTTTGTGAACTTAAAAGAATACATCCCGCTGATCGAAGACCTACAGGCCGACAACAGTATACCCAAAGAGGCCACCAACTTAGTGTACATGGCCGTGGCGGACAGCAAGCGATACATCGACAACAACATTATCTACTCCATTTTCAAGAAGCGCCCTAAACGCGCTGACGTTTATTGGTTTATCCACGTGGACACGGTGGACAGTCCGTATACGTCCAAGTATTCGGTGGATACGATCATTCCCAAAAAATGCTTTTTTGTGCGGATCAAACTCGGCTTCAAATCGGATCACCGCGTTAACTTATTGTTCAATCGGATCCTGAACGACATGGCCGAGAATGGCGAGATCGACATGATCAGCCACTACGATTCGCTGCGCAGGCACGGTATGCCTGCCGATTTCAAGTTTGTGATTTTGCATTCGCTGGCTTCGGTGGATAGTGAAATTTCTACGTTTGATAACCTGATCATCCAGGGTTACCGCTTTATCAAGCGGCACAGTTTGGCCACCGAAGAAATGTACGGCCTTGAATTGGCCAATGTAGAGGTGGAAAAAGTACCGATCATGGTCGGGCCCTCGGCCAAAGTGCGCATCAAGCGCGAACACGAGGAGAGCGAGCGGCAGAAGGAGATGAAGTATCACGGAGCCCACTTGAAATAACCGACCGATTGCGGACATCACTGTTCAAAAGCGGCCTATGGAAATTGGCCAAATGGCCTTTTTCACCTTTTTTAATGGTATTTTAGGCATTGGCATGGACGTTGGCATAGGGAGCCAAAGCCTCACAACATGCTACGCAACTACCTGAAAATCGCCTTTCGCAACTTCACCAAAAACGCGGTCTACTCGTTTATCAACGTCACGGGTCTTTCGATCGGACTGGCATGCAGCATACTCATTTTGCTGTGGGTGGCAGACGAAACCTCCTACAACCGTTTTTTGCCCAACAAAGAGCGCATTCATCAGGTATACATCAACGCGAACTACGATGGCGGCATTTCTTCGTTCAACTCCGTGCCGCTGCCTACCTACGCCAAACTGAAAACAACGGACGCGCGCATTAAGAATGTGGCCGTAGCAGACTGGGGCAGCGGCTATCTGCTGGCCAATGGCGAAACCCGCGTACGCAAATACGGCATGTACGTGAGCGAAGAGTTTTTGCAAATGTTCCAGTACAAGATGCTGAAAGGCGATGCCGCCAAGTCGCTGGCCGATGCCAGTCATATTGTGCTCTCTGAGTCCACGGCCAAAGCCCTCTTTGGCGAGGAGGACGCCATGGGGAAGATCGTGCAAGTGGACAACAACATGGACCTGACGGTGACCGGCATCGTTCAAGATCTGCCCGACAACACCACGTTCGAATTTGAATTCTTGTTGCCCTGGAAACTCAACCAACAGCAGGATTGGGTCAAGCGTTCTGAAAATCAATGGGACAATTATTCCTTTCAGGTATATGTTGAACTACAGCCGACCGCCACGGAAGCCGAGGTGAACGAGGTCATCAAGGACATCCTCACCCAAAACGGACAGACGGACATCAAACGCGAATTCTTTCTTCATCCGCTCGAAAAGTGGCGGCTCTACAGCACGTTTGAGAACGGCAAAGCCACAGGCGGCATGATCGATTATGTAAAAGGCTTCACGTTCATTGCCATCCTTATCATCGTCATTGCCTGCATCAACTTTATGAACCTGGCCACGGCCCGCAGCGAACGCAGGGCCCGCGAAGTGGGGATCCGCAAGAGTGTGGGGTCGCGCAAGCGCGAACTGATCGCACAGTTTTTGGGCGAGTCGTTGCTCATTTCCCTGATTTCGTTTTCGCTGGCGGTGGTCATCACCGAAGTGACACTTCCCTTCTACAACGACCTGACCGGGAAGGAACTATTCATCAACTACGCCTCCCCGCAGTTTTGGGGATGGTCGGTTCTGGCCGTGGTGGTAACGGGGCTTTTTGCCGGCAGCTATCCGGCTTTTTATCTCTCTTCGTTCCAGCCGGTAAAAGTATTGAAGGGCAAACTTCAAGTAGGCAAAAGCGTGACGCGCCCCCGGCAGGTATTGGTGGTGTTGCAGTTTGTGGCGGCTGTGGGGTTGATTGTTGGCACCATCGTCATCTCCGCGCAACTGAAGTTTGCGCAATCGCGCCAGTTGGGATATGACCAGGAAGGATTACTGAGTGTTTGGTTCAATGACGAAATCACCAAAAACTATAAAGCGTTAAAGACCGAACTGCTCGCCTCGGGAGTGGTAAAGTCCGTCACGCAGTCCAACAGCCCCGTTACTGAGGTATTTTCAAACAACTTTGTCGACTGGCCCGGCAAACCGGAGGAAGAAAAAGTATTGTTTGTGACCATTGCCACCGAGTACGACTATACCCAAACGCTCGGGGCCAAGGTGTTGGAAGGGCGCGACTTCTCCCCTGACTTCCCCTCCGACTCTCTGGCGGTGCTGGTGAACAAAGCCGCAGCCGATCAAATGAACCTGCCTGAAACCGTGGGCAGCGAAGTGACCATGTGGGGCGTCAAGCGAAAAATCGTGGGGGTGGTTGATAACGTCATCATGAGCTCGCCCTACGAAAAACCAAGGCCGATGATCGTAGCCTTTATTCCGGGTTGGGCCAGTTCCATGACCATCCGGTTGGAAAAAACGGATGACATAAAAGCGACTATGGCCACGGTAGAAAGCGTGTTTAAGAAACTGGCTCCCACCAATCCATTTGAGTACAAGTTTGTGGATGAGGAGTTTGAGAAAAAGTTTCGCACGACCAAACTCATCGGCAATATCGCCAACCTGTTTGCCTCGTTGGCCATTTTCATCACCGGGCTGGGTTTGTTCGGATTGGCCGCCTTTACGGCCGAGCAGCGCACCAAGGAAATTGGCATCCGCAAGGTGCTGGGGGCTTCGGTATCGGGTATTGTGGTGCTCGTCTCGCGCGAGTTTGCGGGGCTGGTGCTGATCGCCTTCTTGGTGGCGGCACCGGGCAGTTGGTGGTTGCTATCCAATTTCCTGGAGCGTTACGACTACCGTATTGACTTCCCGTATTGGTCGTTGGCGCTGGCCGGTGTGATTGCCCTGATTTTTGCTTTGCTGGTCGTTAGCACACAGGCACTGAAAGCAGCGACCGCGAATCCTTCGCAAAGCTTGCGCAGCGAGTAGTAATGTACGCCACCAGGACGCGAAGACACTAACTTGTTTATCAGAGTCAGTGTCGACTGATCAAGAAAAGAATAATTCCTCGTGTCGTTGTGCCTTTGTGGCGAAAACAAACATCACCCGCTTTCAACATACCGTAGGTACAGTACAACCAGGACGCGAAGACACTAACTTGTTTATCAGAGTCAGTGTCGACTGATCAAGA